>OLXB01000001.1_pt1 | contig 467399 bp, 365 predicted proteins | sample 1673681 | NCBI WGS metagenome assembly OLXB01 (sample SAMEA103958121, study PRJEB25191) | human gut metagenome
GCCCGGCGGCGTACAGGCGGTTGACCGCTGACGTATCCGTTGCCGCCCCCACGGCAAGCGGGACGTTGATGCCTCCGTTGGCGTTGACGGCCCCGTCAAACGTGCCTCCCGCCGCGGTGATATTGCCGGGAAGCGTCATGTTGCCGGCGCTATCCGTCAACTTGTCCTGCTTGCCGTTCCACATCTCACGCTCTTGAGCCGTAACATGGACAGTAGTATCAGCTTTATGCGCGTTAAATGTGGAAGAATTAAGCTTGGAAGCCAGAGAAGCGGAAACTTTTTTCATGGAGCCCCAGACGGCAGACAATCCGGCGGGGGCCCCCTTAAAAGACTCCGTCACCAGGGCGGAATCGTCACTCACTTCCACTTCCGCGCCAGGAGCGACAAAAAGCGTTTGTTCTCCCGCCGCGCAGGTAGCAATGAGGATGCCTTCCGGGGTGGTGATCGTGCATTCTGCCGCCGATGTAACGGCGTAGGTTTTTCCGATGGTTGTTTGAATGGTCATGGCGTGGTTTCTATACGGAGGATTTTGAGATGTAGGGTAAGGCGGTAGGCGGGATAGCGGAAGTAACCGCCCCAGGCTCCGCCCACAGGCTGGTGCGGAGTGACGGTAAGGCGCACTCCTGTTTCTCCTGGAACGTAACCGACGGAACCGTATTCCCAGTCACGGCTTCCCCGGACATGTCCGTTTTGCTGCTGGTGAACATCCAGCAAGGTTTTATTGGAAGGCAGGCTGGAGACGGTAAGACGCACTCCTGTACTGACTTTTTTCCGCCCTTTATTGAAGTAGCCTCGGGCCATTGTGCCGGGGATGCAGGGAGGATAGTCGTAGCTGACGGGGGTGTTTTCGAGGCCGCCTGTGCGGATACTGTCGCGGCTGGGTATAACGAGGAGGATTGCCACCGTGTCCCCAACATGGACGTTACGGGCAAGCGGCCCCTGTTCGTTGAGGAAGGAGAATTCGCCGTTGCCCATGTGGTAAACGAGCGGGTAGCTGCCGTAGGTGTGGTTGACGTTGTAGGTGCGGTCGCAGGTGAAGCGGATGAATTTGGAAGCGGTACATCTGGTGTCCACGGCGTCCAGGGCAAGCTGCCAGTAGATGCCGTTGAGGGTTCCGTCCAGGGATGCTACGTCCAAGGTCATACGGGTGACACGCTGGGCGTTGTCCGGCCATATTTTTGTGGTGCCCTGGTAGATGGACGCAAGCGGACTTTCTCCGAGGTAGGCGGAGTAGACGTATTTATCCGGGATGGTGCCGAGGGCCGCTTTCATGGAATGGTTAATAGAGAAGGTAGAGGGTGGAGGCGTCTTTGACGGCGAGCTTGCCGTATTCGTCTTCACTCATGTAGGCGAGTTTTTTGATACCTCCGGCGCATTCGACGCGGGCGGCAAGGTCAGCGTCGTGCTGTGGTCTGGTAACGTAGTTTTTGGCTTCCAGTTCGGAGGCAGTGACATGACCAAGGCTGCCGATGTACTGCTTGACAGTCTGGCCGGAGACGGGGAGTTCCGAGTCCATGGTTCCGATGCTGACGGTCAAGACGCCTTCCTGCGAGATTTCCAGATTGGAGCCTATCTTGACGGATCCGCCTTTGTCTGCGGAGGCGTAGCTGTCGTGGAAGACGATGTCCTGATAGCGGACGACGCCGAGGCTGCCGCCGGAGATTGTCAGGGAGGAATCATGAGAGAGGTAGAGGCTGTTTCCCGTGTTGGGGCCGTTAGGGCCGCTGCCGTTGTATTTAAGGCATCCCTGCTGCGCGAGGTTGATGCAGATGGCGTTGACCATGTTGCCCGCATATTTGTTGTAGGTGGCTTCCCCGTTGCATTTGGGGAGGGTGAGGACGTGCGGAGCGTTGTTGATGGTGATGTCGTATTGCGTGCCGAAGCAGACGGTTCCATAGGAACGGTAGCCTGCCAGCGGTACAATGAGGGCACCGTTGGCGTTGGTGTCCACCAAGGCACCGTTGACAACGTTTTTGTTGTTACGGTATTTGGAGGTTCCATAGGAGTTGATTTTTCCTTCCGGCACGAGGAGTTGCCCGGCTTCGTTGACTCCGACTACAGCGGAAGCGGCAGCGTCCTGTTTGACGGATGTTCCGAGACGCACGGTTCCATGAGAGTTTGCTTTGGCTTCCGGCGTCATGGCGTTTCCGTCCTGGTTGATGCCGAGCATGCCCGCATGAGCCGGATCCTGCACCGTGGCGGTGCCGAGCTTGATCATGCCGAGGAGTTGAGTGGTGGCGGCGCGGGCAATTTGGGTAATCGTGTTTTGAATGGCAGCAGCCAATGCCCTTTTGAGGTAGGAGAGGCGCGGAAGGTAGTTGTCCGGGTACTGGGTTTCGTAGTCGTCCGCCCCGGCGGACAGATTGGTCATGTCCGTAAGGGCGTAGCGGGAGTAGTCATGCAAGTCCTGATTGACGGGCAGCCAGTCTGCCGCACCGTCCTGTTGGAGCAGCCAGCAGTAGACGGTGTATTGTCCGGTGGGCTGGTGAGTTTCCGGGTCCAATACAGGGATGTAGCAGACGGTGTCGTGGTTGCCGGGACGCGGGAGATCGTCCGCCGAGTCCAGGTAGAGGCGCGTGATTGCGTCGGCGTCGAGTCCATCCCTGCCGGGCGTGCCGTTTTTACCTTCCGCAAGGATGCCAGTGAATATGTAGGCGTGTTCCCCCGTGTCCGGGTCAAGCCCCCATACATACCAATAGTTGCCGCTGTAGCTGATGCCTGCAACGGTTCCCTCAAAGTAGCGGATGACTGGTGTTTTTCCGTCTTCTCCGTCCTGGCCGTCCTTTCCGTCCACTCCATCCACAGGAACGGCCCGGATGCCGGAGTCTACGGCCTGTTCCCCTTCCCCAGTCCACCAGTTGCCATTAGGGCCAATGTAAGGGGTGAGTCCAGGGTCTCCTTTACGGCTGGCGTCCGTGGCCCATTGTTCCGCTTCTGCAGCAGCGTCCCGGGCGTCTTGTACGGCCTGGTCAAGGGTGTCGAGCTTTTCGTCAAGACCGGAGAGTTTTTCCACGGCTTCTTCCGCTTTCCGGGCGGTTTCTTCCATGCCTTCCGCTTTCTGTTTGACCTGTTCGTAGTATTCCCATGCCTGCTGCGCGGAAGCGGCGGCGAGAGTACAGGAGAGCCATTCGAGCCGTATTTGCCGGGTGACGTGACCGGGGAGACGGATGGAGAGGGTGCGAGAGGCATAGGTTTTGAGTTCATTGACGAGTTTGTCAATGGATTTGATGACGCCGATGTAGCCGCTGATGAGGCGGTTCTGGTTGCCGGATTCCGATACGGAGTAGATTTCGTAAGCGTGGCGACCTTCCGGGAGTCCTATGCAGGAGACGATGAGGACGTTGGCTTCTTCTACGGCGGCGGATTTCTGGATGTCGAGTTCGACGGGTTCCAGCCTGCCTTCAAGATGGACGCGCCCTGTGAAGGTGACTCCGTCGAGAGATACGGGTTCCAAGGTGGATTCATCGCTGAATGTCCAGCGTTGCGTCCACGGGATGTTTTCAATGGCTGACCAGTTTTCAGTGACACCGAGGAAGTCAAGCATGACTTCGAGATACCATGCCTGTTATCCGGCGTGGTATGCTCACGGTGTTAAAAACGGGTTGTTATTCCTGCGACCAGTTTTTCCGGTAGGACGCGAGGATTTGCGCTGCAATGTCCGCGTGTGTTTTGTTCCAGGCAGGGGGAGGGTTGGAGAGAAGGCCGTCCATGATGAGGATGTAGTTGCGAGCCTGATTGGCGGACCGGGTTTCCGAGATGTTGTTGAGGATGTCGCAGAGTTTGACCAGGAGGGCATCCGGGTTCATGGCTGTGAGTTTGTCGATCATGTAACGTACTTTTCCCTGTTGCTTTTTCCGCGCATCGTCATTGGTGAGGGTGTAGACGATGTTTGCGACGGCATGGCCGAAGTGCTGCGCGAGGGTTTCATAGGTGACGCCGCAGTCTTCCATCGTGTCGTGAAGGTAAGCGGCGGCAATGAGTTCCGGCCTGTCCGTGCGCTCCGCGACAAGAGCAGCTACCCGTTCCACGTGGGTGTAGTAGGGGGCACCCGTGAATTTTCGGGTCTGGCCTTTATGGGCCTGCCGGGCGAAGGTGGCGGCACGTTCAGGGAGCCAGTCCGTGTTATCCCTGATGATGCGCTCCATGAGGAGGGAAGAGGTTTTGCTGGGGGGCATGGTTCCGTTGAGCCAGCGGAAGATGGTGAGGCGCGTAACGCCAAGCAACCCCGCCGCTTTTTCAACGGCGGGGGTTTTCCTGATGTTGAGGGTTTGTTTCACCCAGTCAATGAATTGTTCAGGAGTGGTCATGTTTCAATGAGCGCACCAGTTTGTGATGCGGCAATTTCTTTCCGGACGTAGTGTTCCGTCTTCCAGTTGATGTAGGACTGCCATGCCTTGAGGCGAGGCGACCAGCGGAATCCGTTTGCCTTGAGGCTGGCCCTGACAGTTTCGTCCGGCTTGTCCGGGAAGTAGAGCCTTATTCTATTCTCTTCCGGGCATTTTTCAATGATGATTCCGGTTTCCGTTTCTATTTTTTCCGGGGTGGTTTCTTTGGCAGTTTTGATTTTACGGAGACGGCCTTCCAGTCTTTTTATTTCTGCATTGTTGTTGGAGAGGCGGAAAGATTGGAAGCCGATGATTCTGCCGCAGTAGTCCGGCGTGAGGATTTTGGCGGCGGTCTGTTCACTTAATCCTATTTCAATGAGTCCGGCCATAGCTTTATCTTTATCTCCCTTAGATTTGCGGATGACGGCGTTTGCGGCTTTCATGGTTTCCTGCGTTTTGCGGCAAGCAGAAAGCTTGGCTTCCAGCCGCTCCACGGCATCCGGGTCACTGGATTTGATGGGGCCGTTGGGGTCTTTGAAGTATCTCCTTTTGACGGATTTTTCCGCCCGTTCGATGAAGGAGCTGATTTCCCTCATTTTGTTGTCTGCCCAGCCGGAGTATTTTTGCATGCGTGCCGATGGAAATCGGGCCGGGCCGACGATGAAGGCGGACATGCAGCGGGAGTGTGACGAGCAGTAGGCAAGGTATCTTTGCTTGAGGCCGGAGCGGAAACGCTCGAATTCTTCGTCGATTTTGTCTTCGTCTTCCCCCTTCATGTATTTTTCCAAGACGGATTGGAAGGAGGCGAGGTCATTTGCGTATTCGCGCCGCAGGCTTTCCCCGCGTCTGTCAGGGGAGAAGCTGGTTCCGTTGAAGGCGCGTTCCGCGGTCTGCTGGGAAATGTCGTTGATGTATTCGTTCATGGCTTTGTTTCCTTGGTTGGCGTTCGGTTCAGGCTGCATATTTTTCATTGTCCGGGATAATGATGCTGACGTATTTGTCCGCCTTGCAGAAGCGGAGTTCGTAGCCGTCGCAGAGTTTGAAGTCCATGGCGGCAATGGCGAGGTTGTGCAGGAGTTCATCTACCTTCTTTCTGGAACGAAGGGAGGAGAGATGAAAGGAGACCTGCCAGGCATTGGCGTCTTCCGTAGGCCCGAACATGTTGAAGGAGATCGAACCGGGAGCGACTTTTACGCGCTTGCACCATGGCAAGCCTTCTTTGACAAGACCGGAGGAAACGGCTACCGCATGAAGCAGAGCCACGACGTTTTCATTTTTGATTTCGGTGTTCATTGTTTTTTCGTTTCAGGCGTTGAGTCCCGGAGGCCGGAACCCATCGGGAGGAGGTGTCCAATCTCCTGCCGACATGGTTAATTTAGTATCGTGACGATACTAAAACAAGCTTTTTCTTCTGTTTCTTTTTTGTATGACACAAGGAAGTTCTTTCGAGAACGTGAAGGGAGGTGATATGCTGAATGCCTTGCCTCGTTTCAGGCAAGTGTCCAAAGGTCGTCGCGGTTCCACGGAGCCGCGGCGATACTTTTTACCGCCTTTTCTTTTTGGGTTCTTCGGTTGCCTTGACGGCGACTTTCGGGATGTTGGCCGCGGCGGATAGTCCAATGAGGGCAGAGGCGGTTTCTGCAACTGGCTTGGAGCGGGAGTCCGAGAAGACGCCGCCGCCAATGGCGAGGCATTGGAGGACGGCGAGGGAGGCGTTGAAGGTGTCCTGCCAAGTGGCTTTTTTCTTCGTGGCCTTTTTGATTTTGGAAACGGCTGTGCCAGCGGGGATGATTTGGGAGCCGTAGTTGCCGTAGTAGGGAGCGAGGCCGAAAGTTTGAAGAGCTGTCTGGATGGTTGCCCCAACGACGGGGACGGATCCGAGCATGGCGGAGGGGAGAGCCACGGCCTGCGTTTTCCACCATTTTTCCTTGTCCTTGTCTTTATCTCCCGGCGGGTTCATGATGAGCATCCAGAGCGTTACCATGGTTTGTTCCCACAGGGAGAGGCTGGCCCATGCGGCAGCGATTTTGCCCCACTGGCCTTTTTGGGCGAAGGTGACGAGGTTGCCGAATTTGTTGATGGCTTCACTGCCCATGAATGTCCAGAGGCGAGTTAGTGTTCCTCCCATAGCTGACAACATGGATTTTTGAGATGTCCTTATGGGCTGGGCTGCGAGTTCAAGTGATTGGCGTACTTCGTCGAAAGCGATTTGCTCCATGTCTGCGGTGGTCATTGGCTCTTCCCCGTTGCGCATGCGGGCGGCGTTTTCCTTTTCCAGCTTGCGGAAGACGGCGTTTGCAAGGGCGGTATGGGAAACGGCGTTGCTCCATACGTCCATTTTTTCCAGAGGGACCATTCCGGCCATGGCGATTCTTTTGCCATAGCCGAAGTGCTGGTCTGCGCCGTAGTTGAGAATTTCCCGGATGACGGGTTCTTTTTTAAAACGGGATTGGAAGGCGTCTGTCCGCATCATGTCCGCGAAGGTGAAGTGGCTGTTGCCGGAGAGCATGAGGGAGTATTCTTTCATGAGTTCTCCGAGGCCGATTTTACCGGAGGCGAGCGGGTGGAGAATGGCGGAGGTCTGTTTGATGCAGGTGAGGAGGTTGTAGGCGAGGAGGGCGTTTGCCTTGGCTCCCTGCATGCGGCCTACGAATTTGGAGTGGGCCATGAGCTGGGCGGCTTCGAGGGTGCCCGCGCCGTCGATGAGGTCAAGCCATGTGACGAGCTGGCGGTATCGCTGCGCCCCCATTTTGACCTTGAGAGCGTCCGCTGCGTAGCCATGGGAGAGGACGCCGCGGAATTTGGAGGTGATGTGCTTGGTGCATATGTAGTTGTCCGTTTCCGCAAGTGAGGCATTGGCAACGGCGAAGACGTCCGCGGAGAGGTCGAGGCCGAGGTTGTGTTTTTTGCGGGTGATGAGCATGGAGTATTTATGCCCCATGATGTTGCTGCCTTCTCCAATGACGGCGGTTTTGGCGTCGCCTTCATGGTGGTTGAATTTGGCCCGGAAGTATTTTTCCTCTTTGGGGAACGGGACTCCGGTGAGTTTTTCAAAGACGTTTGCGAGTTCTATTCCGCATTGGTTGATGTAGTCGCGGAGGCCGTAGGCAACGGCGAGGCCGTCCTGTCCGACGTAGCGGTAGAGGGCCTGCATGGTTTGCCCGGTGTAGCCGTGCCGCTCGAAGTTGAGCTTGTACCTGTCTTGTTCGTAGAGGAGGATTTGGTACATGGCCTGCGCTTTGGAGAGGCGAAGCGGGCGTGCGATTCCCTTTTTGTCAAGGACGCGGCTGGTGATGGTGATTTTCCCGGCCCTGGGATGGGCGGCAAGTTCATCCATGAGCGCGGGGATGTTCATTTCCGAGATGAGGCCGAGGCGTTCGGGGCGGATGCGCTGGCGGCGGGCGGTTTCCATGATGTGCTGCCGCTTGGCTTCAAATCCTTCCCTGTCGTCGGCTTCGATGAGGTCGATGTATTCCCGGGCAGTCTGGATGTCGAGGGTAACGGTTTTTTCCCTGACGGGTGCAGTGACGGCTCCGGTGTCGCGGGTGAGCTTGGAGTCAAGGATCCATTGTTCTACGTCGCGTTTTGTCCGCAGTCCGGCGGATTCCCGGATGATTTGCGCGAAGGCTGCGGCATGGTTGTTTTCCCGCGTGTTGAGGGAGATGTTGGCTTTGGCTATTTCCGAGATGCCGTATTGGGAGAGTTCCTTCATGCCGTCGATGGAGGAGAGGCTTTCAAGCATTTGAGAGAAGGATTGCAGACCGGAGAACCAGGCACGCGCCCATTCCACGCGGGAGCTGGCGGCGTTTTCGTTGGCGTCGCGGACGGCTTGTTCATCTACGGTGACATGCTGCCGGATGGAGTTGGAGATGTCGTAGGCCAGCTTTTCGTTCTGCCATGCTTCCTGCTGGTTTTTCTGTACCCAGGCCGTGCGGTTGGTCTGGATGTAGGTCATGATGGCTTCCATAGCCGAGCGGGTTTCATCGAGGTTCATGCCTGCCAGGTTGCCGAAGGTTTGCCAGTCCGCGAGTTTGCTTTCCAACTGGTCGAGCGTAAGGTTTTCTTTCCTTCCCGCATATTCGTAGGGGATGGAGATGGTTTCGCCTTCCGCCGCTTCCGTCTGGTTGAGGGAGGCGTCCCGGATGAGTGCTTCAAGTCTGGCTGTTTCCGCTTCTACGGCGGCGGCATCCGCATCGAGCATGGCGAGGTATTGGCCGAGGGTGCGGTAGGCGTCCGCCGGGAGGGATCCTTTGCCGTATTTTCCGTTGTCTTTCTTTTTGGGCATGAGACGGGCGATACGGTCGAGGACTTTGGCAACGCTTTCGTCCTTGAGGTATTGTTCGAGCTGCCCGCGAACGTCGGTCATGAGGGAAGTGAGGAGCGTGTTGAGACGGCCTTCCGCAAAAGAACGGACAATGTCTTCCTGCTGGGTGCGGTATGCCTGCGCGTATTCCTGGACTCCCCTTCCTGTTGTTTCCTGCCGGACGGAGATTTGATCAGCCACTTCCCCGCGGATGGCGGTGAGAACGTCCGGCGAGTCCATGAGGGTTTGAAGTTCCGCCGCAAGGGTGTTTCTTTGTTCCGGGGAGAGCTTGCCGTAGGAGCGGATGCGTCCGGTTTCCAGCATGCGGGCGTAGGCGGCCCCGAAGTTGAGGTAGGGGCGCATGTTGATTTTGTAGTTGTCCGGCAGGACTCGCTGGATTTCCGCGAGGATGGAGTTGAGTTCCCCGAAGGTGCGGGCCGCGCTGTCATGGGTGATGTCCGCGGATGCGGCAATGTTCCAGCGGTTCATGGCTTCATCTATGCCGCGCATGAGGGAGCGGGCCTTGGCTTCATTGGCGCGGGGAGCAAGGACAAGCCTTGAAATGACGGAGGCTTGAGCAAGGGAGAAGCTGACGCCGGGGCCGTTATGTTCCGGGGATGGGGAGGATGCGTGTTCCCCCGCTTGTTCGAGGGCTGATTTGACATTGTTCAGGGACGATGCTACATTATCCGTGGATATGTTATTGAGAGCATCAGATGTGGAACTGGTCGAGTTCTGGACTAGAGGAGACGGAGACGCTTCCTGGGCCACGGACAAGTCCGGGAATACATACCAGGTGAAGATTGCCAAAGATGGGTCTGCCAGATTGGTTGAAGCAAAGTACATTCCTTCTCCCAATCCAGCCAATGGAACAATTCCGCTTTCCTCACTGGAAGAGGCATTGGAGAATGCCCAGCCATGCAATTTTGAATAAGCTTTCCGTGCTTCCTGCTCCGCTTCCCTGATTGGTTCGCTCCCCTGATTGCCGTAGTAGGCGCGGGAGAGTTGTTGCAGGGTTTCTACATAACCAGTAACGAGCTGACGGCGTTTTTTCCCGTAGTCCGGGTTGTCTTTGTTCTGGTTGAGTTCGTTTTGAAGGGTTCGGCCCACTTCGTAAATTTTATGACCGGGGCCTTCTTTCATCCGCATCATGTGTTCTTCAATGAGGATGATTTCTCCGATGAATCCGTTGGGCATTTGGACGTTGAGCTTGATGTCCGCGTAACCGTAGGGATCGTGGGCCTTGTAGCCATTTTTAATGCGGGCGATCGTCATGCCCGATTCCCTGACTTCTGAAATGACTTGGGAAAAGTCCGCACTGTCCGGCATGATGAGGGTGCCCCCGAAGACATCGAGTAGTTTTCCGGCATCGCCGTAATTGTCTCCCACGGTTTTCTGCAAGGCACGTGCCCGGCCTTTGAGGGTTTGCCGCATCATGACGCGCAGGCCGAGTCGCTCCCCGATGCCACGGACGATGGAGTCAAAGTCCTGCATGACGGCCTCGGCCATGGGGTAGAGTTCATCGAGGCCACGGCTGGCAAGGCGTTCCTGTTCTTCCACAGGAAGAGAACGGTAGTCTTTTTCCTCCACACCATGCCAAAATACGTTGATTCTTGGGGCATGGCTGCCTTCTGGACGGACATTTGCAGCGGATTCCCGGATGGGGGTGAGGCTGGCGGAGAAGAGCATTTCCCCGTCATCGAAGGGCCGGGGTTCCCGAAGGGTTTCCGTGTCCGTTTTCTCTACGTTTTCAAGGCGGAGTTCCGGGATGTCCTTGAGCGGGTGAACGGGTTCCCCTTCTTTCCAGAGGCGGCCCGCTGCGGTGATTTCCGGGTGGACGCCGATGTTGTTGTAGGCGATTTTGAGGGACGCGATTTGCTTGCGGATGGAGGCAACGTCCGTGTGCTGGTCAATGGAGAGTCCGAGCTGGCGGGCAAGCGGCTGGTCTTTGGCGATGCGGTTTTTGCTTTTGAGGAGGGCTTCCACGCGGGAGATTTCCACCTTACAGGCGTTGACATAGCGGGTGACGTGGTCGAATTCGGCGTTGTTGAAGATGGCGTTGCCGAACATGTCGTATTCGATTTGACCGCCGGAGACGGCGGCGTCCCGCTGCTGGATGCCTGCGACAATGTCGTCAATGGACTGCCCCTGCTGGATTTGTCCCCCGGCCCATTGCTGGACGGTCGCGTCCGTGGTGAGCTGGCAGATAGTGTAGGCCGCCTTTTCATCCATGAGGGAGTTGTCCGGGTTTTTGAGACGGTCGAGCAAGTCAGGGCTGGCGTTGGCTCCGATGAATGCGCCTATTTGGGTGGGGGTGCGCCGCCACGGCTGGGGGTGGATGCGTACCAGGCCCTCATGGGTCATGTCTGCGACGACATCCGCTTCCGGGTTCGCTTCCTTGAGATGGCGGGCGTAGAGGGCTACTTCCGTGATGGTGGCCTGTTCATCGAGGATGTTGAGGCGGATGTCTTCATACCGCGCCCATTCCGGGGTGTGGGCAGCGTCTTCTTCATAGACGTAGGCGGCGACACGGTCGATGCCGTTTTCTCTGGCGAGGGCGAGTTTATGCCTGCCGGAGAAGATATGAAGTTCCCCGTTGTTGCGATGGAGGAGGTAAACGGGGGCGGTTTCCCTTTTGAATTTTCCAGTGAGGGGCTTGGTGAGGCCGCTGGCGTCCGCATTGCGTTTGGTTTGAGCGAGGTCTTCCGCATGAAGGATGGAGGCCGTGGGGACGGCTCCGAGGCGGGCTTCCCCGATCTGGATGTAGTTGCCGCTGATGAAGGGGCTATCAGAGGCAGCGTCTTTCCGGCTGCCCTGTCCGGGGGCAAGGACGGTGCCGTCAGGGGCGATGAAGGCATTGGCGTCCGGTTCCGGCTGGCCGGGGTCCGGCGGGGTTTCCGTGGTTGGAGGTTCCGCCTGTTCCTGCTGTTGTTCCTGCTGGGCGGCGACGTCGTCAAGTTCCGCCCGGATGTCTTCCAGCGTTTTCGTTTGGGAGGTGCCCGCACGGGTGAAGGCGGCTTCATGTTCCGCGATGGAGCTTTCCACGGCGGTGACGATGTCCGCTTCCTGCCGGATGTCCTGCGCGTGGATGGAGTCCACAGCCCCAGTCATGGCGTTGATGAGGTTTTGCATTTCCGGGGTGAGCTGGCCGGATGATTCCAGTTTGGCGATGGCGTGGCCGAGTTCCGCCTTGGCCCGGAATTGTTCGAGGAAGGAGGAGACGAAGCGGACAAGCTTCTGGATCCACGAGGGGAGGCTGCTGGTACCCGCGACGACGTCGTGCATGAGGCGGGAACGTCCGATGAGGGAGAGGGCTTCCACGACGTCGCCGGAGGTGGGGACGGCGTCAAGGCCGATGAATTGAACTCCCCCTTCTTCTCCGTAGAGTTGGTTGACAGCCCGCTGCATGTCCTGTAGCTGGCTGCCGAAGGTGGACGGGGAGAGGTTTTCCTGGGCGCACCAGTTGATGGCGGCCTGTTCCATGGTTTCTTCCCACAGGTTTTCCACCGTGGCTTCTCCGTGGGAGAAGCGCAGTATTTGCTGGAAGCCGCCGTTGACCGGATCCTGCTGGCGGATGACATAGGCATTCGAGGCAAAGGAGGTTTGTTCCCCGCGGCGGCGTGCGGTGGCCGCCCTGCCCTTGGAACCGGAGTAGGCGGTGATGATACTTTGGAGGCTGGCGTGTTCCGAGATGTCCGGGTTGACCGAGGCAAGGGCTTCCTGCCGGGTAATGCCGGAGGCTTCCAGCAGGCGGACGGTGGCGGTGGCCTGCCGGGCGAGGGTGCGGAGGGTGGCGGTTGTTTCCGTGCGCCCGATGTTTTCCGTTTTCCATCCCTGTTGTTCGAGGTAGTCCACGACGTTTTCCGCCGCGAGGAGGTTTTGCGCCCACAGGATAGTGTCCCGTTCACGTTCTCCGATGGAGAGAGTGAGGAGGGTGTTGAGCTGGTCTTCCGTCATGAGGGCGTAGTTCTGCCCCTGCTGCGTTTGTTCCGCCACGGGGGATTCCGCAGAGGTTCCTTCCTCCGAAGGTTGGGCCTTCCGGCGGGTTTCTGCTGTTTCCGCGTCAAGGTAGACACGGTATTTGCCCGTTTCCTGCGCTGGTTCAAAGCGTGGAATGACGCCACGCTCCTGCAAGGCGCGGAAGGATTCGAGTTCGCGGAGCTGGGCAATTTCCTGTTTACCGAGGAGGGCGGCGTTTCCCTGTTCCGCCCGGCGAGCGGCAGTCTCCGGGTTGTTTGCCCATTCGGTTTTGAGATGTTCGGCGATGAAGTCGTTGCGGGCGTCGGTATCTTTGATTTCCAGGGCGCGAAGGTAGCCGGATTCCGAACCGCCGAGAGCGGTGAAGCCGTCCAGGGATTCCGCGAAGTGCCTGACGTTTTCCCGGATTTGAGGTTCCGCGAGTTTGACAAAGCCGCGGGAGTAGAAGGCAAGGGCGAGGCCCTGGTAGCCTTCAAAGTTTTGGAGGATGTCGGCAGGGATGGCAGAGAGGGAGGTTTTGCCCCGTTCATCGTCAAGGAAGCTGCTCATGACGGCGCGGGTAGTGCCCCCGACGATGGGTTCCGCAATGCCTTCTTCCAGCACGCCCGCCGCGGTGTTACCCCATATTTGGGCGGTTTCACTGGCGAGGTATTTAGCGCGGAGGGAGTTGTACGGAAGGCCCGTTTTGTTGAGTCCGGCGTTCAGAAGACGCCCCAGCACGGGGACTTTGCCAAGGACGGCCATACCGACTTTTTCTTCCAGGGTGTCCGCCGCCCCGAAGAGGGATGCACGTTTGACGTTTTCTTCACGGGAGAGTCCAAGAGCAACGCCTTCTTCATAGCGTTGCGTGCCGGATCCTTTTAGGAGGCTGTACACGCCAAAGTAGGGTATGGCGTTGGGGACGGATTGGCCGACCATGTCGCCCAGCGTGACGGCGAATTTGTTGATGCCGTATGTGCTCCGCCCTTCGGTGTATGCCTGCTGGGCCGCCTTGCGGACGTTTTTCATTTTTGCCCGGAAGTCGATGGTGCGGAGGAGTCCCTTGTCCTGCCGCATTTCTTCCGGCGACATGAAGGGGTTTTTGTTGTCAAAGGGGATGCGGTCGTATGCCATGCGATCCCCCGGCGTCATGATTGTGGGGACGTCCGCGTCTACATTGCGGAGGTTTTCCAAGACGCCCATTGCGCCGGAGAGCGTGGAGTAGTAGAGGTTGTGGATGGGTTTGATGCTTTCATAGGCATATTGGGCGACGGGGTTTTCATATTGTTTGTCGATGTTGGCCCCGTAGTTGTCATAGACAGCCTTGCCCCACAGGGACATGAGGATGTCTTCCACTTTTTTGTCATCCGGCGTGAGGTCGTCTTTGTTGAGTCCGGCTGCCGTCATGACGTTTGCCGCATCGGAGTCATCGAGGATGAAACTGCCGACGGGAAGCTTGGCATAGGCGGCGCGGACGCGGTTGATGATGTCCGGCGTGATTCCGGCGCGGCCCATCATGTCTATGTCTTTGGGCGTCCATTGTTCTCCACTGCCCTTGCAGGCGCGGTCGATGCGTCCCAATAATTGCTGGCCGTATTGTTCCAGGGCTTTTTGTTCTTCCACCTGTTTCTGCTTGGCCTGCTTGACGACGCCGTCAAGGTGGTCATAGACGGCCATGTACATTTTTTCCCGCGTGTCCGCCCCCTCCGGGATGGGAAGGTTTTGCTGGCGGAAGTACATGTCCGGGACTTGGTCGTTGCCGAGGAGGACGCCGCAGGCTTTACGCCCGACGAAGCATTTGCGTTCTTCTTCCGGCGCATGGGCATAGGGGTCATGGCCGTGGACCTGTTCCGCCAGAGCGCGGTGTTCCGGGTACTGGCCGGAGAGGAGGTAGTTGGAGAGGTAGTCCATGTCCTGTTTCCGCTGCTGCTCATAGTCCGGGGAGGCGAGTTGTTCCGGCGCGGGTGCGGGGGACGGGATGAAGAAGGTGTTTTCCTGCAAGTAGTCCATGGGAAGAGAGGATGAGGATTAAGCCATGTCCGCGGCCTGCCCGTAGACGCGGTTGTTCCGGTTGAGCCAGCCGGAGAGGAATTGCCGTTTGTCCGGGTTGTTGGCGGCGATAGATATGTAAAGGCGTTCCCGTGCGTTTTTAAGACGTTCCAAGAGCTGCTGTTCCGTGTGGGTCTTGAGGTAATTTTTAATGGCTTCCACAGTGTCCGCATTAAACTTTTTGGAATCTTCCACTCCGAGGGCGCGATGGATGACGCGGACGGCCCCATATTCGCCGCCGTTGAAATACATGTCCCGGAGGAAATAGTCTATGCCGGGGAAGGCGACGCCTGCGGTTTGCAGGATGTTGCCGACGGGCTGGGTATATTGCATGATGTATCGTTTGGCTTCCTGTTCCGCCTCCGCGTGTTTGCCTGCTTTGACGAGGGTTTCCAATTTGGCGTATTCCGCCGGGTGGCTGCCGTTGTTGATTCCGGCGATTTCATGCGTTCCTCCGCCGTCTCCGGCTGGAAGTTTGTAGATGGAGAGGTTGCCCTGTTTGTCACGGCGGGCTTCATTGCCGATGATGAGGGCGGCGATGTTTACGGCTGCAGTATTGGCTTTGGCGCCGGATGCGGTAACGGTAATCTGGTCGTAGTTGATGTTCATGGTGCCAAGTTGGCGGCGGAGGGCTTTTGACATGGTGGGGGAGGAACAGTCCGGTTTGGAGACTATTTTGGCTTCTGCGTATCGGCGGCTGGGGGTGGTGACGCCCACGGTGATACCTTCCTCATACCAGCCTTCCGGGACATAAAGAATGGGTTCCTGGCCGTCATCCCCCCATTGGGAAGGGAGTTCTTTGTTCCGGTTGACGGGCACGATGGAATCCACGGGCAGCGTGCGGCGGTAGGCTTCTTCTTCCATGCGCCTGATGTCTGCGATCATTTTTTCCGCGGCTTCCCGTTCTTCTTCATTAAGGCGGTTGGTAACGGACAGTTCCGCTTTCAGGTCAAGGTTGCGGCTTTGAGCTGCGGCCTGCTTCCGAATGTAGTTGTCACTGGCTGCCGTAATGTTGGCGGCTTCCTGTTGCCGATAGCTGTCCTGCTGAACCTGATCCCTGTTGCCTGGGTTATAATTGGCGATGGTGTCCCACAGGCGGTTGGCAACTTCGAGTTCCGTGAGTTCCTTTTTTTCTTTTCCGCCGTTGTATTGCTGGTCGTTTTTCCAGATGTCCAGATTGGCGAGGAGGAGGGATTGGGCATTTTCCGCTGCGGCTTTTCTCCGGTCTTTGGCGGCCTTGAGTCGGGCTTCATCTTCCGGCGTCCATTCGTCGTCTTCCTGTTTCTGCACTTTTTCCTGTTCGAGAGCAAGGATGGCTGCGTCTTCTGCCCTGGTGAAGTAGCCAACCTGGGCTGCATGGGATAAAGTGACTTTGGGGTCAAGGCCCTTCGGGCGGGCGAGATCTTCCTGCCATTGCTTGACCATGGCTTTGGCATAATCTTCTCCCTGCCCGAATTGCTTGTAGAGGGCAATGACCATTTCCGCCTCCGTCTCATCATGGGGCGACGTGATCATGGCGCGGCCCTGTTCCGCAAGGAAGGGCATGGCGTCTATCTTTCCCTGCCCTTCCTTGAAGTCCCCGTTGTATTTGCGCCAGAGGGCATGAAGATTGCGGGTGATGTTGGAGGGAGCCGGGTTGTAGATTTCCTTTTCTTTTTTTGCGTTGCCTGTGGAGGTTGTTGAGGTTTTGGAACCGGGGATTTTTTCCGCCCTGGCGTTGCCTGTTTCCACGGATTTGACGAAGGAACGGCTGAATCCCTGCATGGAGAGGGAAGCGAGGCGTTGGAGCTGCATGCGTTTGGAGGAGGGGAGAACGGCGTAAGGGCTGCCGTCGTCGTCCAGTTCATTCCAGAAGGCGACGGGGTCTTCTTCGCTTTGTTTTTGGGCGCGGGCCATGAGAGCGGTGTCCCGAAGGTCAAGGAGCATGATGTCCGCTTTTTCTGCGGTGATGACGCCGTTGTCACGTGCGTCCGTGATGGCGTACCCGGCCCCGGAGTAGTCTTCGTTACGAATGGCGAGGTCATAGTTGTTCTGGAAGTGTTCCCGCGTGCGCTGGATGCCGAGTTCCGCCGCTTTTCCGTAGGCCCTTTTTTTCAGGTCGCCGCTGACGTGGAAGCGCATGGCATCGGAACGCATACGGGCTTCCGGGTTGATGAAGTTGCCTTGGAGTTCCCCGATGTTGTCGGTGTATTCTCCGACGAGTTTATCGAGCTGGTCTTCCATAAGAGTTCCACGGTCGTCATACAGGGCGTCTTCCGAGCCTGGGGCGAGGGCGGCCCGGCGTTTGAATTCTACGTCGAAGTCAGCGATTTGTTCACGGAGACGGCTTTCTATTTTTTGTGATTCCCCGAAGTCCTGGATTCGGTAGTATTGGTTGACAGTTTCATCCAGAGCGGCGGCCCCGCGCTGGTTGGCGTGCTGGGCAGCCTGTATGCCGATGTCAGGCGTGGGGAGCGGGGATGCCCCGTTTCCGAGCTGGGCATGCGCCCCGGTGTACATAGGAAGTTCCGGCATAGGGGATATTGAAGTTAATAGTTAAAAGTGAATAGTTAAGATTTCTTTGAAGCAAGGGCAGCGAGTTTTCTTTTACGCATGAAGCGGACGATGTGGACGGTGCGCTCCGGGTAGCGGTTTTTGAAATCGCGGCGGAAGCGGACTTTGTCGAAGCGATGACGGTACATTTTCGCCAGCCGCCAAAGGGCGGGGAGTTCCGAGCATTGGAAGAGGATGACGACGGTACGCGGGTCATCCGGCGCGGGAATTGCCAGACAGAAGCAGTCAGGGGCGGAGTGAATGATGCCGCCTGCCGCAATGGTGGTGCGTATGAGGGCATGGTAGAGGCCGGGTTCCCTGGCTTCAAGGTAGGTGTAGGCTTCCGTGGGACAGTGGCGCATGGTTATTTTCCGGGAAAGAGTTGAGCAAAGAGCTGGAAGATGGAGTTGCCCGCATTGGCCGAGGAGTTGCGGCCTGCCGTTATTGTACCGGGTGCCCATTGCAGCATGGAACCGGAGAGGTCATAGGCGTTGCTGTACGCGGCCTGCGCGCCTTTCCACCCCGACATGGTGGTCGTTTTGCCCGTGACGGGATCCGTCTGCTGGTAGCCCAGCGCGTAGCCAAGGGCACCCGCTCCCACGGATCCGATGCCCTGAATGAACGCGGATGTCCTGGCCGTTTTTGCCAAGCTGTTGTATTGGGAGGCCGCGGCTTCCGCCTGTTGCATGGCAAGGTCTCCCTGATAACGGGAAACGTCCGCCGCATACCGTTTATTGGAGTCGCTGATGGCGTTGGAGAGGGCCATGTCACGGATGGCAGTTTCAAAGATGTCCGCCGTGGCGATTTCCGCCTGCTGGCCGGATCCCTGACTGGTGAAGCCGGAGGATGCGATGGCGTTGCGGACAGTGGCCTGCGCGGCGGTCTGGTTTTCCCGCTGGCGCATCATGTTCTTTCCCGCAAGGATGGAGTCGGAACGGGCTTCTTCTTCAAGGTTGAAGGCCCGCTTACTGGCTGCGGCTTTTTGGGCGCGGCCCTGTGCGAGTGCAACGGATGCCTGGGCCTTGTAGGTTTTGGCTTGTCCGAGGTTGCCAATGATTTGTCCCATGGTTAGCTGATGATGGAGGATTGAAGGATGTCGTCCAGCGGATGCTGGTCATTGCTGTACTGGGTGAGCGCGTCTTGATGAAGGGCGTTTGAGAGGGCAGCCGCCGCCATTTGTTCCAGGTTCAAGGCGAGCTGGGGTTCCCCAGTGATTTTAACGGCCATGCGGGCCGCGAGCAGAAGGGAAACGCCGCGGATAAAAAGGGGTTGAGTCTCCGGGAGGTGTTCCGCCTTGGCAAGCGCGTTGGAGATGTAGCGGAGGGTCAGGATGTTTTTACCGGGGGCGTTCCGGCTTTGTTCCACGATGATTTTGTTTCCGTCAATCCGGTATCGCAGCGCATCTATTTTGAAGGGACGGAGGCAGTCTTCCGGGAGGGTGTAGGTGCCGTCTTCTTCCGGCGGGAGTTCCGTGGTTTTTGTCGCAAAGCTCCATGCTCCGTAGTTGAGGGCTTCGTGCATGACGGTGGGGAACCAGAGGTCACAGGCTTTCCCGGTGGGGGAGTCCCGCTTGTATTCGCGGTCTCCAAGGGTTTGAAGACTTTGTTGAAAGAAGGTGACCTTGTCCATGGGCGGGATGTTACCCAGGGACGGAAGCAAGAGTGTATGCTTGCGGTGTTAATTTTGGAAGCATTGTTCCATGGGATTGCTCTCTTGATGCTTGCGATTAAAATCTGTACAATTCTTCACATGACCAAAAAATATAAGGTTTTTCTTAGTCACGCCTGTGCAGACAAGGCACTTGCCAACCGTTTCATGGCGTTTCTTCAATCCGCAGGGAGTATTGCACACGGCAAGATTTACAACACAGACAAAACAGATCAACAAATCGACAATGACAAAAACTATCCTCAAGAGATGCTGGATGCTTTAAGGGATAGCGATGTGGTTATTTTTCTTATCAGCAACAATTTTCTTAGCCGCCCCAATTGTTCCATTGAACTTGGTGCCGCATTGGCTCATGACAAAAACAGAATCTATTTGCTTGTTCCTCCCGTTACTCATGAAAATCTACCGGGATTTCTTGCTGGGAAACAAGCTGGCGGCAACATAGATGAGGAAAAAACTCTTTGGAATCTTAAAGAAGCCTTGTCTTCATGTATTGAGGATGGAGAAGGTAAAACCGCCCACTGGAATGAGCAATGCGATGAATTTATAGATGAGTTGCCTGGCATATTGGAGGGAATAGAGCAAATAGCTCGTATCACTCAAGAGGAGTTCGACGCACAAAAGAAGGCGGCTGATAATTACAAGGAACTATTTAGGGGCAAGAAGGAAGAGCTTAAAAGTCTTCAAAGCATGTATGATCAGCTAAGAGATCTCAAGGATGCCGATGAGGTTAATGAAATGGAATGGGAGTTGATGGATGAGGCAGAGAAATACGAAAAACTTGTTGAAGATGCACAGCACGAAATGTCGCCATTCGATTCATGCATGAAATATTTTATATACTCGACAACGTTTTCAGATATTGATGAATATTTTAATCCAGAAAGTTATGATTTAACGTGGGATGATGTAATGAAAAATGTAAGAAAAAAATATATCGTTCAAAACATACATCATGATGAATTTTTATTAAATAGAGATATGCCATATGTTAAAGACGCATTAGAGAGCCTTTATGAGTTAAATAGTTTCTTGAGTGAGGAGTGCGGGGAAAAATTCCGTAATGCCTTGACGGCTAAATTGGGATTCCCCCCTGACCTGAGTAATATAGACTATTGGAATGAGCTTTTTTAATTCTCGTCAGGGAACTTAACACTGCGAGCAAGTGTTTTAACGGGGCAAGTATAGGGGCGAGTGTGATGTTGTTGCGATAAGTTCGGCATGGAGCTTACGCAACAAATTACAGATATGTTCCGCACGAAGCGGGAAACGAAGTGGCAGACGCAGATCCAGCAAGATACGGAGCTGGTGAAGCCGTATGTGTCGATTCACCCGAATTGCCAAGGGAAGGCTGTCGAGATGCCTGCCTACGGCAAGACGGATATGCAGGAGTACGACGGTCGATTCCAGAAGGTGGAATGGCAGGATATGCCGTTCGGCAAACGGACGATGCGGAAACGCAAGTTCTACAATGCTATTCCCCTGGAAGAGGACGACAAGATGGACATGGATACGCTGGATTTCACGGCGTCGAATGTGATGTCGGAACAGAGGAAAGCCTTGGCGCGCATGAATGACGAGGTGATTCTGGGGGTCATGAAGGATAAATCGACGGGCTTGTACCGTGTCCGCACGCAAGCAGATGGTGTTTGCGGCGGGATTCTGGCTCCCAACTATACGGGGAATGACGGTGCTACTATCGAAGAACTCGATACGGATCCTACTTCTTTCAATGTGATTCCGGTTGATTATGCCGCGAAGGGTACGAAGACGGACGCAGGGATGCTGCTAGACAAGATTGCCCTACTCCGCGCCCGTTACCAGATGCTTGACATGTTCAAGGCTGGCCGCGGTGAAGAGATCGTGGTTGCCATTACTCCGGCGCAGCACATGGATATGCTGCTGTTGGAACAGACGCAGAACCGCAATTACGGGTTCCAGAGCTTGACGAACGGGGAGGTGAACGCTTTCCTTGGCGTGAAGTTCCTGGTGACGAATATGCTGCCGCTGGATGGAGACGGGAACCGCATGTGCGTTGCCTGGTTGAAGTCCCGCGTGGAGTTCGGCGTTTGGAAGGATGCCCAGTTCCGCATTGAACCGCGGCCCGAATATATCGGCGTGCGGGAACAGATTCTTGTGAAGGCTGCCTCCGGTGCCACCCGAAAGGATAAGGAGATGTTCTTCCTGATGCCCTGCAAGGAGGTCGTCGCCTAGTTTCCCTGCATGTTGGTGATTGCATAGCAAAGCCCCGCCCGGTGTGATGTCGGGCGGGGCTTTTTTGTGGAAATAACGATCAATATCTGCGGTTATCCATCCATCCTTGGCCTGTTACATATAGGATGCTGTCAGGTTCACCACATGAGTGGATGACAACTTTATCGCATTGCTTTTCCATTTTTTCGATCCATTCATCAGTTGTAATGCTTTGTTGTTTGGCTTGATCTGATGCTTTAATCCCGTCTATCTTGAGTATGGTTTCTTCTTCCATATCTTTATTATAGCACATTTTTATCGGTTTCGCAAAAAATTACAGATAGAGGGATTCCGCTCCCCTTGCCAGCCCGGAATAAGGCGAACGTCTCCCCACTTCATCCTCCTCCGTCTTCCACCCCGTCTCCTTGGCAATATATCCGGCGGCCCAAGCGTCGCCAAAGGTGCGGAGGGAGTCGCAGGCGTGAGAACAGATGTCATGCAGGGGTTCGTTCCGGGTAACACCGTTCTTACCCGGTGGAGCCATTTTGTAGTTGGCCAACGCATCTACCCCGGAGATGTAGCCTTCCTTCATGTTGGGGAGAGTTGTTTTCTGCGAACAACGGGCATGAATGACGGCATGGCGTAGCAGGGTGCGCGTACTGTCGATGGAGGCCCACACGTCCGAGGTGCGCTTGACGAGAATGGTCGAGTAGCCCGCCTGTTCCAGCTTTTCAAAATACTTCACTCCATTGAAATCCCTGTTGACGCCGTCATGCGGGAGGATGACGTCTTTGACACGGCCAAAGAGGGCGTCCCTTTTACGGAGTTCCGCGATGTAGTGGTCAAGGGGGAGGCCGTTGGCGGTATAGTTGTCCAGGAAGGAGAAGAGGCCGTCCGGGCGGGGCTGGATCCACCAGATGGACGTGAAGTCCGCCATGCCTTTGTCAAAGACGGCGTAGATGGGACGGTAGGGATCCGGTTCATATTCCGCGGTGAGGCGGCCCAGTTCCCGGAGACGGTTGATCTGGCTGCCGTAGATGGCCCCACTGGCTATGGGGTTGAGGGCTTCATCCGGGACGGTGGGGTATTCCTGTCTCATTTTATAACCTTGTGTGCGGCTTTTGGATTCGTACCAAGCCTTTTGTTCTTCATCGAGGGTGATAGCGTAGTCGGTTTCCAGGCTATGAAAGTATTTGGCAAGTTCCGGCGCGCCGGAGAATTTGCCGCCTTTGATGCGGTATTCGGGTTGTTCCACCCAGCTAAAGAACCAGAATTTAGGGTCAAGAGGAGTGAGTGGTTTACCGACCAAGTCCATTGCTTCCGTGACGAGGCGGTAGTTGAGGCCGTATTGGCCGCCTTCATGGGTGGATTCTAGGATGACGACTCCGGTTTGATCAATGGAGTTGAGGGTACCCGTGATGGTTTCCTCTGCCTTGGAGGGGTTATGGACGGCAACGGATCCGAGTTCAGAGACATGAATGAATTGGTGGGTGCCGCCGCGCAGGGATGTTCCGGCGTAGATGGTGGAGCCGTTGGGGAATTTGGCTTCCGTGGCTCCGATGTAGCAGCCTTTCATTTCTTCCTTGAGCCACGCGCCAATGGCGGCCAGCTCCAAGTCCTCCTGCGTAGGGGTTTGAGGAAGATGGTCAAGGTGGTCGAAGGCAAATTTGATTTTGGCAAGTTTCTTTTTGGATTCCGGCCCGGTGCGGTCTACAATGCCTGCGGTGTAGTTGGGCGTGAACATGCACATGTCCAGGATGAGCAAGGCGGTGTATGTAGAGATACCAAGCTGACGGGCTTTGAGGACGTTGTTGTAGTGGTGAAGGCCGCTGTGGATTTGCCGCTGCGCCCAGTTGAGAGAGAAGCGAACGATTTTGCCGTCTTTGTTGACGACATGGTAGAGGTGGTTCAACCGCCATTCGCGGTTGGATAGGAGGATTTTCAGGGTGGCATATTGAACTGGCGTCAGCTCCATGGTTCAGCCTTGTATGGCGAGGATGTGGAGAGGACGTTCTCCGGTGACACGGATACCGACGATGACGTCATAGTCCCAGTGCCCGGAGGAGACAAGTGAGTTCCAGCCTTTGGGGATGGTGGGGTCATTGCGGTCAAGGTTGTCCCATGTGGTGCCGTCCGTGGTGATTTGTATGCCTTCCACTTCCGTTTCTTCCGCGAAACAGAATTTGATTTCCGCCACGGGTTGCTGTCTGGCCCGGTATTCAACGCTGGTGAGGGCGTTGGTGATCATGGTGGAGGTGTAGTCGTGTTCGTAGCGGTCTATATAGGGGCTTTGGTCGTCGATGACTTCAATGTACCGTCCGTCGGCCCGCCGGACGATGAGGTAGAGGGAGTCCGATTCCGTACCGTTGGGGAGAACGGCACAGTATTCCAGGGTTCCCGAGGTGGTGTAGCGATGCCAGCAGTTGACTTCATGAAGGGAGTTGTAGGTCATGAGGGCGGCGGTGCCGTTGTTCAGGACGAAGAAGGCGCGGGAGTCCGGCTTGCGGATGAAGCAACCGTCGCGGACGCCGCCGCCATTGCGAAGGATATGGTCAGAAAAGACGGTGAGGTCACGGGAGACGTAAGCGTCCGAGGAGAAGTCATATCCGTATTGGTAGAGACGGCCCGAACCGCGCTCGAAGTAGACGACTTTGTCCGTCGCCATGATTGCCGGGGTGTCTGCGGAGCCAACGTAGCCGTGGTTGTCGATGCGGGCGTTGGCATAGGTGATGGCCTGGCTGCCACCGGATGAGACAACCCATTCCGCATCCGAGGTGCCGAGCAGGAGGCGCGCGCCCTGCGCCATGAGCCAGCAGATAGGGTTCTGCGTGGTGGTGGACATGGTCACGGCCAGGGCGGAGTCATCCGTTTTTCCCACATGGAAGTTGTTGATGTCGTCTGTGGCGGACATCCAGATTGTTTGAGGCTGGGCCGCGGTGGATGCGAAGACGAGGCGTTGGTTGTAGACGTCGCAGAGGGAGGGATAGCCGTATTTGTCGCTATATGCCTGCCATGACCAGTCGATGACATCGCGGGATCCGGTGTAGTTGAGCTTGATGTCGTTGATGTAGTCCCACGAGTAGGAGATGATTTCCCCGCTTTCGTCTTCGACGGTGGTGTAACGGAGGAGCATGTCATGTTTGTAGGGTGAGATAACGAGTCGGTTGCTGCACGAGTCCGCAGGAAAGCCGTTGATGATGGAAGTTCCTTCATACCGGGAGCGGGTGATGAAAAGGCGCAACCAGCATTCTTCTTTTTGTTCGTCTCCGGTGAGGAGGGTGTTGGAGGTGGAACCGATGCGGGAGTAGGAGTTGCCGAGGGTTTCCCATTCATCGGTAAGTTCCCGGCCTTCGTAGGAGCGACGGACTTCGTATTCGCCAATCCACGAGCCGGAGCAGTAGAATTGCCATGTTCCCCGGCATGGGGCGGCGGAGCCAATGGCAAGGCCGCGGATGAAGTGGCCGGGGTAGTCTTCCGGGGCGACGGAACCGGAGACGTAGGAGGCGGCGTTGAAGTCTTTGATGCACGTCCAGTATTCCCAGTAACCGGAGTCCAGGACGATTTTGTCTCCCTTTTTAAAGCTCATTCCCTGGGCGAGTGCATTGATGGGAGTGACTTGGTCGTAGCCGTCTATGGATTCTGCGGCGAGGAAGTTGTCCGGGTAGTTTTCCGGGGCCGTTAATCCGGTGACAAATGAGGTGGATCCTGTCCAGTCACTCGTGCAGGAGTAGTAGCGTTTGGTTTCATCCGTGCGCCGGGCGATTTTCTGCCCTTTGGCGATGTTGGAGGATGGAGAGAGGACGGTGATGATGGAGACGCCGTTGAGAAGCTGGGAGGCGTAGTTGAAGAGGTCTTGCTGGGTGGTGTAGTAGGAGACGCGAAGGATGTCGCCAGAGCTGCATTCCCTTTCGACGTCTTCAAGTTCTTCAGGGAAGGAGACGGAGTAGTCACCGGAAGCATCCCGCGAGACGGTGACGGGGTAGTCCCGGTAGCCTTCCTCACGCCATGGAACGCTTTTGAATTGGAATTCTTCAAATGTCCATTCCCCTGCACCGTTGCGCTTGAGGACCATGACGGGGTAGTCCGGCGATGTGAGAATGAGCAGGCTGTTGACTTGCTTGAAACGCAGCTTGTCTATGCTGCCGATGTAGGAGTCATGCTCCGAGATGACCGCGCCGGAGGTATTGAAGACACGGAGTTTTTCCGAGTTGATTTCCACGATGTAACGGTCATCCGTGGAGTAGATGTAGGGAATGATGCGGGAGCCTTCCAAAGCATCGGCAAAGGGACGCATGCCACGGCGGCGACGGATGCCGCCCATTTGGGAGACGTCAAAGTTTTCCAAGGTTTGCGCGCCGCGCATGTAGACGTCCATGTCCGAGCGCAGGGCGAGTTCCGGTGACAGTTCTCCGCCATTGAAGGCCACTCTTTTCATGGGGCCATGATAGATCGGCTGGCGGTGGATGAGATATGCTTATGGTGTTAAATCCGGGATTGATAGGCATTTGGCTTCTCTCCGGGGTAAGTGATTACCATGAATGTTTGTTATTGCATAGGCTAGCAAACGATGCTAAAAAATAGAATATGCCTAAGGAAAATTTGAGAGATGTTTTAAATGTTATATTAAATAAATATTCTTTAGAGAAAAGTGAAAATTTCAGAGAAAATTCATTGGCGTATGATATAAGAAATACTTATCCTAATATTATATCAAAATGTTGTAATATTAGTAAAAAAAATTATAAGGTTTACGGATCTTCTGGGAAGGGACAATGGGCGGAGGTTCCATGGATAGCAATATGCGATCAAAGTATTACAGAATCAGCACAAAAAGGCTATTATATAGTCTATTTGTTTGTTAGTGATATGAGTGGGGTATATGTTTCTTTAAATCAAGGATGGACTTATTATAAAAATGATTCAAAAAACATTAGAGATGCAATAAGTAATATTGACAACGTCTCTCGATATTGGAGGAATAAGCTATCAGGTGTAAAGCAAGAGTATATTAGTGAAATAGATCTAAAAGTTAGCAGTAGCGCACTCGGGGCTGGATATGAACATGGACATATTTTAGGAAAATATTACGACAAAATAAATATTCCAGATAATCAGACATTGATTCAAGACTTAAATGAATTAATGTGCATTTATAAAAGTTTGAGCGGTCAACTTATTCATGGATTTGAAGAGACAAATAAGTTAATTATTAACGATATAGAGATCGAATGGGAAAACGAGGAATTTAAACGTTTAGCAAAACCATTGCAAAAAAATAAGTCAATAAATTTGGAATTTAGGAATATTAAAAATATTCCCATTCATAATAATTTTGAAACTAAAAATCCTATTTTTAAAGGAAAAGATTATTCGAATAAGATAGCAAAACAGAAATTGTTGGGTATGCAAGGAGAAGAGTACGTTCTTGAATACGAAAAATCTAAACTAAAGGGGTTAGTAGATAAGGATGGAAGAAATTTATCAGATTTAGTCGAGCATACTTCTCGTGTTCAAGGAGATGGGGTTGGATATGATATTTTATCGTACGATAAAAATGGAGAATCTATTTTTATTGAAGTAAAAACTACAAATTGTGGCATTGAAACACCATTTTATATTACTGAAAATGAATTGATGTTTGCTAAGAAAAATATGAATAAATATTATATCTATAGATTGTATGATTTTAATCAGAATAATAACAAAAATCAAGCTTACTGCATAAAAGGTTCAGAAATAGAAAATACATTTCATTTAATTCCTATTAGTTACAAGGTCCAAATAAAATCTTCAAAATGAGGTTATATTGTATATTTCAACTTATTACGCTATTTGAAATGATCAGATTTTACGCTATTGCAGAACCACGGATTCCCCTTACGCCTGCGGATACTTAAGCGCTATGAATGGTAGCGACAAAGTTTACGCGCCGTGCGTTGTCCGAAGAGGGGACGAAGAAGTTGTTTCCGTGGTATTTTAAAAGAAAAGTAGAAAGGTAGGCATCGTGATGGAGTTCAAGAATTTAATGCCCGTACCGGATTCCGTACATGGTTTCTGGTGGAAGGCTACGCGATGGGAGGTTTTTTTAGCTCTTTTTCTGGCAGATGCTTTTTTTACGGCCCGGTATTTCCTAAATGATTTTGTCGCTGTGTTTTTTTTACAGTTCGGGTTACTGGCCGCCCAATTGTTGTTAAGCTTGTGTGTTCCTCTTGGATTCCGACTGTATGCGGGCAAGCAGAGCAGCATTACCATTTCGGCGGTTTTTGCCTGCATTGCCGCGCTTGTCTTTAATATGTTTAATGTGTGGATGTATAACGGGAGTGTTCCACAAGGTTCTCCATTGATGATTTTGGATTTTATTTTAACGGTGTCTGCCGGATATAAAATTGTTCGAAGGGAAGTCGGGGTAAGGTTTGAAGGATTCCATTCTCAGAAATGGTGGTGGGTTGCTGCCATGATCACGGTCGGGGTGATTGTAGCAATGTGTTCCTGCCGATATATAGGGTTTGGCAGGTTGAAGACAATAGGATGTGTGATTTTTGGGCTGGCAGCGGGAGGGAGTTTTTTTTACGTGAGCCGTTTCGTGCAGGATTCTTTCCGAAAGGCGAGTGCCGAGTATAAAAGGGATGATCCCAGCAAAGCATTGGCTTATGCTGCAATGGGGCTTTTGTGCCTGCTAGTTTGGATTGGTGCGCTGACTGGAGTGTATTCAGTGATGCGAGGATTTAAGTGGTAAGGTTTTTGATAATTCCATATTTTACCGCTATTTCTAATCCTCTGTTGATAATAGGGTCCGATTTATATTCATCACTGCCTTTGGAAAAGGATAAAAACAGTCTTTCATTTCTGTTTAAATTGCTTTTGAGAAGTTCTATATATTTTTCTACTTCCCTTCCAGTTTTATCCCCATATTCTTCTATTCTTATTAATGTGTACATATATACAGTTATCCAAGATTTTATTTCACCAATATCATATTTTACACATTTTTCTACTTCTTCGTATTTTCGAGCATCTTCCCAAACTTCATCTAATAAATCCATTCCTGAGAAAATTTCTTCACATGATTTTATGTCTTTATATTTCTCCTTATTCTCATCTGAATAAATAAAATTATTTATAATTTCTATGAATGCTGCATTTCCCGTTATGAGAGTTCTTTCCCAATTGTTCTTCCCTGGTCCTCTATATATAGAGATAGCTTGTTTTTTTTGATGAGCCAAATTCAATAAGTTTTGTATTTCAGCTTCAAAGAGTTGCTCTCTGTTTTGGTTTTCCGTTGATTGAAGTTGTTCGCGGTTATGCTTGCACTGAATTATTATAGTAACAATAATAGCCACAAAACCACAATATGCTATCAGAGTCTCAATGACCTCATGCGTTTTGCCTTTGCATATTATCTCTATCGCTATAAAAATTAGCAATAAAATAATAAAAATCAAAGATTCTCCATAGTATTTTTTAATGAATTTTATCATTCCGCGAATTGTTTGTTCTATAGTCATATTTATCGATCATGATATTGAAGAGGGGTACATCCTACCGAAGGAAAAAATATAGGGATGAACCAATAATTGTTGTTATCAAAAAATTCTTTATTTGGAACGGTTATTTTTTCAGTTCAAGGGTATCCTTTCCTTCTTTTAAATAATCGTATATACTGCCGTTCTTATTCGCATTCTCCATAAATTGAGCAGTATGGCGCAGAAAGGAAATGATAAGGTATTCTTTGGGGGTGATTCCCTGTCTTTTTGCAGTGTCTCTGGCTTTTTCCAGTTCTTCTACGGTGTAGTCGTGAAATAGTTCTGCTTCTGTTTTGCGGATCATTTCTTCCATGTGGGAAGCAATGAGGTCGAGGAATAATTGTTGTTGTTCCTCTTCATTCAGGGAATGTTCCGTAGCTGAATTGATGTTTTCCCCCATAAGTTGGTGAATAAGTTTCATCTTTGTTTCAGGGATTGTCCCGCGAGAAGTTAGCCAGTCATCGATTGTTTTTTTTGAAACAAGGCATTTTTCCGCGAGCCAAAATCGGTCTTTTTTATTCTCTTTCAGCCACTGTTTCAATTTTTTTTTGAAATCGCTCATGTCTTGACATTATGGATTTTACGCAATTTTTCAAGTATTATATGAGCCTTATTTTATGGATAATCCGCAATTCCTTGTTGACTGGAATATGGAAAATCCATAAAACAATCTCATGCAAACGACATCTATCTCACAGACTGTAGGTTCAGAGATGTTTCCGTCAAAGGGTGCTGTAAAGTCTTGGCTGAAAGCGACAGGTAAGAACAGAGACTGGCTCGCTACACAATGCAGTGTCAGTAAGAGAACCGTAGATTGCTGGTTTTCATCATCTGGAAAGATTCCGGCGAAAGCCATACTCGTCCTTCAAAGCTTGATGTCAGAAGTTGAGAACAATGTTTCTGTAAAGGATAGCAACACGGTAGATAGTTCCTGTTTCAAGTTTGGAATTGATTTGAGTAAGGCTCCCCAAAGATTTGTGGTGCTTGTACTCCAAGTTGCCCAACGATTGGAAACAACGCCCGAAAAAGCAGTGAATTGTATTTTCGAGGCGGTAATGCAAAGTAAAGACTTTGCCGCTTTTTTGGAGGAAAGAAAGGAGGAGGTATGCCATGCCTAAGCTGTTGCCCATATCAGAAAAGAGGGAATGGTACAGCCCGAAGGATGTTGAAGCGGTTTACGGGATTTCCCGAACTACGCTGTTCCGACTTATGAAGGATGCGGAGGAAAAGGGCATGCCTATTAAAACGGCTGTGCTGAATTTCCGCAATGGAGTGAGGAATAGCAGGAGACGTCCTTTTATCCGAATCCAGAAGAAGAGCCTAGATGAGTATTTAGAAGCCCATTCCCAAGTGTCATGAAAAAGGTTTTGAAGTTTATCGGAGAATGTCTTGGCGCAGCGGCTTTTGGTGCGCTTGGGGGATGGGCCTTCTGGATGGTAGTGAGCCAGGACGATACCGAGTTGAAGGCCGGGAAGTCTCCCCATTCCGGGTTCTGCCCTGATAGCCCGGCATGGGGACAAGTCCCCGAAAAAGTTTTTGATGGTTTAAATAAATCATCCCGCACTGGGAGCGGTTCTGCCAGAAGCAATAATCAATAGAAAATAAATACAATGGATACCACCGAAGAAAAGAATACGCAGCCCTGCACGCCGGACGAAGCTTGCTGCTGCGATACCGCCGCCGAACAAGCACCTGTTACCCAGGAAGAACTCAATAAGGCAATCGATCATGTCGTGGATCTGGTTGGCCGTTACGATGGGCGCGTTGTAGTAGCCGTCTTCATCGAAGGAGACAATACAACTAGGAGAATATTCAGGACCTCGAATGAGGTGTTTGCATCTAATGGGATGAATACCAAGGTTTACGGGTGGACTGGAGCCTGCGGTTTTCTCCTCAAAGCAAACGAGTGTTTTGATTGCAATGTAAAAACTATGGGAGAAGGCGTCCGTTTATTTCTTGAACAACAGCAAAAAGAGAAAATGAAAAGGAGAATGAATCCCATTGCCGCCATGCTCGGAATCGATGGCTGTGAATGTGAAGAATGCAAAGAGGACTGATTCCATGTTGCCGGAAGTCCGCGGCAACGGACTTCCGGTCATTGTTACCCGTGAATTGAAATGACCAACAAAGTAACGAGATGATGAATACTACAAATTCTCTTCAACCACAAGCACAGGGCAACCCGTTTGCCATGCAGGCTGCCGCCGGAGGCGGTGCCCTGGCTGCCATTACAGCTAATGCAGCCGTAACCGAAGTGCTGGCGTCTATCTGGATTGCCAAGCAATTTCCTCGTGATGTGGATGGTGTTAAAGACCGCATGAAGCAGTCTTGTTCCCAGTTGTCTTTAGCCCGTTCTGCCACTTATGTTTTTCCGAGAGGGGGAACTTCTGTGGAGGGGCCGAGTATTCGACTGGCGGAGGCCCTTATTTCCGCCTGGGGAAATGCAGAAGCCGGGTGGAAGGAAGTTGCCCGGCACTGGGATCCCAAGGGCGCGGACGGAAACGGCTGCAATGTATCGGAATGTGTCGCCTATTGTTTTGATAAAGAAACAAACGTGAGGAGAGAAATTTCTTTTTCCGTGCCCCATACCCGCGACAAGAATGAGACTGATTCCAGAGGGAAAAAGACCGGGAAAATGCTACGCGTCGCCCTCGACAATGAGCGGGATATTTACGAACTGTGCGCCAATATGGCGAGCCGCCGCATCCGTGCCTGTATTTTACAGGTTGTGCCCGGATGGCTTACCGAAGAAGCCTTGGAAATAGTTTCCGCGACCTTGAAGAAGGATGACAATGCAGAAAAGCTGCCTGAAAGAATCCAGTCCATGGAAGCCAAGTTCCTCGAATTGGGTGTATCGCGCGCCCAGCTTGAGAAGAAGTTGGGGCATTCCTTGGAACCCAACGATATGACGATGGCCGAGGTGTATCGTCTTGGAAGGGTTTATACGTCCATTGCCGACGGGATGATACGCATGAATGATGTTTTTCCGACGGAAGAACAGAGTGAGGTGAAGGATCCCAACATTCCATCAGTACCGGAAGCTCCTGCCCCTTCCCCGGACCCCGCATCTAACAATTTCAAAGATGCTATTCCCGGTCTGGATGTTCCAGAAGGAGGAGGCATGTTTGGAACTATGCTAGACCATTAGACGACGTTAATATTAGTCCTAATAATCAAAAATATAGAAAGGATAAAGTATATATGAAGACTACTCTTATTAACAAAGATTCCCGCATGGGACGTCCTTCTGCATCCGGTATTTTCCGCCTTGCCCAGTGTCCCGGAAGTTGGCTTGCTGAATCAAAATGTCCACCAGAAGAAGAAAGCGAGGATGCAACAACGGGAACGTATCTGCATGATTGCATGGAGCATAACCGGACACCGGACGACCCGGAACAGGCAGAACTTATTGAGTTCTGCTTCCAGGCGGAAGGAGAGCTTGTAGAGGATATTTTCGACGATGAAGCTTCCAATCTGACGATCATCCGGGAAGAGCGGATGTTTGCTACGGATGAAGACGGTAATGTCATTTTCTCCGGTAAGCCGGATAAGGTGTATTATTCCCCCCTCAAAGATATTGCCCTGATTCTGGATTACAAATTCGGACGTCTTGCCGTGGATCCCGTTGAACAGAACCGCCAGCTTGCCGCCCTTGCCGTCTTGCTCCGGTATAAGCTGGGTTCTTGTCCCTCTACCATTTTTGCAGGGATTATCCAGCCTTACGTGAGCCGCCGGAAGCCCCAGCTTGTGAAGTTCCTCCCCGAACATTTGGATGCAGCAGAGAAGTATCTGCGAAAGATTATTGCTGATGCGGAGATTCCCAACGCTCCACTGCGCCCCGATGAAAAAGCTTGTCGGTATTGTCGTGCCAAGACGGCGTGTCCGGCAGTGAAGATGGCCTTGGTGAATGTGACGTCCGGGGATTTGGTGGCCTCATGGGAACAGTGGTCCCCGGAAAAACGTAGGGAAGCCTACGACCTTGCTCAACTCGCCAAGAAATGGGCCGCTTCTGTGGAGGCAAAGGTAAAAGCCGATTTGAAGGCCGAACTGGAAATTCCTGGGTTGTGCCTTACTTCCGGGAAGAAGGCCTTTACGGTAACAGACCCGGCAGAGGCTTTCAATGTTTTGCATGAGCTGTTCCCCGATAGAATCGGGGCAGCAGAGTTTACAGCAGTTTGCAAAGTGGGGATTACAGAGCTGGATAAACTAGTTCACTCCGTCAGGAAGCTCCAAGGAATCCAGACCACTGTAGACGAATCGAAGAAGTGGCTGCGGAAGACTCTTGCCGGGTGTGCTTCTACGAAGGTTTCCGGAGGATCCGTGAAGGAGAAAGGAGGAGGTGCGGCATGACCACGCTGACCATTACCTTGCCCCACACGCCGCGCTGCCTGTCTTCCAATGCCAAGACCCCCCTCACGCCGAGAGGGGCCGTTGTGGCAAACAAGAAGAAGGTGTCTGCCAAACAACGTGCAAGGCACATGGCATGGGCTGTTACCTATAAAGCACTACAGGGTCAGAAATTTGTACCGAATTTTTACACTGTCCGATGGTTTTACAAGGGGCCGGAACCGGATGACGACAATGTCCTTACCCGCTGCAAATACTACAAGGACGGGGCTTGCTCCGCCATGGGTATTGATGACGGTAGGCTTCGATGCCGGGGTATTGAAAGGATTCATGATTCAGCACGAGCCGGGAAGGTGGAGATTGTTTTTGAGATAAGAAAACAGGAAACGAATTAATATGCCTACACGGATTTTGCGAGACGGGATTTTAACTTCTGAAAGGGTCAATCTGCTTGATTGGGAAGCGGAGGTGTTTTATCGCCGCTTGTTGTCGGTTGGTGACGATTTCGGATTATTCGATGCTCGCCCCGCAATTCTTCGTCCATCCCTATACCCGCTGAAACTTGACCAGATGAGGGAGACCAACATTCAACGTTGCCTGAACGATTGTTCAGCAGCCGGGCTTGTCCGTCTCTATGAGGTCAAAGGGAAGCAATATGGGGTAATTGTGAATTACGGGCAGCGCATTCGCAAGGAATCGAAACCACGTTACCCTGTCACGCCAGAGGTTGCGGAATTGTTCAGCGATTTCCCGCAGTTTGCGGAGTTGCGCGGCGATTCGCGGCGAAGCGCGGCGGACTGCGGCGAACCGCCGCCACCCGCGGCTAAGACGAAGGCGAAGGCGGAGACGAAGGATCAGGAGAAGACGGAGACGAATATATTATCTGGGAGCCACTGTGTAGAACAGTTTCCACGGTGTAGCGAGGATGTTCACCGCTTTATGACGGCTTTGCTTGAGGCCCCGAAAGGGGATGAGCTGGCCCGGTGTGCAGAGTCGTTCTTTGACGATTTCGCGGCCAGAGGGTGGAAGGATTCGAGGGGAATTCCTCTTGCTGATTGGAAGCCTGCGGCCCGGAAATATGCTCGATCATGGGCTGTGAACAATATCCAGAAGGGGCGACAAGGGAATGTGCCCAGGAAGGATGCCAACGAAGGAAGGAGTTACAGACGATGATGAAACATGTGAGTTCTTTGCTTGGGGATGCTATGGGATCGGCCAATAATCCGCATGATGGGATTGTGAGAGGCTACAAGCCTGTCCGTTATGATATGGGCGGATTTGACGAGTCTGTGCATCCAGAGGTACATAGCATGCACCGGGCCGCACAATGGTTCGTAAATGACATTTTGAACAAGCAAAGACCGAGACGGTGGCTTTCCTTATTGGGAGCGTCCGGGGTAGGTAAAACACACCTTGCCGAAGCGGTGGCAGCCATTTTGAAAAAGGAACGGCCTGGCTGGCTCGTACAGTGCTGGAAGTGGCAGAAGGTGGTTTCTATTTACCGGGACGGAGATTTCGGGGTTGTGGAGCATTTGGTAGAGAATCCGTATGTGCTCGTTTTGGATGATATTGGGGCAGAAAATACGACGGAGGCCGTAAGGTCTATGTTGGTACGAATTGCAGACGGCAGACTTGGGAAATGGACATTGTGGACGTCAAACTTGTTGAGCGATGATATAGGCAAGACGATTGACGTGCGAATAGCTTCCCGAATGTACAGGGGGGACAATGTGGTCTGCGAAGTGGAAAACGCCCCGGATTATTGCTTTGAAAGGAAGAGGAGGTTGTCATGAAGAAGGTGTTGTCATCCTTGGAGTTGTTGAATGATTTGGCTATTTGCTTTACAGAGGAGCAGTTACTTGCTTCACAGGTGGCCGTACTGACGACGATTGCCCGGTTCCCCGGTGCCACGTCGGGCATCATTGCCAATCATACAGGATTGAGCCTGCCTTCTGTGGGGCGACTTTTAGGCTATCTGATTGACAGTGGAGACGTGGTCTTCACTCGCAAAAAGCATGCCAACAGAGCAGACATATCGCCAACAACACGGAGGAAGTTTTATGTGACACAGCAGGGAGTGAGGACTATCGTGAAGATGGTGCGCCACATGCGATGGAGTTTACATGGGCAATTTGGTGTCGTTCCCATTGTCCAGAATCCGAAGAAAATTTTTGAGTTATAGTTTAACCATGAAAGATTTGACAGAGAAACAGAAGGCATTTGCCCGCGGCGTGTTTGAAGGATTGAGCCAGCGGGAAGCTTACAAGAAAGCCTACGATTGCTCCACCAAGAAGGATAAGACCGTGGATGAACTGGCTTCACGGCTGGCAAGAAATGCCAAGGTGAAGGAGTACCTGGAAGAAATGAACAAGGAGGTAGAGAAGTCCGCCGTCTTATCCAAGAAAGAGAGAATGGAATGGCTTTCCCGTGTGGTTACAACGCCAATCAATGCTGTAGATGGTGAGTCCGATCTGTGTCAGGAATATACAGAGACGCAGGGAGAGACTTTTTCTTCAATGAAATACAAAATGCCGTCAAAGATACAAGCCATCCAGGAACTCAATAAGATGGATGGAGCCTACGAACCAGAGAAAATTGAGGTGAAGAGCGAGTTGTCTTTTTCCTCACTGCTCAAATCTCTCCCTTCGGATCCGTTGGTTCGGGGGACGGAGGAGTCATAGCGTCCGCGAGTTTTTCGAGGGCAGCCCGGCGTTGTTCATCATCTGGTCGGATGTAGAGCTGATGAGCCTTCTTTGAGTCATGGCCTACTACTTCACGGGCCAGAGCTGCATCTACCCCTGATGTGTGTAACAGGGTGGCAGCAGTAGCCCGGAGGCAGTGGAAGGATTTGGGAGAGACAGTGCGAGAACGGTTGCCATTTGAAGGTTTGAGTTTCGGGACGATACCGGAATATTCCAGTTCTTTTCTGAATTGCTCGGAAAGATTGGCTGCACCATTGCGCTCATACCGTCTTGCTGCTACTGGGTGGACATACTGTCCACTGCGGGACAGGGTGTTGATATGTTCGGCCAATGTCGCAACAATGGGTATTCTCATTGGCCTTTTTGTCTTGGCCGTTCGGAGAATGATCATTCCGTTTTCAAGGTCTATTTGCTCCCATTTGAGGGTTGCCATGTCTCCGAGACGTTGCCCTCCGGTGTAGAGGGAGAAGATGACCATGCTTTTCCATTCAGAAGGCAGTTCCTGAAGCATTTGAGTTACTTCTTCAATGGTGAATGCTTCCTTTTCCGTTTCCTCAAAAGCTTGAGAGTCGGGAACTTTGATTCGGAAGAATGGGTTTTTGTCGATGATTTCGCTGTCGAGAGCCGCCATGAATGCAGGTGACAGAGAGGTCATGTACTTCTGGACAGTCTTCTTTCGGACGTGTTTGACCTGTTCGCTGACGAAGTCTTTGACGTCCGACCTTTTGACGGAGGAGATTGGCATAGATGCTTTCTTTCCGAGGTGTTCCAAGAAGAGTTTGATGGCGGTTTTAGAGTTGACGAGTGTTCCTTTTGAGAGCTGCCCTTCCCGCGAGGCGATGTAGTCGTTCAGGAACTTTTTGACGCTGGGAACTTCTTTTGCTTCTTCGTTGGCTAAGGTGGCTATTGTCGCTTTTACCTTGATGGCATGGACGCCTTCCTTGTCAGCCGCCTCATATCCATCTGCAATGATTTGGGCACGGGTTCGGGCTTGGGAGGGAGTCTCCTTGATGCCGTTGATTATTTCACCTTTTACTGGTACCTTCGTTGAGACGAGTTTTCGTTTATCACCGCTCCGCCAAGAGGCGTACCAATATTTTGTTGTGTCTCTTTTGAATAAGGAAGCCATGATACTGCAAGACAAACTGCAAGACATTTATAGCTTGTTTAGCCCATTTTGGCAACATTGAAGACATAAAAAACCGTTGTAAATACGTTGTTTTACGCTTTAGAAACAATAAGAATATAGTGTCGCCTCCACCATTTCAAAACAACCGCAAGCGTTTGAAATAGAATGCTTGCGGTTGTTGTTTTTATAGAACCGCAGTACATGATAACGGCTTTTAGAAACAATGTACTGTATTTTTAAAGCCGCATGACGATACTCCATCCAAGTTTTCCGATAAACATCAGAGCATAAGGGAATCTGCAATTTTTGAGGCATCACGACAGACCAGGCCCTTCCTGTTCCCAACGTTGACCAAGAACTGCTTTACGTCACTCATGAGGTTACTGTCATTGATTCCCTGTTTTTGATCCGCTCCTGCCTGGGAGGAACATCTTTTCCATTTAAAACTGTTGCAATGCATCGACAAATCCGGAAACGCCTTGTCCAGAAAAAACACTGCATCACATATCCCCCAGTCTGCCGCAATCATGCAGTCAGTCCAACAATCTTATTTGCTGATATCCTTATTATTTTCTGATGGTAAAATACTTGAAAAACGATATGGAGGCAAAATCCATCAGTATGAACTGCGCATAATTACCGGGGGTAAAAATACGGCGGCCCCCGAGGCTATTGACAGCCTCAATCGTCAGTAGAACGGCTTCACGAAACTCAACGGCCTCATCGTCTCCTGCGGAATTATTGAGAACAGAGGTATTTCCCAGCCTTGCCCATACCTGGACGGCTTGCCAGTCCTCTTCCATGTCTGCAATGACGGCTACAGCCGCGCTCAAAGCCGGGGCCTGCTCGGACGGTATATCATTCTGTTTATAGCGGTTTATGCGGGTATATCCATCCGAATCCTGGTAGATGGCTGTCAGTGTGAATTCCCTCCAGTTACCGGGCTTGGAAAACTGTATTTGTATCTCTCTCATGGTATCATTATGCTAATTGGCTGATTTAATAATGGCGGCGCGAGCATCGTGATGGCTGGCAAACACCCACACCTGCCGGGCTTGTCCCGTCTTGTTGGAGGAATAACATCAGGGATATTTGTCTGCCTCCGGCTGATCTTTCTTCAGGGAGCTGACTACACCACACGGCAGCGCGTAACACCCACTTCCTTGAAAAATCTGCTCCAGCTCGCGGAAAATGTCATCCTGTGTAAAACGTCCAGATTGAAAGTCCCCGCTCCCGCCCGGCATTTTGGCCAACATTGATGAGGATACGACTCGTAACAAATATAATATGCCCCCTCGTTTGAAGCGTATGGAAGATGCTTTGCCTAAATCGCAGATGAGACAGCCTGCGGAGCATTCCTATATTGTCACACCCACTTAACTATTTGAATACAATAAATGATGATATCCTTTCTCTATAAAACCATCCTATCACAGGAAAGGAACAAATTATTGGAAAAATTGCTTTGAAACCCGGATTCGGCCCCTGTCCGTAAAAAACTATACGATGAAATGAGCTTCCCGAATATCCAGAAGCGTTGATAAAAATACTTCAAGCCAACAGTATGTACTTTATATGGAAAACTCTTATCATCAAACAACACGCCGGAATTTCCTGAATCAATTAGGCCTGGCGGCAGCAGGAATGACAACGGGCAATACAGCCCTTGCCGCTACACAATATGATTCCGGCATTCCCAGAAATTCCGTACCAGATAGAACTTCCGATAATTCCGCCAAAAGAGTGATCATGATTTCCCTGGACGGTATTTGTGTGGAAGGTTTTCAAAAGGCGCATGCGCCCTCTTTAAAAGGAATGATGTCACAGGGAGCTTTTTCTCTGGATACGCGGGTTGTGATGCCCTCCGTCACGTTACCTAACAGGACCAGTCACTTAACCGGCAGCGGCCCGGAACAGCACGGAGTCTTCAATAATAACTGGACGCCGGCAAATTCCTCCTACCCCGCCGTACGGAGAGACGAAGACGGATATTATCCCTCCGTATTCCAGGCCCTGAAAAAATGCCAGCCTTCCTGCAAAACAGCTTTTTACTATAATTGGAAACCTCTTGCCTATCCGTTCAACAAAAAATACCTGGATGAAATCAAGTACCTGGCAAACGACGCCTATGCTTCCAATTACCATCAGGCTTTCCAATTCGTCAAGAAACACCGCTACAACCCGACTGTGGTTTTTCTCTATTCCGTTCATACAGATCATGCGGGGCACAAATACGGCTGGATGTCCAGAGAATACCTTCAATCTATTGAAGAGGCGGATCAGCAAATTGGAATCTTTTTTCAGAAATTGAGGCAGGAAGACTTATTCAACGATACGCATTTTCTATTTCTGACGGATCATGGGGGAATCGGAAAGGGCCACGGGGGGACGAGCGCAGCGGAAATGATAGTTCCATGGGGAATTTCAGGTCCGGGCATTAAGAGAAATTTCCTGATTTCCGAACCAAACAATACCACCAATACCGCTCCCATGCTTCTTCATTTATTCGGAGGAAAGCCACTACCGGAATGGACGGGGAAAGTCATTGAAAGCGTGTTTCCATCATAACTCCCCGTAGCTTGCTTTTCCTGATGCAATTTACCGCCTCTTCACGGCAGGAAACAAAACATGGCTGCCGGATGGCATTCCCTGCCGGAGTTGAACCGAGCCTTTGCCGTTGGAGAGACGGCCTTCCTGACCGCTAGAAGAAGGGAACATGACAGCCGGAATAAAACAGCCTGCTTTTCACAAAGCACTGAAATCTGCATAGCACTTTCCCGGAAAGAGTCAATGATTTTTACCGTATCCTTTCCCCTTTTTAATCAAATACGGAATTCCAACAGGGAGCGTCAGCCGCATCAAAACGCAACAGAACCTGTTCCGGAGTGTTTTATTCCCAAGACATGGAAGCAAGCTTATTCCGACCAGAGCATCAGCTTGCTGATGTTTCCCAACCATCCTTTTTTCAACCGTTGCCCACCCATACGCATAAGATAAGGGGAAGGATTGCACCTGTTTCTTCCATGAAGGACAATGAAACGTACGGCCACCACCTCCGACCGTCTTCATGACGAATTGTTCACTCAGGCTTTCTGGCCTTGTTCATCTTCATGGCAAATCATCCCACGTAGCCGACATGATTGGACCATTCAGCATTTAATGATTCGAGGCGCGGGCACACCCTCCTTCTGGGTTGCCGTACCGCATCAAAGACATCTTATGACGAGCCCTGCCGCATGAGGTATTGTTCATTTTTCCTCTTTTATTTCCGGCAAAACCACAGGTTCTCCCAAAAAACGGGGTTCACGGCTCCAAACCCACAAGTCCAGCATCATCCATACGCGGGCCGCACGCTCCCTGAACCAGCTTTTTATACGGGAACGGCGGTTGGGAACATCTGGCGCGCTGACGGCCCAGGCCGCCATCCCCTCATGCGCTGCGATTGCCAGGGCGCGTTCATTATGAAATTCCTGAGAAACAACAATCATCGTCGAAACGCCGAAAATTTCCTTCATCCTCACGACAGAATCCAAAGTCCGCAATCCCGCAAAGTCACATACAATCCGTTCCTCTGGAACGCCACGTTCCACCAGAGCCTGTTTCATCCATTCCGGTTCATTGTAAGCATGAGAACTATTATCTCCGGAAACGATGAAAACCGTTGCTTTTCCATCTTTCCAAAGTTCCGAGGCCGTATCCATCCTGTTATGGAAATATCCGTTAGGGCTCCCCATGAATGTTGGGGAGCATCCTAACACCAGAACAGGAGCACGAACGGGAACATCCCTGGAATGCTCAACAATCCTGCCCTCTGAAACGGAATAAATGTACCATTCTGCGGCAACGCATACCACAACCGCTCCCGCAAACATGCCTCCTGCTATTTTCAACGCCAGCAACATTCCCTTTTTTCCAGGGCGCCATGAACCATCTGATTTTCCAGACCGGAAGATACCCAACAATTTCATACTCCGTATTTCTATTTTTCAGCCAGAGGCGCCCTGTTATAAACTCTTTTTTCAGAACTGTTTCCACTCAACATTCTTCTCTCTGCTTTCTGCATTTCATGACAAGAATAGCCACGAAACACCACCATCCTTGTTTTACTCATCCGGGAAAACAAAAATTATTGATGGAGAATCAGCCAGCAAATGATATTGAAGCAAAACAAAAAGGCCCGCAAACAGCGGGCTTTTTATTTACAAGATTTAATCTCGATAAAGTACCCCCGACCGGACTCGAACCGGTACGTCCTTGCGGACAACAGATTTTAAGACAAATCCAAAACATTGATATTTCAATATTTTTATTAGAAAACGATTCATAGGTAACTACTGGGTAACTATTTCAGTTTTTACGATTCATTTCTCGCTCGTATTCTCGGTAATTCTTTCCAGAAGGAAGAGTGCCAGAAAAAATCAGCCTTGTCTATTTTGGACTTGCAGAAAAATACTATCTGGAAATGATAAAAAGTAATGGAACGGTATTACATTGCAACGGAGGAAGGGCAAACGGAGGGGCCGTATTCTTTTGAATCTTTGGAAACCTTCTACACCGAAGGCAAGATAAATGATGATACTCTTGTTTGCATTGCTGGGGATCAAAGATGGATGCGATTTTACGCCCTTTTAGAACATGAGCGGAAAATACAAGCCTTTCAAAGGGGTGAGGCTACCCGTAAAAAAGAGGAAGAGGCACGAAGAAGGTTCGATGAAGCACAGGCACAATTAAATAAACCTGCTTGGCAAAAGATTCATGAACAACAGGATACGCGACCAAGCGAATCTGAACCGTTGAGAATAACTGTCGAAGGCTTATTCTGTATCGCAGGTATTCTTGCTCTACTCGCTGGGGTGATACTAGCTTTATGCAACACGGGGCCAGGATATGCCGCTATTGGTATTATTTACCTGCTTTCCGGAGCCTTCTTCTGCCTTGGGTGCTTCTGGTGTGCCAAGGTTATCAAATTGCTCTCTCGTGTCGTTGACCTGCTTTCCACAATAGCCAAGAGGTTATATAACGTTGGGAACAAAGATTAAAACGCCCCTAAAATAAGGACGTGAATGCTAAGGGCTTGTCCATCATCTTTTACGGTAAGGAAGATTAACAATGCCCCCGGGGCGTTTCTGCCTTTCGGTAGTATTAGCCCATTTTCCTATTGCGTCAATTTGAGCATTGATTCCTCTAAGCCCCTGGGTTAATTCCTCTTTTAGTCCATTGACGGCACGTTTTGTTGCCAGTCCTAATTCCTGAAGCTTAGCAACGTAGAGCTTACCTAATTCTCTCATTTCAGCTTCATCAATGTGTCCATCAGCTGCCGCGGCTTCTATATTTTTACGTATGGCATCAAGCGCCTTGTTGGCTAGGTCTGATTGCTGGGGGCTAGAGCTTTCGCCAGTCTTCATAAGCAATCCTTGTACAAAAGTTTTAGACGTATTTTTAGCATCTTTTTGCTGTTCCCGCTGAAGCTTCTTCAATTCCCGCTCATGCTCTTTCTCAAGCTTTTCCTGGGCCTTCTTGGCTTCCTGAGCTTCCTTTTTGTCGGCCCGCTTGTTGAACAAGTCGATATTGGCTGAATTGAGCTGGTCTTGCGTCCTGATGCTCCGCTCCTGATCAACAATGTTGCGTTCATAGGCCCCCATAATATCCCCCAGCTTCCCGGCTTCTTCTCTGGCATCGGCAAGTTTGTCCGCAAGTTCTTTTGCCTTGCTGTTCTGGTCTTCCAGGGCTTTTTGATATTCCCCGGTTCGGCTGGTTACGTCCGTTCCCCGCTTGTAGGAGGGTTCAAAGTTCACGCCGGATTGACGAAACAAATCCCGGAGTTCATCTATTCTGACATTGGCGGCGTTTCCTTCATCCTGGGCGGTATCACGGGCAGACAAAAGGCGTTGCTGTTTCTCTTGTTTCTCTTTAAGTTCTTTGAGTAAAGCAGAACGCGAATTATCAAGAATATCTATCCCTTGGAATGGAATTTTAGATAAGTTATCTATTTGCTTTTTTAATTCATCAGGATTCGGCATTTTTTTTAATTCCCTATTGGCGGCATCAATTCGTTCCTGGGCTTTTTGCTGTTGATTGAACAGACCCCGAACTTCCTGAAGGGAAGGCATCTGCCCTTGAATGAACTTCATATCGAAGTCCTTGTCTTGCAAACGGTCACGGTTTTGAACGGCCGTATCCAACTGCTTTCCGTAGTCCATGAATTCCTTCTGCGCTACTTCCAGATCCCGGCGGCGTATTTTGTCGTCAAGATTCTGGTTGATCATCATCATGCCGTAGTCCCGTTGCCTCTCGGTGATTTTTCCGTCTTCAAAGTCATTGTCCAACTTCACGCGGGCAAGTTCGGCTTCCTGCGTGTCAATCCCCTTCTGGCGGGCGGTTTCCTCCCTTCTCAACTGGATTTGCCGCTCAATTTCCTGGGTCTGCAAACGGTATTCCGCCGTAATGCCCTTGATGAAGTCCTCGAACCCTTTGTTGATTTCCTGTGTTCGGTCGGATTTGTTATAGTCCTGGATAGCTTCATAACTCTTTTTGATAGATTCGGCAGCATCCCTGGCACGTTTTTTCATCCTTTCGGTTGCCTGCTCCGCCTGCCGCTCCAATTCGTCGCTTTTGGCCTTGAAGTGGTCAATCAAAGCGGTAATGCCGGCGGTCAACCCCTGGATCAGCAGCATGGCCCAGCCCAGCGGCCCCATCGCCGTTTTGATGGTGGTTCCGAATAAATGAATGAATGGGATGGCTCCCCGGAGCGAGCTGGACATGCCCAGAATGCGCGTTGCCGCTATGGTAATCTGCCCCGCCAGCCCCTTGACCTGCGTGGAGGTGAGTTGTCCGGCATCTCCGGCCGTCTTGATGCGCCGTCCCAGGTCCTGGATATTCTTCAGGGCGTCCGCCTGGGCCACGTTGTCCCCGGCCTTCCGGGCTTCTTCCAACTTGGCAATGTAGGATTCCAGTTCGGCCTGTAGTTCCTCATAGGTGGCAGAGGCGCGGCGGTTGTTGGCTTCCAGCCGTTCCACCGTGGCTGCAGCGGCCTGCTGCTTCCGGGCCTCCGCGGCTTCCGCCTTTTCCGCGGCCTTGTCAGCCGCGTCCATTTCCTTGTTGTAGCCGTCGATGATTTGTTGAAGGTTTTCGTCAAGGTCATCTCCCCATTTCGCCCCGAGATCCAAATCAGACATTTTGTTGTTGAGGACTTCAAAGACGTCATCCACCTGTTCCAGCTTCTTCCTGAATTCCTCGGAGGTCAGCACGGCGTTGGTGACTTCGTCAATAAACCCGGTCAATCCCGGGTTGTCGTTGAAGGCGGCTTTCATCCGGGAGCCGGCGGCGGTCAGGGCGTCGGCGTATTGGTCAAGTTTGGAATTGGCGTTTTCCAGGGCTTTTTCATATTCCGCGCCCATGCCGTCCTTCATGGCGTCGCCGGTTTCCCCGGCAGCCGTTTTGACACGGGAAAGAGAATCTGCGATCCGGTCCATCACGCCGGAAGTCTGCGACATGGATTCGCCGGATTCCCGTATCCTGTCCAGGGATGTGGCGGCTTGAGTGGCGCCGGAGGTGTCGGCGGTCGTTCTGATATTGATGTTCAGGTTTCTGTCTGACATGGTTCTATTGATTGGATGTTGAGATTCAAACGGGCGTCGCACAGGGCGCGCATGACTTCCCGGCGGGCGTTTTTGGGAACGTGGGGAGGCCGGGGATTGCCGACGCTCACCACGTCATAGCTGCGGGCATAATCCTCCGGATTCGCCGTCCGGCTGTCCCAGTTCCACCAGGACCACCGCCCGGCCCGGTTCAGGGGCGTCCACGGCTCGTCAAGCCGGACACGCTCCCGGCCGCAGACATCCATGACGGCCCGGCAGATGGTGAGGTCTTCCGGGGCGAGTGGGGGGATGGCGGCGCATTCCAGCGCTTCGGCGACCATCCTGGCCGCCCGGCCGCTCAGGGCGTAGCAATTTCCGTAGGCGGACCGTTCGGACGGGTTCCGGGGGACCCGGTATCCGGCGGCGTGCAGCGCAAGCCCGTTGTGTTTCATTTCCCTGACCCAGCCGCCCGACAGAAGCACCGTGTCGGAGTCAATCTTGACGACGGTGTCGCCATCCGCCGCCCCCCCGGCCAGCGTGGCAATAATTCCCCGGACGCACTCCGGGCCGCGCAGGTTGCCGCAGCGGGGGAAAGAACTCCGGCGATACCGCGCCCCATGCGCTACAAGGGCCCTCCTGGCCCCCGGGGGCACCGGGGCGGCGCTGTCGTCCACCACCGTAACTACCGCCTCCGGAAGAGCCGTCCTGGCGCACCGGACGCAGGCCACGGCTTCCTGCGCGTCTCCGGCATAGGTGAAGGTGTATATCCTGATCATGACATTCCGGAGGGGCCGAAGGTTCCCGGGTGGATTTGGAGATAAACCGTGCCCGCCTGGTGCTGCACCACCTTGTTGCCGTCGATGGTGGCCAGATGGAAATAATATTCATAAGGGGTTTTCCGGTCTTCCTCCGCGAGCCTGACGGGGTCGGAGACGCCGCCCGCGGCGGACAGAGAGGATCCGAGGTATTTCGTGTCCTTGTCCAACTGGATCTTGAGCCAGATTTCCCCGGAAGTGACGGGGCTTTTCACCCATCCCCCGGAGCCGTCCCCTTCCGGAAGCAGCCCCCCGATGTAGCTGCCGGCATAAACGGCCTTCCCCTGGCGGATGTAGGCATCGGACACCTTGCCGTCGCTCCCGTAAGACAGGCGGCATTGGAATCCCACCTCAACGGCGCTTGTTCCCCACGCGGGAGGCTCCTGGGCCTGCAGCAGTTTTACGGACGGCCCGACGCTGGGAAGCTCCGGGACTTCATCGTCCGCTCCGGAAGAGCCTCCGCCTCCGCTACCGGATCCCCCGCCCGAAGAACCTCCCCCGGAAGACGTGGACGAGTCCGCCCAGGCCGTCCGGCGCAGCGCCTCGGCAAGCTGCCGGCTCCGGTCGATGGAGTCCTGCAGGGAGATCTGTTCCGGGGCCCCCACCGTCACGTCGGAAACTCCCGTTTTAAGGTCGAGGGATATTTCCTGGATGACGGACCGCATGGTTTCCCATTCTTTCAATCCTCCCATGATGGAGAGGCGCCCCCCGCAGACCTGGTCAAAGTCGTCGTGGACGGTCGCGGATCCGTCATAGGGCAGCGCGCGGGTAGCTTCGTAGTAGGATTTCAGGAAATTTTTATACAACACGGAGGTGTCGTAGCTGCCCGATGTTTCGTCGCCTCCGGGGCTTCCGCCGTCGTCGGATACGCTTTCCACCGTCCCTGCCCTGTCCACCCGGTAGGACGCGTAGCCGACATTCGTCGTGGTCACTTCAAACGTCAATGTTCCGATCCAGCGGTCCCCGGTTCCGGATTTTCCGCCGTATTCCGGAAAATATTGCTTCACCGTGTCGGGGGGCTCCGTCGCCCGCACCCGCAAATCCACCCGGACCTTGCCCCATTTGATTCTTGCGCTCCTGCCGTTTATCTGGCCGGAGGTCAGTTCGTGGGTGATGGCCGCGCTGCTGTATCCCCGGTGTTCCGCGTCAGCCGGCGTGATGGACGTAATTTTCGGACTGGCCGCCACTTCCAGGCCGGCGCAATCCTCCAGGGCCGGAGCCCAGCGTTTGACGCGGGCCGCCCACTGGGCCGTGCCGGTTGGGAATTTGTCTCCCCGGACAATCATCCGCGGGGCGTCGTAACCCAGCGAGTCCGTTTCCGCAGGGCTGTATTGCCCGGCAGTGTCGGAGACCTTGACGCCGCCCGGAACGTCCACTTCCGCCGTCACCACATAGGGCTGGGACAGGGAGGCGCCTGAGGGATAGACGGCCAGCGCGCGCTGAATCCGGGAGACAACGGAGGCGTTGCAGGTCAGCCCCACGGCCGGAGGCACCAGATCGGGACGCGCCTTGAGGGACAGGGCGCTTACGTCCACGGCGGACAGGTCGAGCACGACATCCGGCAGGGCGGCATGGTCGGCAATGACCAGCGTGGCGGAGTCGTCCGCGCCGTATTCAAACCACGCGGCCATATTGGGGCGCCATTTCTGGATCTGAGAAAGCAGGGAGGCATACGTTTCCGACGAGTAGGCAAACGGAATGATTTCGGCATCCTTGTCTATCCGGAGGTCGTATTTGATGGGAACCAGAGCCGTGCTGACGGCGTGGTCCAGAACTCCGGAGAGGGCGTCCCGGATGTTCGCGGTCGCCTGTTTTTCCTGACCGCTTCCGCCTGTGCCTCGGCGGTATTCGGCAAAGATGCCGTTGGCGCGGCCATTCGCGAAGTACTGGATGTTGCTCAGGTTCCACCAGTAATCGTAAATCCTGATGTCCCAGCTCTCGGAGGTTCCTTCAAGGGAATGTTCCAGGTCGATGACCGGGCCGATGAGCAGGGTTTTCCCGCGCCAGACGATTTTGACGGGTTCCCCTTCTTCAAACGGGCAGGAGGCAAACCGGGAGACCGGCGCGCGGAAGGAGACGGAGGCTCCCCCGAAGGACAGCCGGTTGTAGGACGGGCTTTCGGCCATGTCCAGGAAGTCGGCGGAAGATACGTCAAGGGTTTTCATAGGGGGCGGCCCAGGGTGAAGTTGTAGGAGACAATAAGGCGCAAGCCCTGAACCTTCGGCTCGGCGTCGGCGATGACGGCTTCAAAGCGCTGTTCACGGCCGCAGGCGTCGGTCCAGGCCCATTCCCCCTTCCCCGCCGTTTTCCATTCGTTGAGCCATTCGTAAAAGGCGCTCCACGCGTCCATGTGGGAGGCGCATTCCCGCACGGTGGAGATGGTGAAGGACAGGGACAGGTTGCCGAATGCGTCCAGCCTGGGGAACGGGCTGTTGATGATCGGCGTGGCGGACGTGCCGAACTGCACCGGGAAAGCGTGTTCCGGCAGGGAGTCGAGCAGGAATTCCCCGGCGCGCACGACGGGGCGCCCGTCAAAGGTAATGGAAAAGGGAGAGACGGTCGTGTCCATGCCTCAATAATGGTGGGGGAAACAGGAGCCGCCCCTCCCCATGCAAACAGAGGGGCGGCCCCGGCTGTCATGCTCCGGCGGAGGCCGGGAAGGCGATTTCTTCCGTGGGCGTCAGGGAATTCAGGGAGGACGGTATCACTTCAAGCGTCAATTTCGGCGTGATCAGCTTGTTGTTTTCCGTGGGGATTTCCACCTTGAGCAGCGCCGCGACTTCCAGGACCATCATTTCTTTTTTGTCTTCCTGGTATTTGGTGAGGCGCGCCCATACCTTTTGCCCGTAGATGTTCCGGGAAAAGGGCTGCACTTCCTTCCCGGCTTCCAGCCTGTCGCACTGGTAAATCACCTGCCAGCAGACCGGATTAACCTCCGTGGAATTAATCTCGATGGTGTTGCCCGTCACTTTGGTGTTCTTCCGCGTCACATAGGAGGTCGTGTCGCGGGAAAATACCGTGCGGGCGTCGTCTTCCGTGGTCGGCGTGATTTTGTAGTCGATGACTTCGTTGGCAATCATCCAGGCGTCGGAGTCCTTCGCCGGCTTGAAATGCTCGTCCACCGTGTCCGTGCCGCTTTCGGCCGTGACTGTCGTTCCGAACGGGCACAGGTCGAGAAAGGTGCCGACCAGCATTTCCTTGTTGTAGAGTTCTGACATGGTTGTTAGCTTCTTACGTAGTCAATAAAGGTCACTTTCCCGGCGTCGGCGTGGACTTTGTACACGTCTTCCGGGATGTGGACGATTTTTCCCCGCGCGGCGATGCCGTGAGGGAGTTCCAGCTTGTTGACGGCCACCCGGCATTTGACGATGCGGGGCGCCGGAACAGTAGCGGCCTCCTGGGCCGCGGCGATGGTGGGTTTAGTTGCCATGTTTCAATATGGTGGTTTGTTCAAGGGTGAGCGTAACAGCCTTGTTGGTCATCTGTACCCGGCTTGACTCCGTGCCTGTGACTTTGAGCTTCATGCAGGTGAGCCAGCCCGGTTCCCGATGCCCGTCAAGCCCGATGGCGAGCAGGTCTGCCAGATCGTCCGCATCCCAGCCGAGGACGGCGGTTGCGTCGGATTTTTTCAGGAGGGGATTGCTTTCAATGACGATTTTTGTGGTCAGAATGACTGCATTCGTGCCTCCCTGTTCCTGCAGGGGGCTTCGTTTCGGGGCGCATACCAGCACGCAGATTCCCAGCCTGGACAGCTTTTGAGTAATCAGGGTTTTCAGGTCGGCATCCCATCCGCGCATGACAATGCCGGGATCCTCCCCGCTGTTGTAACGGGCACACAGGGTAATGATTTTCCGATAGATTTTTTCCCCGGCGGCGATGCGCGGGCTTGCGGGTAAAGCACTCATAGTTCACACCAGTTCTGATAGGGCTGCCCGGCTCCGTACACCTCTACGCCGCCACTCTCCGAATCGTAGGGGGCAAGATAAAACCTGCCCTCCCGGACGGCCCGGAAAATCTCGCTTGCCGTGCTGTACTGCTTGGCGCGGGGGGATCCTTCCAGGTCGCCCATGTCGGGCAAGTCGGCCAGCATGGCGTGACGGATCCAGACAAGCGTCGGGTGTTCCAGTTCTTCCGGCACCCTGTCCTGACCTGTTGCCAGGATGGGATATTTCCCGGAAGAATTAACGATTCCGGCGACGAGGTTGCACGTCGTCCTGATCAGGGCGCCGGCCCGTTCCGGGTAATCCCCTTCCGCTCCTGCCGAGTCAAACGCCGCGATTTCAGCGTCCGCTAGGAAGGCCCGCAGAGTGTTTTCCGTGATCTGGACCAGCGCCATGACGGTTACACGCGGATGGAGAGTTCACATTTGGCGGCGGTATTGTCGCCGCTGGCGGTGTCTGCCACAGCCTTGAGCCGGATGTAGCGTCCCATGCCATAGGGAGCCCGTCCGGCAATGCTGTTCGCAAGAGCACCCGCTTCTTCTCCCGCCGCAGGTGCCAGGGAGAACCCCGGCACCTCGGCCCAGCTATCGCCATCCCCGGAGGCTTCCAGGGTCAGCGTGATTTTCTTTCCGGCAGCCAGAGCCGGAAGGTCTTCGTGCTCAATAACGATGGACATTTCATCAATGCCGCCCGTCTGACCCGCATCCAGCACTTCGGAATAGGCCGTCTTGCCCGTGCCCGGCATGTTCATCCGGGCCGTCAGCAATTCGTCCTTGCGGGTGTGTCTGATAGGATTCACTGTCTAAGGTTCCTTTCCGTCTTATTGGTTCTTTTTGTTGCTCACTTTCTTCGGCGCATGCTTGCCCCAGTAGGAAATGCCCGTGATGGAGGACAGGTCGCTTTCGTTGTTGACGATGGAGTCCGTCACCAAAATCGGGATGCCGTGGGCGTGGGTCGGAATCGGGGCGGATCCGGAGGAATCCCCTCCCGCCTTACCGCCGTCCACAGAAACGCTCACTACCTTGCGGCTCTTGCGGAGCTGCTCCAAGGCCATGCGGTTCATGATGAACTTCGTCACGCGGACGCCTGCCGGGAACAAAGCCAGCAGTTCCGCCAATTTATCGTCATCCAGCGTCGTTCCTTCTGCCGTGCCGATATTCTTCAGGCGTGCGGCGGACAGCTTGGAGTTGTTGACCAGGGCGACAAAGGCGGTCAAATCGGCAACCTTGCCGGGAATGGCACCCGGCTCGCCCGTTTCCGGATCCTTGCCGGGAATAAGCGCATCCTTGAACGTGCCAAGAGTAATTCCCTTGTCGCGCCCCCAGCGCCAATGCACGCCTTTAGGCCCCTCCACAACGGCAAATACGGACGTCCCGTCGTAATTGTCGGCGGCCTTGGAGCTGTCTGCGCTGATGATCATCGTATCGTCGATGAAATCGGGAAGTCCGGGAAAACCGTTCTTGTCGATTTTCTTTCCGTAAAAACCCTGGGCTCCCAGGGAAAGAAGAACCCCCTCCGTAATCCCGGAAGCTTCATCGGCCAGGACGGCGGCTTCCCCGTCGTCAGAGCTTTCCAACGTAATATGATCCACAAAAACGATGGAGGAAATGGGAAACAGTTCCACGTTCCTTGATTCGTAAGTGCAGGACGTGTAACCGATGGGTGCATTGGCCGGGCGGAACCTGGCCCGGGGAATGCCGGTGCGTACATAGGTTTTGACGATGGTTTTGGAGCCCACGACGGAAGCAAGCTGCGTTACTTCCGGGGCGGAGCGCCCCACTTCTTCGATCAATCCGATGTCGGATTCCGAACCATTGCGTTTCTGAATGTCCAGTAGAGTCAAAAATGACATGGCTTAGTTCTTTTCCTTGTTGATGTTTTCAATGATGCGGTCACGTCCGGTAGGCTCATTCCCGCCGTTGCCGTTATTGGCCTTTCCGGCGACCACCGTCGTAAAAGCAGGATTCGGATTTATGGAGGCGATCAGAGCTTTGCCGGCCTTGATATTGGCCGTTAGAGCGGTCTTCAAGGCCTCTTTGGCATCTTCATCTTCCGGAGCAATCTTGCCGGCCTTGATGGCGGCTTCAATTTCCGCGTCGATAAGAGCCGCCTTGGAGGCTTTCACCTCGGCAAGCTCGGCTTCCGCCGCTTTCAGTTTGGCTTCGGTTTCGTCCAGCCTGGCCTTGGCCGCCTTGCAGGTGGCTGCTTCTTTTTTGGCGTCTTCCGCCTCTTTTCGGGCCGCTTCAAGTTCCGTTTTGGACTGCTCGACTCCCTCAGATTTCTTCTTCAGGTTGTTGATTTTGTCCTCTGCGATCTTGCCGGCCTTATCAGATGCGGCTTCCTCTTTGGTGAGGACACCGCATTTAACCAGTAGTTCGTACATTGTTGTATTTGTGTTATTTGTTTGGTCATGAACAGCACCGGTATCCTCTCCGCCGCTATTCAAAAGCATGTCCGGTTCAAGAACCGTGAAATTCTCAAGTCTGGCCTTGCCGGCCGCAATGCGGGCAATATTCTCAAAGGCCGGGTCATTCACCAGAGAGCCAACCTCAATGTCATCCGGTTCAAGGCCTATGGGGCGGCAGGTTGCCGTGTTGAGCTTGAATGCCGGAGAAAAATAGCTGTAGTCACGCCCCAGCACCGCTTTCCTGCCGCTTTCCGTCCATTCCCCCTTGAGGATGACCCCCACGCCGTCCATGTAGTCAAAGGAAGCGGGAATAAAGGAGGCGGGTCCCGTCTTGTGGTCAAAGTAGCAGACGGGCCGCACGTTTTGAGTGAGCTTCAACGCAAGGTCCCGTTGCAAAGCCTCCAGGCAGGAGCGGTCCACAATCACTTTCTGCCGTCCTCCAATGGATGCATTGATGAAATGATCCCCCTCCGGCATGTACACGATACAGGCCGGAGCGTCGCCAAACGCAAGAGGAACGTTGAATTCAAAATTCATGCCCCAAGCATGGCATGAAACGGAAAAGCGTAAATAGCCGGGGCTGGCCCTCACTTTCAGGCGTCAAGAGACGCCGCCAGAACGTCCATGAGCTTGACGCCATAGGCCGCGGCCAGTTCCTCGCCGGTCGGGATGGCGCCCGGCCATGGGGCCTGTGTGATGGATTGGCGCAGGGCATACACCGCACGCACTCCCCCGCCGTCCACGGCTTCAAACAGGGCACTTTTGTTGGGGATGGTGAACAATTCCCCGATTTCGGATTGGTAATCGGCAGCCCGGCGCCCGTGGGCCTCCGGAACAAGGGGAATGGTCAACGCCCCGGAATTTTTGGCCGTAATTGTCCCTCCCTTTATTTTATGCCGCAGGGATCCGTCCTCGTCGGGATTGGAGATAACCGCTCCGGAAGCATTCGCGGAGGAAAGGAACCATTTACGGGCAATATTGGAAAACCAGCCTGTCGCCATGCGTCCCGGGCCATGCGTAGGAAGAGAATTGTTGATCCAGTGTTCCCGTCCTTTGCCGTCGTACCAGGACGCCAGATAGTCCCGCAGATATTCGCCGCTTTCCCGGTTCGCAGCTTCCAGCGTTTCCGGGGAGGCTATCTTCATGGCATCGTCAAGTGCGGCCTCAAAACCGCTCATATCAATTTCAATGTTCATGGCCCGTCATCCTTCCCCGTTGGCCTTTTTGGATTCGCGCATGGAGTTCCAGCCGGCTTCCAGCGCGGCATGCTGGACCTTGACCAGCCGCTCTTCCAGCTTGGAGGTATCTATTTTGTCCCACAGGGACGGCACCTGCCTACGGGCGGACCGGATGACTGTTTCCAGGTCTTCCCCGGCTTCTACGGCGGCAATCAGGTCTTCCATGAATCCGGCAACACCGGAGGTCAGTTCATGGGCCGCCTGGTCCGTCTGGCGCCCGATACGGGCCGCAATCCGGTTGACCTCGTCAATGTGCTTCAGCGTTTTTTTTTACGCGCCGCATGAACCAGGGATTCCCGGTCCAGGTCATCCACTTCTCCCGTTTCCGACCCGAATCCCCCAAAAGATGGCGGCTGGTAGAGTTTCGCCCCTTCTTCAGGCATGGGGATATCAAGCCAGTCGTAAACCTGTTCTTCAGCGACGGGAACAATTCTGGTTACCCTTTCCACCCACCCCAGTTTTGCTTCACTCATACCGGAGGATGGATCCTTAAAAGAGATGAAGGGCAGATGTTCCGGGCGTCTTCCCAGGTTAAGTTCCAGGATGGCCGGGACAAGCTGCTGGTTGAGGACGCCGGCAACGTATTTCCCGCGGGCAAGGACAACCTGGTTTTCCGTGTTTTCATGGACCTCACCCAACGCACGGTTGCCGCCTGTGCTGGAAACGGAACTGGTGAGGGTTTGACCCAAAATCAGAATGTCGCATGCCTTGTTGGCCTCTTCGAGCATGTTCAGGTGCGGAAGCTGGTTGCCTCCTTTTACGGCGTCATGAAATTGCACGTCTGCATCCGGGTCCGTTACAAGGATGCCCGTTTGTCCGAATTTCACCATCTGGTCAAATAGCTTCTTCTGCGCCAGGGTTCCCGATGCTTTTCCATGACGCAGAGGAGATCCGAATATCTGGCAGAATTCCATGAACCAGGACAAGCCGAATTTGGCCGCGCCGAACCAACCGACCAGGGCCAGAAGGTTGGCGCCGTAGATAGGATGGTCAAGCCCGTCACAGTTGAGGGAGGCAATGAATTTGTTGGGAGGGAATTCCATTTCGGGACCGCACCCTACTCCGTCCGGACATAGTACAAGACGGTCGATTTGCGCCGGGTAGCTGGACCATTTGTAAAATGTGGAAGGAATGGGACAATAGGCGCGGGGCGCCCGGATATGGCCAGGGTTCCACATGATTTCCAGCACACCCACTCCGCGTTCCGGAGCTTCCGCCAAGGCCCCAATCAATCCGTTCAGATCCAGTTCCCATTTCCCCTGTTCAATCCGGCAGCAATACAGGGCGGATTCCACCAAATCCGCATGCCGGCTGGCTGTTGGTGTCGGCTTTTTGCCTTTCTCGGCCCAGGGGGACACGGTAATTTCCAAGGCCTGAACCTTTTCGCGGAGCTTCCGCAGGTTTCCCCGCAACCGAGGCCATTCGATTTTCATCGAACGAAACACGCGTTCCAAGTCGAGCATATTGCCCGTCTGGACGCTCTCGCGGGCATTTTTCAGCACCCTGGGCGTGATGCTGGTGTAAAAACCAAGATATCCTCTTTCCTGAGGGGAACGATCCTCGAAAATCTCAATGTCGGCAGTCTTGGTTTTCCTGGCGGCCTTTTGGCTGCGGGGTTTCTTGCTCATAGGGGGAGTGATGTAAAACTTAAACAAGCTCCTGCGCCACGCTGAACGCATCGTCGCAGCGGTTCAGCCATCCTTTGCCGAACACGGGAAACTGCCTGCACGAGCGGTAAAACGCCTGACGCTTCTCCTGCAGAGCGATAAGGAACACCGCTTCACCCGTAGCGGCCAGCTGGTCCTGCAACTCCTGCCGGGTCCTGGGGCCGACAATCCCGTCCACCACAAGCCCGGCGCCGTGGATGTTCAGCGCGCGCTGCAAAATCTTCCCGGTATTCCTGCTCCCGGAATTGAAATAATGGTCGCGCAGGATGAATTCAACGCCAGGAAAAACGTCGGAACCCAGCCAGGAGCGCACGGCGGCGGTATTATCCAGGACGTACTGGAGACAACCTTCCCAGGCCTCTTCACGCCTTCCGGCATCCAGCAGGGCCTTCAACCTGTTAAACACGTCCGGTTCAATACCGTCGCAAATGCCGCAAATCTCCCACTTGCCGCCCTTGTCGGCGGCGGGAAGGCGGGAAACGCGCAGGGAATCCGGCCCGGTGACGCGGCTGTCTTCAAACCGGAGGATAGCCGCGGCCATCTTTCTTTCTATAGTATTCATTCGTTCAGATTGTCGATAAGTTGCACAAGCCGCTTGCCTTCCACGGTGTAGCAATGACACTTGGCATGCAAATGCCACTCATTGAATTGAGCCAGGAAAAAAGCGGCGTCTCTTTCGGTAAGAAAAATTTTCATCCACTGCTCCTTTCCGGGTTCGTCCACAATGAGTATGTACAGGGTAGGCATGCGGAAACTATTGATTATTAACTAAAGGGAACTTGTAAGAAAAACTTTACAGTTGGTGTTATCGTCCGCACCGAGAAAAGTACAAGAGAATGGCCAGTGCAGTGAGCCATACCCCGATACCATATCCAGGTTCCCCTATACACATGAGGGTAAATCCCAAAACTGTTGCTGATAAAATGGCCGCTAACGACAGAAAGAATTGTTCTTCATTCACTTTTCCAGCTTCCTTTCTATGTTTTCGATGCGCACGGCAAGCAGTTGAATCGCCTTGGCCGTCTCCACCTGGGCCTGCGTCTGCATGGTCATCAGATCACAAAGGCGGTCATTGTGGTGGCTGACCACCTCCCCGATGTACCAGCATGCCCCGCCGCATATCGTCAGCGACATCAGGACGCAGGCAAACACGGGGGAAGCCTTGGCAAAATCCAGGAAACGTGCCGGTACTTCGGAGAGCTTACACATGGCCTTATTTCTTGGAAGGTACGATCTGAACAACGGGCGGAACGTCCGTTTCCGGCTGGGCCTGGGAATAGGAAATATGCCCCTGCTCAATGACGAGGCAGGAGCCGTCTTTGCATACCTCGGCGCGGCCCGGCGTTACGTCCACGGAGTGCCCGCAGCCGGAGAGGGACATTCCCAAGCCGCCAAGGATGGCGCCAGCGATAACCGCTCCGGCTGCATATAGGGCCTTTTTCCACCAGCTAGACTTGCCGGCAGCCTTAATACCGAGATAGTCACGGACATCACCTAGCGCATGCTTACCGATGATCGGGAGGGCAGTATTTGCTACGGCAATCCATCCTTGTTGATCGTTTTCCGTCAGGTCTGCCCAGTGAGGGATTGGAGTGTTGGACTCATTGTGTGCCTGGGCTGCATAGTACATGTGCATTTCTCTGGCGATAGCCTCGGCATGATTGCATTGATTATTAGTAGTCATATGATTATGTTGTTATTGGTAGAGGTAGTGAAGTAATTGAAAAACTCCACGGCGGCGGGGTCGGTCAGGATAAAAGCCGGGTAGTCCGAGACTGTAAAAATCCTGCGGCCTTTGGTCTCCGCATGGACGGCCTCAACGGTCAAAGATACCGCATCAATCATTGTATAGGCACCATCCTCCGCAAGGGTCAGGACATCTTTTCCCAGCCGTGCCCACACCTGCACCGCCTGCCACGGTTCCGCCAGTCCTACCAGAGCGGACACTACCGCCTGCATGGCCGGTGCCTGCTCCGCCGGTATCTCGTCCGCTGTGTAGCGTTCTGTCCGGGTGTAACCGTCCGCGTCCTGATAAATGGGCATCAGGGTAAATTCATCCCACTGTCCCGGCTGGGGAAACTGAATCTGTATCTCTGCATTATTCATGATTAGAGAGGTATGTTAATGTCCACAAAATCTGCCGTTTCTTCGGTTTCAATACAGTTGCGGGATATCGCATCCAGACCATAGAAAACCGGATTAACATTTCCGGGATGGTAATAGGTGTACTCTCCGGTTCCCGCATAAACAGAAACGTCGCCAGCCGTATTATTCACCACATCAGCCACCCATTGAGAAACGCCAACCCCGGTTTCAAAATTGCTGACCCCCCGGCATGTGGCAATTTGATACAAATTATACCCCTGACCTCCGGTGAGCATGAGCCAGAGCGCGCCCGTATCCTCATACTTGGCAATATTGGCTGCAGATTTCTGCTGGTAAATAACCTTGGCAATCGTCCACGGAACAGGCTCATTCTGACTGGCTGGGATGAAGCTGGTGGTGGTTTTCACCTGCCAGCCAGCCGCGGCTGTCAGCACGTAAATCTCACGCACCTTTATTATATAACCGTTGCGCTGTGTGTCCCTGACATTGTCAAAAGTAATATCCAGAATTTCGCCGTGATTGTAAGCCAAACCGTTTGCCGGGATAATACTGTAAGAATCTATGGAAAGGTCGGGACGAATCGTCTTCCCGCCGCGGCCGATACCAAAGGACAACTTTGCGGCATTGGTAGCGCGCCAAAGGAAAGAGAACCCGGCGAAACTGGAATAATTCCATTGAGGATTACTCACCTCAAATCTCGCCTGAATGGTCGAATGAGTACCCTTGGGAACCTTAATACCAGCCAAATGGTAGGGAACTGTTTTGGTTACTGTCGAAGATCCTGACGCGGTAATGGCATCCGTATTGAGGAAAGCATTAGAGGTCAGGATGCCCGTCACGCCGGCCATGCCTGCGGCATGCAGGCGGTTGACCGCTGACGTATCCGTTACTGCACCCACGGCAAGCGGGATGTTGATGCCTCCGTTGGCATTGACGGTGCCGTTCGCAGTCAGACCGCCAGCGAGCGTCATATTTCCCTCGGCATCCACCTGCGGAATAGCCGCCAGAGCATTAGCCACCGCCGTGGCGGAGTTGGCCGCACTGGTGGCAGATGTTGCGGCATTATCGGCAGCCCTGGACGCGGTGGCGGCGGACTGGCCAGCCGTCCGCGCCGCAGCCTCGGCGGTCGCGGAGGATTTGCGCACATCCCGCCCCAAGCTGTCTAGTTGCCTAGCGGTGGCCAGCTCCACCCCTCCCAGGGTGATGCCGTCGTCATAGTCCACCACCACGGTCATCAGCGGGGCCATCGTGCCGTTCACGGTGGGCGGGTTATTTACCTCCATCACCAGGCCGCGCCCAGGGACGGAAGGTGTCAGGACGGCGTGCATGCCCAGGGCATAGGGCGTCATCTCCGTCCCCTCACACACCTGGATGATGATCTTGTCCCCGCGCGTCAGGGGAACGCCCGGCGTAAATACCCACGTGGCCGTCTGACCGCTGAACAGATTGGACACATAGGCGGATGTGCCAATCAGGCTGTAAACTCCGTCCGTCAGCCGCCAGACACGCAGGCAATACTGATTGGTTGCAGGGTCGGTGAAGAAATACACGGTTGAAATACTCGTCAGGCGGCAGCTGTCGGGCAGATGCCCGGCCAGAATCTCGTCTCCCCACGTCATCGCGTAGCCGCCCACGATGGTCCAGGTGTCGGCGGCATCTCCGCTGGACAAGGTGGATTGCCCGGTCGCGGCTTCCAATTCCACTCCCGCATCCTTGAGCGCGGCCGGCAATTTATTTGCTACAGCCTCATTGACCAATTCCCCGCTTTTCACCTGGCCTTCCAGCGTTTCCACAAGCTGCTTTGCTTCATCCCGGGCCGCTTCGGCCTGTCGTACAAGTTCCTCGACCACAATGGACGGATTTTCCACAATGGTCACGGAGCCGTCTTCCGTTTCGGGGATGGAGACATCAAGTGCACCAGCTACGGCCGCAGCATCTTCCGTTCCATCCGGAGGCGTAACGCGAGACACGACATGCACGGCTCCCTTCAACAAGGGGTATTCTTTGCCCGATGCGTCGGTCAGAAAAATATCATAAGCGCCGCATCCGGCGGCCAGCCTCGGCCATGTCACCAATGCCGTACTCGCCCCCGTAACGGCACAGTCCAGCATGATCACCCCATCCTGTACTACCGCGCCGCGTAGCGTCATGCCGCTGATGTCCATATCCTCACCGGATGGAGAAATAAAATGCAGCGCAAGAGACTGCGGCAGGGATTCCGTGGCGTGTATGTTGTAGTTGGCGGCTTGCCTCATGAAAATATGATGCGGCAATCCTTAAATCTGTAAACGTCCGGGGCTGGCCCTCATATTTCGCAGGAAACAGGACCTTCTGTCCAAGAGTCATAATACCATCCTTCCGTGTCCGGAGGCGTGTATACATCCGTTTCCTCCGTCCAAATGCCACGGGAGGAACGGCCGGCCCAAATAGCCATGAAAATCACATCGGCCCGGTCCGGGGAATGCAAGCCCTTTCCCCGCATGTCCTCTTTGGACATGACGCGGAGGCGGCCCTTCTGATCCCATTCCATCTGGCGTGTAGTCATCTGACGGAATGTGACCGGGTCGAGTTCATCAATGCGGATCTTTCCGTTGACGATGTCGCGAGCTCCCAGTATCCACGCTTCGGAAATGGTGTTCAGATAATGTTCCGGGTCTTCCCCGGGCAATCCTCCTCGGAACTCTTTGATACGGTAGCCGTCCCCGCCGCTTTCAACCGGTTCGGCCATTTGCTGGACGATAGGCAGTCCCAGGCCGTCCGAATCTCCCCACGCATTATGTGCCTTAATGCCGAGTTCCTTGAGGCGGTTTGCCATCCGGCGCCGGGCCTGTACCGTGCTGGATTGTCTAAACGCCTGGTCCAGTCTGACAAGATTTCCTTCTCGTACAGCAATGGAATTTTCATCTCGACCGGCGGCAAAATCTAAAGCGGCCCATTGTCCGCCCGGTCTGAACGCCGGAGGATGGTCTATCGCATGCCGCAGTTGTTCCGGAGTAATGACAAGCATGTCTTCCCCTTCCGTCCATTCCGCAAGATGCATGGAACGGTAGAGGGGATGGGATTCTCCGTAGGTTTCCAGGTCTTCCGCACGTTTTTCCAGACGGATGTGGGGACACATGTATGACGTGACCCTGGTTCGCCTCCAGTTTTTGGCCTCGTCGTGAAAGCAGCGGTAATGCTTCCCCATAGCGGAACCGGGGGAAGAAAGATACAGATACCGGGTGACGGTGCATCGATCCGCCGCCTCAAAAATACCGTCCTGAACGCCTTTCGCTTCATCCACGATATAAAGGACAGGCGTTGCCGCCGTCGCGTGATACCCTTCCGCCTTCTGTTCATCATTGGTAGAAAATATAGAGGTAAAGCCTCCTTCCGGAGTCAAAATTTCCATCTGGTTCCATTTCCAACCCCGGAATGCCGGATGAGACTGGTAAGCACGGATTGCGGGCCAGAGCTGGGTTTTTAACTGCCGCCAGGAACCGGACGTAAGAACAACACGTCCGCGTGGAAAGCAATACAGCCACCACAGTACAACAGGACCTACCAGGGAAACAGTTTTGCCTGAACCGTTAGCCGCTACAACGGCCGTGCGCCGGTAATCGTTAATGTCCTCATAGGTGTTGATCTGCCAGTCGTAGGGGTCCAGCCCCAGCACGGCAACGGCGAATTCAGCCAGCCGTAAACGGCACCGGGATACTATGTCATCACACCGTTCCGCCATTTTCTTCTTCCGCCCTCTTTCTGCGGATGGATTCAATTCTGTCCATGACGGAAGCTATTCTGTCTTCGTCGCATTCCGTGATCATCTCCACAGGCCCCCCATTGGCCCCGGTGAGTTCCACTGCCTGCCGTTCCCCGTAACGGGCATTTCTCTTCCCGGCCAGCCATTTACGGTATTCGGCTCTATTTTTGTCCATCTGCGCACAATCGGGGCTGCTTCCGTCAAGTATTTCCAGGCCCTTTTCCACCAAGGCATCCGCCGACATCTCGCACGCGCGCGCGTAGTTGTGTAAAAAGTCGTCATGCTCATTCATCCAGTTATAAACTGTCTTACGTTCCGGCATGTGCTCGTCCCGTACAATCTGCATCAACATTTCCCCTTCGGCAATGCGTCTGCATATTTCATCCGCCAGGGCGTCCGTATATTTGGTCGGGCGTCCTGTTCTCTTCGGCGGAATGGTGGATTTTTTCTTCATTCCAAGTGGTGGGGTTCTTCCCCGTCTTCCGGGGCATGGGTGCAGTAATACACGTCCTCAAGGCTGGGGTCATTCATGAGGCCCGGGAAAAAGTGAAAATGGCGATAGACGTCGTCCCACGTCAATTCCCCCCGGTCAATGAGGGTGAAGAGCTCTGCGGTTACTTCATCCAGCCTTTTTTCCTGAATAAGTTTCTGAAAGCGTTCCGTATGGGTCTGAATTCCTTGATCGTCCATTGATTGAGGTTCCTTTCTTGGCGTTGGCGGTTAAGTTGCTTGATAAGGGTTTTGTCGCGGGATTCCACAGCAATGAATTGAGCATAGGCGCGGGCGAAGCACTCACGGCGACTCTCAAGGTAGCGGTAGTACCTGCCGGGAATACTGCGGATGATGGAAAGCGTGGGGGACTCCATGATCACATTCATGAGTTCGTCCATTTCCGGAGAGTGCTCGGAGCCATACTTTGAACGCTTCTCTTTTTCCATCTCGCTGGGAATCATCCCAAGCCGGTACTGGCACTGTCCCTTGCCGAGCCCCCACAGATCGACATAATGGCCTATCTCGTGGCAGGTGGTCAAATCCGGATATTCCCCGGCGTTGGAAATGGCAATAGGGGCGTTCGGTTCCCAAGGGTTGAAGCTCCCCAAGACTTTCATTCCGGGAGTCTGGCTAATATGGGCTTGTGGAAGCGGGCCGTCCGTGTGTACGGCATCGATGGAACTGGCCGCACGGTTGACGGCGGTACGGACTTTACGGCTGATGCCGGACTTGGGGAGATTGATCTTGTCCCCTACTTTGGACACCATGTCCATGTTGAGCATCATCTGCACGGGGGGAGTGTCAGGAATATATCCGTTCCCGTCCTGGTTCTCTATGCGCCGGGCGAGGTCATGGGCCGGGATGGCAAGCCGTCCGTCCCTGTCCAAGGCATCCAATCCGAAGCGCTTTTTAAGGCTCTCCCGAAGCCGGGCGGCAAGAGCCGGGTCTTTCACTTTCTGGACGGAGGCCGACCGGTTCATAAGACGCTCCGGCAGCGTTGCTCCGAAACGGGACATATCCACCGGGCCGGGAACCCAGTCGGGGGCAATCAGGCCAGATCTGATACACTCGGCTCGAGATACGCTTTCAATATCCATCCATGAGTTGAAGCCGTACAAAGGCCAAGGCAGCAGGAAGCCGCCTATCGCCGGAGAATTCATCTCGACGGCCCAAAATTGGAAGTCCGTCTTAAGCCGGACGGCTCCTTCATTGAGTACATGCAAAGGCCGAGGCATCTTGGCACCCGGATGCCGGACGAAACGCCACGCCGGGTAGGCGTAGAGCATTTCCGGGGTCATGCCGCTTTCCCAGCGGGCCTGCCCGTAACAGCAGCGGGTCATCGTATCAAAAATTAGAGACAAGCGGGAACGGGCGCCGATGTTGGTAATGCGGTTGTCTCCCGCATCCGCTGCCATTCCTTCTGCGGCCATAAAAGCGCGGGCCTTGGCTATGAAGTCGGCCTTCCCCTGCATCACGCCCACCGTTGTTGACGTACCGTCCGGAAGTATGATCTCCTGCTTTTTGCCGGATAAAAAGTCGTCAAGCATGTTGGCGAGACGTTGCAGGAACTGCGCTTTTTCAACGTCCGCCGTAAAAATGGAATTCACCCGTTCCGCGGCGGGCAGCATGGCCCGTTCGCGTGTGGACATGGGGCGAGCATCTATTTTTTTGCGCCGGAATATGTCAACGGGGCTTACCATTTTTCAGGAGATTATGTGTCAGGGGATAGGCGATCTTCTTCCATTTTCGCACGAGCCAGAGCCCGACGCGCTTTTGCTTCCAAATATTGACGGCGGAGAGACACGTCATCCTGGCGTGCCTGTAAATATTTTATATAGGAAATCAAAGATGCCCCCAATATGAATTTCCGGCCCTCATGTTGGGATTCTGCGGAGACAAACGCTCCTTCCGCGTGCAAAGTTTTCACCCTATTGACGGAAAGGCCCAGCAATTGGGCAAGCTTTTCAGCAGTTACTAATCCACCGGGGGAACGGCTGCTATTTCTATTATTAATCATGGAGCAGGCAGTTGAAAGAGTTCCGGCCTGAATAACCGTGATGACGGGTCAAAAGGCGGTTCCCATGTGGCGAATTGCTCATCCTGTGGTTCTTGGACGATCTCTCCGTGACTCAGCATGCGGACGGCGTCACGCATCATCCGCACTCCGAGAGGGAAAAGACGATTCCATAGCTCATGATGAGTCCACGTCCGATTGACAAAAAGGGTCCGTTGCAGCAAGACAGGGCCACCGTCAACCACGTTATTCAGCCAATAAATGGTGCCTCCTGTAACGGGATCCCCACAGGCAACCGTCCAGCGCACGGCATCCCGGCCCCGATGACGGGGAAGCAGAGACGGATGGAAGCCAATTCCCCCCAGCCGGGCCTTGGAAAGCGCCTTGTCGGATATATACCAATGTGAGTGCGCGGAAATAATCAAATCCGTATGTTCCGGAATGTGGACGGAGGTGAGTTTCCCAGCATCACAAACAACGGGGACATGGTAACGCAGAGCAATTCCGTGAAGCTTGTCGTAGTATTGTTTCTGCGGCGCCGGCGCCACACCGACGATGTGATGGCCGTCTTCTCGCAGAGCAGAAAAGACCGCCTTCCCGAATGATTTTTGACCGCAAATAAAAATGTTCATGATTGTTTTCCTATGTATTTGAAACCTTGGACCGCGCGGAAATGGCCGCCGTAACCCGTAGATACCCCTGATAAGGTGGAAGCCTTTTTGTTTCTTCTGATGGATAAAGTGCTCTTGACTTTATTGTCCCCATAGAGGTGTGCGGAAACCTGGATCCATAGAGGGGATCGGCGCAACGCACCTACCAGTTGAGGGTGGGAAGTGTGAAAATAAGTGGGGAGCTTGCGCCCGCACCTTCCGCGTCCCTCAAGGTGGTATTGGGCACACCAGTTGAGGAAACGGAGCCCTACCCCGGCCCCCTGCCATTCCGGCATTGTGACCAGGCGTGTTCCTCGATAACCGGGTGCGGTGAAGAAGGGAGAAACGGCCAAATGGCACGCCAGTTCTCCGTCTACTATTCCGACAAAGTATTCCGAGGCAGGAGGCATGGGCAGGTTTAAATAGTAATGCGGCTTAAAGTAACGCCAATAACGGCTGTCCGTCTTGAGAATTTCGAGTTCCATCGGTGGGCGTCGCCGAAGACACCCCCTTTCAAAATGGCCGGTTTTCGTGTCAATAATCCAGTCGGGCTGAATCCAGTCGAGAACGTCGTAATGAGGCGTCAGCAGCACGACCTGCCCGCCTGGATTACCCCTCCTCCAGCTTTTGGCAAAGGCGAGCGATCCAATGCGGGCAATCTGGCGGTCGACCACCGACGTGAATTCGTCGACGACAACCTTTCTCGGTTTTTCGCAGAGGAGCCGGGCTAATCCGGCCCGGAATTGCTCCCCGTTGGAGAGGACATGAAATGGCCGTAGCCAAGACGGAACATCTCCCAACCCCACCCCAGCCAAACTTCCCGTTACTTCGTTGAAGTCTCCTGCGGGAGCAATACAGTCGACAATAGGTTTGTCAGGTTCCCACCCTTGCGTGTAGTCATGGATGAGGTTCTCCCCGAAGATAATTTTCCCGATCGAAGTTTTGCCTGAGCCAGATGGACCGACAACCACGCCGATTTGCCAGTCGCCGGAAAGGTCAACCTCAATTTCCAGATCAAAATTGCAACCGTTTTCAGCATTGAAAAGGCTTTTCACCCGCGCTGCCCGGTAGGTGGAGAAATCGGAAACCTTGTTGTGTACCTGAATGTTCATACAGCCACAACCCTGCAGTTATAACCCATTTGTATGAGTTTCGTGTAGGCTTCTTCCTGTTCTTTTTCCGACGCGCACATGACAATGACGCCATACTGGTTTTCAGGAACGATGCCCGTCGTATCTCCCAGCTCGGGAGTTCCGTCATCTTCCCCAGCGCTTTCTTTCAATAGTTCTTCCAGATCCAAAGACGTGAAACCGGTCATATCCAGACTGCCCGCTTCCTGAAGGTCCGACAGGAGACCGGATAATGCCTCGCCATCCAGATCAGCCAGCTCTGCCAGATGATTGTCGGCGATCATGTCCGCACGTTCATGTTCCAGTGTATCGTAGTGCTGTATCTCTATAGGAACCTCTTCCAATCCCGCCAGCTTGGCCGCCGCCAACCGGCCATGACCTTTGACAATCATTCCGGACAAGTCCGATACGGTGATCGGAGCACGCCAGCCTGCCAATTTGATGACCTCCGCCAATCGCTCAATTTGGGACTGCGGATGACGATTGGGATTGTCCGGATTTTCTACAAGATCGGCGACCTTGCGAACCTCGTCAAAGCGGCAGTAAACGGGCACTCCCGATAAAACGGTACGCACCGCTGATTCCTTTTTCCTGTTACTCATTGATTTTTTATTTGTTAGTTAATTCATCATATCAATTATTTACCTATGACTTATGAATATTTTTATCATCAAATAAAGGAAGGTCATTTACTATCTCTGGCCCTTGCTTTTCGGGTTCTTCAGGTACTTCCCGGTCATAAAGGCCGAGGCGCTTGGCAAAGTTGAGGAGGAGCAGTCCGCGAGCCTGGGCCTCCATGTAGTCATGAGTTCCGAGCCCAATGCTCATTCTCTTGCGTTTGTATTTTTTCCCCAGGTTGAGGGAAATTCTCAACTTATGGGCACCTGAGGGGTTGGTTTGGATGTCTAGTTTTTTCATGATTTATTGGCAGGGTAATTGGGCTCTTCTTCGTATTTTGTGAGTTCTGCCGTCCAGCGGAACGGGATGTGTCCCAGCCGTCCGAAGCGGTTTTTGCCAATGATCCACTGCGCTTCTGTGGGGTCGTGCTTGTCGGGCTTGTACATGTAGGGGCGGTGGATCATGATGATCTGGTCGGCGTCCTGCTCAATGGATCCGGAGTCGCGCAGGTCGGAAACGACCGGTTTGCCCTGGGCGTTCCCGGCTCTTTTTTCCACGTCGCGGTTGAGCTGGGCCAGCACCAGGACGGGAATATTGAGTTCCTTGGCCAGGGATTTGAGGCCGGCGGAGATTTCCGAGACTTCCCGTTCCCGGCTTCCCCGGGCCTGCTGGGTCGTGGAGCGCACCAGCTGCAGGTAGTCCACGCCGATGCATTTGACGCCGTGTTCCCGGACCATCCGGCGGCCCCGGGCTCTGATGCTGTCAATGGTGAGGGAGCTTTCGTCGTCGATGTGCAGCGGAGCGGCCGTGATTTTCCTGACGGCGGCCGTGAAATGCTGCTGCTGTCCGACCGTCATCGGCTTGCCGCGGCGGATGTCGTCGGAGTTGATGCCGGCCATGCCGTAGAGGACACGTTCCAGGAGCTGGGATTTCGGCATTTCCAGGCTGAACATGCCCACGGGGGTTCCCTCAAGGCAGATGTTGGTGAGGATGTTGACCAGGGCGGCGGTTTTTCCGACTCCGGGCCGGGCGGCAAGCACGATCATGGCGCCGGGCTGCAGGCCGTCCAGGGTCAGGTCCAGGCGGCGGTATCCGGAGGAGATCCCTTTGATGGCTCCGGGGTTGTTCATGCGCCATTGCAGGTTTTCAATGATGGCTCCCACGGCCCCGCGGATGGTTTCGGTCTGGCGGACGCCGCACCGGTCCCGCAGGACGGACATGCCGCGTTCGGCTTCATCAAGGGCTTCTTCCGCGCTTTTGAGCTGATCGCCGGCAGCTTCCGCCATCCGGGTGGCAAACGCGAGCAGCGCATGTTTTTTGGCGGCTTCCGTGACCATTTCCAGGGCGGCGGCGGTTTTGTACCGGGCAAGGGCTCCGTAGGTGGCCGTTTCCACGACTCCGGCGTGTCCTCCCACGGCGTCAAGCTGGCCCTGGGCTTCAAGGCGGGCGATGACGGTGAGGGCGTCCACGGTTCCTCCCGTGCCGGCGACGGTTTCCAGGGCCGTCCAGATTTGCTGGTGCGCCGGGAGGCTGAATGTCTGGCGGTTGATGCCCTTGTCCCGGAGGTCCGCCAATGCCTGGGCGCCGTCCATTGCCCGGGAGAGTACCAGTTTTTCGGCGTCAATGATTGTCTGCGAGCCGATCATGTTGTTGAAGTTGTTGGGTGTTAGAGTTCCTGAAGGTTCGAATAGGGGTCTCCGTTTTCAGGAGGCGGCGGATGGTTGAGGGCGTAGCTGGTGGCGAAGCTGATGGCGTCGGATTGCCATTTGGTCACGGGGATGCCGTTGCGGGTCCAGTTGACGGCGTCCCTGCTTCCCCAGTAGGCCGTGGCGCAGTCCGGTATCTGGTCGGGAGCCAAACGCACACGCCCCGCAAAAGCCGCGGCCTGCAAATGAGCTTCGACTTCCTCCACGGTGCATGGAGAGGGGGTAAGGGGGTGAATTCCTTCCTTCCCTTCCTTCCTTACGGTTTCTTCATGGGTTATGTCTGGGTTATTAAAAAAAACCGACTGGGTTTCTTCTGGGTTTTCGGAAATAACTGACGTTGGTTTTTCGTGGGTTTCCTTTTCGGTTTCTACACTGGTTCCAATGTCGGTTTTCCTGGGTCTCCCCCCAAGTTTTCCATTTTCACGGGCGGTCTTCCGGCGCGTTTGCACGCTTGCCTGAATTTCATGCGGATAGCCGAATACGACGAGATTGTCGCCGTCAAAGTGGTAGAGTTCGTTTTCCACGCTGATTTCCTGATCCGTCACGCCGCAGGTCTGCATCCAGCGGCGCATGCCCCAGGAGCGGCAGCCCTCAATAATGCCGCCGTTTTCCTGTTCGCAGCACCAGGCCAGCAGAGAGATCCAGGTGGCGCGCTGTATGGGTTCCGCCCCGATATATTCGGGGCTGGAAAACAAGGCTGTTGGGATATTGATGAATTCCATAATAAAAAAAGCGTCAGTTGGGGGTTGTAGTTCATCCACAGGATTCAATCTTCTTGCCGGCTTCCTTTCCTAAGGATTTGCCTCTTTTCCCAAGCATCCAAAATCAAATGAGCATGCTTTGCGGCGAGCGCCAGCTCTCCAAGATGATATTTTTTTCCGGTCAGGGGCGCTCTGCGCAGCTCGTGCCTCCACGGCATATAACACAAGCACTCATAGTCGGCATACTCCCGGCGGAATTCCGCAAGTCTTTTGTATGCCTTCCAATAGCCGATGCGCGCCTTTTGGCATGGCGTCCAGGGCATGATCTTCATGCGAACCTCCTTTCCAAAATAGATGCCTGTTCCGGGGTAAGATACTGCCAGCTCTGCGGCGGACGGGTCAGGCCAATGGCAGAGAGTGGTACAGCATGAGGGAGCCGCACGGGATCCTGAACGCCCCAGGCAAAGCAAGGGAGATAGGTACGCAGGTGAGTTTCAGAGACGCAAGCATCTTTGATGAATAATCCAAGAGCTTTCCCGAATGGCATGTGGGTTATGAGCGCAAAGGAAACCATCCGGCATTTGCCAATGATTGTCCGCTCTCCATCCTTGCCGGATTCGTAAAGCCAAAGAGTGACGTGCTCTCGTTTCATGACACGGGGCACATTTTGACGTAGTTCCCATGTCTTTTGCCCGTCCATGATAAGACCGGAGAAAGGCCGCCTGACGGATAATAGGATGTTAATCATTACTGGCCTCCTTTCCGTCAATGATGGCCCTTAATTCATCAAATACCCGTAGACGTGTATGATTCCTTGTCGTGCAAATAAGGTGCTGCGCCCACCGGGCATGCCGTTTCGTGGGGTACTCCATGCGATAGCGGGCGATAATCCCTTTGTGGTGCACAATCGCGGCCTGAACTTCATATTTCCCATCGTCGGTTTTCTTCATGGGGCAGACCTGCTGGACGATGATGTGAGGGTTCCGTTTCATGGCTCTGATCCTTCCTGCACGGTGATTGTTATTTGCGGCTCTTCACCCCACCATTTATCCACGCTTGCGGAATAGACCTGGGCGTCATCTTCCCAAAATCTCAACCGGGTCATGACATCCTGCAGGGTTTTGGCCAGGTTGTCCCAGTCCGGTTTGGTCGTTTTCGGAATGAGCCCGATCCGTTTTTTTTTCGGCTCGCTTTTGCGGTAGGGCCAGACGAAAGCCAGTTTCAGGGAGACCGGCCCCGTCAGGGGCCGGGCCGGTTGATAAGGTTTCAGCAGAGTCAGGTAATCGCTGATGACCAGTTTCAATTCTTTCGTGTCCGCCAGTTTGGCGTGTTCCCCGATATGGACGATTTTTTTGTTCTGGTGCGTTTTCGTCGGGGGAACGATCGGCAGCATGATGGTCATCGGCTTGTTCATGACGCTTTCGAATTCCTTTCTATTTCCCGGGACTGGGATTCGGCGTCGAAGTCCAGCTTCAGCTGGCCGTCGTCCTCAAACCAGGCATTCGCCACAGCTGTTTTCTTGATGGAGCCTGACACTTTCACACAGACTTTCTGTTCCCCGTCAGGGATTTTGACACTGATGGAGAGGCTGAAATCGGATTCGTCTTCCGCCGCCTGGCGCCTGATGTCTTCGTAGTCGTCGAATTCATCAAAGGCCATGCGGACGGCTTCCAGGATGGTTTCTTTTTCGTGTTCCGTTCGCGCGCTCATCATTGTTGATTAGAAGGGGATTTCGTCTTCTTCCGCCGGCGGTCCCGCCGTGGCGCTCATGTGGTTGTTGGCCGGCAGATCCGCCGGGCGCGGAGGTAGGGACGCGCTGCCGCGCCCCGCCGCTACCCTGTCCTGCGCCGCCATGATGGCCCGGGCTTCGTCCGGCCCCAGCACGTCTTCGCAGTTGCTGAATTCGGGATAACTCCCGTCCGCCCTGGGCTTGTCTCCCCGTTTGACGCTGAGCCGGACGTAGCAGGGCTTGCCGAGGTATTCCGCCGGGTTGATGATGACCTGCTGGCCTGCCTCAAATACCTTCCCAATTACGTTTTTGACGAACAGGTCGATTTTCCAGGCCAGATCTTTCGAGGCGGTCAGGTAGTGACGCACCGTCGCCGCCCCTTCAGGGCCAAAGGCCCTGATGTGAACAGCCAGCTGCGGGCATCCCCGCGTTTTGGCTCCCTGGGAAATTCCTTCTTCCATCTTGACGATTTTTCCTTCATAGACGCCCGCGGGGAGGAATCCGTATTCGCCGGGCTCGCCTTCTGAAATATAACTGAACATAATGGTTATTTGTTGGTTGTGATTTTGGAGACGGAGATTTTTTTGACGTAGGAGGATCCGGCCCCCGTCCTGACCAGTTCTTCCGGGAATTGTTGTTCCGGCAGGGCTTCCGCGAACAGGGCGCGGAAGATGTCCGCCTTGAGCGGGCCATAGGATTTCAGGAGTTTCGGCACGCCAATCCAGGTGGCGTATTTGGCCACGTCTTCCGGAGCGACGGTGTCCGTGCCTTTCCGGGAGACGCGCCTGAATCCGGGGACTTCCGTTCCGTTGTTGAGGTAGTCGAGGATTTTTTCTTTTCCTTTTTTGACATAGGATTCCAGGATTCCGGCCTTGGTGACGAATTCCGCCAGCCTGGAAGGGTTTTCTGCGATTTCGGCAAAGCTCGCTTCCAGCGTTCCGGCTTCCGCCAGGGACAGCATTTCCTGCGCCGCCCGGTTCCGCAGTGGACAGGTGTCCTGCGAGGCGCACCAGCCGCAGTAGTCGCAGAGGCGCGGCCCACCGCCGCGATCCACGGAGTCCACCACGTCGTTGACGATGGAGATTGCTTCCCGGTAGGTGAATTTCCGGGTGACGATTTGCTGCTGGTCACAGAAGAGGAGGTGGCAGGTGATTTCATCCAGGAATTCCCGTTCCATGAAGGATTTCGCGTAAGAGGCCTGCTGTTCCCAGTAGTTGCGGATTTGGCCGCTTTTGAGGTCGAAGAGTTTGCCCAGCGCGGGGCAGAGGCAGTCCGCTTCCCCGCCTGTCACTCGGGGGTGCCATTGCGGGAAGGCGCAGCGGTTTTTGTCGGCAATGACCTCTTCTCCGGAGCAGAGCGTCCGGACCGTTTTCACCGCCCAAAGGATGGATTCCTTTTCATCGGCTTGCAGGTGTTCACACGCCCTGAATTCGTCCACGCCCATGAGCAGGTCCCGGAAGGCGGCGTCCATCCGGGTTCCCCGCTGGGCCGCTTCCCCCGCGTCGGGGGAGGAGATGAAGCAGGGGCATTGCGCCAGCTTGGGGAGCAGGGACGGCCTCAATAACTCCGTGACCGGTGCCGGACGGGGTCCGGCAATGTCAGAGAGGATTTTTTGCAGGTCGTCCAGGTTGACGGCGTATTCCGCTCCGTCCAAGGAGAGGACGGCATGCCCGGTTTCGCGGGCGACGTTGATGCAGGAGACGGTTTTCATCGGGCGGTCGGGGTGTTGTGCTGCAGAACAGCCGTATTGAACCGGTCGGGGGCGGAGAGGATGAAGGAGGCGAATTTTTCCGAGACGGCTTCAAGGCCCTGCCCCGGCTGGATTTCCTTTTTGTACGCGAGGAAGTTCAGCGCTCCCGGCACGTCGTTGATGACCGCGGCCAGTTGGTCCGCCAGGGAGGGAGCCGGTTTCTCCTGTTGTACGGGAAGAGGCTCCTGTTTTTCGCCGGCCGGGGCGTTCCCGGAAGGTCCGCAGCCCGTTCCAAATAGCAGGCGGGAGATTTCCCCGGCGTCCATCGCCATCACGGCGGGCATCCCGTGCCGGTTTTTGGCTTCCCAGGTGGCCCGGTGCTCCGTGTAGACGGCACGCAGTTCTCCGCCCTTGGCCTTGCCTCCGTCCGTGAAGGTAGTCACGTAGTTGCAGAACAGGATGGCATCCCCCCATTCCTTGAGTTTTTCCTTGGCGGTAATGGCCTGTTTGGCCGGAGCGTTGATTTTGATGGTGTACATGGTGTAGGCTTCCCCTTCTGGAGGGTTCACCGTTTCCACGCGGCAGTGGCAGATGACGGCAATGTGCAGTCCCGCGTTCCGGCAGTTGTCAAAGACGGAAAGCAGGTTGACGAACATTTCGCTGGCCTGGGCGTACCCTTTTCCATATCCGATGCTTTCAATGGAGGAGATTTTTCCGTCTTTGGGGGAGGCGTTGTAGTCCCTGATGACCTGGCGGGCGCACATGTCCCACAGGCGGTCTCCCGTGTCGACGACGAGCGTCCGGTAGGGGAGGCTTCCGTTCCGGGCTTCCTTGTAGATATCCTGCAGGGCTTCCAGCATGGCGCCGTAGTGGTCTACCTGGATACGGTCCACATTCATGTGTTGGGTTCCTTCTTCCGTGTCCAGGAAGAGGGGGGCGGGCAGCCCGGCCGCCAGCGTGGATTTTCCCACGCCTTCCGGCCCGTAGATGATGACACGCTGCGGCCGCTGCTGCACTCCGCGCTTGATGTTTTGTAATAGGTTCATATTATTGTTTTGTTTGATTGTATTCGGGTCGGGTGTCAGTTCCTGCTGGCCCCGGCCATCTTTTTTCAGGTAGTTAGAAATTTGCATTGAACGAGCCGGTTTTGCGGTAGCGCTTTCCAGTCGTTGTATCAGAGAGTTGTTCAATAATGGCGGTTGTAACCCGATTCAGGTCCACGTAAAGCACTCCGCCACATTTGACAATCGGAAGCAGTTTTTTACCGTCGGCGCTTTCCAACATAGCTCGGCTTGGTTCAGAACCTCTGGCAAATAGTCCGCATTGGGCAAACTTGGAGAGCCTTACCAGCCGGGACGGCAACGGGGGAGCAGTGATATTGATATTGATTTGAGGAACCCCGGCAAATGTCGCATCGGCGTTTTTAGGCCATGATTGAGACAGGGCATCGGCCAATCTTTTTGAAATGTCTCTGACCACTTGTTCAGGTAATCTATGGTCTTGGTTCATAATCACTTAATGTTAATGTAAATAAAATAAACAATCGTGAAGATACCAACCAGCAGAGCGGAAAAGACAAGGTTCTGTACGATACCGGGCCGGGGCTTGAGAGCGTTTTCCGGAAAGTTCAACGGGCAACCGTACAGGAATTCCATTTTCGAGGCACGGTCGCAGCGCAGCCAGTATTGTTCGTTCGTCATTTTTTTCATTGTTGTTCAGGGTTGGGTTAAAGCTCGTGCCAGCCGAGCAGCTTCAATTCTTCGATCAGGGCTTCTTCCATTAGGCCGTAGATTTCTTTGATGATGCCCCTGCCTTTCGGCTTTGAACGGTTAATGGCTAAATTCTTCGCACTGGGGCGTTTATGTTAAATTGACAAAGAAAAACCTTTCAAGTTACCATCCTTATCAAATGTCGGATCCGCAAAATACGAATAATTGTGAAAAAGGATCTCCCACCGATTCCCGTTCATTGACATGTTGAAGCCTTCCTTGCGTAACTCGTCCGTGAGTTGGCCCCATTCTTCCCATTCTTTTTCCGTAAGGTCTGTCTGAAGATTTTTCACTTCAAATTTCAGCATTTTCCGGATCTTGCCCTTCGTTGCTTTGTCAATATGATTTTTCATTTCTATTTTCTTTACTGTTAAATGTTTTTTAAGATAATTTATGCTGTAGGTTTTTTTGAGATCTTCCGAGGCAGGGGAAGGTTACTGGCCGTGGTCAGGTGAACACGGAATCCCCTGCGGAAAGATTCTCGTTCAATGATGCGGATAATAGCCTCCGAAGGCTTCAACCCTTCTTCCGCTACGGCCAGCAGATGGCTCTTGCAGCCGTCCGGTAATTTGTCTAAGTCGATTTCTGTTTTCATGATCTCTCGTAGTTGATGAATTCTTTTTACGCATAAATCATGAACACGTCAACACGTATTTCATGATTTATGCGTGATATTTTCTAATCAATAGGTTGACTTTTCATGAAATGTGCGTAAAATCAACGTATGACGCCGACTAAAGAAGACGTAAAAAAATGGCTCAAAACTATAGGCAAAGATCGCTTTTGGCTGTCGGGAAAACTCAACACGCCTAAAAGAACCATAGACAACTGGCTTGCTCCCGGAGGGGCATTCCCTGCTTATGCAGTTCTTCAGCTCCAAAAACTAATGAACGGAGAAGCCGAATCCTCTCCCCGCATCGTCATCGACTTCACAGATGAAGAATGGGACATCATCTGTGAGGCCGCTAAAGCCCACAAAGAAACCTTCTTGGAATTCGTCAATACCGCCATTCAAAACGCCGCCAAAGAAAAAGAAGCTGCTCGTAAGAAATTTACCCCAGTAGAAACATTCACAGCCCCCCCCTTGGAAGCCCAGGGACAAATCATTGGCAACATTGCCGCCGGCAACCTGGCGGATGGAGAAACCATTCCGCAGGACATCCGGCTATACCGTGAACTGGAAAAAGGAGAATACCTGCTGCGCGTGAACGGCCACTCTATGGAACCTTCCATTCCGGACGGCTCCGTAGTCATCATGAAAAAATACACCATCCCCCCCATCCCCAAACCCGGAACCATTGTTCAATACCATGATGAACGCGGCGTGACGCTCAAAAAACTGGTCTGCAGGAAAAACCCGGAAACCGGCAAAATGGAATATACCCTCCATCCCATCAACCCTGCCTTCGGAGACATCGAACCCATGGACGGCGGAAAAATCTCCGCTCTATACGTAGAAACCCTGGACAGGTGGGAGAAGGCTTAAATTACTCCTCTAATAAAAACATCAAGTATTTTCAACCTCATTCAATTCTTCAAAATGAGACAAGGGAGAATCTAAAACAAGTTGACGATTCTTCCATGCCTCTCTTGCAACAGGGTTATAGGCTATGGTCTTTTCTATAGCCAGAGTTTCCCTGTATTCTTTCGCTTTGGCTGTCTCTGTCCAATGACATTCCAACCCGAAACCGTCAACTACCTCTTTTATGCTGTGGAGGTCTGTTCTAAAAAATTCCTTCCGATAGTTCACCTTATTCACTTGATCCATTAAAAAATGTTTATGTAATGTTGTTTCCAATTTCGGCGCATCTTCCGAATAAATCATTGCATGGACATCAAAAGAAAAAGGAACGGACGCATCCCCTAATTCTCTTATTCGATCAAGAGGCTCTAATCGCCGCGTCATCCCAATTTTGAACACACCAGGTCCAAAACTTCCCTCATTTGAGATGACATAGACATATCCGCGTTTTGTTTGTTGAGCCATGGAAAGAGCCCTTTGTCCGGAATCTCTTGCTAGCTGAAGCTGCTTCTCTAATTCTTCTATCTTTATTTCAAGCACTCTTCTCTTTTCTTCATTTTCACCTGCTTCCAGTTCCTTGGCCTTTGCAATGTCAATTTGTCTCTGCAAGGCTCTTTCCTTAGCTTCTGCTTCTCGTAAAGCTTTCTCTATTTCCCTCTGAACTTTTTGTTCCTCCCTAATTTTTTCTTTAATGATTCTCTGCTGCTCTCTATCCAATTCCTTGGCATATTCCATTGCAGACATCAAAGATATTTCCTTGATCCGTGCATCTATATATTCCTGTGTAAACTTGACTCTATTTTTGAAAGCCCCTTCTATTAAGACAGCGGCATCGCGAACCTTCTGTTGAAGAATTCCCACATTTGAAACCTTAACCTCACTCAAGTACAACGAGCAAAGGCTATCCATTGATAACAGTAATATTTTAGTGAGATCTTCCTCACTCGCAGATAGGCTGTCTGCTAAAAATGAAACAGCTCTGCCTTTTTTGCGCATACCTTTTAGCAATGACTTTATATCTTTCAAATTCTTAGCAGCTTGCGTATATCCGTACTTGCTTATAAGTTCATCATAAATAACAGATATGGGTTCAATATATTCATTTCCATATCCCTGAATACACCTTTTTATAACAGAGTTAAGATTCTCAAGATTTTTTCGCTCTGCTTCTAATTTTTTAATATCACTTTCAATCGAACAAGATTTTTTCTTGAGTTCAACTATATCGTTTTCGGACTGTCTTTTTAATTCTTCTATAGCAAGTTTTTGTTGCAAAATATCGTTTTGGAATTTTCCTTTTTTCTCATCCAAAAGTCTATTTTCCTCTTCCAATTCCTTTTTTATCGCATCTGTCCTCCACCAGGGAATGAGGAAAGACGCAATCAAGCAGCATAAAATCAGAATGAACAACAACAAGGGCATAATTCAAAGCAATTAGCACTTTTTTCCAAATACGGCAAGTGGGATAATACAGAACTCCTCGTTTTCCTATTGAAGCCTTCCATCAATAGGAAAAAGCTTGATGCTACGTTACATCTTCATACGGCCATGCCTTACAGGAGACAGTAAAAATCCCCTGTTTCCAGAAGGAAACAGGGGAATGGCAACTACACTGCCTTGGATGTCTGCGCCAAGAACTTGTTGACAAAGTACATTTGGCCTTTGCCTGTCACTTTCGTGGTGCGGGTCACAATGCTGCTTCCTTTGGAATCAATATAAGCTCCCTTCTTGACCTCAAAAAGCCCAAGATCCATAGCCTGTTGGGTGGGAAGATTGTAATCCGCACCGCTTTTGCACAGGTAACCTTCTTCCCGGAGTTGGCGGAAAAGACGGTTCTGACCAATGTCAATATGGTTTTGGTGCAGGAGCCTCGCTAGTTCACGAATGGAGATGGAACTGTTGGAAGCCATCACAGCATCCGCGAAAAGCACCTTGGGAGAATCTTCCACAGCCTTCTCTTCAAGAACCTTTCTCTTCTCTCGTTCGGTCTTCAAGACCTGAAGCGTCAGAATCATGGTATCCGGGTCGGCAAGCATTTCTTCCAGCTTCTCTCCGGTGGCGTACACACCATGCTTCCGGATGGAGGGGAGAATCTCAGCGGTTACCCACTTCTTGAACTTCTTCGCCTCCGGCTTGCGGGAGCGGAGAATCAGAGAGTAGAGTCCGGATTCGTTGATGATTGATACTTGCTGGGTTCCGCCAAGGGTGTGCATACTGTGCACCCCCTTTTCTTCATCTTCTAAAAAGCGAAGAGATGATTTAGAGTCTGCAATGCTAAGCGCATTACAAACATCCTTTGCGACAAACCAGGGTTCCCCGTCCTTCACCACGGCGCGAACCGTGCAATTCAGGGTTTCGTTCTGGAACGGCATGACACCGTTCTGCTGCATTAGGGAGGTTTCTCCTTGCGTATTTCCGTTTAGTATGTTAGTAAACATATATCATTATTGATTGGGCTTACGCCTGTTATTGGTGGTCACCTGCTCCAACAGGTGGCCGCTTTTGTTTGGATGAACAGCATCTCCACTGGGCACGTTCCATAACCTGCCGAAAATTTGTATTCAGGAGTCGGCGAGAGGCCTATGCAGTTCCGATCTTACTTTCAACCAAGCGAGAATCTCTGATAACCGATATCGGGGGTGCCTGCCTTTGGGGTGAATCGCTGTGCCAATTTCAAACTTGGGGCAGCCTTCTCGGCTCCATCGTTGAATTGTTACAACACTGACCTTCAATGTTTCAGACAACTGTTTCCGTGTCAGAAATACCTCTGTACTTCTCTGTTCTTGCGTGACCATGAATAAATGAATACTCTAGAATAATCCAATGGTCAATGATTATTTTCAAAGGGGTGAAAAATGATGTTGACGGAATAACATTGATTATGTATGAATATCTCTAATGACAGAGAACGATCCATTAGGGAATCAGAAACAGGATGATAACAATAACGAAAAGCAGGCGACTATATTTGTTCAGAAAATTAAAAAGAGGCTTTCTGAACTGAAAAAGGATCGACTTTGGTTAGCAAAGTCATTAAATCGCTCAATATCAACGGTAAATGGATGGCTTTCAGCGGGTAAACCAATTCCTAATGAATGCATAAATGAGATTCGTGTATTGTTTGAGAAAGAACAAAGAAAACAAAAAGAAGAGCGAAAGTCGATCACTGCTGAATCAGACAAAGAATGGGAAACATGGCAGATAGCTTCACAAATCGAATTTGCTGATTCTGTTGAGTCTTGGGCTAGAAATATTCTAAATGAATGGGCTATTCGTGTTAATTCACGATCTAATGAATTAGACAAAGGAGAGTATATATGGATTCATCCAAATGATGAAAATTCTCTTCTATTATGGAGGAGTGCTTTTTTTGCTGACACGAGCTTCATGAGGACGTATGGCAATTTAAAAAAAGACCCTTCTTCTATTATAGAGGAAATATTAAATAAGGAAGCTCAAGAAATCATTGCTCGAGAAAAAGAAAAAAATAATTCTTTCTCGTTAAAAAGCGTGGAGCTTGGTCAATTTGATGGGATCTCAGAGGAAGAGGCCAAAGAACGAATAGACGTAGGAGAATATGTGTATTATTTTACACAGGCTAATGCGTACTTATGGCTGGTTGTGTGTGGTATAGAGAATAAAAACGTAAACACATGGGCCAATGAAATTTTGGATAGAAAAGCTGAAGAAGCAATTTTTAATAGGATCAAATCGAACATGAACCCAGACGATGAAATTTTATTCTAAAATCCCCCTATCAAAAACGTAAACCCAAGCCCGGCATCTGCTGGGCTTTTTTGTTCCCTCTTCAAAAAAGCATCCTCTCTTGTTTTCTCTTTCCCGGTATGATAGATTTCAGAGATGTACTCGAAAAGTGATATCAAGCAATGGCTCAAGAATTACAACATAGAAAAGAATTAAGAAGTCAATCGGATACCCCAACTCCTCAAGACTGGGAAACATGATCCTTTTCTATTAAATTTGATTACCTAAACTTGGTTTCAACTTCCAAAACTGTTTCGCCATCTCTCCGGTAAGTCCAACCATATTGGTGTATCTATTACGTAGAAGTTCGGCGGAACGGTGCCCCATTTCCATTTGGAGCTTTCCAAAGTCTGCATAGGTTTTCGCGTGGTAACTGGCAAAGGTGTGACGTAGCACATCTTTAGGCCAAGGCTTTTTCTTTCCCCATCCTGCTCGGTTCCTGACTGCTTCCCACCGGGAGCGCCAATATCCCGGAATAATAGCACCCTTGCGTTCCTTCTCCGGAACCAGGGACAACCATGCCAGCAAAGCCTCGCAGATCGTCACATGCCTTGCTCCACCTGTTTTGGAAGCTGCAGCCCTGACAGTAATAACGCCATCCTCGAAAGATACGTCTTCCCACGTTAACCGCATCAATTCTTCTGGGCGAATGCCGGCAAAAACGAGTATCGCCACGGCAGGTTGAACGGATGTCAAATCCAACTGGGAAGAATCATCCGGCAAAGGCGGTCGGCAAGCGAGCAGCAATCGTTCTACTTCTTCAGGCGTCAATGCCCTGATTTCCCGCTCCTGCGTCTTTAACGCATCAAGCATGCGGGTCGGATTGGAAAGAGCCCATCCACGCTTCATAGCGAGCGTCCAGACGCCGGAAAAGACTACTCTCGCTTTATCCTGCTGAATCGGTGAATCAAAAGCCCTGCCAAACGCCGCACGACATTCCTCTCCTGTGATGCCTCCAATGGGGCGCACACAAAAATCGGGACATCGTTTCTCCATGCGACGAATCATATACCGAATTTGTTGCAAGGTACGCTCACGCCGCCTTGTGATTTTTTCCTTCACACGAACCATTTCCCAAGCGGCTTCACTCCAGGAAGGAGACTTCTTTTCATGCCGTATCTGTGCGGCCCCCAATTTGAAAGCATGCTCTATTTCGGCTATATCTCCTATCCCGGTTTCCTGCATTCTTTTCACGAGTCGGCAAGCATCCACCAACCCTATTCCAGAGCCCTCCAAAATATCCAGCGCAGATAAAGCTTCTACCGCCTGAGCTTGGGTTAATTCAACAATCCCGGCATCCACAGCCACTTTTCCAAGCTTGATTTCCCCGGCCGCCGCCAATGCTTTTTTATAGGAGGGATAAAACCGCTGTTCCCTCTTTCCGGATTCCGAAAAGGAGGCGGGAATTGAGAGGCGCCAGCAGGCTTTCCCCATCTTTTCACGGGAAACATCTTTTACAGGCGTCAAAGGAGCCGCTTTCTTTTTCCGTTTCTCTTCCATCTCGGGTAACTACTGGGTAACTATTTTTGACCGGAGATACAAGCAAAAAGGGGTAAATTCAGCATATTTGAAAACAAAAAAGGCCCGCCAAAAGCGAGCCTTTAATTTACATAATTCATTGTTATTTAAAGAAGTACCCCCGACCGGACTCGAACCGGTACGTCCTTGCGGACAACAGATTTTAAGTCTGCAGCGTCTACCATTCCGCCACGGGGGCATTGACCGGACGGCACTCTACAGGAATGCCGCCGGGATTCAAGCACGAATCCCTTCCGGTTTTTAAATATTAATCACGAACTTCCACCACCATGCTGATTTCCACCGCTACATTGAGCGGCAGGGCGGATACGCCTACCGCCGTACGGCTGTGGCGGCCAATTTCTCCAAAGGCTTCCACCAGCAGGTCGGATGCGCCATTCAATACTTTAGGATGGTCATAAAAATCCGGGCCGGCATTCACAAATCCGTTCACGGCCACGATTCGGGATACTTTTTCCAGAGACCCCACCGCCTGCACAATAACGGCCAGACGATTCAAAATAGCGGCGCGCGCAGCGGCCTGACCTTCTTCCACCGTCAGCTCCTGCCCTACTTTGCCAAAGTATTTGTCGTCCCCGTTCACGGAAATGCCGCCGGAGAGGTGAAGCAGGTTGCCCGTGCGTACGCATTGCACATAGGAGCCTACGGGAGCGGGAGCATCATAAATGGCGTAACCAAGGTCGGAAAGTCGTTGACGTATTTTATCCATATAGAGCATTTGACAGAAGTTGAGTTGAAAGGATACACCGGAAATAGTCGCATTTCCAGATGCCTTTCATGACATTTTGAACAATTTTCGGTCTGTTTGCACGTAAAATGATTGCCATCCACCTCATTTAGTTGCTATTGAAACAACCCGTACATGATGACCGACGAAACTCCTTCCACAGACCCCAAGCAGCAGATTCCGGACCTTTCCGGCTTGGCCGACTTTCAATTTGGTCCGGCCTGGGCGAGACCGGGAGCCCGTCAGGAACGGCCTGTATCCTACCCGGAACGCAGGTCCGGCGACAGGCAGGGAGGCGACCGCCGACCGCGGCGCGACAACCGTGAAGGCCGCCAGCCCCGGGGGGAACGTCGTGTTGACGGTCAAAGCGGCGAAAGAAGGTTTAACCGGGAAGACCGTACGCGCGGCTCCTTCCGCAACCGCCGCGATCAAACTCCCCGCTCCGCCATGGAGGAACCGACGGAAGGCCTGCGCGTGGAGCTGCGCCCCGTGGATTCCGGCCTGGCTGCCCTGCACCAGGAAGTACAGAAACACCGCCGCACCATTTCCCTGCTGGATCTTGCCAAGGTGGTCATGGGTTCCTACGACCGTTATGACCTGGTATTCATGAAGCAGGAAAACGGCCCGGATCTGTACCATTGCAAGCATGGCGACGGCGCCTGCTTTATTTCCCGACAGGAGGCCGTCAAACACCTCTGGCAGTCCACCTGGATGCCCAAGTATTACGAATCCGTAGAACAGGAAGTGGAAGCTCCAAAAGGAGATTTCAAAGCCATTGCCAAATGTTCCTTAAACAACGAGCTGGTAGGTCCCGTCAATTGGCACGGCTACCAGTCCGCCCTGATGAACCTGCATCGCACCAAATTTGCCAACATGACTTTTGAGGCTTTCCGTTCCAAGATTGTGACGGACAAGAGCGAAGAAGCTATCCAGGCATGGCAGGAAGCCGTTTCCAAACGCACCGCCTGGAAGCCCGTTCGGGAAGGAGCCTCCGAAGTACTTCTGGAATCTCCCGCCGCGGTAGAACAGGATTTCGAATCCAACCACTTTGACGAGTGCTATGACGTTACGGACAAGGTGTTCGTCAACGGAGCCGTGAAAAAGAATCACCTCTCCCCCGGTCTATGGGCGCACCTGATCCAATTATCCGGCACCACCCGCCGCCATCCCAGCATGCTGATTCCCAACCTTTGCCACGGGTTAGCCCGGCATCATATGCCTATTTTCAAGTGGAAAGGCAACCATTACACCGGCCCGGCACGCCCCAAAGCCATGGAAGAAGGCACCGTCTTATCAGATTCCCTGATGTCCATTGCCACCTGGGCGGCCAATAATCCCGGCAAAGGCGTCGATGCCATGCTTAAAGAGCTGGCCCCAGTCCCGGAACAGGAAAAGGCCACGGAAGAAGAAGTAGCCCAGGCCATGGAAAAACAGCAGAATTTGGTCCGTGATCTGCTCTGGCTGTCCGAACAGGGCTACATTCTGGTTTTCTCCAATAACACTGTCAGCCGCCCAAGAACCGTCTCCGCCCAAGCTCCTTCTCCCAAGAAGACTCCCAAGGAAAAACGGAAACCGGAAGAGAAGGGCCAGGACGCGCCGACAACGGATTCCGCTGCACCAGAAAAACAGAAGGCAGCCTCTTCTTCTGAGGCGGCCGCCGCCCGAGAGGAAGCATCTGAAGAAAACAGCGTGGTTACGGAAACTGAGGAATCCCCCTCCGTTCCGGCGGAAGAGCTCCCTGGAGATAATATTCCGGAGGAGGTTTCCGCAAAAGCCTGACGCCTTCCCTTCCCCCCCTTCCCGTCATACAGTCCGCAGGATTATCTTGATCCTGCGGACTTTTTTTTGTAGAAGTGGGAAAAATCAACAGGATTTTACAATATGATCAGTACAACAATGGCAACTGCTCTTAATGAGCAAATCAAATGGGAAATGTATTCAGCCAACCTTTACCTGGCCATGTCCGCCTATCTGCAGGATGCCGGTCTGACAGGTTTTTCCCACTGGATGCGCATTCAATATCAGGAAGAAACCGCTCATGCTCTGAAATTTTATGATTTCCTTCTTTCCCGCGGAGGCCAGGTTACAATGCTTTCCATAGACGCTCCGGATGCAAACTGGTCCAATATTCTTGAAATTTTTGAAGAAACGCTATCCCACGAACAGGAAGTCACTCGCCGAATCAACGAACTGGTGCACCTTGCCAAGGAAGAACGGGATTTCGCCACGGATATTTTCCTGCAATGGTTTGTCACCGAACAGGTGGAAGAGGAAGAAAGCGTCAAGGACATCATCAGCAAATTACGCATGATCAAGGGAGAAGGACAGGGAATGCTGGTTCTGGACAAGGATATGTCAGCCCGCACCTTTACGCCGCCTCCCGCCAACTAGTTGTTGCTATTGTTCTCCGTCCATTCTCCGGAAAAGAGTTCCAGAAAAAATTTATCGGAGAATGGAGGGGAATAAAATATCTTGCGGATACAAGCATAAAATTGGCGGCATGCAATGATGTTGCCGGCAGTAATGCTTTATTCCATGATTTTCTGCCTGCAATGCTGCAAGCAACTAGAGTTGCTGTATGGCGGCAGCTGGGACGGCAAGCAACGCCGTCTTTCTTATTTTTCAGGAAACAGGCCGGCGGATCACACAATTTTCCGTTGTGCGGAATAGCGAGGAATGACATAAGAACCACTCGTAAACAATAAATGCTAAAAAGAATCATGCCCCCCCCAGCAAACCGATATCATTGAAATGTAATGGTAACGGCTGTAAGTTCCATGGTCGTGAACATTTGATAACGGACCTTCAGAACATGAACCAGGACGGCGCAATTGCTCTTTTACACACCGTGCCGATAACAAATGATGCGTCATCTGTAATGGAGCATTTATTATGCGGTTGATGCGCCCGGCCCTTTCACTGCCACTGGCCTGTTTTCAAAATAGGCCGTTCCGAATAATAGGAGTTTTACAGGTAACCTCTTAGACCCCCGGCAGTCTTTTCCCGGCTCCTTGAGCATTTTCCCCTATTACTTCCGCCTGCCTTTGACTTTTGGGGAAGAAGCAATTTTTCTCTCCCAAAAGCAGAGCGTCATTCCCAGGCCAGTCCTGTAACGGCGCTTGCTCCATCAGTATGGGGCAGGTTTCCGTTTGTTCTTTTCCCCTCCTTCCAAGACCGTTTAAAAAGGTTTTTCCTGCCTTTACAAGCGTCATAGACTAATACCGCCGTAAACAAGGAACCGCAACCATCGCGGCAGGAAGAAGGCCATGAAAGGAAGTTTTCGACACCCCCTTTCCCTACTCTCACGGCAAGCCTGCAGAGATTCCAAGTCCGCCTCAAGGGCAGGAAAATATTGCTTCCCGCTGTATAAAATTTTCCTCCGGTAAGGCTTTATTTCCCATGAAAGGCCTCTGCACAAGAGCCCTCTCCAATCCAGGCTTGTCATGCTGTAACGCCTCTTTATGCCAGATTTGCTGCGGATTCCCGGAAGGTTTGTGAAAAACTACCGTTTATCAATAGTTTATATATATTCTTAACATGTTATTCACATTCTATATTCAGAATATGTCCATTCTATTAACAGTCAACATATTGTATTTCAAATACCATCAAAATGCTTATTATCCGAAAATGTAAAATTTTAATAAAAATTTATATTTTTGACTTGCCCGCAGAAGGACGCGGCGGTAGGTTGGCTGAACCGCCGGCGAGTCTCCGGACGGGTATCGCTATCAACCCTCCCATACATTCACAACGATCATGAGCTCCATTTCCGAAGAAGCAAACAAGCTGGCGGATTTCATCCTGTTCACGCAACGTTCCTGCATTCTGAACCTTTCTTCAGAATTGAATGAGGGCAAGGTTTCCTACCCCCAGTTTTTCCTGCTGACTTATCTGGCCAGCGAAGATTTTCTGAGCATGTCCAGCATTGCCCAGAAAATGGGGCATTCTACCGCGGCCGCTACCGGCATGGTGGATAAATTACAGGAAATGGGCTACCTGAAACGCATGAGCGCAGCCAAAGACCGCCGCAAAATCATGGTCGCCATCACCCAGGAAGGGCGCGATCTGGTAGCTCGCATGCGCCAGAACATCGTTCGGGACCTGGCAGCCTTGATGGCCGGAGCGGATCCGGACGCACGCCAAACGCTTGCCGATACCGGAAAATCCATCAGAAAGCGCCGTTTGGCCTGATTTCCGATTTTTCCTCCCGGTCTCTCCCAGAGAAACCGTTCCCCTGTTATGGGGAAGGCCTTTTTCTTTTCTTTCTTTTTTAAAAGGGCTTTCGGGGAGATTGTTTTTGCCTGAACTGTGGCATCGTGCTAAATACTGGCAGTCACGAACGCAACAGACCATGGATCTCCATACTTATTTACGCAATTTTCCAGACGCCCAGGGCCGTTTTGGCGAATACGGCGGCGTTTACCTGCCGGACGAGCTGGTTCCCGCTTTTGAAGAAATTACGGAAGCCTACCAGACGATAGCCCACTCCGCCCAGTTCATTAATGAATTGCGGCGCATCCGCAAACAGTTTCAGGGACGTCCCACCCCGGTTTACCACTGCGAACGCCTTTCCCGCCACCTGGGCACCTCTCAAATTTACCTGAAGAGGGAAGATTTGAACCATACAGGCGCCCATAAGCTCAACCATTGCATGGGGGAAGGCCTTCTGGCCAAATACATGGGCAAGAAGCGCATTATCGCAGAAACGGGCGCAGGACAGCATGGCGTGGCGCTGGCTACAGCCGCCGCCTTCTTCGGCCTGGAATGCGAAATTCACATGGGAGCGGTAGATATTGCCAAGCAGGCTCCGAACGTCACCCGCATGAAAATCCTGGGTGCCAAGGTGGTGCCTGTCACGCACGGCCTCCAAAGCTTGAAGGAAGCTGTGGATTCCGCCTTTGAATCTTACCTGAACAGTTATCAGGATTCCATTTACTGCATCGGTTCCGTGGTAGGCCCCCACCCTTTCCCGCAAATGGTGCGCGATTTCCAAATGTGCATCGGCGTGGAAGCCCGGGAACAATTCCTGGAAATGACGGGACTTCTGCCGGACGCCGTCTGCGCCTGCGTGGGCGGCGGCAGCAATTCCATGGGCATGTTTACCGCCTTCCTGGGAGACCCGCTGGATATCTATGGCGTAGAACCCCTCGGCAAAGGTCCCAGGCTTGGGGATCATTCCGCCTCCATCACCTATGGACGCAAGGGCGTCCTGCACGGTTTTGAAAGCATCATGCTCCAGGATGAAGACGGTAATCCGGGACCGGTTCATTCCGTAGCCAGCGGCCTGGATTATCCTTCCGTAGGGCCGGAACACGCCTATCTGCACGACATCGGCCGCGTTAACTATGTCACCGCCACAGACGAGGAAGCCGTGGACGCCTTCTTCAAACTTTCCCGTTACGAGGGGATCATTCCCGCTCTGGAAAGCTCCCACGCTATCGCGTATGCCATGAAGTGGGCACGGGAAAACAGAGGAGGCGCCATTCTGGTAAACTGCTCCGGCCGCGGAGACAAGGATGTGGATTACGTCGTGGAGCATTACGGCTATGGGGAAGACCACCAGTTCCCCGCCTGATTGCCCTGCCTTTCCTCATTTTCGGCGTATGAAGGGTGCCGTCATCCTTCATACGCCATCCTTACGCAAGGCTCTTAACGCAGCCACGCCACCTTTCCATGAAAGAATTGTCCCGTCTGGTTCACCGGAGTTTTCACATTATTCCGCGTCAGGAAGATTTCCGTCCCCTGGCTTTGGGAGCCTCCGGCCGTACGATCGTCCGCATCCATTTTGGCGGCCGCACATGCATCGGCATCCAGTGGGGAAATGACCGTGCGGACAATGATTCTTTTATCCCCGCAGCCCGGCATCTGCACGCCCACGGTGTCAACGTGCCGGAAATTTACGATTATGAACCTCTCGGTCCCGGATGCGGAGCCGCCTTGGTGGAAGACCTGGGAGACGCCAACCTGCTGGCTTTCCGGAAAGAACCCTGGCCTTCCCTGCGCCTGCGCTACATCCGGGCTATGGAACAACTCCATCTGCTTCACTCCTGCCCGTTTCCGGAGGAATTCCCCCTCCAGCCCGCTTTTGACGAGGCCTTGTACCGCTGGGAGCAGTCCTATTTTGCTGAACATTTCCTGGGGTCCCACCTGGGGATGGAACCGGCTTCCTTCCTGAACCATCCCGCCCTGAAAGAGCAGGCGCAGTTTCTGGCGGCCCTTCCGGAATGCCCCGTCCACCGGGACAGCCAGTCCCAGAACGTGCATATCCACGCGGGAAAAACCTGGCTGATTGATTTTCAGGGCATGCGCGGCGGCCGTCCGGAATATGATCTGGCCTCCCTGGTCTATGACGGCTACGCCCGTCTGGAACCGGAACAGGCGGATGAATTGCTCAGGGAGTGGGAAAATATCTCCGCTCACTCCATAGATCACCGCATTTTCCGTGCCTGCGCCCTGCAGCGGATTATGCAGATGCTGGGCGCTTACGCCAATATCGGCCACAACCAGGGAAAAACCTGGTATCTGGCTCAGATTCCCGCCGGGCTGGGACACCTGCGGAAGCTTCTGCCCGGCTCCACGCTTGCAGAACCGCTGGCTGCTATGCTAGCATGATTTTTCCCAGCCCCTCTGATGACGCTTCCCCCCAAATTCCTGCTTATCCTGTCCCTGTTCCAGATTTCCCTGGGGCTGGGCTGGATTCTGGGGTATGTGCTTCTTCCTCCTACCATTTTCTGTTATGAACAGGCAGCGGAACATTTGCTGGCTGGGGAATACCGGACTGTTCGCCCGGAAGGGCTGAATACGGAAAACAGCATCGTCCTCCAGCCCTACGATTACTTCAACAAAGGGCAGACGGCCCAGCTTCCCGTGGTTTCCCTGCACCGGGAATCATCACTGAACAGTTTCGCCTCCTATCCTCCCAATCCCATGGATTACACAGTGCTGTTCCGGCACCTGTATGAACAGGGAGCCAAGAATGTTTACGTGATGTCCCCCATGACCTGGGAAGAAAAGCCGGACAGCATTGTCAAAGCCGCCGTGGGGTATGAACTGGACCGCTTCCTCCACAAGGCTCTGGGCCGGCAAATGAGCGAATCCGCCCGCTGCTCGCCCCTTCCGCCGGATTGGAAAGACTTGATTATTCCCGCTTCCAACATCGTAGGAAAGACGGACCAGTTCCCGCGCGCGGACAGGTTCGTAGGGGAACCTCCGCAAATAACCACGTCAGCCCCCTCCCTGGGAACCGTCGTGGAAAATAACGAGCTGTTTTCCCCAGCTCCGGAAAACAGGGTGTCCCCGCCGCTTTTCATCCGCTGGGGCGGGGATATCATTCCCACTCTTCCTCTGGTCGCCGCTCTGAATGCCCTGGACTTGAAACCGAGTGATGTCAGAATCATTCCGGGAGACACCCTTTTTCTGGGCGGCAAACGCTCCATTCATCTGGATAAACACGGCCGCATCCCCCTGGCGGCAAACAGCAGCCCCACTATTCTGGACACGAAGGAAGTGATCGTCCCCGTCATGTCCGGCCTGCGTCCGCCGGATACTACTGCCGTCAGAAAACTGCTTTCCTCTGCGGATGCGGTACTCGTTTCCGAACCATCCGCCCTTTCCGACACACCGGACGCGCAATCCCTTCTGGCGGCGCAAACTGTCCGCAGCATCATGGGAGCGCTTGCCCCTGCCCCTGCCGTCCTGATTCCCATAGCCCCCGCCTGGGTACAATGGATCATCGTGCTGGATGTCCTGCTTCTGTCCGTATGGGCTTTGCGTTTTCAACGCAGAGGGCGCTTCATCACTTGGGGCCTCTGTATCCTGTTCGTTCCCTTCATTGCATGGTACCTGTTTTCCGCTCATGATACATGGTTTCCCGTCATGACTCCCATAACGGCGGTACTGTGCGTAGCCCTGGCGTGCAGTCTGTTCCCCCAGCTCTCCCCCCCCTCCCGCGATGCAGAGGATGAAGATGAAGAAGACGATGGCACACCCTCGTCGGAAGGCAGCGGCGCCGGCCATGTTCTGCCCCCGGACAACTTGTATCAGGAACCCAACGAAGTACCTATCCCCCATCACTCCAAAAGAGAACGCCCCGACTCATGACACAGCGCAAACACATCCTCTTCATCTGCACCGGCAACACCTGCCGCAGCCCCATGGCGGAAGGTCTGTTCCGGAAACTTTCCGCGCACCATCCGGAATGGCAGGCCGGTTCCGCAGGAACAGCCGCATGGCCCGGGCAGGCAGCCAGTCCGGAAACGCTCCACGTCCTCCGGGAGCATGGCGTCAATCTCTCCAGCCATGAAAGCCGCCCTGTTACGGATGAACTGATGAAAAACGCCACAGATGTCTACGCCATGACGGAAAGCCACCTGGCCGCCCTGCTTGCCAATTTCCCCGAACATGCGGACAAGGTCAGGCTGGTCACCTGCTACACGGGCAACCGCGGCATCGCCGACCCCATCGGCTGCGGACAGACAGCCTACAACAATGTAGCGCGGCAATTGACAACCGCCATCCAGGCCATCATTGCCCGGATGGAGCAACAGGAGTAGCAACATCTTTGACTCCTTCCCCCGTCATGGCTTCCCCTTCCATACGCATTAATCTGCCCCGCCAGGAACTGGTGCTGGAAAAATCCGGAAAAATCCTGCTCCAATGCCCCGTTTCCAGCGGGAAGGCAGGTACAGGCCATGAAGAAGGTTCCGGGAAAACCCCCACAGGTCATTTCCGCATCTGCAAAAAAATCGGAGACGGAGAACCGGAGGACACTATTTTCATCTCACGCCTTCCGGCAGGCCGCTATCCCACCGCCATCCCGAAAAGTCTGAATGAACATTCCGACTTCATCCTGACCCGCATTCTGTGGCTGGACGGACTGGAACCGCACAACGCCAATACCCGGAGCCGCTATATTTACATCCACGGCACCAACGATACGGAACTGCTGGGCACTCCGGCTTCCCATGGCTGCATACGCCTTTCTCCCAGGGACATGATGGCTCTTTTTGCTCTGGCGGAAGAAGGGATGGACGTGTTCATCCAGTGTTAAGCCATTCTTTTCTAGACGTAATCTAAAAAGTTATCTGCTGAAAAGGAAAATAATTGAACAAAGGGTCTCTTGGGATGTATAAAGTATGAAGGTATCGGTGTTTGGCTGCCGTCCTCCTGTTCCATAAACATCCACTCATCCCCAATCAATCATGGACGATCCGGTCTTATTATCCCGTCTCCAATTCGCCATCACGATCATGTTCCACTACATCTTCCCGCCGATGACCATCGGCCTGGGGGTGGTTCTGGTCGCCCTGGAAGGCCTGTGGCTGAAAACGAAGAATGACCTCTACCACAAGCAGGCCAAATTCTGGACCAGAATCTTCGGTATCATCTTCGCCCTTGGCGTAGCCTCCGGCATCGTGATGGAATTCCAGTTCGGTACCAACTGGGCGGATTATTCCCGCTGCGTAGGCGACATCTTCGGCAGCCCCCTGGCGGCGGAGGGAATCTTCGCCTTCTTCCTGGAATCAGGCTTCCTGGCCATCCTGCTTTTCGGCTGGGACAAGGTGGGCCCAAAAATGCACTTTCTTTCCTCCTGCATGGTCGCTCTTGGCGCCCATTTCAGCGCCATCTGGATCATTGTGGCCAACTCCTGGATGCAGACGCCCGCCGGATACAAGCTGGTGGAAGTAAACGGGAAAATCCAGGCCCATATAACTAGCTTCTATGACGTGGTCTTCAATCCGTCCACCGTGGACCGCCTGACACATGCGCTCGCCGGCTGCTGGCTGGCGGGAGCCACGCTCGTCCTCAGCGTCTCCGCCTGGTATATTTTGAAAAAACGTTTTACCGGAGGATCAGAAAAAAGCTTCAAGGTGGCATTGGTCATCGGCCTCATCGGCGTGGCTGGCATGGGCATCACGGGAGATTCCAGCGCACGAGAAGTCTCCGTCCACCAGCCTGCCAAATTCGCGGCTATGGAAGGCGTCATGGAATCCGGCGCCCCTCAGGACCTCCATCTCATCGGCTGGATGAACCCGTCCACCCATGAAGTGACGGGAATCTCCATCCCGTACTTGCTCACCCTCCTGACCCATCACGACCTGGACACGTCCATCACCGGCATGAACGACATCCCGCAGGACGAACGCCCTCCCATCCTGCCCGTCTTTTACTCCTTCCATCTCATGATCCTGATCGGCTGCGCCCTGGCGGCCCTGTTTCTGGCGGGCCTGTGGGGGTGGAAAAGAGGCTGGCTCTTCCAGAAGCGCTGGCTGCTCTGGTGCTTTGTTTTCTCCGTACTGGGCCCGCAAATAGCCAACCAGGCGGGCTGGGCCGTAGCGGAACTGGGGCGCCAGCCATGGATTGTGTACGGCATCCTGAGAACGGAACACGCCGTATCCCCCACCCTCACCGCGGCGGAAGCCCTTTCCTCCCTGGGTATGTTCTTCGTCATTTATGCCCTGCTGCTGGCCCTCTTCCTCTATCAAATCACCCATAAGATCCACAAAGGTCCGGACCAGGAAGCTGGCGAAGACGACGGCGCCGGGGAAGGCAAACTCCAGGTTCCTTTTGTTAAAGACTAATCTTTATCCCTCTTTAAAAATCATGTTGGACAATCTCACTCTCGCAGACCTGCAAATCATCTGGTTCATCCTCGTCGGCGTGCTTTTCTCCGGATACGCCATCCTGGACGGCTTTGACCTGGGCACCGGAGCTCTTCAGCTTTTCATCAAGGGCGATGAAAACAGAAGACTCACACTAAATGCCGTGGGCCCTGTATGGGACGGAAACGAAGTCTGGCTCATCACGGGCGGAGGAGCCCTCTTCGCTGCCTTTCCGTACGTATACGCTTCCGTCTTCTCCGGGTTTTACCTGGCCTTCATGCTCCTGCTGCTCACCCTTATCTTCCGCGCCGTGTCCATTGAATTCAGAAGCAAACAGCCCATGAAATGGTGGCGCAGGGGATGGGACACCACTTTCTCCATCAGCAGCCTTCTGGCAGCTCTGCTCATCGGCGTAGCCATGGGGAACGTCACCAAAGGCATTCCTCTGGACAACCATGGCAACTTCACCGGAACATTTCTCAGCCTGCTGAATCCTTATTCCATTCTTCTGGGACTGACGACGGTCGCCCTGTTCGCCATGCACGGGGGAATCTACCTGCTGATGAAAACCCAGGGAAGCCTGCAGGAACAAATCGGAAAACTGCTCAGACCCTGCGTCATCATCTTCACTGTCCTGATCATCCTGCACGGGGCGGCCACCCTGCTGTACGTACCGCACGTAGCGGCCGCCCTGAAACGCTCCCCCTGGATTTACGGAATCGCCGCCCTGGCGGTCATTTCCATCGCGTCCATCTGGATATTCATCCACAGGAACCGTCCGGGCTGGGCCTTTGTCGCCTCCTGCTCCACCATGGGCTGCATGATGGCTCTCTTCGGGACAGCGATGTTCCCCAACCTGCTCTACTCCATGCCCAATCCGGAACATTCCCTGACGCTCGCCAACGGCTCATCCACCCGGGAAAGCCTGGTCGTGATGACATACATAGCCATTCTGGGCGTGCCGCTCGTCCTGGCTTATTCCGCTGCCATTTACTGGGTCTTCCGCGGAAAAGTCCAACTCAACGAACACAGTTACTGATGCCCTGCGGGCAAAAATAGCGATCAGCGAACCGAAAACGCCCTGTACCATCCGCCCTGCCGCATGAATGCCTCCATCTTCTCCAAACTCCCGCCGGAGGAAATTACGGCGCTCCATCAATCATGGAAAAACGATCCCCTGTCCGTGGACCCTCTCTGGGCCGCCTGGTTCGACGGCTACGAACTGGGGAGCGGTGGAGCCCCCCGGGAAAAAGAAAATGCGGGGAACGCCGCGGACACATCCCCCTACACCGTTCCTCCGGAAAGCGCGGAACGCCGCGGGCGCGTCAACCAGCTCATCCGGGCCTACCGGGTCATGGGACACCAATGCGCCCGCTTTAACCCTCTGGCTCCTCCGGACCAGACCGGCTGCCCCGTCAATCCGGAAGATATGGGATTCCGAGAGGAGGATATGGACCAGCCCGTCAACATCGGCACCTTCATGGACGGAGGAACGTTCACGCTCCGTGAAATCATCACTCGGCTGCAAAAAATCTATTGTGGAGCCATCGGATTTGAATACCACCACATAGACAATCTTAAAATCCGCTCCTGGATTGAAGAAAAAATCCAGCTCCGGGCAAACGGCGTGGATTATGGCCCGGAAGTCCGGAGAGAAGCCTTGTTCCATCTCTGCAAGGCGGAACTGTTTGAGGAATTCCTGGGCAAGCGCTTCATGGGGGAAAAACGCTTTTCCCTGGAAGGAGGGGAAGGAGCCATCGTCCTGCTGGACGCCATGATCAAGCGCTGCCCCGCCGCCGGAGTCTCTCACATTGAAATGGGCATGGCCCACCGCGGAAGGCTGAATGTGCTCGCCAATATTCTCCACAAACCGCTGAAAACCATCTTCCGCGAATTCACGCCGGACTACCTGCCGGAATCCCCCATCGGCAGGAGCGACGTCAAATACCACCTCGGTTACGCCGCCACACGTCATGTGGACGGTAAAGAACTCCATATCCGCCTTTCCTCCAATCCCAGCCATCTGGAAGCCGTGTATCCTGTGGTGGAAGGCAGGGCCAGGGCCATGCAGCACAACCTGCAAGACGCGGAACGCAAGCGTGTGCTGCCGCTCGTCCTGCACGGGGACGCCGCTTTCTCAGGACAGGGCATCGTGGCGGAAGTCCTCAATCTCTCCCTGCTGAAAGGTTACCGCACGGGCGGCACCGTGCACCTCGTCATCAACAACCAGATCGGCTTCACCACCAGCCCGGACGAAGCCCGCTCCTCCCGCTACGCTACGGACGTGGCGCAGATGCTCCAATCCCCCATCCTGCACATCAACGGAGAAAGCCCGGAAGACCTGGTGTGGGCGGCGGACTTCGCGCTCCAGTTCCGCCAGGAATTCGGAAGGGACATCATTCTGGACATGTACTGTTACCGCCGTCTGGGCCACAATGAAACGGACCAGGCCGCCTTCACCGCGCCCATGCAAACCAAGCGGATTGAGGCGCGCCCCACCGCCGCCGCCCTGTACGGAATGGCGCTCAGGGAGCGCGGGGAATTGACGGAACAGCAGGAGAGGGACATTCGGAATGACCTTTGGGAGGGCATGGAACAGGCCTACCTGCAAATGAAGGAAAACCCCGCGGACTACATCCTGCCCGCCACCGCGCAGGATGCGGATGAAACGCCCCTCCCGCGCACCAGCACGCGGACGGGAATCAGTCCGGAACTGTTCCAGCGCATCGGAAGTATCCTTACGGAACTTCCGGACAGCTTCACGCCCCACCCCACGCTGGAAAAACGCTTCCTGGCCCGCCGCCGAGAAGCCTTCCGGGAAGGCGGCCTGCTGGACTGGGCCATGGCGGAATCCCTGGCATGGGGCAGCCTGCTCACGGAAAACCACACCGTGCGCCTGTCCGGACAGGACTGCCAGCGCGGCACCTTCTCCCAGCGGCACACCGTCCTGCACGACTTCAATGACGGCTCCCTGTACACTCCCCTGGAAAAACTGAATCACGGCACCACCGCATTCCGCATTTACAACTCATCCCTGTCGGAAGCCTCCGTACTGGGCTTTGAATACGGCTACGCGTTGGAAAGTCCGGACGCGCTGGTCATGTGGGAGGCCCAATTCGGGGACTTTTCCAACGGGGCCCAGGTCATCGTGGACCAATTCATTGCTGCCGCAGAAGCCAAATGGAACCAGAAGAACCGCATGGTGCTTCTGCTGCCCCACGGTTATGAAGGAGCGGGCTCGGAACACTCCAGCGCCCGCATGGAACGCTACCTACAGCTTTGTGCGGATGACAACATGCAGGTCATCAATCCCACCACTCCGGCCCAGTATTTCCACGCCCTGCGCCGCCAGGTGCACCGGAACGTGCACAAACCCCTGATTATTTTCACGCCCAAAAGCCTGCTCTCCCGTCCGGAGGCCGTCTCCCCGCACCGGGAATTCCTGGCCACCACCCGTTTCCGCGAAGTGCTGCCGGATCCGGATACTCCCGCGCCGGGCCAGGTCACGCGCGCCGTCTTCTGTACCGGGAAAATCTATTATGACCTGGCTGCCTACCGCAGGGAACGGAATATTTCAGACACGGTAATCATCCGTCTGGAACAAATCTATCCTCTGGCGCAGGAACAGCTTACCTATCTGCTGGCGCCCTACCAAAAAGTGCGCGACTTCGTCTGGTGCCAGGAAGAACCCTCCAATATGGGGGCCTGGGGTCACCTGCGGAACAGGCTGGGACGCCTCTTCGCCACTTCCTTCCGCTATGCGGGGCGCCCCTCCATGGCCTGCCCTGCGGAGGGGGCCAAAGCGCTGCACGCCGCCGCACAAAAAAGACTCATCGCCGCTGCCTTCGGGCCGCGGGCTCAATCCTGAACCCATTTTACTCCCATGAGCGACATCCTGACTCCCAACTTTGGAGAATCCATCACCTCCGCCACCGTAGCCGCGTGGCACAAGAATGCCGGCGACCCGGTAGCCAAAGGCGACACTCTGGTGACGCTGGAAACGGACAAGGTTTCCACGGATTTGGAGGCGGATGAAAGCGGCGTGCTGGAAATCCTCGTCCCGGAAGGGGCGGAAGCCCCCATCGGCGCGGTTTTAGGCCGCATTTCCCCCCTTGACGGAAGTTCCGCCGCATCGCCCTCCGTACCACTGGAAACGCGGGAGAAACCCGCTTCTGGTTCCTCCTCACCTGTGACAGGCGTCCCGGAACAAAAGCCGGAAAAGAAAACATCCTCACCGGATCAGACAACCTCCGGAAAAAATGGGAAAACAGAAAAGGAGTCCTCTCCGCGCTTCATCAGAAAACCCATGAGCCCGTTGCGCCGTACCATCGCGGCACGGTTGGTAGAGGCCCAGCACCAGGCGGCCATCCTGACTACCTTCAACGAATGCGACATGTCCTCCGTGATGGAGCTCCGCAAACAATTCAATACAGCGTACCGGGAACGGTACGGAACCAAACTCGGTTTCATGAGCTTCTTTATCAAGGCCGTAGTCAAAGCATTGCAGGAAGTGCCCCAGGTCAACGCCAGAATAGACGGTACGGACATCGTGAAAAACCTGTACTATGACATCTCCATAGCCATCGGCACGGATAAGGGTCTCGTCGTCCCCGTACTGCGGGACTGCGACCGGAAAACGCTTCCGGAGCTGGAACTGGAACTCGCTTCCCTGGCGGAAAAAGCACGCAGGGGAAACCTGTCCATGCAGGATCTGCAAGGCGGCTGCTTCACCCTCTCCAACGGCGGAACATATGGGTCGCTTCTTTCCACGCCCATCCTGAACCCGCCCCAGAGCGGCATTCTGGGCATGCATGCCATCCAGGAACGCCCCGTGGTCCGGGACGGCCAAATCATCGCCCGGCCCATGATGTACCTGGCCCTTTCCTACGACCACCGCCTGGTGGACGGCAAGCAGGCCGTGCAATTCCTCATTACCGTAAAAAATGCCGTGGAAAACCCGGTGTTCGAGCTGTGAGGAACCGTGGGAAAAAGACTAAAGAAGAAAGACTGAATGTCTTTCCTGCTTTGGAGTATTTTCCCGGAAATCAGTCCTTTCGGCGCGTTGCCCCGGAAAAACAGTGGCGAATCAAACTTCCGCTCCCAGTCGGCCGTCTTCGGGCCAAACCATGGAGTTTTTTGTCCTTTTACCGTTTTCCCTAATGGCAGAGCTACATGGGACAAGAATTTGATCCGCGCCTTGCGGGCTTTACGCCCGCATTCCGTCCAACCGGATAAATCCGGTTTCCCGGTCTTTGTGAAAAAACTTCCGTGAAATGGCCAACTATTTTTTAGCAAGCCCATAGGCACTTTATCACCTCTCAAAGGCAGGCCCCTCCGGAATCCCCCCCCTTCATTCCATGGAACGGGAAAACCACTCCTGGCCATAAGCATGGATATGACTCTCCAAATCAGGATTAGTAATTTTGTTACGAATAATCAAGTCCACTTCCACAGGCAGGTTCAACTCTGTGAGACGCGCTTGGAGAGTCAAAAGGACGAACAAATCCAGCTCCTCGCCCTCCAGGGCAAGATCGATATCGGACGCAGGCTTCCACGTGCCTAGGGCGCGGGAACCGAATAAAACGGCTTTCCTAATCTGCGGAGTCTGTGAAAGAATTTCCCGGATGCCTGAGCGCACCTTGGCCGTCAGGCCATCGTTCAGTCCTCTTTCTCCGCCATCATGTTCAGATTTTCCACACATTGGGCCAGCATGGGAAAGAATTTTCCCTTAATCAGGGAAACCGCCTCTTCCGCGATGGAATCATCATAAGTATGTACAAACAAATTGCGGCTTTCCAGCGCCTGGAGCCAACAATCAATATGACCTATCAAGTCTGCGCCAAACGCCTGCCTGATGGCTTCGCGGGGGCTGTTAACGCTGTAGCCGTCATAGACCAGCTTATCTTTCAACGTTTTCCAGCACAGCTCAAACGTAAATTCATAAGTCTGCACCAGTCCGGCCATTTCCAGTTCATTGTATTCCGACAACGTGCAAGCATGGCGCAACCGGGAAAAAGCCTTATTCAGGTTTTGAAGCCTTTGTTTCCAGCGCAGGTTATCGTTCATCTTTTTTAATGGAGAAAAAGAGCCCCGTTGCGGGGCTCTTCCCGTGAAAACCGTTACATGTGAATGGCAATCCCCTCGGAAGCCAGCATGGATTCATGAATGGCCTCAGACAGCGTGGGATGGGCGAAAATGGTGGCGTGGATATCTTCATCCGTCAGTTCCGCCTGAATGCCGATGCCCAGCGCCGCAATCAGTTCCGTGGCTTCCGGCCCCACGATATGGGCACCCAGCAATTCTCCGTTTTTGGCGCCGTACAGGGTTTTCACGAAGCCGTCCGGCTCTCCGGCGGCTACAGCCTTGCCAATGGCCTGGAAGGGGAATTTCCCCACCTTGTATTCCACGCCCGCTTCCTTGAGGGCGCGTTCCGTTTTACCTACGGAAGCCACCTGCGGGTAGCAGTACGTGCAGCTCGGGAAGAAGCCGACCTTCCGGGGCTGGTAGTCCGGATTAAACATGCCCTCCACAGCCTGGACAGCTTCAAAAGAAGCCGTATGCGCCAGCAGCACGCCGCCGATCACGTCGCCTGCCGCATAAACGCCGGGAATGGAAGTCGCATAGCGGTCATTCACCTTGATGAATCCCTTTTCCGTCAATTCCAGGCCGGGAGCGGCGGGAACGACCGGCTTCACGCCGATGGCCACCAGGCAGACGTCCGCCGTGATTTCCTCTTCCTGTCCCCTGCTGTTTTTCACATTGGCCCTGACCTGTCCGTCACAGGTTTCCGTGACGGATTCCACGGAAGCTCCCGTCATCACCTTGATGCCCTGCTTCTTGAATGCCCGTTCCAGCGTCATGCAGGAGTCGTCGTCTTCATTGGGAAGCATCCGGGGAAGCGCCTCAATAAGCGTCACTCTGGTGCCGAATGAATTGTAAATGTAGGCAAATTCCGTGCCGATAGCTCCGGAACCGATGATGATCATGCTTTCTGGCCGCTTTTCCAGCACCATGGCTTCCCTGGAGCCGATGACAGTAGTGCCGTTCAGGGGAAGGCTGGGCACCGTGCGGGTGACGCAGCCGGTACAGATCAGGATATTCTTTCCCTCCAGAACATTCACCGTTCCGTCGGCGGCCTTTACTTCCACCCTGCCGGGGGAAATGATGGAGGCTTCCCCCGTAACGGAATCCACCTTGTTTTTCTTGAAGAGGAACCCCACGCCGCCTGCCAGGCGGTCGCTGACCTTGCGGGAACGGCCGATCACTTCACTCCAATCCACGCTGACGCCCTCCACCGTCATGCCGAATTCCCTGGCGCGGTCCGTCACGATCCGGTAGGCCTCCGCATTTTTCAGAAGCGCCTTGGTGGGGATGCATCCCCAGTTCAGACAGGTGCCCCCTACCCGGTCGCGTTCCACGCACACCACGGATTTCCCCAGCTGGGCGGCGCGGATGGCGCCCACATAGCCGGCAGGGCCTCCACCAATGACGATAAGATCATATTGCATGAAATTACTATAAAGGCATCCCCCCTTGCGGGTAAAGAAGGAATATGAGCATGCGCCGGTTCGGGAGACCGACAGATAGCAGAGGTAAGGGCCCAGAGATTAAAGCATGTGTTGAGAACCTGCCTTTATTCGCTCATCCCCAATACTCAATCACAGTTCTTCACCCACTTTACCAGATCCCGCATTTCCGCGGCGGTATCCGCATACAGGCCGTCCGTGTAAATTCCATGATCATACAAAATTCTCCCTTCCACCATGGTGAACACGCAATCCTTGCCGGAAGAGGCATAAACGGCATGGGACGTTTCGTTGAAAATCGGGCACAGGTTCGGTTCATCCAGGTTCAGGGCGATCATATCCGCGGGAGCCCCCGGAACCAGTGTGCCCAGCCCCGGCGTCCGAAAAATGCGGGCGCCCTCCTCCGTCGCCATCTTCAACGCCTGCATGGCGGGGACCGCAGTAGCGTCCCCGCTGTACCCCTTGGCAAGAATAGCGGCCAGCTTCATTGTTTCAAACATGTCCAGACTGTTGTTGCTGCACGCTCCGTCCGTTCCCAGAGAGACGGGAACGCCGGCCCGCACCATATCCCGCACGCGGGCGAAGCCGGACGCCAGTTTCAGGTTGCTGACCGGGTTATGGACAACCGCCGCTCCGGAAGCGGCCACCAGTTCCAGTTCCTCATCCGTCACGTCCACCATATGGGCCAGCACGGCGCGTTCATTCAGCAGCCCCATATCACGGGCATAGCCCACGGGACGCCTGCCCCCGTGCAGGGAACGGCACTGCTCTACTTCCCCGGCGGATTCGGACAAATGGATATGCAGCATCAGGTCCAGTTCCTCCGCCAGTTTCATGGAACGCCGGAGCACTTCGTCACTGGTGGTGTACACGCTGTGCGGCATCAGGGCCACCTGTACCCTGCCGCGGCCGGAAAAGCGCTCCGCCTGCTCCCGGTACAGGGCTTCCGCACCGTCCCACCCGCCGTACGCCGGAGAGGGAAAGGCAAAAACAACCTCTCCGCCCACACAGCGCATTCCCATGCGTTCCGCCTCCTGGAGAACGTTGGCTTCCAACAGGTAGGAATCTACAAACGCCGTGGTGCCCGTCCGCATCATTTCATACATGCCCAGCCGGGCCCCCAGGGAGACGATTTTATCCGTCAGCCGGGCTTCCACCGGGAAAATATGTCCGGTCAGCCATTCCATCAGCGGCAAGTCATCCGCAAAACCGCGCAAAAAGGTCATGGAGACATGCGTATGGGCATTAATAAGCCCCGGCATCAGCAGCACATTCCCCAAATTCCTGCGGACGGCGGGCCTCCACCTGGCCTCCAGTTCTGCGGCGCTTCCCGTTTCCAGAATTTTCCCGTCCCGGACGGCGACGGCCGCATCCCCGGGAGCAACGGACTGTTCCGCTCCGCCCAGCATGCGGGAAGCGGTCACCAGCAAATCACACGCTTGTTGTTCCATGGCGCAGAATGTACCCCAGCGGGAGGGTTCTGGCAACTTCATCTCTTCGGCTCGGGGATTTCGCGTCCATTTGACATTTCATGTTTGACTTCAAAAGAGAAAACTGCCAAGAATGGACTACAGTTAAATTTACCATTTATCCCCATATGAACAAGACTATACTGTTAGGTTTGGCCCTTGCGGCCTCCGTGTCTTCCGCCAGCGCCTATCATGCCGACAAGTACGACGGCCAGTTCGGCATGTCCCTGGAAGGGGCTTACGGAATCGCCACCAAAGATGCCATGCCCAACGTGGCCGGCGGCAATCTGAGCATTTTCAACTATATTGAAACCGGCAGCATTGTTCATCAGATTTCCCTGAACGGCGGCATCCTGGCCGGTTCCCACCATCCCAGCGTGCAGGACCTGGGCATCAGCGGGCCTTATACCGCCAGCCTCCGTTCCACCTATATTCCGATGATGGCCGGTTACACGCTGAACCTTCCCATCGGCGACTACACCATGTTCTATCTGGGCGGTAAAGTCGGCGCCACTTACGGCGACGTGAAGACCACCATTCATGGCCTGGAAGACGGCAGCCGTTCCCGCACCATTTCCTCCACCAAGTTTTCCTGGGCGGCCCAGGCCGGTTTCAAGTTCAGCATCTCCAACAGCGCGGACTTCCTGATCGGCTACGAATACTACCAGATTCAGGGTTATAATGATCCCGGCTACCACACCATCAAGCTGGGCTTTTCCTGGAACTTCTAACAACCGGCTATCAGGTTTTTATGCCTTCCGGCGGCTCCGTTATACTGCGGAGCCGCCTTTTTTGGGCATGGAATACCGGCCCGCACAACAGCAGAAAACAAGGGAAACGGAAAGCTGAATTGAATAGAATCACCTATGAACGGGGAATTTGAAAAAATAAAATCAAGCACAGCTCTTCGTATCGAACTTACTTTTTGCTTCCCCGTGAAACGTGAAGCACACGTTCCACGGGGAAATACATAGGATTACTGTAAATTATTCCGCATTCGGTAGACGTTCTCCATAATAGTCCCAGCCATCGAGTATGAAAGATCCGTTTTTCCCACCGTTTGGGGATTCCAATCAAAGGCCTTAATGACATCAACATATCCCTTGGCAGGGCTGCCGCTTCCTTTCGCATTAACAAAATCCACCAAATCAAAATTGGCAGGATTGGCATTATTAAGCCAACCTACCCTTCTGGTCGTTGGGTTGTATGTCATAAGACTAGTAACACCACAAACAAACGGAGTTATAAATCCATCTGGAATAATTGCACCTTCCAGGGCTGCATCAGGATTTACACCAAAGCGAGGCTTAGAATACTTCGGTTTTTCACTCTTAGATTTTGGCAACTTACAGGCCTTGATGTTGCCAAAACTACCTCCAGCCTTGTTGTAAATCTCTTGGAACATCATGTAAAGCTTATCCCAAAAACGAATAATGTCCATCGTCATATCTAGAGCCGACATGATGGTCTCGTTAAAGAGAACATACTCGTTGCCTTCTTTGTGACTAACAGAAGAATCCGACAGAACTTTTTCATAAAACGTCACGCATTTACCTTTTTGCGCGTAGATCGCGATCTTTGAAAGAGATTCCGGCATCTCCATGAAGCTGTTTTCCTGCAAAAAGATCAAAGGAATGCATGCCATTGCGATAACGTCTTCCACTTTGCATCCATCTCCTTCTCCGGAACGCCAAACCACCTTAATTTGATTGCGTATCACGTTCTCTTCAAGATAACTATAGAGCCCTTTATAATTGGAAAGAGCCGCTGTTGGCAACTGGACATTCGTGTTTCGAGCCGAACATATACTTGCAAAGTTAGCCTTGAAGCTCTCCTCACTACGCGAGATCGCATCTTCATCCACGCCTTCCATAAATTTGTTGAGCGGTGCAATAATTTCGATAGGAATCAAAAAATTAAAAGCTTGATTGCCGTCAGCAGCTTCTGTAATTTCATCAAAATTATCATTCCAGAAAGATTTGCACTTAGACCATTCCTTGATTGATTTGCCGACCTTTTCACCGTAAATTTTGGACACAATGTAATTCGCGATGGCAAAGGCTGTGTGCCCTCCATCCATAATGCCCTCGAGAGCTTCGTTTTTGAGTGTGAGCCTATAACGATTACGTTCCAGTTTTTTGCAATAAAACGTCGACACCATAATTCCTTTAGACATGATCCAGAAAAGCTCTGGGCTGTACTCCAAGGTTTCCAAAATGTCTTTTACAACGCGGTTTCTTGTTGCATTGCGGGGGTTGACTCCATTGAGCGCTTTCTCAAACAGTTGGATAAAATCGCTAACACCTATGTAGCCTGAAACCCTTTGAAATTGAAATCCCTTGGGATCAGAATGAGCAACTACCTCCTGCTGGTTGCGGAGCCGTACAATTATTGTATTTTCAGACATAACTCTGTTTTATAGTTTGTTATGCCCTCAGAGTAGCAAAGATATCCCCAATCAAGTGGGGGGCGCAATATAATTAACACCTGGTGCATTGCAGCAACCTATCACCTGCTGTCCTAAACCTCCGGACAGCTATCCTCCGGTTACAACCACCAAAGGAGCTCTCTAAGAACATGCTTGTGTTAGCACCTTCACCTACGAATATCAATTTTTTCCACCGTGTATGACAGAGCAAAAATGCAGAAAATTTGAATGTTCGGGACACTTGATCCACATTTCACGCAATGTCAGTAAAGCACACTCCCAAGATTTGAATTACTGGAAATAAGCGGCGATTTCAAACCTCAAATGAGCTTTAGGAAAAATTTATTTAATATATTAACAACCAATGTACATTAATGGTTGAACCACATTCTCCTCAAGCTGGATAAAAGGGGACTGTTTTCTTTCGGGATATCCGGACGCAATAAGGCCGCTCCCTCATCCGAGAGGGAGCGGCTCTGGAAAGTTCAGCAATTCAGAGGATCTTACTTGGCAGGTTTGAACGGCTTGGGAGACGCATAGACTTCATAGTCCTTGATGCGGCCGTTTTCCCGGTCCTGGCGCGGCAGGTAGCGGAATCCTGAAAGTTTCTGCACCTTGCCCAGATCCAGCACGATCATGTGCGGGTGCCTGGGGTTGTCCCCCTGCCACTTGGTATGCCAGTAGGTGGTGGGCTGGTTGTCCATCACCAGTCCCGCCTGGGCAGCTTCTCCCGTCGTTTCATGGGAATCCGCATAAACCACGGACCACTGTTCGCGGGGGAGCAGATTGCCGGAGGCATCCAGGAAGTTCAGCTCCGCAATGGCGGCATGGGGGCCGTTGTCATGAGCGTTCTTACTGACAATAGCAATGTAACGGGCCTGGACAGGAGCGCGGAATTTGATTTCCTGCTGGTCCGCCCCCTTGGCGAAGGAACCCTTGTGCACCAGCTGGCCGGCAGCGGGGGCCACAGGTTTGCCCACGCGGAAGACATCCGCCATGGCAGGGTCCCTGTTGACTTCATAAATGGCTTCCTTCACACCCTTCACCGTGCCGGAACCTCCGTCCACGTCCAGCACCACGATTTCATTTTTCCCGGGCTTCAGGTATTCTCCGGGGCAATAAAGAGCCTGCTGGGAGCCGATAAACCAGAAGCGGCCCAGATTGCGTCCATTCACCCACACGACGCCTTTCTTCCAGCCGTCCCGCATATCCAGGTAGGTATCCTTGGGATTGGAAACGTTGAAATACCCGCGGTGGAACACGGGCTGGTCGCCCGCCGGCTTCTTGCCGGAGAAGGGAATAAGCTCCACCCCCTTGCATGGGAAGTTGTAGATAAGGAAGTTTTCCAGCTTTTTGCCGTCCAGCGTAATGGGGCCCCGGATGCCCTTGCGCTCGCCCTGTATCTGGCCGCCGAAGTTGATGCGGCCCATGTTTTCCACAAAAATGTCCACCGTGTGAAGTCCGGAGGGAATGACAATGTCACAGGAATCCTGCTTGTAACGGCGGTCCGCCGCCCCCTGCCTCTTGCCGTCCACGTAAACGATGGCGCGGTCCTGCATATTGTTCATCTTCAGCTCTCCTTTCACCGGGCCGTTCACCTTTGTCCGGTACAGGATGAAGCCCAGGCTTTGCCCCAGGGCTTCCATGTGGACGGGCTCCTTGCGGATGACGGGCTGCGGCAGGCGGGAGAACATGCCGGCTGTTTCCGTAAATGTGATGGGAGGCAGCTCCATCATTTCCGGCTGGGCGGGAGGTTCGGGAAGCTTGTACGTATCACCGTAATAATCCTGAATAGTCTGGCGGAAGGTGCGGTAACGGTCCGTCAGGGTTCCGTTTTCGGAAATGGGGGCGCCGTAGTCGTAATTGGTTACATCCGGCGTGTAGGCGCCTTCCCAGTTCGCCCCGTTCATGAAGCCGAAGGAGGTCCCCCCATGCGCCATGAAGAGGTTGGGGGAAACGTTATTTTCCAGCATCCACTTCAGGTCTCGGTTGAAACCTTCCGTACTGCCGCCATTCTTGGGCTTGCCCCAGTGGTCAAACCAGCCCACCCAGAATTCGCCGTTGATGCGGGGCGTTTTGCCCTTGTGCTTCTCCAGATTCGCAAAAGCGCCCTTGGCTCCGCCGCCGAAATTCATGGCGGGAACAACGCCCGGAAGCGTGCCGTTCTTGATCATCCAGTCGTTCGGGCCGTCCGACGTGAAGGGAACAACTCCCGGAAGTTCCTTCCGGATAACGTCCAGATGCTTTTTCACGTAATCCTTGTCAGAACCATAGGAGCCGTATTCATTTTCCACCTGGGCCATGATGATGGGGCCTCCCTTGGTGATCTGCAGAGGTTCCAGCATGGAACAGACTTTTTTAAGATAAGCCATGGCCGGTTCCAGGAAGCGGGGATCCTGGGAACGGACTTTCAAATCTTCATCCTTCAGCAGCCAGCCGGGAAATCCGCCGAATTCCCATTCCGCGCACACATAGGGCCCGGGACGCACGATGACCCACAGGCCGGCCTTCTGCGCCTCCTTGATGAATTCCACAAAATCCAGATTGCCGGAAAAGTCCCATTTGCCGGGTTCCGGTTCATGCACGTTCCAGAACAGATAAGTGCAAACGGTATTCATGCCCATGGCCTTTATGCGCTGGAACCTGTCCTTCCAGTGCTGGCGCGGCACGCGAGGATAATGCATTTCCCCGGAAATGATTTTGACGGGCTTTCCGTCCATCAAAAAATTTTCCTGATTAGTAGAGAAGACATGCCTGGCTCCGTCATTGGATTCCGGCAAAGGCATGGGAGCAGCCGCACAAAGATGCCCTGCCAGAAGCAGAACGGAGAAAAAGGATAATTTCATGGTTATGGAATTAATAATTAATTACGGTAAATGAGAGGGAGATTATGATGAAAAACCACCTCCTTTCAATTTAAAAAGGAGACGGTGACCCGGTTTTATTACGGAGCGGCACCATCCTGTCTTTCAAGATATATTATTTGATTCTTTTCCTCAAACGGTACGCCCAGGCTCCGAGCCTCCAGCGTCTCCTTCTTCATTTCTTCATCCACCCAGTACAGGTGCGACTCCAGCGGATTGTAAATTCTGGGGGAACAGAACCGGGTGGGAGATTCCGGCCAGCGTATCCAGCGCCAGCAGGCGATATGCGTGTAGGGTTCCCTCCAGCCGGGAATCCAGACGCAAAGTTCATGAAGACGCTGCTGGGCACGGTGAAGGGCCAGCTTCAGAGAACCGATATCCGGGGCATTGCGTTCCGCATCCAGGGCGGCATCCAGTCCAGCGTCCGACACAGCCATAATATTATTCGTATTGCCTACGGGATTTCCGCGGGCATCATACGCCAGTTCGGAAGAGAATGTTTCATACAGCCGGGGGAACGGCGTCTGCAACGGCCACGCCCACAGAGCCGCCTGATACCGTTTTTCAAAAACCTTACGGGAACAGACACTGTAGGTAAGGGAATCCAGACGCAGGTCCACCCCGCACTTCAGGGCCTCCTGCCGGAGGATGGAACAGACGTTGGTCATCAGGGTGGATGAATCCGCAAACGTCAGTTCCACCACCAGCCGTTCTCCCCGTTCATTTTTCAGCACTCCGTCAGTCCCCATTTCCCGGTAGCCGGCGCGGGCAAAATATTCCATGGCTTTTTTCTTGCTGTATTCCGGAGCTTTCAGCGGAAGAGTCAGGTCTCCGTACCCCTCCATGTAGGAACCGAGCCTTCTCATATTCCCGCGGAACAAAGTATCAATCACCAGGCCCATGTTCACGGAATGCGCCAGACCGCGGCGGATATCCGGATTTTTCAACAACTTGTCCGAGCAATTCAGATACAGTCCGTACGGGGGACAGGCGTAATTGGCTTCCAGGCTGTATTTATCTATATAGCCCCGGTGCACTTCCGGCAGCTCCAGCCCGGTTTCCCACACCTCCGGCTTGCGAACGTTCATGATGTCCAGTTCCCCGCGGCGGAACATTTCAACCGCCTTGTTTTCCATGTTCACAAACACATGTTCCACCTGATCCGCATTGCAGGAATGGCGGTAATACTTCCTGTCCTTCGCCCACCAATTTTTCACGCGGGCCAGGGTAATGCTTTCTCCTATCCGGATTTTAGCGGGAACAACCATGTAGCCACCCGTATTTGGAGGGACTTTCCACTGGTAGCGTTCCAGAAACAGCGCGTTGAAATCATGGTAAAAACCGGGATGGGCCGGATGAAAATCCGCACAGGCCATGTAAGGCAGCAGCGGCCCGCGGGACGGCAGCGTAAGGGCAATGACGGAATCCCCGTATACCGTAATCTGATCATACATGGAACGGAACAGGGTAGTCCAGAACGGATCCCGGGCAAAACCGGACGTACGGAGGCAAATGTTCAGCAGAAAATCCTGCGCTTTCACGATGCGTCCGTCCGAATAGGCCGCTTCCGGATCCAGATGATAAAAAACGGTTTTTCCGTCTGCGGACAAAGCCCAGCGGTCCGCCAGGCCCGGAATGGGACGGAAGGTTTCCGGATGAAGCCCCACGAGGGGAAGCCACACGTTGTCAATGGCGGAATAATTGAAAAAATTTTCACTTCCCGGCCCGAAAGCACGCAAAGTTCCGGGAAACGGAGTATTGATCCACAGCCGGACTTTTCCACCCTTGACGGCGCGCGGATCACCCACATCCGGCTCTTCCATTCCGGTTTGCCATTCCAATCCGTCCGGAACGTCTTCCAAAGGAAGAAGGCGGATATGGTCTTTCAATAACAGCCTTTTCCTGATGCGTTCCACGGAACGAGCCTGTTCCGCCAAACGCCGGCCGTCCCCTTCCCCGCGGGAAACGACCAGAAGTTTTTCCTTCCTCTCCCCTTCTGCCAATTCACGGCGCAGTTCCCGTTCCACGGCCCTGTTCCAGCGTTCCACAAAACCGTCAAATACGGCAGGCATCCCCCTGCCGTCCATCCGTCCGGAAAATTCATGCCAAACATTCTTCTCACGCTGGGAAAAGTAAAAGACACCTCCCAGAAAGACGGAAAGGGCCAATGCCCCCAGTATGGATATCCAGCGCAACACAACTCAGATGGCCGCCACATGTTAACCGATTCCGGAAACAACGGAAAACAGAAAACCCATCTTCCGCGCGGAACCGTTCACTTCGCCTGAAACAGTCCGCAAGGCGGAAGATGGGGGAGCAATCAACAATTAATATTGAAAGGAACTTAGAATTCGACCGTCACACCGCCGAAGATTCCGAATCCACGGGCTTCACGCGGACCGAAGTTATAATCATTCGTCATGATGAACTTCTGGTCAAACAGGTTTTCCAGACGCACATGGAGGGACACATTGTCCGTTGCCTGGTAACGGGCAAACAGGCGCGCCGTAAAGAAATTATCCAGACGGGCATAGTTGTAGTCCGTGCGTCCCATGGCGGCCGTGACGCCGAAGCCAACCGTCAGCTTTTCAACCGGGGAGGTATAAACCTCTGCGTTGACGGTGTGGCGGGCGGTATTGGCCATCTGAATGGTCTCGTATTTGCCGATGGAATCGCGCTTGGGCATCGTGAAGGTGTAATTGGCATAATAGCCGCTGTTCCACGCGTCCTTGAACTGACCCTTGAACGCCACTTCCACACCGTAGGAAGTGCAGTGGGAATAATTGGCGTAAGTGGTATAGGAGTTCGGCCAGGTGCCTACGCTCTTGGTGCCGATTTCATCGTTAATGCGGGTCCAGAAGCCCGTCACGGAAGCATAATGGCCGTCCGCCAGGCGCTGTTCCACACCCAAGTCGCCGCCCAGGGACTTGGACACATCCAGATCAGGGTTGCCTACATAACCGTAATTGGCCGCATACTGCTCAAAATAGGTGGGCGCGCGGAAACCGGACCCTACGGAACCGAAAATACGGGTGGGGGAATCCTTGCCCGTCACTTTCCAGGAATTGGAATAACGCCACGTAAAATGATTGTTCCAGACGGAATCATGTTCCAGGCGCAGGGCCACGCTGGCGTCAAAGCTGTCCGTGGGTGACCACATTTGCTCTGCAAAGAAGGCAAGCGTGCTCTGCCATTCATCCTTGGCAACGTAATTGTTTTCGCTCATGTAGTCGGAACGGTCCCAAGCCATGCCGGCGATGGTTTTCCATTCCTTGTTCCACGTCAGGGCATTGCGCCACTCCGCCTGGAAGCGGCGGTTGCGCATCACGTTGGGCTGGAAGTCAAATCCGGGAGTATGGCAGGAATAGTCCATGTTGTAATGCCCCACCATGAAGCTGGTGGACCACAGCTTGGAAATTTCCGCATCCACACGTCCTGTCACCAGATTGCTGCGGTTTTTGTCTTCCGTATTGTACAGATGGGGATCCGGAACGGAAGGCCACTGGTTATAATCCACATACGGCGTGGGATATTCAAAGTAGGAATCCAGGCGGCGATAGGTAAAGCTCACCTTCACCTTGTCATTGATGTCATAGCCCAGGCGCACGGCTTCCTGCCACTGGCGGAAATCGTTCATGCCTGTCCTGTTGTCATAAATGGCCGGATAGATTGACGGATCGTTTTCCGTAGTTTCAAACCCAACGCCTACAAAATAGGAAAGCTTCTTGATCTTGCCGGAGGAAGTGACATAGCTGTTGAAAGAGCCGAAGGAACCGGCCTCCGCAAAAATCCTGGTTACGGGATCGCCTTCCCCCTCCGGAGTATCCATCGCGACAACGCCTCCAATGGCGCCGGAACCGAAAACGGCGCCCTGCGCTCCTTTCACCACTTCCACATTGCCCACCGTAAAGAGATTGGTGATGCCCAGCAGCTTGTTGCCGGACATATTGGCATCACTGATGCGCATGCCGTCAACCATGGTCAGGGTGTAGGTATCCTTGTTCATCCCGCGGATGACGGTGTTGCTCACGGAACCGCGCTGCCAGGTACCGCCTCCGTCCAGCGTGAAAACGCCGGGCGTCTGGGAAAGGGCTCCCGTCAGGGTTTCAATGCCCGCCTTCTGGAATTCTTCCGGATTGATGATGGAAACGGACACTCCAGACCGGTTGTACGGCACGCCCACAAAGTGGGACGCCATGGTCAGTTCCGGCATAACCTGCATGGTTTCCGTCCTGACGGAGGGCTTGGAGTCTTCCTTTTTAGCGGACTCGGCAAGAGAGGACTGGCCTGCGAATGCGGCAAGGCCAACAGCAATTGCGCCCATTTGAAGGGCTTTCTTCGTATAAAGCATGGTTGTAGTGCCTTACGTTCGGTAACTCGCCGAACAGTTGGACAACCTCACAGGCTGGTTTTCTGGCTTGCGAGGCAGGCTCGCTTACAGTGGCGGTACCGCTCCGGACTCACACCGGTATTCCCCATTTATTTCCTGCCCGGCTACGGGCGTCCCTGAGGTCTGTAACCCTTCCCATAAGGGTTCATGGGACGGATGAAATACCAAAGAGACCGGTATGACAAGACAAAAAAAATTTTCTTTGAACATCCAGATGAATTGCAGCCGTTTTCCCTTTTCAGCGTATTGTTCTCCATCCCTCTTTTCCTCACGGGGCTTTCCATTTTTGTCTTGTCACTCCCGGCGCATACAGGACATGATGCGCTCATGACGCTCCTTGTTCCCACGTTCCCGCAACAGGGAAGATTTCCCGTCTCCGGCGAAGCTTCCGGCTATGTGGAATTCCGAACTTGCAAGGCGCTTCCTTTCTTTCTCCGGCGCGGGCAGCCCTTCGGTACGCCGGTTCCAATTACTGTGGCATGAACGTTTTTTCACATGGCGGAGATTTAAAATCCCTGGCGGAGGAGGCCTGCCGCCCGGAACGGGATATTTTGGACTTCAGCGTCAACCTGAGGCCGGAAGGTATGCCGGAGTTCATCGCTTCGGCATTGTGGAAGGCCATGGAAAACGCAGTACCCTACCCTTCTCCGGATGCGGCGGATCTGCGGGAACTGGCGGCGGTTCATTACGGGCTTCCTTCCGGCTGCTTCGTATTTGGAAACGGGGCCAATGAACTCATTCACGCTCTTCCGCGCGCATTAAACCTTAAACAGGCCGTCATTCCGGAACCCGCTTTTTCCGAATACAGGCTGGCCTGCCTGCGCCACGGCATGGATATTCTTTCCATCCGGACGGAGGAACGGAATTCCTTCCTCCCGTCTCTTTGCCGTCTGGAGGAACAGGCCGCAGACGGAAGCGCTGTTTTTCTGGCAAATCCCAGCAATCCGTCCGGCGGCCTGCTGGACGCAGCGGCCCTGCACAGGGTTGTCCAGAGCCGCCCCGAAGTCCTCTGGATCATTGACGAATCTTTCATGGATTACGTACAAGGAGCGGAATCACTGCTCCGTGAAGCGGCCCTCCTTCCCAACCTGGTGGTTCTGCGCTCCCTGACCAAGTTTTACGGCATGGCCGGCGTCCGGTGCGGTTTTTCCATCTGTGCCGCTCCGCTCGCGGAGCGGATGCGGCAATCCCTGCCCGCCTGGAACGTGAATGCCTTTGCGGCGGCAGCGGTGAAGGCCGTGCTGGCACAACCCTCCTCCTGGGCAGACAGGGAACGCGCCCGGAACCGGGAACGCCGGGACGACCTGTTCCGCAGGCTCTCCTCCCTGCCGGGCGCCGCCGTACTCCCGTCCGAGGCCAACTTCCTTCTCTTCCGCCTGGCGGGGGCGCCTCATGGCCTGGCAGCCCGGCTCCTGAAAAAATACGGCATCGCACTGCGCGACTGTTCCAATTATCCGGGTCTGGAAACGGGAGGCTGGTTGCGCTCCGGCGTCCGCACGCCGGAGGAACACTCCCTGCTGGCGGAAGCTCTGCGCGCCGAACTGGCGGGAAACGGCCCCTCCATTATCCGTAAGGCTCCCAAACCGGCCCTGATGATTCAGGGCACCTGCTCCGATGCAGGAAAAAGCGTTCTCACGGCAGCCCTGTGCCGCATTTTCCTTCAGGACGGCTATCACGTGGCGCCGTTCAAGGCGCAGAACATGGCTCTCAACTCCGGCGTAACTGCGCTGGGAGAGGAAATGGGCCGCGCCCAGCTGGTGCAGGCCCAGGCCTGCCGCATTGATCCGGATGCCAGAATGAACCCCATTCTTCTCAAGCCCCATTCCAATACCGGCTCCCAGGTGATCGTGATGGGGCGCCCCGTAGGCCGCATGGACGCGCGGGAATACTTCACGGCTAAAAGGCGCTTCTGGCCGGACGTATGCAAAGCATACGATTCCCTGGCGGACGAATATGAACTCCTCTGCCTGGAAGGGGCCGGAAGCCCCGGAGAAATCAATCTGAAATCAGCCGACGTGGTCAACATGAACATGGCCCGCTACGCGCGTGCCAGAGTCCTGCTCGCCGGGGACATTGACCGTGGCGGAGTGTACGCCTCCTTTCTGGGAACGTGGATGACATTCGCCCCGTGGGAAAAAGAACTGCTGGCGGGGTTCGTGGTCAACAAATTTCGAGGAGATCCGGATCTGCTGGCCCCGGCGCACAGCTACATGCGGAACCGTACGGGCAAGCCTGTGCTGGGCGTCATCCCGATGATGCGGGACATCAACATTCCGGAAGAAGACCGCGCCACGCTGCCCCCTGGCCACGGGGAGAACGGGAAACATGCGGATTGCCTGGATGTGGCCGTAGTCATGCCCGCCCACGTCTCCAACTTCACGGACTTCGCCCCTCTGGCGGCGGAGCCGGACGTCCGGCTCCGCCAGGTGCGGACACGGGAGGAATGGGGAAATCCGGACCTGGTCATTCTGCCCGGCACTAAAAGCGTGGCTGCGGACCTGGCCTCTCTCCGTTCCGCCGGGCTGGAAGAACCCATCCGCCGTCATGCCGAAAAGGGAAAGTGGCTTCTGGGCGTCTGCGGAGGGCTGCAAATGCTGGGGACGGACATTCTGGACCCGCTGCACATGGAATCCCCGGAGGAGCGCACGCCAGGACTGGGGCTGCTGGAACTTTCCACCACCTTCTCTTCAGCCAAAACCCTGATCAACGTACGCCGGGCAAACACGCCGCTGCCCGTTCCCGCCGCAGGTTATGAAATCCACCATGGCGTCACCAGCCATCAAGAATCCAGCCCCCCCGTCATGTTCCGGGAAGACGGCTCCCCCTGCGGCTACGGCAAAGGCCGTATCTGGGCCACGTATTTGCACGGCATGCTGGACGGAGACCAATTCCGCCGCGCATTCATCAACATGGTCAGGAAAGATTCAGGGCTGAAAGCCAACCCAGCCCTGCACACCGCCTATGATCTGGACGGAGCGCTGGACCGTCTGGCGGACGTGGTCCGGAAACATCTGGACCTGAAAACCATTTACCGAGCTCTCCAACTGAAACGCTGACCCATGTTCCCGTGCCCATTCATCCTGCCTGCGGCCTTCCTGCTGGATATTCTGGCGGGAGAACCGCCCAACAGATTCCATCCCGTCTGTCTGATCGGCCGGTGCGCGCTCCGCATGGAAACACTGGCGAGGCAAAGGTGGGGAGGAACTTTTCATGCGGGAATGGCGGCCGCGCTGGCAACCTGCATTGCCGCATGGTTCGGCTGCGCGGCGCTCTTCCTTCCCTTTTCCCTGTTACCCTTCCTATGGGCACCCTGGATTCCGTCCGTTCTGGTTATTTACATCTGCATGGCCCCGCGCAGCCTGGCCGAGCATGCCCGGAAGGTGGAAAACGCCCTGCGCAGCGGGAACGCCGGAGAGGCCCGGCACTCCGTCTCCATGATCGTGGGACGGGATACGGAACGGATGGACGTCTACGGCATCGCCAGAGCGGCCATTGAAAGCGTGGCGGAGAACTTGACGGATGGCGTTTTTTCCACCCTGTTCTGGGCCTCAGCAGGCTGCCTGGCAGGAGGCGCCTCCGGGGCGGCTTCCGCCGCGCTGGCGCATCGTGTTTTCAACATCCTGGATGCCATGTGGGGGAAAAAAAATGAACGGTACAGACACTTCGGCACCTTTGCCGCACGCATGGATGACGCGCTCAACTTCATCCCCGCACGCCTTATTTTACCGTGTATTTCCTTTTCCGCCCTGATGGTGAAAGGAACCTCCGCCCGGAGGGCGCTCACCACGGGGTGGGCCTTCCGGAACGCCCACGCCAGCCCCAATTCCGCATGGAGCGAAGCGGCCTTCGCTGGAGCGCTGGGCCTCCGTCTCGGGGGCCCGGTCTCTTACAAGGGAATTCCTGCAAACTACCCCTGGATAGGAACAGGGCGAACCAAAGCCTCCGCCAGCGACCTGGCCCTGGCCATTCGGCTCATGTGGACGACTGCCGCCACGGGTACGCTGGCGTTCACTCTCCTTCTTCTCTTCACCCCCCGCCTCTGAACATCATGAACAAACTGCATATCCCCCCGTTGGACGAACAGGCCGCAAAAGCGGCCCTGGAACATCAGAAAATTCTGGCCAAGCCTCCCCTTGCCCTGGGAAAACTGGAACCCGTGGCCATCCGTATTGCCGCCATGACCGGCAATCCCGCGCCGCGCCTGAAGGACAAAGCCATAGTCCTGTTCGCCGCGGACCACCACATTGCCGACCACGGCCTCAGCCTGACATCCACGGACGTCACCTACATCCAGACCCGCAACTTCCTTCAGGGCGGAGGCACGATCAACGCCTTTACACGCAACGCGGGAGCACGCCTTTCCGTAGTGGACGTAGGCGTCAATTACGACTTCGGCGACCTGCCGGGGCTGGTCAAAAGAAAAGTCATGCACGGCGCCAACGACTTCAGCAGGGGGCCGGCCATGACGCGGGAACAGGCCCTGGAATGCCTGCAAGTGGGCATTGACATGGCCCGTGAAGAAAAAAACAAAGGGCTGGACATTGTGGCCGCCGGAGAAATGGGCATTGGCAACACCACCCCCTCTTCCGCCATCGTGGCCGTGCTCACGGGCACCCCTGTGGAAACCGTGACGGGACGCGGTTCCGGAGTCAGAGGAGAAGTCATCCGCAAAAAAATAAAACTCATCGAACAGGGAATCGCCCTGAACAAGCCAGACCCTTCCGATACCATCGACGTGCTGGCGAAGGTGGGAGGACCGGAAATAGGAGCCATGGCCGGACTGATGCTGGGGGCGGCCTCCCTGCGCGTTCCCATCGTCATTGACGGCTTCATTGCCGGGGCGGCCGCGGCCATCGCCCAGGGCATTCGCCCGGAAGCGGCGCAATACTTCATCGGCTCCCACAACTCCGCGGAACCGGGGCATAAGCTCATTATGGACCACATCGGCGTCACCATGTACATGGACCTGGGCCTCTGCCTGGGGGAAGGCACGGGGGCGGCCCTGTTCTTTCCCCTGCTGGACGCCGCCACGCGCGTACTTTCTGAAATGAAAACCCTGCCGGAACTGGACATCACCGTTCCGCGCTGACCCTTTCTTCCCTGTATCCATGACTGTCATCACCACCATCCGCTCCGCCTTCGGCTTCCTGACCCGGCTGCCCGTAGGGCCGTGGCCACTGCAAAATGACCTGAACGGAATTTCCGCCTGGCTACCGCTGGTTGGCCTGGTAGTGGGGGGGCTTGCGGGTGGCCTGACCTGGACGGCAACCCTGCTCTTCCCCCCCCTGGTCTGCGGCGTTATCGGCTGTGCCTGCTGGGTAGCCGTCACAGGCGGCCTGCACCTGGACGGAGTAGCGGACTGCGGAGACGGGCTTCCCATTGAAGTATCCCGGGAACGCAGGCTGGAAATCATGAAAGACTCCCGCCTGGGGACCTTCGGCGGCACGGCCCTGTTTTTCAACCTGGCGTTCAAGGGAGCCGCCCTGGCGACTCTGGCGGCCCACGGCTCCTGGGAACTTCTGCTCACGGCGTGCGCTCTGGCAGGATTGCTTGCCCGCAGCCAGATATTCATCGCCATGCGCTTTCCGGGCGCACGGCCTGGAGGCATGGGGGAAGCGTTCAAGCAGGGAACGCGCCCCGGGCACGCCCTGGCTGCCGCAGCCGTCACCCTGGCTGCCTGCGCTCTGGCAGGATGGAACGGGCTGTACGCCCTGCTCTCCGCCCTGGCCGGCTCCATGGGCCTGCTTCTATACGCGCGCCGCCGCCTGGGCGGCGTTACCGGGGATGTATTCGGCTGTACCGTGGAATGTACGGAATGGCTTGTCCTGCTCACCTTCTGCACTTTATGAAAACTCCACACAAATGCCGTGTTCCAGGCCTCAACATCGGATGCACCTCCTTCATCATCCCGGACTACTACGTGCCCGCCATCAGGGAATGCGTCCATTACGCGGATGATGTCGCCCTGCTCCTGCTGGAAGCCGGAGAATGCGGAAAGGAACTCATTACCCCTGCGGAAATACGGGAACTGGCCGGAATCGCTGCAGATGCCGGGGTTACCTGGAACGTCCACCTGCCTACGGACGGCGGCTTCGCCACGGAAGAATCAAGCCGCCGTTATACGGAAAACATCATTCGCGCCATTGACCTGACACGGGAACTGGAGCCCCACACCTGGGTCATGCATGTGGTCACGGACCATATTCCCGGTCCTGATATGCGCCCCCATCTTACGGAACGCGAAACGGAACGAATCCTCCGGAGTCTGGAACAAATCACGCCCCACCTCCCCGCACCGGAATGCCTGGCCCTGGAAAATTTGGAACGCCATCCGACCGACTATCTGGACAAACTGGTAGACGCTACACCCCATTCACGTTGCTTTGACATAGGCCATGTCTGGAAAGAAGGCCTGCGGCCGGAAAAACTTCTGCCGCTCTGGCTGCCGGACATACGCATGTGCCACCTGCACGGGCTGGAAAAACGGGACCACAAATCCCTGCACCACATGCCTGCCGCTACGCTGGACGCCATTCTGCACCCCATGTGGGACCTTCATTTCTCCCCCCTTATTACGCTGGAAGTCTTCAGCCTGGATGACTTCCTGAACTCCCACCAGGCCATGCTGGAATCCCATGAACGCTACATCACCAAACACTGACGCCAATACCGCACGCATGACGCTCGTCCTGGGCGGCATCAGAAGCGGCAAAAGCCAATACGCTGAACAAATAGCCGCCGGATTCGGGGAAAAAATCCTGTACGTCGCCACGGCGGAAGTCTGGCCCGGAGCCGGCTCCATGGAATACCGCGTGCGCAAGCACCAGGAACGCCGTCCTAAAAGCTGGCTCACGCTGGAATGTCCCCGTCATGTAGCTTCTGCCGTCGGGGAATCCGGCTTGCTGGACCAAGTGGACGGCGTCATTCTGGAATGCGTCACCCTGCTCGCCTCCAATACCCTGTACGCCCAGAAGGACCCCACGGATTACGAGCCGTTCCAGGAAGCGCTGATTGAGGAAATAGAAGCTTTGAAAAAGCTCATCCGCCAATCCCCCGTGCCATGGGTGCTTGTTTCTTCTGAAACCGGCATGGGCATCAGCCAGTCAGATGCGGAAACGCGCCACTACTGCGACGGGCTGGGCATTGCCAACCAACTCCTTGCCAAAAGCGCGGATGAAGTCTACTTCATGGTGGCGGGACTGCCCCTGACCGTGAAAAAAGGCTGAAACGCCAACCATGAATTTTCATCGGCTTGCGCACATGAAACACAAAGAAACATGCCGGAAATTAAGCCGCGCCACTCATTCAACGGGAGCGGCGCAAGACATGAAGCCTCCCAAGCCAGGCCGTCATCACGGTCACCTCTCCCAAATCTTGTCCAGAGCCTCCTCCAGCGTGCCGTCTTTGACCGCCGGCAAGGCATCGAAGCGCGCGAGATGATGCCGCTCGATGCGCAGCTCCTCGTCGAAGCCCAGGACAAAGGCACAGGCAATGCGGTAAATAATCTCCGTCGGCGCCAAGCCATACACCTGATGCGCGAAAATATGCCGTAAACGCTCCTCCGCCTGCGGGAAACGCGCCTTCATCGCCTCGCTGCGGAAAAGGCGTTTGACAATCTCCGCCACATATAGACCCGACTTCATGTAGAGGTCGATAAACGTCTTGTCGGGGTCATCGAAACAGCCCGGAGACTCCTCCTCCAACATATCGACCATCTTCATGACAAGATGCTTGGGCGTGAAAATCTGATTCGTCTTTTGCGGTGGAATATAATCGAAAATATCCTCCGACTGCGACTCATCAAAATAATTGCCTAATTTCTTCTTCAACGCCAAGAACTCCTGAACGGCATCATCAAAAACAATCGGATCAAAACAATGACCGTCAAAATGCTTCCGGACACCCTCATCTTCGTAATCGCACCCATCGCGCAAGATGCGGAACTGCTCTAAAGAAATCCCCGTTACCTCTCTAAAGACCTCATCGGGAAGAATCGTATCGAAATTATCCAGACAGGTATTCTCGTCGCCATACGCCATCAAAAAGGCGGGGATCGTCCGCGCAAAGCCACGCAAATGACCGCGAATATCCTCTTCAATCGCCTCCTTCTTCCTGGTAACCTTCTCGGTTTCCACCGTATCCACCACAGCCTGTTTGGCCTTCTTCTCAATCTCTGCCGCTGCCTCCTTCAACTCCTCTCGATACCGACGCTCATTCTCCCTCTGCTCGGCATCAAAACGATCCTGAATCGCCTGAACCTCGGCCTCACTCTGCCCCTTGGCATGCGCCTCGTCGAGAGCCCTTTTCTTTGCCTTCTCCGTCTCGTGGCGATTCTTCTTGTGCGTCGTCGCTGCCTTGCCGACCGCGACCGTCGCCTGATTCTGCAACTGCTTTTTGAGACGATGTTCAGACGCTCTACTCATCTCATCGCCATAGTGCGTCTTGGCATCCTGCAGGGTGGGGTTCACCACAGTATCCACCAATATCGTCACTAAATTTTGTGCGGCCTTCTTATCCGGCGCGTTACTCGTCGAGACCTCATCGATCTTCGTTTGCGTCACAACATTGTCGCTGTATATCTTATCCCCGAAAAGCTCCCCTGTCTTACGGGTCAATTCATCCAAGGGCAACACCACTTCACCCTTTTCATTCAGGGGCAAATCCGCGGCGCCGTCCAACAAACCGCCCTCTTCCTGACCGCCCTCCTTCGCCTTGGACGGCTTCTGCTCCTTCACCGTCGGCAGTTGCCCGAGGATATCCGCCACCTGACGCGGCGCCGAGAAAATATTCCCGATATTCTGGAACAGGAAATTGCTCATGAACCCACGGCGCACCACCTCGACGGCATGAATCTTGCGCGGCACGGACAACACCTTCTCCGCATCCAGAGCCACCATCTCCCCCTCCTCATCCTCCCCATAGACGGGGAAAAAATTCAGCAACTCGCGCACCTGCCTTTTGCGCGTCTCCCCATCGCCTCCGCCACTCACCGTCGCCGAACACAGGTCATTGGCGAACTGCTCAAAAATCACCAGCGTCCGCGCCGGTTCGAAATCAAACACATACGCATTCTCCTTGCGCCGCAACTCGTCCCCCTCCACGAACAGGCAGGGATTCTGCGCCCGGAACGCCGCCTGCATATACAGCGACGGACTCTTCACATTGCTCAGCATCAAGACCGCCGTCCACTCCGGCACCGTCACCCCCGTCGTCAACTGCCCGACGGAAAGCGTAATCGTCCTCTCGTGGGCACGAATCGCCGTGCGCACCTTATCCAAGGACTTGAGCGTCGATGTCGCCTCCTCCTCCGCATCCGTCTTGCCATCGCCAGCCGCCGCCACCACCTCGTACTCGCGGAAGACGGGATGCGCCTTCAACTTCTTCGCCAACGCCTTGGCGCTGTCCACGCGGTCCAACAGCCAGAAACTATGCTTCACCTCGCGGCGCAAAGCCTCCGTCGAAAAGGGAAACTTCTCCTGCCCTGCCAAAGCCTCCAAAAACCTCTCCACCGCCTCATCGTACTTAAACGAACCGTCACTCTTCGTGGCAAAAAACTCATTCAAGTCAAAAGCATAGGCCTCATTTTCGCCGTCATCGTCAAAATCAGCCCCCTGCTTCAGGCGATCGCGCACTACCTCAGACATCCGGTACGTATAAAGGTGCAACTGCGGCAAGGCGGCATAGGGATTTTCCTCCTCCGCCTCCTCCTGCCACTCCCTCTTGGCGCGCTGTTCATCGGCATAGGTCCAGTTGAAAATCGCCTTCTCCTCGAACTTTTCATTTGCCAAAGCCTTAAAAGGCGTCCCCGACAGATGCAGCGTCGCCCGACGCGCAATCTGCTCGAACGCCACATCCGCCCTGTACGTATCCACCCCCTCGTGCGCCTCATCCACAATCAGCAGATCCCAGGTCAACTTTTGCACATGCTCCAACTTATCGAACTCCCCGCCGAAATACAGAGAACCCTTCAAATCCTGCAGAGACACAAACTCGATATACCCCTCGGCATCACTCGGCAACTGCGCGCGCTCCAGCACATGGGGCAAGCCCCGCAGAGCATCCGCCCCACTGATGAAATAATACCCCGACTCCGTCCCCATAAAACGCACATAATCATCGTACCACGAATGAGCAATCGCCGGACGATTCGTCACAATCAACACCGTCCGCGCACCCATCTGCTTGCACAAATCATACGCCGCCAAAGTCTTGCCGAAACGCGGCTTGGCATTCCACAAAAACTCCGGGCTTTGTCCCGCGTGGCTCGCCATATAGAGCCGCGTCCGCTCGACCGCCTCCGCCTGCTCCGCCCGCAACACATAAGGCACCGCACCCGGCGTCTGCAACACCCCGCGATTGCGGGTAAACTCCCGAAAATGACCATGCGCCACCTCGGGCACAAGATGAAACCACTCCGAATTCCCCTCGCGTTCCACCTCCTTCTTGCCCAAGTAACGATGAAACGCCTTATCGTGAAACACCGTCCCGTCGGCAAAACGCGCCGACTCGTGCCATTCCAGGCAATAGCGCACATCCACCGTCTGCGTCTGCTGGCGGATGCGCACCTCGACATCATCCTGCTCGGTGTAGCCAATCTTCGTCCAGCCCTCGTGCCGCTGCACCTCTGGAGTCGTGTAGGCGTAACACTTCGGCTCAACCTTCTTCGTGCTTCGGATGTTGATGGTGTTCATGGATGGATTCTCCTTTTAGGCTCGTACACTCTGCACCGTGTTTTTGATGTATTCAAACTCAGTATCACTGAGGGACATGAGCTTCTGCAACTGACTATCAATATCCTGCGACCAGTCGATTAACTTGTTGTCAGAAGTATAATCTGACATATCCGGCACTTTCAGCGCCAAAGTTGTCAGAGCTTCATCCGTCATCAGGAAGGCATAGCGAATAATATAGCTCTTCACATAGTGGTAAAAATTCTCCGCTTCCTGCTTCGTTTCAAAAGAAGAAAGAGCAACCCTCGAACGACCGAATGCCGATTGATTGTCGATGATTTCCAACTGCCAATCTCTCTTTTGTCCCCCGGCGTTTGCACTGGAAACAACAACCTTCCATTTGGAGATGTAAGCCTCATTCGTCTGAATAATGCTTCTTGGTGCAACAAACCATGTCGTTCTGCCAGCTTTCCCGGCTCGGTCATTAGCATATAGCTTGATCTCCGTCTCGCAATCTACCGCATCCCCTTCTTGATAGAGGCGAACCTGATCTCGATTTTTTTCGACAAAATTACTCTCAATTCCAAATAGATTTCTTGAGTGCACATTATCGTTCAAATAAGGCAACTTGTTTCTTTGAACAAAATCCTCGATTTTCCTGACAACGGCTCCGTCGCGTGGGTCTAGAGGAAGGATATTTTCGCCGGGAGGCTCCAGCTCGACACCTGTTTTTTCTCCGCGCCGCATATAGAAGTAGCGGAAGCTTGGGGTCGTCTTGTGGGCATTTTTGACCACAATGGAGATGCCGTCCGCAATTTCGGCAACTTGTGCAGGGAAGAGATCGGTACTGTCGGGGTAATAATACAAGGTTTGTAAACGGCTGTCATTGATTTGTTGTAAGCCGAAATCCGCCATTCCTTTTCCGGAACGCTGAATCCATCGCCCTCCAGGATAAATCAAGACGGTAAGACCGGAGGAAATCTGATCCGCGCTCAGCTGAAAATGATGAAAAATGCTTTTACTTGGCAATTGTCCGTTGGAAAGGGATTTATTGGCGGTTTCCAGCTGATACGGCGGATTGCCGATGACAAAATCAAATTTCATGGTGGTGGATAGGTTGAGTTCAGAGAATCGAATCGTTTTTTTGCCGCGCCAGTCGCGGATGAGGCTACGGAGGGGGCGCCTTTCGGCTGTGATGGCGTAAAAATCAAATAAGGAATCCTCGGGCTTCCCCTGTTCCGTGGCAAAGGGAGTCGTCGCCGTCAGGCCGTCCATCTGCCAGAGATTCCACGAGAGGATGCGGGCAACTTCCTCTTGTTGGTGTCGGTTGAGGGGGCGTTTCCACAGGTGACGGTGGTACTCGCTAATGCTCAGAAAAAGATTGAGACGGGCGAGAAAGAGGCTGTCGCCCTGGTATTCGTAAGCGTAGGCGCTTTCGAGGGCGCGTTTTGCCCAGTGAAACCAGTCCTCTGCGGTGCAGGTATGCTCGCCGATGATACGCAACTTGCGGTCGAGGATGCCGATGCGCTCCGCCAAGGGGATGGGGCGACCGTCGGCGGCATCGTAGCGCGAGACGAGAAAGGGGGCTTCGCCGCAGGTGATTTCCAGACAGCGGGCATCGATATAACGCTCCCACGCGAGACGGCGGCCAGATGCTGTCGTCGGAAAGTCAATCGTCTTGCGCGTTGGCGTCCACGATGGAGCCTCCATACGGTTAAAGACCTCCTCCCGCCCGAAGTAAACGGCATCGCGGGCGTTGATCATGGCGTTGCACAGCCAAGCAGGGGTAAAGACTTCGGCGGATTTTTTGGTGCGGTCGCGCTGTTCTTCCTGCGTCTTGCGGGTGCGCTCCTGAATCAGATGCACCTGATGGGGGTAGATCTCTTGATCCGCCGCATAGGACTCGCCGTGGGTAGTGTAGGCGTTGCAGGCCCAGCGGATGAAAGCGCCGCTCGAACGGTCGGCGAGGAGAATAGCCACAAGGGAGGCATCGAGTTGCGTCTCTCCCGAAGCCTCATTCCCTCGATGTTTCATCGAGGGAAGTAGAGTATAAATAATGCTCTTAACTTCAATGTTTTGATTCTCAATATATTATATTATTGAGCCAGACAAAGAAACAAGAAAAAAGGAAGAAAATTCTTCTCATTTTTTTCTTGTCATACAGGCATAACTACCGTTCCATTCCATGTTTTTGACAAGTTTCGTTATTTTGGGCTTGATGAAGAGTATTATTTATCCTGTTGCCATGAACACCGACGCTAGCACCGCCCTTGCCCTCCTCGCCTCTCTCCCCTTCTCCCTCACCGATGTTGCTCGTCTCATGCTGGAGCTGGTCGAAGGAAGCGGAGGCTCTTCCGTAAGAAAGAAAGAAGCTCTGCTCCTTCACTGCCGCCGCGTCATCGCCTTGGGGTGCGAAGCCGAGCATCTCGCCACGCAAACGGTCTCCTTCTCCAAAGCCGTGGCAGAAACCCTGCGCGTCAAGGCCGACCGTTCGGCGCTCACCCTGCGCGATATCCGCTCCTTCACGCAGAGGATGATGCGAGATGTGCCCGATCTGGCGGCGCGTCCCATGCGCTCGATGACGACGGCGGACTGTGCGGCTGTGTTGGAGAAAGTCTTTCTTTCACCCTCGCAACGTCGTCATGCGCGGGCGATTCTCTCGGGAGTGTTCACGGTGGCGTGGAAGAAAGGCTGGTGTGCGCATAATCCCGTGCGGCTGGTGGATGTGCCGCGCGTGACGGAGCGGGAGATCGTCCCCCTCCGTATCGAGGAAGTGCGCCGCCTGCTGCGGACGGCAGAGAGGGAGGAGTTTTCCCCCTGTGCGGCGGGCGTGGCGATGATGCTTTACGGCGGGATTCGTCCGTATGAGGTGCGGCGTTTGACCTGGGGCGATGTGGATTGGGAGGAGGGGGAGGTGCGGATTCGCCCGAGGCAGAGCAAGACGGGCGGCGGTCGGCAGGTGCCGCTGTCTCGCTCCGTGTTGGCATGGTTGAGGAGTTATTATCCGCAGGGGGCAGAGAGGGAGTCGGTTTTCATCTGTCCGCCAGATTGGAACAGGCGGTGGCGCGCTTTGCGCTCGGCAGCGGGTTTTCAGACATGGCGTCAGGACGTCCTGCGGCATACCTTTGCGTCGTATCATGCGAAGATGTTTCACGATTGGGGGCGTTTGCAGGCGGCGATGGGGCATCGGGACGGGACGCTGTTGCAGACGCGCTATGTGCATACGCAGGGGATTCGAGGATGCGAGGTGCGAGCATTTTGGGAATTGGCGGCGTGAGAAGGGACGCAAAAAAGCGTTAACGCGGCCGTGCACTGCTCATTCCTAACACTTATTTCCATCCGGAAACATGACGGAGGGAATCCGCAGGAAAATCCCTCCGTTTTTTCAGCAGCTCACCATATTCCACAGGAAATTCTTGACTCTCCGGCTCTCTTGCCTCTTAATTCTTTCGCTTCACGTGCCGTCGTGGCGGAATGGTAGACGCGCTCGACTCAAAATCGAGTTCCAAAAGAGTGTGGGTTCGAGTCCCACCGGCGGTACCAATCAATAAACCCTAGGAGCTAAACGCTCCCAGGGTTTTCTATTATCAGTCGATAACGCTTCATTTCTCAAAGAGACTTCCCCGTAGTAATTTCAGGAAGGAATGAGACGGACTTTCGCACCCAGTCCGCGTCAGACAATGATCTGGCGGTGGAGTTCCGCTCCCCGTAAAGGTTCGAAAAACCATGGGTGAACAACCTTTTGACCGGATTGCTCATGAGCGCTGCGCTTAATCGCGGGCAATCAGAAAAAAGAAATGGTTCATACCGCTTTTTCCACCGTCGGATTTTTTAAATCAGCATTTACTCCCGGCCTTATGCCGCTGCGGGCAGACAATCCCGGAGCGGCTGCTTTAAAAGTTTGTGTCACCAGGGCGTGTTCGTCTGATACCTCTATTGTATCAGTGGGAGCTATAAAAAAATATTGTCCGGGATTTTCCGTTTCCAGGATAACCAGGGAAGAAGCGTCGCTAAGAAGCGCATGGATAGTACACGCAGCCGTACAAGTCAGCGCATAAGATGCGCCCGGTATGGTATTCACTTTCATCAAGCAGATTTAGTGCCGGAAACGGGAGAAAAGTCATCCATGCCGATACGTGCATATTTCCTGGCGGAAATATGGGGTAAAGTGAGAAAAGGGAGAATAATAAATGGACCTGCCTAACAAAATACGCAATAAAATATTTATCTTAAATGAATTAAAAAATAATCACAAACCACCTGCAGCCGTACCGCTCAGGAATGTAATGCATTGATAACACTATATCATTTATACATTATCCGCCCACTTTACCTCATCAAAAAAGACCAGTAGCTTAAATCCTAAAACGATTTACAGAATATCAACAACTTGCAACAACACCAGCTCTCCTTTCGGATTCAGCGGGGCAGGCAATCCCTACAATTGGCTCGAATTCACGCAATGCAATACGTATATACAAGAGTATGACTTCGTTGCCAGCTTCTTCATTGGTTGAAACAGTAGCCAATAAAATCAAACAGATGATTCTCAGCGGCAGCCTGGTCAATATCCTGCCCGGAGAAAGAGAACTCGGGCACAGGTTATCCGTAGGCAGGGAAACCATCAGAAAGGCCCTGGCCCTTCTGGAAAGGGATGCATGGATTGCCCCCCCACGCATCAAGGTTCCGAGGCGCATCCTGAAAACTACGGAAGAAGAAACGGTTAAAAATATCTTCTGCCATCCGGTTCAGGAAAAAAAAGAAATTCTCGGATTTCTGACGCCCCAGCCCCTCAAAAGGCTGGCTCAAAGCGTATTGGCGGAGATATATACCATCTCCAAAATTCTGGAGGAAGACGGCATCAGCGTCCGTATCTTTGAAGCTCCCTGGATCTTAGGCAATAACCCGGACAAGAGGCTTGCCAAGCTGGTTACCAAATCCGAATGCGTCTGCTGGATACTTCACCGTTCCTCGGAGCAAACCCAGCTCTGGTTCAAGACGCACCGCATCCCCTGCATTGTGCGCGGCACCTCCTACCAGAGCAGCAACCTTCCCTATCTGGACCGCCACTGGGCGGCCACCACGCATCATGCGGCGCAGCACCTTTGGAACAAGGGGCACCGAACGGTAGGCCTGTGCCTGCCTCCTGATCCGTTGAAGGGCCACCAGCTCATGCAAAAAGGTTTTTTCAGCTTTGCGGAACAGGGATGGAATCCCATCCTGGTTCCCACCCCGTTTGAAACGCCGCTCTTCTTTGAATACCTGGCCAAAGCGTTTAAAGAACATCCGGATATGTCCGCCCTGGTAGCCACACGGGGCAACCAGATCGTTCCCATCCTTTCCTGGGTGGAAGCCCGTTCGCTGAGCATTCCGGATCAGCTCAGCCTGGTCAGCCTGACATATGAACCCTTCATGGAACGCCTGCTGCCCACGATCACCTATTATGAAGAGAACCAGACAAAAACGGTTCACAAGCTCATACGGATGCTCCGCTCCCTGACAGCAGGAAAAAATATTAAGAGCATTTCCGTCATTCCGGAAATATACCCCGGCCAATCCGTTTCCCTGCACGCACCTTCCGCATAATGCCTTTTTCCGGAAAGGAAAGAATCAAGGGAACAGGAAAACATCAACAGTCAAATATCCTGGCAGCAGGCAAAGAAGAATTCCTCCAGAAGACAGAATCTTCTTTCCGGAAACGTATCAGGGATATCCCCGCCATGATTGTTTCCGTACTTCCACGCTCTGCACGTTTTTTCCTCTTTTCATGGCTGCTTTGCTCCCTGACGGTCTTTCCGGCGCCACCCCTGTATGCGGATGAAGTCAACGTCATCCTTATCGGCGGACAGTCAAACGCCACAGGGCAAGGGTACGTCAACAACATTCCTCCCTGCTTCAAAACGGATAAACGGATTCTTCTGTACTATTCAGGCTCCCTCAAAGGGACAGAACCGGCAGAACAGCTTGTTCCCTTGAGCCCGGCATCCGAATCCCCCGACCGTTTTGGCGTGGAACTAAGCCTGGGAACAGCGTTGCAGAAAAAATTCCCGCAAAAAAAATGGGCCATCATCAAGCACGCCCGGAGCGGAAGCAACCTTTTCCGGCAATGGAACCCAGGAAAAACTTCTCAGGATAAGCAGGGGGAAGAATACGTCAAATTGCTCCGTACCGTCCGCAACGGAATGGAAGCCCTGAAAAAGCAGGGACATGCTCCTGTCCTGAAAGCCATGGTGTGGCAACAGGGGGAAGGAGACGCAAGGGACATTGCCGGCATCAAAAACGCTCTGTCTTACGGCGCCAACCTGAACAACCTGATTAAACGCATCAGAGCGGATCTGGAAGCCCCCGGTCTGGCCTTTATCTACGGCAGCGTTCTTCCCGTGCCCGCTCCGGCCCGTTTTCCGGGCAGGGAAAAAGTACGGCAGGGGCAAAAGGATGTGGCGGAAGAATCCCGGACTTCCCTCTCCGTCAACAATGCGCTCTATGTCCCCGCAGACGATCTCCAGCTGCGCAGCATGGACTTCCGCACCCCCTATCCCACGGATACCGTCCATCTGGGCACGCATGGAGTTCTAGTCCTGGGAGAACGCTTTGCCTCCGCATTGGAAAAGCTCTGGAGACAAAAAAACTGACACCCCTGCTCTTTTTTCTTCCCCACTTTCTCCAGCCCCATCCGGAAAACCAATAATGTTTGACATCCCTCCGGGCTGCGGATAGGGTTGACTATCATTTCATTCCCTGCCTCCAACTCCGTTGAAAGGGGACGCAACACAACTCTCTCATCCATTATTGCCCATGAACCCATTGAAAGGAGCATGCATCATCGGCCAGTCCGGCGGCCCCACCGCCGTCATCAACGCCAGCGCACTGGGAGCTATTCAGTCCGCCCTGCAAAGCGAACAGGTCACGCGCGTGCTGGGAGCCGCCAACGGGATTGAGGGAGTGCTCAAAGAACGCCTGTTCGATATGGCCCGGGAAGACCCCGGAGAATTGGAATTGCTCAAATATACCCCGGCATCTGCCCTGGGTTCCTGCCGCTACAAGATGGCAGCCCCGTCCGTGGATGATACTGATTACCGCCGTCTGCTGGAAATTTTCCGAAAATACGACGTACGCTATTTTTTCTACAACGGAGGCAACGATTCCATGGATACCTGCAACAAGATATCCAAATTCATGCAGCAGTCCGGTTACGAATGCCGCGTCATCGGAATCCCCAAGACCATTGACAATGACCTTCACGGCACGGACCACTGCCCCGGTTTCGGCTCTGCCGCCAAATTTATCGCTACCTCCTGCATGGAAGTTCACCAGGACCTCCGCGTATACGACAAGGGACGCGTCACCATTGTGGAAATCATGGGCCGCCACGCCGGCTGGCTGGCCGGATCCGCAGCCCTGGCCGCGTATGCGGGAGCAGGTCCGGACTTGGTTTACCTGCCGGAAGTTCCCTTCCGCATGGAGGAATTCTGGCAGGATGTGGACCGGATTTACAGGCAGAACGGCAGCTGCATGGTCGCCGTCTCGGAAGGCGTGCAATATGCAGACGGCCGCTTTGTTGTGGAATCCGGAGACAGGGACGTCTTCGGCCATACGCAGCTGGGAGGCCTGGGAGCCATGCTTGCGGAATCCGTCAAGCGGCAAACCGGGGCCAAAGTCAGAAGCATTGAGCTCTCACTCCTCCAGCGCTGCGCCTCCCATGTCGCTTCCAAGACGGATATCGATGAAGCGTATATGGCGGGAAAAGCCGCCGTGGAAGCCGCCGTTTCCGGCCAGACGGATAAAATGGTAGCCTTTGAACGAATCACGGAGAACGGCATTTATTCCTGCAAGACTAAATTGATAGGTCTGGAAGAAGTGGCCAATGTGGAAAAACTTGTTCCCCGCGAATGGATCAACGCCCGCGGCAATGGCGTGGAACAGCCGTTCATTGATTACGTTCTTCCCCTGATCCAGGGAGAAACGGCCATGCAAAAGGAATGTTCCCTGCCCCGCTTCGCGAAACTCAGGAAAGTGCCGGCAAAGCCGGAACAGCGGTAGCAGTTTCTTCAGGGAAGCGTTTTTCCTCATCAACCCGGCCGGAGCTGTCTGCCCCACGCTCTTGCATGTAAACATCCGCCCGGTATCTTGAAAAGGATGAAGGGAAAGACGGCGCAGCGGTTTCATTCATAAACGGGAAAAAACATCTCCATGGCAGGAATACTCTTTTTCCCTTATCCATAACACACAGTTTTACCATTTTGGAATCCTCCGCTTATAGAAAACCGCATCTTTTTCACTGAATGAAAATGGAGTCGATTTTTTCCCATATTTTCTTATGGGACAATGCTTTTTAAACATATCAAAAACAAATAGAAAGAAACAGGTAAACAAAAAATCTTGCAGGCAAGGATGGAAAAAGGCTAAAATAATAAAGGAGTTCAACATTCGGCTTCTATCGTTTCGCGGCGCAAAACTGCTTGTTTCCGGATATTTTTCAGGAAACCGGCATGGAACCGCTCCCCGCTTGCCTATCCAAGTTTTTCCCGCATGCCATGCTCGATTATCTGTTTCAACATTTTTATTCAACGCTGGCCATCTTCTCTTTTTGCATTGCCATCCTGATTCTGAGAGCCCTCGGCAAACGCAGCAGTTTCTGGATTCCCGTCTCCACGGCCCCTTTAGGCTGCATAACCTTCCTGGCCGTTTTTCTCCTGCTGACGGCGGTCATTATTGGAACATTCGGCTTTTTCACCACAATTCCCATAGCGGAAAATCTGGCTTTTGCCCTGGCGTGGCTGGCAGCCATGTCTGCCGCTCTGGCCGTTATTTCACGCCTGACCGGCTATTACCTGCGGCAGGAACCATCCGCAGGCAGGCATTATCCGGAGGAATATGGAAAAATAATGTCAGCCCAGCTCCGGAACAAAGGCATCCTGCTATTCGCCATCATCGGCATCATCAGCTGCGCCATTGACATCATTACGCTCCCCTTCCCGATTCCGGAACTCCCTCCGGGGTCACCCCTGTCTGCCGCCACCATGATTCCCCTGCCGCCGGAAGTACCTTTTGAAGTATGCATCTCCTCCCGTGTCACGACCAGGTTTTCCGGAGAATGCGATTTTGACGCGACCGTCCGGAAAAAGGGTGGCGGCAAACACGTTTTCCCCGCCATTTTGATCAATCCCGGAGGGAGAAGCGCCGTTACCATTTACAGGCTGTGGCCGGAGGACAAGCATCATCAGGGCAGCCTGATTTTCACTAACGGAATACAAAGCTGCCTGCTTAATATGGATACCATGCAGATGAAGTCCCTGAACGGCCCCGCTTCCAATTATCCTCCTCCCTCCAGTGAAGACCTGTCCGGAGAAGATATGAATCTCCGCCTGGAAACGGTAGGACTGTACCGGGGGCTTTCCTTCGTACGCGGAGCGGAACACTCGGCTACAACGCGTTCTTATATTCTGAAAATTCTGGAAAACATGCAGGCGCGGGCGGAACGCCTCAAAGAAGCCATTGACAGGAACTCTCCCGAATCCTTAACCAAGTAACAAGCGGGTTTACTGTTGACTCAGCCAGGACGCTTCATCCCCGGCGGCGAATTTTTCAACTACTCCTTTTCCCCGTGCCGGATGCCCTGGGCATCCAGAATTTTTTCATACCCCGTCAAACGCCTCCGGAAATCCTGAAAATTCTTATCCTCCTTCCGGGTCCACCCCGTCTCCGCATAAGCGGCAATACGGGGAAATACATGACGGTGCAGTTTCTCCACGTCCGCAATCCATTCCGTCCAGACCTGGCAGCCCAGCCCGATGACATTCTTCTGCTGCTCCGGGTTCAATCCCGCAAAAACGGGCTCAAAAGAATAGGACCTGGACAGAGGGAGCTTGTCATATCCTTTGTTAATGTAAGTCATGTGGGAAGTGGAATTCACCACCTGGCGGCCTTCCCTGATCGCCTTGGCGGCAATTTTATCGGACCCATACCAGAAATGAATGATAGCATTTGCATCCAGCTTGCCGAGCGCAGCTCCCCGGCCGCCGTCATTGTGCACGTCGGACCCCAGTATTTCATTCCACCCCATCATCCGGCGCCCCCTCCCAGCCAGCATGCCGGAAATCCGATTCGTAAACATGATTTGAAGGTCGGGAAAAGTCTTAATGCCTTTTTTCTTCATGAACGCCTCAATGTGGGGCACGCCTTCCCAGTACTTTTTGTACCGCACCTCGTCACCGCCGATGTGAATGATACCTCCGGGAAAGAGGGAAGCCAGCTCTGTCATGATGTCTCCCAGGAACTGGTAGGTACGTTCGCTGGTGGGATCAAACGCCGCTCCGTCATTGAAACTCACGGGCACTTCCGCGAGAGGCCTGGCGGACAATTTCAACTCCGGATAGGAAACGATGGCGGCGGCGGAATGGCCCGGAATATCTATTTCAGGAACAATCGTTATATTCCTGTCGGCCGCATACCGGACAATGCGCCTGACCTGTTCCTGCGTATAAAAGCCTTCATGGGGCCTGCCTTCATACTTGCCGCTTCCCCACGTCTCTATCTCCGTATCTCTCCTCTTGCCTCCCACGGATGTCAGTTTGGGATATTTTTTAATCTGGATGCGCCATCCGGCATCATCCGACAAATGCCAGTGCAGGACATTCATTTTCAGGAGCCCCATTTGGTCAATCAGCCTCTTCACCTCCTCCTCTCCAAAAAAATGCCGTGCTTCATCCAGCATGAAGGCTCGCCAGGCAAAACGGGGATAATCCAATATGGAAAAAGGCTTCTCCGCCACATTCCAACTTACGCTCTTTTTGTCCGCATCATTGTTGAAAAAGGCGGCAGGCAGCATCTGCGCCAGACTTTGCCCCGCATAATAAACTCCTTTGGGAGTCGCGGCGCTGATGACGATATTTCCGGGAGCCGCTTCCAAACGGTATGCCTCCGGCCCGTACTGCTTCAGGGCAGCGTCCTTCACAACGCGGATTATTCCCGTACCGCCAGCCCCGTCCAGAGCCAATCCGGTTCCGCGTGACAAAAACTGCTGCAACAAGTGAGCCTGGCGCCGGAACTCCCCGTCCTTCTCCTTGCATATAATGCGCATTCCTTCATCCAGCTTCACGGGCGTTGCCGCCCCCTTGGCCTCCACCTTCACGGACACGGGCCGGGGTATTATCTGATCCTGAGCATTCACGGCCGTGCCGCATAAGCCGGAAAACAGAAAAAGAAACACATGGGAAACATGTCTGAACATCATGTTCAATATACACTGTTTTTCCCAGGAATCTTTCCTTTTCTCCCCAGCTTCTCTTCCACCCGTCAAAACCGGGGTGCAACATCCTCTCCACGAAGTGCCGTCGTGCCGGGCCGCCTGAAATGCCAGCAGGCTCCCCTTGCCTTCCTTTTACCGGCGGCGTATGATGGGCATCATGAAAAAAGACGACGCCCCGGGCCTGTTCTCCGCCTTGGCGGACCGCCCTCTGGCGGACCGCCTGAGGCCGTCCGCACTGGAAGACATCATGGGCCAGGATCATCTGCTGGGGGAAGGAGGACATCTCCGGCTCATGGCGGACTCCGGCAAGATGACCAGCTTTATCCTATGGGGGCCGCCCGGCTGCGGGAAAACCACGCTGGCGCGCATTCTGGCGACGCGCACATCCATGCATTTCGCAGCTCTCTCCGCCGTCTTCTCCGGCATGGCGGATTTGAGAAAAGCCTTTGACGAAGCGGCCAGGCGCAGGGAATACGGCCATGGAACCCTCCTGTTCGTGGATGAAATACATCGGTTCAACCGCGCCCAGCAGGACGGTTTTCTGCCATATGTGGAAAACGGAACCGTTACGCTGGTGGGGGCCACTACGGAAAACCCCTCCTTTGAACTGAACAGCGCCCTCCTCTCCCGCTGCAAAGTCTTTGTCATGCACTCCCTGGACGCCCCGGCTCTGGAAAGCATCATTGAACGGGCGGAAACCCTTCTTCAGCGTGAACTGCCGCTCGCGCCGGAAGCGCGCGCCACCCTGATAGAACTGGCAGACGGAGACGGCCGCTACCTCATTAACCTGATGGAAAGCGTCTTTGACCTCTGCAAGCCCGATGAAATGCTGGACACGGACGCACTGCTGAAAATTGTCCAGCAGCGAGCCCCGGTTTACGACAAGGACCGGGAAGGCCATTACAATCTCATCAGCGCCCTGCATAAATCCCTGCGGGGGTCGGATACGGACGCAGCCCTGTACTGGGCCGCACGCATGCTCGAGGGAGGGGAGGACCCTCTCTACCTCCTGCGCCGCCTGACCCGTTTCGCCATGGAGGATATCAGTCTGGCGGACCCTGCCGCACTCCAAATGGCCATTGCCGCGTGGGACACCTATGAACGCCTGGGCTCTCCGGAAGGAGAGCTGGCGATTGCTGAACTGATTATCTACCTGGGCTGCGCCCCAAAATCCAACAGCGCCTACACCGCGTGGGGAGCGGCACGGAAAGCGGCACGGGAATACGGGTCCCTGATGCCCCCGGCACACATCCTCAACGCGCCCACCAAACTAATGAAGGAACTGGGCTATGGAAAGAATTACACATACGATCATGACGCGCCGGACGCTTTCTCCGGGCAAAACTACTTTCCGGACAACATGCCCCGCCGCCAGTTCTACAGGCCGCCGGAACGGGGTTTTGAACGGGAAATCAACAAACGCCTGGCCTATTGGGACAAACTGCGCCGCCAGCGGGCGGAAGAGGACGCCGGAAACTCCGGTACGCGCAGTAACAGGAAAAAGCCTCCTGTTCCGGAAAAACGGGCCCCCTCATGACGCATCCGCCGGCCATACGGCCACTTCCGCAATTCCCTGCCCCGGAGACAGACGGATGCGTACGTACCTGGCGCCGGCCCCTTCCGGACACATTGCGGTCAGCTCCGTCCCATCCTTGCGCAAAACGGCTTTAATGTCCTTCCAGCTATTTCCGTCCCTGCTGACCTGAACCGAGGGAGCCGGCCCCTTCCAGCTTCCGGCTGCCTTCACCTCCACCCGGTCCAGGCGGAATTCAAACTCCATGTCCAGCTGCCACCACGGCGCTTTGTCTTCCACGGACGGATGCCATGCAGAAACATCGTCACCGTCGGAAGCCTTCATCGCCTCCTGAAATCCGGAGGAAGCGGAACAGGGTCTCAATACAGCCAAATTGGCTTTCTCTCCGGATTCGGGCCGTCCGTACCGCGCCAGCTGGATATCCCTCTCCTTTGCGCTAAAACGCTTGTAGGGCCTTTCCCGCGTTTCCGCGCTCCTGCCCGCTACGTAAGCCGGAGCATTCCGGCAAACGATTTGGAGGCTATCCCCCTTCAATCCGGGAGAAGACGCCCTGATCACTGTCTTCCCGGCATAATAAGACCGAAACTCAATCGCCGCACAGCCGTCAATCAAATCAATATCCGTTCCGGGCGTGAACGTAATGCTTTTGCCGGTGGGGAACTCCCCGGGTCCCGATACCACCGTAAGCGTCACCGGCACGGCATTGGATATCTGCCTTCCGGCGGCGTCCGCCACTTTCACGGTCACATGCACGTCGTCCGTGCCGTCCGCCGGGCTGATAACCTTCTTGTCCGCGGACAGTTTCACCTGTGCCGGAGTCCCCTCTACAGGCCACTCCGGAGGAGGAATATTCCTCAACGCATTCCTGTACCAGTACCAGGCCCGCTTGGGAATGCGGAAGTAATCCACAATGCCCATGCGCCCTCCGGAAGGCCAGATGCTGCCGTGGTCAAAGCCGCACCAGACCGCCTCTCCCACGCGCCAGGGATAGCAAATCCCCGCTTCCTTATCCTTCTTCATATCCCCCCAGCCCGGCGCATACGCCCCCGGCCTCCGGCAGCTCACGGAACCATACTCCGTCACCATGCTGGGCCTGCCGGGCGTCTTCACATGGGAGCCGTCCCCGTTAAAGGCGGACATGTCCCCCAGCTTGTCAAAATTTCCGCGCTGCCCGCCCCCGGCGCACACGGGGCGCGTCGGGTCCAACTCCTTCACCAAGGTAATGAGCCTGTTGCACAAAGCCCTGGCCTCCGGCGCATGCCTGGTAAAAAACGGTTCATTGCTGATGCTCCAGATGACGATGGAAGGATGGTTGCGGAATTGAAGCACCATCTCCCTCACCTGGCGCATGCAGCTTTCCTCAAACGCAATACGATCCTTCTTTTCCGCAGGATAGGCATCGCAATTCCAGTATCTGTCATGCTCCTTGAACCCGCCCATTCCCCAGAAAATGCCTTCATTCAGCATGCACATGCCCTCCCGGTCGCAAGCATCCAGAAAAGCCTGGGAATGAGGGTAATGGGAGCCGCGGATGAAATTAAACCCGGCGTTCTTCATCAGCCGTACATCACGGCGGGCCCCGGCGTCCGTCACGGCATCCCCCCACCCGGCGTGGTCCTGGTGCACATTGGCCCCCTGCAGATAAACAGGTTTCCCGTTAATCAGCATGCCCCGGTCCGCCGTCAGCTCCAGAGTACGGAAACCCAGGGGATTTTCAGCCCGGTCCAGCACCTTCCCCTTCTCGTCCAACAATTCCGTCGTCACACGGTACATATTGGGGGCCGCAGGGCTCCACAACCTGGGAGAAACCAGAGGAGGCAGGTCAGCCTGTACGCGAGAATCTTCCCCGGCCCCCAGTTCCGCGCCCTTCTCTCCCCGCAGCACCACGCAGCCGCTTTGCTCATCCCGCACAGTATGCCGCACCGTCACTTTCCTCACTGTCCCGGTATCATTCTTCACTTCCGTCAAAATCCGGACCTTCCCGCGGGCCGCCGTCACCTCCGGCGTCTGAACCCATACTCCGTGCGCGGGCAAATACACGGGAGAACACACGTGCAGATGCACGTTCCGGTACAGTCCTCCGGAAAAAGTATGCTCCCCCGCCCGCGGCGCAATGCGGGGGCTCCAGCGGTTATCCACCCGTACCTCCACCCAGTTCTCGCCGGGCTTCAGGAAAGGCGTCAAATCCGACCGGAAGGCCGTATACCCCCCTTCATGCCTTCCCGCAGTCTTCCCATTCACCTTCACCTCCGCCACCTGGAAAGCTGCGCCGCAATCCAGAAACACCTTCTTCCCCTGCCATTCCTCCGGCATGACAAGCTTCTTGCGGTAGGAGCCGAACCCCGTGTAAAAGGAATCGGACATAAAGTAGGGCAGACTGAACGTATGGGGCAGATGAACCGTCTGCCAGCCGCTCTTTCCGGGCTCGTCCTCAAGCCGGAACTCCCAGCCGCGATTCCAGATCATCCTCCCGAACAGGGGTGAAGCTTTTTCCGCAGAGGAAACGCCTGTTTCCGCTCCGGCCATGGAAAAACACAGGGCAGCGCCCAGCATGCAGGCCATCATCTTGCGCATGCGTATGTTACCATTCCGCCATGTTCTTTCTTTCATTAAAAAAACATTTCCGCACCCTGAAAAGCCCGCAACAACAAGCCGTGCACCCCGGAAAGGGCGCACGGCTGGAAAACTTCTCCATCCGGGAAGCAGTGCAAAACGCCTGCCGCTCCGTTATTGGGTAATGATATTCAGCTCCGCAACGGTGGCACTCTGTTCCCCGCCCCTCACCGGAGACCGGGCGTCAAGCTTGAAGTAGCGGGCCTCCACAGGCCTGCCGAAGTCGATGCGCTGAACAGCCGGATCCTTCCGGATATAGTGGTAGGAGAACTGGCCTTTTTTCACTTCCCTCCAATTCCGACCGTCATCGGAAACGGAAAACGTGTACTGGCTGATGAGGCCCTTGTCCTTGTCCATTCTGGGCGTGTAGATAAATCCGGTAAACTTCATTCTGGTTCCCATATCCACGGCAATGGAGTGGGGGAACCCCGGCAGGCCGTTCGTATAGGACGTATGCCAATAGGTATCCGGATTCCCGTCAATGGCAAAATGGGCGAAACCGGTATCCGGCTCTTCCGAAGAAGCGCTTAGAATTTTCCATTCGCCCTGCCCCTTGACGAGGGGGAATTTCCTCTCTCCGGGAGACGTGGAAGGAACCTTGCCGGACTTCATGGAGGCAGCCCAGGCCCTCACTTCCCCTTCGGGAAGCTTGAAGGGATTCCGATACGTTTTTTCCGGCCCCTTGTTGACGGAATACTTTATCTCCGCCTCGGGCGTAGAGGAAGTCAGACTGACCATGCCGTCCCCATCCCGTTCAATGACAGGGGAATGGGGAACGGCCAGCCCCGTGCGCGCCAGATTCAGCAGGGCGGACGAGGGAGCCAGCACAAACCCCAGGGCTGTGGCCCCGCTCAATGTCTGGTACTTGGCCAGCGGACGGGGCCCGCAGGAAGAGCCGCCCAGCCCCATCTGGAAAGCGTCCAGATTCACAATCACTTTATTTTTCTCCGGCAGCCTGTCCAGGCTCTTGGCATCGTTAAGCTCCTTCGGCGTATAACGCAGGACGGAAACCTCCAGCGGAGCCCTGGGAGAGGCGGCCCCCACCCACAGAGCCTGGTCCTCCTGAGGTTTGGATAAGGCTATCCAGTCCGTTTCCATGCGGTTGCCCATATCCTGGGGCCGGGAATAAGCAAAAAACATATCGTCCACGGAAGTGCGGAAAATGTCCTTCCAGCAGCTCGTGCGGCGGTCCCGGTAATTATCCCACGGTCCCAGACCCAGGTACTCTACCCGGTCATACGCGGCAGGCATCCCGAAAGTGACGCCCAGCCGGAGGAGTTCTTCTCCCTTGGCGGAGGGATACATTCGGACGGAAGCATTGATAATGCCGTTGCCGAAAACCGTCCACGCGACTTCCCCGGAAAAGGCAAGCTCGGAACCTTTCGTCCGGAACTGTGCCGTGATTCGGGCCACGCCGGGGGAAATGACGGCAGCTTTAACGTCGGAATATTCCGCTTTCATATTCTGCATCTTCATTTTCCCTTCAACCTTGCTCCTGATCCAGGCATCGTTATCCACCGGAGAACGGTACGCCTGGAGCTCCACCGGATAGCCGGGCAAAATCAAATCCCGGCCGCCATACCGGAGGGAGGAAAGCATCCCGTTTTTGAAGGAGGCGGAAAAACCTTTTCCCTGCACGGCCACGGAATCCCCCTGAAGCACGGAAACAGCAGGCAGCGCCGTCGGGGGAGGCACGGGAACCTCCTTCTCTGCAGATGCCGGGAACCACTCGTAAGCTTCGCACTCATTCACCACATGTTCCAGTTGCTTGGAGGAAAGTTCCTTCACGTCTTCCGGGAGCTTGAACCGGGCATCCGCCAGAACCATCAGGGAACCGGTCCGCATAGCGGCTGAAGGCAGATTAACCGTTGCGGATTTGCCGGGGGGAACCTCCGGCAGAACCATGCGCTCCACGGCATGGCCGCCGCCGGGAACAAGGGATACCAGATAAAGCGTATAACCTTTCAAAGGCTTATGAAAATATTTGTTGCGAACGGACAGAGACCCGTCCTTGCGCTCAAAAGCCATGTACTGGTATACTTTCTTCACCTCCTTCGTCTTGGCCGTGGTGTTCCGGTTGCCAAGAATAATGCCGTTGTCGCAGAAATTAGCCTGGTTGGGCCTGTCTCCGAACATGCCGCCGTAAGCCTGTGTTACTCCCTTGAAAGGGGCGGGCTTGTAAATGCCGTTTCCGGCAGGATTGGCGCGGAGGGACTGGTCCACGAAATCCCAGATGGCCCCGCCCACCATGCGCGGGGAAGACTCGAAGGCATCCATGTACTCCTTGAAATTCCCCAGGGCATTCCCCATGGAGTGGGCATATTCGCACACGAAAAAGGGGCGGGAAGTTTTCTGCTTCCCCCAGTTTTCCACCCGGTCCACGGGCGGATACATGGCGGAATCCATATCCACGGCCTTGTGGCCGTGCGGAAATTCGCAGTAATGGAGGGGCCGCGTAGTGTCATAAGCCCTGATAGCCGCCGCTGCCGCCTCAAAATTGGGGCCGTTTCCGGACTCATTGCCCAGGGACCAGAAAACAATGGAAGGGTGGTTCTTGGAACGATGCACCATGCTCATATTGCGCTCCACATGGGCTTTCTTCCAGGAAGGCTTCCGGGAAATATCCATGCTGCTATTGCGGATGCCGTGGGCTTCGCAGTTGGCTTCGTCCATCACGTACAGGCCGTAGCGGTCGCACAACTCATAAAAATAAGGATGATTGGGATAGTGGGAACAACGGACGGTATTGATATTATGCGCCTTGATAATCTGCACGTCCTTTTCCATCACTTCCCGCGGAATGGCGCGCCCGTAATCGGGATGGGCTTCATGGCGGTTGACACCCTTGAACTTGACGGCTCTGCCGTTAATCAGCACGGCGCCGTTATCCGCAATCTCCACGGAACGGAACCCGATATTGACGGAACGGGTATCCTTTCCATTCAGAGAATAAGTCACCCTGTACAGGTTGGGCGTTTCCGCCGTCCATGGCTTCACACCGGGAAATTTCCTGTTCAGGGAAATCTGCACCTCGCCTCCGGAGGGAATGGAGGGAACCTCCAGCGTTCCGGAATCCAGCCTTCCCCTGTTATCCGTCTGCACGCGGCCGGAACCGTTCCTGCCCTCCCAGTTCAATTTGGTGGAAATCCCGTCGATGGAATAATCCAGCTTCATGCCGGCGGGAATATCCTTTTTACCGGAATTGCGGATGGTGAACGTTCCGTCCAGTACCCCGGTTGTGTAATCCTCCCTGTCCAGTCCGGCCTTCAGGAACAGGTCACGCACGTGCGTCTGCGGCTGGGCAAACAGGGTCACGTCCCGGAAAATGCCGGAAAGGCGCAGGAAATCCTGGTCCTCCAGGTAAGAACCGTCGCTCCAGCGGTATACTTCCACGGCAATCGTATTCCTGCCGGGCCTGACATAGGGAGTAAGGTCAAACTCCGCCCCTGTATAGGAATCTTCGGAATAGCCGACTTGACGGCCATTTACCCACACATAAAAGGCGGACTCCACCCCGTCAAACCGGATCATCACCTGCTCTCCCTTCCAGGAAACGGGCAAATTGAAATCCCGGCGGTAGGAACCCACGGAATTACGCTCCCTGTACGCCGGCCAGTTCTTGGGCGGTTCCCCCATTACCTTGGGAGGATTCGGCTTGAATGGATAGGGAACATTCGTGTAAATGGCCGTTCCATAACCGTAAAGCTGCCAGTTGGAAGGAACCTTGACCGTATCCCATCCGGAAACGGAATAAGAGGGATTGAAGAAATCGGCAGGCCTCTCGTCCGGAGTCATGGAAAATTTGAACTTCCAATCCCCGTTCAAGCTCAACGTTTTATCCGATGCCGGAAAAACGGAGGCTCGGGGAGCCTCCTTATTGATTCCCGTCACCTCTTCATTTTCCCAATCCGGAACATCCCCCAGCAGGGGAAGAGCCGGAGCCAGACACATCACGGAAAACAGAAACGCGCGTACCGTCTTCATCTCGGAATGAATATGGAATTGCTTACTTATACTTTTTCAGGGACGGATCCTGATAACGCTCTGAATCCTTCTTCCCGTCACCTCCGGCAGGGTTCAACGTCCACTTGCAGGAATCCGTGTACGTTTTCCCTCCTATGGAAGCCGTGGCCGTAATAGTGTTGACGCCGGGCTTGAGAGTCACTTCCGGCCAGACGGCGCGCTTCAAATCATCCGGTTTGACACTCCCAACGGGCTTCCCGTTGACGCTCAGCTTCACCACGGAACCATTGCTGTAAACCTTCACGGGCACCGTTTTTTCCGTACGTTCCGCAAACCTGCGGGATGTGATGTATACGGTAGGACGGGGGCTCCAGTTGGCCCTGTAGAAAAAATAGGCGTCCTTGGGCGTCTTGCGGTCATAGGTCACCAGCCCCTTGTCGTTAATGCCGGGGCTTTCCCCCTCAAAACGGGAAGAGGAACCGAAGTCAAACATGTTCCAGACAAAGGCCCCCCACACCTCCGGCCTTTCCCTGATGCACCTGTAATTGATCTCATGCGCATGGGACTGCCATTCCTCCGGATGCCAGAATCCGGTGGGAGACGGCCTTTTGGCCGGATTCTCATGCATGCCCGCGCTGGCGCCGTGACCATACTCACTGACGGCAATGCCCATCTTGCCGCCATAGTCGCGGATGTAGCCGTTCAGGTTACCCTTCATGGTTTCGGGCCCTCCTCCGTACCAGCCGGGATACGTATTGAATGCGATGTGGTCAGGAATATTGTTCAGTTTTCTGCGGCCCGCCTGATTGCTGGCCCCCACGGTCATGCGGGAGGGATCCGTCTCCTTCACGAACTTGTTCAATTCCGTCAACTCAGCTTCCATGTCCACTCCTCTCGTGGCAGCCTCGGGCTGGTGTCCGATTTCATTGAAAATTCCCCACATGCAAATGGAGGGATGATTCCAATGCTGGAAAATCATCTCCCGGGCCTGGAGGCGGTTATTCTCCCGGAACTCCGGCGTATCCCACACCAGGTTGACATTGGGGACCTCGGACCAGACAATCAGCCCCGCCTTGTCGCACAGGTCGTAAATATTGGTGGATGCGGGATAGTGGCCCGTTCTAACCCCATCCGCCCCCATATCCGCAATCAGCCTGATATCCCGCGCCTCATCTTCCGGGGAAAGGGCCCACCCCTTCCCCTTCATATCCTGATGGCGGCTGACCCCCTTGATCTGCATGGTCTTTCCGTTCAGGACAAAACCTTCCTTGGGATTGACGGAAACCGTCCTCAGGCCCAGCGGCTGCACCAGCTCATCCGTCTGGCCATCCGCCGTCCTGATGGAAGTTTTCACCTGGTACAGGTAAGGATTCTTCACTCCGTTCCAGAGTACGGGATTGGCGATTGCCAGCGTTACGGGAACCTCCAGTCTATTCTTTTCCCCGGCGGCGGCCTTTACCGTCTTCCCGGCTACCTTCCTGCCCTTCATGTCCAGGATTTCCACGGCAACATCCACATCCCCGGCCTTTCCGTCCGAATTGAGAAGGGTCTTCACTTCCACCTCGGCCTTGGATTTGCTTAAAGACTTTGTGGTGATGAAAACGCCGGGAGAAGCATAAAAAAGAGGATCAATGCAGACACCGTCCGTCTCAATCAGTTCAATGGGCCGGTACAGCCCGCCGAACATGGAAAAATCCCCGCGCTGGGGGGCGATATGATTACGCTGCGTGTTGTCCACCAGAACGGAAATCGTATTGGAGCCTTTTTTCAAAAGGGGCGTTATTTCATAACAGAAAGCCGTAAACGCCCCCTCATGGCTGCCGGCAGGCTTCCCATTGACGGAAACCTCGGAAACAATGCTGGCTCCCCCGCCGCGGATGAAATACCTCTTGCCCGGCCTGGGCTCCACCGGAAGCGTGCGCGAATAAACGGCCGGCCCGCGGCGGTAGGCGTCACTGTTGACGGATTTGGCGTCTTCCCGCTTCCCCTGAGCACCATTGGCGGCATCCTCTGCGTTCCATGTATGGGGCACCGTCACTTTTTCAGCAGGCTTCCCGTTAAAACTGAAATCCCAGGAACCGTTCAGGGGATAAATCTCACGGGCGTCCGCCGCGAAAAAAGACCCCAATACGCAGCAAAGGCCGGCACATGATACGTTGAAAGAATGAATTCTGATGTTCATGATACAGTGAAACAGTATATCCCATACGTCCGGCCATGTAAAATACTTTCATCCGGCCGTTCCTTTACCCCTCTTCCGACAGAAATATACTCATGCCGGACAAGTCACGTCCATCTTGACATTCAGCACAGGGAGCCGCGCTTTCTAACATTTTCGGTTCCTGCACCATCAGAAACTTTGATTTTCCGGCCGGTTCAAAGAAAACATAAGTAACAACATATCCTTGACGGTTACGCGTTTTCTAGTGGAAAGCATAAGTTTTCCTCATTATAAGGATAGCCTTTTTCATTAAAACCGTGTTTGGACAAACACGAGAAATGAACATGAAAAAAGCACCGAATACAAACAAATTGAAATATGTCGGAGCCGCACTTCTGGAGGGGGAATCAGTCACCCTGATCCAGGCTGCAAGGCTGGTATTGGAAATCAAGGAAGCCCTTGGAGATGAAATCTGTACCATTACCCGGTGCCGGGAAGTCGTCTCCCTGGGATTGAACGCCATTAAAAACAAACATCAAACCGTCAGTTTCGGCACGGCGGCCGTGGAATGCCTGCGTTCCAAAAGCCACCGCCGTCCCCGGACGCTGACGGACATCAGGAGCATCATCCACAAGCTTAAAAAGAGCAATCCGGAACTGGAACACACCTCCCTGCGCAGCCTGAGCGTGGAGGAATGCCAGAACATCCTGATGAATACCTTTACCACATCCCGGCAGAGGCACAAAGCGAGGCTCATCTTGAGCGGAATTTTCTCGTTCTCCGTCAAACGCGGATGGTGTGACGAGAATCCCATCCTCCGCGTAGACACGCCTTTTCTGCAGGAACAGGAAATCCCCGCTCTGACGCTGAAGGAAATAACTCAGCTTCTCAAGGCGGCCATGGAAGAATTTGACGGAAGCTGCGCAGCCGGAGCGGCGCTGATGATCTTTGCAGGAATCCGCCCGCAGGAAGTGGAACGCCTGCTCTGGGAAAACATCGCTCTCCGCGACGGCTGTATCATTCTGAACTCCAAGCATACCAAAACCGGAGGCGCCAGGCACGTCACCATCCTGCCCGTGCTCGCCAAATGGCTCAAATTCTGCCGTGACAGGACCAAACCCGGACCCGGAACTCCCATCTGCCCGAAAGGGTGGACAATCAAGTGGCGCAAAATCCGGAAAAAAGCCGGCTGGGGAGGAAGAAAAAAATCATGGGTGCCGGACTGCCTGCGGCACACCTACGCCAGCTACCACGCCAAGCACTTCAAGGACTACAACCTGTTGCAAATGGAAATGGGGCACCGCTCCTCCTCCCTGCTCCGCACACGGTACTTGAACATGAAAGGCATCTCTCCGCAAACGGCCACGCGCTTCTGGGCCCTGACGCCAGCCAAGGTCATTGAAGAAACGAAACCGCCGGAAGAACCGCCGGTCTCCTGATCCGCAACAAAGGAAAACGCGCCGGCACGGGACAAACGCTCCCTGTTGAAGCAAAAGACAAGACCGTTTCCTACAGTTCGTAATAAGTGTATCCATTCAATCCGGAACGGAACACTTCCAAGGCTCTCCGGCGTTCGGACGGAGATATTTTCCCCTCGGCTACGGCTTGCTCCGCAAACGTGCGGAACTTGTTGATCAACTCCTTGGGATCATACTCCACGTAGGAAAGGACATCGGACACCGTATCGCCCTCCACTTCATGGGTATAAACGGGGCGGCCGCCTTCCAGATGCACGCCAACCACATTCGTATCTCCCAGCAGGTTATGCAAATCCCCCAAGGTCTCCTGATAGGCTCCTACCAGGAATACGCCTATGTAATAATCGTCCTCGCCGGGTTTGATGGCATGCAGGGGGAGGGCGGTTGCCACGTCCTCACGGTCAATGAAATGGTCTATCTTTCCGTCGCAATCGCACGTGATGTCTGCCAGCACGGCCTTATTCGTGGGCCGTTCATTCAAACGGTGCAGAGGCATCACGGGGAAAAGCTGGCGGATGGCCCAGGAATCCGGAAGAGACTGGAACAGTGAAAAATTGCCGTAATAAAAGTCCACCATGGAGCAGGAAAGCTCCCTGAGATCCTCCGGAATGGTCTCCATCTCCGCCAGCATGCGGGAAATGCGGCTCAGGATATGCCAATAATAAGCCTCTCCCAGCCCGCGCTGCCGCAGGGTGGCGTTCCCGTAAAAAAACTGGGCTCTCAACTGATCCCGGTAATAGCAGGCGTCATTATAGCACTCCTGCATATTCTTCCTGGCCAGCGTCCGGTCCGTGTCCGCAAAAGCCTTCAACAGCTCCGGAGCGTCATCCGGAAGCTCGGGCGGAGGTTCCTCGCCCGGAGCGCTCGTCACATCCAGCACGTTGAACACCAGCACGGAATAATAGGCCACTACGGCCCGTCCGGACTCCGTCACCAGCGTGGGATGGGGAACCCCGTACTTGGAACACATGTCTCCCACAACCTCCACCACGTCACGGGCAAACTCCGCAATGGAATAATTGCAGGAAGAATGGAAATTCGTCTTGGAACCGTCATAATCCACGGCCAGGCCGCCGCCCATGTCCAGCGTGCCCAGAGGGGCGCCCTCCTTCACCAGGTCCACGTAAATGCGGACCGCCTCCGTCAGCCCCTCGCGCACCACGGAAATATTTGGAATCTGGGACCCCTGATGATAATGGAGCAGCTTCAGGCAGTCCAGCGCATCCACCTGCTTCAGCTTATCCACCACATCCACCACCTGGGCTGCGTTCAGCCCGAAAACGGACTTATCCCCCGCGGATTCCTGCCATAACCCGGACCCCTTGGCCGCCAGCTTGACGCGCACGCCCAGATTAGGGCGGATATCCATCCTTCTGGCGCGCTCCAGAATAACGTCCAGCTCGGAAGGCATTTCCAGCACGATAAAAATATTCAGCCCCATCTTCTGGGCCGTCAACGCCAGGTCAATAAACTCGTCATCCTTGTACCCGTTGCAAATCAGATAGGCATTCGGATTGTGCATATGGGCCATGGCGGCTATCAGCTCCGGCTTGGAACCGGCCTCCAGACCATAATCATACTTGGTGCCGAACTCCGCAATCTCCTCCACCACCTGGCGCTGCTGGTTCACCTTGATGGGGTAAACGCCCTGGTACTTACCCTGGTACCCCGCCTCCTTGATTGCTTTCCGGAAACTGTCGTTCAGCTCCGCAATACGGCTGCGCAGCAAATCCCGGAACCGGAACAGAACGGGAACGGTAGTCCCGCGCTCCTTCAGCCCCTCCAGCAAATCGCACAGGCTGACATCCTTCTTTCCTCCATCCTCGTCATTCAGGCGTACGGTAACCTCTCCCTTTTTGCTGATGCGGAAATAACCGTTCCCCCAATCGTCAATGCCGTACAAATCTGCGGAATCATGGTGACTCCACCCGCGGACTTTCTGCTTGATGCCTTCTTTAGCTGCTGCCATGTCAATCTGTCTGGTCAAATATTCTAGCCCAGGCGGGCCTCAAAATCTTCATAGGAAAAACGGCGCACCGTCTCCACGGAACCGTCTTTTCTCTGAACGGCGATGTCCGGATGGCGCACGCCATTGAAAAACGTAGTCTTCACCATCGTATAATGCGCCATATCGTCAAACACAAGTTCGTCACCTACCGCCAGGGGCTCCGCGAAGGAATAATCTCCAAGCCGGTCTCCCGCCAGGCACGTGGGGGCGCCCAGCCGGTACGTATAAGCTTTTTCCCCGGCCTTCCCCGCCAGCGCATAGCTCTCCCCTTCCAACCGTACGGCTGGCTGCTGCGCGGAACGGAGGGAAGCGTCTCCTGCAATCTGGAACACATCCGGCCGATAAGGCATTTCCAGCGTATCCGGCATGTGGGCGGATGCGGAAACATCCAGAATGGCATGATTCACCCCCTCCGCGGAAAAAAGGTCCAGCACCCGGCACCGCAGCACCCCGGTATGAATGGCAGCGGCCTCTCCCGGTTCCAGCCATACCTCCACGCCGTAGCGTTCGCGGATGCGGCGGATAAGTGCCGCCAGCAGCTTCCGGTCATAGTCGGGTTTGGTAATCCAATGACCTCCTCCCATATTCAGCCAGGAAATCTCCGGGCGGCTCAGAAGATGGCCGAAGTGGCGTTCCACCGCATCCATCGTTACCGCCAGGTCATCCGCTCCCTGTTCGCATAAAGTATGGAAATGAAGACCGGAAATGCCGGACAGGTCCGCCCCCTGCATCATGTCCGGCGTCACGCCCAAGCGGGAACCGGGGGCACAGGGGTCATATATGGGCGTATGCCCGGTGGAACATTGGGGATTGACGCGCAAGCCGCATTTCAATTCACCGGAAACAAAGCGGGGATGCCGCATCACTTCCTCCCGGAAACGGCTCCACTGCGTCAGGCTGTTAAAATCAAGATGGCTGGAAATCTCCGCCAGCTCCGCTATTTCCTCCGGGGCATGGCCGGGAGAATAAGTCAGCACATGCTTCCCGAACCTGCGCCGGGCCAGCCGCGCCTCCCACAGGCCGGAAGCGCAGCAGCCGTCCAGCCAGGGGGACAGGGCCTCAAAACAGGGCCAGCAGGAAAACCCCTTCAGCGCCAGAGCGATGCGGCACCCTGCGGCATCCGCCACATCCCTCAGGATAAGAGCGTTGCGTTCCAGGGCCGGCAGGCTGATAATAAAGGCGGACATAAAGCAACGACAACCTAAGCGATTCAGAACGATTTGCGAGAAAAATTTTAGTAATTTACCATCATACCTGCGAGACGGGCATGAGAACGCCTTCCCCACTCCCGCCAGCCCCCCGCATCAAACGGAAACGTCAAAAAACGGCACAAAACGGTACCTCCTGCATTCTTTTCCTTGAAATGGGATGTATTTTCCTCTTTTATAACGTAACCATTGCGATTGCCATGACTAACATTCATCCCTTCACTACTGCAGCAGCCTGCATCCTGACCGCCGGAGCAGCGCTCTTCACCAGCTCTTGCCAACCTGCCTCTCCCGAGAGCTATGCCCGTCAATTTGCTACTGCCCAGCACGTATCCGTGCACGGCTACAATGGCCGTGAAACGCTGACCTCCCGGGTTTACGCTGACTGGGGCAGCATGCCGGCCAATGCGCGCCGCGCCATGGAGGAATACATCAAGGGCGCTGAATGGAAAACGATGGACTACATCCGCCCGCAGTACTTCATCCAGGTAGACCGCTCTTTCTGGGCGATCTGCATTGACAATGACGGCAACATGACAGGCATCATTCCCTTCCGCAATGGCAAGGACGCCCGCAAGATGTCCGTCAACAACCACTTCAAGATGCTGGTCAACACGACGGACCGGGCTCCCGCCCTGGGCTATGCCATCCTGAAAAACCTGGCTTATGCTGACGGACTCCGCGTCAGCACCCGCAAGGCTGACGGTCTGGAAACTCCCGTTCCCGCCCCTCCGGCCATGAAAGTCGTTGTTCCGCCCAAGGGAGCTGCTCCGTCCGCAGTGCCCGCTGCCAAATCCGCAGCAACGTCCGTTTCTGAACCAGGCGCTACGGAAGAAACTCCTGCCGACGATACTGCCGGAACGGAAGAGGAGCCCTCTGCGGACAGCGCTGCTGAAAGCGAAGATACCACGACAACGGATGATGCCGCTGTCACCGACGATTTTTAAACCCTCCCTTTCAGGGGACTTCGTTATTTAACCCTTGTCACGCCCCGACGCCATATCCGTCGGGGCGTTTTTTATCCCTCCCGAACCAGTTCCCTTGCTCATTCCTCCCCTTGCTCCGAAAAAAGCTGAGGCCTTCATTCACGAAAAACGATGATCCTGCATCCGGAAAAGAAAACACACACCATTCCTATACCGGACAGAAAAAACTACTGGAAAAAGAAGTGAGGGCACCCCAGCCTCGACCCGGTCCGCCCGGCGGGATGTGAATCCTGCCGGGGGTTATGAAAAAACTTTGGAAAAACGTTATTGCGGATCATCAAAAACCATTCCCCTTCACCTGGTCGGGCCACGGAACGGAACTCCCGGCAGGAGCGCCCAGCTCATTGTCCTTCTTATAGGTTGGCATCTGCGCTTTCCTCTCCCGGAGCAACCTGCCCATGACAACAGCCATTTCCCTGGTTTTCCGCGGCTCCCTGGAAGCCAGGTTTTCCTTCTCGCCGATATCTTTCCTTAAATGGTACAGCTCAAAGCTCTGGGTCAGGTGGCGGTAAATCAATTTCCAATCCCCCTGGCGCAATGCGGTGGAAGAAGTATACTGAGGCGCCTGCCGGCTGCCTTCCCCCCAATTATTCGGCTGGTGGAACAAAAGGGGGCGGTCTTCAGGAAACCGGCCGCCTTTGAGCAAAGGAACCAGGCTTAAGCCGTCAAGCTTCTGCGGAACTTCTACGTTCCGGCATCCGGCGATATCCAGAAGAGTTGGGAAAAAATCGTCAATAACCACCGGAACGGCACACCTTGAACCGCCCTTCGTCACGCCCGGCCAAGAAACAATCATAGGCTCCCGGATACCGCCTTCCATGCATGACCCCTTGCCGAAGGAAAGAGGGTAATTGGCCTCTTCATTGCCCAGTCTGCCGGAGATGGCCAGGCCTCCGTTATCCGACATAAACACCAGTACGGTATTTTTTTCCAGATGATGTTCCCTGAGATACTTCATGATATCCCCCAGGCTTTTGTCCATCCCCTCGATCAGCCCGGAATAATGTTTCTCCGTCCGGGACCACTTGTGGCCGTCCTCCGGGTTTTTGTAGGCATCCGCAAACCTCTTGTCGTAAGCGCGCTCATCCAGCGGAGAATGCAAAGCGTAATGGGCCATGTACAGATAAAAGGGCTTGCCAGCCTCCCTGGGATTGGTCCTGATGGCTTCCAGGCGTTTAATGGCCTCCCGCGTCAGGGCCTCCGTCAAAAATACATCGTCCTGGTAATAATTATTCTCATCCAGTCCGCGCACATGGTTAAACCCCTTTCCGTAATGCCTGGAACCGCGGTAATCCGCCGGATGGCCGATCTCCGTACCTGCGATATTATAATCAAATCCCATATTCAACGGATTGGAACCCGGAGTTCCCTGCGTGCCGAAATGGGCCTTCCCGCAATGGACGGTAACATAACCGCACTTCTTCAGCATCTCCGGCAGTGTAGCCGCCGTGGCAAAAGGACGCGTCATGTGATAGCGCATATCCTCCCCGGAAATGGGGCGTTTTGTCGTTCCCCTGGCGGGAGTGCCTATAGGCTGAAGGCCGTTCAACGCCCAGTCCGGAGGCAGGAGGCTCCTGCTGTTGGCGTCCGTCGTCCCGTTCTGTTCCCGTACCCAGCAGGTCACGCGGTGCCGCGCCGGATTCATGCCGGACATCAGGCTCACCCGGGAAGGAGTGCAAAGGGGATGGGCATATGCATCCGTAAACGTCATGCCCTGGGAAGCCAGCTTCTCCATATTCGGCGTCCGGTAGCGCCTGTTCAAAAAGGTTTTCTTCGGGTTGCCCTGGCTGTCGGACCAGAACGGGTGGGAAGTATCCTGCCATCCCATGTCATCTACCAGGAAAACGATGATATTGGGCTTCTTTCCGGAAACAGGGTTGGAACCATTGCCCAGAGCGGATGCCCCGGCAAACAGGAACAATGCTCCGCAGACGGCGGACATAATACAGGAAGTAAACTTCATGGTCGCAATCAACAAAAACCTTTCAGTCAAGGAATACGCGCAAATGTCTTCTTACCTTTCCCCTTTTTTCCGAAAAACGGCATCATGCCCCCGGAGCATTGGAAGCGCCTGCATTCCGCCGGGTTTAGGCTTGATTGCCCCGCGGGCGGAGTATACATTCCCTCCCGTCATGTCCGAGCGCAAGAAACCATATCCCTTTGACGTTTTTGAACCTAAATGGCAACAGATCTGGGACGAGAGGAAAACCTTTAAAGTAAACAACCCCGGAGAAGAAGGCTTTGATGCGTCCAAACCCAAATACTACGTGCTGGACATGTTCCCCTACCCCAGCGGGGCGGGCCTGCATGTGGGTCATCCGGAAGGGTACACCGCCACGGATATTGTAGCGCGTTTCAAACGCATGAACGGCTTCAACGTGCTCCATCCCATGGGGTGGGACTCCTTCGGCCTTCCGGCGGAACAATACGCCATTAAAACCGGACAGCACCCCTCCGTCACTACCTTCCGGAATATAGACAACTTCCGCCGCCAGCTCAAAATGCTGGGGTTCTCTTACGACTGGGACCGGGAAATAGCAACAACGGACCATGAATACGTCCGTTGGACCCAGTGGATATTCCTCCAGCTTTACAACTCCTACTACAACAAGGAACTGAAAAAGGCGCGCCCCGTTTCCGAACTGGAGGAACAGGGATTGAGCCGGGAAGAAATCGACCAGCGCCGGCTGGCCTACGTAGCGGAAGCTGCCGTCAACTGGTCCCCGGACCTGGGGACCGTCCTTGCCAATGAGGAAGTGGAGGAATGGAAATCCAAGGGACACCGCGTGGAACGCCGCCCCCTGCGCCAGTGGATGCTGCGCATCACGGACTACGCGGAACGCCTCATTGACGAGCTGGAGCCCCTGGACTGGCCGGAATCCATTAAACTGCTTCAGCGCAACTGGATAGGCAAATCGGAAGGTGCGGAAGTGGACTTCACCTTGGACGGAGAAACGATCACTGTTTACACCACCAGGCCGGACACCCTCTTTGGAGCCACCTACATGGTTCTTTCCCCGGAGCACCCTCTGGTAGATACCGTCACCACGCCGGAACAGAAACATGCTGTGGAACAATACCGCGCCCAGTGCGCCTCCAAAAGCGACCTGGAACGCACGGACCTCTCCAAGGAAAAAACAGGGGTCTTCACCGGAGCCTATGCCGTCAATCCGGTCAATGGAAAACAAATTCCCGTCTGGATCGCGGACTATGTGCTGATGGGTTACGGAACCGGAGCCATCATGGCCGTCCCCGCCCATGACGAACGCGACTTCGCCTTTGCCCAGGTCTTCGGCCTGCCCATACTCCAGGTAGTTCAGCCGCCCAGTGAAGACACGGACTGGCGCGGCTTCTGCGGTTATGAAGGTTCCAGCGTGAACTCCGGCTTCCTGACCGGGCTGCCTACTCCGGAAGCCAAGGAAAAAATGATCCTCTGGCTGGAAGAAAACGGCAAGGGACGCCGCAAAGTAAACTACAAGCTGCGCGACTGGCTCTTCTCCCGCCAGCGTTACTGGGGGGAACCATTCCCCATCGTATGGGAAAACGGTCGCCACCGCGCCCTGCCGGAAAGCGAACTCCCCGTACTCCAGCCGGATCTGGACGACTTCGCCCCCACGGGAGACCCCCGCGGCCCGCTGGTCAAGGCTGCGGAATGGATAGCCTACACGCCCACAGCCCACCGGGAAACAAACACCATGCCCCAATGGGCTGGCTCCTGCTGGTACTACCTGCGTTACCTGGATCCGGCCAACACGGAACGCTTCGTCAGCCGGGAAGCGGAACAATACTGGATGGGCTCCGTCGGCTCCCCCGGAGGCGTGGACCTGTACGTGGGCGGCACGGAACACGCCGTGCTCCACCTTCTCTATGCCCGCTTCTGGCACAAGGTACTCTTTGACCTAGGCTACCTCAGCACCAATGAACCCTTCCAGAAACTCGTCAACCAGGGGCTCATCCTAGGGGAAGACGGCCAGAAAATGTCCAAATCCCGCGGCAACGTCGTCAATCCGGACGACATCGTCCGCGAATATGGCGCGGACTCCCTGCGGTTATATGAAATGTTCATGGGCCCTCTCAAGGACGTGAAACCCTGGGCAACCAAAGGTGTGGAAGGCATTTCCCGCTTCCTGGCCCGCGTCTGGCGCGTGGCCTTCCGGGAAAATCAGGAAGGAGAATGGGAAATCAACTCCAAACTGGTGGAGAACGCTCCGGAAGCCGGGGTGCTTGCCGTACGCAAGGAATTGCACAAAACCATTAAAAAAGTGACGGAGGACATCAATGGCATGTCCTTCAACACCGCCATCGCGAAAATGATGGAATGCACCAATGCCATGACCTCCGCGGATGTGGTGGACGTTCAGGACTATGATGCTTTCCTGACCCTGCTGAATCCCTTTGCCCCCCACCTTACGGAAGAAATACACAGCCGCCTGCAAACAACCTTCCCGGCTCTGGCCCAGACGCAGCTTTGCCAGAAAAGCTGGCCTGAATGGGAGGAAGCCCTGCTGGAGGAAAATACCGTTCCCATGGTCATCCAGGTGAACGGCAAGCTGAGGGACAAACTGGAAGTGCCCAAGGACATCTCCCGGGAAGAACTGGAAAAACAGGCCCTGGCTTCCGCCAAGGTGAAAACCTTCCTGGACGGCGTCACTGTGCGCAAGGTAATTGTCGTACCCGGCCGCCTCGTCAACATTGTAGCCAACTGACATCCCGAAAAGCCTCCCTCAGCCATGACCATAATCTCCCCGTCCCTGCTGGCCGCTGATTTCTCCCGCATTGGAGAGGAAGCGCGGCGAGCCTTTGACTCCGGTGCCGACTGGCTGCATCTGGACATCATGGACGGCCACTTTGTGGACAACATCTCCTTTGGCCCGGAAATCTGCGCCGCCGTCAGAAAAGCGGTGGGGCCGAACCGCTTTCTGGATGCCCACCTGATGATAGAACGGCCGGACCACTACTTTGACCGCTTCGTCAGGGCAGGTGTGAACCTCATCTGCTTTCACGTGGAACTGGGAGACTCCTACTACATTCGCAACACACTCGGGCGAATCCGGGAAGCCGGAGTAAAAAACGGCCTGGCTCTCAACCCGGCCACACCCTTTGAAGCCGTAGAACCTTACCTGGCGGAAATAGACCTGCTGCTGGTCATGTCCGTAGTGCCTGGCTTCGGCGGCCAGTCCTTCATGCCTTCCGTATTGGACAAGGTGGAAAAAGCCGCCGAATGGCGCACGGAAAACCGCGCCTCCTTCCTCATTCAAATGGATGGAGGAATTGGCCAAAACAATGCCGCTCAATGCGCTCTGGCCGGAGCGGATGTGCTGGTGGCAGGCTCCTCTACCTTCAAGGCTCCGGATATGGCCCGCGCCATTGCGAAAATGAAATAACCCGCCTGGCACTTCGGAAAATCAAAAATCCGAAAATCCGCCCTGAAACGCCGGAATCCATCCCCGGCATTCCGTCATCAGGCTCCAGGAAAGAGCCCTACTCAAAACATTGCAGGACAGGCACGCCAGCCCGGAGGCTATGTCGCTGCCGTGCCCATCATGTCTCCCTGCCGGGCAAACAGCTCCAGGCCTTCTTCCGTCTTTTCCAACAAATCGGAAGCCAAACTGACTCTTCCCGGTTCAAAAAAGCACATTACCGTGGAGCCTCCAAAGGCAAAATACCCCTTCTCCGCCCCTCTTGCGGAGAAAACACCCGGAACATACGTCTCTTCAATCAACCCAACTCCGGTAGCTCCCACCTCCAGCATGGCGACCTCTCCCCACAACTCTGACCGGATCAGGGTCAAATTCCTTTTATTAGTCCATAGCCACGCCAGACGGCCGCGCAGGCAATACGGAGATACGCTTGCCAGCGGGCCTCCCAGCTTCGTCCAGGGCCCGGGCACCCCGGACACCGGAAAATGAAACCGGTGGTAATCCGTAGGGCACAGGCGCGACAAGACGACGGCGCCGGCCGCATACCGCTCAGCCAGGGTGTCGCTCCCCAGAAGGGAAGGCAGGTCAAAACGCTGCCCTTTCACGAAAACGTTTTTAATTCGGTCGGCGCGTTCCCAACCCATGTGCCGGGCATCCGCAGGAAAAACGGCCGTATCCTCCCCGCCGGCCAAAGGGCGAGCTCCCGGTTTCAGGCGGCGGTAGAAAAAATCGTTGAAATGCCTGAACTCCCCCACTCCCTTGAGAGAATCTTCCATATTAATGCCGTACTCCTCCACAAAGGAGGGAATGGAGCGGGCGCTGGAAGGGCGATTCTTCAACCAACCCAGCAAACGGGAAAAAACGCCGCGTTTAATCAGGACATGCAGTGCCGCCTTCCCCGAAGCAGTGCCGTAAATCCATTGCATATACTTCTCCCCCGGTACCTGCTCCCGTTCCTCCCTGCCCGTATAGCGGTTGTAATAGCGTATGCCCTCCATGGAACGCCTAGAATGTCTTCCGTCCCTCCGTTTGTCCAGCCGAAAGAATATCCCTGCCTCCCGTTTCCAGCATGCAGCATGGGAGCTTCGCTCCTCCTCACCGTTTCCCATCCCTCTGTCCAAGGCACCCTGTCCCGCCCAGGATTCAAATACTGCGAAGCATGAGGCATCCTGTCTTTCTGCCGGGCCACCCAAACCTTGCTTTTCAAAAATGGTAAACGAAAAATACCCACGCCTTAAGAACGCTCTCCACGGTCATTCCTTCTATTCCAGCCTCCTGTCTAGATAACCGTTCTTTTTTACTGCGTCCAGAAACATCTTCCTCATTCCTTCACAAAACCAGGAATTCACCTACCGGAAAACAGGAATATCCGGATCTATATACATGCCTTGCTGCCACCCTAACGGCAGTCAACTGACCTATCTTCCTCTTGCGCCGCCATGCAACAGGAGCCGCCCTTACGGACGGCTCCTGTTTAAGGCTCAATAGAAGAAGCTTGCCTCGCTCTTACAGGGCAGTCGGGATTTCCTTGCCCAGTTCAGACGCCTTTTTGGCGGAACCATCCCCGGCAATACGTTCCAGAATCACATCCTTGTAGCTCATGCCCCCCAGAATCATCGGCAGCACATGCACATCATGGGGGACCATGACGTCCAGGACATAGGCCTCAGGGGATTCAATCATCCGAGTGATAGCCGCCGGAAGCTCCTCTATGCGAAGCACACGCTCGCACTTGACGCCGAATCCGGCACAAATAAGCGGATAGTTCGGGTAGATGACATCTTCCGTTTTATGGGTAGGATCATAATTGTCGTGCGGGTCCGCCAGGAAGGTCTGGGCCCGGTTGGAATCATACTTCAAATCTTCCCACTGGACCACCATGCCCAGGTGCTGGTTGTTCAGGATAATGCATTTGACGGGCAGACGCTCCACATGAATGGTTGCCAGCTCCTGAATATTCATGAGCATGGAACCGTCCCCGTCAATATTCACGACCAGTCTGTCCGGATAAGCCAGGCACGCTCCCATGGAGGCGGGAAGTCCATAGCCCATGGTTCCCAAACCGCCGGAAGTGGCCAGACGGCGGGGCTTGTCAAATTTGAAGAATTGAGCGGCAAACATCTGATGTTGGCCCACCCCCGTGCAGATGATGGGGTCCTTGTCCGCCGTCTGGCGGTAGAGCTCCTCAACGACAGCCTGCGGGGCGATATACCCCTTGCGGTCCTCATAGGAGAAGGGGTACTGTTTTTTCCAGCCGTCAATCACGCCGAACCATTCAGGAGTGCGGGTGTAGCCGGAGGATTTGCGCTCCCAGCCTTTTGCGGCCAGAGCGGAGTTGAGCACCCGGAGGGCGTCCTTCACGTTTGCGCGGATGGGATACGCCACCTTCTTGTTTTTATTGATCTCGCTGGCGTCAATGTCAATGTGAACGATCGTGGATTCCGGACAGAACATATTGACGGCGCCTGTCACGCGGTCGTCAAACCGGGCACCCAGGGCAATAACCAGATCCGCTTCATTCACGGCGTTATTCGCAAACACGGCTCCGTGCATGCCCAGCCAACGCAGGGAAAGAGGGTGGGTTTCCGGCATGGCGCCAATGCCCATCAGGGTGGTCGCCACAGGAATCTGGGAACGTTCCGCAAATTCCAGAAGATCCCCGGAAGCTTCCGCAGAAATGATGCCGCCGCCGGCGTAAATGACAGGCCGCCTGGCGTTTTCAATCAACGGGATGAGTTCTTCCAGCTTGTCCGCAGGGACGGGCAGCACGGGGTTGTAGCCGGGAATATCCATCTCCATGTCAAAGTCCGGTGTGAACACGGCCTCCTGCACGTCCTTGGGCATGTCAATCAGCACAGGGCCCGGACGGCCCGTAGAGGCGATGTAGAAGGCTTCCTTGATGATACGGGGCAGTTCTTCCGGTTCCGTCACCAGATAGCTGTGCTTCACGATAGGGGCGGTCATGCCGAATACGTCTGTTTCCTGGAAGGCGCCGCGTCCAATCAAGGAGCGCATGACCTGAGCCGTAATCGCCACCAGAGGCGTGGAGTCCAGATAAGCATCCGCAATGGAGGTAATCATGTTGGTGGCGCCGGGGCCGGAAGTAGAAATGCAAACGCCCACCTTGCCCGTAACGCGGCCATAGCCTTCCGCGCCGAATGCCCCGCCCTGTTCATGGCGGGGCAGGATGGTCCGTATCTTGGGCTGATGGCTCAGGGCCTGATGAATCGGCATGCTGGCGCCGCCAGGATAGGCAAAGACGACGTCTACACCTTCACGCACGAGGCATTCCACGAGCACTTCAGCTCCTGTCATGCGGGTTTTCGTCGGGGCGGATGATGTTTTGTCGTTTGTGCTCATGTGCAAATAATATTTTATTTGTTCAATAGGAAAAAAGGTTCTAACGCATTCCGGGCGCAATGTGAAGCCTTTTCCTTAAAAGGAAGAAGGGCATGGAGAAAGGAGGAAAATCCCGGAATCCCCTTCCGTACCAAATCCGGAAAGAGGAATCAGGCCAGGGATGGCCGCCGGACCTGTACGCAGTCCATTCCTGCGGCCGCGGCAGCTTTCATGCCGGGTTCGGCATCCTCAAAAACCACGCAACGGTCCGGGGATGCCCCCAGGAGTTCCGCCGCCTTCAAAAACATGTCCGGAGCAGGTTTGCCATGCTCCACCTCATCCGGCGTCAAAATCACATCAAAAAGGCCTGAAAGTCCGGCAGCAGCCAGAGTCCGGGACGCTCCCAGCATGGCGCTCCCGGTAGCTATCGCCTTGGGGGCGTCTCCCAGGGAATGCACGAATTCCACCACTTCCTGGATAGGCTGCATGCCTTCCTTTTCCAGCATTTCCAAATAAATGCGGCGCTTGTCCGCAGCTGTGGACTCCGCATCCATGTGCATGCCGTACCGTTCATTTAAAAAACGCACCACATCATTGGCGGATTTTCCGCCGCAGGAATAAAATTCATCCGCCCGGAACACATGGTCCGGAGCCCCCGCTCGAGCCAGGGCTTCACGCCATGCCCTGTAATGGAGCGGCATGCTGTCCACCAGGGTGCCGTCCAAATCAAAAATATATCCTTCATATCTTTTTTCAGGCAAATCCACGCGTTTCTTCATAACGGGAGAATATAGTGCCACAAACTCCTTTTCCGGTAAAGCCCACAGTCAGCCCGTGCAGGAAAGGAATGCCTTAAAAAATACATCAAGAGCTTGACATTTTGTCCTGTTATTCTAATGTTTTTGCCACCTCGAAACGGAAACCGAACCTTTTTTAAACATGGCCAATACCAAATCCGCACTCAAGCGCATCCGCCAGACAGCAACCCGCACCGCCCGCAACCGCGCCGTGACCTCCAAGTTGAAGACCCTCCGCAAGAAAGTTGCCGCTGCGGTGGAAACGTCCGACAAGGAAGCCGCTGCTGCTGCCTACAACACTTTCTCCTCAGCCGTTGACAAAGCCGCCAAGGTTGGCACCATCCCCGCCAATCGTGCAGCCAACTACAAGAGCAAGGCCGCCAAGGCCATCGCAAAAATCGCCTGAGTTTTCACTTCGGTTTTCTGACGATTCTTTATGGCAAGCCGCTCTGTTCTGCTGAGCGGCTTGTTTTATTTTCTACTCCCATGCAGCAATCCCGCCTGGATAAAGCCAAACTGATTATTGACCGTCCCGGGGACTTCAAGGTTTGCGAAGCCTGCGGTTCCATCGTATCCCTGACTACGGCAGTGTGTCCCAACTGCAACGCCTACCGTTTTGACTCCAATACGGAATATGTCGTGGAACAAGCTGTACTGCTTGCATCCCGGGAACAACGTTCCGTTACACCGGAAGATTTGGAAATTTAGGAAACGCTCCCGCGCAGTTTTCCCTATGCTTTCTTCCGCGGCCCAGGCAACTGCGCCGTGTTACGGAAAAAACGGCCGTGCCGCCGTTGAAAGAGAACTCTTCTTTTTTCTCATTCACCAAACCGGAGGCGTTTTGCTACTTGCGCAGATCCGCAATGCGGAGGATGGTGGCCTCAATCAGGTTGGCCGGGCATGAGGCGCCCGCCGTAATTCCCACCTTCAGGGATTTGCCCAGGTTCTGCACTACCGGTTCCGTAGTCATGCGGCGCACTTCCCGCGTCTTCGTATCAAAAGCATCCACATACTGGATGGACTTGATGCATTCTGCGGACTCAATGAAATACGTGGGCACATGCTCCCTGGCAATATCCACCAGATGCGTTGTGTTGGAACTGTTGTAGCCACCCACCACAAACATGACGTCCAGAGGATTTTTCAGCAGTTCATACAGGGCATCCTGGCGATCCTGGGTAGCACCGCAAATGGTGTCAAACACATAAAAATTATCATCGTCCCCGTCCCTCTGAACAATGGCATCCTTCACCATCTTCTGAAGCGTCTGCGTCTCCGTTTTCAACATGGTGGTCTGGTTGGCGATGCCAACCTCCTCCAGATCCCGGTCGGGATCGAATCCCGGGGAACAGCATCCTTCAAACCGTTTCAGGAATGCCTCGCGGTCTCCGCGGCCCATGATGTAGTCGCACAGGATACGGGCATCCTCCAAATCGTAAACCACCAGGTATTTCCCCCTTCCCCGTTCCCCAAGAGCCCGGGAAGCCGTAGCGCTGGTTTCCTCATGGGTAGCCTTACCGTGGATAATGGAGGTAATCCCCATGGCGGCGTAATTCTTCACTCTTTTCCAGACCTTCATCACGTCCCCGCATGTCGTATCCACAATCTGCACGCCCTTCTCCTCCAGCGCATCCATGAAAGGAGTGGGAACACCGAACGCAGGAATAATCACCACATCGTCCGGAGCAACCCGGTCATAGGAGGAATCCAACTGCTTCCAGGGAAGTTTTCGAATGCCCATTTCCTCCAGCTGTCGGTTCACTTCCGGATTGTGAATAATGTCCCCAATCAGAAAAATCCGCCGGTCCGGAAACACTCTGCGTGCCGCATATGCTATATCAATAGCACGGCGCACGCCGTTGCAGAACCCGAACTCCCGGGCGAGAAAAAATTCCGTATGGCCCAGATTGTACACATTGCCCGCAGAACGGATGTGGGAAATCAATTCACTCTGGTAATGCTGCTGGATTTCCTTTTCCACCTGCTCCATTACTTCGGCCCGTCTCACATTCACTCTGGCTTTGCGGGTTGAGTCCTGATTCATGCTCCCAGCTTCCACACTTTCCTTCTTTCGTCAAGACAATCACAGCTTGCCAACCGGAGCTTTTCACGGTATGCACAGACCCATGCTCCTGGCCCTGGCCCCCATGAAAGATGTGACGGATCTGGCTTTCCTCAACACATTGAAGGACTTGAATTCCCTGCCGGATTATTTCATCACGGAGTATTTCCGGACGGTGGCCCATCATAAAAAGATGTCGCCATACATTCTGCGCTCCATTGATGAAAATCCTACAGGCCGCCCCATTTACGGACAGCTCGTGGGCCATGAACCGGAATACCTGGCAAGGGATGCGCAGGTCCTGATGGAACACGCCTGTGCAGGCGTGGATCTGAACATGGGCTGCCCCGCTCCCATCGTATGCCGGAGAAATGCGGGCGGAGGCATGCTGCGGTCCCTGAAGGCCATGGACGCGGCCCTGGGAGCGCTCCGGGACGTATTGCCCCCCGGAGCCTTCACCGTCAAATGCCGCCTGGGATACGAAACGCCGGACGAGTTTGAACGGATTCTTCCGGTAATTGCCTCCCATTCCCCGGACAGGGTGTGCATCCACGCCCGCACCGTCCGTGAGGGCTACCGCTCCCCGGTACACCCGGAATGGGTGAAATGGGCCGCAGGAATGCTGAAATGCCCAGTAGTCGCCAACGGAAATATTGTGGATGCAGCCACAGCGGAGGCATGGGTGCGGCTGGCCCGGCCAGCTGGGCTGATGATTGGACGGGCAGCCCTGCGCAATCCCTGGATATTTTCACAGCTTCATTCCCGCTTTCAGGGCCATCCTGCAGCAGACCTTACTTTCCGGAACGTGCTGCACTATATTCGCCGCCTTTATGAACGCACGCGGGAAATGCAGGAACATTATGTGGAGGAAAAACACATCCACCGCATGAAAAAATACCTGGTTTATACCGCGCGGGGACTTCCCGACACTTTTGACCATTACATGAAAAGGGCGAAAACCGCCCGCGATTTCATGCGCATTTGCGAGGATATTCTGGATAACGACGCACCCTTTGCCCCCACTCCGCCGGAAGACACGCATCTCTTTGCCCATTTCCATACTCTTCTTGCGCAAGAGGAAGCTTGTCTCCCTCCCGGAATTCAGGTATGAATTTCAACGTTCATGAATCTGCTGCCTTTCGCCCTTCTTCCGGGCCTGACCGCCGCTATTTGCGCCGCCCATGACGCCATTCAGGACGGGGTGGAGTTTCTGCGTGCCCACATGCCCGCGCAGGACAGGGGGACGGTTACGCAAGAAAGGCTGGTCCGGGAAGTCCGCCTCGCCCTGGCTGCACGGAGCCAATTCCCCTGGGCTGCCCAGGTTCCGTGGGAACTTTATGAAAATAATGTTCTCCCTTATGCCGTGGTCAACGAACCGCGCGACGAATGGAGGGAGCAGTTCCATCACCTCTTCGCACCGCTTGTTTCCCCATGCAAGACGGGGCGGGAAGCCGCCCTCGCCATCGCCTCCCGGATCCAGAAAACCCTGAATGTACGCTATTCCACGGAGAGAAGAGTTCCCCACCAGGGAGTCAAGGAATCCCTGCAATCCGGCAAGGTCTCCTGTACGGGCCAAAGCATCCTGCTAATCTGCGCTCTTCGCTCCGTGGGCATTCCGGCCCGCATGGCGGGCGTTCTTACCTGGAACCACGTGCGCGGCAACCACAACTGGGTGGAAGCCTGGTGTGACGGAGAATGGAAAATGCTGGAATACAATGAAAAGGACTTCAACACCCCGTGGGTGATGTCCGCCATCAGCATGCTGGATCCCCGCAAACCGGAGAACGCCATTTATGCCACCTCCTGGAAAAAAGAACCTTCAGGAGCCTTTTTTCCTATGATATGGGAAGCCCGCTACGACGACAAACGGCACGCGCTGGCTTTCCCTCCGGAAAGCCGTACCGTCCCCGCCGTCAATATCACGGACCGCTACATGAAACTGGCGAATGAATGGGTGGCGGCCCAACCGGAATATGTGCTCGGCAGCCGGCTGATGCTGGACATCAGGGAAGAGAGAAAAAACGGTGCCAGAAGGCTTCCTTTGCACGTCGTCCTCAAATCGGAAGAAGGGAAAGTTCTGGCGGAAGGCATTACACCCGGACCGTCCGACGACATGAGGAAGTTTCTTGAGGTACTCCTGCCGGACAATATTTCCCGCGGCATGCTGGAGTTCAAGCTGCCTGACGGAACCGTGCGCCATGAACCTGTGGCACACACGGAAGCCCCGGTTCAGATTTTGAACTTCTTCGTGTCCGCTCCATGAAAATTCCCCTGTTTTTCAATAACACGGCGCGCAGCGCCAGAGCCGGACGATTCCGCCGCTGGCTGGATCGGCATCGGGATTTTTTTGACGTCATTGAACCGGAAAGCAGGGAAGACATGTTGAACCATTTGGTTTCTCAGGCTAATTCCGGAGCGCCGGCCGTTGCTGTGGCAGGCGGGGACGGCACGCTGGGAATCGCGGCAAGGGCTCTCTGCAATACGGAAACGGTGCTGGCCCCCTTCCCTGCGGGTACCATGAATGTTTTTTCACGGGAAATAGGAATCCGCCCGGATTTCGACCATGCCCTGCACATTCTGAACACGGGGCGTTCCAAAAATGTGGACCTGTTCGCATTCAACGGGCAAGTTTTTCTCCAAATGGCGGGCATTGGCGCGGATGCCCGAGCCGTAGAACTGACCACATGGGAAATGAAAAAAAAATGGAAAGCCCTTGCCTATGTAATTGCCGGCGCCCGCGTCTGTACGGAAAAACAGCCGCACCTCACCCTGACCACAGATGAAGGCCGGGTATTGGAAGGCCGTTCCATCATCTTCGGCAATGGACGCAAGTATGGCGGGCCGCTTAACTTCTTTGCTGAAGCGGACAACAGTGACGGCCTTCTGGACGCAGTAGTATTCAGGCATTCCATTACTTCCATCATCGGGGAATTCCTGATGGCCGCAGTCCAAGGGGGCTTTCATTCCCGGAGGAGCGGCAGTTTTGAATACATCCGGATGACGGGGGGAACCGTCACCTCCGCCGGACAGGCCTCCTGCGAACTGGACGGCGATTATGCAGGAAACGCTCCGGTCCGCATCACCCGCCCCGGCTCGCTGAAAGTGTTCGTCCCCTGAAACGCAGCGGGGAAACAGGCCTTTCCGACAGAAGCCAGGAAGCCCCCAGCCCTCCTTACCTTCTCCATAAAACCATAAACAAGCCGTACCGGAAAAACCGGTACGGCTTGTGAACAGGAAGAAAGCTTCCGCAAGGAACGCGTTACATTCCCATGATCTGATAACCGCCGTCCACGTAAATCACCTGCCCGGTGATTGCGGCTGCGCCGTCACTGGCCAGGAAAACGCCGGTGGCTCCCAATTCCTCACCCGTGCAGGAACGGCCCAGAGGGGCATGCTCCTCATACACCTTGAACATGGTGTTAAAACCGGAAACACCGCGAGCAGCAAGCGTCTGCATGGGGCCTGCACTGATGCAATTGACACGGATACCGCGGGAACGGCCCAAATCATAAGCCAGATAACGGGTGCAGGCTTCCAGGGCAGCTTTGGAAACTCCCATCAGATTGTAGTTAGGAACCACTTTTTCGGATCCCAGATAGGACATCGCCAAAATGCTGCCGTTGTCGGACATCATGGGTTCCACGGCGCGGGAAAGAGCTACCAGGGAATAAGCGGAGATATCCAGGGAAATCTTGAACGCCTCGCGGCCCGTTTCCAGGAAACTGCCGCCAAGAGCCTCCTTCGGGGCAAAAGCCACGGAATGCAGCAGACAATCTACTTTATCCGTATGCTGGCGGACCCTTTCAAAGAAAGCGTTAACAGATTCATCACTGCTGACATCCAGATCATAAACGGGAACATCCTCGCCGAAGTTCTCATGGATCAGCTTGAGAACTCCGTCCTTGAGACGTTCTCCCTGATAATTGAAGATGAGCTTTGCGCCCGCTTCATGCCACGCCTTGGCAATTGCGAACGCGATGCTGCGCTTGTTCGCTACGCCGACTACGACACCAACTTTGCCTTCGAGTAATTTACTTGACATAATGGTAACTGAATACTGCCTTACTTTCCTTCATTTGACAAGAAAAACGGACGTCACGGCATTTTCGTCAGGCTCCCGTCTGCTGGCGGCACGCTTTGACCGTATTAGCCATCAACATGGCGATAGTCATCGGCCCCACGCCGCCGGGCACGGGAGTAATGGCCCGGCACTTGGGAGCCACCTCGTCATAGGCTACGTCTCCCACAATCCGATAGCCGCGCTTGGCGGAGGCATCTTCCACGCGGTTGATGCCCACATCCACCACTACGGCGCCGTCTTTTACAAAATCAGCCGTCACAAAAGCGGGCCGGCCTATGGCTGCCACGATGATATCAGCGGAACGGCAAAGTTCCGGCAGGTTTTTCGTACGGGAATGAGCCACGGTTACGGTAGCGTTTGCCTGTTTGGACATCAAAAGATGCGCCATCGGTTTGCCCACAATCATGCTGCGGCCAATGACCACGGCATTCGCTCCCGCCGTTTCAATGCCGGCGGCCTTTAACAGCCTCATACAGCCCAGAGGGGTACAGGGCACAAAACCGGTCTCATCTTCCAGCACCAGCTTGGCGACATTCTCCGGATGGAAGCCGTCCACATCCTTGGCAGGGTCTATTTCCAGGACCACGGCCGCCTCGTCGATATGGGGAGGAGGCGGGCTTTGCACCAGTATGCCGTGGACGGCAGGATCCACGTTCAATTCACGGACAATCCGGAGCAGTTCTTCCTGGGAGGCGTCGGAAGGGAGAACTATTTTACGGGAATTCATCCCCAGCTCCGCACACTTTTTCACCTTGGAATTTACATATACCTGGGAAGCGGGATCTTCCCCTACCAGAACCACGGCCAAACCGGGCGTTATTCCCTGTTCCCTGAGCCGGGCAATATCCCTTTCAACCTCTTCCAGCACTTGGGAAGCTACTTGTTTTCCATCGATGATTTGCATAATAATGATTGGTTAAGAGGCGGGAAGTCCGGAAGCCCCTCGCCAAGCAGCCCGGCCAGAAGACGGGCATAATCCGCCACCTGTTCATCCGTCGCGTCCGGAGGAATGAACAGGCGCTTTTTCCATAGAATATTTACGTTGGAACACGGTTTGGGAATGGCATAGCGGTCCCAGGTCTTGTTCAAACGCCAGCAGCTTTCATATTCGATGCATACGGGAACGATGGGCAGCCCTGACTGGGAGGCCAGTTTGACAATACCGTGGTGCACTTCGTAAATAGGGCCTCGCGGACCATCCGGAGTAAAACAGAAGCAGACATCCCCCTCCTGGACCTTTCGCATCATTTCCATGTAGGCCAGAGCCCCCCGCCGTCCGGAAGATCCCCGGACGGCACCCAGGCCAAAATGCCTGCATACGGCCTCCACCAGGGCGCCGTCCTTGCTGGCACTGGTAAGCACACTCATCTTGAGCGGCTTCTGGGCCAGGGACCACGCATAACCCGGCACCATCGTGCGGTTGTGCCAAAGAGCTACCAGAAAAGGCGCCGTATAAACATCATCATGCTCCTCCTTGATGGAACGGATATTCAGGCTCATGCAAATGGGCTGGAGTACGGACCACAGGCCAAATCCGGCCAGCCTGGTCCACCAGCGGGAACGCTTTTCAGATGTTTTCCGAACAATAGGATTGAGCAGCAGCATGGAGTCCTGGCAATATCACATGAATCCGTCTACCGTAATACGGGAAGGAGAGGAATTTGACGGAGCTGGAAGAGCTATTCCACGGGAAGGAGCGGTATGCATTTCCGGGCGGCCCGTGCGCGGCGCCTCTTCCTGGAACATTCCGGCAGAGTTGTCCTGTGGAGACTCCGGAGTACCGGAAATTTTCACAGGAAGAATAATTTCATGCCCTTCCTGCGTCACGCCGGAAGGCAGTTTCCGGCTGTCCACCATGTAGGAAGGAATTTTAAAAACCAGCTTCCCCGTCAAGGAAGTACCGTTGCTGTACACCCCCCCGGTCACTCCCAGAAAGCCCTGCTCAAACAGGGAAATTTCCTTCAGGGAGGCGGAACGGCCCGTTCCATCGCTTTCCAGCAGGAAAGAACCGGACGTAAAGACGGGAGAAGAGTACGGCAGCCTTATTTCCGTATTCCGGGCAGTCATGGCCGCCAGCAGGCGCAAAACAGGCAGCCTGATCATGGTCGCCTTGATAACGGAACCGCTGTATCCTTTTAGGGAGGGCCTCTTCTGTTCAGTTGTTACAGGCAAAGCAAAATCCAGCTTCAATTCATGCTTTTCATCCCCTTCCTGTTCTCCCGTCTGCACCTTGAGAAGGGAAGAGAAATCATCTCCCAGCAGGGAAGCGAGATCGAAATTTTTTCCTGTCAAAGTCCACGCCTGGTGACGGAAATCCGTACCCAGAAGGAAATTCCCCGTAATCATGAAGGGGCTGAGATCCGTAGGCTTATTGAGCAGGCGCCCTTTGTCCAGAAAACCGGAAAAAGTGAGCTGCTTGACGCCGCTCCCGTTTAGAATGACGGAACCGGAATCTACCCCCATCAGCGGCCAGCCCTTGATTTTCAATTTTTGCTGTGACAGATCCAGCACGTATTCCGGTTCAGGTCCGTTCCCGGACGTGCGGATGTAGGCTTCCGCCGTCATATAAAAGGGAGCGCCATTCCTCTCCAGAGTAAATTCTTCCGTCCCATGGGCATACCCCACTTCCAGACGCGGCGCTGTGTATCGCCGGAAAACGAACGGCAATTCCCGTTTCGTCTGCGGTACGGCAAATTTAACGAATCCGGGCCGCAAACCAACTACCACCCTGGACACATTAAGGCTTTCCCCCTTGATTTTCCCCATGAATAAGGGCACGGCGGAAATTTCCCCGGAGATGCCTTCCATCGCCACAAAGGACAGGCAGGAATCTTCCGGAAAGGATACCCTGATGCGTGAAGCCTTCATGGTAAGGCCATCCACCGCCATTCCGGAAATTTTCACATCTCCGCCCCAGGCGGCGGAAAGATCAGCTTGCAGACGGCCGGCAAATTCCTCCGTATTGAAAGAAGTAAGGCGGTACATATACGTCCCCGCCAGCGCACCGGCAACCAGCAGAACCAGAATGCAAAGGCCTATTAAAAAACGCTTGTTTTTCAACATGGCCTGTTTGGCGTCCCGCTGGTCGTCACTGTAAGTCCGCCGGCGCTTTTCCACCCGGATCACCTTGCTGCCGTCCGGGCGCACTACTACTTCCCTTCTCCGTTCTACTCCGTGGGAATCCGACGCATGCAGCTGACGCATGATATTATCAGCCCCCTGGGAAGGAGAAGACTCAAAATCGGAACCGCTGTTTTTCAATGGTCTTGATCCGGTTAAAGGTTACTGGGCATTGCTGAGGGCGGGGAGAGAAGCGTCCCCTGCCGCGACCTCCTCGTCCGGAATGGAAGTATCCGGCGTATAAAGTTTTTTGCCACCCGGATCCACCACTTCCGCCTTTACCATGATGATGATGGCCTTGCGCTGTTCCTTGGACCCCTTGGAACGGAAAAGACGCCCCACCCAGGGAATATCCCCCAGAACGGGAATTTTATCCTCATACGTAATGGAAGTGGATTTTTTCAAGGCGCCGATGACGAGCGTATTGCCGGTGGCTATGCGCACCGGAGCGGTCAAGCGCCGCGTGGAAAACACGGGCTGAAGAATGAAGTTGTCTGAAGTTTTCACCATGACGACTTCTTCCTTTGCGTCCTTTTCCTGGGAGACCATGGGAACGAAAAGCGACGTGCCGTAGTTGATAAAACCGTCAAAATCCACGATTTCCGGCACTACGGTCATTTCCACGATGGATTTGTCATCGCTGATGCCGGTCACTTCCACATTGAAGATCGTGCCAAGCTGCCTGGTTTCAAAGGCAGTGGGATGGGCGGGAGTCATGGGCATGACCGGAATACCGCCGCCGTTATTGTCATTGTCGCCCCAGTCATTATTATTGCCCGTGCTGTTGGGAACTTCAGGCGGATCATATTCCGTAGGGTAAATCAGTTCCCTGCCGCTGAAAAAGGTGGCTTTTTCACCGGGGCGCACAATCACGGAAGGATGCTGCATGATGTCTGTGCCTTTTTTCTGGCTCAGGCCGCGCATAATCATCGTGATATCCGCGTGGCTCCACATGCCGCGCAGAGTGACGATGCTGGGAGCGCCGCCGGGAACATAGGTCGCATCAGAACTTCTGGCGGAAGTGCCGCGTTCTATCATGCTGTCAATGCTATCTTCCGTAAAAACCTGGTTGCCGGAACGCAGCCCGCCCACCACTCCTGCGGGAGCGACGGCTCCGGCCACATTGGCGGCACTGTCCAGCACGGAATTGTTATAGTCATTTTTATCGGTTCCCGCGCCGCCCATGAACCACTTGGTAGGGTCCAGGTTCAGATTGACGATCCAGTTAAAGCCCAATTCCTCCAAGTCCGTCTGATTGACTTCCAGAAAGGTCGCGCTGACCACCACCTGGAGGGGCTGTTCCGCAGTCCTGGCCGCTACCAGCTCCTCCAGCATGCTCAAATCTCTGGGCGTGCCATGGAAAAGAAGAGTGGAGTTGCCCGAGTTGTATTTAATGAAACTGCCTTCCGGGAATTTCACCCCCATGGAAGCCAGCGCCTTTTGCGGATCCACCCGTTTCAGGGTCATGCCGGAAGAACCGGAATCACCGGAACTGAAGGGGTCTGAATTTTCGGCGCCAGAGTCCTCCGACAATCCGGAAAAGAAGCCCGGCGGAAGGGTAATGGACTTGGTGACCATGTAGGAAGTTCCGTCTGAACTGGATACCAGTTCCGCACCAAAGGCATTTGTCCGCAGAATAAGGCCGGATGCGCGCGCCACGTATTCCAGGGCCTCACGAAGAGGTACATTCTGAAGATTAAGCGTAATTCTCTTGGCGGCGGCGTCCCTGGCGGAAACGCTGTCTGCAGGACCGGGATCCACGGAAATATTCACGCCGCGTTCCGCCGCAGTCATGGCAGTGGCATCATGCGTCCTGGCCTGGCTGCGCAGATAGTCCACGGCTTCCTGCACCGTCGCTCCATCCAGCTGCACACGGGGCAGGCGGATCATGCCCAGTTTCTGGTCCACATTCACCACCGGGTTATCCAGCGGCCGGGAAAATGAAGCGGGTTCCTCCGGTGTTTCCGTCAAAGGAACGGGCATCTCCCACTGTCTGGAAACATCCGCCAGGGCACTGCTGCGGGTTTCATCCCTGGCAGCGCTAAAATAGGCGGTTCTGGCGCGGTTAACCAGTTCCATGCCGCGCCGCGCCGCCGTATTGTAAGGGTCCGTCTTAAGGACGGACGTAAATTCCTTCAGGGCCGCATCATACTGACCCAGTTCATAATAGCCGAAAGCCAGGTGAAGCAGACGGTTGACTTCCTCTACATTTTTTACGTGTTCCGGAGACAATGCCGGATTCGTACGCACCGGGTCGCGGGCTATTTCCAACGTGCGCCTGGCCAGGGCATGGTCCGGAGTGGATTTCAGGGCATCTTCCAGCAACTTGACGGCCTCATCGTAACGCCCCGCCTTGATATATTCCTGGGCCACGGCCACGCTGGCATCCGCGATGCTGGTTTCCAGGAAACGGCGGCGCTTCTCCATATTGGGGGATTTGGGCAGCGCAGTCAGGCTTCTGCGGTAATTGTCCAGAGCTTCCTGGTACTTGCCCTCGGAATATTGCTGACGCGCCTGCCCCAACAGCAGCATGGAAGCCTGAGCCTGCTCTTCCATCCGGGCTGCTGCCCGGCGTGCGGCCCCTGCCCCCTCCTGGGCCAGCCCCTGGCCGGCTCCAATACCGGCAACGGCAAGCGCCATGGCAATTTGCTGAATGGCAGACATGGAGTGAGGGAAACGTCTAGTCATAGGAATTTCCGGGACTATACCGAATTAAAAACCGCCCGTCATCATAAAAACGCCCAGCAGAGTAAAAAATATCGGCAAAGGCTGCAGCTTCCCTCCGGAGGGAACGCTTCTCTAAACGGCAGACAGTTCCAGCACGCCCACATGTCCCGGTTTCAGGGGATGGGACAGACCGCAGTCCATCAATTCCCGCCGCTCAAAAATCCTGTCCTCACCCTCGGCGTCCATCAGGTTTCTGACGCGTACCCGATCCGTCTGGATGCCGCACCAGCCGAAAGCGTGCTGGGGAATGGAAATGCGCAGGTTGTAGAAATTGATATTTGGAGAAAGGTTCCCCACCACAAGCACGGTGGCCCTGGCGCGGGCATCATGCCGGAGCATGGCATATACCCAGTGGCCGGAAGTGTCTTCCGCCGGTTCCCTGCCGAAAGTGGTGTTTTTCATATTAGCCCAGTTCAGGCCGTAAAAATCTCCCCGATCCAGCGCCGGATGCTGCATCAGAGGAAGAAGCTTCCGATGAAAATTTCTCAGTTCTGCGGACTCTTCCGGCAGCAGGGAAGAGTCAAACCGGCCATCCGCCACCCAGGGCTGGAGCCGGGGGAGGCAGGTATAGTCAAAAATACTGGTACGCCCGTCATGTCCGCCGAAACCGCCGGGCCCCTCCGCCCGTTCCCCCACTTCCTGCCCGTTGTACACCAGCACGGGACCGCTCCCGGAGGCATACACCAGCGTCATGACCGCCGGCAGAACAACGCGCCCCACGCCGCCCCAGGAAAGAGGGGAGCACACGCGCGTTTCATCATGGTTTTCCACGTAGCGGACGCCGTGGGTCATGTATATGGGATTGCTTCGGAAAAGCCGGTCGAAGTCATTGGCCCAGTTATTTTCCGTGTACATATGGAGCGCCAGATGATAGCAGTCGGAATCGTAAACGGCATTAAATCCGGCATCCAGAAGGGCGGCGCACGGATCGCCGGGTGTGGTTTTCATGTGGTCGTTGTATGCCTCCGCCATGAAAAACACGTCCGGCAGACGCACCCGGGAACGGGAAATGGCCCATTTCCAGAAAGCCATGGGGATCATTTGGGCCATGTCGCACCTGAAACCGCCGATGCCCAGGCTTTGCCAGAAGGAAAGGATATCGTCCATGATGCGCCATGTCTTGGGCACATGCTGCTTGGGGCTGGTCCACCCCGGCAACAGGCGGAGGGCAGGAAGACCGGCCATAAAGTTATAGCCGTAGTTGAGCTTGACCGTTTCATACCAGTCGTACTTGCCGGGATTCCATGTAACGGCATTGTTGCCCGTCACACGTCCGAACGTCATTTCCCCTTCAAACAGGCCGTCCGGCAGACGCAGGGGTGGACCGTCCCCAGGGCTGTTGGAGGTCAGGTAAAAGTACCCCTGCTCCGGAGAAAAAAACGTATGGGGATCATCCCCTTCTCCAAAATCGTCATGCCCGTCCCAGTCCGCCAGGTAGGCTCGGGAAACATGGTTGGGAATAAAGTCCATCATCGGCAGCAGCCCCACCGTCCGGCAACGCTTTACCAGAGCCTTGAACTCATCCATTCTCTTCTCCGGGGAGGAGGCCAGGTCCGGATCCACGTCAAAATAATCCACCACGGCATAGGGACTTCCTGCCAGGCCTTTTACGATGGATTCCGGCTGGGCGGCCAGCCCGGGATGGACCGTCTGCGTAGCGTGCCTCAATACCCCGGTCAGCCAGATGTGTGTGAACCCCATCCGTGCTATTTCACGTAAGGCTTTATCCGTCACTCCATTAAAAGTTCCGCACCCGTTCGTTTCCCGGCTCCCCCAGTCAACTCCATGGGTCTCCATATTGGAAAAATGACGAACAAATAGTTGATAAATGACAGGACGCATGAGTTGAAATAATCAAATTTTGACGCTTATAATGCTAACTTTTTCAGGTATTCTGCAAGCGCATTCTGTTCCACCGGGGCAATTTGTCCCAGCTGCAGCAGGGCTTCCTCCCTGGTCCGGAGTGTTCCCTCCAACTGAAGTTCCTGCAGACGGGACAGCCATTTCCCGAAATTAGGCCCCGGGGACAGCCCCAGATTCACCAGATCACGCCCGGTCACCAGAGGAGGAGGAACCAGAGGGGAATTCCGGTAGGAATCCATGAAGTCCCTGACAAATTGCCAGTTGTCCACCAGTCCGTTGGAGGAAAGGCAATCCAGGCGGTGGAGTTCCAGTTCATCCCGGAAATGAGGAGCGTTCATGAACATTCGCAGCGTAGATTTCCTCATCTGCCTCACGTTGATGAAGCGCATATGGCGCTCCACCATGGAACACACCGCATCCACCACGGCATTGGAATATTTCAGCCTTCTTAAAATGACCCTGGCCATGGAAGAGCCTTCCTTGTCATGACCGGAAAAACGGATGCGCCCCGTTTCATCCACCTGACGGCAGGGAGGTTTCCCGATGTCATGCAGCAGAACCCCCAGGGCCAGCTTCAAAGACACGGGGGAGCCGTCCCTTCCCAGCGCATCCAGCATCATCAGCGTATGGGTGTATACGTCTCCTTCCGGATGCCATTGGGGAGGTTGCGTACAGCCTATCATATCGTATATTTCCGGAATGACATGCTTCATCAACCCCGTTTCCACCAGCATTTCCACACCCCGTTTCCTTCCGGGAGACAATAAAATCCTGTCCAGTTCCTCCCGGATGCGTTCCGGGGAAATCCGGGCCAGCAGCGGAGCGTTCCTGAAAATGGAGGAGCACGTCTCCTTCTCCACCTGAACTTCCCTGGTAACGGCAAAACGTACGGCGCGCATCAGCCGCAGGGAATCTTCTTCAAAACGACGGTCCGGCTCCCCGATGCACCTCAATACGCGGGCCCGGATATCCTCCACTCCGCCTACATAATCCACCACACGGCCCGGAGGCGAAGAAAACGGATCTTCAAAGAGGCCGTTCATGGTAAAATCACGCCGCCGGGCATCTTCTTCCGCATCCGTGAAACAGACGGCCTCCGGCCTCCGGCCATCCCTGTAGCTTCCGTCTCTGCGGAAGGTCGCCACCTCAAAGGAAAAACCTTCGCGGCGTACCAGCACCACGCCGAAGGCGGCGCCCACTTCCCAGGCATCCGGAAACAGGCGCAACACTTCATCCGGGCGGGCGGAGGTGGCAATATCGATATCCTTCACGGAATATCCCAGCAATCTGTCCCGAACACAGCCGCCCACAAAATATACGGTGTGTCCTGCTCCGGAAAGAACCCGGGCCACGTCCTCCGCGGCCTTTCTCAACAGAATCCCCTCCATGAAACGGATCATTCAGGCATGGGCCTCAAAGGAGGAGCGGAAAGAGAATGGTCCTCCGCACCGGAGAGGGCGGAAGGGAACGCGGGCCGCGGCCTATCAGGCCGGGAAACAGAGGGAACGCGCGTATCCGGGGAATTAATCCTGGCCGGCGGAGAAACAGGCTTGGAGGAAGCAGGGGAGGAGGGAGACTTTTTCCCATCCGGCTTTTCTTTCTTTTTTCCCTCAAGTTTGCCCATGACCGCGTACAGGTTGGCGTCAAACAGCATATCCGGCGTGCCGCGCATCAGGATTTTCCCCGCAGGGTCCAGCAGATACACCCGCGGAGTGAGCCTCACCCGGTAATCCTTAAACGCCGCCGCTTTTTCATCCACCAGGGAGGGCATATCCATTTTCAAGTTCAACAGGGCCTTTTCTACGTTCTCTCTCTTTCCGGGAGCCACCGGCATCACCGTCAAACCGGGAAATTCTTTCCGGAGAGACGCGGCTTTTTGCAAAAACTGAACGGAACGCATATCCTGCGGATCCCAAAAAACCACCAGCACGGGCTTATTCCCGGAGGGGAGCGTCACTTTTCCGGCCGCCGCGGTAGAGGGAAGGCTGATTTCAGGCCCGGTCTGCCCAATATTGAGATTGCGTATTTCATACAGTTCCTCCTTCACAATATTTTGAACCGGAATAGGGCCGAAACTGGAATCATAGCATTTGATAATGGCGTCTTTCAGCAATTTTCCGCGGGCCGCCACCAGCCTGACGTCATCCTGAAGCATCCCTGTCGTTTCCTTCATCACCATGGCCAGGCCCAGGGAAGCCAGGCCCTGGTCCTCAGGGAACTGGTTGTAATCCTTGATCTGTTCCAGAATAACGCGGCAGCGCAGGTCACGGGAATTGCTCAGGGCATACGCCGCCTTTCCTGCCCCCTGTTCCCGGAACAGCGTATTTTCCAGGGAATCCAGGCAGAACACGACAATTTTCCTGGCCATGTCTCCATTGGGGAACGCCTGCGCTACAGCCTGGGGATGATCCAGAAACCAGACGACAGCCGGAAGAAGGCAGGATTTTTGAGTCTCGGGTTTCTGAAGGTCGCGCCCTACCAGCCTCCATAATTCCCGAGCCACCGGAACGGCATCCGGACGGTTTTTCATCAATTCCGCCCTTTTTTCCCCGCTTTCAGCCGTTTTCAATGCGGATTCCCAGTCGGACTGCCTCATCCGCCAATCCTCCAGCACATTGTTCATGCCCGTCTCGTCCGCCGGAGCCCATCCAAGCAGGCTGCATGCACCGGCTATCACGCAAAACGCTCTCTTCATACCCTGCCACTATGCCCTGACGCATCCCACACGTCAATCAAACCCCGTGGCAAAACGCAGCCTATTTTTTCTTTTCCCCTCCCTTCCAGCTGTTTACAGCGCGGAATACATCTTCCGGAAATGAACAAACCCCGGCGAATCCCTTCGCCGGGGCTGCTGTTCAACTAACTACCTATGAAGACGGTTGAGTCCTTAAGTGGATGAAGCGCTCTCTCTTTCACTGCATCCGGATCATAACCGTTATGGGTGAGACAAACGCACGGCAAATATGTTCAAACATTATTTCTTTTGTATGACACAAGGCCCGGGAAGACAAAAAAGCGGCTACGGAATTTCTCCCGTAGCCGCTCCAACTAACTACCTATGAAATCAGGGTTATTCCTGGTGACAAGGGAAGCTCTCGTTCCTCCCTTATCGAACATCCCTGTTCATTCAGGATACCTTCACGAATTAAACGCTCAAGAATTTTTTTCCTTACGTGAAAAAAACAGAGAACCGCCGCTTCAGGCTGCTACAAAGTTTCGTTCGTCATTGGTCAGGGCCCGCACCTGCACGGCCATAAACCTCATTTCATTAAGCATGTTCAGATAAAGCAGGGAGGAACGGGTGCGCGTCTGGTTGCGCTGGGCCCGCTTGATCTGGCGCTTGGTGGCCTTTGCCACCAGTTGAAGAAGCTGTTCCTGGGCCACCATCGTATAGTCGAACTGAATGTACGTCCCCGTCTGGAGCATTTTGCAATATTCATCCAGCAGCTTGATGAGGGCGGTATGCACCTCCTTCAAATCGTCCACCTGGTCAATCGTAAACGGCGTGTGGTTATTATCCACATACGTGAAGATGGACTCGGAAAACTGCGACAGGCTCTGCGTAGCTTCATTCAGATGCTCCAGGGCCTGCACAAAGTGGTAGCCCATATCCAGGGAACGGGACTGCATCTTGTACAGAATAGGGAGAATATCGTACTTGTGATGTTCGCTGCTGGTCATGGCCAGCCGTTCTGCGGCATCCGCCAGTTCTTTCAGGGCCTTCCTGTCCCCCTGGAAAAAGTTTTCCACGGTGTCATTGTAAATTTCCCGCAGCTTGAGCGTGCTATCCACAATCTGGTGGCTGCATATATCCAGGATATTTTCTTCCGTAATCTGGTCAAAACGCTCTACGGAAAGCTTGCTTTCCCGCTTGCGGTGCATGATGGTGGACTTTACCAGAATGACAACCACCAGGGCCAGCAGACCGAAGATGGCGTACACCTGTCCATAATGCAGGATGGTAGCCATGACGGCGGCCAGCGTAAAGGCAGCCAGCCCGGTCATGAACCAGCCGGAAATCACCGTCAGCACGCCAGTTACACGGTAAACCGCGCTCTCCCTTCCCCATGCCTTGTCCGCCAGGGAGGAGCCCATCGCCACCATGAACGTCACGTACGTGGTGGAAAGAGGGAGCTGCCTGCCAGTAGCCCATGCAATCAACAGGGAAGCAACCGTCAGGTTCACCGTGGCGCGAATCAGGTCAAATGCCACCCGGTCCTTGGGATTCAAGGGCTGGGGGGCGGGATCCCACTGGTGGTTCATGCGCACCAGCATGCGGGCGGGAATAAGCCTTTTCACCCCGCGTCCCAGGGCGATGGCGCTGCGAACGATGGCGCGGGCGGGGGGGACGGAGCCGAAACGCTCAATACCGCCTTCACCCTGCCTGGAAAGTTCCACGCCGGTGGCGATCACCGTTTTTGCCTTTTTGGAGAACCACAAGGCAAAAATCATCATGCAGCCCGCGGCGAACAAAATATAATGGTTTACCGGCATGCCCTGCCCCGGCATCAGACACTCCATGGAGGTGATGGATGAGGGAGAGCCACCGGCCGCCGCCACGCCGCTGGCGTACTGGAAGGAATCCAGACCACCCATGAAAACGCCGATGAAATTCACCAGGTCGTTGCCCGCAAAGGCCAGAGCCAGGGAAAAAGTGCCCGCCAGAACGGTCAGGCGCAGAATATTCGTCATGAACAAATGCTGAAGCAGGAACATGAGCACGGAAAAACCGCCGAAGGCCGTGAGCAGGGCCATGCCCAGATTCTGGTCAATGTATTGGATGAACGAGGGCTCCATCAGGGTAGACTCCTTCAAGCCCTTGAAAACGGCAAAATAGGCTATCGCCGTCATGGCAATGCCGCACCAGAAGCAGCCGAACCATTTGAACCGGGACTGGTATTTAAACGTGAACGCCAGACGGGAAATCCACATGACGATGGTGCCCACCGTAAAGGCGATGGCTACGGAAAGAAGAATGCTGGTGACAATCTCAAAAGCCTTGTCCGTATTAATGAAATCCCACACGGACTGAACCAGGCGGAGCTTGGAAATCTTGAACAGGGCCGTCGCTACGGCAGACCCCAAAATACCGAATACCAGGGAAACGGTGGTGGACGTAGGCAATCCGAAAGTATTGAAGGTATCCAGCAGAATCACTTCGCTGATCATTACCCCCAGGAAAAGCAGCATCACTTCATGATAACTGAACATGTCCGGGTGAAAAATACCGTTGCGGGCCACTTCCATCATGCCTCCGGAGAAACAGGCCCCCACCAGCACGCCGATGGAAGCTACGGTCAGGATCACCCGCACGGGTGCAGCCTTGGAACCGATGGCGGAATTGAGGAAGTTGACGGCGTCATTCGCTACGCCGTTGATCAAGTCAAATGCCGCCAGAAGCAGCAGGGCTGTGATGATAATCCAGTAAATTGAGTCCATAACTGTCTCTTGTGAATGGTGGGCGGAGGGCATCCGCGAGCTGCACCACCGCCTCTTTACACGGAAACGGTCGATTTTGCTACTGTTTTGTTACAGAAAAATCCTTTCTCCTTATCACCGGGAACGGGGAAGGAAATCCAGTTCCCCGGGGTCGGGCCAACGGTGCCGGGGATAACGCCCCGCCAGGTCCTTTTTCATTTGCCCGTATCCGTTCCGCCAAAAACTTTCCAGAGATCCCGTTACCTGCCACGGCCTCTGGCTGGGGGCCAGCACCTCCACAATCACGGGTACGGCCCCGTTGGCAATGCGTGGGGAAACCGCCACGCCGAACAGGCGCTGCACCGTCAGACTGATCACCGGGGAGGAATCCTCCCCGTACCTGACCTTGGCGTGCTGGCCGTTGGGCAACGTGAGGCTTACCGGGGCATAATCGTCCAGCGCCTTCGCCTGCCAGCCGGAAAGCCAATCTCTCAGCACGGGAATAATTTCCCTTTCCTTGATGTCCTTATAACCCACGGCCCCTTCACAGACCAGAGAAATGGCGACCAGCTTGTCCTCCTCCGAAAACCGGGGCAGCCCCAGTTCCGGCATCCAAACGCTCAAACCATTAAGACGGCGTATCCACTGTTCCACGGCATCATTCCATTTCACCAGCTTCAGGGTTCCGTCCACTACTTTTTCAGCCAAAACCGGGGCGGCCAGCTCCGGAGGGGCATCCCCGCGGTCACGATCCTCCAGCACCAGATCTCCATACATCAGCTTCCTGTGCAGACGCACGCGCCGCAAAGCGGCATCGAATACGGCTTCCTCCCCGCAGGAAAAACGCTCCGGCCAAATGGAACGCAAATCTTCCGGCGCAATCAGCGTACAGCGTCCCACACGGGTTTCCACCGCCTTTCCGGACAATTCCGCCACCTCTGCGGCTACGAAATGCTCTCCTTGAAACACCACGCTTCCTTCCGCCAGCCTGCCGCCCACCCCGCCGGCCATGCGGCATGTATTGGCTGCCACGCCATTTCGCACACCCACATGGTCCGCAAAACTCTCAATCATTGCACGGACTACGGCAGGGCGCGCCGCCGTAAAATCCGGTCCCGGCGTTTCCCGGGCTTTTCCCCGGCTGCCGACGGACAGAAGCTGCCGGTATGCCATCCATGCCTCCCGCGCCCCGCGGGAAGAGATGCCCCAGCGGGTACACGCCGCCGCCCCAAAACCGGCATCCACAGCCTTCTCCACCGCGCGCCACTCCGCCTGGAAATCCGTGTAATCCGCAGAATCGCGCAAATAATCGTTCAGCCCCCCCTTTACCGCAACACCTTCTCCCTGCATCAGGGCTGCAACGGCGGCCAGCTCCACGGCACACTGTTCATCCTGGCCGGCCACCATCAGACGGGCCAGCCGGGGCGGCAGGGAAAAAGCGGTCATCCTTTTTCCCGTATCCGTCAGGCTTCCATCCTCTTCCGTCGCACCCAGGGCAGCCAACAAATTCACGGCCCGCTGCATCACCAGGGGGGCAGGAACATCCAGCCAACGGAAATTTTCCGGTACGGTGACGCCCCAGGCAGCCAAATTCAAAACGGCTCCGGCCAGATCCACCCGGAAACATTCGGGCGGGTCAAAATCCTCCTTCCGGGCCTGTTCCGCCTCACTCCACAGCCGGAAACAGCGCCCCGGAGCCACGCGCCCGGCACGGCCTGCGCGCTGAGCGGCGGACGCCTTGGAAATCTTCACCAGATGCAGCGTATCCATCCCCCGGTACGGATCCCATCCGGACCGGCGGACCAGCCCGGAATCAACCACCGTACGCACTCCCTCAATCGTCAGGGAAGTTTCCGCCACATTAGTGGAAACAATGACACGGGGGATCTCCCCCCGCTCCACGGCGCAATTCTGCTGCTCCGGCGCCAGAGACCCGTAAAGGGAAAAAACGTCCCGGCCGCTCATCCACGGCTTTCCTGCCAGCAACTCCACCGTTTTCCGTATCTCATACACGCCCGGCATAAATACCAGCACATCCCCGCAGTCATCCTCCCTCACCGCCTCCCGCACAACATCCGCCGCCTGCTCCCATATAGGGGGAGGAGCCACCCTGCCGCGTCCGTCACTGACCAGGCGGGGAGCCCGGTAAACGACTTCCACGGGATACCGCCTGCCTTGCGCTTCCAGAACCCGGCAGGAACCTCCCATATATTCCCGCAGACCGGATATCTCCAGTGTGGCGGACATCACGACCACGGCCAGATCCCGGCGCGGCCCTTCCTGCAGATCCAGCACACGCCCCAAGGATAAATCCCCGGAAAGGCTACGTTCATGGAACTCATCAAACACCACGGCGCTCACCCCTTCCAGGGAGGGCCATTCCGTCAGCCAGCGCTCCAACATGCCGTCCGTCACGTACGCGATACGGGTGCGGGAGGAAATGTACCGTTCAAAACGCACCGCATACCCCACTTCTTTTCCCAGCTCCACCCCGCGCAGCCGGGCCACATGCCGCGCCAGCAGGCGAGCGGCCATCCGCCGGGGCTGTACAACGACAATCAGGCCACGGTCTCCCAGACCGGCGTCATCCATCATCGGAGGAACGCCGGTGGACTTGCCGGAGCCGGTAGGAGCTTTCAACAAAATGCGCGGAGAAGGAACCCGCAGAGCCTCCATCAATTCTCCGCGGATTTCCTCAATGGGAAGAGAAGAAAAAACCATACCGGGTTACAGGGAATCCGTTCGTGCCGGGGACATTCAGCCGATGCAGGCCAGCAGAAACCAGAAAAACGGCACGGTAAAGGAAGGGCTGTCAATCAAATCAAAAATTCCTCCTATCCCCGGCAGCAGGGAACCGGAATCCTTGATGGTCAGGCTGCGTTTAACCAGGGACCCGGCCAGATCCCCGTAAACGGAAAGCAGGAAAATGAGGGATGTGCATCCCATCAGTACCAGTACCTGGGTTATGGACAAGACGGAAATTCTGAACATCGGGAAAACCAGCCCTATGGCCGCCGCATTCGTCAGCATCCAGGAACCGAGGAGGCCCTCCCACGTTTTCTTGGGGCTGATGTGGGGAATGAGCCTGCGGGAAAAAAGGCGGCCGCCCAGCAGGAACCCGCTCACGTAGGCAAAAATGTCCGCCATCTTCGTTACCAGAACGACCCACAGCACACACATGACAATGGCCGGATAAACATACCCCGCCCTCATATACGCCAGATGCAGGGCCAGAATGGCAAAAGAGAACAGCCAGACGGGATAAATAAAGGAAAGCAGCGTAGTACCCACGGAACGGAGAGCCCTGCTTCCATCCACCGGGTGCTTCATCTCACGGATGAAGGCAACCACTACCAGGAGGACCGGAGCGGCAAGTGCCACCAGAAGAGGAAGGGGGATGAGGAAAGAAACCTGTTCCGCAAGGGCGCTTTCCCGGAATTTAGTGATGCAGCATGACCAGGACAGCAATACGGGGTACGCCACTCCGAAAAGAAAGCTCAAGTTCGGCTGGGAGGCTTTTCCGGAACGCAGCAGCATGTGCCGCCATTCCCAGGCGGCCAAAATACAGAAAATGCAGACCAGACCGTAATACCCAAGTTCGCAGTCCCACCACAAAGCCCCGGCCAGCAACCCAAGCAAAACCACGGTGCTGAATGAACGCTGCAGCAAAACACCCATCTTGCTTCCGGAAAAACTCTTGTCCCGATTCGGTATGCTCATCATCACGCGAAGTGTACAGAAAACCGTTGCAACCTCAATCCTGAAATGCTTCCTTTCCTGCGGCGTCTCTTCGGAAAACGTCCGTTCTCCCCATCCTCACCCTCCCCGCTGCAAACAGGAAAGCAGTCATCCCGCCACTTTTCCCTCTCCGGGAAGGATGCAGCAACGGAAAACCAAAGAAAGCACGCAACAACAAAAAGCGAAAAAATGCAAAAAAACATCCGTAAAATGAAATCCATTTCCATGCAGCTCCAATATGACAAATGCCGGACTTCCGCACAAAATTTCAAACTTTATGGTGGATTTATCCACCCATGAATTCTCTTCTTTCGTCCCCCTGCCGCCGCCGGATATTTCCGGATGAACCGGCTTCCATTTACTCTTGTCCCCTTCCGGAAACAAGGAGAGCAAAATAGCGTCATGTGGACATTTTATAAGATAGACAATCACCTGCAAATCAGTAACACTTACATCCCGGCGCCAGCTTTTTCCCCAAATGGAAAAAAACGCACCCTTTTCCGTTATGAACATGCACTCATTCCGTTGGATTAGACTCACCGCATTCTCGGCCCTGGCCGCAGCCGCCATTACTTCCTGCGCCTCTGCGGCTACGGACTTCAACCAGGTGGGCAAGCAAATGTCCCTGCTGCTCCAGAATTTCCACTTCTCCCGCAAAGAATTCAGCGATGAACTATCCACTAAATTCCTGGAAACCTACCTGCGCAAGGTAGACCCCAACAAAATATTCTTCACCCAGCAGGACGTAGACGCCCTCAAAAGAAAATACGGTAAGGAGCTGGACGACTACCTTATGTCCGGCCAGATGATGGATGCGGCCCAGGCCATGCACGCCCTTTACCGCCAGCGCGCCATGCAGCGCATCTCCTATGCGCGGGATTTGCTGAAAAAGGGAGGCTTCACCTTTGACAAAGACAAGTCTATCGAACGTTCCCGCCGCAAAACAGCCGCGTGGCCCAAGGATGAGGCGGAAATGCAGCAGGTCTGGAAAGACATGGTGGAGGAACAGCTCCTGTCCGAAATCCTGCGCCGTGAAACCGTAGCGCGCCTGGCCAAGGAACAGAACAAGCCCGATCCCCTGGCCAATGAAAAACCCGCGGAGGAAAAACTGCTTATGCGTTATGAACGCATTCAACGCAATATTCAGGAAACGGATCTGGAAGACGTAGCGGAAACACTGCTCAGCGCCGTAGCCTTGACGTATGACCCGCATACGGATTACATGGGTGCGCGCCAGGTGGACCGTTTCAAAATCTCCATGGGTACGGAACTCACCGGCATCGGCGCCCTGTTGGGCAGTGAAGACGACGGTTCCACCAAAATTACCGGTATCGTTGTGGGAGGACCGGCTGACAAATCCGGAGAATTGAAGCTGAACGACCGCATCGTTGCCATTGACTCCGACAACTCCGGAGAAATGGTGGATATCCTGTTCATGAAGCTGGACAAAGTGGTGGATATGATCCGCGGAGCCGAAAATACCCAGATGCGCCTGAAAGTAGAGCCGGCAGACGCCCCCGGACAGGCCAAAATCATTACGCTGACCCGCTCCAAGGTACCTCTGAAGGATGAACTTGCCAAAGGTGAAATCATTGAACTTACCGGAGCTCCGGAAGGCAGGAACCGCATTGGCGTGCTGAGCCTTCCCTCCTTCTACGCAGACATGGAAGGCGGAGACCGCCGCTGTGCCAAGGATGTCAAAAAAATCCTGGAACGGATGAACAAGGAAAATGTGGATGGCCTGGTAATTGACTTGCGCAGCAACGGCGGCGGTTCCCTGGAGGAAGTGCGCCTGATGACGGGCTTCTTTACCGGAAACGGCCCCGTGGTACAAATCAAGGACACCCGCGGCAACGTGGATATCAAATCCGCCCACAACCGCCAGAAACTCTTCAATGGCCCCATTGTGGTGCTCATTAATAAACTCAGCGCATCCGCCTCTGAAATTCTGGCCGCGGCCCTTCAGGATTACGGCCGCGCCGTGATTGTGGGGGATGAATCCACCTTCGGGAAGGGGTCTGTGCAGCAGCCTGTGGACATCGGCCAATACCTGCCTTTCTTCGCGGCCAGAGACCGTGCGGGCCTGCTGAAAGTCACTACCCAAAAATTTTACCGTGTGGCGGGCGGCTCCACCCAGCTCAAAGGCGTGGAAAGCGATATCCAGCTTCCCACCGCTACGGCGGCATTCGAGCTGGGAGAAGACATTCTGGACTACGCGATGCCCTATGACCAGATTACGCCCTGCACCAACTACAAAAAGGACTCCTCCATCGCGGCCATGCTGCCCGTGCTGAAAGATGCCAGCGCGAAGCGCGTGGAAAAAGACCGCGACCTCCAGATTGCCAGGGAAGATATCGCCATGATGAAACAGCGCATCAAGGACAACAAGCTTTCCCTGAACAAGAAAATCCGGGAACAGGAAAACTCCGCCCTGGAAGAACGCCGCAAATCCATCAACAAGGAACGTAAAATCCGCTTCGCGGAAATGGCCAAGGAAGACGCAACCAAATACAAAATTTACCGTCTGACGCTGGACGACGTCAACGCCAAGGAGCTGCCCCTGGCGGATCCGGAAAAAGACAATGAACAATTCATGCACCTGGCGGAAGACCCCACGGCAGAACTGGACGACTCCCCGGAATACCCCTCCGGCCTTGATCCGGAACTCCGCGAAGGCATCAACATCGTCCAGGATATGCTGAAGCTGGAATCCTCCGGAAAATAACGGCTCTCTCCTCGCGAACCTCCTGCCGCCCCGGCCCCATTCAGGGGACCGGGGTTCTTTTTCACGGGGGCAATTCCGGGAGCCGTGCCTTCCGAACGGCCCGGAATGAATCCGGGGCTTGCCAGCCGGGGGGAAATAAGGCAGTATTTTTGCCCGTCAGCAATGAGCACCACCATGAATACGACATACAAAATTGCCATCGGCGCGGATCACGCCGGAGTCGATCTCAAGGAAACCGTAGCGGAACTCCTCAAGGCATGGGGTCATGAAGTGACCGACATGGGAACCATGACCAAAAATTCCTGTGATTATTCCGACTACGCCAATGCAGTCGCAAGCAGCATTGCTGACGGCACCAACGACCGCGGCATCCTTATCTGCCGGTCCGGCATCGGCATGAGCATTGCCGCCAACCGCTGGGTGGGCGTCCGCGCCGCCCTCTGCCGCACGGCCCCTGCTGCGGCCCTTTCCCGCCAGCACAATGATTCCAACCTGCTCTGCCTGGCTTCCGCCTATGTGGACAATGAAAGTGTGGAAGACGTCCTGGACGCCTGGCTGCATGCTGACTTTGAAGGCGGACGCCATGAACGCCGCGTCGTTAAATCCTCCGGTAGCCCCCTGCAATGGACGGACCCGGAACTGGCGGGCCTCATCCAGGAGGAAGGACGCCGGGAAAGCAACAACATTGAACTGATTGCCTCCGAAAATTTCACCTCTCCCTCCGTCCGGGAAGCCCAGGGCTCCCTGCTGACCAACAAATACGCGGAAGGCTATCCCGGCAAGCGCTGGTATGGCGGTTGCGAGGTGGTGGACAAAGTGGAACAGCTCGCCATTGACCGCGTGCTGAAAATTTTCGGCGGGGATCATGCCAACGTGCAGCCCCACTCCGGTTCCCAGGCCAACATGGCCGTTTACTTCTCTGTTCTGAAGCCGGGCGACACCATTCTCACGATGGATCTCTCCCACGGCGGCCACCTCACCCACGGACACCGGGCCAACTTCTCCGGCAAACTGTACAATGTGGTTCACTACGGCGTATCCCAGGAAACGGAAGCTATTGACTATGATGCTTTGGAAAAACTGGCTCTGGAGGTAAAGCCGCAAATGATCACGGCGGGAGCAAGCGCCTACTCACGCACAATCGACTTTGAACGCATGGGCCAGATTGCCAGGGCCTGCGGTGCCTACCTGTTCGTGGACATGGCCCACATCGCGGGCCTGGTGGCCGGGGGGCAGCACCCGAATCCGGTTCCCCATGCGGACTTCGTCTCCTCCACCACGCATAAATCCCTGCGCGGCCCCCGCGGCGGCTTCGTCATCTGCAAGGAGGAATACGCCAAAAAACTGGATGCAGCCGTCTTCCCCGGAATGCAGGGCGGCCCCCTCATGCACATCATTGCCGCCAAGGCGGCCTGTTTCGGAGAAGCTCTGAAGCCCGAATTCAAGGACTATGCGGCCCAGGTTGTCAAAAACGCCAAGGCCATGGCGGCCAAAATGGCGGAACTCGGCTTCCGCGTCGTCTCCAACGGTACGGACAACCACGTATTCATGGTAGACCTCCGCAACAAAGGCATTAACGGTGCAGACGCGCAGGAAGCCCTGGACCGCGTAGGCATCACCGTAAACAAGAACGCCATCCCGTTTGACACGGGTTCTCCCATGAAACCTTCCGGCATCCGCATCGGTACGCCTGCCGTAACCACTCGCGGCATGAAGGAAAAAGACGTGGAACAGGTGGCTGAATTCATTGCGCGTGCGCTGGCCTTGTACGTAGGTGACCAGGTATGCCCGAATCCGGAAGGCTTCTCCCAGCTTAAGGAAGAAGTTTCCGCGTTTAACCGCAACTTCCGCCTGCCTCATTAACATCTCCTGCGTATAAACGCTTTTCAGGCCGTTCCGCCTTTACCGCGGAACGGCCTTTTCATCAAAAGTCCGTATTTACGGCCCCCGATACGCGCGGCCAAGACGCCCGCAACAAAAAAACCTCTTCGTCAAGGAATGGCCGGGGTTCGTCCAAACTGCACTTTTCCCCTCCTATATTGCGGACAAACCGGTTTGGAAATCAACTGCCATTGTCCATCCACACTTCCTCGTTGGAACATTTGCCCTCTTCCCGGCCCAACCGGAAAACAAAGGTAGCGGCAGGTTGGGAATAATAGAACTGATGACTTGCATGCGTTGCTCTTCCATCCGCAATTAAAACAACCTGAAATCCTTTATCGGAGAATTGGATATTTTTTTCATCCCAATATCCATAGCTAGACATGACGGAATACCTCCCCATTTCCATGAATGAACCGTCCTGCTGGCGCAGAAAAGCCTTAAATTCATAACTGTTAAAATTGGCTCCCCTCGGCGTTCTCCACACTAATGCGGCTTCATGGTCCGCCTGCCAAATTACTTTGTTATCCGGATTCTCCCGGAAACAGTTTTCCAGAAAAGTCATCTCCTGCTTGTGAAAACGCAAGGCGGCAACATCCACCGGAGGATGATCGACAAGGGGAGAAGGCACGTCAGAAGCCATAACAAGGGGAACCGTGCGGCAAGAGAAAAGAAGCGTTTTAAGAGAGGCATTCATCCTCCAGATATTACTTCGTCAAAAAGACGGCTCAAGTCTCAATCACCTGATCCGCCTGATGATGCTTCAGAATGATTTATCTATCCAAAGGTCCACCGGGCCAGACAGACAAACTATCGCATCCGTCTGGTTTGACAATACAGTTCCGATACTGCTTTTCAGTCAAAAAGTCAGTTCCGCCAATAGTGACATGAGGCGTGGGAGTAGTGGCTGCCGTTCTAAATTCATCATAAGGAACAGTCACGCCACCGCACAGAACCTCAAGGAGCGCCTTTCTGGCTTCTTCCAGTTTTTCACAGCTCAGCCTGTCAATATCCCTGTACTCATCCACTTCAACCTTGGCATATTGCTGATTTATTACGGAGGCCCAATCAGGATTCTTACCGTCTTTGATTTCGCCAAATTCCGTCAATATACTCAACAAGGGATTTCGATAAGCATTCCCTTTCGTGCTGCCGGGACGATTCAACATCACCAATGCACTCGTCCTTATCTCGGCACCCTTCGTATCGGCTTCCGCATAGATGACTCGCGCCATTGGAGAGTCATAACATCGTCTCCGTCAATGAGGAAATAATGCCGTTCTGCTTTTTCTACTCTAATGTATCCTTTCCAGGTGTCAGTACGATCTTCTACATTCTGCTTGATAGGAATCAGCACGGGGTCGGCCACTCAGCTAACAAACAAATTTTTACAAAATTTGATATGTAAAATTCTTTTATGGCCTGCCCGCGGAAGTCATGCCGTCCCACACGGGAAAGTAATAATGCAGGGTAGGTTCAGGCTCATTCAACAGGCGATAGTGCCACCATTCCGGAGCATAATTGGCAAAACCCTGTTTTTCAAAAGCCGTTTTCAGAATCATCCTGTTTCTGCGTTGGGACGGAGTCACTAATGTGGAGTCTGTGGTGGAACTGGGATCCAGCAGGTCATGATGGCCGCCCATATCCACCGGCTTTCCGGTCTTGGCGTACAGCAGGGAAACATCCACAGCCACACCCCGGGAATGTTCCGAAAAATCGCGCACATAGTGGTCTCCGAACACCTTGGCCTTGTCAATATGGGGATAATACCGGGACTTCATCTTTTGGTCCCCGTCGTCAGCTCCCCATTTGCAAATGTCCAGCACGGCGGTATGGGGACGGTAGGCGTCATAAATTTCCAGCAGGTAACCCTGACGATACAAATCTTCCGAGACTTTTTTCAACGCCTGCGCCGCCTGGGTGCGCAGGATGGCGCGCCGACCGTGGTAACCGTCCAGCGGACGCCCTACAAAATTGTCATACCCGGCATATTTCAAATTAGTCTTCACCAGCGGAGCCACCTGATCCACATACACAAAGCCCGGCTGCATCACGGGCTGAAGGGGCTGATTGAACGCCGGTTTGAATTCCCTGCTGCCGGAACAGGAAACCAGTAACATGAACATGCCGCATACCGCAGCTACGCAAGTCTTCATGACCACGAAGCGTAGCACGGCATGCGGCGCAAATCCGGTCAGGATTCCGTCATTTCCAGGAATCCCTTGATCTTGCTGATGCGCGTGGGATGACGCAGCTTGCGGAGGGCTTTGGCTTCAATCTGGCGAATGCGTTCGCGGGTGACGCTGAACTGGCGGCCCACCTCCTCCAGAGTGCGGGGACTGCCGTCCCGGAGGCCGAAGCGCTGTTCAATAACTTCGCGTTCACGATCCGTGAGGGTGTCCAGAACATCCTTGATTTTTTCTTTCAAGAAAGAGAAGGAGGCTTCCTCCATGGGATTTTCCGCCGCCTTGTCTTCAATAAAGTCACCAAAGGAGGTATCGTCGGAATCCCCCACGGGGGCTTGCAGGGAAATGGGCTGCTGGGCCATTTTCAAAACGGAACGCACGCGTTCCACAGGCAGATGGATTTCTTCCGCGATTTCTTCCGGAGTGGGTTCCCTACCATACTCCTGCACCAGCTGCTTTTGCACGCGCATCAATTTATTGATGGTTTCAATCATGTGCACGGGAATGCGGATGGTGCGGGCCTGGTCTGCAATGGAGCGGGTGATGGCCTGGCGAATCCACCAGGTGGCATAGGTGGAGAATTTGTAGCCGCGGCGGTATTCAAATTTTTCCACCGCTTTCATCAGGCCCATGTTGCCTTCCTGAATCAGATCCAGGAAGGAGAGGCCGCGGTTGGTATATTTTTTGGCAATGGAAATGACCAGGCGCAGATTGGCCTCCACCATTTCATCCTTGGCCCTGCGGGCTTCGCGAAGCCATTTGCGGAGTTCCTGGTAGGCTTCTCCCATCTCATCCGCAGTCATCCACATGCGAAGCTCCAGCTCTGCCAGATGTTCCTTGAGTTCCTTGTTGTCCGGTTCCAGGGCAACCTTCTTCTGCATGCGGAGCACGCGGTCGCGGGCCTCGTCAATCATGGAACAGAAATCCTCAATCACCTTGTGCTTGAAATACAGGCGACCGAAGAACTTCACCAAAACGCCGGCAACTTTGTCGAATTCGGCCTGGCGGGCCTTGACGGACTTGGCCGCCTCCTTGCTGCGGTACAGCTTGCGGAAGGAACCGGATGCGTCCTGATGGGTCTGCTGTATCTGGGCGCAGAGCTGGGCCAGCCCTTTCATATAGCGCTCACGGGAGTCTATCTTTTTGTCAAGGATAACGCGGTCAAAGCGTTCCTCATTGTCGAGCAGGCGATAGGCTACGTCCAGATAGGCATTCGCGATGAAACCGAAGCGGTGCACACAGCGCTGGACGTTCTGTTCCGCGTCCTCAATTCTCTTGGAAATGGCCACTTCCTCTTCACGGGTAAGCAGGGAAACCTGGCCCATTTGTTTCAGGTACATGCGGACGGGATCATCCAGAATGTCCATCTTGGCTTCGAGCTTTTCCTCTTCGTCCTCTTCTTCCGTGCTGATGCGGGTGCGGTCCGTGTAGCTGTCCACATCAGACGCGTCAATGATGTCAAACGCCATGCTGCGCAGGCGGTCCATGATGGCCTCGTAATCCTGCTGATCGACAATGTCGTTGGGAAGGGAGTCATTAATATCGTCAAAAGTCAGATACCCCTGTTCCTTGGCGAGCTTGATAAGTTCACGGATTTTTTCCTGAATTTCCGGAGCGTCAATCGGATTCGTGATCTTGCGGCTGGCAGCCCTCTTGCGTTCCTCTTCCAGTATTTCGCTTAATTTTTTGGGCGTTTCCTCCTTCGCGGCAGGTTTGGCGGCCTTCTTCTCAGCCGGCTTCTTCTCCGCAGCCTTGGCTGGAGCTTTCTTGGCAGGGACAGCTTCAGGCGCCTTTGCCGGAGTCTTTTTGGCGGACGGCGCCGCCTTCTTGGAGGCAGAAGCCGGAGACGCTTTTTTTGCCGGGGCCTTTTTTTCCGCAACGGGCTTGGCGGCGGCCTTTTCCGCAGCCGGAGCGGCAGCCTTGGCAGAGTTTTTTTTGACAGGAGCCGCCTTCGGAGCGGTTTTGGAATTTTTTGCGGCGGGCCGGGCCGCTATTTTTTCCTTGGATTCAGAAGCTTTTTTGTTGGCGGAAGTCTTCTTGGGAGAAGAGGGGGATGGGTCACCGGATTTGGACATATCTTGAAAAGAAGAGGGCACAATTCACCATTATATCAATACCCGGAGGTATCGAGGCACTACATTGTACCCAGCAAACGCTTCAAGTCAACACTAAGTTTGGACAATTCCAGCCTTCTGGCAGCATCCGTGGAGGGATCCGCCAGTTCCGCCATCAGGGAGGCGATGTGCCTCTCCAAAGCGGCCTTCGCAATGCCGGAGCAGGCTTCCTGTACGCTCCTGTCCACATCGGGAATAGGTATGGGCTCCAGATTCAGCATGCCCAGGGCATCCCGTTCCGGCTGAGGCAGAGACACCAGAAAAGCCTGAACGGCCGCGGGGCTGTCCGGAGAAGGCAGCCTGGCCAGAATTTTTTTTAAGATGCCTCCGCCCTGCAGCAGCCGCATCGGCTCCAGCAATTCTTCAATGCGGTCCACGATAAGCCCCTGGGCACGGGAATTCTGAAGGGCCAGTTCACAGAGCACGGCCACGGCGCGATCCATTTTCACAGGAGGATGCTGCGGAACCTCCTCAGCCGTCTTACGCTCTGCGGACTGGGCCTGTTCCTGCCCCTTCCGGCGTCCGGCCATTCTGACGGCGCCGCGCAAATTATCCGCAGCCATGCGCATGCGCGTGGCTATGTCAGCCGTAGCCAGATCCCGGGCCACCGGGTCGCTCATGCAGGCCAGCAGGGCCGTCATCTCACGGGCAAAAGCGGCGCTGGAAGCGGCATCATCCAACAAACCGCTCTCCCTGGCCCGTTCAATGCGAACCTCAAAGAAGGAACGGGCCCGCTCCACCATCCCAGAAAAAGCCTCTTTCCCCTCCCTCTTCATGAAAGAATCCGGATCGTCCCCGGCAGGAAGGTTCACCAGGTAAATATCCTTGCCAAAAGGGGCCAGTTCACGGAAAGCCCGGTCCGCCGCAGCCATGCCCGCCTTGTCCGCGTCAAAACACAATACTATCCGTGAAGCATAGCGTGAAAGAATCCGGGCATGCTCCGGAGTAAACGCCGTCCCCAAAGGGGCTACGGCAAAAGAAATACCCGCCTCGTGGCAGGCAATAACGTCTATCTGTCCCTCGCACAACAGGGCTTTGCCGCTTTTTCCCATAGGGCCGCGCGCCTTGTCCAGGGCAAACACCACGTCCCCCTTTTTGAAAATGGCCGTCTCCGGGGAATTAACGTACTTGCCTACGTTTTCCTGTGGCCGCAGAATGCGGCCGGAAAACGCCACACATTCTCCGTACACATTGTTGATGGGGAACATCAGCCTGTCCCGGAAGCGGGCGTACAAATCTCCCCGTTCTCCGCGGTTGGCGAGACCGGAATCTATCAGCACCTGGTCCGGGATCCCCTCCCTGCGGGCCCAGGCCAGAAACTCCCGCGAGGAGTCAGGAGCCCACCCTACCTGCCAGCGTTTCGCCATGTCTGCCCCGTATCCGCGGGAATTCAGGTAAGCCCTGGCCTCCGCCGCCTTCGGGGAACAAAGCAGGAGCCTGTGGAAAAACCCAGCAGCCTTCTTGTGGGCCACCAGCAAAGCCGTGCGTGCCTTGCGCCGCCTTTCCTCCGCTGCGTCATAGACCTCTTCCACAATGGAGATTCCGGCTTTTTCCGCCAGCCTTCGCACGGTATCCGCAAACCCCAGGTTCTCCATCTTCATCACAAAAGTGATGGCAGACCCTCCTTCCCCGCAGCCAAAGCATTTAAAATTCTGCCGACTCTGGTCCACAATAAAGGAAGGCGTCTTTTCATTGTGGAACGGGCAGCATGCCTTCCACCGGGAACCGGCCCTTTTCAGGGGAAGATAGGATCCCACCACATCTACAATGTCAGTGGCCTCCAGAACGCGCCGGATACTGTCTTCATCAATCCTTCCCATAAGGCGGAACCAGTCTATCACAAGGGGTACGGGTGCACAAGAATACAGAATCGGAACGCCATGCGAGGAAACAAGGCTTCCACAGGCAGGGAAAAGACGGCGCAGCACCGGCGGCTTCCCGCCCCGGAGGAACACATTTCCCCATTGAGCGCGGGAGCGGAACATGCTAGCCTGCCCGTATGAAGCGCATTCACCTTCTGTTGCTGGCTTTGCTGGCCCTGTTTGCCGGCGCCCCCTTCCGGGCGGCCGCGGAGGAAACCTTCCGCGACAGGGTAGTCGTCATCCCCGTAGGGGAGGACTCCCTGACCAGCAAACAAAGCTTCGGCTTCATGAACCGCATCCTGAAAAGGGCGCAGGAGGAGCAGGCGCGCGCGGTAATATTCGATTTGAACACGCCCGGCGGCCTGGCCTGGGAGACCAGCGAGATGATGATGAAAAGCATCCAGCCGCTCACCATTCCCACCTACGCCTACGTAAACCCCAGGGCCATGTCCGCCGGGGCGCTCATCTCCGCGGCGTGCGACAAAATTTACATGGCTCCCGTCTCCTCCATCGGCGCAGCGGGCATCATCACCTCATCCGGAGAGGAAATGGATCCCGTCATGCGCAAGAAAGCAGAAAGCGCCTTCTGGGCCTTTACCCGCTCCGTCGTGACGGAAAAGGGTTACCGCCCGGAAGTGGTAAAAGCCATGATGATCCCGTCCGACCAGGAACAGCAGTTCGGCCCCGTCAAACTGGAAAAAGGCGCGCTCCTGACCCTGACGGGCAAGGAAGCCGCCGCGCGTCTGGAAGACGGCAGGCCCCTGCTGGCCCAGGGCACAGCCTCCTCCGTCACGGACCTGCTGGCCCAGGAGAAAGTAAATGCCCCCGTAGTCACGGCGGAACCTACGGCCTTTGAGCGCATCGGCCTCTGGATTGCATGGGCTTCCCCCATCCTGATCCTGCTGGGCATCGGCGGCATTTACATGGAATTTAAAACGCCGGGATTCGGCATCGGCGGCATTGTGGCCATTGCCGCGTTTGCCCTGTTCTTCTTCGGCAACAACATTGCCGGGAATCTGGCCGGCTATGAGACGGCGGCCCTGCTCGTTCTGGGCATAGTCCTTCTTTGCGTGGAATTCTTCGTTATCCCGGGCACATTCATTGCGGCCATTGCGGGCGGCGTCTGCATCTTTCTGGCCCTGTTCGGCGGCATGGTCAGCTCCTGGGAATGGGACCATATCATCCGGGACGGACAGTGGGATGACGTCAACACGCTGGCGGCAGTCCTGGGCATCCCCCTCCTGAAACTGGCCCTGGGCCTGACCGGAGGCTCCCTTCTGATTGCCCTGCTGATGAAATACCTCCCGGATTCCATCCTGATGCGCCGCGTTACCAACGCCACGGTCAGCGGAGGTTCCGCCGGGGAAGCGGTCAATATCGCGCGCGTTCAGGTAGGAGACCGCGGGAACGCCGTCACGGAGCTGAAACCCAATGGAAAAGCCATGATTCATGGCGAAATATGCGAGGTTTTCTCTCGACAAGGCATACTGATTAAGGGTACCCCTGTGCGCGTCGTGGACATCCGGCCATTCGACCTCGTCGTCGTCAAGGACGACTCCCCCTCCGGGGATTGACGCCATCACGCTTTTTATCTACTGCCATGCCTCTCACCGTTGGACTCATTTCCCTGGGCTGCCCCAAGAATCTGGTTGACTCTGAAATCATGATCGGCCACCTGCAAAAAGCCGGCATGACCATGACTCCGGAACCGGAACTCGCGGACGTAATGGTGGTCAATACCTGCGCTTTCATTGACCAGGCCAAGCAGGAAGCCATCGATGCCATTCTGGACATCGTGCGTGCCCGGGAAAACGGGGCTTATCCGGAAAACCAGAAACTCATCGTGGCGGGCTGCCTGTCCCAGCGCTTCCGGAAGGAACTGCCCGCCCTGCTTCCGGAGGTGGACGCCTTTATCGGTCCGGACCAAATCACCAAACTGCCGGAAATTATCACTCAAGTGATGGACCGGACCATACAGAACCGGAACTTCATTGAAGGAAAATGCAGGTACGTTCCTGACTGGAACACACCGCGCTACCGCCTTACCCCGCCGCACACGGCCTACATCAAGATAGCGGAAGGCTGCAACCACGGCTGCGCCTACTGCATCATTCCCATGATCCGCGGACGCCACCGCAGCCGTTCCCAGCAGGACGTAGTGCGTGAAGCGGAAACCCTTATCCGGTCCGGCGTGAAGGAAATCTGCCTCATCGCGCAGGACATCACCTATTACGGCATGGATAAATGGACGGATGCGCGCCCAAACCGCCGCAGCGCGGTGGATTCCTCCCGCGGAGAATCCCTGGCTTCCCTGCTCCGCGCTCTGAACGCCATTGAGGGAGAATTCTGGATCAGGCTGCTCTACACCCACCCCGCCCACTGGAGCGACGAACTGACCGCAGCCATCGCGGAATGCCCCAAAGTGGCCCGCTATGTAGACATTCCCCTCCAGCATATTTCCGATAATATGCTGGACGCCATGCAGCGCGTAACGGACGGAGACTATATCCGCACGTTGCTCCGGAATATCCGGAAGGCCGTTCCGGGCATCGCCATCCGCACCACCTTCATCACCGGATTCCCCGGAGAAACGGAAGACGACCATCAGGAACTGATGGAGTTTATCGAGGAATTCCGTTTTGAACGCGCCGGCATTTTCACCTTCTCACGGGAGGAAGGGACAAAAGCCTACAAGATGCCCAATCAGGTGCACCACCGCACCAAGGCTCGCCGCTACAATGAAGCCACCCTGTTGCTGGCGCGTCTCGCTTCGGAAACGGGCCAGGAGCAAATCGGCAGGCAAATACGCGTGCTGGTGGATGCTCCCGGAGTCGCCAGAACGGAATGGGATGCTCCGGACATTGACGGGACCGTTTCCGTTCCTCTGACGCTGCCCGTCGGGCAATTCGCTACTGTCACCGTAACGGATGCCGTTGCGTATGAATTGACGGCGGAATAAAATTGCTTCCGTGCCTGTCGGAAAGAACCCGGGAACAAAAATACAGGCGAAGCGCAGGCCGACGTATATTGCCTCCTGTTTTCCGCCCGACTTTCCGGATTTTCTGCAAAGGCCCTACTGCTTCACGCTGGATTCAGGCAGGGGAACGTTTTCCGGAGGAGCTTCCTGAGACGCAGCTCCCGACGGAGAAACGGAATTCGGAACAGGAACCAGAGAGGTATTCATCCGGGATATATCCAGCTCACGGGAAGCGGCGGCGGCTTCCGGGCTGACGGCGCCCATGTTTGAGGGCAAAGGAAGCAAAGCTCCGTCCGGACCAATTAAATCAGAAGCGGAAACAGGATAAAAACCCATCATTTCCTGCGGATTAACAATCTCCGAGAGGCTTACGTAACCCTGGCTGCCGTCTTCAAACTCGACTTTGGCGAACAAATCCCCGCAGACCAGCACTTTCCCGGTTTTCACCCCACCCCTGACGGTTCCGCTTGTGGAAAAATTACTTTCCGGATTCTGTTCAAACACCATCATTCTGTCCTTCTTGAACGTAACGGCTTCCCCAGGTTTGTAAAATGCCTGCTCCGCCTTGTTTTTAGCCGCCATTTTCTTGGAAGTGATTCCCACGGGATCCAACGCAGAACTCTGACGGTCCCAGGCATTCACATGCTTGTTCGGACCGCAAGAGGCCAGCAGCACCAGCAAAGCGGAAGGGAGAAAAAGCAATTTCATTTGCAGATTATCTTAATTGCCGGGGATTACGGATGGAAGCAGAATTTGCGCCTGTTTCCGCCAGAGACTGTTTCTAAAAGAAAAATTCCGCCTTTCCCTCCGGTTCATGCTGTTTCCCGCAGAGAAAACCATGCCGCTTCCGAACTGCATCCCGGACAAATAATCGGATTCCCGGTAAGGCGTCTATTCCTGCGGCGGGAAAAAACAGCCTGTCTTACCGTCCCCCTGCTCCACTTCCCAGGAAAAACCGCAAAGCATGGCGCGGAGACAACGTATTAAGCTTGCCGCCTTCCTGCCGGAAATGCTATTCTGGCGCTTACTGTTCCAACGGCTGACGCAGTTCCATCCGGGGGAACCGCTCAAGTAATGCGTTCTGATATGGATGAGAAAAGATTAGCCGGCGTAGTTCTGCCATTGTTCTCCCTGCGCCGTAACAATGACCACGGAATCGGGGACCTGACGGCCTTGCGCCAATGGATTGACTGGGCGGCGGATGCCCATGTGGGGTTCCTCCAGCTGCTCCCCGTCAATGCCCTGGGCAGGGACGAATGCCCCTCCCCCTATTCCGCCATCAGCTCTGTGGCTTTGGAACCCCTGTACCTTTCCCTGGAACCCTGGACCATACCCGGCCTGGAAGAACGCGTATTCAATGAAACGGGGGACACGCTGCCGTGGGAACAGCCCTCCGGCCCGGATCTGGTGGACTACCCCAAGGTCAGATTCTGGAAAATGTGGATTCTGCGGGGAGCCTGGAACAACTTCAAAACCAAACCGGAATATGAGTGCATTATGCCCAAATTCAGGGAATGGGTGAAAGAACAGGGAAGCTGGCTGGAAGACTTTGTCTGTTTCCAGATTCTCTGCGACCTGTTCGGTACGGAAATCTGGTGGCACTGGCCGGAACAGGATCCGGCGCGGGCCAAGGCCATTGCCTCCGATTACGAGGAGGAAAAGGATTTTGCCCGCTGGCTCCAGTGGCTCTGTGAAAAACAGTGGGAATTCATCCGTATTTATGCGGACGAACGCAATGTGAAGCTGATGGGGGATATCCCCATTGGCGTTTCCCTTTCCAGCGCCGACGTCTTTTTTGAACGCCACCTGTTTGACACGGAATGGTGCGGAGGAGCCCCGGCGGAAGGCAGCTATGCGGAAGACCCATTCACGGCCAAATGGGGGCAAAACTGGGGCATTCCGCTGTATAGATGGGATGTCATGGCGCAGGACAACTTCGCCTGGTGGCGCCGCCGGGTAAAATACTGCACCAAGATTTTCAGCATGTACAGGATCGACCACATCCTGGGCTTTTACCGCATTTACTCCTTCCCGTGGAAACCCACGGAAAACGGGGTATTCCTGCCGCTTTCCACCGATCAGGCGGCCCAGAGAACGGGCGGAAGGCTGCCCGGCTTCAAGCCGCGCGGGGATGACAACGCTGCGGACCGCAACATGAACCTGGCGGACGGGGACCTGTACCTGCGCCTTCTGCTTTCCGCCGCCCCCGGCGTCAGCGTGGTGGGGGAAGACCTGGGCTGCGTCCCGGACTACGTGCGCCCGAACATGCGGCAACTGGATATCCCCGGTTTCAAAATTCCCCACTGGGAAATCAAGGCGGACGGAACCATTACGTCTGGAAAAGAATATCACGAATGCTCCTTTGCGGCGTTCGGAACGCATGATTTCGAAACCATCATGCAGACATGGAACGACAGCTACGCGAAAATCGAACGCGCCCGCAAGCTGGGCCTGTGGGAGAACGGCTCCCCCAAAACGCCGTCTAGCCCGGAACAGGAAAACATCGTGCGCCAGGCGGAGGACGGAGCGCGCCTGCTGAAATGGTTTGCGGATTTCTCCGGCATGCAGCCTGAAACCTGTCTTTCCTACTGGAACCAGGAAATCAAGACGGCCATGTACAACGCCCTGTTCCGTTCCCGTTCCCGTTATGCGGCCATTCTCTGGCCTGCTCTCTTCGGCATCAACAAACGGCTCAATATTCCCGGCACTACGGGAGGGACCAACTGGAGGGAACGCATGCCCTTCAAGGCCGTGGAAGCATGCGGCATGCCGCAGACCGCATGGCTGCGCACCGTCATCGACGAATCCGGCCGCACGCCGCTGCAGGGTGAAGACGCCATCAGGGCGCTCAAGGAATCCAGCAAACGCCTCTTCCCGAAGATCACCGTCAACAACGAACGCTTCCTGAAACGGATGCTGATGTGGCCGAACGGCAAAACATTGTAGCTGTCCCCCCCTGCCGGAACATCCCCCCCGCAGTATCAAAAAAGGGCGCGTTTCCTTCGAAAACGTGCCCTTTTTTCTATCCGTGCTGATGTTTCCTAAAACGCCCTGGATACACCCGCATTTACGCGGTGGTACACGGAGCTTCCCCGCGCTTCCATGCCATAACCGGCATAAACCGTCCAGAGGTCATTCCACTGCAAGGCGGCATCATACTCCACGCGTACGGCATGGCGGGCTGGTTGGACACCACGGGTCCTCCAGAAAATGTCGCTGTATATGCTGTAAACGGAAGCCTCCGGCACATCCTGAATAGCATCTCCCACATAGGAAAGGCGGAGCACCTGCGTCCAGTGCCTGCCTTTCCAGTCACCACTTCTCTCAACACTCACACCTGCCGGGATGGACAACCGGCGCAAAACCGCTCCTTCAAATTTTCTGGCATAGCTGCCGTCTTCAAGAAAAGAAGCCTCCGTGCCATGTGTAAACTCCATCCTCAAAAACGGAGACACAGTCCATCCTCCTGCATACTGAATGCTTCTGGAAACTTCCGCCTGGACCAGCCACGTTCTATTGTTCCATTCCCCATGAGCGTCCATACCGTTGCTGAACCGGCTTTTCATGCAGTTATCAGTCATTCCCCAAGTAAGATCGGCTTTCACCGTCCACAGGGAACGCTCGCCGGAGCGGAATATCCGCCCCCAATAAATGCTCCCCATCAGGGAATCCTGGGTAATCCTCCCATTAAAATCCCGGCTCTTGCTGAAACCGTGCATTTGTCCGAACGCTATCCCCCATATCCCGCTCTTTCCTCCAAAATCGGAATCCATGCCAACGGAATATCCACCCCCGTCATAGTCATAACCATCTACACCGCCCCGGGAACGCTGGCGGGCGAAATCCCCCAGCCCCATTCCCCATACATTGCGTGCATACCGCTGATACAACCGCACCGGGGTTAACTGCGCCAACGCAGTATTCCCAAGAGAAGCCGCGTTTGAAGCGGAACTCCAAAGGGAATTGAGAGCAAGCTCTCCAGCCTGCTCCGGACGGACCTGATCCGGGCGGCATCCGGCTTCATGTTTCCAAATTGCCAACAGCTGGTCATCTTCTCCATCTCCATCCATGTCGCGCCATTCATATTCCCAGGTACCGCCGTAGGTATAGGGAGAATCAACCGTGGATGACTGGGTCGTATTGGAAATAACCCCTTTCAGCTCTCCTTGCGGCCGTTTGCTGGAAGAATCCATATTAAAAATGACAAACTCCCTGTCCCTTCCCCAGGCGGCGGAGGCGTAATCATCCAGCGTATCCGCAATTCCAATGGTTCCCCCCAGTAAAAATTCCCCGGAGGCGGTGATGTTGATACCGCTGTCCCCCCGTTCCGAGAAAGGCATGAGATCCCAGTCAAACCCGTGGGACATGTCAATGGTGACAGCGGAAAGGGAAGGCAGTTCATAGGTCTTCCCCTCCCAACTGTCGGAACCGATGGGAGCGGCTCCCACCCGCAGGATAGCGCCGCTGCCATGGCCGGAAACAATCACCTGCTGGGCGCTGATGGATGAACCGGACGTCATTTCCAGCACTCCGCCGGCCAGGTTAAACACCGGTTTGTCCTGCTCCACTCTTGAACTTCCCTGCCATACATCCCCACTCTCATTCGCCAGGTTCATGCCGTATTCAAGAACCAGCCGTCCCCCTTCCACAATAATATTTGATTCAAGTTTCACCCTGCGGGAGGTCTCCACCCGTTCCGCGTAATCACCATCACTTTCCCCGTCATTGCGAACTAGAAACGACTCCGTCAATGCACCGGAAAAACGCACGGTTCCTCCAAACTCCACAGGAATACCTCCATAATCTGCCCAATCGGCCGGAATTCTGTTAATATGCAGGGTAGGCATGGCTACAGTAATACTTTCAATATCAATACCATCATAAAATACAATTTCTCGTCCGGCCTGGGCACGGAAATCCATGGTTAAATTCCCATTGGGCTGAGATATACCCGTATAATCGTCTTCGGGAGCATAAGCAAAAATCCCCAGGGCGCGGGCAAAGACCCCCGAACTTCCTTTAACCAAGTTGCCTCGGAAAACGATATTCCCGCCATCCGCAGACAAAAGCCATTGCCCACCAAACCTTTTCCCTTCATTATTGCCGCAATAAATGGCTCCGGCCGTATTTTTATCAGTCACATTATTTTCAAACAGGACATCACCCGTTTGCACCAGCTTAAAAGATCCATAAATAGTGATAGCGCCCGCCATCCCCGGCATGCTCCCTCCGGAAGCCTTATTATTTCTAAAAATAATATCTCCCCGGATGTTGCTAAACGACAAAGACGGCTGGTTATCCGGTAAGAATATGGATCCAATGCCTATCGCCGCAGGTCCTCCGGTGGACGTGTTATTTTCAAACAGGATATTTTCCGTATCATTAAATGAAATACTCCCTTCATTGGTAAAAATCCCCGCAGAACTCATGTAATAAGAAGTTTTAACAAGATTCCTGAAGATAATACTTCCCGTATGGTCAAAAGAAATATTCCCATCTCCAGGATTGGAGTAAAGGGAAGAATCCCCCCCCTGGTTAATAAAAATGGCGCCGCCATTGGAAGAATATCCCATCTTCATATCCGTAAAAGAAATATCCCCGGTATTGGTAAAAGCCAAGGAATTCAAACGGCTGAAGCCTATACCCCCATGATTCAGCCCCCGGAATTCGATATTTCCTACATTGTTGAAAGAAACAATATCAGCTTTCCCGTACCTCCCGCCACCGGTTCCGGCCGTGGCGCCATCGGTAATGCCGATCATGTCCATATTATCCGCAATGAAGCTCAAATCGCCCAAATTCTGAAAAGTAACCTGAGGAGCGACAAACCCCTCCCCGCTTTCCCATGGCCCCATGACAAAAATAAAAGATTTGGAAGCGGAACTGTTCTTTCCGGGATTAAGCCCGGTGCAGTGAAAGCCGAGAGACGTTCCTTCCGTGCTGGAAAAATGCGTACTATAGCCGGAGAAAACACCCTGCCTGTTTCCGGCGCCGCCCTTGTCCGGATTATAATTATCAAACGTAAACGCACCTTCATAAAAGACGCCATCCCTCCCGGCCAGATGATACGTCACTTCCTCCGGCTGGAATACTTCCACATCATCGTTTCCATATGTTCCTGAATAAATATCCACTTCCTTGGAAAAAACGGAACAGACAGTAACTGAAGGAACCAAGGACAACATGGCAAAAGCAAATAATTTCATGATAATCTGTACATTTGGATGTTTTTTGCATATCAAACGCGCTCCTTTTAATGTACGAATTTGGAATCCGTTGTTATTCGAAACTCAAAACAACAAAATAACAATCAATGAATTATTGTTAGAAAAAAAGATTGAAACAGAACAAGATTCCTTCCTCTTCTCACAGGTTGGCCATTGAATATAAAAAAATAATCTTTACTCCGGATTCCAAATTCGCAACCATACTGAAAATAAAATGGTTTGATAGTTGATGTTTTATATTTTTCTTTAAATAAATCAAATTTTCAACAATAGAGCCACACAGTCCCAAAAACTTCGGGAATGCAGTTACAATCAATCCATTCTTGCCTCCCTGCCGGAAAAATCCCATACTTTCTGCATGACATGGAGTTGGAACAAACTTTCCGCCGCCAAATGGGAAGACGCCTGGAGCGAACGCATCGCCGGAAATCCGAACGCCGTTATTACAAAAATCAAAGGGGGGAAAACGGTTCGAATCACCGTTTACTGCGATGATGAAGAAGACGCCCTGGCCTTGAAAAAATATTTTGGAGGAACTGTCAGGGAAATCAAGACGCAGGACTGGGTAGCGACCCAGAAGCGGGAAAAACGCCCTCCGCTCAAAATAAGGGACGCACTGGTCATTACGGAGCAGAGTTCTCCGGAGAATCTGGCCGCTCTGCAGAAACAGTTCCCCTCGCGCTGCATCCTGAGCGTCCCCGCCGAAATGGCTTTCGGAACAGGAGACCACGCTACCACATCCACCTGCCTGCGTTTTATCTGCGACGCTGCCAAATCCCGCAGAAAAACATCATGGAGCATGACGGACATAGGCTGCGGAACCGCCGTGTTGGCCATGGCGGCGCTGAAGCTGGGGGCGGAGCACGCCACGGCTTTCGATTTTGACCCCATGGCCATTGAAGTGGCCCGGCACAACATGGTCCGCAACGCCGTTACGGCGGAACAGCTGGACTTATTTGTGGAAGACGTCTTCAAATGGAAACCTTCGGAATCCCAGCAGGGTGACCTTGTCGTCGCCAACCTGTTTTCAACCATACTGCAAAAGGCTTTTCCACAAATCATCGCCGCCATGAAGAAGGATGCCGCTTTGGTCATCTCCGGCATTCTGGCTTCCCAGTGGGAAGAAACGAAAACGGCAGCGGAACGTCACGGTCTGTTCTTTGAACGGGCCGTCAAACGCGGGAAATGGATTACGGCAAAGGGAGGAATGGCCCGGTAGCAAATAGACTCGCTCCGCATTTTTGTTCCGCCCTCACGGCCCTTCCTTCATCGGAACAGCAATACCCGGCTTCCAGTTCAAAAATCTCCGCATCCCGGCACCCCTGCTACAGAAAACAGGAATGCACTTTCATTGTCCGGCAGGAAAAACCAGCCCGCATGCCCGGCATGTGATTCTCCTTACGGGCAGGACTATCCCTCCGCACGTTGTTCACGGGCAGAAAACAGTCTCTCTACATACTTGGCCAGCATATCCACTTCCAGATTGACCGGCTGGCCGGAAACGGCATTCTGCAGATTCGTGCGGCCGAAAGTATGGGGTGTAATCCAGAACTCCAGCAGAGAGCCGCTCAAATTGGCTATGGTCAGGGAAATGCCGTCAATGGTGATGGAACCCTTGTCAATACAATAGCGGGTGAGTTCCTCCGGAATGCGCACCTCCAAACGGTGGTCCTGCCCTACAGGCTCCAGAGCGGCAATCGTACCGGTATGATCCACATGCCCCATCACGAAGTGGCCTCCGAAACGGTCCATGGCGGACATGGCGCGTTCCAGATTAACCAGCATCCCCGGTTTGAGGGTTCCCAGACTGGTGACGCGGAGAGTCTGGGAAAGCAGATCAAAGGAGATACGTTCACCCTCCAGGGCATCCACCGTCAGGCAGCATCCGTTGACGGCAACGGAATCCCCCAGGGCAAGTTCACGGCCGAACGGAATGGTCAGCGTCAGCCTGGCTCCGCCGTTAATAGGCGTAAATCCTTCCACGGTTCCTGTTGTTTCAACGAGTCCGGTAAACATAAGAGTGACAGTACGCTCCGGCCATTAATGGCCGAAGCAGGTGAAGAAAATAAACACGATGGCAGTGGGAAAAGCCGCCCAGGCAAACAGCCACAGGGGATTGATGCCTTTGAAATATTTACCCAGAATGGCCTGCCCGGCCGGATTGGGGGCGTTGGCGATGACCGTCAGGCCGCCGCCCGTCACAGCACCCGCCACCACGGAATATTTGACGGCTTCCGGCAGGTTGGGAACCGTAGACGCCAGGAAAGTGACGGCGGCATTGTCATTAAATGCCGTCAGCAGCGTAGCCCCGACCATGGCGTAGTCCCCCAGCCGCGTTAGCACCGGCTCCAGCCACCAGGCCTGCACGCCGCCCAGAATGACCAGCCCCGCCAGGAAGAACCCCACCATGATGGGTACGCGCAGAGACATTTGGTTCTGGTATTGCGGCGTAGCCAGTGTGAAACCGATAAAGAACAGGAAACTGCCGATGAACATGACCGGCTCATGGGCAAAAAGAACCGTCCAGACCAGGAAGCAGACATGCGCCAGGGTCACCCACAACGGTATCTTGTCATTGCGGTCTTCCCAGGACTGGGGAACGGCGTCGTCAAACTCGTCGAACTCCCTCTGCTGGGAAGCCAGGCGGGCGAACTCCCTGCGGAAAAGGAGAAAATACGCCAAATTGGAAATGACGATGGCGGAAACGGCCTTCCATCCGAAATGCTGGATCATGTGAGCCAGCCCCCAGTCCCACTTTTCCGCCACCATCACTACGGGCGGAGCTGCAAAGTGCGTCAGGGTGCCCCCGATGGAGATATTCACGAAGAGAAGCCCCAGAGTGGCGTACATCAAGGTTTTCTTCGGCTTGAGGTCGTAAAATTTTTTGCTTAGGATCAGGGCCCCGATCGTCATGGCGGCAGGTTCCGTAATCAGAGACCCCAGCAAGGGAGCCAGGCACATCACGGAAATCCACCACGCGCCCGGCGTGGCCTTCCCAAGCCTGGCGCCGCAGTTCACGACATATTCCGCCAGCTTGAAAATAGGGCGGGAAGAAGCGATAATCATGATAATCATCACGAACATCGGCTCCGTGAAGGAACAGTCATAATTCAAATAGGCGGAAAAATCCTCAAAGGAATAATACTTCCAGCACACGAACATGAAAGGGATAAGCCAGATTCCGAACACGGCTTCCACTTCTCCCAGAAAATGGAAAATGGCGGACGCGAAGGAAACCGGGAGGCGCTCTTCCGGATGCATCACGCGGAAGTTGGTTTCCTTGAGCTTTTCCTTGTAGCGCAGGGCCAGCTTATGGGAATAACGCTCAAAGCGGCCGGCCAGAAACGTATGGATAATAGCGCCGAAGAAAACGAGCGTCACTGCCAGGTTGAAACCGCCGGACTGCTTGTTGCGTTCACTAAGCACCTGGTACAGGCTGGCATCCGGCGGCACCGGATTGTACTGATTAAGAGGAATGGGAAAATGGCTGTACTGGGATTCCCCCCCCACTTCCGCGGCCGGATAAGCGGGAGCCGCCGTGCGGGCCGAAGCTTCACTGGCGGGAGCCCCCAGGAAAAAAGCGGCGGCAGCTACGGCAGTGAGCAGACCCGCACGGTGCGCCAGAACTTTGAAGAAATGACAAATACAGCTCATGTCTGCAGACAGACTAAACGCCTCTCCTTTCTTCCGCGAGCGGAAAATGAGTCTGCATGCTTTTTAGTGATAACGCATTCAAACGGGAAAATCCAGACATGCCCCGGAAAAAACGCGCGCGGTACGGAACAGGCTGTCATGCCTGCCTGAGTTTAAGGTTGAACAGAAAACTTAAAAATAGTAGTTGCAGATATGCGCTCCGTCCTAGGCTTCCTTTCCGTTTTCTTGATCGCAGCCGGTGTCGCATGTGCGGAGTTTCCGCCCGACCTGCCGCCGGCGTCTCCCCTTCCCTTTGCTCCCGGCCCGGTCATCGGGGGAACCATCAAGGGAAACCCGGCCGCCGGCATCGTTCCCGTCAAAGACCTGATTGAAGCCAACCGCAAGGATGAATACATCCCCATGGCGGAACCCATTCCCGGAGAGACAGGCTCTTCCGCTCCCCTGGCGGAGTCCATCCCTAACGCGGAACCCATTCCCGGGGAAACGAACCTGCACGCCCCGGTACAACCTGCGGAGGCATCCCTTGCCATTCCCTCCACGGCTTTTTCCCCCGTTCCGGTTCCTCAGCATGAAACCCGCGTAGCCATTCTGGGTTACCATGATTTCAGCCGCACCCTTCCCGCTACGGAAATGCGCATGAATACGGATGTATTCCGCTCCCAGATGCAGGCGCTGAAGGCGTCCGGAGTGCCTGTCATCTCCATGAAGGAATTCCTGGAATGGAAACTGGGGGACAGACAGCTTCCGGCCAAATGCGTCATGATCACCATCGACGACGGCTGGAAGAGCGTCTACACGGACGCCTATCCCATCCTGAAAGAAACGGGATTCCCCTTTACCATTTTCCCATACACAAAATTCATCACGGGCCGCGGTTCTGCCATGAGCCCCGCCCAGATTCAGGAAATGCTGAATAACGGCGCCACCCTGGGCAGCCACTCCGTCAGCCACCTGTACCCAAGATCCTGGAGGGCCGCCCAGCGGAAAGGTACACAAGCGGTTCTGGATCTGGCAACGGCGGAAATAGGCAATTCCCGGAAAATCCTTCAGGAAAAATTCCCCGGTTCTTCCGTGGAGGCCTATTGCTATCCTGGCGGCTTCATCCTGCCGGAAATGATCTCCAAGGCGGAAGAAGCCGGATTCCAGGCGGCCTTTACGGTAATCCCCAAAAAAGTGACCAAGGACACGGACCGCTGGCGGATTCACCGCTACATGGTCTTCGGCAAAGACCCTAAGACATTTACCAGAGCCCTGAATTTCAACGTTCCCTCCACTCCGGAAACCCCGGCGGCCACCCCTGGCAACAGCAGCGGGAAAAAGCTGAATTCCTACCCGGCCCCGGCCCAGCCCGTTTATCCGGCCGCCAATACCGTGGTGAAAAACCAGACTCCCGATATATCCATTTCCCTGGCAGGGGAACCCTCCTTGGAACCCAAGCAAATGGAAATGCGCGTCTCCGGCTTCGGCCTGGTAAACGCCCGGTACGACACCAAGGAAAAAATTTTGAAATGGACTCCCTCCCGTCCCCTGCGGCTCAGCCCCGTAACCGTCCAGGTCCGTTGGAAAAATCCTGCTGTCAACATGTGGCAAACGGCCACCTGGCAATTCGGCATCGAGGAACAGGAAATGCACTTCACTCCCCGGAACATAGTCAAATAGCCATTTTCCCTCAGGGCTTTTTCACTACCAGCTTGCGGATGCCAAACCGGCGGTTGGTATCCGGCCCACCCCAATTCCCATCCGTTCCGGATACTTTTCCTTCAAAGAAAAGAGGAGAGATGGAAGGAACTTCCGGTTCCAGATTCCCCTCCTGGAAGGCCTTATGAATCAGCTCCTCTCTCTGGAAAGCCTGAGAGCCTACATGATAATACTCCAGGGTGAACACCACCCCGAAAAACAAAGTAGCTCCGGCAAGGCAAACAGTCACCGCGCGCAATCCGCGCACCATGATCTCATTCCGGTACAATACGGAGAACAACACGGTTGACGCCGCCAAAACGGGCAGGGACGACACGAACTGAACATGATGGGCGGGAATGCACACCGGAAAATAACAAACGGACATGATGAACCCCAGCAACAATAAAAAAAGAATATAAAAGAAGGATTCCTTTTCCTTCCTGATTACTTCCCGGCACCGCTCCGTGCCGCTGAACAACAAAAATCCCGTTAATACTGCGGAAACGGCATATATTTTACACAGCATCCTCGCGTGGTAATAAAGCAATATCCCGAAAGACTCCGCATAGGCGCAAAAACCGCCCTTCCTCAAAATTTCACTCGCTCCCAAATCATGGCCAAGCCGCGAGTACAACCCGGGGGCGGCAAATAGAAACAGGCCTCCCAACGCAACGCCGGCAAACCCGCACCATACATAAGCGCCAACCCTGCGGTCCCGGAGCATGCCGACCGCGGTCATGATGCAAAACGCCGCCGCCATTCCTATCGTCGCCCCCTCATTACAGGCGCCGCAGAAAATCCCATAAATCAGACATCCTGAGGACAGGCCCCATCGAGGGGAGGTTATCCGCTTCCCCCACCTGGTTCTGTAAATATTCATGAACCATACGATCAGGCATCCGGTCCACACATAATTCATGGAGCCTGCGCGTGTCAGGCAGACATAATAAACGGTTACCCCGGCTGAGACGAACATGCTTAAAGCAAACAACCACGTCCATGCTCCGCACTCCCGCCGGAGATTGGGCATTCTCCCCAGAGCGAGCACATAAAGGCCAAGAACAAGGGCAAGCACAAACACGGGATTCAAGACCGTCCAGACCAGCCGGGGAGCAGAAGTAATAAAAAACGCAGCCATTTCCCCCAGCCTGGGATTCCAGTACAGGTAACTGTCCACGCAGGCCTTCCAGACATGGCGGATATGAAACTGCCCAAGGTACCCCGTCCTGTCGTGAATAAAGGAATCCCCGGCAATAGGGGAAAACCATGAAATAATATATAAAATAAATAATACTGAAAATGTTACAGCAATGGGAAAGACAAAAATTCTCCTCGGCTTCAACATATTTTTTTCCTAACGGATTTGGAATCCGCATATAACGTGAATCCCGAAAAGGACTACGCAGGGAGGCCAGCTACAAAGGAAGAAGATTCTCCTCCGCTGCGTTCGGACACGTCCAGCCATAAGGCCCGGCAGCCCTGTTTTCCCGGCACCCGCCATTCGGAAATAACTGAGCAAATTTGCATTAAATTATTTTTTCTCAAATATTGTAGGTTGACTCCGGATTCCAAATCCGCTTTTTCCCATATTCGGCAGGTTCCATATAAAAGCTTATTGTTAGAAAGGACTAACATTCATCAGTTGAGGAGACTCGCGCACCACCTCCCCGGAATGCCAAAAAAACTGACATTTGGCTTGCCCGCATGGTGTGAAGTGGCATAATCATCCGGCACCATTATCAGGTTCAGCCAGGCACGGACATCCACATGAAGACGAGCACCAAAACTTTCGCCATTGCAGATACAGCCGCTAACGCAGACTATCTCACCAATACATCCGAACCGCTCGGAGAAACGATGACCCTGAATGTGGGCCCCTCCCACCCCGCCACTCACGGCGTGCTGCGCCTGGTGCTGGAACTTGATGGTGAAGAAATCATCAGCTGTGATCCGGTGGTTGGCCATCTGCACCGCGGAATGGAAAAAATAGGCGAAACCATCCAGTACAACCAATTTGTTCCCTACACCGACCGTTTTGACTACCTGGCCCCCCTGTCCAACAACATCGCCTATGCCTGCGCGGTGGAAAAACTGCTGGGATGGGAACTGCCGCCCCGCGGACAGGCCCTGCGCGTACTGGCCCTGGAACTTTCCCGCTTTTCCTCCCACATCCTGGGCGTAGGCGTGTACGGCATGGACGTAGGCGCCATGACCGTTTTCCTGTACTGTTATGAGGAACGTGAAAAAATCCATAATTTTTACGAACAGCTCACTGGGGCGCGCTTCACTTCCTCTTATACCCGCATCGGCGGACAGACACGTGATGTTCCCAATGAAATGCTCAAGGAAGTGCTCGTCTTCTGCGATGAAGCGGCCAAAACCCTTGATGAAACGGAAGCCCTCCTGCTCAAAAACAAAATCTTCATTGACCGTCTTCAGGGCGTAGGCGTCATCAGCCGTGAAAAAGCGCTTTCCTGGGGTATTACGGGGGCCAACCTGCGAGCCAGCGGCATTAAGCGGGACCTGCGCAAACTCACCCCCTATCTGGGATATGAAAATTACGAATTCGACGTCCCCGTAGGCGAACACGGAGACTGCTACGACCGTTTTACCGTGCGCATTGAAGAAATGCGCCAGTCCCTGCGCATCATCCGCCAGGTTATTGAAACCATGCCGGACGGCCCCATCAACATGGTGGACACCAAAGGCACGCTGCCTGAAAAGAAAAAAGTCCTGACGGACATGGAATCCCTGATTCGCCAGTTCATGACGACGACCATGGGGGTGAACGCCCCTGCCGGGCAGGTTTACTTTGCCGCGGAAAACCCGAAGGGAGAGCTGGGTTTCTTCCTGGACTCCAAGGGGGGCGGGCTTCCCAACCGCCTGCGCATGCGCTCCCCCTCCTTCTGCAACCTGTCCATCCTGCCGGAACTGATGAAAGGCCACCTGGTTTCCGACGTTCCGGCCATTCTCGGCTCCTTCGACTTCGTGATGGGCGAATGCGACCGTTAAACACCCGCCACTTTCATCCACTTCAACGCAAACACCAAACTTTCTCCCCATGTCCGATTACGCTGAAAACGCCATCGACGCGACTATCGCCCACCAGCCCAGCCCGGGCGAACGGTTTTACCCGGCCTTTGAAGTAACGCCGGAACTTGACGCCGCCGCCAGCGAATACGTTACGCATTACCCGGAAGGCAAGCAAAAATCCGCCGTGCTGCCCATCCTGCATGAAATACAGAAAAAATTCGGCTTCATCAGCGGCGACGCCATTGCCTGGGTGGGAGAAAAACTGAATATCTCCGCCGCCCATGTTCTGGGCGTGGTGACTTTCTATCCCGGTCTGCGCCAGATGTGCCCTGGAAAAAACCACATCCGCGTATGCCGCACTCTTTCCTGCGCCATGGCGGGGGCGGACAGCCTGTTCGACGCCATCTGCACGCGTCTGGGCATTGACAAAAACGGCATCGACCACCACCACCCCATTGGAGTCAGCCCGGACGGCCTGTGGAGCGTGGAAGGAGTGGAATGCCTGGCCAACTGCGGCTTTGGCCCCAACATGATGGTCAACGATCTCCTGTACGAAAAAGTCACTCCGGAAGTGCTGGAAGAAGTGATTGCCAAATATCAGACAGCCTAACCCTTTCCATTTCCCACGCACCAGATTTTCGCCATGAGCATCACCTATCTTCCCGGTAAAGAACCCCACCCCAGGGAAACGCGCCGCATTCTGAAAAACGTCAACCGCGAGGGCTGGAATACCTCCATTGACTGCTATCTGGCCGACGGCGGTTATGAAGAACTGAAAAAGGCGCTCGGCATGGAGCCCAGGGCCGTCATTGACGAGGTGAAAAAATCCGGTCTTCGCGGCCGTGGCGGCGCGGGGTTCCCCACCGGCGTGAAATGGACCTTCATTCCGCCGAACAACACGAAGCCTGTTTACCTGGTTTGCAACTGTGACGAATCCGAACCAGGCACGTTCAAGGACCGCTACATTGTCCATCAGGATCCCCACCAGCTCATTGAAGGAATGGTCATCTCCAGCTACGCGGTGGGAGCGCATCAGGCTTACATCTACATGCGCGAAGAATTTCCCATCGCCGCGGAAATCATGCTCAAAGCCCTTCAGGAAGCTCGCGAACGCGGCTTCCTGGGCAGCAATATCCAGGGGTCCGGCTATAATCTGGAAATCCACCTGCACCGCGGAGCGGGAGCGTACATTTGCGGTGAGGAAACGGCCCTGCTCAACTCCCTTGAAGGGGATCGCCCCTATCCCCGCATCAAGCCCCCCTACTTCCCGGCCGCCATCGGCCTGTACGGATGCCCCACCATTGTCAACAACGTGGAATCCCTCTGCCAGGTGAAACACATCATGGCCATGGGAGGAGAAGCCTACAGCCAGGAAGGAGCCAAACGTTCCCCCGGCACCCGCATCATCGGGGTTTCCGGCGACGTCAAACGTCCTGGGTTCTATGAAATCGTCTCCGGCTCCATGACCTTCGGTGAACTGCTGTATGACGTCTGCGGCGGCCCGCGGGACGGACGCCAGTTCAAGGCCGTGATACCCGGAGGCTCCTCCTCCAAGGTCATGCGCACGGATGCGGAATACAAAGTGCAGAATCCGGACGGCACCATGGGAAAAATCACCTTCTTCGACATTCCGCTGGATCTGGACAGCATCGCCCGGCACGGCTCCATGTCCGGTTCCGGCGCGGTCATCGTCATGGACGACTCCCGCTCCATGCCCTGGGCCATGAACAACATCAACCGTTTCTACGCCCATGAATCCTGCGGGCAGTGCACTCCCTGCCGGGAAGGCTGTCCGTGGATGATGAAACTCAGCACCCGCATCCTGGAAGGAAAAGCCGCCCCGTCGGATGTGGATCTGCTCATTGAAGTGGCCAACCAGATTGAAGGAAAAACGGTCTGCGCCTTTGGTGAAGCCGCCTCCTGGCCCACCCAGGCCATGGTCTCCAAATTCAAGGAAGAATTCGTAGCCCTGACGGATCCATTCAACGCCTGTCTGCCCCACACGGAGGAAGGCAGGGAGCAAAACCGTTTCCTCACCCGCTAAACAGCAGCACGCAACACCAGTTCTCAAAACCATCCCTCTCCCATCCGTCATCATGAGTGAAGAAGCTTCCAAACTCCCCAAAGACATTGCCGCCGCGGAAGGCAAGGTGAACGTCCAAATCAACGGAACGTGGCACCGGTTCCCGCGCGGCACGCGGATTGCAGACGCCTGCCGTTCCGTGGGCGTGCCCATTCCGTGCTTCTGCTACCACCCCAAGCTGGCTGTCGCCGGCTCCTGCCGCATGTGCATGGTGGAACAGGGGATGCCGCCCAGGCTCGCTCCGGGACAGACACCCTCCTATGATGAAAACGGCTATCAGCGCATCCAGTGGATGCCCCGCCCCATCATCTCCTGCGCAAACACGGTGGCGGAAAACATGGGCATCCGCACGGACAGCCCCCTGGCCAGTGAAGCGCGCCGCGGCGTAATGGAATTTCTGCTCACCAGCCACCCTCTGGACTGCCCCATCTGCGACCAGGCCGGGGAATGCAAGCTTCAGGAATACTCCAACGACTACGGCCAGGTGGAAGGCCGTTTTGAAGAGAAAAAGACCAAAAAAGGAAAAAACCTGAGCATTGGCCCGCGCGTGAACCTGGACCAAGAACGCTGCGTGCTCTGCGGCCGCTGCGTGCGCTTCATGCGCGACATCATGCACGATGAGGTGCTCACCATGTCCCAACGCGGCACCTTCAACGCCATCACGGTTTACCCCGGCCGCGAGCTGGACAGCAACTACTCCATGAACACCGTGGACCTCTGCCCAGTAGGAGCCCTTACTTCCAAGGATTTCCGCTTTAAAATGCGCGTCTGGTTCCTGAAGGAAACAAAGACCATTGACGTGGACTGCGGAACGGGCACTAATATCACCCTCTGGACAAGGGAAGACAAGGTATACCGCATTACCCCGCGCCAGAATGATGCCGTAAACTCCTGCTGGATGCCGGACTCTCACCGCCTTAACTACAAATATATCAATGCGGAAACCCGCATTCCCCAGCCCGTCATCCGTACGGATGCGGAAGCGCCCCACCGCCCCTCCACCTGGGAACCGGCTCTGGCTTCCGCCGCGGAAGCCGTCAAGCGCATTGCTCCGAACCAGCTCGCCATCATTGCCTCCGGGCGCATGACCAATGAAGAACTTTACATGGTCCGCCATCTGGCCGCCCAAATCGGCACGGATATGGTGGACATCGTTCCCCGCATGGGAGAAAGCGACGGCATGCTTATTTCTGCGGATCGCAACCCGAACACGAACGGGGCCAGGCTGGTGCTGGATATCGAACCCGGTTCCAAGCTGGACGCCATTCGCGAAGGAGTTCGCAGCGGTTCCATCAAGGGCATCCTCTCCCTGGGGGAAGACCTCATCTCCCCGGAAGCAGGCTTCACGGCGGAAGATCTGGACAAGCTGGACTACCTGTTCATGACCGCCCACAGCGCCAATGAAACGGCGCGCCATGCGGACTTGGTTCTGCCGGGCGTCACCTACGCTGAAAAATTCGGCACCATGATTAATGTCACGGGCCGTATTCAACGCCTGAACCGCGCTATCCAGCCCATAGGATACGCCCGGGACGACTGGCAGATTTTCAGAGACATCACCCTTCTGCTGGGAGGCAATCCTGCTCTGAAAGACTTCAACTCCGCCCTGGACATCCTCACCGCCATGAGCACGGAATACGGCGCACTCAATGGAGTCTCCTGGGGTTCCATCGGAGACGGGGGCCAGCCCATTCTGGAAACCGGCGTCACCATTCCCGTGGTGGAACGCGAAAAAAACCAGGGCCGCTAATCACACTTCACACGCATACAACCTGTTAATCCGCCATGATTGATTCGATTCTAACCTTTTGCGACGAGGTGCTCAGCAACCCTGTGTGGTTTTATATCATCACTCTGCTGATCAAAATCGTCATCTGCTTTGCCATCACCATTCTGTTCATTCCGGTCTGCGTGTACATTGAACGCCGGGTGGCCGCCTGGATCCAGGACCGCGTAGGCCCCAACCGCGCCGGCATTCCGTTAAGCATCTTCCGCCGCTTCGGCATGAAATCCGACCTGCCGTTCAAAAAGACGCTGGACTACTTCGGGTTGCCCCATGACGGCAAAATCGCCAACCTGTGCCGTTTTTTCCGCCTGGACCGCGACATCCCCATCTTCGGTCTCGTGCAGCCCATGGTGGACGGCGGCAAACTGTTCCTGAAACAGGATTTCACGCCCCCCTTCGTACGCCGCGTATACTTCTGGATCGCTCCCATCCTGGTGCTTGCGCCACCGCTGATGACGGCGGCCGTGGTTCCCTTCGCCGGAGACCTTCAAACCTCTTACGGAAACGTCAACATGGCGGTGGCCAACCTCAGCGTAGGCCCCCTCTGGATGTTCGCCATCTCCTCCCTCTCCGTGTACGGACTGGTGCTGGCCGGATGGTCATCCAACTCCAAATTCCCCTTCCTGGGCGGCGTGCGCTCCTCAGCCCAGATGATTTCCTATGAAATCAGCATGGGTCTGTCCATCATCCCTGTGCTGATGATTTACAGCACGCTGGACCTGTCCAACATCGTGGAATACCAGGCCGCCAATGGCTGGCTCCTGCTTCCCGTGTGGGGCGAGGGCCTGAGCTGGCAGCGCTGGATACTGCTGGTGCCCGTAGCTATCAGTTTCATCATATTCCTCACCTCCATTTTTGCGGAAGCCAACCGTACGCCGTTTGACATGTCCGAATGTGAAACGGACCTCGTGGGCGGCTACCATACGGAATACTCCTCCATGAAATTCGCCCAATTCTTCATGGGGGAATATGCCGCCATGGTGGTGGGATCCTCCCTTGTCATCACGCTGTTCCTGGGGGGCTGGTCCATCGGCTTCGGCCTGGACGGCTGGCTCAATGAAAACGTAGCCAACTGGGTGGCGGTCATCTGCCAGCTCATCGCATATGTGCTCAAGCTTCTCTTCTTCGCCTTCTTCTTCGTCTGGGTGCGGTGGACGCTCCCCCGCTTCCGCTATGACCAGGTGATGAAGCTCGGCTGGATGGTCTTCTTTGAACTGGCCGTCATCAACATCTTCCTTACAGCCGCCATCCTGTACTTCGTCAAGTAATCCCCCCCTTCTTCATTCCGACAACATTACTATTATGGCCTTCAAAACGATCAAGCGTCCGAAGATTTCCCTTGGAGAGCGGTTCTATCTGCAATCCATTCTTGGCGGTCTTTGGCTCACTATCAGGCACCTCGTTCTGGCTCTGCTGGGCAAATCCCGCAACAAAAAAGAACTGGCCGGTTCCGGCATCGGCGTTACGATGCAATATCCGGAAGCCAGATGGGACAAACATCTGCCGAAATATTACCGCGGAGCTCCCGTGCTGGTGAAAGGCGAAGACGGCCGTGAACGCTGCGTTTCCTGCCAGCTCTGCGAATTCATCTGCCCGGCCCGCGCCATCACCATCACCCCCGGCCCCATACAGGAAGGACCGTGGGGCAAAGTGGAAAAAGCCCCCAGGGAATTTCAGATTGACATGCTGCGCTGCATCTACTGCGGCATGTGCGAGGAAGCCTGCCCGGAACAGGCCATCTTCATGAGCCATAACTACCTGTTCACCCCCACGGATAAAACCCAGGCCATCCACAACAAGGCCAAGCTCTACGAACTGGGCGGTACCCGCAAGGGGCTGGTCAACAAGTGGAACCAATACAAATAACCCCCGAACACTCCATTTCCCGTACGTTATGAACATCTTTGCCAGCGACATACTTTTTTACGTTTTCGGGGCCCTGGCCGTGGTCCTGTCCCTGATGGTCGTCTTCATGCGCAACCCCGTCTCCTCCGCCATGATGATGGCTCTTTCCTTTGGAGCCACCGCCGCCGTCATGATCGGGCTGGGAGCCCACTTCCTGGGCATTCTCCAAATCCTTGTATACGCCGGGGCCATTATGGTGCTCTTCGCGTTCATCATCATGCTGCTGAATGTGAAGCAGGAAACATCCCCCTTCAGCAGGCCTTTCTCCGTCGCTATCGGTGTCATCATCGCCGGCCTCTTCCTCGGCCAGCTTATTGGCATCATCTATTCTTTGCCCGGCGCCAAAGAAACGCACCGCTGCCCGATGGCCAGCGCGGAACAGGCCTGGAACGATTTGAAAATCGGGCAGGAGGACGCAGCCCCCTCCAAAACCGGAATGGAAACTCCCGCCTGTAGCCTTCGCAACAACGGCGCCCCTTCCGTCATTCTCCCCCCCCTCTCCCCCCAATGTTCCGCCCACCTCTATCCGGAAGGCACCACCATCCGTGAGGAGATAGACAACGGAGAATTCCCGGACACCGCCCTGCTGGGCCGTACCCTGTTTGACAAATACAACCGGAGCCTGGTCATCGCCGGTCTGGCCCTGCTGGTGGCTTCCATCGGCGTCGTCGTGCTGAGCCGCCGCCCTTCCGGAAAATAAAGAACCCCTTACCACAGCCATCACCATGATACCTCTTACGCATTATCTGATCCTCTCCGGCGTCCTGTTCGCCATCGGCCTGATGGGGGTGATTGTCCGGCGCGACATCATCGTCATCTTCATGTGCCTGGAAATGATGCTCAGTGCTGCCAACCTGTCCCTGGTAGCGTTTTCCCGCGCCCAGGGCACTATGGGCCTGCCCAACTATGACGGCCAGGCCCTCTCCATCTTTATCCTGACCATCGCCGCAGCGGAAGTGGCTATCGGCCTGGCCCTCATCGTCTCCCTGTACAGGGCCAGGCGCACGGCCAGCACGCAAGATCTCAACACGCTGAAAGACTAAGAGCAACACACTACTCCACGAACATGTTCAATATTGATATTCAATACACCTGGCTTCTGCTCTTCCTGCCGCTGGTCGTAGCCGCCTTTGACTGGTTCCTGCTGACCAAACGTCCTGACGTCGCGGCCCTCACCTCCACCTTCTCCTGCCTGGCGACCTTCGTCCTTTCCCTGGGTCTGCTGGACCGGACCGGATCCGATTCCTTCTCCTGGCTCCCGATTTCCGACATCTTTTCCGTGGACCTGGGTTTCGTGCTGGATCCCCTTTCCTCCCGCATGATGCTGGTGGTCACGGGCATCGGCCTGCTGGTCCATGTTTTCTCTCTGGCTTACATGGCGGACGACAAGGCCAAAACACGCTACTTCGCATGCCTGAGCCTTTTCATGTTCTCCATGACGGGCATCGTCCTGGCGAACAACATCGCCATGACCTTTATCTTCTGGGAATTGGTGGGCCTCTCCTCCTATCTGCTTATCGGCCACTGGTACACACGGGACACTGCCGCCAACGCCGCCAAAAAAGCCTTCATCTGCAACCGCGTCGGGGACTTCGGCTTCCTGATCGGCATTCTGACTCTCTGGGCGCTGACCAACACGCTGGATTTCAGCCTGATGGAAATACCCGCAGGAATCAGTGAAAACCTGCTGAACATTACGGTACTGTGCCTCTTCTGCGGAGCGGTGGGCAAATCCGCCCAATTCCCGCTGCACGTCTGGCTTCCGGACGCCATGGAAGGCCCCACCCCCGTCTCCGCCCTGATCCATGCGGCCACCATGGTAGCCGCCGGCGTTTACATGATGGTGCGCGTTCAATACTCCATCGGCATTGAGGCCTTCCCCGCCCTGGCCTGCAATGTCATTGCCGGCATCGGAGCCATTACGGCCGTCATCGCCGCCTTCATGGCCACCCAGCAGAATGACATCAAACGCGTCCTGGCCTACTCCACCCTCTCCCAGCTCGGCTATATGGTCATGGCCCTGGGACTTCTGGCCGGGGAGGCAGCCATGTTCCACCTCTTCACCCACGCATGGTTCAAGGCTCTGCTCTTCCTGGGCGCCGGTGCCATCATCTTCGCCTGCCACCATGAACAGGACATCTGGAAAATGGGCGGCATCATGAAGCGCATGAAGCTGACTTCCCTCACCTTCATCATTGCCACCATGGCGCTGATTGCCATTCCGTTCACGTCCGGCTTTTTCTCCAAGGAAGCCATTCTGGAAGCAGCCCTTCGCAAAAACCCGGTCTTCTTCTGGATCGGCGCGGGCGTAGCCCTGCTGACAACCTTCTATATGATGCGTGTCATCTTTGTGGTCTTCTTCGGCAAGAGCCGCAGCCACAGTTCGGAACACGCCTCGGAAGTTGGCGGCCTCATGCTGGTGCCCCTGCTGATTCTGGCTGTCCTGGCTCTCATCTCCGGCTACGGGTTCATCGCAGACAGGCTGGTTCCTTTCAACGGATTCGTTTCCGAAAGCTTCCACATGGGCATGCCCTTCTACGTCTCCATGGGGGCGCTGGTGCTCGGAATCCTGCTGGCGGCTGCCTTCTACGCAGGATCCCCGGCTTCTGACAAACTCTCCGGCAATGCCGTTTCCCGGGCTCTCGCCAACCGCCTTTATATTGATCTGTTCTATGATAAAGTGCTGGTCAGGGGAGTCCAGGGCGTTCTGGCCGCCATCATCGACTTTATGGACCAGTTCATCATCTCCGGCCTCATCGTTGGCGGACTGGCGCGGTTGACCGCCGCCATAGGCTCCCTGCTGCGCCGCCTGCAGTCCGGCAACATGGCCGCCTATACGGCCCTCTTCGGCATTGGCCTGCTCCTGGTCATCTACTTTATCGTCTTCTATTCCTGCTAACCTAACCAACCAATCACATACCATGCTTATCTGGCTTGTTCTCATTCCTCTGATTGCCGCGGCCCTCATCGGTCTGTGCAAGGCGCCCGCACGCCCGACAGCCCTGCTCAGCGCCTCCCTGACGCTGGCCCTCGGCATCTGGGCCCTGGTTAGCTTTGACGGCTGTTCTTCCTGCTGGTCCCGCTTTGAAGGGATGGACCTCCAGCTCACGTTGGCCCCGGCCCTGTCCAAAGTAATGCTGTTGCTGACCATCCTGGTTACCTTCGCCACCGTGTTGGGCACCAACCCGCCCCAGGGGGGGGAAGCTTCCTGGTACAACTCCGCCCTTCTGATTTCCGCAGGCGCCACCGGGGCGTTCCTGTCCGACAACATAATCTCCTTCTTCGCCTTTCATGAACTGGCTCTTATCCCCACCTTCGTGATGATCGGCCTATATGGACGCGGCGACCGCCGCACCACGGCCTGGCGCGCCACGCTTTACCTGGGGCTTGCCTCCATGGTGCTGCTGGCAGCCCTGCTGATGATCGGCACGCAGGCTGGCTTCACCTTCTCCGGCCTGAAAGACTTCATGGCCAGCGGGCGCGAACTTGCCCACGCGGAACTCATCGGGGCCCTGCTCATCGCCGGGTTCGGAACGCTGATTTCCCTCTTCCCCTTCCATTCCTGGGCAGCCCCCGCATACGCATCCGCTCCCGCTCCGGTAGCGATGATGCATGCCGGAGTGCTTAAAAAATTTGGCCTGTACGGGCTCTTCATGTTCCAGCCGCTGATGGAAACAGGATTCCTTCCCTGGACGAATATCCTGCTGGTCCTGCTCGTCTGCAATGTCATTTGGGTGGGGTACGTAACCGTCAACCAGAAAAGGCTGGACCTGCTGCTGGGCAACTCTTCCGTGATGCACATGGGCTATATCTTCCTGGCTTTCGCCGCCCTGGTAGTTTCCGGTTCCGCGGAAGCCAATCCCTGGGCGCTGAAAGGGGCTGCCCTGCTGATGCTGGCCCATGGCCTGACAATCGCCCTTCTCTTTCTGCTCTGCGGGCAGATTGAAAAGCAGACAGGCACATTGGAAATCAACTCTCTGGGCGGACTGAGCACCAGGCTGCCGCGCATGGCTTTCGTTTTCGGCCTGGCGGGCATGGCTTCCATCGGCCTCCCCGGCCTCGCCAATTTCCCGGGGGAATTCATGGTCTTCTTCTCCGGTTTCGCCGGTTTCAGCAACGGCTTCGGTCCCGTTCAAATCGCCACCATCCTGTGCCTCTGGGGACTGGTCATCGGCGCGGTATACATGCTGAGGGCCTACCGCAATATTTTCCAGGGAGATTTGTCCAAAGCCTCCGCCTACGCCACGGAACTGCAGCCCTCCGAACGGGCGGCCAACTGCTTCCTGGTCATCACCCTGGCGGTCTTCGGCTTCTTCCCCACGCTGGTGCTCCAGTTTTTCTCCTGATTTCCTCCCTTCCGAATACAATCCTAGTCTAACCTGATTCTCTTTTACCCATGCAAGCGTATATTCCGGAATTCATCCTGGCCGGCCTGGCAATGCTTTTGCTTCTGGCGGAGACCTTCTGCAAAAAAACGCCCAAATTTATTTTCGGGCTGATTGGCGCGGCGGGAACCCTGGCGATGCTTCCCTTCTACATGGAAGGGCTCTATGACAACATCTACATCATTCTGGCGCTCGTCGCCACAGCAGTCACCCTGTTGCTTTCCGTAGATTTCCGGGCCGTCATCAACCTTTCCTCCAATGATTCCAAATCCCAGGACGGAACGGGGGAATTCTACATCCTGCCCCTGCTGGCCTGCGTAGGCATCACCTCCCTGTGCAAGGCATCCAACCTGGTGGAACTGTTCGTCTCCCTGGAAGTGCTCACCCTGAGTTCCTTCATCATGGTAGGCTACTTCCGGCGGAACCTGGGTTCCACGGAAGCGGGCATCAAGTACCTGATTCTGGGCGCCGTCAGCACGGGGTTTCTCGTTTTCGGCCTGGCCTGGTATTTCGGCATTACGGGAACATTCATTTATAATGAAACGATCGTCAGCCACGCCCTGGCCGGCCAGACAGCCCCCGCCATGTACCTGGCCCTCGCCATGCTGCTGCTCGGTACAGCATTCAAAATCGGCGCAGTTCCCATGCAGTTGTGGATTCCGGATGTGTACCAGGGCGCTCCCACTCCGGTGACAGCTTTCCTTTCCGTAGCCTCCAAGGTAGCCGGATTCGCCCTGTTCGGCATCATCCTGGCCCCATTCGCCGTGCTGCCTCCCGTCGAATTCGTCGTAGCCCTGATGGCCGCCGCCACCCTGCTGGTGGGCAACCTGGGCGCCATTCCCCAGACGAACCTGAAACGCATGATGGGGTATTCTTCCATTGCACAGGCAGGCTTCATTCTTCCCCTGTTTATTGGTACTGTGGACGGCCAGCTGGCTCCGAACGCCCCGTTCTACCTGGCTGTGTACCTGGTCATGACCTTCGGCGCCTTTTTCGCCCTTGCCATGATCCGCATCCAGCGCGGGAGCGAGGAAATTTCCGCGTTCCGCGGTCTGGGCAAAACCAATCCCCGGCTGGCGCTGGCGGTCACCATCATGTTCGCCTCCCTGGCGGGCGTGCCGCTGACGGCCGGATTTTTCGCCAAAATGATTTCTTTCGTGCACGTCATCAATACGGGTCTGTATCTGGGTTGGATGCTCCCCGTCATGATCGTCTGCGCAGCATCCGGGTTTTACTATTACTTCAAGGTCATCCGCTCCATGTACTGGGACAAGCCCGCAGAAAACGCAGAACCCGTGCAGGTACCGGCCATTTCCGGAGTCATGCTGGCCGCGTTTTCCATCTTCATCGTGCTGGGGGGCCTGATGCCCCTGTTCCTGAACCCCATCCGGTAACAAACGCGTCCTTTTCCCCCATTCTTCCGAAGGCCGTTTCCCGAATTTTTCGCAGAACGGCCTTCCCCATTCAGGCAAAGCTGTATGTTCCGCGTCGGCTGGCTGAAAGCGGGAAGGGGAAGGAGAGGGTGCGGTTGCCCGGCCTTCCGGACTTACGGTTTCAGCCGTTTCAGAATCTTGAGCAACCAGCCTGAGCCAAGTATTTCTTTTATCACATTCATGCCGGAAAAATTTTGAAAAAAGTGCGGCCTGCCTGCGAGATTTCCCCCAGGCCAAACGTAATTAGCCTGTCCTAATTATTTGCCTGTCCCCCACCCTCCGGGCATCAAATCAGACAACCATCAATCATTCAAAACCATGCGTCTTTTATCCTCCGCCGCCGTCATTTGCGCCGCCCTGTTCTCCGGAACCATCCTTCATGCGCAGGACCCGGAACTGCTGGCCAAGCGCCAGTGCCGTTCCGTCCATATCAACCAGCAGGGGCATCCCTCCCAGGCAAGCGCCCTGTACAATGTAGTGAAAGCCAAAACATCCGTTCCCGGCACCTACTTTTGCGCCATGAATTTTGACGACGGCTATATCGGTTTTCAGGAACAATCCAACGGTAAAAAAGTAATCATCTTTTCCATCTGGGATCCGGTGGCACACGGAGACAACCCCAATGATGTGCCGGAAGAAGAACGCACCAAGCTGGTAAAACTGGGCAAAGATGCGCGCTCCGGACGTTTTGGCGGTGAAGGAACAGGCGGACAAAGCTTCGTGGACTATCCCTGGGCAATCGGGGAGAACATGCGCTTCCTCGTCTGCGTCAAAAAAATGGGGAAATTCAAGGAAATCAGCGGTTATTACTTTAATAATAAAAGCAGGTCCTGGGATCTTATTTCCAAATGGAAAACGCATTCCTCGGAAAAGGAACTTTCCTTCTCCGTCGGATTCGTGGAAGATTTCATGCGTAATTTTGAATCAGCCAAGAAGGCCCGCGGAGCCTTCTTTGGCCCCAGCTTCGCGTACAAGGACGGCAAATGGCATCCCAATACCAGCGTAACGTTCACCGGCGACCCAACCCCCTCCACCAACGTCATGGCGAACATCCAGCCTGATGGTTCCGTGCTGCTTCAGACGGGGGGAACTACGAAAATGACGGATTTCAAGCTGTTCCAAAATCGTCCCCTGCCCCAAAATATCAAGCTGGTCCTGCCTGACAAGGCCGTTACCAGTCTTGTTCAGGCGAACATTAACTGATTATGTCCCCCACCGGCTGGCTAACCATGATTGTTTCCATCGGCGGCGTACTGGCCGCCGCCGCTTGGGCGTATTACAAAGTACTCTCCACCCCCAAGGAAACGGAATATCTGGGCAGCCCCACCCCGCCACTGCCGGAAAATGCGGAGGAATAAGGCCCCGACCCGGTGAACCGCTGCACTCCGGACTGAACAACTCCCCCAAAATCATCTTGCCGCAGCCAGAGAGAGCGCATGTCGTCCCGATACCTGAAACAGGGCGGATATAAGGGAGTATTTTCCCGGCAGACAGGCAACATGGACCGGTATTCTCCGGGGATATGCACGCGAATCGCGCCCGAATCATTCGGGCCGCACCGGTCCACAGGATTTTTAAACGGTTCTTCTCCTTATCCGTCTGACGGAGGCAAGATGAAGCCCAGCCGGTCAATGCCGTATCTGGCGCATTCCTGCCACAGGGATTTTTCCAGGGCTTCCGCAGTACGGCGGCGTTCATCCTCCGGCATGTTTTCAAAATATTCCGGACCCAAGTGTTCGCTGATAGCCTTGTCCGCCATACGCGTCACGAGATCCGCCCAGAAAGAATTGTCCCGGTATTCATCCAGGCAATCCTGGAAAAAGGCGCTTTCTTCATATTCCCGGGTGAAGGCATAGCCGCCCAGATCATCCGCATAGGCAATGCGCCCTTTCAATTTGGAGGTGACGGAAAGCTCCTTCATCAGTCGGGAAACCAAATTCCCCCACGCCGCCAGACGCGCCTCCGCCCCGTCCTGCTGGTTGGAGGCAGCCACCGTGGCGGCAGTAGAAAGCATTTCCGCCAAATCACGCGCTTCCTCGTCGGACAATTTCAACGTCACCGGCATGGGAAATCAAATCAATCCGAGTTTCATTCTGCCCTCCTCGCTGACCATGTCCTGGTTCCAGGGGGGGTCCCATACCATTTCCACATCCGCAGCCTCTACCCCGTCCAACGCTTCAATGCGGTCCTTGGCTTCCATGACCAGATGGGGCCCCATTCCGCAGCCGGGCGCCGTGAGAGTCATTTTTACCGCCACATGATGAAGGCCGTTCTCCAGCTCAATGACGGCCACATCGTAGATCAGACCCAAGTTGACGATATCCACGGGAATTTCCGGGTCATACACACATTTCAGCGTATCCCAGACCCTTTCTTCCAGTGTGGCGTTCTCATCCAGCGCAGCCGCTTCCGGAGAAGGTTCCTCCGCTCCAGCGCCAAGGGCGTCCGCGTTCTCCCTGGAGATACGGGCCAGGCCGTGGTCCGTAGCCACGGTATAGGAGCCGCCCAGTATCTGGGTGATATACACGCGTTCCCCTTCCGGCAGGGTGAGCACATCCCCGCTGGGGATCTGGACCGCCGTCACTTCTCTTTTGAGTTCTACTACCTGGTTCAGCATAAATCCTTGCAATTAAAGGAATATCCGGCTAAGGACATGCACCGGAGGCTTCCGAATGCCATGGGGCAGAACCGGCCCATGGTTCCCGGAACCTTCCGCGCAGGAGCAACATAAGGCGTATTTGCATCACCGTCGAGGTCAAAAATTGTTCAGCCCCGGCCGGAAAAGCCCTTCATGACAGGAAAGAGCATGCCGCCATGTTCTGGAAAAGCCGCCGGAAGCGGAGAGCTTCGTTCTTGCCTAGCGGAGGGAAAAAGTGTAAAAGGTTCGGGCTGCCCGGGCTGCCGTCAGCTCATGGCCGGCTACACGTACATTTTCAACCTGACATTCCATGCTAGATTACTTACGTAAACATACAATCGTCATCATGGCAGCCATGGCCCTGGTGTTTGTGGGCCTCATGTTCGTCGGCGGGGACGTAAGCGGCGGCTCCCTGACCGGCATGTTCAAGCAGACTTTCGTTTCCGTGGACGGGAAATCTTACGGGGAAAAGGATTATAACAATATGGGCAGGACCGGCCTGTCCGTGGCTTTCTCCTTCCCTTCCACCTTCGGTCCGCTGCTTCAGGACAATTTCAGCTCGGAAGAAAACCTGCGCGAACTCTGCCATCTGCTGAAAACAAATAATCCCAATGCGGCTTTCCTGGCCTACCGCGGCATTATCCGCCGGGAGGCGGGACGCCTGGGTTTGACTCCCAGCACCGCGGAAATTGACGATGCCATTTGCAATATTCCAGAGTTCCAGGACGATAAAGGCGTTTTCGACCCCCAAAAATACGATAATTTCATTTCCATGCGCGGCAACATGGGTAAAAAGCTTCAGGAGGAACTGCTGCGCGGTCTGATGGAAGACACCATCAGCCTGGAGCGCATCAAGGACGTGCTGGCCGGGGGTATCTCCGTGGAGCCCGGTTTTGCCGAGGCTGTAGCGGAATCCAACAGCCAGCAAATTACAATCAACACTGCCTTCCTGGAAAAAAGCGCCTTCCGCCCCAAGACGGATCCCGGAGAAGAGGAAATAAAAACCTTCTGGGACAAGCACAAGGAAAATTACAAAAATGAGGAAGCTCGCTTCTTCACCGTTTACACCTTCATCCCCGCAGGCGATGCCCAGGCACCCAAGCCCGGAGACATTTCCAACGCCACCATGGAAACCATGAATCTGGTGGAAAATGACATCTGGGAACCGCTGAACGCCACCAATGGCAGGAACATGGACCAGGCCATCAGCGAAGCCCTGGCCAAGGCTCCCGGCGTCTGCAAAATGGAGAAAAAGTCCTACACGGCCGTAACGCGTAAAAACGCGCCTCAGGAAATCAACCAGGCAATCAACCAATCCGCTTCCGACGGACGCAGCGCCAATCTGCTGGATGTGGCTTTCTCCTTGGCGGGAGCCCCGGCCCTGAGTGCGGATGCGGATGCCAAGGCCATTGAAGAAGCGCGCGCCAAGACCGGAGCCGAACAGATCAGCACCATGCAGGTGTTGGAAAACGGACAAGTCGTCCTGATCCGTCTGGAAGGCATTACCCCGGTCAAAGCCCTGCCTTACGAGACCGCCCGCAACAGCGCCCGCGCCGACCTGCTGGAAAGCATGACCGTTGAATCCATGAATAAGGCCGCCACGGAACTCAATACGGAATTGCAGAAGGCGGAAAACCCCGTGGAACAGTTCAATGCCATTGCCGGAAAAGCCGGTGCCAAAACTGCCTCTTACGGTCCCTTTGTCAATCCAAACGTACTCTTGAGCAGCGTCAACCTGCAAAACGCCAAAACACAGGAAGAGCTCCAGTCTCTTCTGGAACGGGCCATGAATTCCCGCCTGGCCCCTCCCAAAGAGCTCCCGGCCCCTGAAGAAGTATTCCAGGCGGCTTCCGTCATCAACCCCGGCCAGATGGCTCAGCCTATCAACACGGGGGACGGCATCCTGTTGACCCAGCTCGTCAAGCGCGAACTGGAGGATACGCCGGAATTCCAAATCAAATCTACCCAGCAAATTGCTCCGGCTCTGACTGCCCAGGCAAAATCCATGATCATGCTGGACTGGCTGAAAGCGTGCATCACCCAATATAAGGTGGAAATCGCTCCCATCCTGAACCAGGAACGCTAACGTTTTCCCTTTCATGACAACCGTCAGTGAGCCCGTCTCCTTCTCACAGGCCCTGAACACCGTCTGAACGTATTCACCATGATGGCCTCCGCCCGGAGGCCATCATTTTTATTACTCCTTCTCCATCTCCCTCCTTTTCATTATCCAATGAGCGCCCTGCCCTCCCAGTCCAGATACATCATCGGAACGGAAGCCTGTGAACGTTTCAGCTTCTACGGCATGAAGTCCATCCTCATGCTGTACATGACGGGCCATCTGCTGATGAGCGACAACTGGGCCACCTCCACCCTTCATATTTTTGTGGGAATGGTTTATCTGCTTCCCCTGGCGGGGGCCTGGCTGGCGGACAAGGTCTGGGGCCGATATAAAACCATTCTTTATATTTCCCTGCTTTACTGCGTAGGACACGGAGTTCTGGCGACGGCGGATCTTTTCCACACCATTGAAGCGCGCCGTTACATTCTCATGGCGGGCCTGTTCATCATCGCGCTGGGAGCCGGAGGCATCAAGCCATGCGTCTCCGCCTTTATGGGAGACCAGATTCCTAATAAGTCCCCGCAGTTAATGACCAAGGCTTTCAATGCCTTCTACTGGGCTATCAACCTTGGCTCCTTCTTCTCCTTCCTGGTCATTCCGGCCATGGAACAGCGTTACGGGTACAGTTGGGCGTTTGCCGTCCCGGGCCTCTTCATGGGAGTTGCCACCTTCGTCTTCTGGCTGGGCCGCAAAAAATACCACAAAACGCCTCCGGCCCGGAACAGCGGGCAGCCTGGCTTCTGGAAAGTCCTTTTCATCATTCTGTTCCACGGAGGCTGGAAAAACGCAGAACAGCGCTGCGGAACTTCTGCCGTGGAAGACACCCGGCACATCCTGAAAATCCTCTCCATCTTCGCCTTTATCATCCCATTCTGGTCCATTTTCGAACAGACGGCTTCTTCCTGGGTATCCCAGGGCAGCAGGATGATTCCTCTTTCCATCCCGCTCCCGGGCGGTTCCTGGTCCATCGGGCCGGCCCAAATCCAGGCGGCCAATCCCATTTTCGTCATGGTGTTCATCCCCCTCATCACCGTATTTGTTTATCCCAGGGCGGCAACGCTGGCAAGGCCCCTGGTGCGCCTCGGAACGGGATTGGCCCTCAGCTCCGCTACATTCCTGATTGTCGCTTTCCTGCAATACCGGCTGGAGGAAGGAACCTCCATGTCCATCGCATGGCAGCTGATTCCTTACTGCGTACTCACCATCTCTGAGATCCTGGTCAGCACCACCGGCCTGGAATTCGCCTATACGCAAGCCCCGGCGCATTTAAAAAGCCTCATCACCAGTTTCTGGAACCTCACTATCTTTGCAGGCAACATGCTGGTGGCCGCAATTACTTTTTTCCTGTCCAACGGAGAATCAGCCAACGCCATTTCCACGGACCGCTTCATCCTGTACGCCGTGCTCGCCGCCGTGGTGGCGGTCGCCTACTCCTTCCGGGCGCGCAGGTACGGAAAAACGGAATAAAGAAAGCACTGCCGTTCCCCGGGCGCGTGGCCGGGTTTAACCATGTTTTGAAAAAACAATCAGGCCGTAACCAGCATGCGCTCCTCCCATTCCCTCCGGCAGGTTTCCTTTTGGGAAAATGCCGGAAGACACAAATTACATAAGGAGGGCATGACCGGACAAAAACTCCTTGAAGCAGGTCAGGAGATACGGCAGTCGTTAAGCAGCTCGTCCATGTAAAAGGTCATTTCCGCCAAAGCTTCACGATATTCCGTTTGGGGAAGGAGCCACAGAATTTCGCGGGCCGCCTCGTTTTTCTCCAGAGCTACCTGAATCGCCTTGTCCAGAGCCTCTGCAAAAACGGGATTGTCCTGAAAGGCGGAGTAATCCACTACTTCACGGTTTTCAATGGCGTCCCGCAGGGTAGCTTCCACATTCCTGTCACCGCATTCCAGCAAATTGAAGATGGGAAGGGTCAGCTTGCCCTTGGTGGCGTCCGTATGAAGCGTCTTTCCGGCATCGTCTTCATCTCCTACCATGTCCAGGCAGTCGTCGTAAATCTGGTAAGCCACACCCAGCAAATCCCCCAGCTGGTAAAGGGATTCCTCCACTTCCGGGGTTACTCCGGAAATCCAGCCAGCCCCCCCCGTGGCTGCGGAGAAAAGGGAAGCGGTTTTTTTCCGGATGATTTCAAAATATTCCTCGCGGGTCATGCTCAGATCATACAGGCGGCTGGACTGGGCCACCTCCCCCTGGCATACGTTCCTGACGGTATTCGCCAGCCTGCGGCAGAATTCCGTACTGCCGAATTCCGTACCCAGCACCATGGCGTGGGAAAAGAGGACATCCCCCAGCAGTACGGCGAGGCTGTTGCCCCAGAGGGCATTCGCCGTAGCCTCGTCCCGGCGTTTGTCGGCCTCGTCAATCACGTCATCATGCACAAGGGAAGCCAGATGCACCATTTCCAGCAGAGCACCCAGGCGGATATGGGCAGGCTTGATGCCGCCCGTAGCGCCGGCAACCAGCAGAACCAGGGCCGGACGGAGCATTTTACCCTTGGACTGGCATACCGTTTCCATGTAATCGGCCACTTCCGGGTCAAAACATGATGATTGCGCTTCAACAAACTCGGAAACCTGCTTCAATTCCGGCTTAACCAGTTGAAGATAATGCTTCTGGGATCGTAATTTCGAAAAGAACGGAATGGACATGATATAGAACGGGGGCGGCGCTGGTCAGCGCCGCAGGGATTGTGGCATATTTAAAGTTCCCTAGCAATGTATTTCACAGGGCATCTTTTTCATAACCGGACGGCAATCCGCCAAACCCGGTCCGCCAGGCACCGGCCCCCCTCCCGGGATAAGGCTCATTTTGACCTTGAGCCAGGAGTTTTTCCTTCTACACTGGGCCATCATGAGAGCCTTGGTCTATGATTGCAGCGCGGGCATCAGCGGAGATATGAATCTGGCCGCCCTGATTGATTTGGGAGCGGACCAGGAAAACCTGGAACGGGAACTGTCCAAATTGCATGTGCACGGGGAGTGGAAGCTGGAATGCCGCCGGGCGCAGCAGCACGGCATCCGGGGAACACGGATTGACGTGCTGACGGAGGAAGAAGGGCACTCCGGCAGCAGCCATGCGCACCATCACCGGACTATGGCGGATATACGAAAGCTTATTGATGCAAGCGCCCTTTCCAATAACGTAAAGCGGACGGCCCTTTCTATTTTCACCCTGCTGGCGGAGGCGGAGGCCCGCGTACACGGCACTACTCCTGAAGAAGTACATTTCCATGAGGTGGGCGCGGTGGATTCCATCATCGATATCGCGGGAGCTGCCATCTGCCTGGAAATGCTCCGGGTGGACGCCGTCTTCACCGGACCGGTGGAGCTGGGGTCTGGCACCGTAACCTGCCAGCACGGAACAATGCCCGTTCCTGCGCCGGCAACGGCTTTGCTGGCGAAACATTTCCGGGCCACCTTGAATGGAACCACCCATGAGGCCACTACACCCACCGGAGCCGCCTACATTGCCGCCCTGGCGCAGCCCGTCCCCTCTCCGCTGGCAGGCCGTATTACCGCAACCGGCTATGGGATCGGCCACCGCCAGGGACTTCCCGTACCGAATATTCTGCGGGTGATGCTGGTAGAAACGGAAGAAGAGGAAACTTCCCCGGAACTGCTGACGGAGCTGTGCGCCAATATAGACGATATGACGCCGGAACAGACAGCCTACCTGGCGGAAAAGCTGATGGAGGCAGGCGCTCTGGATACCTGGCAGGAGTCCGTCTGCATGAAGAAAGGCCGTCTGGCAGTCAAGGTTTGCGCCCTGTGCCAGCCGGAACAGACGGACCGCGTGCGGGAAGCCTTCTTCCGGCACAGCAGTACGCCGGGCATCAGGCAGCATGGCATGCTCCGCCATATTCTGCGCCGGGAAAGCGCCCCCGTCCACACTCCCCATGGAACGGTTCATGTAAAAACTTCTTTCATGCACGGCCGTCCCCATTACCGGAAAGCGGAATTTGAAGATTGCAGAATCCTGGCGGAAAAAACCGGGCTGCCGCTGGAACAATGCCAGCTGATGGGGCTTTTTCCCACACCTTCCCATGACAACGACGCCACAGACTCCGTTTGAACGGCTTCGCGCCGTCCTTCTCCCCAGGAAACGCATTGCCGTCGCCTTGTCCGGGGGGCTGGACAGCAGCGTGTTGCTTGCCGCCGCCGTCCGTATCCTGGGAGCGGATCACTGCCTGGCACTGACTGCGCGAACGCCCTACGTGATGGAGGAGGAAGTGCGGGACAGCACGGCGTTGTGCCGCCGCCTGGGCGTCCGGCAGGAAAAACTGGCGTTTCCCATCCTTCCCGCCCTTGCGAATAATCCTCCCCTGCGCTGCTACCTGTGCAAGCATGCCCTGTTTTCCTCCCTGGCAGCCAGAGCGGCTGAGATGGGGTTCCCCCTGCTGGCGGACGGATCCAATCTTGACGACCTGGACGATTACCGGCCAGGCCGCAAAGCTTTGCAGGAACTCGGCATCCCGAGTCCCTTTCTGGAAGCTTCCATGGATAAGGCGGATATCCGCCGGCTGGCCTGCCGGCTGGGTCTTCCGGAATCAGTCAGCGGCAAACCGGCCTATGCGTGCCTGCTGACCCGCCTGGAACACAACCGCCCCGTAACGGAAGTTCTGCTGAGACGCGTGGACGCAGCGGAATCTTTCCTGAGAACCCTGGGGCTGAAAGGCTGCCGTGTCCGTGTTCACGGAGACAGCCTGGCCCGCATTGAATTGCCGGAAAAGGAACGCAGACTGTTCTGGGACGGACAGCTTGCCTCCACTGCAGCACGCCGGCTGCGGGAACTGGGCTTCCGGCACATCACCCTAGATCTGGAAGGATATTCCAGAGGGAGCATGAACGAACCCTCATGAACGACATCACCTCCATTCTGCATCAGTTTAAAAAAGGCCTCCTTTCTGCGGAAGAAGCGGCGGAAAAAATCAGAGCCGGCACCGTACCCGCTCCTTCCCATACGGACATTGATTACAGCCGCCTGGAACGCACAGGGTGCCCGGAAGTCATTTACGGCGCAGGAAAAACGCCGGACCAGATTGAAGAGATAGCCCGCAGCCTGCTTGCCGCCGGACAAAATGTTCTGGCCACGCGTCTGAGCGGGGAAGCTCTGGACTACCTGAACCACGCCTTTCCGGCGGCGGACATGCACCCGGAAGCCCGTCTCATGCGCATTGCTCCGAATCCCGTTCCGCGAACGGCGGGCTTCGTCGGCATCGTCAGTGCGGGGACCTCGGACCAATCCGTAGCGGAGGAGGCCGCCCTGACAGCGGAATTTCTGGGCAGCCGGGTAGTCCGGTACCGGGACTGCGGCGTTGCCGGCCTGCACCGCCTGGTTTCCCATCTGGACTCCATCCGCCAAGCTACTGCGCTGGTAGCCGTGGCGGGCATGGAAGGAGCTCTCCCCAGCGTGCTGGCAGGCCTGGTAAAGGCCCCTGTGATAGCCGTACCTACCAGCGTGGGCTATGGAGCCAATTTCCGCGGGGTAACCACCCTGCTCGCCATGATGAATTCCTGCGCCAACGGTGTTTCCGTCGTCAACATAGACAACGGCTTCGGGGCCGGTTTCAACGCCCACCTGATCAACAGCCTGGCATCCCGGCCCAGCTGAGGGCCGCCTGTCCATGACGGAACCTCCGGCATCCGTCATGGACAGATCCTCCGAATAGGCGTTAAATGTTCCGGAAACATCCCTCTCCATTCCCGTCATGACCAGATTTCCCCTGTTCCATGCCTTCTCCTGCTCCCTGCTGGCCCTGGCTTCCCAGGCGCTTGGGTGGCAGACCTCCGGAGAATCCGTTCCCGCTGTCCCCCAGGAATTCCGCGCGGCATGGATATCCACCGTTCATAATATTGATTGGCCCTCCCGTTCCGGCCTCTCCGGAGCAGCCCAACGCGCGGAGCTGCTGAACATCCTGAATACCTGCGCCCAGTTGAAACTGAACGCCGTGTTTCTCCAAGTGCGCCCAAATGCCGACGCCCTGTACCGCTCTTCTCTGGAACCGTGGAGCCAATGGCTTTCCGGCCCGGGCGTCAATCCTGGGTATGATCCTCTGGCTTTCGCCATTCAGGAGGCTCACCGCCGCGGCATTGAACTGCACGCCTGGTTCAACCCATTCCGGGCGAAGGCCAACGTCAAGCATGCCGTAGGCCGCAACCATATTTCCCTCACGCGCCCTGATTTGATGAAGCGAAACGGCTCCGTGCTGCTGATGAACCCCAGCGCCTCCGCCTCCCGCGACCACGCGCTGAAGGTTATCATGGATGTCGTGCGCCGCTACGACATTGACGGGGTGCACCTGGACGACTATTTCTACCCCTATCCCACTCCCGGCCGCGCCTGGTCTCCCGCCAGCTTTGGAGACGGGAAATCCCCCTCCCAGCGCCGGGGCTACATTGACGACTTCGTGCAAGACATGTACAAATCCGTCAAATCTTCCAAACCCTGGGTGCGGGTGGGCATCAGCCCGTTCGGCATCTGGAGGCCGGGCGTTCCCGGCGGCATTGAAGCGGGAGTGGACGCCTACGAGCATCTGGCGTGCGACGCCCGCAAGTGGCTTTCCCGCGGATGGGTGGATTACCTGGCCCCCCAGCTTTACTGGCGCTGCAGCCCGGCCAAGCAGAGCTTTCCCGCATTGATGCAATGGTGGGCCGCCCAGAACTCCAGACGCCCGGTGTGGCCCGGCATTGCCACGGCACGTATCATGAGCAGCGAAGACCCGGGCCGCCCCGCCTCTGAAATAGCGGCGCAGGTCAACTACTCCCGCAGCCTTGCCAGAACCGCCCCCGGACAATGCTTCTGGAGCATCAAATCCATCATGCGGAATGCCGGAGGCATCCAGAAATACCTGAACAGATTGTACCCCTCCATGGCCGTTCCGCCCGCCATGCCCTGGTGCGGAACCGGCACACCCGGACAACCGCAGAATTTTTATGTGGCGGACAATGGTTCCACCGTAACCCTCTCCTGGCAGCCGTCCGGCAATCCCTCCCGGAAATGGGCCGTCCAGGCGCGCTACGGCAGCCAGTGGGCTACGCGCATCCTTCTGCCGGGCAGCCAGACCCGCGTAACCCTGCCCAAATCCTTCCTGGGGGATGCAGGATCTGTCGCCGTCAGGGGCGTCAGCGCCTATGGAGCCCAGGGCCCGGCAGCAGCCGCCAGAAGGTAGAAAAGCTTTTTCCCAGCTGCCTCTACAAGAAGAAAAATAGAACACCGAGGTTCCTGTTTTTTGAACAACTCCAAAACAATCCATGTCCAAACACCCATGCATTCCCATGGCGCGGACATGAACAGAAGGCGTTTTATTGCTCTTTCCTCATTGGCGGCGCTGGGAACAATCAGCCAGGCCCGGGCAACAGGGCCATTCATACAACCACAGCACAAGATGACTAAACAGCAAGACCCCTCCACGATCGGCTATGCCGACGGCAAATATGTACTGCCACCCCTTCCGTACGCCTACGACGCGCTTGAACCCATGCTGGATGAAAAAACCGTGCGCATCCACCACGACAAGCATCATGCGGCCTATGTCGCCGGAGCCAATGCCGCGGCTGAAAAGCTCCGTGAAATTGCGGACGGGAAACTGGACGCTTCCGCCACCACCAACTGGGTGCGTAACTTGTCCTTCAATGCTTCCGGCCATGTTCTCCATACCATTTACTGGACCAACATGACGCCTGATCCCAAAAAAGAGCCGCAAGGTCCTCTGGTAGATGCCATCAAGGAAAAATTCGGTTCTCTGGAAGCTATGATGAAGGAATTCAAGGCGGCTTCCCAGGGCGTGGAAGGTTCCGGCTGGGGCATTCTGGGCGTGGACCCCATCAGCAAGACGCTGGTAATCTGCGGGGCGGAAAAACATCAGAATCTGGAAATTCCCGGTCTCGTCCCCATTCTCGTCTGTGACGTTTGGGAACACGCCTATTATCTGAAGCACCAGAACCTCCGGGCGGACTATATTGAAGACTTCTGCCGCCTGATCAACTGGGACGATGTGGAACGCCGCTACCAGGAGGCTATGGCTTCCTGACCGTTTTTGCAGAAGTTGATTTTTCCTATCCCCAAACGGCACGGGCTTTCTGTAGTCCGCGCCGTTTTTTAACGCATTTTCATCTCGCTCTTGCATCCGGCACGGCAATAGGGCATACTGTTGCAGACTAATTATCTATCATTACACGCATGAAAAAAGTTTTCGTCTCCGGCTGCTATGATATCGTCCACGCTGGCCATATCCAGTTCTTTGAAGAAGCCCGCGCTCTGGGCGACTATCTAATCGTCTCTTTCGCTTCGGAACCCGTGCTGTGGCACCACAAGCAGCGCAAGCCGTCCATTCCGGACGAACACAAAAAAGTTCTGCTGGAAAGCCTGCGCATGGTTGACAAAGTTATCCTGGGTACCGGCATGAAAAAGGGCCTGGATTTTGAAGAAGAGTTTCTTCAGGAAAAACCGGACATCCTGGCTGTGACGGAAGATGACCTTTACAGCGATATCAAAAAAGAGCTGTGCGCCCGCGTCGGAGCCAATTACGTGGTGCTCCCCAAGACGCCCCCCAAATTCACTCCCGTCTCCACCACCATGCTGGTGAACCGCATCAAGGCTCCGTCCGCCGTACCGCTTCGCGTGGACTTTGCCGGGGGATGGCTGGACGTGCCCCGCTACGCCAGAAAAGGCTCCTATGTGGTCAACTGCGCCATCACCCCCATGGTTTCCCTCTGCGAATGGCCGTATGAAAAACGCTCCGGGCTGGGAGGCAGCGGCGCGTGGGCCATGCTGGAAGGGCGCGATCCGGTCGCGTCCGAACTCGCTCTGGGCGTCGGTTGGCAGGATCCTGCCGTCATTGCGGAAACGGGGTTGTGCGTATGGCGCTCCGGCAGTTCTCCGGTGCTGGATGTCAAAGGCACGGGTGACTTCCTGGAAGGAAGAATGGCCATTCTATACACGGGCGAAGAACACGACACCCCAAAGATGGCGGATGAACAACGGGACTACGTACGCATCTCCCAATCCTCCCTCATTGCCCGCACCGGAGTGCTGGAACGCAACATCAATACTCTGGCGGCAGGCGTAGCCCTGTACTACAGCGTGCAGCTTGACGAAGGAATGCGCCCCCTTCCGGAAATTCCCAATGCCCTTGCAAAAAAATACCTGGGAGGCGGCTACGGGGGATACGCCCTGTACCTTTTCCCCTGCCGGGATGATCGCGACCAGGCTGTCAAGGACAACCCGGCAATGAAACGGGTGGAGCCGTATTGCCGCCAGCTGTTCAAGTAAATTCCCCCCCTTTCATGTCCCTGATGCGGAACAGCCTGGTTGCCTCCGGCGCCATCTTCGCCTGCCGCCTGACAGGCATGGCCAGGGAAATTGTGTACACCTCCCTGTTCGGGGCCACGGGAGCCCTGGACGCCTTTTACACGGCTTTCCGTATCCCCAACTTGTTAAGGGATCTGTTCGCGGAAGGGGCTCTTTCCCAATCCTATACCAGCGTAGCCTCCAAAACGCGGGAAGCGCAGGGAGACGAAGCCGCGTGGGAACTGACCAACAAGGTAGCTACCCAGCTTTCCGCCCTGATGATCGCCATTGTAACGCTGGGGATTCTATTTGCAGGGCCCGTCATGGAAGCCCTCTACAGCGGGGATCACTCTCTGGCGGAGCAATTGTTCGCCACGGACCTGAGCCGCATCATGTGGCCTTTCATCGGATTCGCCTCCCTGTCCGCCCTCATCATGGGGGCGCTGAACATGGTGGGGGTTTTCGGATTGCCCATGCTGGCCTCCGCCGCTTTCAACGTTACTTCCATCCTGCTCGGCCTGCTGATTGGATATTTCATTGATCCGTCCTTCGGCCCCAAAGCTTTGTACGGTTTTGCCTGCGGCGTCACCATCGGGGGCATGGCCCAGATTGCCGTGCAGCTCCCCAAACTCAGCAAAACCGGCTTCCGCTGGAAACCCAATTTCCAATGGAACGATCCCCGCGTGCGCAAAATCTGGGGGCTGATGCTTCCCTCCGTGCTGGCTTCAGGCGTGACGCAGTTCACCATCTTCATCAATACGGGGTTCGCTCTGGATCTCCAAAAAGGCTCCGTCACCGCCCTGACCACGGCGTTCCGCCTCTGGCAGCTTCCCGTGGGGCTCTTCGGAGTTGCGACGGGCATGGTGGTGCTGCCCGCTGTTTCCCGCATGATGGTGGGAGACGGCAGAAAAGAGGTGGCTGTCCACATCGCCAAGGGGTTGCGGCTGGTGGCATTCTTTGCGGTACCCGCTTTTCTCATCCTCTCCATCCTGGGAACGGAATTCGTCTCCTCCGTATACCAGTGGGGCCGCTTCAACCAGGAGGCCGTGCGTTACACGGGGGAAGTGCTGGGAGCCTATTCCCTGGGCCTGCTGGGCTATGCCGGGACCAAGGTGGTGCAGCCCGTCTTCTTGGCTCTTGAAAAACGCTGGGTTCCCCTGATTGCCGCCGCCGTGGCTCTGGCTATCAGCATCGGCCTCAACTACTGTTTCGTCTACATCCTGCATAAAAACGCGGCGTGGCTGGCGCTGACCACCTCCGTGGTCACTACCTTCAATTTTCTCTTTTATTTCTTTTACCTGCGACGCCAGCTGGGCGGCGTAGACGGACGGACGCTGCTTTCCGGACTGGCCAGGATCATGGCGGCGGGAATATTGCTGGGGGCCGTGTGCTGGGCAGGCAAGGCATGGTTCCTCCAGGGCTTCCTGAACTGGACCTTCCCGGCCAGGGTGCTGGGGATATCCCTGGTCTGCGGTTGCGCCGGCATCGTTTACCTGGCGGCGGCTTTCCTACTGAAGACACCGGAGCTGGAAGCGGTGCGCGCCAAATTCCTGAAACGCTGACGGGAAAAATCCCTTCCATAGAGGGAGGAACGCCCTCCGCAAGAAAAAGAATGGCCGCCGCAAGCATTCTCCTTGCCAGGGGTGCGCTCAATGAGTAAAGTTTTTCCGCCTATGCGGAGAACAGCCTGTTTTCCGCCAGGGCATCAAAATCTACGACTGCACCACAACAATGGACATGATTTCCCCCAGCATTGCGGCATTGACCCCTTCCCTGACCCTCAAGGTGACCAACCGGGCCAAGGCTATGAAAGCCTCCGGTGAAGAAGTTTACGGTTTGGCAGGCGGTGAACCTGAAATGGACACCCCGGAAAACATCAAGCAGGCAGCCATCGCGGCCCTGAACAACGGAGCCACCAAATATACGCCTTCCGCCGGTCTTCCCGCACTCCGCCAGGCCATCGCAGAAAAGCTCAAGAGGGAAAACAACCTGGAATACGATTTCACCCAGATCACCGTGGGAGCCGGCGCCAAGCACGCCTGTTTCAACGCCATCATGGCAACCGTATCTGAGGGGGATGAAGTCATCATCCCCGCCCCGTACTGGGTCAGCTATCCGGAAATGGTCCGCATGTGCGGAGGCATCCCCGTCATCGTGGAAACCACGGCGGAAAACGGATGGAAGCTTACCGCCGAACAATTTGAGGAAGCCATGACCCCCCGCACCAAGATGGTCATCCTCACTACCCCGAACAATCCGACCGGGTCCGTTTATTCCGAAAAAGAACTGCGCGCCCTGGGAGAAGTGGCCCTGAGCGAAGACATCCTCATCCTGGCTGATGAAATTTACGAACACCTCGTATACGGGGACGCCAAGCACGTCAGCATCGCCTCCCTCAGTCCGGAACTGTACGACCTGACCATCACCATCAACGGCTTCTCCAAGGGCTACGCCATGACCGGATGGCGTCTGGGCTATTCCGCAGCTCCGGCAGCCATTGCCAAGGCCATCCAAATGATTCAGGACCACACCACTTCCAACGTCTGCACGTTCGCCCAGTATGGAGGCATTGAGGCCCTTACGGGAGACCAGAGCTTCATCAGCGACATGCGCGACGAATATGACATGCGCCGCCAGTACGTTTACTCCCGCCTCAGCGCCATCCCGAATATCAGCGTTGTGGAGCCGCAGGGTGCTTTCTACTTCTTTGTGGACACAAGCAGGCTGGGACTCACCTCCCTGAATCTGTGCGACAAGCTTCTGGAACGCTACAAGGTCGCGGCCGTCCCCGGCATCGCCTTCGGCAATGACAAGGCCATCCGCATCAGCTACTGCACCACGCTGGACATTCTGAAAGAAGCTCTGGACCGCTTTGAAGAATTCTGCAAGGCGCATTAAAAAACGTTGATCACCATAAAAAGGCGTTCCACGTCACGCGGAACGCCTTTTTATTCTTCCGGATTTCCCGCCTGCAGCAAACCTGCGGCAAGGAAATGCGCGCCATGCCTCGCAACCGGATTGCCCTGCACGAAAAGGCATGATTAAATAAATCTCATATGAATACCCCCGTTCTCAACGACAACCTGCGCGCCGCCACGGAAGCCCTTTGCAATCTGCTCGCCAAGGAAGACAAGGTTGTGGCCTCCAAGGCAAAAATAGGTCTCTTTTTCCAAAATCCGGAAGCAACCAAGCTTTTTGAAGAAGTAAACGCTTACGGAGAAGAACTGCGCAACAAGCACCTGGCCGGAATGCCTCCTACCGAAGAGGAAATTTCCAAATTCGACGCCCTGCGTGAAAACGTCATCAAGAATGATGCGGCCCGCGGCTTTTTGGAAGCGCGCCAGACCATTGACGAACTCCTGAACACCATCAATCATTATCTGGGCATGTCCATTGACCTTGGCCGCGCTCCCACTCCTGAAGAAATAGAGGAAGCCCGCCAGCGCGCCATGAGCGCCCAGTCCTCCTGCTCCTGCGGCGGCCAGTGCGACAAGGAAAATTGCGATTGCGACGGCAAGTGCGACCACGACCATAAGGACGGCGGTTGCGGCTGCGGCAACCATTAAGACAATCTTTCAACTTTTGCCAAACGGCTTCACTCAAAAAGTGAAGCCGTTTTTTCTTCCCGAAAACAAACGATACTGTCCAGCGCGCCTGCAATTTCCTCCGGAAAACCGGGCGGACTACTGCACCTCTTTATTGAGCGCCATATTTTCGACGCTCCGATGTTTGCACAGCACCGGCATCTTGCACCTTCCCTTCTTCGCCAGAACAGGCAAGATGCTTGAATGGGACGGGAACCCGTGCTAGCCTCATCCTAAGGAATCATGACTTTTTCCAACCGTCCCGCTCCCCTCCCGTTCTTCAAAACGGATTTCCCGCTGTTCCTGGCTCCAATGGCTGGAGTGACGGATCCCATTTTCCGCACTATCTGCAAGGAGCTTGGAGTGGATGTAATGGTAACGGAATTCGTCTCTGCGGAAGGAATTCTCCAGGCATGGGAGAGAAACCGCAGGTACACAAAGATAGAAAATGCCCACCGCCCCATAGGCATCCAGCTCTTCGGAGCGGACGGGAACCACATGGGAGAGGCGGCCAGAATTATCCTGGACCATGAGAAGCCGGATTTTATCGATATCAACTTCGGCTGCCCGGTTCCCAAGGTGGTTGGCAAAAATGGAGGTTCCTCCCTCCTGAAAGATCTTCCCCTGCTGGCTTCCGTTGCCGGAGGCGTCGTGAAAGCCGTAGGAGAGAGAATCCCCGTCACGGCCAAAATACGTATTGGCTGGGATTTTCAGAGCCTGTGCGCCATGGACGCGTGCCGCCTGCTGGAGAATGAGGGAATTTCCATGATTACCATTCACGGGCGCACCCGCTCCCAGCAGTATTCCGGAACGGCCAACTGGGACATTATTGACGAATGCGCGCGGGCCATGTCCGTGCCGGTCATCGGGAACGGGGATATTTCCACCCCGCAGGCCGTAGCTTATGTAAAAGAAAATACGGCCGTCAGCGGCGTCATGATTGGCCGTGCGGCCATGGAAAACCCATGGATTTTCGGAGACGCCAAGTATTATCTGCTGCACGGAATCATGCCGCCGGCCAGAGACCCGCAGGAAAAGGCGGCCCTGATTTTGCGGCATGCCCGGATGGCCCTGGAATCCCGCCATTATGGGGACGAACTTCACACCATACGCCATATGAGATCACGAATCCTGGCTTATACGAAGGGATTTCCCGGCGCCAAGGAAATGCGTTCCCGCCTGGTGCGGGTATCCAGCATGCCGGAGCTGGAAGACCTGCTTTCCAAGCTCCCCCGCCAGAAGCCCTGAGTACAGGGAAAATCCCGCTTTCCGGAAGATTCCGCAGGGTTTGAAAAGCGGCGGAGAGGGAAGGAGGTTCTTCCCGCCTCCGGACACGCCCGAAAAAAAATGCCATTTTGAGGGAAGCTAAGTTGACTTTACGTTCCGAACCTGTCAGAAATAGGGGAGTATCCTGCCGCTCCATTTCGGCAGACTTCCAACAATAGCATCCAGAGATCGACGTGTACTCCAACGAATCATATCTCATCGAACTTCTTACGCAGGCCGGATATCTGAATGAAGAAATTCTTCAGTACGCGCGCAGTCAAAAATCTCCCACCCAGGACCTGGTCGATTTTCTGATTCAGGCCAATTATCTTACGGAAGACGTCATCGCTCAGGTGGCGGCGTCAAACTCCCTGCTCCCCGTCGTGGACCTGGGCTCCATGCACATCCCCCAGGAGGTGCGCGAACTCATTACGCCGGAACTTGCCAGGCGCTTCCGGGCCATCCCCATTTCCGACGACGGTTTTTCCATCAACATTGCCATTGACGATCCCCTGAATCTGGAAACCATGGACAGCCTGCCCCAACTGATGGGGCGAGACGTGATTTTCAGCGTCGCCACCCGCAGCGCTGTGGAAAGCCGGTTGAATGAATTTTACCGGGATCTGAGCGTTCCGGAAGAAACCGACGGGCTGGAAGGGGAGGATGCTCCCATTATCCGGCTGGTGCAGCAGATGCTGACGGACGCTTTCAAAATGAGGGCTTCCGACATCCACATTGAGCCCATGGAAAACAGGCTCCGCATCCGCTACCGCGTGGACGGCAAGCTGGTGGAAGTGGCCACGCATCCCAAAAAACTGCTCAGCCCCATCATCGCTCGCCTCAAGGTAATGAGCACCACCATGAGCATTGCGGAAAAACGCATGCCCCAGGACGGGCGAATCCAGATGAGCATCGGCGGCAAGCAAATCGACCTCCGTGTTTCATCCGTCCCCAGCAACCACGGGGAAAGCATCGTCATGCGTATCCTGGACAAATCCGCCCTGGTGCTGGGCCTTCCCCAGCTCGGATTTTTCTCGGATGATGAAGCTGTGTTCGACCGCCTCATCACGCTGCCGGACGGCATTATCCTGGTGACGGGTCCTACCGGTTCCGGTAAAACCACGACCCTTTACGCGTGCCTGAACCACATCAACCGCCCGGATAAAAAAATCATCACGGTGGAAGACCCTGTGGAATACGAACTCTCCGGCATCAACCAGGTAATGGTAAAGGCGGATATCGGCATGACCTTCGCCGCCGCCCTGCGCGCCATGCTCCGCCAGGCTCCCAACATCATCATGATCGGGGAAATTCGAGACATGGAAACAGCCAGCATCGCCATCAACGCCTCCCTGACGGGGCACCTCGTATTCTCCACCCTTCACACCAATGACGCTCCCAGCGCCGTGGCCCGTCTGGCGGACATCGGCATCAAACGCTTCCTGATCGCCTCCTCCGTCCGCGCCATCATGGCCCAGCGTCTTGTCCGCAAGCTGTGCGACCGCTGCAAGGTGGACGGCACTCTGACGGAAAAGCAGGCGCATACGCTGAACATTGACATGTCCCGCCTTGCCCAGGGCCAAATCAAGGCGCCCCACGGCTGCGACTTTTGCCGCGGCGGCGGATTCAAGGGCCGGATGGGGCTGTTTGAGATTTTCGAAATCGACGACGAGGTGCGCCGCATGATCAACGAAAACCTGACTTCCCCCCAGCTGCGCCAGCGCGCCCGGGAACTGGGCATGAGAACCTTGAGGGAAGACGGCGTACGCAAAGTGCTGGCCGGCCTTACTTCTCCGGAAGAAGTGCTGAACGTCACCATGGGAGACGCCAACTGATTTTTCCCCGCTATTCATTCTGCTTATTATGGACACCAACCTCACACTGGAACTTTTCATCGGCCGGGGAATGATTGACAAATCCCTGGCAAAGGACATCAAGGAGGAAATGATCGCCTCCGGCAAGGAACTGCCGGAAGTGCTTGCAGACTTCGGCATCATCGGCAGCAAGGATGATATCTGGCAGATGATTGCCAGCGACCTGGGTACGGAATTCATTACACTGGACAACTTCCAGCCGGATCCGAACGTGCAGAACATGATGCCGGCCACGCTCGTGCGCCTGCACGGGGCGCTCCCTGTGCGGCATGATCCGGAAGGCCTGTACGTCTGCCTGGTGGATCCCCTGAATCCCCAGACGGTGGAAGACCTGCGCTTCGCCCTCGGCCAGGACATCCATGTTCTGGTAGCGCCGGATTACCAGATTTCCGAACGCATCAATGAGCTTTATGGAGGCGAATCCGCCGCCATGTCCGACCTGATGCAGGAGCTGAACAACATGCAGGTCAACAATGAGACGGAGGACTCCGCCGCCGCTCCCGTCATCCGCTTTGTGGACCTCGTCATTACGCAGGCCATCAAGGAAAAGGCCTCCGACATTCACTTCGAACCTTTTGAGAAGGAATTCAAAATCCGCTACCGTGTGGACGGCGCCCTGTATGAAATGCAGCCTCCCCCCGTCCACCTGTCCGTGCCGGTCATTTCCCGCGTCAAAGTCATGGCGAACATGAACATCGCGGAACGCCGCATTCCGCAGGACGGACGCATCGTCAAGCAGATAGGAAACCGTTCCGTGGACATGCGCGTTTCCTCCCTTCCCACTCAGTACGGAGAATCCGTGGTGCTCCGCGTTCTGGACCGCTCTTCCGTCAACTTGAACATGGACAACCTGGGGCTTCCCGCGCATATCCACGAATATATTCTGGATACGGTTCACAAGCCCAACGGCATTTTCATCGTTACCGGCCCCACCGGCGCCGGCAAGACAACTACGCTGTATGCCGCCCTGCGTGAAATCAATACCATTGATTCCAAGGTGCTGACGGCGGAAGACCCTGTTGAATACGATATTGACGGCATCATCCAGATTCCTATCAATGAAGCCATCGGCCTGGACTTCCCAATGGTGCTCCGCGCCTTCCTGCGACAGGACCCGGACCGTATTCTGGTGGGGGAAATGCGAGACATGGCAACAGCGCAGATCGCCATCCAGGCATCCCTGACGGGTCACCTGGTTCTCTCCACCCTGCACACGAACGACTCCGCCGGAGCCATTACGCGACTGGTGGACATGGGATGCGAACCTTTCCTGGTGGCGGCTTCCCTGGAAGGGGTGCTTGCACAGCGCCTGGTGCGCACCATCTGTCCGGACTGCCGCACGCCGTATGAACCCTCATCCACCATCCTCTCCCAGCTTGGCGTCTCTCCCTATGAACTGGGAGACAAGCACTTTTTCACGGGCCGAGGCTGTGATAAATGCTCCAATTCCGGCTACAGGGGCCGCAAGGGGATTTATGAGCTCCTGGATATTAACGATACCCTGCGCGACATGATTACGGACCGCGCTCCTTCCGTGGTGCTGAAGCAGAAAGCCATTGAAATGGGCATGTCCACGCTGCGGGAAGACGGGCTGAGAAATATTTATGACGGCAACACCACCATTGAAGAAGTGCTGAAATATACTTAACGGACAGCCGGACGCCGTTGCTTCCCCTTATTTCAACCACTAAGAAAAAACACTTAAAATACAACATATATGCCTAAATATCAATACACAGCACTTGACCATAAAGGCGACCAGAAAACAGGTACCCTGGAGGCCAATTCCGAAGCGGAGGCCATGGAATCCATCCGGGCGCATGGCCTGTACCCCACCCAGATCGTAGAAGCGGGCAAGGGCAAGATTCAGCAGACGCCTGCCGCCAAGAAAAAGGCCAAGGGAGCCAAGAAGCAAAAAGGCAAGCTGGGAGGCAAAATCAAGGCCAAGGCTCTGATGATTTTCACCCGCCAGCTTGCTACGCTGATTGACGCGGGGCTTCCCCTGCTCCAGAGTTTGAACGTGCTGGCCAAACAGGAGGCAAACCCCAACCTGCGCGTAACCATTGAGGCTCTTGGAGATTCCGTTCAGGGCGGCTCCACCTTCTCGGAAGCCCTGGCCCAACACCCCAGAATTTTTGACCGCCTGTTTGTCAACATGGTAAAGGCCGGGGAACTGGGCGGTGTGCTGGAAGTCGTGCTGAACCGTCTGGCGGAATACCAGGAAAAGGCCCAAAAGCTGAAAAGCAAGGTGATCTCCGCCATGGTGTATCCCTCCATCGTCCTGTTTATCGCCGTAGGCATCGTGATCTTCCTGATGCTGGTCATCGTGCCCAAATTCAAGGCGATGTTCGCAGAACAGAACCAGGAACTTCCCGGTATTTCCGAGTTTGTGTTCGGCATCAGCGACTGGTTCATGGCCGCCCCCTTCTTTGTGCCCAATGCCGTCATTCTGGCCGCGGTAGTCGCCATCCTGTACGCTGTTTTCACGGCCATGAGCAAGACGCCCAACGGACGCCGCAAGATTGACTCCGCTCTGCTGACCATGCCGGTCATCGGCAATGTGCAGAGCAAAAGCGCCATCGCCCGCTTCGCCCGAACCTTCGGTACGCTGGTGACTTCCGGCGTTCCCATCCTCCAGGCGCTTACCATCACGAAGGATACCGCCGGCAACATGATCGTGGGAGACGCCATCGGCCTCATCCATGACTCCGTCAAGGAAGGCGAATCCGTAGTTACGCCCATGTCCTCCTCCAAGCTTTTCCCGCCCATGGTAATCTCCATGGTGGACGTGGGGGAAGAAACCGGCCAGTTGCCGGACATGCTCCTGAAAATCGCGGACGTGTATGATGATGAAGTGGACAATGCCGTGGGAGCTATGACCTCCATGCTGGAACCCATCATGATCGTATTCCTGGCCGTGGTCGTGGGCGGCATCGTGTTCGCCATGTTCCTTCCCCTCCTGCAGGTTATTGAAAAGATGGGGTAACCCCTCAAGCAGAATCAGATGAAAAATCATTCCGCATACCGCCGGCTCCGGGAGGCAAAGGGGTTCACCCTCATGGAAATCCTGGTAGTGATGGTGATCATCGTGGTGCTGGCCACGCTGACCATCTCCATTTACACCTGGCTTGAAACCAGAAAGAACGAACAGGCTACGGAATCCATTGTCCGCAAAATTGAAATGGGGCTGGAGAGCTACCACAGCGACCATGACCGCTACCCCTACGGCACGGAAGCTCCCTTCAACAATCACGGCGTAGCCGTGGCCAACGGGGAGGAATACAGTTCCAACGTGGTTTACATGGCTCTGTTCGGCGACCATAAGAATGAGGGTGTTCCTTCCAGGGATACAACCATTTACAATGATGAGTTGAACCCCTCTACGCAGCCCAAAAGCAACCCGACTGTCCGGGAAGTCCATGTGAAAAGCAAGGACGGCAGGCCGGTTACCCTTTATATTCTTGCGGATCCATGGGGTTCCCCCTACCGCTACCGCCTGGGCAGCGAGCAGTCCATCCCCACCAGAACCGACAGGGCCAGAAACCTGAAAATGGGCAACGGCCTGAATCCGGATTATGATTTCTGGTCTTTCGGAAAAGACGGGGACAGTGATTTGAAAGACCCGCACGCCCCTGAAAACGAAGATGACATCGGCAACCTGCCGAAGTTTTGACCTTACCGGTATTTTTCCGCGCACGGCTTCTTTTCCGGCAGCCTTCCTCCCCTTCCGGCGGAGGAAGGCTTTGTGCATATTTTCTGGCATCTGCACGGCTTCTGAAGTATGATTCGGGCACTGACATGAAACGTATTTCCCTGATCGTTCCCTGCCTGAATGAAGAAGAAGCCATTCCGGCGTTCAAGCAAGAAATAGACCGGGTTTTCAAGGAATGCCTGGAGGGCTACGCCCCGGAACTTATCTTCGTAGACGACGGTTCCACGGACCGCTCCCTGGAAATGATTAAGAAAATGGCGGAACACTCCCCTGAAGTAAAATTCATTTCCTTCTCCCGCAATTTCGGGAAGGAAGCCGCCATTTATGCGGGCCTGGAAGCGGCCACAGGGGATTATGCCGCCGTCATGGATGTGGACCTTCAGGATCCTCCTTCCCTGCTTCCGGATATGCTGAAAGCCATTGAAAAGGAAGGATATGACTGTGCGGGGACACGCCGCGTCACCCGGCAGGGGGAACCGCTGCTGCGGTCCTTTTTCGCCCGCGCCTTTTATAAGACGATTCATCAGATATCGGACACCCGCATCGTGGACGGAGCCCGGGACTACAAGCTGATGACTCGGCCCGTACTGGAAGCCCTGCTTTCCCTGAAGGAGTACAACCGATTTTCCAAGGGGCTGTACGAATGGGTGGGGTTCCGGACCAAATGGTTTGAATATGAAAATGTGGAACGGGTGGCAGGAGAAACCAAGTGGTCTTTCTTCAAGCTGTTCCTGTACTCCATTGAAGGTATCGTGGCCTTTTCCACCGCCCCTCTGGCGCTGGCTTCCATCATGGGGGTACTTCTTTCCTTCATCTCATTCCTTTCCATCATTATCTTGACGGTCCGCGAATTGATCTGGCCCCATTCCGCTTACGGATGGACTTCCCTGGTATGCGTCTTCTGCATGATGGGGGGCATCGTGCTGCTGTGCCTGGGCATTTTGGGCCAATATCTGGCCAAAACCTATACGGAAGTTAAAAAACGCCCTATTTACATTGCCAGGGAACGTTCCATCAAGCCTTTCAACTAACCTTGCCTATGGACACAGAACCTGATTTCAGCATTATTACGCCCAGCTATAATTACGCCCGCTACGTCAGGGAATGCATAGAGAGCGTCAAAAACCAGGAAGGGGTTACATTTGAACACATTATCCAGGACGCAGGGTCCACGGACGGCACCCTGGATATCCTGCACTCCTACCCTCACCTGAAACTGCATGTGGAGAAGGATTCCGGCATGTCGGAAGGCATCAACCGCGGCTTCCGCAAGGCGCGCGGGAAATGGGTTATGTGGCTGAATACGGATGACCGGTTGCTGCCGGGGGCTCTGGCGGCGGTCAAGGCCTTTGCGGATTCCCGCCCGGATGCGGACATTGTGTATGGAGCATGGAATTTCATCGGGCCGGACGGAGAGATCCAACGCGCCATGAAGGCCCTGCCCTACAGTCTGAACATGCACATCTGGTACGGCACCTATCTGGCTTCCACCGCATTGTTCCTGCGCCGGAGCACTACTATTGAAGAGGGGTTCCTGCTGGACGAACGTTTCCACTACGACATGGACGGGGAATATTACGCGCGCCTGGGCCGGGCGGGGAAGAAGTTCGTGCATTACAACAGGCTGCTGGCGGATTTTCGCTGGCATGGCGACAATCTGAGCGCCCCCAATATCGAACGCCGGGACATGGACGCTGAGCTAAAGCGCCAGAAGCAGCACGGAGAGGATGCCGCCATCAAGCGCATTTACGGCCTTTCCTTTTCCAAGCACAGCTGCAATAATATCATGGACGGCTTCATGCGTGAGGCCTACCGTATGAAAAAGGCCTTCCTTTATCTTACCACTCCCTGGGAAAAGTAACCCGTTCTTTCCTGCTTCTCCCAGAAAAGCCGCTGCCTTCCCCCTTCATCCTCCCAAGGAAGGCACAGCCCCGATACGGCAAGGGCCGCAGCCGTTATTACAGCTGCGGCCCTCAATGAACCTGATGGGAAAAAGGCGGCCTTCCCTTAATTAAGGCCGTCAAACAATTCTTCTTCCCGGAAAAATCTTGCCAGCTCCACGGCGGCGGATTCACGGCTGTCGGACGCATGGCAGATGTTCATCATGCTGTCTGTTCCGAAATCGCCGCGGATAGTGCCCTTCTGCGCCTTCTGGGAATTGGTGGGCCCCAGCAGTTCGCGCACGCGCACAATAACGCCGGGCCCTTTCAGAGCAATGGCGATGACCGGAGAACTGGTCATGAAATCAAGCAGCTTCGGGAAAAGCGGTTCCCCATTGATGACCAGATCCAGAATATGGGCGTAATGTTCCCGGAGCACCGGTTCGTCAAGCTGGATCATCTTTATGCCGCGCAGGCGAAACCCTTCGGACAAAAAACGTTTCAAAATGGTGCCGGAAAGGTTTTTCCGCACACAGTCGGGCTTCAGCAAAATCAGCGTTGTTTCTTCTTTAGTGTTTGGCATAAAATCAGCGAAGTTTCAGGATGGAGTGAGGGAATTACACCCTAATCCCCGTCAGGTCAAGGATAATTGCACAACTGGTCTTTTCTGTTGGGAAAGGAATTCGTCACAAATTCCTCTTATAGGAATCGCACCGGTTCCGCCATCCGGCAAGCCAGCGCGCTTCTCCGCGGCCCGGCGGGCTGTTGTCCACGCGGCGCTGAAGCACCCTTTTGGCCGCTTCCGCAAATTCAACCGCCGCAGGCTGTCCGGGAGAAACGGGGCGCATTTCCTCCAGCACCTGCCTGAGCCCCCAGCCAATCCCCCGGTACTGTTCCGCCGGATTGGTTCCTTCTCCCTTGAAATTCACGTAGTCAATCAGGGCATACATGCCGTTGGGAACCGACGCCACGGCGTAATAGCGGGCCGCCATCTCTTCCGGACGGCGGGACTGGCCCTTGATACGCTCCAGAGCGGCCACAGACCTGGCAATAATGAAATCCGCCTGCATTTGCAGGGCCGCCGGGCTGGACAACCACCGGCGCATCCGTTCAGGAAGACCGCCGCGAACGTCCGCCGCTTCAAATTCCTTTCTGGTCCGCCACGGAGCCGCACCGGAAAACCATTCCGGAACCCGAATTCCCTTCCTGCGGCAGAACTGAATGAAAGCAGGGAAACTTTCCTCAAACCTTTCCGTGACTCCGGCAGGAAACCAGATGAAATGTCCGATTCCCAGGGATGGAAACGCCTCTCCCCGGTTCCAGGAAACCAGCCCCCTTATTGTCCCGGCACATTCGTTTTGCCAGATTTTCCGCGCAATTTTTGCCTTCACTTCCCCCGTATCCGGCGCCGCCTGAACCCAGACGGGCACGCAACACGCAAGCATCAGGACACAACCTGCCGTTTTTCCATGCATGCAGATACTTTCCTTCCCCAACACAGACAAGTCAAGCCGCTTCAATTTCCCGTGCCAAAGCCGGCGGTTCATGCTACCCTTGCCGTGCACGGCATGATTCTGGCGTTCAATAAACCTTACGGTATTCTCTCCCAATTTACGAAGGAGGCTCCCCACCACCGGACACTGGCTGAATTCGGGTTTCCTCCCGGCGTGTATCCTGTAGGAAGGCTGGATGCGGATTCGGAAGGGCTGCTTCTTTTATCCGATGAGAAGGGCCTGGCGGACCGTCTCCTGAACCCCTCCGGCAGGCATCCCAGAACTTATTGGAGCCAGGTGGAAGGCACTCCTTCCGAAACGGACCTTCGCCCTCTGGAACTCGGGGGCCTCCGCATCCGCGGGTACTGCACGCTGCCTTGCCGGGCACGCCTCATGCGCAGGGAGCCTGACGTGCCGCCCCGCATCCCTCCCGTCCGCTACCGCGCCTCCATTCCCACCTCATGGCTGGAATTGACGCTGGTGGAAGGGAAAAACCGCCAGGTGCGGCGCATGACCGCCGCCATCGGTTTTCCCACACTCCGGCTTCTTCGCGCCAGAATCGGAAATTTCTCCTTGGCGGGACTGAAACCCGGCGCATGGAAAGAACTGGATTCCCGTGAGCGAAGGCAGCTCATGCCGTAATATAAGCTTGATTCCGGACAGGAACCGTTTTTATATCTCTCTCCGCATCAGGATATCTACCTAGACCTTTTTACATGAAAGCCGAACTCGTCGAACAAGCCTCCAAAATCATTCCCGAGCCCCAAATGCTGATCAACGTGGTTTCCCGCCGCGTAGCCCAGCTTAATAATGGCCGCGCCCCGCTGGTGCCCACCACGCCCCATATGGGCAACGCGAACATTGCCCTGACGGAAATCATTGAAGGCAAACTCGTCTATCATACGGAATCCGGCAGCCTCCAGGAAGACAACCAGTAACAATACATTCCCTTTATTGCCGTTCCGGACCGGAATTCCGTACGGAATCATCTCTATCCAGCCAGGCCCCGGTCTCCCAGCCCGGGGCCTTTTCATCCTTCTCCCCTTCGTGCCATGAGCTCCGACATTTCCACCAACAAAAAAGCCCGCCGGGATTACGAAATTCTGGACACCTACGAATGCGGCATGGAACTCAAGGGAACGGAAGTCAAATCCATCCGCGCCGGCAAGGTGAATATTGCCGATTCCTTCGCCAGGGTGGAAAACGGCCAGATGCTCCTGTACGGCTGCGACATCCAGCCCTGGGAGACAGCGGGAGAATTCTTCCAGCACCAGGCGCGCCGGCCCCGCCGCCTTCTTCTCCATAAACGGGAAATTTTCAAACTGGAACAGCAGACTTCCCAGAAAGGCTGCTCCCTGGTAGCTCTCAAGCTGTATTGGAAAAACGGCAAGGTGAAACTGGCTCTAGGCCTGGGCAAGGGCAAAACCCACCGCGACCAGCGCTACGATTTGAAAGCCCGCGTGGAAATGCGCGAAGCCCAGCGGGAAGTGGCCCGCATCAACCGCCGTTAAGCCAGGCGGCAACCGCATGGTTGCCGTCCGCTTCCTCCCGGAAGCCTTTCTCAGCCCCAGCCATTCCCTGATAACCGGCATCTGTCCGGGGATAAACGGCAACACCGCCAAAGGCGGGAAACCAGACCCACTTCAGCGCCCGGGAAAAAACCGGCCACAGCCGACCGGGCATGCCTGCAGGAAAAGTTACAATTTCCAATCCACGGGCAATTCCACCTGGCCGCCCTTTTTATCATCATAACGGATGAAACCGTGTTCCGCCCCGTACCAGTGCACATCCCGCGTCACCTTCACGTCAAAACAGCAATAACGGGCTATATCCATTAAAAGCTCCGTATTACCCGTCTGCGCGTATTCCGCCCACCATTTGAGAGCCTGGGTGCCCACGGCCGTTTTTGAAGAACCGATGGAGGCGGCCGCCACGGAATCCAGCTTGACGCGCACTCCCCCGCGCTGTTCGATGTCCTTGCACAAATCAAGGTTGTTCGTGATATCAATCATGTTCCACATCGTATAACGCTGGAGCACGCCATAGTCGAAATGCTCGTGGTTGTAACCCACCACCAGGTCGGCCTGGGAAAGCTGCCGGATGAGATCATCCACCATTTCCTCAGAATAAATCGTATATTTGCCGGAAGCCGTGGAATAAGTCACGCCCACGGAAAGGCGCATCTCGGCCGTATTATGCCAGCCGCCCACCTCCGCCGCGGAATGACGGGTTTCCAAATCAAAATATACGATGTCTCTCATCGGGTGAAAACGTACATTATTTGCCACTTTTGGACAAGTCCCACTTGAACGGGAGGCCTGTTTGTGATGAGAATAAGCGCATGCAGCCCCGTTTCCACATCGTCATGTTCCATCCGGAAATTCCGCATAATACAGGAGCTGCCGGACGGTTGGCGCTGGCAACGGGCTCCAGGCTCCATTTGATCAAACCTTTGGGGTTCAGTCTGGATGAAAAGCATGTGCGCCGTACGGGTCTGGACTATTGGGCCAAGGTGGACCTGCATGTCTGGGACAGCCTGGAGGAATTGAAGCAGGCGGCAGCCCCCGGCGCGCAGTTCTGGTACCTGAGCACCAAGACGCCACGTTCCCATTGGGATGCGGTTTTCCACGCAGGGGACTATCTGGTTTTTGGACCGGAATCCCGCGGATTGCCGGAAAGCATGCTGAGAGAACACGCAGATACCGCCCTGACTATTCCGATGCCCGGAGAAGGAGCCCGCAGCCTGAATCTATCCACAGCCGTAGCTGTCGTCCTTTATGAAGGACTGCGCCAGACCGGCATTTGACGAGCCCCCCGCCTGCCTCTCCACATCGGCATGGATGTTCTGCGGGTTCCACCACCAAAGAACACAGGGCCATGAAGAGGCGGGTTCCGCATCTTTCCTCCGTCAGGGACATACCAGATAAGAGAGAATCAAGGAAGAGACGGCTCCGCAGATATCCCAGAACATACCCTTATGGGAATCCCGTATAGTCTCCCAGGGAACTGAAAAAATCATCTGCTTCATCCCCACCCGCGATAACGGCATATTGCTATTCAATAATTTCTTGAGCTTCCGCTACGGCTATAATGGAAAAAGCCCAGGACAATGAACAGTACGGTCGAATACCGCCGGCGGATAGAAAGGATATTTTCACGAAAAAAAAGCGGAAGGCAGATGCAGGAAAGGCGCCGGATATTGCTTCCGGCACCTTTCCTGATTAAAACCTGTCACCGCATGTCGATCGTAGGAACCGGAATGCGGTCCTTGGGTCCTGTGTAAAGAGTCAGCGGCCTGTACAGCGTGTTATCCTCCATTTGTTCCAGAACCTGGGCCACCCAGCCGCTACAGCGGGCAATGGAGAAAATGGCGGTAAACAGCCTGGTGGGGATCCCGATGCTGTAATAAACCGTGGCGGAATAAAAATCCACATTGGCGTTCAAGCCCTTGCGCTCCCGGACAAGTTTCGCGATGCGCTCCGACATGCGGATCCACTTGGGTTCCCCAATTCGGGAGGAAAGGCGGATGGCCATGCGTCGCAAATGAGGGGCGCGGGGATCCAGCACGCGGTACACGCGGTGGCCCATGCCCATGATTTTTTCCTTCCGCGCCAGCTTGTCCTCAATGTAAGAGTCCACCCGGTCCTCCGTGCCTATTTCCTTGAGCATTTCAATCACGCCCTCATTGGCGCCCCCATGAAGCGGCCCCTTCAGCGTGCCGATGGCCGCGGTGATGGCGGAATACATGTCCGAAAGCGTGGCGATGCAGACGCGCGCCGCAAAGGTGGAGGCATTCATGCCGTGGTCTGCGTGCAGAATGTAGGCTACCTCCAGAATATGGGCTTCATACTGATCCGGTTCCTCACCCTTCAGCAACCACAGGAAATGTTCCGCCTCGCTCAGGTCCTCCCGAACGGGGGGAAGCTCCAGACCCTGGCACAAACGGTAGTAATACGCCACCATCACGGGAACCTTGGCTATGAGGCTGAGGCCTATTTCCTTCAACTGCCCGGCATCCTTCGTCCGGTCGTCATACATGCCGAGCATGGAAACAGCCGTCCGGAGGGCGGACATGGGCCGGGCGGACTTGGTGGCCGTTTTGAAGAAATCCAGAATGGGCTGGGGCAGGTCGCGGTCGGAACGGAGGCGTTTCTTGATGCCCTCCAATTCCTCACGGTTGGGAAGACGCTTGTTGAGAAGCAGATAAACCACTTCTTCAAAACAGCACATCTCCACCAGATCATCGATATCGTAGCCCAGATACAACAGACGCCCTTCCTCGCCGCGCACGTCACTCAAAGCGGATTCATTGGCGATGATTCCTTTTAAACCTTTGGGATATGCGAGGCGCTCGGAAAAAGTGTCATTGCTCATGTTAAAAAATGCTACTGGTGGTGAATATTACCGGTTAAAAGTCTAACAATCTTCCAAAAAGTCAAACCTTAATTACGCCTTCACGGCCCATGCGGGACGTTTGGCGCGGGTGATGTGCGGAGCCCTCACATACAGCGGTTCCGCCGGACTTTCCAGAAGTTCTTCTCTGCGGGCCTCCGCCAGGGACAGCCACACGGCCCCGAGCGCCTCTGCAGAAGGATACACGGGGACAATCCCCGACATTTCCCGGGCGGCCAGATGATCCGCCGTTTCCGTGGAAAAAACGGGCACGCCTTTTCCCATGCACTCCGCCACGCTGGCGCGGGCCTGCTCTGCAGGAAGCACTGCCGGCACATCCGTCAGAACGCCGTTTTCCAGCCTCCCCCACGTCCAGCCGCCACGCCGGGCATCTGACATTACGCAGGCCTCACCATGATGCAGACCAAGTCCGTTCCAGGAGGAAAAAGCCGCCACGCGGGAACCGTGCACCAGGGAAAGGCCGTCCGCCACGGCCAGCGCTACGCGGATTCCGCCGTAAGCGCCCGGACCGGAACCTACCACGATTTCCTTCAAACGCCGCCCTTCCAAAGCATCCAGAACCTGCCGCACCGCCTTGAAAATAGCGGAGGAATGGTTGCGCTCCGCTCTCCATGCCGCCTGGCACAGCAGACTTTCCCCGCTCCAAGCCGCAACGGAAGACTGCACACAGGAAGTTTCCAGAACCAGCAGGACATCTTGCATGCGGCGGATTATACAGGAACAGCTGGCGTGGATAAAACATTTTTTCCTCCGGTTTCCGGAAGAGGCAAATTTGGTTCGCATTTCTCCTCAAGTCCCTTTATGCTGGTTCCAGACCTCACACCGCATGCCCAAGGCCCCCAGACACACACCGCCGCGCCAGGACTGGCGCCGGTATGCAGAAACCGCCCGGAAACCAAGATCCGCGGCAAGCCTCGGCGACATGATGCGGCAATGCAACCGGGACGCCTGGGACAAAACTTACCGCGCCCAGGTATCCTCCGAATACTGGGAGGACGAATGCCAGGAATTTTCCTTCATGGATCTCCCGCGCAGAACCCGGTTCATCAGGCATGCCGTAGCCACCCTTATCTTGCTTCCGCTGGCCCTGATCACGGCCATGTCCCTGTGCGACCAGCTGGCCCATGCCTCCGGCAGCCTCAATATCCTCTTCTCCATTCCCGTATGGTACGCCCTGATGGGCGCTGCCGTGTGGGTGGTGCTGGGCAGCAGCAGGCTGTTCACATCCTCCCTGCTGTACCTGTACGTATTGGGGCATGAACTGACGCACGCTCTGGCGGTCATTTGCAGCCGCGGCTCCATCCATGCTTTCAAAGCGGATCTGGACGGAGGTTACATCCAGACGGATAAAAACAACATCTTTATCTCCCTTTCCCCCTACTTCCTTCCTCTCTGGGCCATGCTGTGGGGATTGGTATGGGGCGTAACGTACCTCTTCTGGCCTACAGTCACCTGCCAGGCCCTTCTTTACTCCGGCCTGGGCTTCTGGTGGTGCTTCCACCTGTTCTGGACGGCATGGATCATTCCCAAGGACCAGCCGGACCTGGCGGACAACGGCACCTTCTTCTCCCTGATTCTCGTATATTTTGCCAATCTTCTTCTCTTCCTGGCGCTCCTGCGCCTGTTCAACGCCGTAAGCCTTCACCGCTTTCTGGCGGATTGCATCCACAATGCGGAAAAATTGTGGGACGTTCTCAGGGACCTCGCCATGCTGGCTGCCGGGCTGTTCCTGTAAAAAATATTCTTTTCCTTACACGGAATGATGAACGGCAGAAGGGGAAAAGGAATCCAACCTTTCAACAGAAAGGAGTTTCCATGCGCACCACACACTTGATCATTCTGACAATGGCCGCAGTTTCCCTGATGGGCTGCAATCCCAAGGAAACTGTAAACGCCCTCACTTCCGACCAGAACGTTACCCAGAAGATGGCCGTAAGATTCGCGGAAAATATGGTTGGCCTGCCACGCGCTCTGGTCGTTTCAGATGCCAGAAAAGCGGCTCCGGGCGACAAAGTCACCGTCAAGGGAGCGGTGATCGGAGATGACCCCGTCTTTTCAAAAAACATTGCTTCCTTCACCATCGGAGACCCGGCTCAGCTCCTGGTCAATATGAAGGAGAAGGGAGTCTGGGCCGCCGGTACGGTACCGGTGGAAATACGGAAAAATAACACGATGACCGTCCAGTTCGTGGATGAACAGGGGCAGCCCATCAAGCACTCCGCCAAAGGTGTGAACGGGCTGAAAGAACAAGACGCCGTCATCATTACCGGAACCATTGATCCCCACTCCACTCCGGAACATCCGGTGCTGAACATTGAAAGCATCGTGATTGAGTAACCCCTTCTGTGCCAAACCCTGATTCATGTCAAACGGTTCAGGCGTTTTGCGCCTGAACCGTTTTTCATATCAGAATGCGCGCATGGGATTTGATCCAGCATCATTGGGAATGATAACACTGGCCGCTACTTCAGCGGCAGCAGGTGCGGCATCCGCGTCTGCACAGAAAAAAAGCGCGGAAGCCACCAAACAGGCGGCGGACGCAAATGCCGCCACCCTCAGGAACGAAGCGGATCTCCAAAAACAGACAGGGATGGAAAATGCCAAACGCATGCAGCAGGACGCTGCGCGCCAAATGGGAGAAGCCCGACTGGACGCCGCCCAATCCTCCCTGCTCCGGGAAGGCTCCGTTCCAATCAGGGAACAGGCTCTGGCAACGCGCCTGCAAACCCGGATTCAGGATGAAGCGGCGGAAGCCATGAGGAACGCCCAATCCCTGTACAACCGCGCCAACATGGAGCAATACATGGGCCGCGCCAATGCGAGAGCCCAGAAAACCTCAGCAATGGGCACCCTGCTCTCCGGATTCGCCCAGGGAGGAAATACCCTCCTCAAATGGTGAAGCTCCTCACAAGGCACCTCCATTCAAACGAAGACAGCCGGAAATTCAGCCGCAACCGCGGAAGCTTCTTAACGCCTCCCCCTGCCGGGCTGCCCCGGAAGAGCAGCCTCCCAAAACAGCCTTACCTGACACGTCCTTGCCTGTCTTCCTCACCTCACGGGTCATAAGGCCAGCACACTTCCGCTTACCCGCGCCTCCAGGGCAAGCAATTCCCGTTTCGCATCAAGCCCCCCGCCATAACCTGTCAGTTTCTGATTGCTGCCAATGACGCGGTGGCAGGGCACGAAAATGGAGATGGGGTTGGTGGCATTAGCGGACGCTACAGCCCGGACAGCCCTCGGATGATGAATGCGGCGCGCCAGCTCTGCATAAGAAATGGTGGAACCGTAAGGAACTTTCATCAGTTCATGCCAGACTGAGTTTTGAAATTCCGATCCGGTAAATACAATGGGTATATCAAAGTCTCTGCGTTCCCCCTGGAAATATTCACGGAGCTGGCTTACCGCCTGTTCAATAACCTCGGAAGTTCCTTCTTCATATTCAGCGTTGAGATGCCGGCAAATGCGGCGGTCTATCGTGCCGCGGCGTTTTTCCTTTGCCCAGTCGCAAATGCAAAGACTGCCGCCATATGAGCCAATCATCATTTCTCCAACGGGCGACAGATAACGGATTATTTTAATTGCCTCCATCTTCTTGTCCTTGTTATTGCATAACGCTCTTTCATCCATCCCCTGTACGGCTGGGAAACATTGCTCCATGCCTGCCTGTTCATGTCCCGAAGCACAATGTTCCGCCCCAAAGGCTCTTCTCCGGCAGCCTTTAGCACATTTCCTTGCTGTCTGCAATCTTTCTTCCGCATTTGCTTTTTGTTTCCAATCGGACATGAATCCCAAGTTATTCGCCCTCTCCGGCCGGACGCCGATAATCCGGATACCTGCTTTTCCCTTGAATCATTCCCCATTCAATCAACCATGACGATACCTCGCACAAGAGAGGCAAAATCCTTGCGTTTTTAATGCTGATGCAAGGCCCTGAATAATATTGGGTGGCGTCCCCGGCAGGAATCGAACCTGCATCTAGTCTTTAGGAGAGACCCGTTCTATCCATTGAACTACGGGGACCGGACATAGCCCGTGCATGACAATAAACGGGAAGGCCTCCGCGCTCAAGCAAAAAGCAGGAGGAATATGCCATGCATCGTGATTTTGAACAGTATTCACCAGGATAATTTTTACGGATTTCTGAAACTTCCCGTTTCCCCTCCTTTCTCCGCGCATCCCTGGCCGAATACGGCCATTGTTCCGATTACCTGCCGGAAGCGGCCCAGAATAATGAAATAACCGTCTTCCGCTGGCCCCTCGGGGCCGGAAGGCGCCGCCACTCCCGCAGAGAGTCATTTCCGCTGAATCTTGTCGCCAAAAAACAACGGAAAGAAAACAATCCTCCAGAAAGCTCCGTCCAGATGAGCCAATGATGAAAAAACAGAGAAGAACAGAACCCCTGCATGAGAGAATATCCTCCGGAACAGCATCCCCCCCCTGGAAAGGGGAACAGGCCATACAAAAATCTTGAGAAGGGGGCGGAAGGACCGTAGCGTTGCCGTATCATCCCCGCCATGCTCAACTTCGTTTACGATAACAAAACCACTCTTATTTTCGGAAAAGGTACCCACCATGAAACGGGAACCCTTCTCAAGCCGTTAGGCAAAAAAATTCTGCTTCATTACGGTAGCGGCAGCATCAGACGTTCCGGTCTTTACGATGCCGTCACGGCGTCCCTAAAAACCGCCGGCGTGGAGTATGAAGAACTGGGAGGCGTCCAGGCAAACCCTACGCTACCCCTGGTGTATGAAGGCATCCGCCTCTGCCGGGAACACGGCCTGGGCCTCGTGCTGGCCGTGGGAGGAGGCAGCGTGATTGACTCCGCCAAAGCGATTGCGCTGGGCGTTCCCCATGAAGGGGACGTATGGGAACTATACCTTTCCAAAAAACAGCCTCAGTCCGACCCTCTGCCCGTCGCAACCGTGCTGACCATTCCCGCCGCGGGCAGCGAGAGCAGCCCGAATACGGTCATCACCAATGAAGAGACCAGAAGAAAACTGGGGTACGGTTCCCCCAAACTGCGCCCCGTATTCAGCATTATCAACCCGGAATTGTTTTTTACGCTCCCGCACCGCCAGATGGCCAATGGCGTCAGCGACATGATGAGCCACATTTTTGAGCGCTATTTCACCAGAACCCTGCATACGGACCTTTCCGACAGCCTTTGTGAGGCCACCCTGCGCACCATCATGAAAAACGCCCGCATCCTGAACGGGAACCTGAATGATTACAACGCCTGGGCGGAAATCGCATTTTCCGGCAACATCGCCCACAACAACCTGTTGGGGATAGGCCGCGAACAGGACTGGGGCTGCCACGCCATGGAACACGAATTGAGCGCACTGTACCATGTGGACCACGGCGCAGGCCTGGCCGTCGTCACCCCGGCCTGGATGAAGTATGTTTCCTCCAAACACCAGGAAATATTCGTGCAGTTCGCCGTCAATGTGATGGGAGTGGAAGGTTCCTTCCGGGAACCATCAGCCATCATCCGGGAAGGTATTTCCCGCCTGGAACGTTTTTACCGGGAATTAGGGCTTCCGACGACTATGGAAGAACTGAACATCCTTCCCGGAGATTTCCCCCTGATGGCGGAACAGGCCGTCAGTGTGCGCGGCCCCGTCGGCGGACTGGAAAAGCTGGATGTCCGGGACATCCAGGCCATCTACCGACTGGGTTGCAGTAATCTGCAACACGCATGACGAAAGGGGAAAAACGTCTGATCATGGAATACCCCTTCCCTCACTCCCGGCCTTGTTGACAGCGTTAAGACAATCTCCCTTTTCCCGCAGCCTACTTGCAACTTGCCAAAGATTTTACTTGGAAGTAGTCTGGCGGAATGAACAGATTCTTTTCCGCTCTTTTTCTGGCGGCAGGATTGCTGGCCTCCGGAATGCCGTCCCCGGCGGACGCATCCACCCCTCCGCAACAACATGCCCTTGCGGAGGGTAAAAATTCCCCTGTTTCCCCGCAGCAAAGGAAGCAAGCTGTTGAAAACCTTGAAAAGCTTCTGGGCAAAAGGCTGTTCAAGCAAGCGGCGGAACAGGCCCTGAAACAACTCCATGAATATGACGACCAATACAGCGGGACAGATCTGCTTCTTTACTACCAGGCTCTTACCCGTCTCAATGCCCTGGATGATTCCATCAATCTGGATTCCATTCTGCAGGAACAGATGAAGCGCCACGGCGCCAATCCTCATTTCCTGAGGGACGCCGCACTCCTGTACCAGAGTGCCTGCCATACGTTCAAACTGGTGGACGGCGCCTATATCCGCGGCGCCGGGCCATGGGATGGAGAATATTCCGGAGAAGCAAGGGACCGTGTGGAAGCCCTGCGGTGCCTTGTCAAAGCCATGCAGCTTGCGGAGAAGGGCAACAACATGAAACTTCTGGGACAACTGCGCTTCATCACGGCACAGGCGTTGCCGGTCAAAGGAAACCGCTACGCTCCCCTTTCCGCCTTCCAGTCTTACGCAGCCCTGGGGAACCTGACCAACCTGAAGGAATTGCCGGATTACGTCTCCAAAGAGGAAGCATCCCCTTTTCGAAACGTCGCCACCGTCCCCGTCATGGTCAATGCCGGAACAGGAAAGCCGGAAGTTATCTTTTACCATGCCTCTTCCTCCTGGGAAACAGCTAAAAACGACGGGGAACGCATGCGCTGGCTGCTGGACGCCGCCATTCAGGCGAATCCGGAACTGGCCAACCAGGTCAATTATTTCACCGCCTCCTGGTGCCGCCGGCTGTTTTCTTATGCCAATACGGCGCCGGACCAGGAATTCGTGTACGGCCCCGGCAACGCGGGCATGGTGGCGGGCATCAACCCGGCGGAATTAAAAACGGACCAGACCATCGTTAAAACCGACCGGACGGGCAACGGCAAATTCCTGCTCACCAACCTTCCCCCGGATTATGACTTCATCCGGATTGCTTCCGCCGTCCGAATAACGCCGGAGCCGGATTACTACGTTAACGCCGCCAATCTGGCAGCGGACGAATTCCTGGCCCGCAACCAAAGGCCCGCTGCCGCGCAGTTTTTAGGAAAAATCCTTCAAACCTGGAACGCACAATCCTGGAACAAAAAGGACAAGGAGGAATTTCTGGACGTGGCGGACAATCTGAAAAAACGCATCGCCTCCATCACGGAACCCAACGGAACATTTGATACGGATAAAAGAACGCTGCTGGCGGGAGAACCGGTGACTGTTTCCTTCTCCTACCGCAACGCTTCCCGGGCCTGCGTAGCGGTCCGCCCCGTGGATATGAAACGGTGGCAGGAAGAACGCATGGACAAGGTCCAAACCTCCAAAACGCTGGGAAAAGCTTACAAAGACAGGTATTCCAACCTGGGGAACCTGCTTTTCAGCCTGTTGCATGACTCATCCTATGCCCGCTATCTGGGGGAGGAAATCAAGGGAGATGAGATAACCCTGACTCCCGGGAACCGGCACCTGAACCACATCGCTCACATTCCCGTACCCACCCGCAAACCCGGCTGGTACCTGCTCACCGTCACACTGGAAAACGGCTACCGGTTCCATCGCTTTCTCACTCTGTCAGACATGGTGCTGGTACGCCGTTCCGTTCCGGAAGGCAATCTCTGGTTCCTGGCGGACGCCAGAACGGGAATGCCCGTGGAAGGAGGCAGCCTGCGGCTCCTCCGCTACCGGCAGGATAAAACGCTCCAAAAACGCCAGGTAAAGGGAATCACGGACAAGGACGGAGCCATGACAGAAACAATCCCTCACCGCCATTCCAGCGCCCCTCCCTACAACATGTTCCTGGGCATCGTTTCCAAGGGGGACAGTTATGTGCTGGCGGGAATATCTGACTACGGCTGGGAATCCGGCAATTACCTCATGGATACGGCCAACAAGGCCTCCGACTCCTATTCCTGCTTTTTCCTGGAAAGCCAGCCCGTGTACCGCCCCGGACAGACGGCCCGTTTCAAAGGCGTCCTCTTCCACCCGGACATCGCGAATCCCGGAACAAAAGACTGCGCCGGGAAAAAACTGACGCTGACCATTGTCTCTCCAACAGGGGATGAGAGCATTTTCCCTCCAAAGACCGTCACGACGGATTCCACAGGCAGCTTTGAACTGGAACTGCTCATTCCCGCGGACGCCCCGCTGGGCCAGTATGGGGCCAAGCTGAAACTGCATGACTCCGCAGATCCGGATTTCCGGCTGTATGCCCCCCTTTTCCGGATGGAAGAGTATAAAAAGCCGGAATTCTCCGTCAGAATGGATGCCCCCGCCAAACCTATCCGGCTGGGACAACCCATTCCCGTCGCCATTCAGGCGGATTATTACGCGGGCGGCCCCGTAAGCGGGGGAAAGGCAACCATCACCATCACCCGGACGCTGGGGGCGAACATCTGGACTCCTTACTGGAAATGGAGCTGGCTGTACGACAGGTCTTTCAGCCCGTACTACATTCCCTTTTTCCCGGATGCGCCTCTGACCGTCCTGGAAAAGACGGTGCCGCTGGACAAGGACGGAAAAGCATCCGTAGAATTACCCACGGCGCAGGATGCCCGGGATTTCCCCTCCAGCAACGTTACCTACCGCGTTTCCGTCAGCGTGACGGACGCCTCCCTGCGGGAAGTTTCCGCTTCCGGACAGGTCATTGCCACTTTCCGTCCGTTTAATATCTTCACCACCCTGAACCGCGGCTATGCCCCCGCCGGAACGCCGGTCCAGGCATCCATTACCGCAGCCACGGCGGATGGCGCCAAAATTGCCCATGCCAGGGGAACCTGCGTCCTGCAGCATATCCGTGCGGACGGCAGACGGGAAACGCTGGAAACCTGGGATATCGCCACCGGGAAAGATGGGGAAGCCTCTCTGTCCTTCCAGACCGGGGAATCCGGCCTGTATGCCCTTTCCACAACCCTGGAGGACGGGCACGGCAACAAGGTGGAAGAATCCTTCCAGTTCCTTTCCTACGGCAAGGGCAAACAAAATCCTTTTAAAATCAATCCTCTTTCCATCCATCCGGACAAAAAGGAATACGCTCCGGGAGATACGGCCAGGCTGCTCGTCACCTCTGATTATCCGGATGCCCGCGTCTGGACCTTCCTGCGCAACTCCTGGAAAAACGAATCCCGCCGTCTGGTTTCCCTGGACCGGCAGACAGCCCTTGTGGAATGCCGCCTGACCCGGGAAGACATGCCCAATATGGGCGTCAACGCCTTCACCGTCAGAAACGGAGAACTTCATGAGGCTTCCGCCGATCTTCTGATTCCGCCCGCCGGACAGCTTCTGGCTCCTTCCGTAGTGCCGGGCAAATCCCAATACCGGCCCGGTGAACAAGGCAACGTCACCATTCAGGTCAAGGGGCCGGACGGCAAACCCGTCAGTAACGGCATCGTCGCCCTGGCCGTTTATGACAAGGCTCTGGAATACATCGCACGCCCCAATATTACGGACATCTCCAAAACCGTATGGGGCAGACTGAACGAAACCGGCTTCCTCAGCCTGAAAAAAATGACGGCTTCCGGCACGCAGCAGGATCGCGGTCCGGGCCAGCCCTCTTTCCAATCCCTGCTCTACAGAAATTACGGACCTATGGCGAGAAAGGCCAAAGGGACCGTTAACGGCTTTGCGGAGGCAGTGTTCGATTCCGGTGCTGATGCTGCCGCAAGCCGTGCATTGGCTACAGGAGCGGCCGCCCCCGCCGCCGTTCCGGTCATGGCCATGGCCGCGGACAAAGAAAGTGCAAAAAGTGAGTCCTTTGCAAACGGACAGGGAAATGCGGACGCGCAGGAAAACGGTTCCCCGCACATTCAACTGCGCACCAATTTTGCGGACTGCATCAAGTGGTGCGGCACGCTCAAAACGGATGAAGAAGGAAACGTTGCCGTCCCTGTGGAAATGCCGGACAACCTGACCACATGGAAGGCCTCAGCCTGGGTCATCACCCCCGGATTGCAGGTTGGGCAGGCTTCCGCGGAATTCCTGACCACGAAGGACTTCATGGTCAGTATGCAGGCCCCGCGCTTCTTTGTGGAAAAAGACATCGTGATGCTCAGCGCCCTGGTCCGCAACCGGACGGGAAAGGATATCCGCGCCCGCGTTTCCATTTCCCTGAAAGACGGGTGCCTGGAACTTCTCCCGGCTGACGCTCCGGCCGTGCAGGGGCTTTCCGCAGATACGGATAATTCCGCCGTGCGGGAAGTGGACGTTCCTGCCCAGGGGCAGGCAGTCGTCAACTGGTGGGCTGCCGCCGTCAGGGAGGGAACCGCCGCCGTCGCCATGGAAGCATCGGCTGACTCTACCGGAGACGCCATGCAGATGAACTTCCCCGTACTGGTGCACGGCATGAAGCAGCTCCATGCGGAAAGCGCCGCAGTGCTCTCCGGAGAACAGGAAAAGACACTTTCCATTTCCCTGCCGCAGCAGCGGCGCAGGGAGGAAAGCGAACTGGTCGTCAAGGTCTCCCCCAGCATCGCCCTCAGCATGGTGGAGGCCCTGCCCTATCTGGCGGAATACCCCTATGGCTGCGTGGAACAGACGCTCAACCGCTTCCTCCCCGCCCTCGTCGTGACGGACACGCTCAAGCAGCTCGGCCTGAATCCCGGAGCGGCGCTGAAAAGCCATCGCAGCCTGAATCCCCGGGACATCAGGAACAAGGCCTTCCATGACAGCGTCATGAAAAAACTGGAACGCAACCCCGTTTATGATGAAGCCGCACTGAAAAAGATGGCTGCCAAGGGAATCTCCTCCCTCCGGGAAAAACAGCTCTCCAACGGCTCCTGGGGATGGTTCGGAGGGGCGGAAGAGGGAGATCCCGTCATGACGGCCCACGTGGCTCACGGCCTGAAAATTGCTTCAAACACGGTCAACGTGCCGGAAGGCATGATTTCCGGAGCTGTCCGCTGGCTGAAAAACTATCAGGAACGCCAGACAGCTCTTCTTGAACAAGGAGACAAATTCCGGAAACTGGAACAACTGCCGGACGGACCTGAAAAGAAGGAAGCTCTCCGCAAACTGGGGAATTACCGCCTGACGGCCTCCGCGACGGATACCCTGGTCTACTCCGTCCTGGCGGAATGCGGCGTGAAAAACCTGCCTATGGAACGCTACCTGTTCCGTGACAGGCTGGAACTTCCCGTCATCAGCCAGATTCAACTGGCGGAAATCCTGCTGGACGCCCACCGCATGGACGACTTCAACAAGATAATGCCCGTCATCTCCCAATTCCTCCAGCAGGACGATTCCCTGCAAACCGCCTGGCTGCGCCTTCCCAATGCAGGATACTGGTGGCGCTGGTACGGCAGCAGCGCAGCCACGCAGGCGGCCTACCTGAAACTGATGGCCAAGAGCGCCCCCGGCAATCCCGTCACGGCGCGCCTGGCAAAATGGCTGCTCGACAACCGCGCCAACGGTTCCTACTGGGACTCCACCAAGGATACGGCGGATTGCCTGGAAGCCCTGTCCGCCTACCTCCTCCAGACCAGGGAAGGCATGGAGGACATGGAAGCGGAAATCCTTTATGACGGCGTTCCGGTTAAAACGGTTTCCTGCACGAAGGAAACCCTGTTCACCTTTGACAATGCTTTCCGCATGAGCGGGAAAGCCCTGGCGGACGGCAGCCACGTCATCACCATCCGCAGGAAAAAAGGCAGCGGGAACATCTATGCCAATTCCACGCTCAGCTACTTCTCCCTGGAAGACCCCATTCCCGCCGCTGGCAATGCCGTCACCGTGGAACGCTCCTATTACCGCATCCGAAAGGAAACGGTGAAAAACGGCTCCGTGAAGGACACCCAGACGGATGCAGGAGAGCTCGTCTCCCAGGGCAGAGACCTGACACGGCGCACGCTGTTGAAAAACGGGGACGTCATCGCCAGCGGCGACATCATTGAAGTGGTGATGACCGTGAAAACGAAGAACGACGTGGAATACCTCATGCTCCTGGATCCCAGGCCCGCAGGCTGCGAATCCCGGGAAACCGCCAGTGGATACGCCCGGCTGGGAACCGTCTTCGGCTACAGGGAAATAGGGGATGAAGAAATACGCCTCTTCCTTTCCTCCCTGCCCATGGGCCAATACCAGATCAGCCACCGCCTGCGCGCGGAACGTCCGGGACGCTTCAGCGCCCTTCCGGCCGTCATTGAGGCCATGTACGCCCCGGAACTCCGCGGCAACAGCAGGGAACATAAAATCGGCATTTCCATGCCTGTTGAACAGAATAATGACCAGCCGCAGTAGCACTGGGCAAAAACGCCACGATCAACACATATCCGAAAAAGGGCAGGCATCAACCCAAGGGGGAGTTATTTTTGTACCTCCTCTCCAATCCACAGCAAGGCTTGGGCAAGTAGACAAAAATGAACTTTAACGACGGAAACAATATGGAGTTGTTATTTTCCATTCAGGAGAAAAGCCGGAAACGACGGGGAAAGAGGAGTCAGAATAACGAGTCCTTCCAAATGCTCCGGATAGACACGTTTCCCCTGTATTCCACGCTCCTTCCCGTACTAAAAACTCTTGCAATCCGCTTGCGGAAGCGGAGAATGTGCGACCCGCCGCGCAGCGGGCCGCACCATGCCATCAGAAGCGCTGAAAGGACATATCGCGATGGGAGCGGCGGCCGTCATCTGGGGCCTCATGTCTCCCGTCAGTAAACTGGTTATGCAGCAGGGAGAAGTAAGTTCCGCTTCTCTCGCCACATTCCGCCTGCTGGGAGCGGCCATCCTGTTCTGGCTGGCCTCCGCTTTCGTGCCAAGGGAACCCATAGAGAGGAAGCATCGGCTGCCCCTGTTTTACGCCTCCCTGTTCGGAATCATTTTCAACCAGATGGCCTTCACGGTGGGCGTAGGGTTCACTTCCCCGGCGGATGCGGCCATCATCACCACCATTACACCGGTATTGACCATGATTCTGGCGGCGTTCGTCCTCCGGGAAATGGTCACGGGGAAAAAAATCATCGGGGTCTGCGCCAGCGCCATCGGAGCCATGCTGCTAATTTCCGGCAGCGGTGCGCATGCGGCGGCCCTCCCGGGAGACAACAACCTGCTGGGGGACATTCTCTGCCTGGCTTCCCAGTGCAGCGTAGCCGTTTACTTTGTTTTCTTTAAGAACCTGATTGGCAGATACTCTCCCGTCACCCTGCTGAAATGGATGTTTACGTATGCCGCAGCCGCCTGCCTCCCCTTCACCTTCCGGGAAGTGGGTTCCATCCATTATTCCGCCCTGCCCGTACAAACATGGCTGGGCATTGCCTATGTGGTGGCTCTGGCTACCTTTGTCAGCTATATCTGCCTGTCTTTCGCCCAGCAGAGGCTGAAACCCACCGCCGTCAGCATGTACAATTACTGCCAGCCGGTGATCGCATCATCCGTAGCGGTGATGTGGGGCATGGACCACTTCGGATGGATGAAAGTCCTCTCCGTCCTGCTGGTCTTCACAGGTGTGCTTCTGGTCACCGGAACCAGGGGAAAACGGGCCGTCCAGGAACAATAAACACGCCATTCCTCCGAATTTCCGCCTCCACACCCTGCCGGAAAGGCAAAATAATTCCTCTCTTCGCCGCCAACATGCGGCCCAATGCCGACTCACCTCACGGCACGCCATGCGCCGCCCCGGCAATAATGAAAAAAATAGATGGGAAATCCCGCCATCCTGATGTAGCATTCCCAGGTAATTTTCCGCTTTCCCCCTTTCCGGGGAATCCTGCTTCCCTGCCATGAACCGATTCTTTCTATCCTGGGACAAACCGGCCTGCCGTGCTGTGGCGGAACGCCTGCTTTCCCTGGGAAATGGCTTCCATCGGCATCTGGTGCTGGTTCCCACACGGGAATCCGGAAGGCAGCTGAGGGAATACCTTGCCTCCATTTCCCGTACACAGGCAATCTTTGCTCCCCAGGTCATTCCGGCAGACCAGTTCCCCCGGATGGAAGAAAAGGAAGAAACGGCGTCCGCTCCGGAAGAACTGGCCGGGTGGCTCCTGGCCCTGGGGAAAACGCCTCACCGCCTTTATCCCCGCCTGTTTCCACGCACCATGCCGGAGGATTTTTCCAGCATGCTGGAAATGGCCGGCAGCCTGCAAAACCTGAGGCACGCCATGGCGAACCAGGGCGTCTCCTGCATCATGGCCCACCATGCCTGTGCGGGCAGAGACGAACGCTGGAAGGACATGGAAAGGCTGGAGGGACAATGCACGCAACAACTGGAAAGCTGGAAGCTTGAAGACAGGACCGCCATGAAGGCGGAAGCCCCGCCCCGGCTGCTGAATTCCCTGAGGGAAACAGGTGGAAACATTATTCTGGCCTGCACAGCGGAGGTGCCGCCCCCCCTGCGCCATGCCCTCCAGCATGCGGAAAGAAATGGCGTACCCGTCCAGATATGGATACATGCGCCGGAAGAAGAAGCCGCCTCCTTTGATTCCTGGGGATGCCCTCTGCCGGAAGAGTGGTCCCGGCGCCCCATCCCAATCCGCGACGGTCAAATCAGAATTGCGGCCAACCCGGCGCGGCTGGCTGAAGAAACGTGCCGCATCATCGCCCGCACAGCGGAAGGAGGAACGCCGGACATCGCCCTGGGCGTTTGCGATCCTGACATGAACGTCGCCCTGGACGCAGCCCTTCGCCAATACGGCTGGGGCCTCCACAATCCGGAAGGGAAGCCTTTTGCCGGAAGCGGTGTCATGGACCTGCTCCGCAACCTTCGGCGGGCACTGGAAGAAAAGGGGACGGCGCGCCCCGTCTATTCCCTGGCGCGCTCCTCCCTGCTCTGCGCCTCCCTGGGAATAAAAGGCCAGCAGGGTTGCTGCGCCGCGCTGGACAAAATCCAGCAGAAATTCCTTCCGGAAACGGAAGAATACCTGCTTTCCAGGCTGAAAGAGGCTTATCCCGGCGCCTTTCCTTCCATCCAGGCCATTCTGGAATGGCGGAACCGGATGGCGGAACCGGGAATGCTGGGGGAACGGCTGATGGAATGGTTCCCGGCTTTGGCAACCATCTATGGCCCGGAGACGGAAGCCATGGAAATGTTCCATTCCTGCCTTTCCGGGCTCATGCGTCTGCAACAGCGCTCCACCGCGTTTTCCAGCCCGGAGACGGCTCTCCTGCTCCTGATGAAATGCCTCCAGCCGCTGCGCGTCAGAAACAGGAGAAAAGCTCATGCGGCGCTGGATTCCCTGGGCTGGATGGAAGTTCACTTCCGCCCGGAAAAAAACCTCATTCTCACGGGACTAAACGAAGGGACCGTACCGGAAGGAGGCGTTTCCGACCAGTTTATGCCGGAGGAACTGCGGGAAACCCTGGGCATTGATTCCTTTAACCGGAAAAAAGCCCGGGACAGTTTTCTGCTGACCGCCCTGCTCCATTCCCGCGAACGGGAAGGCAGTCTCACCGTCCTTCTCTCCCGGACCAGCAGCAGGAACGATCCTCTGACCCCTTCCTCCCTGCTCATGCGCTGCCCGGAGGCGGAGCTGCCGCACCGCGTAGAACGGCTTTTCCAGGAAATCAGCGATGTGCCCGCTCCCCTGCCCTACCAACGCGGAAACTGGCATCTTCAACCCGCGGAAGGCTGGAAGACCGCTGAGGACATCGGCGCGATGGCGCCCGGTTACAAAAACCCGTGGAAGGAAAGAGGGCTGGCCTTTTCCCCCTCCGTCCTCAAAAGGTTCCTGGCCTGCCCCATGCGCTTCTGGATTCGGGAGGCGCTGCACATGAATGAGGAAGAATTCCTGCCGGACAAAGAGGACATGGCCGTCAACGAACTGGGCACCATGCTGCACGACGTGCTGGAATGTTTCTGCCGGGAACACGCCGTCCTGAAAGACGGCATGAACGCAGCCTCCTTTCAGGACGCTATCACGGAAATACTGGAACAAACCTTCCGGAAACAATACGGCCCCTCCCCCCTCATGCCCCTGCTGCTGCAAAAACGCTCCATGGAACAGAGGCTTTCCGTTTACGCCGTTCAGCATTTGCAGGCCCTTCAGGAAGGATGGTCCTGCATTGCCTTTGAGCACCAGGTAGAAAACTGGATACTGGGCGGCTTCCCCATGAAATTCCGCATTGACCGCATTGACCGCCATGCGGACGGGCGCATACGGGTCATTGACTACAAAACGGGAGCGGCCTCCTCCTGTGAAAAAAAGCATCTGGAACCGCTCGGACGGCCGGACGCCCTGCCCCTGCTTTCCCCAGCCCTGCATCCCTACACCAAACGCCTGAAAAACGGGAAGCTGGCGCACGCGCGCTGGAAAGACCTGCAGCTACCCGTTTATGTGCTGTGGGCCTCGGAAACCTACGGGGGGCATCCCTCTGCGGCTTATTACGCCCTCCCCGCCAATCCCATGGACATCGGAATCTCCTCCTGGGACACCCTCCACGACACCATGCCCGGATATGAGGAATGCGCGCTGGACAGCGCCTGTTCCTGGACGGTGGAGCTGATGAAACTTCTTCATGAAGGACGCGGTCTCATCACTGCGGAGGAACTGGGCTGGACACCGCCCTCTTATGACGTATTCAAGGACCTGATGACTTCCCGGAGGGAAAGCCTGCAGGATCTGCTGGGCCTCCGCCTCACCCCCCACCTGCCTTTCTAAGATGCCGCCCCTGACCAACATGCTGATCTCCGCTTCCGCCGGAACGGGAAAAACCTACCAGCTCTCCCTGCGTTTCCTGGGGTTGCTGGCTCTGAACAGCGGCAACCACCCCGAACGCCTCATCGCCATTACGTTCACCCGAAAAGCGGCGGGAGAATTCAAGGACCGCATTCTGACAGACCTGGCCGCGGGGGCCACGGATGAGGCAGGCGCGGCGCGGCTGAAAGAACGGCTCTGGGCGGTTATCAAGGGAACGGACGGAGAGCCCGGTCTCTGGCCCGGCGCTCCGGAGGCATGGAAGGAGGAAAACCTGCATCGGGAACGCTTCCTCCATTTACTGCACATCCTGGTACAGAATTTGGCGCGACTCAACCTCTGCACCATTGACAGCCTGTTTGCCCAAATTGCCTCCGCCAGTACCTTTGAGCTGGGAGTCAGCGGCTTCAGTATGATTGACCCCACGGCAGAGAAACTGGCGCGCCGTGAAGCCCTGCTCTCCCTGTACCGGGAATGCTCCGTAAACAGGGAGCGAAGGAAGGATTTTGAAGACGCTTTCCTTTCCGGGGCGGATTCTGACGCGGAAGCCGCAGACGCGGAGAAATCCATGATGCGCCGCCTGGGCACCTATCACGAACTTTTTCTGGATGTGCCGGATGCCGGGATGTGGGGAAACCCCGTCACGCTGGGCTTCACACCGGAGGAGCTGACGCCTCCCGTCTCTCTGGAACAATTTGATTCCGTCCTTCATTCCCTGATTTTCCAGGTTCAGCAAACTCCTGCGCCGGAAGGGAAAAACGGCGTAAAAAACAAAGAACTGTTCCTGCGCTTCCTGAACGGATTTTCCCAATACGCCAGGCTGGGCCGCGTGCGCTTCCGTACAGAGGGCGGTTCCGCCTGGGCTATTACCGTGGAAGAGGCGCGGGAAAAATTCCGGGATTTCTGGACGCCTGCTCTGGAAGAACTCATCCAAAGCTGGCTTCGCATGGAAACCCTGCACACGCTGCGCCGAACCCGCGCCACGCACGGGCTGATGCTCCTGTTTGAGAGCAAATATTCCTCCCTGGTCCGCAACAGGGGGAGATTCCTGTTCCACGACGTTACGCGCATGCTGGGAGGGGGCACCATGACGCCGGAACTCAAACGGGACCTGCAATACCGAATGTACTGCCGTTATGACCATTGGATGCTGGATGAATTCCAGGATACGTCCCAGCCCCAGTGGCGCGTCATCAAGCCTTTTCTGGATGATCTGGCGGAATCCAAGACCGGAAATGAAAGCAGCATTTTCGTGGTGGGGGACATCAAGCAAAGCGTGTACCAATGGCGCGGCGGAGACCCGGAGCTTTTCCGCTCCGTTTCTTCACAGCTTCAACTGGAACAACGCGGCATGTCCACTTCCTACCGTTCTGTCCAGCCTGTGTTGGATCTGGTCAACGATATTTGCGACTATGCCCGGACAGCGCCCGGGTGCGAACCCGCCGCCCTGGAACAGTGGGGAGAATATCCGACGCACCGGTGCGCCCCCCATCTGGAAGGCCGTCCCGGCACCTCCCAAATCTGGCAGGCGCCCAAGGCGGAAAACGTCTCCGCCAACAACGACCTGGTATGCCAGGCGGCGGCCGATATTCTGGAGCGTACAGGTGCCCTGCGCCGCGGCCTGGAAACAGCGATACTGGTCAGTACGAAAAACCAGGCTCTTGTCATCAAGGGCTGGCTGACGGACCACGGCATCCCCGCAGAAGTCTGTGACGACGTTCCGGTAGGTGTAGACTCTCCGCTGGGAAAAAACCTGCTGTACTTCTTCCGCTGGCTGCTGATGCCGGGAGACCCCTTTGTCGTCGGCCTGCTCACCCACTCCCCTCTCCGGCCCCTCATCACGCAGGGAGGCCCGGAAAGCATGGGGTGGAAGGAATGGCACATCCTGCTGGAACGGGACGGTTACGCCGCCGTCATGGAGGAACTGGAACAGCGCCTGCTCCGGGGAGGGGCGGAACTGACGGACTTCCACCGCGACCGCCTGGCCGTCTGGCAGAATGAGGCGGAACAGGTGGACGAACAAGGCGTTTCCCTGGATGAATGGATCAGGCGCATGGAAGACCTGACCCGCCGGGAAGACCCCGCCGCGGGAATTGTCCGCATCATGACCATCCACAAATCCAAAGGGCTGGGATTTGACATTGTCATCCTGCCCCAGATCGGCAGGGATACACCTTTTGCGGACGGAAGGCATCTGACCCATTTTATCAAAAAAAACGGGGAGGGCGGTGTGGAAGGCATTGTCCTGGCCCCCTCCCGGCATGTCTATATGAATATCCCGCAATTCCGGGAACTTTACGGGGAATGGCGCGCCCGGCAGCAATTCGACGGATTTTGCAAGCTGTATGTGGCGCTTACCCGGGCCAAGCGGGCTACCTACGTTATCCTCCCGTACCGGGAAGACAAGGAAGAAACGGAGGCAGATTCCATGTGGAAAGTAGTCCGTTCCTCTATCCGGCCCCTCAACCGGGGAATGGAAGACATACTTCCGGAATCCGGAGCGTCATGCCTGTACTCCCGCGGTCTTGACGGGTGGTATGAGGAATTCCCGGAAAGCATACAAAAACGCGCGGAGAAAAACGCGCTGGAATGGCCTCCGCAAAAACCGTTGGCCAGAGAACGGATATCCCCTTCCGGCCTGTCGGAGGAAGCCTCCCCGCTTCAGGGAGAAAAACACGCGGGCGCAGGGAAAGCCGCCGCGCTTGGTTCCGCCGTCCATGCCGTGTTTGAACGGATTACCCGCTGGGATGATGAAAACAAACCGGCATGGGCTCTCCACCCTGCCACGGAGGCGGAACGCATCGTAGCGGAGTGCATGGAAATCCCATCCATCCGCGAACTTTTCACGCCTCCGGAAACGGCGCGCATCATGAAGGAACAGCGTATTGAAGCCATTGACGGGAATAACTGGATTTCCGGCATCATTGACAGGCTGATTCTTGATGGAGGCGGCGCCCGCATCGTGGACTTCAAGACGGACCATGCCGATACCCCTGAGCAACTGCGCGAGCGCCATGCAAACCAATTGAACGCTTACGCCCGCATCGTGTCCAGAATTACCGGAATACCGCTGGAACGCATTACGCGCACCATCGTCTCCACCTGCTTGAAGGAAACCATCCCCATTCAATAACCCCCTATTCCCGGACAAGTCCGTTTTCCCGCTTTTTCCCGCGCCTCATTCCAATTCCAGCTCTTCTCCGGAATGGGGCAGGCATTGCTCCGGCCAACAGGCCGAGATAGAAACGACCTGCTGTATAGACAGGAAAAGGAAAAACGCCAAATAAAAAAACCGCTCCGCGTGAATTACGGAACGGCGTTGATAACAAAGGTCTGTTCTTTCCGGTCAGTCCCTGCGGCGGCGCAGGAACAGGGCAGCAGCGCCCAGCAGGCTCAATGCTGCCGTAGCGGGTTCCGGAACCTGCGTCAGGGAAAGGTAATTAAGGGCTGTAAGGCCGTACCCCTTGCTTCCATCCCCCTGAATCGTAAGGGTAAGCGTCCCGTCTTCCCCTACCACGACATTCTCTACCGTAGCATAAAGCCCTTTATTGGCAGTAGCGCTGGAAGTGGAAGCGTTCGCCGGAGTAAGGACTCCGGAATTATCACCCGTCACGGAAGAAATTTCGGCCCAGTCCCCGTTGGCGTCTGTACCGAAGCTTGTCCAGACGGCATTGGAAGCATCGGCGTTTCCGATCGTCCAGGTTTGACCGGCAAATACATCCTTGCCTGTGAAACCTCCAAAGATGGACAAGGCATACTCCCCGGCGGCAAGACCGCTGAACGTTACGGTGAAAGAACCGGACCCGTCGGCCGTCTGCGTTAAAAGACCGTCACGAAAAGTGTCCCCCAAGCTGAAAGGCATGCTGCCGTTGAAAGGATTTTTCCAATCGGCTTCTTCCTCAACTGTCTTGGTGGTGGTATGGCCGTTATCCCCTACAGGCCATTCTGCCGTACTCCATGCCAAAGAAACGCTTCCCGGCATGCTGCCCAAAGCGGCGGAGGCACTATCATAATTCATATTGAGCACGCCGTCCGTCGTGGCGTCACTGCGTCCGAAATCAATTTGCACCGTTGCCGCCTCTACGGCAAGCAAGGTACTTGAGATTAAAGCTAAAGACAACAAGGATTTCTTCATGGCAAAACGAAGTAAACCGGATCAACAATCCGGTGTCAATGGCAAATCATGAAAACTTAATCATGTATTACGTTTATTTTTTTGGGATAAATCATCTTCCATCAATATGATAGAAATATATAACATATTTAATATGAATAAAATATGTTTTTATTAAGACAGCTTGACATTCACCGGATTGTTGATCCGCGGACATTTGCCCGCATTCAAATAAAAAAACGGAAAGGATTTGTGAAACGGCCAGAATAAAGCCGTCACGGTTCCGGAACAGCCACCCGGATGCTTTCAATCCCCAAATACCGGGCTACGGAACGATTGATAAATTCATCCGGATCCCCGCTGCTCATGCGCCACATAACGGAAACATAAGGGGCCAAAGGAACGGAATCATAAGGAGGAACCGTAATGTTTTTCTTGCCTTGTTCCAATTCATGGCGGATGAACATTTTCCGTTCCTCGCACTGGCGGTAGATACGGGGAAAAGCATCCAGATATCCGGAGCATACCCACAGGGCCGGACCAGCCGCAGCCAGCAGCACGCAGAATGGGAGCCACCGCCTTCGCACGGCATCCATCCATACCCCGTACAATCCCAGAATTCCCGTCATCATCAATACCGTGGCGGAAAACATGGCGTGCCATGCCGGAATCACGCGTATAAAAAAGCTGATTGCCATGGCATGAGCCACCAGAATAAACAGCAGGGAGACGCACATACGCCGCCCGGCCTTCCCCCGCCAGACGTTTATCCCCGCTTCCACAGTCAGCAGGATCAGAGCGGCAGCGGCAACGGCCAGCAAAATTTTAGGAATCGGCATGAATTCATAAAAGGCGTTTACCAATTCCGGAATGGCACTGAAACGCTCCCCCCAGGAATGGAGAACGGCTGCGCCGCCCGCCGTCTCCGAATGAAGGCGGGCCGCATTGCCCGGAGCCAGCAGAAGAAAGGCCCCTCCCAGCGCATGGAATCCCCAGCCAATGAAAAACCAGCGGGGGAGAACCATTCCCCGGCAGCGGGCGTAAAACCAGTACACGAACAGCATGCCCAGGGAAGCGGGAATCTGGTTCTCATTCGTCATGCCGGCGGCAAAAGCCATGACGCCTATCCAGAGCCAGGAAAAAGGAGTGTCCCTAATCCGGGAAGTTCCAGCCCATAAGGAGCGGTACAGGCACAGGAAACCCAGCCAGATGGCGGCCGACCAGGCGTAATTGGTCCCTCCGGACAGCCAGAACATCGTGATCCCCGGCCTGGATGAAGACGTAAGCAAAAGAAGCGCTCCCACGGTAAACAGCAGCACATCCCGCCAGTTTCCGGAATTGACCTTTCTACCCCGCGCCAGAAAAAACATCATCAACGCCAGGGAAAGGAGCACGAAGGGATTGAGGGCCAGAAAAAGCCATTTTCCCGCCGTAGCTGTAAAAATAGCGAGGAACTCTCCCAGCCGGGGATTCCAGTGCATGTATGACCACCAGCACCGCTCCAGCACGGGCTGAAAAGCAAGGCGGTGGTCCGCCCCGAACACGGAATGCATAAAGCTGTCCCCAGTGAAAGGAGTCCACCAGGTAAGCAGCATGGCATACACAAGAAACGCCAGCACCACCGCCCGGAACAGGAAACGCGCCGCCAGTGACTGCTTCATGGAACAGGCCGGGATAAAAAACGCCGTCCGCAACTAATCCGCGACGGCCTTGAATACCGGGGTGGGCAGCTTGTCCGGCTTCTTGCCAAAGAAATCCCCCACATCCTTGAACGTCACAAACAGGAAGAACCCCATCAGCAGGAACACAAAGCCGAACTGGACGAATTCCAGAACTTTTACATTCAGGGGACGCCGGAAAACCAATTCAATGGCATTCATGACCACATGGCCGCCATCCACTACCGGAAGAGGCAGAATATTCAGAACCGCCAGGTTTACATTCAACACCACGGAAAACCACAGGGCCAGCTTCCACCCTTCCTCCAGAGAGAACATCTTGTAAAACTGATTGGCAATTCCCACAGGTCCGGAAAGATGCTCCACGCCCACGCTGCTGCCGGGAGCCACCACCTTCGCCAGGGTATCCCCCATCCATTTCAGACTCTGCTTGATCTGCGCCCACGGAGAAGGATGGACGGTAACGTCACGGCCCACGGAACTCAGGTCCCAGCTCACGCCCAGAATAGGCTGGGCCCCCTTGAGCAGGGAACCGTCCGCACCATTGTGCCAATTCTCCGGAAGCTTCCCCTGAATATTCACCTGCCTTGCAACCCCGGCCCTGTCCGTCACATCCAGCAAAAGCGGTTCATTCTTCTTCAGCAGAACATCCAGTGCGGCAGGGTTCCAGAGGCGTTCTCCATTGGCGGCCGTAACCTCATCGCCCGGATTCAATCCGGCCAGGGCGGCAGGAGAATTGGGAATCACTTCCCCAATCACGCAGGGCATGGCCTGCATCAACCCCACCTGACGCATGCCGGAGCGCTGCCACCAGGACGTTTCCGGAATCCGGAATCCGCAGGAAATTTCCATCTCTCCTTCATGTCCAGGTCTCTGCACCGTAAAAACCACCCGGTCATGCTCGCCCAGCATGATCAATTCCCGCACGCCTTCCATATTGCCCGCCCACTTGTCCACAGGATGGCCGTCCACTTTCACAATCTTGTCGCCGGGAAGAATGCCGGCCTGAGCCGCAGGGCTGTCCGGAGCAACAAAACCGACCGTAGTCACGCCCATCTCCACATCCGGCTTGCCCACCATCCAGACGGCCACGGCAAACAACACAGCCAGCAGAAAAGAAGCGGCAGGCCCGGCGGCGGCCACGATAATCTTGTCCAAGGGAGTAACCGGCTTCAAATCCTTGGGAAGCTCCGCACGTCCTTCAATGGCCTCCATAGGAGCCATCTGCGGCAGGGATACAAAACCTCCGGCCGGAATCCACCCCAGCCCCCACTGCACGCCGTTAACCGTTTTTTTCCAGATGGGACGGCCAAACCAGATTTGAAACCTGTCCACATACAGACCACGCCAGCGGGCAGCGAAAAAATGACCAAGTTCATGAATAAAAATCATGAAGTTAAACAACATCACCACGCCGAAAATAATGGCGATGGTGGCAAGGACGGAAAGAATGCTATCCATGGTAGTTTTTGCCATCCAAGTTACCACGGGCCTCTCCGGTGAACAAGCTTCAAAGATGTCCTAATGACAAAGTGGATGCTGATATTCCAAATGGATTTCAAAAGGTGCCTGACAGTCCAGAAAACAGCCTTTACCTTCCGGGAATTCTGAAGCCGCAAGTAAAAGACCGCGTCCCCTTTTTTCGAGCGGTGCCTCTGGGAGAGGCGGCATCATCCCGGCCCGGAACCTGGACGAATAAAAGCGCCTTTTTTCTACCAGGAGAAAAAACCGGCGGGGCATCAAACGCCGCAGCCCGCTTTTCTGTCCGAATCCCCTGAACAGCCTTTGCAATAAATGCCTCCGGAATTGGAAGCAATGATTAAAGAGCCATTGTGTTCTTAACAAAAATACGCACTGGCGGAAACAGGATTTTTCCCAGCCGGCATGGGAAAACCGACGCTGCAATAAGAGAAGCTGGCTGGCGCACTAAATGATGAACGTGCAAACACCTGCTCCATAAAGGCATTTACAGGAAAATGCCAACGGCCGGAACTGCCATGTCCGGACATGAAAACAGCCTCCGGAAAATTATTTCCGGAGGCTGTCGGTTAACGTTTACTGAACAGATGGAAACTCCCGCACATTCAGGCGCGGAGAGCGGCGCCATCCTTGGCTTCAATGGCCTTCTTCGCTTGAGCGAAGATAGCGTCAAAAGCCTTTTCGTCAGAGACGGCCAAATCGGCAAGAACCTTGCGGTCCAAATCGATATTGGCGGCTTTCAAGCCTTCCATAAAGCGGGAATAGGTCAGACCGCGGTCGCGGACGGCAGCGGAAATACGGGCGATCCAGAGACGGCGGAATTGTCCCTTCCGACGCTTGCGGTCGCGGTATTCATACTGCCAAGCCTTGTAAACAGCATCCTTGGCGTAGCGGAAGAGTTTGCTGCGGAAACCGCGGAAACCCTTGGCACGCAAGAGAATGCGCTTACGACGCTTGCGAGAGGCCGGTCCATTAGTGGCACGTGGCATAGCTTATTTCTATTTCTATCTTGAACAGACTGTTCTTCCTCACCTCCCTGCAGTCTCGCCTGTTCTTATCTTCTCATCGGAAGAAGGCTGCATGAAGGCCCCCCGTTCAGCGGGGGGAAAGCTCGGCATTAGTCGAGCGTTTCCGCGGTTTAGGCGAAAGGCAGGTTCTGCTTGACTGCCCAGACTTGCGTCTCGTCCACCAGAGCCACCTTGCCAAGCTGGCGCTTGCGCTTGCTGGACTTCTTCTGGAGGATGTGGCGCTTGCCCTGTTTACGGCGCAGTACCTTGCCCGTGCCGGTTACCTTGAAACGCTTGGCGACTGCCTTGCGGGTTTTATTGATACCACCTTTGCGGGTCATGGTGGGAGGAGATTACAGACTTTTTCCAAATACGCAAGTATTTTTTATGCAAATCTTTTCTTCAGACGATGGCAAATGGGCCCCTCCTGACCATACATTGCCCGGCGTCTTTGACGCAGCCGGCTGCATCAAGAAATAAAATGGGGAACATAACCGGCAAAGGATAATCAGACAGCTACTGCTGCCAGCCTGGGAATCCTCTGTCATCCGCCATACCCTTTGCCACTTCGGCAAGTGCTTATCATGAGAAATTTTTATATATAAGAAAAGACTGGAACAAAGAGCCCTTCATATACTTCCCCATCGGTGTAAGGCCTTCTTAGAATATTTCACGTTGACAGCGGACTCCGGTCCGGAACACTGACGTCACATCAGCAGAATTCTTTAAGCAATTAACTGTTAAACCCAATATCCAAATCACCGTCAAATGACGGGCAAGAATAAGATGGACAAATATCACGAAAAAACAGCATGCCATCCTACCAGAAAGCTCATCCCCAATTCATCACGCCGGATATTATCCCCTGCCTTTTCCATATTCTCCGCGCATCTGCCTGATTTCATCCCGAATCAAGGCGGCGCGTTCAAATTCCAAATGGGAAGCAGCCTCCTTCATTTCCGCCTCCAGCCTGGCAACGCGCTCTTCCAGACCATACACGGCTTCATCCTCCGCTACGCGGAAGGACTCTTCATCATCCTCTGCGTACAACTTCAACTGCCCCTGTTCGGAACGGCTCACCGTTTGGGGGACAATACCGTGTTCCCGGTTGTATTTTTCCTGAATACCCCGGCGGTAATCCGTCAGCTCAACCAGCCGTTTGATGGAATCCGTCATCACATCCGCAAACAAGACGCACTCTCCATTCAAATGCCGCGCGGCGCGGCCCGCCGTCTGCACCAGGGACGTCTCATTGCGCAAAAACCCCTCCTTGTCCGCATCCAAAATGCACACCAGGGAAACCTCCGGCAAATCCAGCCCTTCCCTAAGCAGGTTAATGCCTACCAGAACGTCTATCTTCCTGGCTCTCAAAGCACGTAAAATCTCCACACGCTCAATCGCATCCACATCCGCGTGAATATAGGACACCTTCAACCCTACCCCTTTCAGGTACTCCGTCAAATCTTCCGCCGTCTTCTTGGTCAGCGTCGTGACCAGCACGCGTTCATTTTTGGCAACACGTTCATTGCACATGGCGATCGTCTCGTCAATCTGCCCTTTCAATGGACGGATGGTAATCTTCGGCTCCAGCAGCCCGGTAGGCCGGATAATCTGCTCTACAATCAGGGGTGTAGAACGCCTGGTTGGGTCAAATTTTTCTACCGGTTCCGTGGATGGGCTGGGAGCAACGCGAATGTCCTTGGGAGAGGTAAACAAAATTCCTTTGAACCCTTCCGGAGCCTTTTCTCCGGATCTGGCGGCACGGCGCACGGGAATATACGTCTTATTATCCGCACGGCAATTTACCAGTTCAAATGGCCCCGGAGTAGCGGAAGCATACACAATCTGGTTCTGCCTTTCCATAAACTCATGGAATTTCAAAGGCCTGTTATCCAGAGCGCTGGGCAGGCGGAACCCATGCTCCACCAGAATATTTTTGCGGCTTCGGTCCCCCTCGTACATGCCTCCCAGCTGCGGCACCGCCACATGACTTTCATCAATCAGGGTCAATGAATCCTTGGGAAAGAAATCCAGCAGGGTGGATGGGGCGCTTCCGGGCAGGCGGCCGGACAAATGGCGGGAATAATTTTCAATCCCCTTGCAGAAACCCAGCTCTTCAATCAGTTCCAAATCATAATCCGTGCGCAATTTAAGCCGCTGCGCTTCCAGCAGGCGCCCATGCTTCTCAAACCAGCCTATGCGGTCCTCCAGCTCTTCCCGGATAGCCTTTAACGCCGCCGCCCGTTTCTCCGGAGCGGCCACATACTGCTTGGCCGGGAAAAAAGTGTAGCTCCCAAGCCGTTCCCTCACACGCCCGGTGGCGGAGTCAATCAAAGAAACCCGTTCCACCTCGTCGCCGAAAAACTCTACGCGGATTGCTTCACCTTCCGAATAAGCGGGAAACACCTCCACCACCTCACCGCGCACGCGGAACGTGCCGCGGGTAAAATCAAAATCCTGCCGCTCGAACAGGCGTTCCACCAGATGCTTCAAAAACACGTCCCGGTCCATGACATCCCCCTCGCGCATGCGCAGCGTCAGGTTCCTGTAATCCTCCGGAGTGGACAGGCCGTAAATGCAGGAAACGGATGCCACCACAATCACATCCCTCCGCGTCATCAGGGAATTCATGGCATTCAGGCTCAGGCGGTCCAACTCGTCATTAATGGCGGAATCCTTTTCAATGTAGGTGTCGGAACTGGCGATATACGCCTCCGGCTGGTAATAATCGAAATAGGAAACGTAGTAATCCACCGCGTTATTCGGGAAAAAACTCTTCAGCTCCGAATGAAGCTGTGCGGCAAGCGTCTTGTTGTGGGAAATCACCAGCGTGGGCCTGTTCATCCGGGCAATCAAATTCGCCATGGTGAATGTCTTGCCGCTACCGGTCACTCCCAGGAGCCCCTGGTGCTTGTTACCCGCCTCCAGAGACTTGAGCAGCTTGCCGATGGCCTGCTCCTGGTCTCCGGAAGGCTTGAAGGAGGAATTCAACTCAAAAGACGACATACGCAGTGCCGTCAGTATATTGCTCCCGCGCCGCCGGGCTAGGACAATGTTTGACAAATTTCCCCTCCTGACCCAGTATATGCGGCATGTACATTCCCACACAGGAAGAACGGTATGCAAAAAAAGGGGTTGTTTCCCTCATCCTGTGCGTCGTAGTCCCTTCCTGCCTGTATGTCTCTCTTTTGTCCAAGCAGCTGATGATGGTACGCGGGCATGAATGGGAAGCTGTCATAAAACTCTTTCTGGCATTCACCTACCCGCTGGCGGCCCTCTTCGCCATGACGGGCATTCCGTTCTTCTGGTGGTCTGTGGGCATCTCTCTGGCGGTTCATGCCGGCATCGTCGCCTGGCTGAAAACAACGCCTCTCCTGTCCCCTAAAAAAGCCGTCTGCATCGCCCTGTGCCTGGGAATGCTGGACTTTCTGTTCGTGAAACTATTTCCTTTTCCGGCACAAATCATGGGATAAGCCTGCCCGGGAAAATATCCGGGATATTCCATCCTCCGGTTCAGGACTGCTTTAACTGGCTCGAGAATCTTCTTAATTTCACGCCTCGTTGTTTGGCATCAGTATCGCACTCCTCATACGCGAAACATTGCGCCCCGGAACCACCACCAGCGGCCAACACCGGCTTGGGATAAAACTTTCCTTTCTCCAGAACCTCCTTCACAGAATCAGCTACCAAGGATTTTCCATCCTTTACCGGCAGACAAACCAGGACGTACTCAATGCCTCCCCTTTCTAATCCGGAGTAAATGTGCCTTTGGGGAACCAGACATCCGCCCATGAATGGAAAATGCCGCCAGAAAGCAGACACCCAACAGGGCAGCTAACTTTCCTATGGGTTTCTCACCACAGGTGCTTCCCACAAGCGCGTCAAAGGAAAAACTCCTGTTTAATCTTGAACGCCAGAGCCTGGTATGGCAGAGTGCGTCCGCCCATTCGTTGCGCCTGTGGCGAAATTGGTAGACGCGCCAGACTTAGGATCTGGTGCCGAAAGGCGTACAGGTTCGAGTCCTGCCAGGCGCACCATTTCACAATATAGGCATATCATTAACAGTGATTACCTATATTTCTTGAGGAAAGGGGCAATGAATGCCGTCCCCAGTCCAACCAGGGCAATCAGGGAGAAAGACCACCGGAGGGAGGAAGCATGGGCAATATGACCAATGACCGGCGGCCCCATCAGGAACCCCAGAAAGCCGATGGTAGAAACGGAAGCCAGCGCCATGCTGGGAATCATTTTCCGGGATTTCCCGGCCATACTGTAGCAGAGCGGGACAATGGAAGAGGTGCCAAAACCCACCAGCAGAAAGCCCAGCGTGGCGGACCACAGCATCGGGAACAGGACGGAGACGAGCAATCCGGAGGCAATAAGGATGCCGCTGGCGCGCAGAACCCGCACAGGCCCGAAGCGCATCACCAGGCGGTCTGCCGTAAAACGCCCCAGGGCCATGGTGCTCATGAATGCCACGTATCCCATCTGCACCAGCCCCGGACCGGGTTTTACCACGCTTTCAAAGTACACGCCGCTCCAGTCAAACATGGTTCCTTCGCTCACCATGCTTCCGAAGGCGATCAGCCCGATGACCAGCACATAAGCATCCATGCTCCGGAACATGCCGCCTCCCTGGGAGGAGGAACGCCGGGCATCCCTCGGCAGAAGAGAGAGGGAAAAAACGGCCAGAATAATCATGCATATCAGGAAAATGGCGATGAAATGCGTTTCCGCAGAAATATGCCAGTCCACCATGGCAGCTCCCAGCAAAGCTCCGAAAAAACCCGCCAGGCTCCATAAACCGTGGAACCGGGCCATGATGCTGCACTGGTACAGCCGTTCCACTCCCACTCCCTGCGTATTGACGGATATATTCGTCAGATTTGCGGCTACCCCAAAGAAAAATAACCCGGCCGCCAGTTCCCAGAAAGACCCCGCCATACCCAGGCATACAAGCACGGCAGGATAAAAGACGGATGCCGCCATCAGTATTTTCCGGCTGCCGCAACGGCCAACCAGGTAACCGGATAGCGCCATGGCGGACATCTGCCCCACCGGGACGGCAAAGAGAACGGACCCCAAGTCGGCATCGTTCAACCCCAATGCACTTTTGATGTCCGGGATGCGGGATGCCCAACTGGCGAACACCAAACCCTGAAGAAAATAAAAGGTACTGACCGACAGACGATAAACACCTTGCGTCGTTTTAGGAAGAGGCATATTCATGATGAATTTCCTGATCGCGCAAACGCTATCCCTATTCCACTCTTCTGGCAAGAGAAATCATCTTTTGTACAATATGATTTTACACGCAAACAGGCATCCGGAAAAAGGACAGGATTTACGGATATTTCTCCCCCGCCATTTTCCAAGGCAATTTTTCTTTCACATAAAAAACGCCGTATTCCTCATGGAACACGGCGTTGGTAAAAGGGAACAAAAACGGTCAACGGGGATCGTGGTGCCAGTTCAGGGCACCCTTGCCCAGCGCATACAGGTAGGCCACCAGCAAAATGCCAATGAAAATGCACATGGCCGTGAACGATTCCGGATTCATCATAATATAGTCCCGGAAATTGACGGCCCAGGGGTAGAGGAATACCACTTCCAAGTCAAAAATGACAAAGAGCATGGCCACCATATAGAATTTTACAGAGAACATGGGGGCACCTTCCCCCATGGGAATCATCCCGCATTCGTAGGGAATGTCCGCCGGTTTACGCACGGAAGAACGCTTGCCCATCAAGATACTGAGCAACAAGATCATGCCGGCCAGCCCCAAGGCGGCCGCCACCTGCACGAGCACTGAAAAAAATTCCTGATTCATGACGTCTGGCACGGGTGTACCACAGACATTGCGGAAAAGCAAAACTAAAAAGGACAACAGCTTTCATGCTGACGGGAGGGACGGTAAAATTCCGTCTCCCGCCCTGTCAAATAGTACAAAGGCAACAGTCCCTTCCATGGGGACGCCCGGCATTTCATATCCCTGGGACTTCCTTTCTGCGGGGCTCTGTCTTCCAGGGCATCTTACGGCAAACGTCTGTTTATCACAAAACTCCGCTATCCGGTTTTAACACGCAGAATCCAGGCAGGATGCAGCCTTCCACTTCAGCATTCGGCAATGAACCGGCAACAACAGCAGCCGGCAATGGCCCAGCTATCAGAAAGCCCTCCCCTCACGGAAAGCGTACAGGAATCCCCTTCATTGCCGGGAATAACGGACTCACGCCCCCATCAAATGGGAAATCCACCTTCCGGCTGCTTCCATCAGAATAATACACCCCGCCAATATTCCGAAAAAAATTCCCGCCAATTTAAGCAGCAGAAAGCCCATTCCCAGAAAAACACCGCCAATGCAAGCGAACACGGCCATCGCCAGCATATTAAAAAAATCTGACAATAACATCAACATAACCCTGATTTTATTTCATTACCCGGCAATTAGAAACGGGGTTTCCTGCAATTCCCGGCCCTTTCCTGCGGAAAATGGGCGTCCAACATCTTTCCAAGCACCTGCATCACTCCGTTTTCCTCATTGGACGGCGCCTCAAATGCGGCCATGGAACGGATTTCCGGCACGGCATTCGCCATGGCATAACTGAAACGCGCCTGCCGCATCATTGGAGCGTCATTCATCTGATCCCCGAAAACCATCGTCTCCTCCGGAGAAACTCCCAGTTTCCGCTGAATCAATTCCAGGGCGGCCCCCTTATTGGCCCCTTTCCGGCTGATATCCATCCATTTCTCTCCGGAGACAGCCACCTGGAAGCCATGTTCCAAATGCTTCAGCCGGGGATAGCTGTTTTCCCCGGCTCCCAGGAAGTCATATACTGCTATTTTCAAAAGTTTGTCCCCCCGCACGTCCAGCAGGTCACCCACTTCTTGACAGCGTGTGTAATATTTGCGGGCCTCCCGGACGAATTCCGGCTGTTTGTCCTCAATATATGCGGAATCCCGCCCTGCGAGGACGATGCAGGTTCCTTCAATGCGCCTGATCCCGGCAATCAAACCGGCTACCGTTTCATGATCCATGTCCAGAAGCAGCCATTCTTTTCTACCCGCCGCCGCATAAGCGCCATTCTCGGCAATAAACAGCATCCGGTCCGCCACGGGGGCAAAGGTCCGGAGCAATCCGTCATACTGGCGGCCGCTTGCTGCCGCAAAACGAATGCCGCGAAGCTCAAGTTCCCTAAACAAGGGAAAAAACGCAGGGTCCAATTCACCCTTTCCATTAAGCAGCGTCCCATCCATATCGGACGCAATAAGTTTGACGGAATCCATAACGCTGCCAGAATCATCGTTTATCCTTACTTCCAGGGCAAGAGCGGCTTCAGACAGCATGGAGCGGACAGCGAAAGGAAAGACCAGGAGGCCAGCAGCAAGGATACAGTTCTCTCCATCATTTTACGGGAGAATCTCCATTTCTTCCATAAGTTTCAGCTTCCTTCATTCTACCGTGAGTGCAGCAGCGGCAAATGCAAATAATTTGAAACCATCCGCACATCCGCAATATTTAGCGTATCACACCGAATTGCAAATTCGGATACAATTCAAATAATTGGAGTTAAATGATCCACGCCATAAACTCCATAATTTTTGTGAAGTCCGGCCCATGACACCATATTTTCCGTTTCCTTCGTAATTCTCTTTATCCACGAGCTTTTTTCCCAGATGAAGAGGAAAAAAATTCTCCTCCGAATTTGCAATCCGCCACCCGAATTCCCACATGGTTTGCCCCGGGCATTCTTTGCTCATACTATTTTTTCATTGCCCGGAGTTATGGATTCCTGCATCATGGCCTTTCGCAGTACCCCTGCTTATGATACACATGACTTTAAGAAAGAAAACTCTCTGGTTTCTTGGAGCTTTGAGCTTTTTTGCCTCTCTTGCCGCGGCTTTCGCTGTTTTCTGGCTGAACAGGAATGATTCTTCTCCCGCAGAATGGAATTTCAACCCTATCTGGACAAAAGCGGAAAAAGAACAAATTCTTACCGCAGCGAATTTCACAGCCCATCGAAGCCCGGAACGTTTCATTTACCGCGGGCTTTCCCTCAATTCACGCCATATTGACTGGCACATGTTTTCCGAGGTTTCCATGCGCCAATATATGAAGGACGAAATCAGGGAACGGCTTCAGATGATACGGGACACGGCGGAAAGCGCAGACGGACGCTGCATCACTCCATCCCATGAAACCCTGCTGCATCTCGCCGCCGGGCTCGGAGAAGTGCAGTTGCTGAACCGCCTTTTACAGCGCCATGCGGACCCGAACGTTCAGATCATCCTGCCGCAACAGGCCTTTCCCTCCATTCCGGACTCCGAACAGGGAAATACCCCCCTGACTTACGCCTGCCAGCCAGGCATAGACGACTCCACGCCCCTGCCGGTGCATAACAGGCTCTCCTGCCTTAATCTCCTGATTCAATACGGTGCGGATGTGAATAAACCGGGGCCGCTGGGCTGGCCGCCCCTCGTCATCACCTGTGTGGCCGGTATTGGAGGAGCACCCTATGAGGAAGCGGCCCTGTTTCTTCTGAAATGCGGTGCGGATATTTCCCTCCAGCCTGAATTGAAAGGTAAAAAAACAAGTCTGCTCACATGGGCCGCGGCCGCCGGATACCCCCTGCTGGTCCGCAAGCTTTGCGAAGCCGGGTACGATCCCAATTTCCGCGGGGAAATGGCCCCGCCCCTTCTTTCCCTGAACCTGAACACTCCGAACGCCGCACTGCAAATTGCACATATTCTGCTGGAATACGGAGCGGACGTGAATGCGGCCATGCCCGCGTCCACCACCCTGCCGGAAACCGCGGGAGACACGGCCCTGCTGAACCTGTGCCGCCAGCTGGCTTTCATTGATGTGTCCTGCCTCCCTCAAATCAGGGATCTGGTCAATCTCTTCATCAAAGAGGGAGCTGACGTCAACCATCAAAACGCCGCCGGAGAAACTCCCCTCATGGCATGCTGCCGAGGCATGCTGCTGGGAGACGATTCCCTGGACCGGCTGAAACTGGGTATTGCGCGTCTTCTGCTGGACCACCACGCAAACCCATCCCTGAAAGACAAATACGGACGCACAGCCCTCCAGAGGATAGGCAACCGGTCAAACGAACATCTCCAGATGGTGCTGAAATACCTGCCGGAATTAAGCGCTCCGCCGCTTCCGAAGAAGGAAAACCATTGAATCCCGCCGCTCCTTACTTCACCCGGGCATTCACCGTATCCAGCAGAATGCCGGCATCCGGTTGGGACCCGGTGCTGATGAAATGGATATAACTGGCTCCATTGGGGGACTTATTAGCCATTTTCAACGTTCCGGCCTTCTTTCCGTCCAGAGACACCACGGCCTGCCCACCCTGCCAAAGAAGGGAAATTTCATGCCACGCGCCGGGCGAGAAAGGCACTTTTTTCATCCCCAGCAACAGATGGGGCGCAGGTTTCAGCCTGATCGGGAAGGTAAACAGGGCATAATCCTTCGTAGTGGAATCACAGGCATTGAACAGCCGGTCCGTCAGAGAGACCTGAAGGCCGGAATCATCCGCCTGCTCCCCGTCCGCTACACGGAAGCGGAATTTGACCAGCCCTGTGGTCCCGTTCGGAAAGTTCCAGGTAGCTCCGCCGTTCCGGTAATCCACATTGGATTTTTCATTGACCAGTTCGGGATCATCCAGACGCTTGATTTGCAACACCTTCTTCGTTCCCCCGGACGGATCCTGAACCAGCTCGGCGGAAGGCTTGCGGTTATAACTGCAATGGCCTTTTTTCTGGGGGATATAAGTGTGAATGGTCCACTGGGAATTCAAATCTTTCCCCGTCTGCGTGGCACGCGTCTTGGTCCCTACCCAGCGGCGGTCCACAATAACCAGGCGGCGGTGGTTTTTATGCTGCCCCAGGGAAATAAGGATGCGGTTTTTGTCCAGCTGCACCATTTCGCTCTGGTGTTTGCCGCGGTCTTCCGGACCATCCAGCGTAGCATAGCCGGAATGGTTGCGGTGTTCGTCCAGGATGATCTCCCGGAACCCGTACCAGGTTTTGCCCTCGTCCCCGGACATAGCAATGTGGTGGGAATCACGGTTGGTGAATACATCCTCCCACGTTCCGTTGCCAGCTGTGGCGTTTTCAGGCAGAGCCATTGTATTCGTCCACAGGGAAACGATAGTTCCGTCATCCAGGCGTCCCAACGTGTTCATGGTCAGGGTGCCGAAAAAGCGGGAAGGCTCCGGTTTGCTCCACGTTTCCCCGTAATCCTTGGAAAAAGCCTGCCACGCCTGGTCCTGGGAGGTGCGGGCAAGCGCCCACAACGTACCGTCTTTCATTTCCAAAACCGTGGCTTCCACGGCATTGTTGAACCATCTGACGCCCTGGTGGGGGGGCCTGGCTTCATGTCTGGGGGAAGTAACACCGTTCCTGGATACATGCCAGGTCAGCCCCCCGTCATCGGAAATATGGAACTTGGTGCCGCCGCCCATGTTGTGGAACGGCACGATCACCCTGCGGCCCTTGTTCACAAAAACGGGGGTTCGCATGATGCCGCCCAGTTTTTTCAGGTTTTTCCTCTTTTCCGGGTCTTTCCAGTCTTCTTCCAGTTTGCCGTCATTCGTGACGGCAAGCCACTTGCCGTCCAGCCCACCCCTGGAAAGAAATACAAAGCCCCCGATAGGCTGCACACGAATGAATTCCCTGGTCAAAGGGTTGCGCACAATAGCCGGAGATTCCTTGGGAATGCCACCGTAGTTGGGAGGGTAGCCAGCCGGAGCGGCCTTCATTTCCCATGTTTTTCCGTTATCCCTGCTGACCAGGTAATCCGGTTCCTTGCGGGTACCGGAATAATGGCGTATTTCACGGGAGTCCACACGGATAAGGCCGCGCCCCGCATCAGCCGGCGGAGTGGCGACAACTTCAGGCTCCGGAACGGGTGCGTCCTTCTGTTGGGCATAACAGCAACAAAAGGAACCGGTCAACAATGCAAACAACAGGTTTTTCATAAACTAAATATCAAAGGCCGTATATTTTCCTCAACCGGGGCTTTCCCTTCAAGCAGAATCCTACCTTCCATCAGAAGACGATCATCAGGAATGCTTTCCCGCCTGCTTCCCTCCCCGGTATTTTGCATCAAGCTTTTTCAGGAGTACGGCCAGTTCCTTTTCCAAAACCTCGTACCCCCTGGCATTGGGATGCACCACATCCTTCATGAATTCATTCTGCGGAGAAGCACCGTCTGCGGAAAGAAGCGCCTTTCCCGGATCGGCAAAGAAAATGTCCTTTCCGTTATGCAGCCCCGCCAACAGTCTGTTCGTCTGCTTCACCGGTTCCGCCAGGTTTTTCTCCTTCCGTGGGAGAACGCCCAGCAACAGGATTTTGGAAGAGGGGCACTTCCGGCGCACTAGGCGGACAAATGCCCTGATATTGTCCGCACATGCCTGCGGCGTATCCTTGCGGTGTCCCAGATTATTGGTCCCCAGCAGCACGATGATGACCCGCGGAGAAATGCCGTCCAGCTCCCCGTTTTGGACACGGTAATAGGCATTATCCACATAATCAAATCCAAAGCCCATATTCGTCGCTGCATGCGGACCGAATAATTTCTCCCAGGAACCCGATCCCGTATTTTTTCCGTCCCTGGAAGGCTCCCCTCCCCAATGGTGGGTAATGCTGTCCCCTATCATCACGTATTCAGGCTTGACGGCCCGGTTTCTTTTTTTAACGGCTTCATGCCGGGCATTCCAATCATACGGGTCCCGCTGATGGGGCTCCGGCTTCAGGGTAACGGGCAACGCGGAGGCCGGAATGGAAGGCGCAGAAAACGCCAGACTGGAACTCCCCAGCAATATGGCGAGCATGTAGGAGAGGAAATTCATAATCAAAAAGTAAAACCGGTTTTCAGTTTAAGCAAATTCTGCCGTGCATCAAGATCGCAGGCGTCACTTCCGCCGGCAGAGTAAAAAAGACCACTGCCCGTCCGGCAAATCCTGCCGCAACCACGGCCAGGCGAGCACCGTGTCCGGCCTCTTCCAAGGCGCGCTCCATTTCATCCATCCCCCGGCCTCTCCCGGAACAGGAACGCCCTCCCCCGTATTCATCTACCGGGGAGCGGGCAGCTTGCCGTACTTGTCGTCCATTTTCTTCAGCAATACGCTCAACGACTTCCCCAGTATGTCGTACCCCCTGGCACTGGGATGCAGCCCATCCTCCAGCAGCCCGGGTTTTGGGGACACTCCGTCCTCCCCCAGGAATTCCTCGCCGGGATTGGCGAAAAACACGCTGTTTCCGTCAGCCAGGCCGGATATCATTTTATTGGTTTCCCTAATCAGGGGAGCCAGCTTTTTTTCCTCCCTGGGGAGAATGCCCAGCAACAGGATTTTGGAAGAGGGGCACTTCCGGCGCGCCAGGCTCACAAAAGCCTTGAGATTGTCTGCGCAGACCCGGGGAGCATCCTTCCGCCCGCCAAGATTATTGGTTCCCAGCAGCACGATGATGACCCGCGGAGAAATGCCGTCCAGCTCTCCCAGCTGCAAGCGGTAATAGGCATTATCCACGTAATCGGAACCAAACCCCATATTGGTTACCGCATGGGAAGAAAACAGGCTATCCCAGGCGGTTTTTCCTGTTCCGAGAGCCCTGTTGTCCCCGGAAGGCTCGCCGCCCCAGCGGTGGGTAATGCTGTCACCAAAGACGACATATTCCGGTTTGACGGTCCGGTTCCGCTCCATCACTGCTTCATGACGTTTTTTCCAGTCATACACAGCCCGCGGGTTCATCTGGGGCTTCAGCGTGGGCGGCAATTCATCAGCACAGGCACCGGAGAAACAAGCAACGCAAAAAACTCCCGCCAGCAATAAACAAAGGCATGCATAAGATTTCATAACGGTAAGCGTTGAGATACTGCAATAGAGATTAGGAAAGTAAAGAGAAATAATCTTCCGTCACTTTTCCGCAATCGCATGTTCCCCTCATTTTCCGCTCCGCAACGGACAGACAGGTGAAACATGCCAAAGCCAGCGCACCCGCGTTCTCTTCGCAAAGAATTAGCCTTGTTGTCCCCCGGAATTCACGATATAATTACGCGGCGCGGAGTTTTGCCGTTTCCAGCCTTTCAGGGGCTGCGGAACGTTTTTCTCCAGTCTTCTTCACTACATTCTATTTATGATCAGCATAGTAAAAGACTTGAAGGAGTCCACCGCCCTTCCGCAGGAATGGCAGGGATTCAAGCCGGGAGCATGGACGGAGTCCATTGACGTACGGGATTTCATCCAGCATAACTACACGCCCTATTCCGGCAATGAAGAGTTTCTTTCCGGCCCCTCCCAGCGCACGCTTCGTTTATGGGACGAGCTGAAAGTCCTGCTGAAACGGGAAATAGACAACGGCGGCGTGCTGGATGCTGATGAAGAAGTGGTATCCTCCATCACATCCCACAAGCCCGGCTACATTGACAAGGAACTGGAAGTGGTCGTAGGCCTCCAGACGGACGCCCCCCTGAAACGGGCCCTGATGCCCTTTGGCGGCTTGCGCATGGCCCAACAGGCCCTGGAATCCTACGGGTTCAAGATGTGCGAGAAAACCGCGGACATTTTCAAAAAGATACGCAAGACGCACAATGAAGGCGTTTTCGACGCCTACACTTCCGATATCCGGGCGGCCCGTTCCGCCGGGATTATTACCGGCCTTCCGGACGCCTATGGCCGCGGCCGCATCATCGGGGACTACCGCCGGGTGGCCCTGTACGGCACGGATAAGCTGATTGCCGAACGCCGCAAGGACCTCAAAAACCGTGAACATTCCCCCCTTACGGATGAGCTGATCCGTCTGCGCGAAGAAATGAGCGAACAAATACGCGCCCTGGAAGAACTCGCCCAGCTGGGCGCCTCCTACGGCTGCGACCTCACTCGCCCCGCCGCAAACGCCCGCGAAGCCGTGCAATGGACGTACCTGGGCTACCTGGCTGCCGTGAAGGAACAGAATGGAGCGGCCATGTCCCTGGGCCGCGTTTCCACTTTCTTCGACATTTATTTCACCCGCGACCTGGAACAGGGGCTCATCACGGAAGAGGAAGTTCAGGAAATCATCGACCAGTTCGTGATGAAGCTGCGCATCGTCCGTTTCATCCGCACGCCTGATTACAATAACCTGTTCTCCGGAGACCCCACCTGGGTGACGGAATCCATCGGCGGCATGGGAGAGGACGGGCGCACCCTCGTCACCCGCAGTTCCTTCCGCATGCTGCAGACCCTGTACAACCTGGGGCCGGCTCCGGAACCGAACCTGACCGTTCTGTGGTCCCGGAACCTGCCGGAAGCCTTCAAAAGCTTCTGCGCCAAGGTTTCCATTGAAACGTCCTCCGTCCAATACGAGAACGACGACCTGATGCGCCCGCATTGGGGCGACGACTACGGCATCGCATGCTGCGTGTCCGCCATGCGCATCGGCAAGCAGATGCAGTTCTTCGGAGCGCGCGCCAACCTCGCCAAGTGCCTTCTCTACGCCCTGAACGGCGGCGTGGATGAACTCAAGGGCAAGCAGGTGGCCCCGCCCTCCCCCCGCTACACGGAGGAAATTCTCAACTATGATGAGGTGATGGCCCTGTACGACAAGATGCAGGACTGGCTCGCCAAAACTTACATTGACGCGCTGAACATCATCCACTACATGCACGACAAATACTGCTATGAACGCATTGAAATGGCGCTGCATGATCCGGAAATTCTGCGCACGATGGCTACGGGAATCGCCGGGCTTTCCGTGGCGGCGGACTCCCTGTCCGCCATCAAGTATGCCACCGTAAAAGCCATCCGCAATGAAGAAGGGCTGATTGTGGACTTCAAGACGGAAGGGGAATTCCCCTGTTACGGGAACAATGACCCGCGCGTGGACGACATAGCATGCAGCCTGGTCAGCAATTTCATGGAAAAACTGCGCAGGCTCCACACTTACCGCAATTCCCTGCCCACCCAGTCCATCCTGACGATCACCTCCAACGTGGTGTACGGCAAAAAGACGGGCAACACGCCGGACGGCCGCCGAGCCGGGGAACCGTTCGCCCCCGGAGCCAACCCCATGCACGGAAGGGACAGGAACGGAGCCGTGGCCTCCATGCTCTCCGTAGCCAAGCTGTCCTATGACGACTCCCTGGACGGCATCTCCTACACCTTCTCCATCGTTCCTCAGGCCCTGGGCAAGGAAGAACGTGAACGCCGCGTCAAGCTCGTCTCCCTGCTGGACGCCTACTTTGCCGCTACAGGTCACCACATTAATGTGAACGTACTGGAACGGAAAACGCTTCTCGACGCCATGGATCACCCGGAAAAATACCCGCAGCTTACCATCCGCGTTTCCGGCTATGCCGTGAATTTCATCAAGCTGACCCGGGAACAGCAGCAGGAGGTCATCAACCGCACTTTCCACACCCGTTAACCCGGACTGCAAGCGGATGCCGCAGGTTTTTCCACAAAACCATGATCCGGACGGAGAAAGCTCCGTCACCGGTTTGGTTCATTCCGTGGAATCCTGCGGCACCGTGGACGGCCCCGGCATCCGCTTCGTCCTTTTCCTGTCCGGCTGCAGCCTGCGCTGCCGCTACTGCCATAATCCGGATACCTCCTACGTGCGGAGGGGCCGGCTCAGGAGCGCAGATGATGTCCTCAAGGAAATAGCCCGTTACCGGGATTTTTTGCAGGCGGCGGGCGGCGGAGTTACCCTCTCCGGCGGGGATCCCCTCTTCCAGCCGGATTTTGCCGGTGCCGTGCTGAAAGGCTGCCGGAAACTGGGCCTGCACACCTGCCTGGACACCTCCGGCCATCTGGGCGTGAATGCGGGCGAAGAAATGCTGGCGGATACGGACCTGGTCCTGCTGGATATCAAGGCATGGAATCCGAAACGGTATCGCGCCCTGACAGGCGGGGAACTGCACCCTACACTGGAGTTTGCGGAACGCCTGGCCTCCCTCCGCAAGCCCGTGTGGCTGAGGTATGTGCTGGTACCTGGCGTTACGGACAATCTGGAAGAAATTGAGGAACTCTCCCGCCATGCGGCGCTTCTGGGCAACGTGGAACGCGTGGACGTGCTCCCTTTCCACCAGCTGGGGAGATTCAAATGGGATGAATTGAAGCTGGACTATACTTTGAAGGACGTCCCGGAAGCGTCCGCAGAACTGGCGGAACAGGTTCGCGGCATTTTCCGGCGGGGCGGTTTTCCGGATTGCGTGCATTAACCAGATTTTTGCGCTTTGGCGCCACCAACCGCAGCAAACCGGACGCAGGCATCCCCCTCTTCCGGATGAGGGGCCCTCTTCCCTCCACTACAGAATCCATGCAAAAAGGAAGACGCATTTCTGGAATTGCTCCGGAATACGGCATTTCCGCAATTCCTTTCGTTATTCCATCATTCTTTACGGCAACGGCAGCATTCCCGCCATTTTTCCGCCAACGCCGGGGGGCGGCATTCCGTCCCTTCCCAGATTATTCTTTCCCGGAAATTTCCCGCAAGGCTTCCAGTACTTCCCGCACGGCAATGTGGCGGTTGCAGGGAACATCCCGGTCACATTCCTTCCGGAAGCAGGGAGAACAGCACTGGTGGCTGTAAAGGGAACGGTTGAATGTGCCCATAGGGCGGTAAACATCCGGAAGCCGGGTGGAAAACAGAGTCACCACCGGAAGCCCCCGGAAAGAACAGAGGGACGGAAAGTCGCCATCCACAGCTACTGCAGCCGCAGCGACATCCATGACGGGAAAGAGAGCCTCCGGTGCACCCACCGCCAGCTCCACATTCAAATGTTCCGCCAGGGAGGCGGCACGCTCCCGGTCTTCTTCCAAAGCCGCCAGCACCGTCCGTCCCGGCAGAAGGGAAACCAGCTCCCTCCACTGCTCCCAGCTCCATTCACTGGCGCTCCCCAGGCGGGAAAACGGAGCGATTAAAATGGGGGCGTCTTCCGCCGGGGCCGCTTTTTTCACAGGGAACAAAGACGGGGTGGCGACGTCCAGCCCATGCAGCCCCCCCAATTGCAGATAAAGCTGCACCCGGTGCGCCGGGGGGGCGGCGCGCAGGACGGGGGCCTTTACCCGGAATTTGTACTTCCGGGCACCGGGATGCGTGTCCAGCCCGGAAAACATCATGGGGCCATACGGTTCCAGCGCTTTCAGGGTTTCCATATCTCCATCCAGCATGACGCCCAGATCCAGCGGTCCGTCATTGTAAAATTCATCTGCTGCCAAAGCTTCCCGAAGCTGCTTCAGGGAGTCGTGCGGCAGCACATGGGTAACTTCCGGCACCGTCTTCCATATCCCCAGCTGGGCAGACGGGCAGACGATGTTCACCTGCATGTCGCACCGGACGGTTTTCAAAGCACGAATCAGGGGAACAGTCGCCAGGGCTTCATCCAGCGCCCTGGGAACGGCTACCAGAATGCGGTACGGCTTCAGCTCCATATTTTCCAGGAGCGCAGCCGTTTTTTTATCCTGCGGGGCAAATCGGTCAACGGATTTCCAGCGGTGGTGCATCCAGAACACATCCAGCACGGATTCCCGGATCAACGTTTCCAGCCCCCTGTTCACTTCAATCGTGTCCCCCGCCAGAGAACCGTCCGACCTGGAAAAATCCACCACATTCCCCATATCCGCTATCCAGTGGCCGGGAGCATCCGTGCGCACCGCTATGGCCACCATGTCCGCGCTAGCCCTTTTTCTCAGCAGAGCGGGCAGCGGAGTCGTGCCGGTCACCTTGCCAAAAAAGGGGACATACACCCCCTCCCATACGAACTGGTCGCTCAGCACGCCCAGGGCCCCCCCTTCCTTGAGCATTTTCATGGGAGCCTTGATGCCTCCCTCCTTGGAGAACATCTGAGTTCCACGTTCCGTGCGCCGCTGGTACACGTATTCCTCCATCAGCGGATTGTCAAACTGGCGGTACATGGACCCGTAACGCTCCACCTCCGGGTAAAATGCGCGTATTCTCGCCAGCGCCTCCCAGTTGCCGGAGTGGGCTATGGCGCAAACCTGCCCGCGCCCTTCCAGCACAGGCGCGGCAAACTGTTCGTGCCCTCCGACCGTCACGCAATGCTTCAACTGCTCATCCGTCAGGGTAGCCGTCTTCGCGGAACACAAGAAATTGGCAATGGTCCTTTTGAAATTTTCCCGGCTTAATTTCTGCAGTTCCTTTCCGCGCAGGGCCGGATCCAAAACGATGCGCAGATTCCTTTCCACAATGTTCCGGCGCTGGGGAAGCAGATGCCACGCCACGGCCCCTGCCGCGCGCCCCAGCCGGTACAGCGTTTTCATGCCCACGAGCTTCAACAGCCCTTCCATGAGCAGAAACCCTTTCATTCCCAAATGATGGGCAAACGTATTCCGGGAAGCCGGGGAGGAATCAGGAGAGGAAGAATCAGTCATAAGGAAAACCGGAAAAGATGTTATACGAATCCCCTCCGGTCCACAAACCCTTTATTCCCCCGGCAGAGATCCCTTCCCGCATTTTATTTTCTCGGATAAATGACGTCTTCCCTAAATTTTTCCGCCGGCGCGGAATCCAAAGCCATCCCATGCTTTACTGCATCTTCCTCATAAAAGCATCTCTGCGGAGACGGCATCTTACTTTTGGCAAAGAAATGACTTTACAATTCTTAACTAACCGGTATATTCCGTCTCCCGAACCGAACACCAAACCGGAGTTATACACCATGAAAGTTCTTTCTTCCTTAGCCTCTATGAAGCGCCGCCACGCAGACTGCCAAATCGTGAAGCGCAAGGGCACGCTGTATGTGATCTGCAAGAGCAATCCCAAGTTCAAGGCCCGTCAGGGCGCTACGGCAGGCACGCGCCTTTCCAAAAAGGGCGTCAAGTAATCCCTGGCCCAGCACAGATTTCAAGAAGACCGCCGCCCGCCGGGTGCCGGTCTTTTTTTGCTGACCAAGCCCCTTTCCGTACATCCATGCAGCTTCCTGCCGTCCAAACCAAATTCCTGGATCTTCCCAACTCCTTCTCCCTGAGAAATGGAGCTACGCTGGACAAGGTTCGCGTCGCCTACGAACAGTACGGAACCCTGACGCCGAATAAAGACAACGCCATCCTGCTGTTCCATGCTCTTTCCGGCAGCCAGCACGCCTACGGTTACAATCCGGAAGTCCCGGGCATCGGTTCCCTCTGGAAACCGGAAAACCACGAGGGCTGGTGGAACAGCATCATCGGCCCCGGCAAGCCGCTGGACACAAACCGCTTCTGCATCATCTGCGCCAATTACCTGGGAGGCTGCTACGGCACCACAGGCCCCGCTACCCCCTGCCCTGCGGACGGCCAGCCCTACGGCTCCCGCTTCCCGCATGTGGAGGCCGCAGACCAGGCACGTCTCCAGGCCCTTCTGCTGGACAGCCTGGGCATAGAACGCGTTCATCTTATGGGCCCCTCCGTGGGCGGCCTGATCGCCCTCAGCTTCGCGTGCCAGTTCCCGGAACGGGTCCGGAGCTTCATCTCCATCGGCTCCGGCTACCGGGCTTCCATTGAACACCGCCTGTCCCTGTTTGAACAAATCCTGGCCATTGAGCTTGACCCGGATTTCCAAGGCGGGGATTACTACCGGGGACCGGCGCCAAAAAAAGGGCTGGCGTTCGCCCGTATCATCGGCCACAAATCATTTGTTTACCAGGAAGGGCTGGAACAGCGCGCCAGAAAAGAGGTGGGAGGCAACTACGGCCTGCTCACGTGGATGACCCCCACCCGCAGCACGCAAAGCTACATGCTTCATCAGGGAACCAAGTTCGCGGAGCGCTTTGACGCCAACGCCTATATCCGTATTGCGGATATGTGGGCGGAGTTCGACATCCGCGACCACACCCCGGACGGAACATTTCAAACCGCCCTGGAAGGCTTCCGCCGCGCAGGGATTCCCGTGCTTATCTTTTCCATTGATACAGATTGCTGTTTCCGCCCGGCGGAACAGCAGGATTTCGCGGCGCAGCTTGAAGCCGCCCATATTCCCACGGAATTCCATACCATCGCTTCCACCAAGGGACACGATTCCTTCCTGCTGGAGCCGGAGCTTTATGCGGAACCCATCCGGCGCATTCTGGAGGCAAGGAAGCCGAAGGGGACGGCGTAAGCTTTTTCCCGCCGCAAGAAGACACGGCGGAGCAACGCTTAAAAAGAAGTGATGCCGGGAACCGGAAGCAAGAGGGAAAAATCAACCATGTCATGAAGGAACGGCCAGGTTCCCTGCAAAGCGGAACTTCACGGCTCTTCAACGTGAAAATAACCTGAACCGGATGAACCCGAACAGGGTTTTCGCTGTCACACCTTCATGACTGATCATTATTACACCTCCGAAACGGAGAACGTCGGACAATTCCGCTGCGAAACCACCTTTATTCCTTCCAACGTTACGTTTGCCACGGACCTGCCCGCTTCTTTTGAAGGCCGCGCAGAATTCCCCTCCCCCGGAGTTTTGCTCGGTTCCACGCTCGCCTCCTGCATGATGAGCCTGGTTTCCGTGGTCGCGGCCAGAAAAGGAGTGGATTTGAAAGGCATGCGCGTTCTGGCGCGTGCGGCGGAATCATCCAAGGGAATTGAAAAAATTGAACTGAAGGCAATCATGCCCCTGGAAGGCAGCCACCCTCTCCGCGCCATGCTGGAAAAAACCGCCTTGTCCTGCCCTGTGCGCCAGGCGCTGCGGCCCGATCTGGAAACGCCCATTGAATGGGAATGGAAGTAAGCAGCCATCAGGGACGTCAACCCAAGCTTGAAGTTATCCTTAAAGAAATCCCGCCCATTCATGAAAAAAGCCGCTGCGGAATCATCCGCAGCGGCTTTCCAATTGGCCGACGTTTTTTCCTTTAGAAGTTGTAGCGGTAGCCGATACTCCCGTTGATGGAGCTGGAACCGCTGCGGATATCCGCATTGCCGTCCACAAAAATGACGCCCTGGGTGCCCACGGGAACGCTCAGCCCCGCGCCAATCTGGAAGGCCGTGCTTCCGACCTTGGCGCCATACACCGGACGCGTATAGGAGGGATCTGCCAGGAAGCCCACATTAGCCTGCCCGCGGCGGTCTCCCATATCCTGGGAAACGTTCACCCGTACTTCTCCCAGCGCCTCACGCCCGAAGACATTGGACCCCATGAGTCCGGAGAGCCGGGCACCCACAGCGACAGCAGCCGTAGTCAGTTCCTGGTCTTCCACCTTCAGTCCGGCATTTCCGGCAGAACCGCTTTCCCGATAGCCGTCCATGCGGGTCGTCACGATGGAAGCGTTAAACAAAGGCTGGAGAATCACGCTCCTGTCTTCATTGAGAGCGATGTCATACGCCAACTCGTACATGGCGCCGAAACCGGCTCCCGTCGTATTGCCGCGGGCCTGGTAAGACCCCGTACCGTAATTCACCGTGCGCGTCAGCGAGGCATCATTCCAGCCACCCGTCAGAATCAGCAGATGGGACCATTTACGGTACTGGTAGCGGGCGAACAGATTGACATAGTAACTGTCCAGGTCTCCGTCCGCCGTATCCGCCGCGCTGGCCGTCAGGCTTCCGTAATTGGCAGTAAACGCAGCTCCCGCAGTGAGGCGGTCGTTGATATCCACGTCCATGCCTACCGTGCCTCCCCAGGTGGTGAGTTCGTAGCCGCTTTCATCCCCCCTGGTGTCCAGCTTGGCATAAGACCCGGTTCCCTGCATCCACATATGGAAGTAGGGCATGTCTTCATGGACATATGCAGGGTTAACGCCCATCTGCGCCACGCGGTTGCGTATCCAGCCCATCTGGTCGCGCAGGGAGTCGCGCTGGGCGATGCCCAGGCTGGTAACCGTGCTGCCGGCGGCGGCGGCCAGTTTGCGGGCGGCGCCGGAATAGTCGCCTGAATTCTGGGAGAGAAGAACAGAGGTATAGAAATCGCGCAAGGCAGAGCCTTCCTCCATGTGATAGCGGGAATTCCAAAGGATGTCCGCTCCAGTAGCGGCATTCCGCGTCAGGGAAGAGTCACGGAAAATGTTTTCCGTGCGCGCCGTACCGGTGAGAATGATGGCCGTCATGCTGTCATTGGTGGTCAGCTCCAGGTTTTCATACATGGAACCAAGAATCATGTCCTGGAGGGTGACATTGTCACCCAGGGACACCAGCGCGCCGTCCGTTGTCTTGAACAATTCCATATTCAGCGTTTCCGAACTCCCGGAAACCAGGGTATCCAGATTGTTCATGACCAGCGTGACTTCCCCCGTCCCGTCTCCCAGCGTAATATTTCCGCTGGAGGTGACAAAGGGATTGCCCAGGCCGTCCACCGTTGTGGAGGAAGTGGTAATGGCCACCGTGCTGTCCCCCGTCACGCTCAAGCCGTCCGAGCCAAGCGTCAGCTGGGTTTTGGGATCGTCTGCGCTGCCGATATTGAGCGTGCCGCCGTTCACGGTAATCCCCTGATAGGAAGCCTGGGCGGGATTGCCGCCCTCCCCTGCCGCTCCGGCCAGGGTCAGCACGCCGCCGTCACTCACATTCAGGTGATAACCTGCATTGCCCGCACCCTTGATAGTCTGGACGCTTCCGTTGCCGGATTTGACGTTGAGCGTTCCGGATGCCCCGTCCAGAGTACCGGTAAAGGTATGGGAATCGGAAGAGCTGATCGTCATTTCCGCACCGCTCAGCTTCAGAGCTCCGCCGCCCTCCAGTCCGGAAACGGTATTCACGGAACCGGTTGCAGCGGACAGGGCGGACCCTTCACGGATATCCAGCAGGACACCGTTCAGGGAAGAGCCGTTGCCCAGTGTCAGGGAGGAGTCTGTTCCCGTACCACCCAAGGTCAGCGTACCGTCCCCGGAGATAGTCACTTCCGTGACATGGCTGCCGGCCTGCTGGCCGGTAAGAACCATCTGGGCTCCGTTACCCAAATTCAGGGTTCCCCCTCCCGCGCCGGCAGCCAGCGTCTCCACCGTGGTTACACGGGAGGCGCCGTCATTCCGTCCGCCCAGCGTTATGTCTCCGCCCGCGAGTTCCAGCGTAGTAAGGCTATTGCCTGCACCGTTCAGGATGATATTTCCCTCCGAGGAACTGAGACTGGAGTCATTCCCGGTGAAGTTTCCTTCTACGGTGAGGGTTTCCGCACCTTTCTTGACAAAATCCACATGGTCCCCGCTGATGGTTCCGCCGTAGCTGTTGCCGCCGGCGTCAACATCCTGAACCAGATCCACCACGGCGTGGTTGGAAGCCGCATCATCCGCCGTATTCGTCACGGTCAGCGCACCGTCGCTGCCAACCAGGTTGCTGACTTTCAGGCCGTCCCCGTTCCGGGAGGCTTCCGGAGCCCCGTTCAGGCTCACATGAAGCGTGGTGCCATTAATGCCGACAGCCTTGTAGGGATCCAGCGCGGCGTAATCGCTGATATTGGGGTTGTCTGAATTGGGGGTGGTGTCCACCAGATAGACAAGATCCGTATTGCCGCTGACCATCAGCGTCCCGTCCGCACCCAGGACTTCCGTCACGGTATAGCCGAGGGAAGCCAGGAGAGGAGAAAATCCGATTTGCTTGAAATTATCCACAGCCAGGGTTCCCGTTGTCAGTACAAGCCCTACGCCGTCAGTGGAATCCCGGTTGGCGGCAAGCAGGTCCAGAACACCCTGGTTGCTGAGGTTGATGGTTGTTGTGGCGGCTGAAAGCGTCAGGCTGTCCGCATCAATAACGCCCTGTCCGGTAGTTCCGCCCGCTGTAAGGCTGCCGGAATCCAGTTTCAGCGTCACCGTCTTGCCCGTCATGTCCAGAGCACCGGAAACGCCTGTAAGCCGGGAGTAATCCTCCATGACGATGGAGCCGACCATGGAGCCGGACAGGCCGCCCAGATTGATGGTATTCAGGGCTCCCTGCGTTCCGGCGGAAGCGGCCACTTCCACGTTTCCGGCGGTTTTGGCTTCCGCGTTTGCCAGGCTTCCCTTCGTAATCAGAATAACGTTGGCCGCATCCAGGGAGGACAGATTGAGAACACCGTTATTGACGGTGACCCGTCCGGACCCCAGGGAGTCGGCCCCCGCCAAGGTGACGGTGCCCGTTCCGGAGAGCGTCGTGGAACCGGTGAACCCGGTGTTGCCGGCCGCCAGCGTTATCTCTCCGGCAGTGTCAATAACCAGGGAACCAGCTCCGGAGAGGGACCCGGCCCAGACACTTCCGTCACCCAGCCGCGCCGTAGCGCCGCCCGCAATGGAGAGTGCGCCCAGGAAGGTGTTCGCTCCGGTGAGTTCCAGCGTTCCGGCGTTTACGGATACCGTGCTGCCGGCCGTACCGCTGATGACGCCTCCGTAGGAGAAATCGCGGGCAAAGGCCAGCGTGGAGTTGTTCTGGATGTCAATGCTGTCCCCCAGCTTGGCCACATCGGCGGAATTCACGGTAACCGTGCCGCGGTGCACCTTGAGCTGACCGTCCAGGTTGACGCCGCCCGCCAGGGTAATATTGCCCGCTCCCTGGGTGGAGAACGCCGTTCCGCTCAAATCGCCGCTGAAGGTGAAATCCTTGGTGGCAAAGACCTGGTTGCCCGTAAAGACAACGTCATTGGCAAACGTTCCTCCGGCTGTTCCGTTCCATTCCGTACGGACGTTGGAATCCGCCAGTTTCAAGATGCCGTCCGCCCCCATCGTTACGTTATTCAATTGGAAATAGCCGGATGTCACGGACAGGATCCCCTGAAATTCCGTGCTCACATTCAGGACATTGGCCCCATAGCTGGTTCCCAGTCCCACGGAAACGGTACCGGAACCGGAGGCATTCAGGTTCAGAGCCGAGTTATCATTAGCCCCGCTGACCGTCAGTACGGAACCGTCCGCCAATTCCACGGCTTTTCCATTGGCCAGAGCCTTGGCGACGGTGGCGGCCACTTCCTCGCCCAGCGTCATGGAACCGCCCGTCCACGTCATGTTGTCTGCGGTAAACGCCGTGGCAAAAGAGCCGGAAGCCAAATTGAGGCGGCCGCCCTGCAGGTTGATCATGCCCATTCCCGGTTGAACGTCCGCCGTAGCCAGAGTGAGCACGCCGCCCGTAACGGTAATGGCTCCGGATCCCAGGGAATTGGCGACCTGGGCTACCAGTTCGCCCTGCTGGACGGAAATATCCCCGTTCCAACCCGTGTTGTCCAAATTAAGGACCAGCTTCCCTTCGCCGCGCTTGGTCAGCGTTCCCTGGGCGATTTTTCCGGTGCCGTCGGAAACGAAGACATAATCGCTGCCGGCAGCATTGTTGACTGTGATGGAAGCAGGATTCACCGCTCCGGACAGGGTGACGGTTCCCGCCCCGGTACTGTTGAAGATCAGATTCTTCTCGGCAGCCGTATCCGTGGAACCTTCAATGCCCCACATGGCGCCCGTGTTCGTATCGCTCCAGGTCACTCCTTCCGCTCCCTGCCAGATCCATACGTCCCCGGCGGAAGTCACTACCAGCTTGAGGGATGTTCCCGTCTGCTCCAGTTCATAAATCAGCGTTTCGTCCCCGGTATATCCGGCCCAGTTAAAGACGGCGCTGGCGGCATCAAGACCGCTGGCGGCGGAAATCAGGGTATATTCCCCGGCATCCGTAATGCCTTCAAGCCCGTTCAGCGTAAGATTGAACGTTCCAGCCCCGAAAGCGCCGCCCACTTCGAGGGCGGAGCTGATATCCAGTGTCAGCGTAGAGTTGGCCGCCAGGTTCAGGGCGCCCGCAGTCGTCATCCGCGTATTGGCCGCCATCGTGATATTCCCCAGGGACGTAGCCCCGGAAGCAGTAAGAGCGAGCGTTCCCCCCTGAATATCCGTCAGCCCCGTGTAGCTGACCGTCCCGCCCAGCGTCAGCGTTTCCTCGCCGACCTTGGTCAGAGACAGGACGCCGGATTCGTCATACGAAATGGAAGTGGCTCCGTACCCAAGAGCAACACCACGGTCTGTGAGCGTGCCGTTGTACGTGCCGGCCCCCACCGTCAGCGTGCGCGCACCGCCTACGGCTCCCACCTGGGAATTTTCCGTTCCGTCCAGAGAGGCAATTTCAACATCCCCCAGCACGCGCATGAAAGCGAATCCGGTCGTGTCCGTTCCGGATGTCAGGGTGACGCCACCCTGAGAGATGGAAGTGCGCAGATCCAGCCCGGCGCTATAGCCGTTGGAAGCATTCATGGTGATCATTCCGGTAAATCCGGAAGCGTCTCCGCTGATGATGAGCTTTCCGTTGGAATTGTACCTGCCGTCGCCCGCTCCGCGGCTGTAAGTCAGAGAGCCGGCTCCAGTGAGCGTTCCGGTGAAGCCCATTTCCTTGGCCCAGTTGTCCCTGCCCACCAGGGAGACCGCCCCGTTGACGGTAACGGTTCCGGTGAAGCTATGCTGATAGTCCGCGGCGCTTGCCTGGGAGGCGTCCACCCATTTCAGGGAAACGGCGTCGGACGCGTTTGTTCCCAAAATCAAATCGGAGTTGATGGTATGGTGGGAGGTTCCCGAACTGTTGCCGGCAATAATCAGCGACGTGCCGTTTTCCAGGGTGACGGAAGAACCCGCGCTTCCCCAGCGGATGGATGAGGTTCCGTTCCCTATCTGGAGGTTGCCCTCCTGCACCACGATGTGGCCGGAGTTGCTCCCCGTCAGTTTCAGCAAGCCCGTGCCGGTTTTCTGGACAGTTCCTTCCCCAGTAATGGCATTGCCGAAAACGATGTCGGACGGAGTCGCCAGAGTGATGAAAGAGTTGGCATCCGGAGAAAGGGAGAATACCGGGTTAGTGACGGTTCCCAAATCCACCGTCACCGTCGCGCCATTGGCCGCACCCAAAAAGGAACCGGCCTCCCAGGTTACCCCCGTGCCGGGAAGGGCCGTATCATAACCGAATGCCAGAACACCCTGCGACACAGCCACAGTAGTACCCGTGCCGAGTATGGAAGAGGTGCCGAGGACCAACGTTCCCGTGCCTTCCTTGGTGACGGCCGTATTGGTAATTTCTCCCGTCCCCGTCAGTTCATAACGGGTGGTGGAGTTGCGGACAAGCATGGAGCTTGGCGAAACCTCAGAATCCAGCTGTACGACAGAGTTAGCGACTCCGGCCTGGTCCGCAAAGGAAACCGCCATACCATCCGCATATGTGGCGGGAGCGCCGCCGTCCGTCCAGACATTTTCCGCGCTCCAGACGCCGTTTTCACCCCCCTCCCACAAAAGGAGGGTTCCCGCCGTATAGACAAGGTCTTTGCCGTTGTCGGAAATGGTGATGGACCCAGCCACGCCGTCAGCAAAGGAAGCCTTAATGGAAGATATATTGGACAGGCCCGTAGTTGAAAGGACGGACATGCCGTCTGTCAGGATTCCGAATTCGGAAAGATCCAGGTTCAGTTCCCCTTCAGCGGAAAGAGAGAACGAGCCGTCCAGATTGATTCCCGTTCCTGCCCCTCCCGCCAGCGCCAGCACGCTGGAACCGGTCATGTTCAGATTCCCCGTAAAGAAAGAATCCTGGAACATGGTCACGATGTCGAAACCGGTCACAGCCGTATTGGAGAAGGAAATGGCATGGTCCGCCGTATTGCCGTAACCGCCCAGAAGCAAGGAAGAGGTGCCGCCTACCGTACCCTCCGATGCATTCAGCGTACTGCCCGTACGGAATACTGCTTTCTTAACGGTAAGAGTAGCGTCCCCGTTCACAGCGGACCTTGCCCCGCCGCCGCCCGCATAGAGGGCTCCCGTATAAGTGCCGCCATCCAGCGTCAGGCTGGAATTGCCGCTGACGGTGGATGTTCCGGAGGTGCCGTAGCCGCCGCCATAGACAGCCCCGGTAAAGACGGCGTCACTGGCGGCGGTAATGCTGACGCTGGAATCGCCTCCTATCGTATACGCCCCGGAACCTCCCGAATAGGAACCGCCCACGATGCTCTTGACAAAGCTGCCGGAGGCCGTTCCCAAATCAATCGTCACATTGGTGCTTCCGGTAATGGCGGCACGGGATGAGGAGTTGGCTTCAAAAGTACTGCCGCCGATGATGAAGCCCCGGACAACGGAGTTGAGCGAAATGGTTTCGTCCGTGACGCTTTGCATGCTGCGCACGACGACGTATGTGCTGCCGTCAAGGTTGTTTACGGAATTATGGGCTGCCGTGCCTCCGCCTACCAAACTGCCTTTAATGACGGCATTCCCGTCCACGGATACGTAAACGTTTCCCGTGATGCCTGCCGCCTGGCCGTCCTTGTAGTTGCCTCCCACGACCCAGTTGACGGAGGTGTCCCCCTGAATCTGGGTATGGACGTCTCCCGTAACGTTCCACTTGCCGGAACCGCTCCAGTTGTTGGCATAGCTGCCGCCAATAATCAGATTATAATTGCCCCCCAGCACATCCGTCCAGATGCCGGTGGTGATTTGCGTAGCCGTGGCATTGGACGCAGTATTGTAGTAGCCGCCGGCCAGGGTCACTCCTGTCAGGTCTCCCGTTCCGGTGACGGCATTCACGGAACCGAACCCCTCCTGCATGGAAGAAGACCGGATACCGTACAGGGACAAAGACTGCTGGTTCGCCAGCGTACCTGTTGCGGAAGAGGGAGCTTCTTCCAGCCCCCAGGCAGGGTCCCAGACGGTCTCATGGGCGCCGGAAGCCGTAAACGTGATGACTGTTTTTCCGTCCACGGTGCTGATTGTGTACAGGGACTCGTCAACATCCGCCAGAGTAAAGCCGTTCCCCAAATCAACGCCCAGGTTATAGGAGGTGTTCACCAGGGCTTCAGAACCGAACAAGTCCTGAAATTCCTGAAAACCGGAGAAATCAATGAGGCCGGAAGTCAGCGTCACGTTCTGCAGCACGCTGCCGACATTGTCCATGGAAGTATAATACAGACGGCCTCCATCCACTGTTACATTGCCCGTGATCGTCCCGGAACCGTTGGCGAGGATGCCCATCGTTTCCCCTACTGTGAAGGCGTTCTGGAAATTCATGGTTCCCTCAGAGGCGGAGATGGTGCCGTTTCCCGACAGTCCCGTCACAGTCATGGTTCCGGCGCCGGCATCCAGTCGGCCTCCGGCAAGCGCGGCGTTAATGGAACCGGCCCTGGAGAGGACGGCGCCGGAATTGACGGTATAGATTCCCGTAAGCGCCACGTTCTCGGAAAGATGCACCCAGCCCGACTGGGCGACGAAGTTGCCTGCCCCGGTGATGGAATTGTCAATGACATCCGCCGCATCCCCCGCAGTGCCGTAATAGGTCAGGTACTGGGAGTTGACCGAAGTAGTAACGGCGGCAGTCCCAAGGGAGCCGGAAGCACCGATGCCCAGAGAGGCAAAGTTGCGCGTAATGGCGATCGTCCCTCCAATTTCATTGGCGGTGTTGAGCAGGTTGTAATAGGTATATTCATTCGCGCCGCCGCTGATGGAAAAACCGCTTGCCGCCGTGAGAACACCGGAAAACTTCACATTCTTGCCCCAGCTGGATGTCAGGTTGACGCCGCTGCCGAAAACCGCTGCTCCGGAAAAATTAAAACCGCCGTTATTGATGGAAGCGGCATTATAGGAGGAGTACCCCGTCACGGAAGGACCGTCCTGGACATTCAGCGTGGTGCCGTCACCCATGACCAGTTTCTGGGACCAGGTGACATTTCCGGAGAACAGGGAAAGAGTGCCTCTGCTGATTTTCAGGGTAGCGTTCGGAGATGCCGCGGGAGTGAGAGCCGTATTCTTGTCGGAATTGCCCAGGGTGAAGGTGCCTCCCCCCGTATAGTCCACCGTTACGGTGCCGCCGAAACTGCCGCCGTAAGAGGAAGAATCCCCCGTGATGGTCAGCGTGGTTCCCTCCCCGGTAATCAAAGCCGCGGCATTGTTGTGCTCCAGCTTGCTGATGGAAGTGTTCACGCCGGCTTTCAGGACGGAAGCGCCCGTCGTATAACCGTAACCGCCCAGTTTGATCGTGGCGTATTGGGCGGCCTGCGCGTGGTTGAGGTTCAGGATGTTGTTCTGAGATCCCCCCGTCGTGTTGGAATAAAGGGAAATGATTCCGTTGAAAGTGCCTGCCCCGTTCAATGTCAGGGTGGAAAGGCTGGCGCCCCCGCTGGCCACGCGGTTTACCGTCAGGATGGCTTCCGGAGCCGTCCCATTTAAATTGGTGATGGCGGCCGTACCGGCTCCGGCAAAATTCAAGGTAGTAGAAGCCGTAACAGTACCGACATCATAGGAGGCCGAGCCTCCCGCCGCCACATTCACCTGGGTTCCGTCAAAGGCGACATCCGCCGCATAGGACTGTGATGCTGTCACCAAAAGACCAGAAACTCCTGCCAGCGTGGCGGTGCCAAGCGTTACTCCGGAAAAGGAGGTCATCAGGGCAGCCAATAAATTCAAAGGGAGGTGTAATTTCATAAAACGTTTGATAATTAGGTATTTAATGAACAAATAAGGACCTTTCCCACAACACGGCAAGGGAAATATGATTGTGAATATAAATAAGGAATTCGCAATCCGCTGTCAAAGGAAAAGAATCAGTTACAACGGTTTTCCGGAATACCCGGAACGTTTTCTCCGTCAAAAAATCCGGGATTCCCGCCAGCAGATTATGTTAAAGATATTTAACATATTCATTATCAATACAATTATTCTGTTAAAAATTGAATAATATGTGAATAAAAGTAAAGCGGATTGCGAATCCGTATTTTCGCCGTCCATTACCAGATAAAATAAAAAGGGCCTGCACAATAAGTTGTGCAGGCCCAGCCTTAAAAACCAGAGAGAAACGTCCAGTTCAACCTCTGGTCCATTTTTCCAAAAATTCCCCGGCGTCCTTCCCTTCTCCAATGTGCCTGAGCAGAGCGCTCCCAAGCACGGCGGCATCCGGCCGGGCATCTTCAGGCAGCGTCTCCAGCTGGTCCGGCGTCTGAAGCCCGAAGCCCAGCGCCAGCGGCACATCAAAAACGGACCGGGCACGGCGCATGGTTTCCGTAACGCTCCGCTCCAGGTTGGCTTTCCCACCGGTGGTTCCCAGCACGGAGACCACATAAACGAAGCCGGAAGTATAAGGCTTGTATTCCCGCATGCGTTCCACGGAAGTATTGGGAGCCACCAGAGTGACGAGCGTCAGGCCATGGGGACTGAAAGCCTCCCGGAACATTCCGGATTCCTCCAACGGCATATCCGGTACGATGAAACCGCTGACGCCCGCCTCCTCCGCATCCAAGGCAAGCTGTTCCAGGCCGTACTGGTAAAAGGGATTTACGTATCCCATCAGCACCAGTTCGGCTGAAAAACCGCCCTTGCGGGCTTTCAGACCGTCCAGAATCCACTTCAGGCTGATGCCGCGGGCCAGGGCATCCCGGGATGCCTGTTCAATAACCGGGCCGTCCGCTACGGGATCCGAGAAGGGAACTCCTATCTCAATAATATCCGCCCCGGCTTCGTCAATACGGGACAAGTGCGTCCAGAAGGATTCCTTGTCCGGGAATCCGGCGGTAATGAAAGGGATAACGGCACGCCTGCCGAGGGCATGGGCCCTCTCCACGGCTTTCTGCAACGGTGATTTCTGCATATTATTCATGGAAGAATGCGGCTTAAAGATTCAAATATTTTTTAACGATTCCCAGGTCCTTGTCTCCGCGGCCGGAGAGATTGACCAGGACGTCCCCCCCCTGCGGCAGTTCCTCCGCATGGTCCAGCACCCAGGCCACGGCATGGGAGGATTCCAGCGCAGGAATGATTCCTTCCTCTCTGGTGAGCGTCTGGAAAGCGTTTAAAGCAGAGGCGTCGCAAATCACACCGTAATGGACACGGCCCGTTTCCGCCAGATAGGCATGTTCCGGGCCTACCCCGGGATAGTCCAGCCCGGCGGAAATGGAATGGGACGGCTGTATTTGCCCGTTCTCATCCTGTAACAGCATGGTCACATGACCGTGCAGCACGCCGGGGCTGCCCAGATTGATGGGGGCGGAGTTATAACAGCCGGGCTCACCGGTGCCTCCTGCCTCAACCCCTACCAGACGGACGCCTTCATCCTCCACAAAGGGGTGAAGCATGCCGATGGCATTGGAGCCGCCGCCCACGCATGCCACCACCACATCCGGCAGCCTGCCTGCACGCTCCAGCATCTGGGCGCGGGCCTCCCGCCCAATGACGGATTGAAGCTGCCTGACCAATGTGGGGAACGGATGGGGGCCCGCCGCCGTACCAAAACAATACAGGGTATCCGCCTGATGGGAAATCCAGTAGCGGAGAGCCTCGTTAATGGCATCCTTCAACGTGCGGGAACCGCTCTCAATCGGAAAAACCGTCGCTCCCAGCAATTTCATGCGCATAACGTTCATGGACTGGCGTTCTACATCCTCTGCGCCCATAAAGATGGTGCAGTCCATTTTAAGCCGGACGGCCGCCGTAGCCGTAGCCACGCCGTGCTGCCCCGCCCCGGTTTCCGCAATAAGATGCGTTTTCCCCATCATTTTGGCCAGAAGGGCCTGACCGAGGGCGTTATTGATTTTGTGGGCTCCGGTGTGCAGCAGGTCCTCCCTTTTCAGCCACAGGCGGAAGCCCAGTTTTTCCGAAAGGTGGGGACAGAACGTGAGGGGAGTTTCACGGCCCGCGTAATTGACCAGCAGATCCTGAAGCGCATCCCGGTACTCGCGGGACGGCATGATGGAGTCCATGGCTTCCTCCAGCTCCATGAGCGGGGGGCGCAGCGCTTCCGGTACGAAGCGGCCGCCGAAATTGCCGAAATATCCTTCTTTCTTCATGCGATGTGGTAAGGAGTGTAAGGGGTGAGTGGTTTGAGGGCCGCCAGCAGTTTTTGCGGGCTTTTCTGGCCGGGGATGGCTTCCACGCCGGAGTTCAGGTCTATGCCGTCCGGAGAGCATTGTTCCAGAGCCCTGTTCAGTGAGGCGGAGGAAAGGCCGCCCGCCAGGAACCAGGGCCGGGGGGAACTCAGAGACGCCAGGGAGGTCCAGTCAAGGGAAACGCCGTGGCCGCCGCCCTGGCTGCCGGCATCCAGCAGAAACCAGGCGCAGCTGTCCGCCCATAGCTCCATTTCCCTTTGCAGGGTATCTACGGATTCATACCGGTCCGGCCACAATACGCGGATCACTTTTTCCGGACCGATGCGGCGCGCGCAGTCCAGAGAATGGGCGCCATGAAGCTGGGCGAATTCCAGACGGGCCGTTTTCATGATATCCATGATTTCCTCCGCGTTCTGGTTCACGAAAACGCCCACGCGGCGGATCAGGGCGGAGTCCAGGGCCGCCGCGCGCGACGGCGCAATATAACGCGGACTTCCGGGATGAAAGATGAAGCCGCAGAAATGGGCCCCCATCCCCATGGCGGTTGATAAATCGCTCTGGCGGGTAATTCCGCACACCTTGATTGCAAATGAATGCTTCTTCATATCGTTTCTTCTAAAATTGCCGCCAGTTTTTCACCCGGCCTTCCTCCGTCCATCAGGGCTGTTCCCATCAGTACGGCCTGAAACCCCGCTTCCGCGGCTTCCCTGAGATGAGCCCCTGCGCTCATGGCGCTGGCGGCGATCCACACCTCCTCCTCACGGCGGAATTTCGCCATGTCCAGGCAGGCCTGCCTGTCCGTTTTCAATGTGTCCAGGTCACGGGCGTTTACCTGAATGATGCGCGCGCCGGAGTCCCTGGCAATTTCCAGATCCGCAGCGTCGAACACTTCCACAACGGCGTGCATGCCGTAAGCCTCCGCCTGCTCCCTGAGAACACGGAGCGTCCGTGCATCCGGCGTCAGACGGACAATGAGCAGCAAAGCGGAAGCCGGCGTAGAAGCCGTCTCCATCACCTGAAGCTGATGAAAAATGAAATCCTTGCGGAGAAGCGGAAGCCCGGCGCGGCTCATGCGTTCCAAATATCCGATGCGGCCGCCAAAAAACTGTTCTTCCGTCAACACGGAGATGCAGGAGGCGCCTGCCGCAGCGTATTGTTCAGCAACTTCCTCCGGTTTCAGCCCGGTGGCGATGACACCGCGCGACGGAGAGGACTGCTTGAACTCCGCAATGACCGCCACGGGCTGCCCGTCCGGCGGTTCCGCAATGGCTTTCAGGAAATCCGGACGGCGCCCCTTCCACGGGCGCGGCAGTTCCCGGCGGGAGGCCATGTCCGTGAGCAGGGCTATTTCCTCCGCCTTGGCTTCCCGGAACCGGTCAAGCAGCATGAAGCGTTCTCCTTCCTATGCCGGCGCAGACGGCTTCCCGTGCTTTCGCCATGCAGACGGACAGGTCCATGTGCTCCTCCAGCAGGAACATGGCTACCCCCACATTCAGAATCACCATGTCCATCATGGCACGCGGGCCTTTCCCCGCCAGGATGTTTTTCAGCACGTCCACGGCTTCCGACTTGGAATGAACGGCCAGTTCCTCCGGATTGCAGGGCTGGATGCCGTAATCCAGGGGATCCAGGGACATGGGCGTCAGCCTGCCGTTGTGGATGATCATCATCTTGGTGGGCCCCAGCGGCGTCACCTCGTCATATCCTCCGGCGCCATATACTACGGCAGCCTTGCGGATGTGGGACTGGCGGAGCGTCTCCGCCAGCAGCTCGACGAGTTCCGGACGGGCCACACCCAGCAGGATGTGCGTGGGACGCGCCGGGTTGATGAGGGGGCCCAGCAGATTGAACAGGGTGCGGATGCCCAGCTCCCGGCGGATGGGGCCTACATTGCGGAAGGAAGGATGAAAATTAGGCGCGAACAGGAAAGCGAAGTTCCGCTCATCCAACAGGCGCCGGACATCTTCCGGAGCTACGTCCAGCGGGAATCCCAGGCCTTCCAGAGCGTCCGCAGAACCGCAGGAGGAGGACACGGCGCGGTTGCCGTGCTTCACCACCCTGTATCCCATTCCGGCCAGCGTCAGAGCCGTGGCTGTGGAGCAATTGAAAGAGTTGCGGCCGTCTCCCCCCGTGCCTACCACGTCAATGCAGTCGCCTTCCAAACCTTCCACCCGGTTGGCGCGGCCCAGGGCAATGCCCACGGCATGGGCCATTTCCAGCGGGGTTTCCCCTTTCATGCGGAGCCCCATCAAAAAGCAGCCCGCCTGGGCCGGAGTCATGCGGCCATCCATGATGTCCGCAAAGCCTGCGGCAGCCATATCCGCCGTCAGGTCCTGTCCGGCGGCCAGGGCGTCCAGAATGCGGCTGATGCGCTTTTCCTTCTGCCCCGAAGGCACAACGTTATCCGGGAAATTGCCCAGAAGCTGAAGCCCGTTCGGCGTCAGGATGGATTCCGGATGAAACTGGATGCCCACCCACGGACGGTCATTGTAGCGCAGGGCCATGACTTCCCCTTCCGGCCCGCGGGAAGTAACGGTAAAGCGGGGATTCGGCTCGTCCTCCTTGGACTGGACCACCAGGGAATGGTAGCGGCCCACGGTCATGGGATTGGGAAGCCCGGAAAACAGCCCCGCGCCGTCATGGATGATGTCGGAACTCTTGCCGTGCATGACATACGGAGCGCGGGAAACCTCCGCCCCGGCGAAGTAGCCCAGAAGCTGGTGTCCCAGGCACACGCCCAGCACGGGAACGGAAGCGGGGAGGCGTTTCAGGAACTCCAGGCACAGCCCGGCGTTGCGCGGATGGCTGGGGCCGGGGGAAATGCACACGGCTTCCAGCTCCGGGCTGGTCGCCAGTTCCAGAATACGAGGATCGTCATTCGCATGCACCACGGGCTTGCGTCCCAGGGCATAAAACGCCTGCACCAGATTCCACGAAAACGAATCGTAATTATCAATGAACAGAAACATGGTCTTCTCCTTTCAAAATAACGTCAATAATCTTACCCTTGTTCATGCACTCCTGCCATTCCGCGGCCGGATCGGAATCATACACGATGCCGGCTCCCGTCTGCCAGTGGATGCGCCCATCCTTCACCCACATGCTGCGGATGGTGATGCCGGAATCCATGTGGACGCCGTTTTTGTCCAACCCCAGCCATCCGATGCATCCGGCGTACGGTCCGCGCGGCAGAGGCTCTTCCTCCGCCAGGATTTCCATGGCGCGCACCTTGGGGGCTCCGCTAACCGTCCCGGCCGGGAAGGCAGCGCCAAGAATGTCCAAGACGTCCAATCCGTCGTTCACCTGGGCGGTCACGCGGGAAGTCATATGCATCACGTGGGAAAAACGTTCAATCTCCATCAGGCGTTCCAGTTTCACGGAACCGGGCTTGGCGACACGGCCCAGGTCGTTGCGCCCCAGATCCACCAGCATGACATGTTCCGAACATTCCTTCGGATCTTTCAGGAGATCGGCAGCCAGAGCGGCATCCTCCTCGTCATCCCTGCCGCGCCTGCGCGTTCCGGCAATGGGGGAAAGCTGTAGCTTGCCGTCCGTGCAGCGCACCATCAGTTCCGGAGAAGATCCGAACAGCGTCACCTCCGGCAGGCGCATGAAAAACATGTATGGGGAAGGATTAATGCTGCGCATACGGCGGTACAGCATGAAAGCGTCTCCGTGGAACTCCGCGGAAGCCTGGGAGGAAAGCACCACCTGGATGGCTTCTCCGTCATGCAGCAGCTCCTTGATATGCTCTACCCCCTTCATGTAGGCTGCCTGGTCCGGTGTGCGGGAAACTTCCCCGACGGAAGGTTCCTCCGCCCCATGGAGCGGGGCATGGGACAAATCCCGGTGTTCACCCAGGCTGAGTTGGGTAAGGCGATTGTACAAATGGTCAAAAACAATCACGGTGCCGGCCAGCACCAGGCAGGACTCTGCGGAAGAAGCCGGAATGGCCTGCGCCAGCCTGGGCTGGAACAGGGCGGCGGTTTCATACCCGAAATAGCCGTACAGAGCCCGCGTAATGGGAGCCTGCCTCATATCGTCCCCCACCAGCTCCAGACGCTGCATCAGAGAGCGCAGTCCATCCAGGTAAGGCATGCCTTCCAGCTCCTTCAGGAAAGCCAGACGGTCGTCTTTGATGGAAAGGGAAAGCCTGGCGTCTACACAGGAAACGGTCATCAGATAATCGCAGGCGATGATGCTGTAGCGCCCCCATCTGCCGTCCACTTCCGCGCTTTCCAGCAGAAGTCCGGGAATTTTGTTCTGAGTCAGGCTCAGAAACAGGCTGATAGGGGTCTCCAGATCGGCGCTCAGGCGGCGGCTGCGCTGTTGGAGAGTGATCATGGATGGTGTTTGCATGGATGATGATGTAAGTTGAAAATAAAAAAACTGCTTTGACTCTCGGAGGAATCAAAGCAGTTCTTGAAAAATGGTCATAGCTGAATGCTATTACTGCACCTCGGGATTCCCCCGTCCGGACATGGGTACGCGCCACCAATAGCCGTTGCCATAATAACGGTTCTTGCTAAAAAAGGGTTGTACAGTGCTGAAATGCATCTGCGCGTTTATTACTCCTCTGCCCCTTCTTTGTCAAAAAAACTTTCCGTCAATGGCGAAAAAACCGTATTGGCTTCTCAATCTGCCCAGAGAAGACACGACGCCTCTCCGGCGCTTCCAAACTTCCAAAGGAACCGCCCGCCCCACTCCCACCGGCGGAACGGAGCTGCCAACTGGAGCAGCACGTTTCTCTTTTCCTTTTTTACGAATCCAGAATTCCCTTTCCAGAAACCGGTTATTGCAAGCCTTGCCATCGGACTCGAGCCTTCTTCACTCCCCCCGGTTTCCGGCATATCTTTTCACAAAAAGAAAAGGGAGAAAGAGCGTCTTGAACATTCGGGGCTGGACACCATCACTTCTTTTTCCTGTAGAGCTTGTCATGTTTCTGACGATGTTTCCCTTTATAAAGGAAATCCGTCTTTTCGTCCCTGCCCACGGTGCGGTCAATCAAACCGGGGATGTCTTCTTTTGAATATCCGGCTTCCAGAATAAAATTCTCAACCTTGCCGTCTTGACCGGGGAATTCGGAAACAAGCAGTTTCATCAAGGCTTTTTCAAGATGCTTGACTTCGTCTCCAAATACTTCATTTCTCGTCTCGATAAAAGAACGGTGGCTTGAACCTTCACGCATCAGTTTGAGGACTTCCTGAACGGGGAGACGTTTGATTCTTTCTATCTCACGCTTCCGGAATTCCTTTTCCTTGTCGGAAAAGGGAGGGACGGGATTTCCCTGGGCATCCCTCCGGTAGGGATTGGGCTCCTGCGCGTTTTTGTACTGTTTCAGGATGCGCGCGTAATAGGGAAGAAACAGGCGCCGGATGATCTGATTTTTAACGGGTTCCTTGATTTTGTTCGTCTTCCGGACCAGGCCGATATATTTTTCCATGAGGAGGCAGACTCTGGATTTGTGGTGAATATCAGCCCTATCATCGCCCATATCAACATCCGGCTCGATTTCCCGGTACGTTTTGTAGGTAAAAAGGGGAGCCGAGGCTACCAGATAACAATGCCATATTTTCTCTTTCAGCTCGGTATCAATGTTATCCTGTGTCGTCAAACTAAAGGTGAGCGTATGTTTCCTAGCCCCGTTATAGAAGGATTTGAGCCGCATGTCCTTCAGCAAACCGGAGAGTTCCCGAATGGTTGCGGACGGCTGTTTGTACTGGTCGATGCTCGCCGGGCTCTCCAGGGGAGAATCGGAATAGGCCTGATTGCCCTTCCCGATCATCAGGCAGACGGCACATGCGCATAAAGGAGGTAACAGGTTCATTGTTTTTTAATCCTCATTGCTGGTTCTTGTAAAGGTGATGCCGAATTTCTCAACAACCGTTTTTGTGGTATTTTGATCAATGGCTTCAATACGGTATTTTTGATTTGTCGTTCCTAAAAAAATGGAATCCTGTTGCTCGCTGCCTTTCCCTCCCTTTCCCCAATGAATATGGAAGTTGCATACAAACCAAAATTGTTGAGGATTATGTTTGGACCGGCGAATCGTTTCAAGAACTTCCTCAATATTGCGATTGTCCCCTACCATATCATAAAAATTATTTTTATCCTGAATGGGAGCGGCCATGTTGCAGGTTACATGCTCGACTGCCAGTTCCGGTTGAGGCCGCGGGGGAGTCCCGTTCTTTCCTTCCCACATGAGTCCTCCATCCCGCTCAATCACCTTGACTCCCTTAAAACTGACGTCAGTAGGAAAAAGCGTCACTTTAACAAATCCCCAGACACCGTGTTCCCCCTTGGATATTTTAAAATCGGCCGTATTGGCGGAAAAGCCATCTCCCAAATCCATGTGTCCCTCATATTTTTCCTTCGTTATCTTCTTGGGAATCCTGATATTGACGGTGATTTTAGCTTCTTTGTCTTCACCGGTTTTGGCTGTAATGGTGACGCGGGTATCTTTGGTTAAATCTTTTCTGGCGCTCAGGGCAATCTTTTGTTCACCTTTAAATGACTCATTATCTGTCGGTTGAAATCCGTCTCCCTTGATACTCCAAATAAGTTCCTTGATATCTCCCCTGGGCTTGCCGATCAGAAGAAAGGAGATATTCTCCCCAACTCCTATATTTTTTCTTTTTCTATCGTCTTCCTTGTCCTGTTCACTTCCTCCCTTGATATAATAATCCGCAGAGCACAACTCTGTCTGAGATTTAATCTGGAGGGGGCCGCAGGCTTCCTCTTCCGTCTCCTTCATGTCATCATCCGGGCCATCCGAGACCCACAAGGGAACAACTCCGGAAAAAACTGCCAGAAAGCAGAATAAAAACCGGAAGGAAGAAAAAGCCAGCTGGCCTATTCTGTCAGTCATTTTGTTATTTTTTATAATAATAAAAATAAAATCTGATACAAATAAAAATATGATTTAAAAAATCATACTTACCCCCTCCCCCCCTATTAGGAACAGTCTTTCAGAGAGCCTTTGAAAGAAGCGGAAATTAAAAAACCGCTCCCCAGTGGACGGTTCCCTTCAGCCAGAAAAAAAGGGAGTCCGCCAATCTTGCGGACTCCCTCCGTTTTCCGTGAAAGAATCTTTCTGTTTAGAACAGGGTCACGGCTATATTCACGCCGGCGGTGACGATAGCCACCATGCTCATGAGCTTGATCAGGATGTTCAGGGACGGGCCGGACGTATCCTTGAAGGGGTCGCCCACCGTATCGCCGATAACGGCTGCCTTATGGCTTTCCGAGCCTTTGCCGCCCACATGGCCCTGCTCAATATATTTTTTGGCATTGTCCCACGCTCCGCCGGAATTAGCCATGAATACGGCCAGCACAAAGCCGGAAGCCAGACCGCCGGCCAGCAGGCCGAACACGCCGGGAACGCCGAAAACGATACCCATGCAGATGGGGGTGATGACCGCCAGTACGGACGGCCAGATCATCTCATGCTGCGCTCCCGCCGTGGAAATTTCCACGCAGCGCACGTAATCCGGTTCTGCCTCTCCGGTCAGGATTCCCTTGATTTCCTTAAACTGGCGGCGCACTTCCTTAACCATTTTTTCTGCGGCGCGGCCGACGGCATTCATGGTCAGCCCGCAAAACATGAAGGACATCATGGCCCCCACGAAGAGCCCCATGAGCACCTTCGGGTTCATCAGGGTTACCTGGAAATAGCCCATGAAATCAGACAGGGAAGCAGTGGAGATTTTGGAAACCTCCACACTTACGGCATCATTAATTTTGTAAATGGTATTGCCCGTGGCCTCACTCCAGTGAAGGATGGAAATCTTCAATTCTTCAATATAGGAGGCCAGAAGCGCCAATGCCGTCAGAGCGGCGGAACCGATGGCAAATCCCTTGCCCGTGGCGGCGGTCGTGTTGCCCAGGGCATCCAGGGCATCCGTGCGGCGGCGCACTTCCGGGTCCAGCTTGCTCATCTCCGCATTACCCCCGGCGTTGTCGGAAATGGGGCCGTAAGCGTCCGTCGCCAATGTCAGGCCCAGCGTGGAAAGCATGCCGACGGCGGCAATGCCGATGCCATACAGCCCCTTGCTCATTTCCGCCCCGGTGAAATGCCAGTCCCCGGAAGCTAGGCCGTAAGCCAGCACAGTGCCCACGACGACAGTAATTACGGGAATGCAGGTGGAAATCATGCCGATGCCGATGCCGGAAATAATGACGGTGGCCGGCCCCGTCTTCGCGCTGTGGGCGATTTTACGGCAGGGATAGGAATCATGGGAGGTGTAATGCTCCGTGCTCTTGCCGATGACGATGCCCACCGCCAGGCCGGTGACGATGGCCCCCCAGATGCCGGCCCAGTTATCCAGGCCGATGAGCTGGAGCAGGAATGCGGAAGCAATGGCAATCAGGAAGGAACTCAAGTTGATGCCGCGGTTCAGGGCTGCCATCAGCTCCGTTTGGGAAGCGCCGCGCTTCACGCGCACCGCGTACACGCCCAACAGGGAAAGAATGGTGCCGAGGGCGGCGATCAGCATGGGCGTAAGGACGGCCTTGATCGCCATTTCAGGAACGGCCATGTAAGCTGCCGCACCCAAAGCGGCGGAAGCCAGAATGGAACCGCAGTAAGATTCGTAAAGGTCCGCCCCCATGCCGGCCACGTCCCCCACGTTATCGCCCACGTTATCCGCAATGGTGGCTGGGTTGCGGGGGTCGTCCTCCGGAATGCCGGCCTCCACCTTCCCCACCAGGTCGGCCCCTACATCCGCCGCCTTGGTGAAAATGCCGCCGCCCACACGGGCAAACAGCGCCTGGAGGGAAGCCCCCATGCCGAACGTCAGCATGGTGGTAGTAATGACGACCAGGCGCATGGAAAGCTCCATGTCCCCGTAAAACCAATCCAGAACCCAGTACCAGGCACCGATATCAAGCATGGCAAGGCCCACGACGGTCAGGCCTAGCACGGCGCCCGAGCGGAAAGCTATTTGCAGCCCGGCATCCAGGGAATGGCGGCAGGCATTCGCCACGCGGCCGGAAGCGTACGTAGCCGTCTTCATTCCGATGTAGCCGGCCAGACCGGAGAAAAAGCCGCCTGAAATGAAAGCGAAGGGAACCCAGGGGTTCTGAATGTGGAGGCAGTAGGCCAGAAAAGCGAAAACAACAGTAATGAGCACAAAGAAAATGGCGACAATCTTATACTGCTGCCGCAGGTAGGCCATGGCGCCGCTGCGGACATGCCGGGCGATCATTTTCATGACCTCGTTCCCCTCATCCTGCGCTTTCATGCGGTAAAAAAAGATGCCCGCAAAAATGAGGGCCAGCACGGAAGCCGATGGGATGAGCCAAAATAAATCCTGGATGGTTATCATTGTCAGTACACTTTAAATTAAAGTAGTAAAAACATAACACCAGCTCTACTTTACTCCAAGAAAAAACCTGTGTCCGGAACGGGAAATGCCCCTTCCAGCAGAAAGACCAGCACCACGGGAAAAACAGCGCCTATCTATCCGCATCTGCGTCAATCAGAGAGAGCTCCTCCGGCGTAAACGGCGCACTATCCAGTGCTTTCAGGCAATCCCTGATTTGCGAGGGGCGGCTGGCTCCAATCAGGGCCGTGGTCACTACGGGATCTTTCAGCACCCAGGCCAGAGCCATCTGGGCAAGGCTCTGGCCCCGGCTCCGGGCCAGGGCGGCCAGACGGCGAATTTTATCCCCATGCTGAAGAACCCGCTCCTTTGTTAAAAAGACGGAGGAACCCGCCGCGCGGGAATCTTCGGGAATGCCTTCCAGATAACGGTCCGTCAACATCCCCTGGGCCAGGGGAGAGAAAGCGGCGCACCCGGTACCCGTTTCCCGAACAGCCTGAAAAACGGATTTCTCCGGTTCCCGATTAAACATATTGTACCGGATCTGATGCACCAGGCACGGAACGCCGGCCTCCCCAAGCATGGAGCACATCTGCCTGGCCTGTTCCGCCGGGAACTTGGAAATACCGGCATACAGGGCCTTTCCGGAGCGAACCGCCGTAACAAGGGCTCCCGCCGTTTCTTCAAGGGGAGTTTCCGGATCATGCCGGTGCGCGTAGAAAATATCCACATAATCCAGCTTCATGCGGGAAAGGGACTGGTCCAGGCTGGCAAGCATGTGTTTGCGGGATCCCCAATCCCCATACGGGCCGGGCCACATCAGATGCCCCGCCTTGGTTGCAATAACAAGTTCATCACGGAAACGGGACAAATCCTGCATGAAAATACGGCCAAAGCATTCTTCCGCCGAACCGGGAGGAGGACCGTAATTATTCGCCAGGTCAAAATACGTGATACCGGCATCAAACGCGCCGTGAATAAGCCGACGGGCGTTCTCAAAATCATCCGCAGCGCCAAAATTATGCCAAAGCCCCAGGGAAACGGGAGGAAGCAGCAGCCCGCTGCGCCCGCAGCGGCGGTAGGCTGCGTGGCTGTAGCGGCCGGGATCTGGAAGATAATTCATCGGAAAGAAAAAAGAGGGGGGGAATTACCGTGGCTGAGACGGACGCCCATGCCGTACGCCGGAACGCCATGCTTCCGTACGGTATTTGGAAGCCAGCAGTTCCTCCACGCGGGCATTCATGCCGGGGAACAATTCCGCGTCCACGCACAGGGAATGCTTTTCCGCCAGGCGGGCGGCCAGCAATTCATCCCATCCGGAAGGGAGAAGACAATTCTGGATGCTCCCCTGGTGAAGAACGCCTCCGCGGACTCTTCTCTGGCCGCCGCCAGCCAGTTTTTCCCCGCCGGGAAGGACAAGATCACTCGTTACGGGGCTGGAAAAACAGGCCCGCCCCCCGTCCGGGGCATCCCCGTCCAGCATCACGCACTCCACCCCGCAATCCCTCAGGACGCGGGCCAGCGCCCCATGAATCCAACGGTACAAAACCGCGCTGGAAGGACGCTCTTTTTCTCCCTTGCGGTGCATGGCCAGAGTAAAGGGAATATCCTGCCGATGGTCTACAATCCCCCCCCCTGTCCAGCGGCGGACAAAATGAAGCTCCTCACCCGGAAAAATGGCACGCGCCGTGGCCTCCTCATCAAAATAACCGTAAGTCACGGTCGGTTCCGCCCAGCGGTACGCCCTCAGCACAGGCTTCCTGCCCCATCCCAGCAGAGCTTCGTCCACGGCCATGGCTTCCTCCCCGCTTCTGGCAACAGGATCGCGCCACAGCACTAATTCCGGCAGAGGGGATAAATTGCCGACGATATTTGTGAAACCCAACATATGGCAACTACAGAACAATTAATGGCAGGAACGCTCCAGGCAAAAAGCAACAGCGGACGTTCCGCCCTCCCGGGTTTCCCGGATACAGGCCTAACGGTTCATCGGCAATGCAATCCTCTGGGTGAAAGACCGGGTATAACGTTCGAAAAATTCTTCAGGAGAAGGAGCGGGACGCTTTTTCTGCCGGATCTGGTCCACAAGAGCCATGCCTTCATCCGTCACCACCGTCATGGAAATTGTCACGGCAGTAACGCGGCCGGATTTCAAATCATCAATATTCACGCTGCTGCCTATGATGTCCAGGCGATTGCCATACACATCCATCTGGGTGCAGGAGCCGAGACGGTTGGCGCCCGTAGTCATGACTGGAACCAGCACGGATGCTCTTTGCGAGGCATCCTTGTCCGATTTGTTGCTGCCGGAATTGCCGATCTTCTTCTGGTAATCCACTTCAAAAATCAGCGTCATTTCCACAATATTCTCCACCAGGAAGTTGGAAGGGACGGTTTCATCCTGCTGGTACCGTGCATAAGCGGACCATAGATCCTGCTGGCCCAGAAGGTTACGCACGGTATCCTCCGCGCTGATTAAGTTGCGGTACAGGGAATAAACGGGAAAACCGTCAGACTCCGCTGTAGCATCCTGGTCCAGAATCTGGTCACGGTAAAGAAGCTTGTACCCCACGCAATTCACATCACCGATGATGCGGTCATTCCGCATGTCCATGCTGGACTTGGCCGGATTGCGGTCCGTAGCCGTGGTAAAGAAAACCAATTGGGAGGCATTCGTGATTTTGGCGCCTTCCGGCCCCATGGTCATCAGGTTCACGCGGGCTTCATTCAGGGAGGAGGAGCGGCCCTTTTTCCTGGAAACCTTGGTCTTTCCCGCACGGGAAACCAAATCGCTGTCCCGCTGCACCAGCATCCACTCAAAGGGATTCCCGGAACGGAACTGCATGCTTTCAAAATCCTTGGTCATGGTATCCATGGCCGTGCGGGCAAGCGTCGTGGTCCGCACATCCTGCAGCACCCATCTCCAGATATCCACCCCGCGGGAAGTCAGGGCCACAATTACCAGAACCAGCACGGTAGTGATGGTCATGGCTGCCAGGAGCTCAATCAGGGTGAACGCGCCGGATTTGATTTTGGCAAATGTCTTCATGTTTTTTCAGAGGTCTTCAGATAATGCCCGCTAACGGCGGAAAGCGAGATTGCGCGTAAACACGGGAGTCTTTAAATTTTCCCACGTCAGATGTTGTAAACGCTCGGGGTCCGTATTCAACAGCTGGAAGAACTCCGCCTGGTACAGGACTTCCGCCCCCCACGGCAAATTCAGGCCGCCGCCTTTCTCCGGCGTATAAACATACAGGGAAGGTTCCTTAATCACCTTGCCGCGGTTGTAAGGATTATAAATCGTCCCGTACTTGGGAGCCAGCTTGTACCCGTAGGAGCTTGAATCCATGCGCTCCACTACCAGCTGGGTCATGCGCACGGCGAAGACGGGACCGACAAGGGCCTTGAAATCATCCCAACGCTCTTTGTTGTTCGCCAGGCAGACCCCTGTCACCACCGCAGTATTTTTGCCGGGAATGCTTCCGCCATCCTCCAGCCAGGGCTGGGGAGTTCCGTCTTTGCGGGCCCCCTTGGTCAAATCCGCCCTGTAATTGTAAACAAGAATGGTCGTAGCGGGCCTGGACGTGAACTGCATCCAGTAAAACGCCTTGTCAAAAGCGGAAACATATTTGGAGGAGGAAGACTTTCTGGCGTTGGACGCGGCACGCTCGGAATTGCGGAGTTCTCCAAGTTCCGCCGTCAGGGCGTGGACGATGCGGTCCGCTTCACGAATAGTCAGGGCGGACTGAACCGTCCTTCTGGCAGGAATAAACATGGCCATGAACACTACAATCAGCACGGCCACCACGCCGATCGCAAGCACCACTTCCGTCAGGGTGAACCCCTTGGCACGAGACTGTTTCATACACTTGGTCAACATAAAATGGGAAATCCGGTATTATATCACAGAAACTAATTGGGAATCACCTGCTCCGTCGTCCTCAGACGGCTGATATTGCCTTTGGGATAAATCACAATGCCGCCTGCCAGACCCGGTTTGCCGTCCACCATCGGGGTTGGCCTCTCCTCCTTGCCGTTTCCGGCGGAACCGGCAACCACCACCAGGCGGGTGGGGGCGTTCGGCTGGGACATGCGGCCTTCCTCGTCAAATTCAATGAAGTAAATATCCGTCATTCTGTTACCGGGAAGGTTGACGGTATCCTGCCCGTCACGACTGGCAAAACCGCGGGCCGTGGATTTCTCGCCTCTGGCTTTCTTCGAGCCTTCCAGAAGGGTGCTGTAGGCCGGACTGACGTAAAAACCGGCGGGGAGAGTCTGCAAACGGTTCACCAGATGCCACTTCCCGGTACGGGTATTTTTGGACATCACGCCCAAAGTGCGCATATTGCGGGATTCGTCATCGGGAGTGCTCACAATAATCAGGCGGCTCCACGTTCCTTTGCCCATGGCATCCAGCCGCGCCTCCTGCACCATGCCGTCCACCATTTCCACAGCGGCCTGAAGCCCCTGCCCCCTGCCCCCGCCCCTCAACATGCTGGCGGCCAAGGCCATCATGGCAACCATAATGGTAATGACAACAATCAATTCCACCAGGGTAAACCCTTTGCTCCCCGGCGAGGAACAGCGCGGAGCCATTCCGGAATGCTTGGAAAAATATCTCATACAGATGATGCAGGATTGAACAACGATTTTTGGCATGCTACCCGTTTCAGACGGACACGGCAATCATTTTTTGAGGAACTGTAATGCCTGATATGTTCCTGGCCAAATAAAACTCATTACCATCCGGTAATCCTCTCCCAGGCCATTCGTCCGTAAGAGAAAACTACCGGCTAATTTAATGAGTACACCTCAAAAAAAACAGGCTCAAACCGGCCTGAGACGAAATCCGGCCCATAAAAATAAGAATCTCAAAAACAAAGCTAAAAAGGTTCAGTTAATCTTTTCTCAATGCCTTATACAACTCCTGCGCCATAGCATCCTGAACCCGTTGATAGAACTCAGGATCGTTGAACAGTTTTGCAAAGGAATCGTTATTGTCGAGGAAGCATTGGGTCACAATGTCACGGAACTTATCCGGGAACAGGGACTGCACGAACATCTCGGTACTGTTGTCCTTGGCGTACTTGCGGAACTTCTTGACATCAGTGTCTTTCATGAACATCTCATAAATACCCTCGATAATAACACGGTCGGCATCAGTGAAATCACCGCTGAAACGCTCATTTACCTTGTCGATGATGCTCTGAAGAGTATCTTTCTTCTTGGCAGGCGTTTTCGGAGCCATACCACTGCTGGGAGTAAATACAGGCGGCTTTTCATCAAGCATGATAGCACCGCTGAAGGTCTCCGTGAGGGAGGCGTATTCCAGCTTAATCTTGTCGTCGATGTCCACGAACTCCGTGCCGGGTCTCGGTAGCAATTTCACAAGATGAAGCGTGTACTGATATTCGTTGAACAAGTCCTTATCATGGAGCCGTACAAGCTGTGTGATGTAAGCGTATGCCCTGTTGAACTTTCGGACATAATCACGCACCACAAACCTGTCGTCTTCCGGGAGGTCATTGTACCGTGCGACAACCGGCTTGAACATACTTGCCAATCTGCCAAGGGCATCCGCATCCTGACCTTTGCCCATCTGCTTTGTCATGAATGCGTTGAACGCCTCCACATCTTCAAAGTTGTATAGCATGGCATTACGAATTTTATTGCGGAGGTCATAGACCTTGTTCAAATCGGTGCTACCTTCAAGAGTGGTGACCTCGTAGTACGGCAGGAATGCGCCCTTGATGTCCTCTTCGGTATTCTCGAAGTCCAGAACGAAGGTGCTGCCCTTACCACGGGTGGTTCGGTTCAGACGAGAGAGTGTCTGCACAGCCGTCACATCACGCAGTTTCTTATCTACATACATGGTGTGGAGCAGAGGTTCGTCAAAACCCGTCTGATATTTGTTGGCAACCACTAAAATGTTGTACTGACTGCTGTGGAACGCCTTGCGGAACTTCTTGTCCGTGGTGATGTATTTACCGTTCTCGTCCACATTCATAGTGGCTTCGGTGAAAGGTTTCTCGTTCGGATAGTCTTCCAGGGTAACTTCGCCGGAGAATGCAATCATAACATCGGTGCCCGCGCACTGTTCTGCATGGTCAGCAATGTATTTCTTAATCGCAAGGTAATAGCGGACTGCGTTTGCTCGGCTGTCTGCTACGACCATAGCCTTGCCCTTGCCGCTGATCTGATAGCGGCAGTTCTCCAGAAAGTTGGCCATAATCATTTCGGTCTTTTGTGCGATGGTGTAGCCGTGCTGTTTGTAATACTTGAACAACGCGCGGGAAGCTGCACCCTCCACCAATTCCGGGTTATCCTCCGATACGCGAATCAACTTAAAAGCCTCACGGATGGTCGTGTAGTTGGACAGCACATCCAGAATATAGCCTTCTTCGATAGCCTGTCGCATGGAATATACATGGAAAGGTGCTTTGATTGGTTCGCCCTCCGGTGTCTGTCCTACAACTGTGCCGAAGGTCTCAAGAGTCTGCCCCTTCGGTGTTGCAGTGAATGCGAAGAAAGACTGGTTATCATGTCGGCCTTGACCGATGACGGCGTTTACATACTCATCTGTTAAATCCACTTCATCTTCTTCGATTCCGGCTTCTTCAGCATATTCTTTGATGGCAATGCCGATATCAATCAAGCTGCGGCGCAAGGCTCTGGCACTCAAACCACTTTGGCCTTGGTGTGCCTCATCGATAATAATGGCAAATTTACGACCACGGAATTTCTCCATGTCCTTCTGAGCAAACAGGAACTTCTGAATGGTGCAGATAATAATGCGTTTCTTATCGTTGATTGCTTCCGCAAGGGAGCGGGAGTTCTTTTTATCATCGATGGCTTCCACCAAACCGACCTGATGTTCAAATCCGTTGATGGTATCCTGCAACTGACTGTCCAGCACCACACGGTTGGTGACCACAATAACGGAGTCAAATAAGCCTGTGTTATCTGCACCATGAACAGATGCCAATCGGTAGGCAATCCACGCAATAGAGTTAGATTTGCCGGAGCCTGCGGAGTGCTGAATCAGATAATTGGTGCCGACACCATTTTGTCTGACATCCGCAAGAACCTTTTTCACTACATCGTACTGGTGGTAACGAGGGAAAATCATCTTTTCCTTAGTGACAGTCTTGCTGACGCCGTTTTTGACGACTTCTTCCTTTTCTTTTACGAAGGAAATAAAACGGTGGATCAGGTCGAGCAAGCTGTCACGCTGCAGCACTTCTTCCCACAGATAACTTGTGGCATATCCGTTAGGGTTGGCAGGATTGCCCGCACCGCCAGTATTGCCAGCACCATTGGTGCCTTGGTTAAACGGTAAAAAGCGAGTATTTCCGTCTGCCAACTGCGTAGTCATCCATGCTTCATAAAGGTCAACGGCAAAGTAGACCAGGAAACGGTGGTTCAAACGGAATGCAAACTCCTTAGAGCTGCGGTCGTTTTTAAACTGATTGATAGCACAGACATAGTCCTGCCCGGTGAGTTGGTTCTTCAGTTCCAAAGCTACAACAGGAATGCCATTCACAGACAGTACCATGTCGATGGTATTGCTGTTGGCGGTGGTGTAGCGGAACTGACGAGTGCAGCCGAGGATATTCGCCTCATAGCGCTCCATGTCAATGGGGTTCAGTTCGGACTCCGGCTTGAAGAAGCAGACCTTCAGCTTGCAGCCCATATCCTCAATGCCGTTGCGGAGGACATACAGCAGCCCCTGGTTGGAGATGGTGGTCTCCAGGCGGTGGTACAGCTTGTCCGCAGCCTTGTCACCGTAGTATTTGGTATACTTCGCCCATTCCCTGAGTTGGGTCTTGGCGATGAATTCGCAGAGAACATCCATATAGATGCACTTTGCCACATCGTGCTGACGGGTGTGCATCCAGTTGCCCTCGGCATCCTGCCCGTTGAATTGGGTGTAGCCACCTTCCGGGGAGATGAGGAAGGCTTCTATATCCCGTTCAAATCGTTTCTCACTTTTATCCATCAGGGCACCTCCTTCTTTCCTGTGACATACTCATAAATGAGGGATTTTTTGTATTCGTTCAGCTTGTCGATTTTCTTCTGCTTGATGGCGATAAGCTGGTCGATTTGGTTGCACTTTGATTTTAGATGTGCAATGATTGCAACCTGTTCATCGTAAGTCGGACACGGAATGTCAATGGATCTAAACTCAGTAGAATATGTTCTCCACCGCATCAGCATAATTCCTCTGCCATAACGATAGCATTCGCCATTAAAACGCTGTGTACGGAAAAGGTAATGATAGTATTCGCTCAATGTGCCATCCTTGGGACTGTAAATATCGTATGCAGGGCTTGTCACACCATTATAGTTTGACATACCAACGGCCCCCATCCAACAAAGAATGATATTAACAACAATATCGTTTTTATGGACAAATTTATACCCCTCGGCTGTCACTGCACGGTTTCCCGTGGTTTCAACAATATCTGAATGTTGAACTACCCCTAAATCTGTATACAGAGAAATCAGATTGACTTTTGACAGGTCCGCCTCATCGTTTCTCTCGTTACGCAAATCAAAAAGATTTTTGATGCGTGTAACACCCCAATGCTTTGGAATTTCCCCAATCCACTCAACCCCACTATCTTTCATCGGCACGGACGGGTCAAGCCCCTTGGTGACAATCTCGGTAATCAGGCTTTGCTTGTAGGCTTTTAGCTTTTCAATCTGTGCCTGGACATTGGCAATGAGGGCGTCAACCTTTGCGGTCTTTTCATCCAGTACTGCCACAATGCTTTCTTGCTCATCAGTAGGAGGCAGAGTCAGCATAATTTTCTTGCAGCCTGCGTAGTTCAAACCCTGTCGCACGCCCGCACCCATTCCATAGAACCCTTTTCGCACATCATAGCTATGGATGAGGTAGTAGTAAAACTTGCTGTTGATAGCCTCGCTTCTTTTTCGGAGGGTAACATATGCAGAGGTAACAATTCCTCTTTCGTGGCTCAAACCCACACGCAGACTTCGTTGATCATTCTGCAAGTCGGTTAATCTCAAAACGATGTCGCCATCGTCAATGACATTGTAGCCTTCAAAACTTTCAGGTAAAAGACCGTCCGATGTATTGATGTCCTTACGGATAATATTTCCGTAACTGAGGGAAAGCAGGTTTTCGGACTGCAGCCCTGCATTTTTATGTTTGTGTTCGGAGAAGAGTGAGCCAAGCTGAACCAAATCCCAAGTTGTAGGGATTTCAGCAAGCCATTCAACTCCGCTTTCTCTCATTTCACGCATGGCCAAACAACTCCTTCATCAGAATTGTTTCCTCTGCCTCCAAAGTCTTGATATCCTCAAAGATGGCAGCAGAAGACTGCGGCGCTACAAACTTGTAGAACAGTCGAGTGAAAGGCACTTCGTAGCCGATTTTGTCCTTTGCCGGGTCGATATAAGCAAGAGGATTATACGGCAGAACATTCTTCTTCATGTACTCGTCAATATCATCCTGGAGCGGGATGATTTCCGTGTCGGAAGCGCCCTTCACAGGCTGATACTTGCCTTTCTTCAGAACGGGCTTGCCGTCCTTGTCAGCCTGGGCGGTTTCAACGGTCACCTTGGTAAAACCAAAGTAGCTGTTGTCAAAGACCTTGGATTCAACCACAAGGCCGTTTTCTTCGTAGGTTTCGTTACTGAACTCCTCATAAGCACGGAGGATAAGGTCGATGCAGGCATCGTCCAGGTCAACACGCTTAGAGCCGATATTCTTGCGGCGCTTCACAAAGCATCTGCTTGCGTCAATGAGCTGAATCTTGCCGCCACGGTGCAGGTCTTTGCCCCTGGTCAGCACCCAGATATAGGTGGAGATGCCCGTGTTGTAGAAGAGGTCGGAGGGAAGCTGAATGATGGCTTCCACCAAATCACCCTCGATCACATAGCGGCGGATGGCAGAGGCGCCACTTCCCGCATCGCCCGTAAACAGGGATGAGCCATTCTGAATGATTGCCATTCTGCCGGAACCTTCCTTCAGCTTCTTCACGCCATTCAGCATAAACAGCATCTGTCCATCGGAGATGGCGGGCAGACCTGGACCGAAACGGCCGTCAAAGCCACGCTTGGCTTCCGCCTCGACCTGAACCTTTTCACGCTTCCAGTCGATGCCGAAAGGCGGATTGGAAATAATGTAGTCAAATTCATAACCGCTGAAAGCATCATCGGAGAGGGTGTCGCCGTACTTCATGCCGGATGCGTTGCCTCCCTTGATGAGCATATCAGCCTTGGCGATAGCGTAGGTTTCCGGGTTAAACTCCTGTCCGAAACAGGTAAGGCTTGCGTCCTCGCTGATGTCCTGCAAACGCTCGGTCAGACAGCCGAGCATCTGGGAAGTGCCCATGGCCATATCATAAGCGGTCTTGGTACAGCCCTCCGCCATGATTTCGGCCTTTTCGGGAGCCACCAGAAGTTCGGTCATCAGATAGATGATGTCACGACTGGTAAAGTGGGCTCCGGCTTGCTCGTCATAGGACTCAGAGAACTTACGGATGAGTTCTTCAAAAATATAACCCATGTCAGTAGAGGTGATTTTCTCCGGGGACATATCAGCCTTGGCAGAGTTGAACTCCTGGAGAGTCACGAACAGAACGCCGCCCTTGACCATCAGCTTAACAGTATTGGCGAAGTCGAAGTTATCAATGATGTCCTTGATATTGGAGGAGAAGCCCTGCAGATAGGCTTCAAAATTGCTCTCCACGTTGTCGGGGTCAGCAATCAGCTTGGCAAAATCGAAGTTGCTTGTATTGTAAAAATCGTACTTGGAAACACGGCACAGGATGCCGTCGCGGGCGGCGCCTTCAACGTGCTGGACATCCAGTTTCTTTGCCATTTCCACAACAGCCGCCTTGGTGGGCTTCAGAGCATCATCAAAACGTTTCAGCACGGTCATGGGAAGGATGACCTTGCCGTACTCATGGGGCTTGAAGAGACCCACCAGGTGGGTGGCAATTTCCCATATCAGATTAGCTTTCGCCTGTATATTTGCATTTGTCTGCTTGTGCAGTTCATTCATAGACATAGCAGTTTCCTCCGTTTACTTGATTTCCTACACCATATCATAGTATTGTTTTTGGTTCATCGCATCAAGCGCATGTTTACATCACAAAAATATCAATTCGATCAAATAAAAGAACCTAATAAATATTTATTACGCATTCCATTTATAATAAATCATTTTTATCTACCTTAATTCCACCCACACGCCGCGGTGGTCGCTGGCCTGGAGCGAGGGGGGAGAGTCAAGGATGCCCATGGGAGGCTTGCGGCCGAGGCGCTTTTTCAGAGTATTGTTCAGGAAAAGATGGTCGAAGGAATGGTAGGTGTCACCGTCTTCGTAGTAAATGGTCCAGGTCTCACCACGAGAATCCCTGGGCTTCAAACGGTTCAGGCGGTATTCCGTTTTGGCCGGCCCCTGGATGACCTGCACGGCACTGTCTGACGGGCCGTCATTAAAATCTCCGTACAAAAGCAGAGGCATACCGTCCTGAGAGGCAAGAGCTTCATTCAGGTAGTCCCGCAGGGCGTAGGCTTCCCTTCTCCGTGTGTCCTCTGCGGAACCGTCACGGCTGAGGCGTGATTTCAGGTGAATGCCCACCAGGCGGAACAGCCGTCCGTCCGGCATGCTGACCGTGGCGTCCAAAATGCCCCGCAGCATTGTCTTTTTCCGTTTCGCCTCTCCGGATACAGGCATGTCCGTTACGGAACGGTCATCCGCGATGCGGTATTTGGAAAGAAGGGCCAAACCACGGTCCTCCCCGTCCCGCATGACAAGAACTTTGTACGGCAAATGAACTCCTTTTCTTTTCAGCCGCATTTGCAAGTCACGAACGGCAGCCTCCCCGCCCATTTCACACAGCCCCACGATTTCCGCCCCCGATTGGCGAACCAGCTCCGCCACGGCTTCACGGGCTTCCACAGGCTTGTATTTTACCTGAAAATTGCTTCTCCTCGGGTCTTCCGGCACAAAGTAGTTGCCGGCGTTCATGGTCAGCAAACGAACGGGCTCCCCCTTGTCGGGGATTTCCACCTTCTCCCGAACCGTCTGCCGCTCTTCCCTCTGGCGGGCGGGAACCGCCTGCGGTTCATTATCCAGCGGCGCCCACTCCGTCAAACCGTACCCCACCACCGCGCACAACGCAATCAGGGCCGCAATGACGGAGGTTCCCCTGCGTTTTGACGTTTTCCTGATCATGTCCGTTTCCCTGAAAGATTTTCTCCACGACGGACGTAGTGAATGAACAGGCCGGACCGTGCAGAATTTTCCGGCCTATTACTCGGCTTTCGCTTCACTTCCATCCGTAGTTCATGATAAACCATGAATGTGCCCCCATTGCAACCCCATAACGAGTCCCAGCCTGACGAGCAGACACTTTCCCAATACGCGGAACATACCAGGAAAAGCCTGATCGCGCGTTTGGAAAACTGGGAAGACCAGCGTACCTGGGATGAATTTTACCGGACATATTGGCGGCTTATTTATTCCGTCGCCCTCAAGGCCGGATTAAGGGAAGACGAGGCCTGGGACGTGGTACAGGAAACCATTCTTTCCATCGCCAAGCAGAGCAGGAAAAATATTTACAAACCGGAACAGGGTTCCTTCAAACTCTGGCTATGGAACATGACCCGCTGGCGCATCAATGACCAGTTCCGCAAGCGGAAAAAGGACACGGCCATGCTGATGAACCCTGATGCCACGGATACCCTGGAACACCCCATCGACAAAATCCCGGATGAAGGGAAGAATAATTTTGACCAGGTATGGGAACGGGAATGGCAGAATAACCTTCTTCAGGCGGCTCTGGAACGCGTCAAAGCAAAAGTGTCGCCCAAGCAGTTCCAGATTTTTGACTATTATGTCCTGCGGGAGTGGGACGCGGCCAAGGTCCGCCGGCAGCTCGGCGTCACGATTGCCCAGGTCTATCTGGCAAAGCACCGCGTAGGAAGCGCTTTGAAGAAAGAACTGCAATTTCTTCAATCCCAGGAAAAGGAAAAAGAAAAATAGGAGTCCATCTTAAAAACCAGCCGGTGTCCTTCATACGCGTTCCCCCGGCCAGGCCTCCTTTCAGAAAGGATTCCTTTATTTTGCCTCTTGCCAAGACAGCGGTTTTGTCGTTAGATTAAGGGCAACTGCAATGCCGCCCTCACGCAACAGACATTCCGCCCAGAGAGTTTTTACCTGGGACAAAATCAAAATGGCCCTGGCGGCGGCGGAAGAAGGATTTTATATCTGGAATATTAAAACGGGCGTCATTCATTACACGGACCGCTGCCTGACCATGATGGGGGCCAGCCGCAAGGAGAAAGCCCCCAATATCTTCACCCAGCCGGAGCTTACCATACACGAGGAAGACCAGGCTTTTTTTTCCCAGGAAGTGCGCCGTTATCTGGACGGCCACACCCATGTGCCCATGCGCATTGAAATCCGGATGAAGAAGCTGAACTCCAAAAGCTGGAGCTGGGTCCGCGTCAACGGCCTCGCCCGCAGGGACAAGCAGCGCCGGCCCGTTATGCTGGTGGGCGTATGGGTCAATATTACCCGGCGGAAAACGGCGGAACTGCGTGCTGCGGAGGACAGGGACCTGTTTCATACCCTGATTGAACACATTCCCGACAGTATCTATTTCAAGAACCGGGAATCACGTTTCGTTCTGGCGAATACCGCCACAGCCAATAAGCTGGGCGTGCCGACGCCGGCAGACCTGACCGGACGCACGGACGATTACTTTTTTGACCAAACAATGTCCGATATTTCCCGCAAGGAGGAAATGGACATCATGGTTACCGGACGCCCCATCCGCGCCCGCCTTCATCATGAAACATGGCTCCACAAGGATGATTCCTGGAGCCAGATCAGCAAGTTCCCGTGGTACGGACGCAACGGAGAGCTAAAGGGAATTGTAGGTATTTCCAGTGATGTCACCAAACTGGTGAAGACTGAAATCAAGGCCACGGAAACGGCCCGCATCCTGGAGGAACGCAACAGAACTCTGGAAAAGGAAATAGATTTGGCCAGGGAAATCCAGTTCGCCCTGCTTCCCTACGAAATTCCCTCCCGCTCCCATACGGAACACGGCCTGACCCGCCATGCGGATTTTCACCATATTTTCACTCCTTCGGAGGGGGTTGCAGGAGACTGGTTCGATGCTTTTCCCGTAGGCAGTTCCGGCGTCGGCGCCATCGTCTGCGACGTGATGGGCCACGGCATCCGCGCCGCCCTGATCGCCTCCATGCTCCGCGGCCTGATGGAACAGTTGTCCCACCTGGCGGATAACCCGGCGGCTTTCCTTACTTCCCTCAACCACCAGCTCGCCAAAATCCTGCAACGGGCGAATACCACCATGTTTGCCTCTGCCGTTTATATTTACCTGGATCTGGAAACCGGGGTCATGACGGCTTCTACAGCCGGGCATCCGCATCCCATCATTCTGGGACCGGACGGAGTCGCCCGCAAAATGCCGCTGCCCAAAGGAATCGCCCTGGGGCTGCTGGATGACGCTACGTACCATAATGCCCAGTTTTCGCTCCTGGCGGGGTCCCGCATCCTGATGTACACGGACGGCCTGACGGAAGCAGCCAACCAGGACGGGGAAGAAATGGGCGTGGAAAGGCTGATTGACTATTTTAATAATTCCTCCCCCCACAGCACCAAGGATTTCGTCCATCAGGCCCTTACCTGCGTAGCCAAATTTACCGGCTGCACCAATCAGGCCGACGATATCTGCATGCTGGGCATCAGCTATTCCGAACACGAGGCAGAAACGGACAGCTAACAGCCGGTTCCTGCTCCTGACGTTTCCAAAACCTGCTTCCTCTTCCCTGGCCGGCTGCATCCCGGAATTTCCGCGGGGGAAAAACCCTCCACGCACCCCTTTTCCCCGCAGAATGCGGACCGTCAGTCTTCCCCTGCCGCAAATGGAAGGGGAGGCGCTATGTCGTCTCCGGACAATCATCCGGAGAAAATTTGAAATGACGCCAAAATGGAACGCCCAGCATCCAAATGGAAAACAAGGCTTCCAGCCCCCCCGCCACGACAATCGTCATCTGGACACCCCAGGCATCCACCACAGCTCCCCACCCCATGGCCGCCAGCGGCTGCACACCGATGGTGACAATGCTGAACAGCCCCAGAATGGCCGACTTGCGTTCCGGGGGCGACAGAAGCTGCACGGCGGATGAAGAAGTAACAAAGAGGGAAGAAGTGGCCAAACCGGCAAAAAAGAAACAGAGGGCCTGCACTTCCACCACCGGGATGACGCCTGCCACGCACAGTGCGCATCCCATCCACAGGGTGCCTGAGGAAAGCTTGGCTCCCACCCTGTCACTTTTGCGTGCAAACGGCAGGACAAAGAGGATGCTCACCATGGCTCCGGCTCCGACCGCACCCAGAATGAGGCCGGTATTCCTGGGATTTCCGTGCATCAATGCCGGAACAATCTGATAGAGAGATTGCCCGCAGATATTCTGAATCAGAGCGCTGATCATGATGAAAAGCAGGCTGCGCGTGGCAAGCACCGCCTTGAGGCCGGACGCTTTCCTTCCTGCGCCGCGCTGTTTTCTGGGAGCGGAGGTATCCGCAACGCGTCCCTTTAAGGCAACCAGGCAGCCAACCAGCGGCAGGCTTGCCGCCACATTACCGCCAAAGGCGGTTCCGGCGCCCCATTCCGCAATAATGTAGCCGGCAAGCGCCGGCCCTATAGCCCGGCACGTATTAAATACCAGAGAATACATGCCCACGGCCTCCTGTAATTGCCGGCGCGGTATCAGGTCTCCCACAAAAGCCTGCTGTGTGGGAAAACCCACCGTCTGATTGACGCCCATCACCAGTCCGGCAGCGTATAAGTGCCACAGCTGGAGCATATCCAGCACAGTCAGCAGAAACAGGGCTACAGCCACCAGCCACTGGACGCACTGCACGGCTATGAGGAGTTTCCTCCGGTCAAAACGGTCCCCCAGCCCGGCAAGCAGCATGCCGCCCAGAAAGAAAGGAAGAGCGTTCAAGGCAGCCAACACCCCCACTGCCGTGGCGGAGCCTCCGGAAATATCGTACACAAGAATACCCATGGCCGTCACCTGCAACCACATTCCAATCAGGGCCGAAGCCTGCCCTGACCAGAATATTTGCAGGTTCCGCACCTGAAGGGGCTTGAAAAAGCCCAGCCAGTCATTCAGCCATTTCACAGCTCCGCCATCCTAGCCCCAGCCGGCGGAACCGTCCAGAAGCGAGTGCGGCAACGCCTCCTCCCCACCTGTTCCGGAACCTTCTTATTCCTCTGCGGTATAACAGGCCGGATAATCCTTGGAAGGAAGCCAGGCGGGAAGGTCTTTCATTCTGCCCGCAGCGCGTTCGGAAACCGGCGTACGCCAAATCTTAAAGAAAGGCCCCATGTTCTTTCCCGTGACCTTGGAAAAAGCGTTCATGACCCATTCCCATTTCTTTTCATCACTCAGTTCGCCGTTGTCATAAGGCTTGTCATGGAATTGAAGAGCCACCTGGCGGAAGGCGTCAAACCCCAGATAGTACATCAGCTCCACCCAGAAGAAGAGCTGCACCTTGTTGGGAGCCTCATTGTAAGTCTGGGTGCCTGAAAAATATTTTTTCATTTCCGCGCTCATGCCGTACGGCCCCATGCCGCCGCCCCAGCAGGATTCAAAGTCTTTTCCAGTCCCCATCACTTCACACACCATGGAGAATATGTTGACGGATACCTCCGTCTGGCCTTCCATCGTAAAAGGAGGGGATTGGTGGTTATGCCCCAGTTCATGCCACAAACCCCAGCTTCCGGAATGGATGATGGAACCGGTGGCAATGGAATTCGTCCAGTCCTTCGTGGCCATGGCGGGATAACCGGAATGCCCAGCCCCGGCGGATATCTGCCTGTCCACGACAAAGCGCATCGGATGATGCAGGCGGTCCGGCTTGGTATCCCATCCCATAATCCAGTCCTGAAGAGCCATATTTTTTTGCAGAAATTCCGCCGTCTTCTGAACATCCGGACATTGTTTCAGCTGTTCCACGGGCATCGTGACAATAAGCCGGGGCATGCGGATTTCCCCCCACGGGGCCTTGGTATTTTCCAATTGTTCGGCCCATTGTTCCGGAGTGGTCTTCCCCATTACGAACAGAGGTGAAGGCACGGCTCCGGAAATCTGAACCTTGAAGACCTTTCCCCGTCTGGGACGCTGGCCTACATTCACATAAACAAGGCCGCCCATCGGATTCACCATTTTCACGCGCCCACGGCCAGCCGAAACCTGCATGGTTATTTCCGGCACTCTTTTCCATTCATCCAGCTTATGAAGGCTGTCCGTATGGCATCCTATGCGGACGCTGATCGAACCGTCTTTGGGAGCGCCGGACAGGGAACACGAAATTTCCGCCCCGGGCGGCGCATACAGTCCCGTACTATGCCAGCCTCCAATATTGGAATCTATCTCCACCGTCCGCCTGACCGTCTGGGCCCCATTCTCCGGAACGCCGGGAAAATCCTGCGCCGCCGGGCACGCCTTCAGCGAGGCGAGTTTGGCATCCTTCCATTCCCGGCATTTTTCCAGAAGCGCCTGCATGCGTCCGGCGTCTTTCCCTTTTTTCCACGGAGAGGAACCCGTGGGGAATTCCTCCATACCCTCCATTTTTTCCGCCTTGTCCCAGGACCATGTTTCCAGCGGCTTATCTTTTTCCGTCTGGATATCATCCCTGCAAGGAATAGAATAAACGGAAAGCTCCGGCATCCGGTTTTTCACGGGTTGGGGAAAACGCCCTTCCGGTTCAGGCTCTTCCTCCACAGGAATATCTTCCTCCTGCCTGCGGGCCTCTTCCTCACGTTCGCGCCGTTCCAGCTCCTCCCTTCTCCTTTTTTCCCGTTCTTCGCGTTCGGCCTGCTCCTGAAGCTTACGGGCCGCTTCCGCCGCCTGCCGCGCCTTCTCTTCCTGCGCTTCCTCATAAGCCTTCCGGGCCGCCAGCCGTTCCTTTTCCTTCTTCTCCCTGATTTCCCGTTCCCGTTTTATTCGCTGTTTCTCCGCAGCTTCCCTGGCCTTCTTCTCCTTCAATTTACGTTCAGCGGTCAATTCCTGGGCCGCTTTTCTTTTTGCCAGGTTATCCTGGTAAAGATAATATCCGGCTCCGGCACCGCAAACCAGCAGCAACACTAAAAACCAGCCCACGGCGGAACCTCTGGAAACGCTACGGGAAAAAGAAGGAATGTTCATGTAATCGGGATTGGGAAAGAATCTTTCCCATTTCTGCATTGCAGGCATTCCTTGTCAATACGATTCTTCCCCTGCCGGGAGCGACTTGATGAGAGAAACATGTTGAAAGCCGATCTCCCGTCAGCATCCGAAAGCTCCGTTTTCAAATATCCTCCTTCAAAACCTCCGCCTTCATCCCGAAATAAGGGAACACTCCATGCGCCAGGCCGTCCAGAACGCCCCGGGTGCGCGGTTCCGGGCTAATGTATCCATGGCCGCGGGCAACCATGTCTTTCACTTCCTGCGCCGCATTGGAAGGGCAGCACCGGAATGCCTCCGGCAAGTGCCGCATGGCGTCCAGATCATTGTGCCCGTCGCCGAAAATGGCGACATGGGAAGACGGAATGCCGAACCGGGAGGCAACAAAGGAAAGGGATGTTCCCTTATTGTAATCACGGTGGCTGAAACGCAGGTAGGGACCTGCCCTTTGCGTGACAATTTCCTCATACGGACCAACCGTATCCTGAATGACGCAGGAAACTTCATCCAAGCCGCAGGCATCATCCACCACCAGGGAAAAAGCGTCATTGTCCTGCCTGCGGAGTCCCAGCCCGGAAAACCGGCTTTCCAGCTGGCCCATCAATGATTCCAGCATGCCGCCGTAACGGGTGAACAAGCTGTCATGGGCAACAGCGCAGTCATCGTTCCACGCGGCACCGGGCATCAGCCTGCCCTCCGCATCCGCCAGATGAACATTCCGTTCCATCGTCACCGTAAAATCCGGGGCAAACGCTTCCGCATCATCCCGGAACATATCCGCCAGACCTTCCCTCAGGTAAACAGGGTCGCGCCCCGTATTAACGCCCCAGAGAACACCATACTGCGACCGGAGCATGCGCATGGTTCTGAAAAAAATGCTCCTTTCTTCCGCAGGGCCTCCAAGAGTGAACAGAGTATCGTCAAAATCAAAGGAGAAAAGATACCGGAGCCGTTCGGGTTTCGGCAGCGCCCGGACCGGAAGGAAACACATCAATTCCATCTCAATCCGGCACCTCCCTTCACTACGGCGCGGCTTCCCGCACACACGACGGGTTCAGCCAGCGGGATGTCATCCTCTACCGGCTCTGCCGAAGGGATGCGTTCCTCCACAGGCTCTGCCGAAGGAATCGTTTCCGGAATGGGTTCCGCCTCAGGAATTACTTCCTGACGCGGCGCAGGATTTTCCCGGCGTTCCGGGGAGGCAGAAGATGAATGCCCTGCGGGGGGCGCTTTCCTTTCTGCCGCGGAGGAGGGAATTCCGGCGCGGGCGCCCACTCCGGCACGCACCTGGCGGGCGACAGGGGTGTTCATATCCACCGCATACGTAAGGGGCAGGCTCCCAGCGGGTATTTCCTCTCCCGGCTTGCGCATGTGGATTTCCACCCTCCGGTTGGCGGCCTGGGCATCCCGGTCCCCCCTGATGGAAACGACGGGACGGGAAGCGCCGCAAGCGCGTATGTACAACCTGCATTCCCCATTCGGGCGCGTCAGAGCTATGCCGTTATCCTTCAGCCACTGGCGGACGGCATTAGCACGCATCAGGGAAAGCACGGCATTATATTCCTCGGAACCAAAGCTGTCCGTATGACCTTCCACAATGAAAATCGTATCCGGATTTTTCATCATCAGCCCCGCAAGCTGAAGCATGCTCAGCCTGGCGGAATTTTTCATCACCGCCTTGTTGTATTCAAAAAGAAGATCCGCTCCCAGCCTGCTGTACCCGCTGTCCTTACCCAAGGAGGACTGGGCCATGAGCTGGGAAAGAGATTTGCTCCCATCCGGCAAATGGGAATCATCCTGACCGCCCGCCCCTTTGAGCTTATTGTTATACCATTCATCCGGATTCACCATATCCGGTTCAGCCGTCTTGATTGTAACCGGACTGGCGGAAGATTTCAGCATCTCAGGCGGAGAGGGTTCAGGCAACCCCTTCGCGACGGCATTCATGTCCACCTGCGGCATTTTCGGGGAAAGGGATTCCGGGGGGGAAGGACTTACCGGATCTGCGGAAAAGCTGGTTTCCCCCGGAGCAATCACTACCTGCTCCGGAAGCATATCCTCTAAATCCGGCAATTCCGGGGGAATCTCTTCAAGTTGCTCAATATCCGGTTTTTCAACGGCTTCCGCTACATCCGGAGCAGGACGGTCGTCCGCCTTCAGAACTATTTTTTCAGGCAGAGGCTTTCTGTCCTCCTGGACGGCGGAGGCTTTGTGCACATGAATGCCCAGATCAAACCAGCTCAGAACGATAAACCCCAGGTAATGCACCAGCACGGCGGCAAGGAGAGCCCCTGCCGCCACAGCTGCCAGATGGCGAGGCGCGGGCAGAATAAAACGGCTGCGCCTGCGGCGGTTTTCGCGGAGTTCTCGGTTGTTGTCCTGATTCGCACTCACGGGATCATCAGCAAAAGGAAAGGAACAATTCATGAACCGGAAGGAGCGGTACCCGTAACGGGCGCACTGTAAGACTCATGAGGCAACACCCTGGGCATGGGCATACGCGTATTCTCATGAATCCATTCCGCAATGCCAGCCTGCAGCTCGTCATCCCCCGCATAGACGTTGACCTTATAAATTTTTTCAAATTTTTCCCCCTTCTTTCCTTCAATGGAATGCAGGAAAGTCCGTTCCCGGGTGCCATACGGTTCCCCTTCCCGGATGGATTCATAAAGCTGTTTTTTCTCATTTTTCAGGGAATCGTAAATACTCAGGCAATCTTCCAGCGTGGAGAAAAAATATTGGTTCGTACAAACCACCATGACCGGATAATCCAATTTCAGGGCATCATCCACGGGAGCCACGTCAAACGTACTGAACCCCGCACGCCAATCCACCCCGGCATCCAGCAGCCAATAAGCAGCATAGCACAGAGGCTTGCCCCAATCCTGCTCCATCTCCCGGACAGCCACGGTTTTCAGGGAAGGAAAGCAGTCCATGCTGACCATGCAACGGATGCGGGGATCTTCAGACGCGGCTTTCAACAGCACGGCCGCACCAAATCCCTGCCCCACGGCAGCCACGGGAGGCAATCCGCCCTGCTTCCGGGATACGGCGTCCAAAAGCGCCGTTACATCCGCATATTCCCTTAATCCGTACGTGCAGAATTGACGGGTATTGTTCTTCCCGCGCGGATTCCATATCAGGCTCGTGTAACCGGCTCCTGCCAGCCCTTCCGCCAGAGGGAGGGAACTTTCCACTCCCTCATTCCAAGAGGCGGCTATCACAACCAGCTCCGGTTTTGCCTCCAAATGCGGCATTTTCCCGCGCAATTTCAGAGTATCCCGCACGCGGCTCTGGCGCGGAGACAAAGCCTCCGGACGCCCCGGGCTCACCAGATAACCTTCAATAGCCGTGCCATCGGATGAAACGGCTTCCACGGGTTCCATCACCAGGGAACCCGCAACGGGAGAAGAGGCGGGTTCCTCCCCTCCCACGGGAATGAGCAGGGGAGTGGAGACGTACCAAGCAAACCACGCCAGAACACCCGCAGCAGCCAGAAAAAACAGAAGAAACAATTGAACAAGACGTTTGAACATGGAAAGGCTGTTGCCGGGAAACAGTTGTCAGGAAGATTTTATCTCATCCAGTTTACGTTGACAACAGCCAACTTCTATCAGGCGGAACATCTCCCGCAGCCACTTCCTCCCTTTAAGGAGCGGAACCGCACTGAGGTTCACGAAGCAAGCACATACATGCGGTTCAGGCAGCCTTTTATCCCTGTCCGGCGGCCAAATAACGCTTTATTTCCCGCTCCCGATCTGGCATTCTTGCCCCACCCTCTTTTTTCATGGCAATCCAGGCCCGACATTTCCGCCAATGGTCCGCATTTCTCCTCCTGCTTGCGCTGGGAGGAGCGGCAGCCTGGTTTCTGATGCCCCGGGAATGGTCCCAGATGCAATGGGAAATTCCCGGTACGCCGTCCGAATATCCCCTTTCCCAGCTCCTGCGGCCCTGGCTCATCCTTCTGGGCTGCTTTCTCCCCGCGCTGGGAATGTTCCTGTACAACCGTTCGAGCATCCTGGACAAGTATGTGGCGCGCACCTGGTTCACGGCCTTCATCATGTGTACGGCCATCCTGACGCTGATTTACATTATCGGAGATTTTGCGGACAATGTGGGAGACCTGATGAACCTGGACGCACCCCTCATGGGCACGTTCCGCTTTTACCTGAGCCAGCTGCCCATGATCCTGAACCTGATTCTGCCTTATACCCTTCTCCTGGGAACACTCTGGGCGCTTACCAAACTTTCCTCATCCTCAGAAATCACCGGCATGCTGCAGTCCGGACGGTCCCTGCTCCGAATCAACACCCCCATCATCATCGGCGCCGTCTTTGCCTCCATCTACTTCGGCATCTTCGGGTTCCACTGGGCACCCAACTCCGCCCTGTACAGGAAACTGATGTTCTCCTCCCTGAGCCAGAACAAAAATAACCATGCTTCCCAGAGCACCATCTACAAAAATGATGCGGAATCCCGCATCTGGTATCTGGGCAATCCTCCCGGAATTGATTCCCCCGGCAATCCTTTCCGGCAGGTGCGGGTGGAACAGTTCAGCGCCCCCGGAAAGATGAAATACGAGCTGTTTGCCGATGAAGCCACCTGGGATCCGGCCTCCAGGACATGGACCTTCCGGCAGGCCATCAAAAGAAATTATTCCCAGGAGGAACCCCGCCAGCTCCATGATGTTCCCGTTTTTGCCGGACAGGAATACCAAACGCTGAAAGAGCATTATCCCGAAACACCCTGGCAACTGATTTCACCCAACGTCCGCGTGGATACACAGGGAACCCCGGCCCTCCAGGAACTCATCAAGTCCGGCACGACAAACGCCAGGTACCTCAGAAGCCTGCAGACGGAATGGCACGTCAGGATCGCCCGCATATTTTCCTGCATTATCCTGACATTTATTGCCATCCCCTCCGCCATCACGTTCCAGAGGCGCTCCGCCATGTCCGGCATCGGCATTGCGTTGTTCCTGGCGGCAGCCATGCTGTTCCTGTATGAGTTTTTCCCCACCCTGGCCTCCGCAGGCTACCTCCCCACCTGGCTGGGAGCATGGATGCCCAACATTATCTACACCATCATCGCCATCCGCCTTTTTCAAACCAAGCTGGCTCACAGAAGCTTCTCGGAATTATTGAGAGGCTTGAAAAAGACTCCCGTCCATGACCATTCCTGATCACTTTGCCGATTCCCGGGAAGCCGTTCTGAAAGCCCGTGAACTGCTCCGGCGGGCACACGCCGTCATTTTTGATTTTGACGGATTGCTGGTGGATACGGAATATGCCATTTATTCCTCCTGGGAACGGGTTTTCGCGTCCTGCGGCCACCCTCTTCCCCTGGATTTGTTCAACCAATGCCTGGGCAGCGGCTACACCCACTGGAATCCCGGAGAACATCTGGAGAAATTGACGGGGCGCACTTTCGACTGGGAAACCGTCAACAGCCGCCGCCAGGAGGAAATCGTCCGGGATCTGGAACATGCCGGCCTCCTGCCCGGCGCCGGAAAACTCATCCGGAACCTGGCGGAAGCCGGAACCCCTATGGGAGTGGCCTCCAGTTCTTCCCACCGCTGGGTGGACGGCTGGCTGAACAGATTGGGCATCATGCCCTATTTTCAAACCGTCGTCTGCCGCGACGACGGCCTCCCCGTCAAACCGGATCCGGCCCTGTTCCTGAAAGCCGCGGAAAACCTGGGTAAATCTCCGTCTGAATGCCTGGTGCTGGAAGACTCCCAGAACGGCACTACAGCCGCACACCGCGCAGGAATGCCAGTCATCTCGGTTCCAAACAGGGTAACGGAGCAGGCGGATTTTTCCCTGGCGACCAGTATCATCCGCTCTCTGACGGAACTTCTTTAGAAATCAGGAATTTCTATTCCATAACGCCTGTTTCCTGATGGAATTCCTTTCATGCCTGATGCAGGGGGCTGCGCCGCCAGGAACGCCTAGCGCGGCTCAGAGCCTCGGCTTTCATGCTCTCCTGCCGGCCTCCTAAAAGCGGCCTCCTGTTTTACCTCATTGCCCTGATTCTTCTGACCTGAGGAGCGGCGCATTCCATCATGCCCGCACTTTTCCTTATATGGAAACCGCTGTTCGTGCCCGCCATCGCTTTTTTCATGGGAACGATGCTGATGTTCATGCATCTTCCCACCGGCGGCATGAGGAAAATGCCCGCGCAGGAGCAGGGCCGCTGGCACGGAGGCAGGCATTTCCCCTGTTCCATGGGATATTGCCTATTTGACGGAACCCCGCCATGAACACGCCAACAAAAAACCGCCGGCTCCCCAACGGGCCGGCGGCTTCCCTCCTTTTATTCAGGGAAATTATTTGTTCAGCTCCGCAACGGCGGCTTCCAGGCTGGGCACGTCTTCAATGGAGATGACCGTAGCTTCCTTGCAGATGCGCGCCATCATGCCGGCCAGCGTCTTGCCCGGCCCCAGTTCAATGAAAAGGCGGTGGCCCTGGTCCACCAGCTTCTGCATGGAAGCCGTCCAGCGCACGGATCCGCATACCTGGTGTTCCAGCATGCTGCGGATGTCGTCCGGACCTTCCACTACCCGGGCTTCATAATTGCAATAAACAGGCATGGACGGCGTACCGAAGGAAATATTCTTGAGTTCTTCCGCCAGCTTTACCATAGCGCTGTGCATCAGACGGGAATGGTAGGCGCCCGCCACATTGAGCTTCTTGGCAATCTTGCAGCCGGCGGCCTTCGCCCCTGCTACAGCCTTGGCCACACCTTCCTCCGTACCGGAAACGACTGTCTGGCCGGGGCAATTGAAATTGGCAACATCCACGTCACATTCCTGCGCCAGCTTAATGACGTTTTCATCCGTGCCGCCGATCATGGCGGCCATAGTGCCTTTCGTGGCGTTGCATGCTTCCTCCATAAACGCGCCGCGCTTCTGGACAAGGCGGAGGCCTTCTTCAAAAGAATAGGTCCCGGCAGCGGCATGAGCCGTGAATTCCCCCAGGGAAAGGCCGGCGGCAGCCACGGGATTCAGGGAGGGAACGAGCTCCTTCAAGACGGCCAGGCAGGCAAGGCCATGTACGTAGAGGGCGGGCTGACAGTTGCAGGTACGCGTCAGTTCTTCGCCGGGGCCTTCAAACATGACGGCAGAAAGGGATTCTCCAAGCGCCTTGTCCGCCTGTTCAATCAGGGCTTTGGCGACGGGATACTGATCATACAAATCTTTGCCCATGCCTACTTTTTGGGCACCTTGTCCGGAAAACAATAATACTGCGTCCATAGTTAAAGCTGGATTATAACGTTCCGGCAGGAAAGAAGCAAGAGCGATATTATCGCCATAACTTCCTTATTGCCAATAAAAAATCCGCTCCGGCCTCACAAAAGGCCGGAGCGGGGTATTAACAGGATGTTCCAGAGGTGCGTCTTAGGCGGTGGCTTCCGTGGTGGCGGGAGCTTCTTCCTTTTCGGCAGCCTCACGGGGCAGATCGATAATTTCGATCATGGCCACAAGGGCGGAATCAGTCAGACGCTGGCCCAGCTTGACGATGCGGGTATAGCCGCCCTTGCGTTCCGCGCAAAGAGGAGCGATTTCATCAAACAGCCGCTTAACGGCGGTCGTATTATGAATGGTGGCGGTAGCCAGGCGGCGGGAATGCACGTCACCGCGCTTGGCAAGCGTAATCAGCTTTTCCACATAGGGGCGCAGGGCCTTGGCCTTGGCCAGGGTGGTGGTGATGCGTCCATTGAGGATGAGGCTGCATGCCTGGTTGGCGAGCAGAGCCCTGCGGTGAGAAGCGTTGCGCTGAAGCTTGGAGGTTTTTACACCGTGTCTCATGATGATATTTTTCTATGTATGTTGGTTTTGTGAGATTTAGTCGTCGTCGTCTTCGATGTTGGCGGCAATCAGGTCTGCCAAGCCCACGGGGCTTTCCTCTTCCAGACCCAAGCGCGGCTTGGCCTGCGGCACGGGACCGGTAAGCAGGGAGGGATCCACCTGAACGCCCAGGGAAAGACCCAGTTCCAGCAATTTGTCCTTGATTTCGTTGAGGGATTTTTTGCCGAAATTGCGGTACTTGAGCATTTCGCTTTCGCTCTTCATGGCAAGCTGGCCAACGGTCGTGATATTGGCATTGTTGAGGCAGTTGGCGGCACGCACGGAAAGCTCGATTTCGTTGACGCTCATGTTGAGCAACTTGCGCAGGCGGGCCGTTTCCTCGTCCTGGACGGCGGAAGGAGCTTCCTCAAAGTTGACCTGCTTGTCGTCATAGTTGACGAATACGTCCAGGTGATGGCGCAGAATGGCGGAAGCCTGGAGCATGGCGTCTGCGGGGGCGATGCGGCCGTCCGTCCAGACTTCAAGGATCAGCTTGTCGTAGTCAGTCATCTGCCCCACACGGGTATTCTGCACAGAATACTTCACGCGGGTAACCGGAGAGAAAATGGAGTCGATCGGAATCACGCCGATGGGCATATCCGGCACCTTGTTTTCATCGCCGGTGGCAAAACCGCGGCCCACGCGAACCTGGAATTCGCATTCGAACATGGTGTCCTGGTCCAGAGTGCAAATGATTTGATCGGGATTGACCACCTGGTAAACGGTGTCGTCGGCAATATCGGCAGCAGTCACAACGCCCTGCTTATGCACGCGCAGAGAGAGCAGGCGCGGTTCCTTGCCGTTATGCTTGAATTTGACCTTTTTCAGGTTCAGCACGATTTCCGTCACATCTTCCACCACACCGGGCAGGGAGGAAAATTCATGCTGCGCACCGGCGATGCGGACGGAGGTAATGGCGGCGCCTTCAAGAGAACCCAGAAGAACGCGGCGCAGGGAGTTGCCAAGCGTATGGCCGTAACCGTTTTCAAACGGTTCCGCCACAAAGGTCAAATGATTCGCATCATTCGGATCTTCAATTTTTTCCAGACGGCTGGGAACCTCAAAACGGGCCAGCGTGGTAACGGCGGTTTCTTCTGCAGTAGTGGTTTCGTTTTCCGACATAATCGTATGTAATGTACCGGGTTTCCCCTCAACACGGACATGGCGGCCAATGCGCCTGAAGGACCAACGGCATGTTGTGGGAACGCCCGTGCGGGGAGCAATGTAACGATCTGTTTTCAACAATCAACTCTTTTCATGCCCGCCGGTAAATTTTCTGTGACTTAATGTACGTCATCTGGCATAGTAGGGCAAACCTATCATACCAACTCATGAAGCATCCTGATTTTTTGGACAACAGGGATTTTACAGGTGAAGACAAGAAACGTCCCTCCACCATGTCCATGGATTCCAGCTACCAGACTCTGGAAGACGCCGTTAAAAAGCTTTCCGAAATAGCCTCCACCAGGCACGATCCCCGCTACCTCCAAGAGTATATCAAAACGGGAATCAACATGGCCCAGTCCGCCGCCTCGGACCATGATTTTACCGTCCTGATCCGCTCCGGGCGGGAGATGTACCGCGCCAACTGCGTTTTCGCCCCGTACCGCCACATCCGCAAGATTTCCGTCTTCGGCTCCGCCCGCATCAGGAATGACGAACCGGCGTATGAAACGGCGAGGGAATTCGCCAGGGAAGCCAGCGAACACGGCTACATGGTCATTACCGGAGGCGGACCGGGCATCATGCAGGCAGCCAATGAAGGGGCGGGAGAGCAACGCTCCTTCGGCCTGAACATCACCCTGCCGTATGAACAGACCTCCAACCATGTGGTGGCCCACAGTGACAAACTCATCAATTTTTATTACTTTTTCGTCAGAAAACTGAACTTCGTGGCGGAAAGCGACGCCATGGTGGCATTCCCCGGAGGCTTCGGAACCATGGATGAAGTGTTTGAAACACTCACTCTGATCCAGACGGGAAAAGCGACCATTTACCCGATCGTCCTTCTGGATTCCCCCGGCAAAACCTTCTGGCTGAACTGGCTGGCTTTCATTCGCGTGGAACTGGTGGATTCCGGACTGATTTCCGCAGACGATCTTCATCTCATCCATGTCACTAAAAATCCGGCGGAAGCCATGGAACACATCGACCGTTTTTACCGGATTTTCCACTCCTACCGTTTTGTCGGAGATTCCATCGTCATCCGGCTGAATGCGCAGCTTCCCGCCCAGTGGGTGGAACATCTGGAACGGGACTTTTCAGACCTGATTCTGCCTGGGGGGAAAATGATCCAGAGCGGCCCCCTGCCGGATGAAGCGGACGAACCACACCTGGATCGCCTGCCCCGGCTCGTCTTCCCCATCAAACGCGGCAACTACGGCAGGCTGAGGCTGCTGATTGACCGCATCAACCAGACGCCCAGCCGAACCTATTCCCCGCCCACCCATGCCTGACGCCTTTCCCGCATGGGTGATCCCCTTGGTTTTCGGCCTGATGGGGGCCTGCATAGGCTCCTTCCTGAACGTGGTTATCTACCGCATGCCGCGGGGCGTCTCCGTCAACGATCCGGCGCGTTCCTTCTGCCCGGAATGCGGAAAACCCATTCCCTGGTTCCTGAATATTCCGGTTCTGAGCTGGCTGGCTCTCCGGGGTAAATCCGCCTGCTGCGGAACGCGCATCAGCTTCCGATATTGCTTTGTGGAGCTGCTCACGGCCCTGCTCTTCGCGGCCATTGGCTGGAAATACGCGGACGCTTCCACAGGAGCAGCCGTCCTGCTCTGCTTGTGGACTGCCATGGCCATTGTCATCATGTTCATTGACGCGGAACATCTGATTGTCTTCCGCTCTCAGGCATTTATCGGCGCCTTGGCCGGAACGGGGGCCTGCGCCCTTTACCCTTTCCTCCTGCCGGACAGCCACGTCATGACCTGGACGGACGCCTTCACGGCCTCCGTGCTGGGAGGAGCGGCAGGGTATGCGGTCATCAGGCTGGTGATTGAATTGGGGAAGCTTCTGTTCGGCACCTGGAAACAGCATTTTGACGTTCCCGCCCCGTGGAGTTTGAGGGAACCGGAATCCGAGCGGGAGGAACTTCAGCTCATCGTCAACGGCCAGCCTCACGACTGGTCCATGCTTTTCCACCGGTCTACGGACAAGACCGTCCTTTCCGGAGGTTCCGTCACCATTGACGGCAAAACGCACCCTGCCTGCTCCGTCACGCTGCGGTACGACAGGATAGAGATGGAAAACGGGGACGTTTTTCTTCTGGAAAGACTGGAAAGCGTGGAGGGAAATCTGACGGATATCCATGCCAGCAGGGAAGCCATGGGATCAGGCGACGCCTGGATTCTGATGATGGCCGGATGCGCGGGCGGCTGGCAGGGCGCCCTGTTCAGCCTTTTCCTCGGCTCCCTGCTGGGGATTGTACAGGCTGCCGCCTCACGCATGGGGTTCGGCAGAAACCTCCCCTTTGGCCCCGCTCTTCTCAGCGCCGCTCTGATCTGGCTGCTGGGCGGCAGCCAGTGGTGGCAGGCCTACATCCGCTTTATTTCCGGCGAATAATTTTTTCCGCTATGACACGGGCGGCACGCGCTCGCGCCCGATTGCTGTATTCCCTCACTGATTTCCTTCATATTCAATGGGTTTTTCCTTCTTTACCCCGGAAGAAAACAGATGTCATAAAAACAGCGGCGCACCTCCTCTCCGACGCATTTGCCTTTTTATTTTGCAACCGGAATGAATTCCAGGGGTTCCTTTTAGCAAAGGGAGACGTTCCCGCCTGTTTGAAACACCGCAGCGCACGCTCCTTTCCAAAACGCAACAAACCTCACCATTCAAAGATATGACCAAGCAAATGATTATCGCCGCGGCTTTCGCCGCATGTTCCGCGTTCGCCCAGGACGCTCCGCCGCCTCCCGCTCCGGAAGCTCCTTCCGATGCTCCTGAAATGCAGCCCCCCCCTGAAAGAAGGGGAGGTCACCGCCACCATGCCGGAGGCAGGGACCGCCAGGGGCCAAAACGGGTTCAGATGAAGAGAATCGATCCCGGTATCATGATTGTCGGAGAAGAACTGGTATTGGCCAAATACGATACCGACAAGGACGGAAAGCTTTCCGACGAGGAAATAGCCGTTCTGCAAGCCGACGTCAAGAAGGCCCAGGAAGCCAGGAAAGCCGCCATCCTGAAGAAATTTGACAAGGATGGGGACGGCAAGCTTTCCAAGGAGGAAAGAAAGGCTATGCAGGAAGAATGGCTTAAGGACCATCCGGAAGCTGCCAAACGCATGGAAGAAATGAAAGCCCGCCAGGAAGCCAGGAAAGCCGAAATTCTTAAGAAGTACGATAAGGATGGCGATGGCAAGCTTTCCGACGAGGAAAAGAAAGCCATGCGGGAAGATTGGGCAAAAAACCATCCGGAAGCTGCCAAGCGCATGGAAGAAATGAAAGCCCGCCAGGAAGCCCACGCCGCCGCCATGATCAAAAAATTTGACAAAGACGGCGACGGGAAGCTCTCCCCGGAAGAATTGCAGTCCATTCCCCCTCATCACGGCCAGCCCGGCCCGCACCATGCCGTTCCCGGTGGCCCCAAAGGACCGAGAATGCCCAACATGGACGGTCCGAGGCGTCCGGGAGGCCCCAGAGCTGAAGGCCCCCGCGCTCCCAGAGGACCGGAAGGCCGCAGAGGCGGTGAAGGACGCCGTGAAGACGGTAACCGGGGCCCCCGCGGCAACCGCCCTAACGGTCCCCGTCCCCAGCTTGACCCCAACCGCGCCCCGATCATGGCTGCCGGATGGATCCTGATTGAAGAAAAGTATGACGCCGACAAGGACGGAAAATTGAATGAGGCTGAAATGGCCCAGCTCAACGCTAACGCTTCCAAGGCTCTTGAAGCGCGCAGGGAAGCCAGAAAGGCAGCCCGCGGCAACAACGACATGCCTCCCCCTCCCGCCCCGGCACAGGAGGAAGGGGATGATGAATAATCTCACCCGCAGAAATACATAGCAGGAAACCAGAGATACGGCCCCGTCTGCCTAACGGCAGGCGGGGTTTTCTTATGCCTGAAATAAAAGAGGGAGGAATGCGAGACAGAAGAGCCATGCGGAAGCCGTAGCCGCATATGGTGGAAACAGGAAAAGCGAAAGAGGCGGACGGGAAAAGAACACGGAGGTTATTCCATACAGAGCCTTTCCCTCTCTTTCCAAGAAACAGACCGGGGAAGGCATTCAGCCTTCCCCGGTCAGAGATTTAACGGCTCAACGCCAAACCTCAGGCTCCGGCCTTCATGGCCTGTCTGACTTCTTCATGCAACCCATGCTTCCGGGAGAAGAAAAGAGCCGCCGGAGAAGCGATGAAGATGGAGGAGTACGTACCAATCAAAATGCCTGCGGAAATCGTCCAGGCGAAGTCTTCCATGGAAGGACCTCCAAAGAAGTACAGGCACACCAGCACGGCCAGCGTGGAAAGAGAGGTCAAAATAGTACGGGAAAGCGTCTGGTTAATGGCTTCGTTCATGATTTGTGAAGCGCTTTCATTCGGGTCGGAGAAGCGGAGGAATTCGCGGATGCGGTCAAATACGATAATTTTGTCATTGATGGAGTACCCCGCCACCGTCAACAACGCGCCAATATGAATAACATTCAGCTCCGTTCCGCTGACAATCACCAGGCCAAGCACCAGCAGGACGTCATGCGTCAGGGCGATGACCGCACCAATGGCGAAGGTCCATTCAAACCGCACCGTCAGGTAAACCATGATTCCCAGAATGCCGAAGAAAAGGGCCCATGCGGAAGTAATGAGCGTATCGTACCCCATGGACTGCCCGATGGTTTCTTCACTGAACGGAGCGTTGTCCAGAACCGGAAACGCCTTGTCCAATGCCGTGGTGATAGCCTCCTTGTCCTGGGCATGGTCGGAGAAATTAATCAGAATATTCACTTTGCTGCTGTCCGTGGACTCCGCCACCTCCTGCACCGTAGCCTTCTGGGTCAGGGACAGCTTGTTGACCACGCCTTCCACTTCCCGGAAGGAGATGTCACCCTTGTTCACCAGATAGGAAATGGAAGAACCGCCCGTAAAGTCCATGCCCAGGCAATCCTTGCCCTTTACGGCGCCAAATACAATGCATATCATCAGCAGAATGGCGGAAAGAGAGCAGGACCAGATTTTCTGGCTCATGAAGTCGATGTTCGTCTTTTTCTTGAAGAGGTTGAGGAATTTAAGATCCTTCATCATGCCGACGGTATCCGCCCAGTAGAACAGGACGCGGGTAACGAGAATCGCCCCAATCATGGAAGTGATGACGCCTACTGTCAACGTGACGGCAAACCCCTTGATGGTGCCGGTTGCCATCCAGTACAGGATGACGGCGGTAATGAGCGAGGTGATATTGGAGTCAAAGATGGCGGAGAACGCCTTGTCAAAGGAGTTGCGGATAGCCACGCGGAAGGGGCGCCCCATTTCCTTTTCTTCCCGCAGGCGTTCATAAATCAACACGTTCGAGTCCACCGCCACGCCCAGAGTCAGCACAATACCGGCAATACCCGGCAGCGTCAGCTCAAACCCGAAGATAGACATGGCTCCCAGAAGAAGCAGGGCATTGATCGTCAGACCCATGATAGCCACCAAACCGGCAAAGCGGTAGTAGATGATCATCATGATGAAGCAGAGGATCAATCCCGTAATGCCAGCGTATTCCCCCTGAAGGAGGGCCGTATGCCCCAAAGAGGCGGAAATTTCACTGGCGGACTCAAAATTGAGCTTGTTGGTAAGGGGGTTGGAAAGCACCTTCGTCAGGGCTTCAGCCTCTCCGGGAGCATCCAGCCCGCTGATTTCAAAACTTTTCGACAGAATGGCCTGGACCGTTGGGGCGCTCTTGACCACATCATCCAGCACAATGGCCATGCGGTCGTGGCCCAGCTGCATGCGGGAAGTCAGGTTATACATCTTGTCCGCCCCTTCGTTGCTCAGGGTGACGTTGACGTGGCCGGGACGGGCCAGATCCACTCCGGCGCGCACGATATCCCTGCCTGTCAGCGATTCACGCTTTTCCAGGAATATTTTTTCCGTGACGTCCTCACCCTTGCCGTTTTTGAAGGTATATTCATACATCCTGTAGCCGGGAACGCGAATGCGCCCCTCCGCCACCAGTTCGTTGTTGCGCGGGTGGACAGGGAGAATCTGAAGCTTGGCTACTTTGGTCAGGATGGCCTTGGTTTCCTCGCGCTTGGCAGGATCCGCAGCGGGGATTTGAACTTCTATAAGATTCAGGTTGTCTTTTTTCTTCGGGCGGATAATGACGTCATTGGCCCCGGTACTGTTAAGGCGGTCCGTCAGGATCACGCATGCCTGTTCCATGGCCTGGTCCGTCAGGGGAATGGGCTTGCCGTCGTCTCCGATATTCGGTTCCACGCTCAACGTGAAGGAGACGCCCCCGGCAATGTCAATGCCGTATTTCAACCCCTGCTGGAAGAGGGAGAACAGGGAAAAAGACGCAATGCCGATAATGAAAATCGTTCCGGCATTGCGCTTGACCTTGTCCTGGTCGGAACCCAGGTACCAGAAAAACACACCCAGCAACACCAGACCGCCAATGAAGATGAAAAGAGGGTTATTGAAGAGATCGTAGATGAAGGCGAGAGGAGCGGACATTCCGCCAGGTGCGGGTAGAGTATCGGCAGATGCCAGGAGATTCATAGACATTTCAATCCGGATTGGGTGTGAATAATACGGCAAAGGATTGTGGAGAAATTCACCAGCAGGTCAAGCCTTCTGTGCGTGTGCCCGTTAAGGGGAAAGCCTCCTTTCCGGGGCGGTGGGAAAAATGCTCCGGAAAGGCAATGAATAACCCGGTTTCCGCAGGGAAACCGGGTTGAAAGGAAAAGGAAAAACACCGGGGATTACATGCCGGCCACCGTCTCCGCCGGAGCGGGAACAGGCTCCGCGGGAGCCACAATCGAGGGAACGGCAAGAGGAGAAGAATCCGGAACAGCAGGAGCCGCGGGCATGGAAGGAGCATGGCCGGCGGCGGCACGTCCTCTCCTGATAAGTTCGGAAACGGTCACCAGTTCATAGCCGCGGTTTTTCAATCCCTTCACAATGGCGTCCACCGCCGCCACCGTAGAAGCGTGAATGTCATGCACCAGAATGATGGAGCCGGGTTTGGCGCCGTTCACGGCGCGGGCGGCCACCACGGAGGAGCCGGGCTTGCGCCAGTCATTCGTGTCCACATCCCACATGACCGTGGTGAAGCCGAAGCGCTGGCGGGCCCAGGACGCCACGCCTGCATTCGTATAGCCGCCGGGGGGGCGCATGACCACGGGGACAACGCCGCAGGCGTTGCGAATGGCTTCATTAGTGCTCTGGAGCTGGGATTCCGCTTTTTCGCGGGGCACTTTGCTCAGATAAACGTGATTCCATGTATGGTTGCCTACTTCATGCCCCTCATTGACCATGCGGCGCACTACCTGGGGATGAGCCTTCACATTGCAGCCCTGCATGAAGAAAGTACCCTTGACGTTATTGTCGCGCAGGATGTCCAGCACCCTGGGGGTCAGCGTTCCATGGGGACCGTCATCAAAGGTGAGGGCCACCACCTTGTCCGGCACAGCCACACGGTTGACCGTTACCCCCGGAATGCGCGGGGAAAGAGGAGTATTATTATAGGACGGGCTTACGGAAGGCACCGGAACGGACTTGGGAGGCAATTTCACGGCCGGCCGGTCCGGCTTTTTTCCAGGAGCAGTCACGGGAGAAATGGTCGTTTTCACCGGAGAACCGGACTCCGCCGGCTGCTCCTGGTGCTGGGAACAGGCGGACAGGCCGAACGCCAGGGCACATGCAAGGAATAAATGTTTCTTCATAACAGGTTTTTGGAGGATTTACGCCCATCCCGCCTTCTTGTCACGTCCTAAATCATCCATCCGTGCGGCATGAAAAGGAATCCGCCCCCATGCCCCGGAAAGAATAATCCGAAAGCTCCGCGGGGAATGGAACGGGAACCGGAAGGCTATTCCGGGCTGTCCATATCTATGTAGCTGACGGAGACCGTTCTGCGCGGATTGGAAGGATCCCGGACCTCCACCTTCATCCGTTTGAAAAACCAGGATCCGTCCTTCAATTTCATCACGGAATCAATCATGAACCTTTTAGCCAGCTCCCCGCGGCGGTCAATGCCATCCACCTGCCACATGGCGCCGTTCTCCTTATCAATCCAGACGCGCACCCAGGCATATTGCCCCACCCCGGAATTAGGATTCGGTATCTGGACAATCCAGCAATCCCGCCCCTTGACGGTGCTCGCCGCATCATCCCGGACAATTTTTGCCTGGGGCCAGTACAGGTAGCGCATGGAAAGATCTTCGTACGTTACGTCCGTCCCCGCAATGGGCACCGCATACTGGGCAACCGGCAAAACACCGGCTTTCCCGTCCTTCCAGGAAAGGATCTCCTGGCCGCGGTCCTTGAATTTCAGGTCGAACCTGTTCCAGACATTATTGAGCTGGTACTGGAAGGCTATCAGATTGCCGCGCAGACTCATGGAAAAGGGAATTTTGACGCTGCGTTTGCGTATTTGCCCCTTAATGTCCTTGTTTTCCTGAAGAGTTGCCCCCTGGCGTACCCTTTTCAGCAGCTGCCCGGCATCCGGAGAAGTCTCCTGGGCCAAGGAGGCAGCAAAGGAAAAAAACACGGCGGCCATTCCCGCAAAAAAAGTGGAAAGTAAAGAATACCTGCGCAGCATGAATTGCTCATATCACTCTGGAAAGGCGGAAAAAAACCTTTTCTCAGTCACCGGGCGGCGGCCGTGACATTTTACGCCAAATTTTGCTCGACTAGGTAATACAAAACGACAAGATGTCCCCAACGACATTTATTGATCCATCAATTATGGAAACGCCAGCATTCTTGAAGCCTATCCAGTCCTATCCCGGAGAAATCGTCCAATTCATTGAGAGAATTCCGGGAGTAGACGTCACCGGAGACCGCGAAACCGTGCTGGAACGGCTGGAACCGTACCATAAGGCGGAAGTGGAAGCCCTGGGCTGGCGGTGGAAAGACCTGCGCCGCGCCGAACAGGTGCACGGCACGAAAGTTGCCCTGGTGGGGGACATCGGCTCCAATTATCCTGTGGAAGGCGTGGACGGCCTGATTTGCTCCGGAGTTTCCGACTGCGTGCTTGCCATTTACGTGGCGGACTGCGCCGCCGTGTGGTTGTACGACAAGGAAAACTGCCACCGTTCCCTGATTCATTCAGGCAAGGCGGGAACCGCCGGCAACATCGTTTCCAACACTATCAAGTCCATGAAAAAATGCCTTGGGGTGGAACCGTCCAACCTGATTGCCGTCATTTCCCCCTGCATCCGCCCGCCTCATTATGAGGAAGACATTCCTACGGCCATTAAGGCACAGCTCATTGAAGCGGGGGTACCGGAAGAACAGATTCATGATTCCGGGCTGGACACGGCGGCGGATACCAAACGTTTTTACTCCTACCGCATGGAAAAAGGGCAAACGGGCCGCATGCTGGCCCTTTTCGGCCCGGATCACGCTACACGGCCGCACGCAATTATTCTTTAACAGCGGGAAAGCGGAGCTTTTCATTCCTTATACAGCGCATCACGATTCTGCCGTGGTGCGCTTTTCTGCCTTGTAGTCCATACACGTTAGCGCTGGATGGGAGCGGCCCGCAATCCCGCAGGGGACATGGCCGCATCCCGCTTGCGGCAGGACCGCTCCGGTTATTCCGGATCCGATAATCCAAATTGCCGTTCCTGCATTCAAACTATCATTATATTTGCAATCATGGCAGTAACTATCAGCGATAATTATCAGGTAAAATACACCAGAAAATGGGGCACCCTGCTCCAGCAGCACGCCTCCCGGCTGGACAAGTATGTCAGCGTCATGCGCGACTTGAGCGGCAAGGTAGTATTTCTGGATCAATTCGGCATTCTGGACTTCACGGAAAAAACCACGCGGGTGGGGCAGACCGTTTTGAACGAGGCTCCCACCACACGCCGGTCCATGCGGCCGCGCACGTTCACCAAAGCCATAGGCTACGATGAATTTGACGCCACCCGCCTGGGAGACATGGACCTTCCCGTCAGCAAGACGATTGAAGGTCTCCAGGCCGCAGCAGGCCGCCGCATGGACGACGTGATGATCTCCGGCTTCCTGGACACGAACTACGTGGGAGAAGACGGCATGACCGCCGTTCCATTCAAGGAAAGCCAGCAAATAGCCGTGGATCACGTGGACAGCGGCACCAAATCCGCCAGCAACCTTACCGTGGCCAAGCTGCGCGCAGCCCTCCAGCTTTTTGAGGAAAACGAAGCCTGGAACCAGGATGCCCCGCAGTTCGGAGACCAGCTCGTCATTGCGGTAACCAGTTCCCAGATCATGAATCTGCTGAGGGAAACGGAGGTCAGCAGTTATGACTTCAACAATGTAAAAGCCCTGGTGGAAGGGAAAATAGACACCTTCATGGGATTCAAATTTATCCGCACCCAAAGGCTTCCCAAAACAGAAGAGGGAGTCCGTTCCTGCCTGGCCTGGGTAAAGAGCAAGGCCCAGTTTGGCATATGGAATGATTTCAAAGTGAAGCTTTCCGTGCGCGACGATATGGAGGAAGCCCTGCAAATCCGGGCCAAGTTCGCCTGCGGCGCCACCCGCCTCCAGGAGGAAGGCTTTGTCAAGATCCTGTGCGACGAAGGAGCCAGCTAACCCCTCTAATATCACGGCATCCTCCCTCCGGAAAAAGGGAGCCGCCCCGGACCGCCTGCGGTCCGGGGTTTTGCTTTTGAGATGACGGGCGCACGGAACACCCTATTTCAAGCTCTGCCGTAAGGCGGCAGCCCCAGCCATGCAGACGTTCATCCCCCGCAAACGGTAATCCGGCGAAGCCGGAGCAAAACGCATCCCAGAGGTCTCACCCAAGCCTTTTTCTGCCGGAAAAAATGTTCACGTTTTTCAGCCAGCGCCATGAATTGACCGCCGGATTCACCAGATAAGACAGATCCGTATATTTGGTGCGTGCATTATTGAAATGGCCCAGGGATTTGCAGAGGGAGGGCATGGGAGCGCCCTCTCCGCAGGAAACGAACGCAGGGGAAAGAGCATACAAATCACCATAACGTCCCAGATACCGGGCAAACCATTCCTCCAGAGAACCATAATACCTCAGCCATGGCCAGACCCGCTGATCTGACGGAAGAGATAAAAGAATGCGTTCACATAAGGAAAGGTCCATCACATACGCAGCTGATGCCGCCATATCCGTTACGCGCAGCAGGATGGATTTTTCTCCTTTCGCCACGGAGCAGGCCGTATGGGGAGACAAACGCGGCTCACTTAAAAACAGAGCAGTTCTTTCCCGGCAGCCTTTCAGCAGCTGCCCAAGCATCCGCGCCGTGGAACCTATTACCGGCAGCCTGAAACGGCACTCTTCCTCCACAATCATGAAACGGGAGAAATGGAAGGAAGAAGCCAGCGTTAAAGCGGCCTGGTGACCCAACACCCGGGCAGCTTTCCGTCTTTCCTTACGAAACCGCTCCTTATCCCAATCCCCTTCCGGAAGAGGAACGGGCACCGGAAGCAATTCATGAACCGGAACGCCATGCGGGACATACGCCTTCCAGGACCATTCCGGATGTCCGGACGAATCTTTTTCCGTCCTTACCACCAGCACGGCATCCAAAGCCGCCCAAAAGGGATTCCGCCCCATCCGCAATAACCTTGACCAAAGCATATTCATGGCCTTCACCTAGCTCCATCCGAACTCCCTTTTCAAGCCGGACCTCCATTCTCAACATGTTTTTAACGTGCAGAGGCAGGAAAATAACGCCCTCCGCCACAACAAGGAAACGGACCATACGAAACAGCCCTGCCGGCATCTTGAACGGCAGCCGGCGCCAACATCCGTCAATCCGTCTGCCGGGAAACCGGTCAACAGGGCTGGCACAGGAAGAAAAACACAGTTCCAAAAGGGGAAAAGGCAGGCGAACTGACATACTCGGCCCCAAAATGAAGTGGAACTCATCAATAGAAGATTGACCTTCCTTCCTTTGCTGGGATAGTAGGATGTATGCAGCAGATTGTACGTGAACATCAGGCCTATCCGCCGAAAATCGTTGCGTCCGTTACCTCGTGGGAGCTATGGAAAACGCTGAAAGGAAAAGATTTAACAGACCAGTGCGATCTAGTGGAACTGCGCGTGGATGCCCTTCCCCCGGAACTCACGACTGAACAGGTTATGGAGTTCCGGCCGGAGATGCCCCTGCTGGTCACCGTGCGCTGCCATGAGGAAGGAGGGCTGCGCAGCATCCCGGAAGAAGAGCGCTTTGCCCTGCTCCGGGCCTATATGCCGTATGCCGCCGCCATGGACATTGAAATCAAGGCCATGCGCCACGCCAGGGAACTGGTTATGGAAGCGCGGGAGCGGGACGTCATCATCATCGGCTCCACCCATGATTTCCAAATCACTCCGGGTGTGGATTACCTGCGCGAACAGGAAAAAAAGGCGCGCTCCTACAAGGCGGATATCGTCAAATTTGCATTCACGCCCTGCCTGGCCTCGGACATCCAGACAGGAGTACAGCTTTTCACCAAGCCCAAGGGGCCGATCGCCGTCATGGGAATGGGGCCCATGGGACCCGTCTCCCGCCTGCTTTACTCTCAACTGGGTTCCTGCCTGGTATATGGCTACCTGGGAGAAGAGGAAACGGCCCCCGGGCAATGGCACGTCTCACTCATTAAGGAAACCCTCCGCCGCCTCGGCCCCATTCTCCGCTGATTACGGAGCCTTCCCTCACATGAATATCATTACTTCCGCCTTTCTGGCGGCACGCCCCAAGACGCTCACCGCCTCCCTGATTCCGGTATGGGCAGGCTGCATGGTGGTGCAGAAACTGACCGGCAGCTGGAATGCGTCCCTGGCCCTCCTGACACTGACTTCCTGCCTGTGCCTCCAGATTGCCTGCAATTTTTTCAATGACGCCATTGACCATGCCAAGCACGCCGATACGGAACGGCGGACCGGGCCCGTGCGCATGACGGCCAGCGGAGCCCTCTCCCACAGAACAGTCATGCTCATCGGCCTCTTCTTCCTGCTGGGAGCGTGCCTTCTGGCCTTTCCCCTTATCGAACTGCGCGGCTGGCCCATCCTCGCCATCGGCATCCCGTCCCTCTATTTCACCTATGGCTATACGGGAGGGCCGTGGCCGCTGGCCTACAAGGGCCTGGGGGAAATATTCGTCATCCTCTTCTTCGGACTGGTTGCCGTACTGGGAACCATTCTGGTGCAGATAGGCACGGCACCCGTCGTGCCCGGCACGCTGGTGGAATCGCTTGCGGTGTACAATGCCGGCATCGTAACAGGCATTCAATGCGGCCTCCTGTGTGCCGTCATGATATCCGTCAACAATATCCGCGACAGAAAGGAAGACCTCACTACGGGCAAGCACACGCTGGCCGTGCGGCTGGGGGAAGGAAAGGCGCGCGCCATGGCCCAGTCTTTCATCCTGGCTGCCTACATCACGCTGCCCACATCCAGCCGGGCCCTTCACCTGAACCTGTCCCATACGTGGTGGATGTGGATACCCTCCATCCTCTTCGGCGGGTATCTGATGCTCCTAATCCGCAAAACGCCCGCGGACAGCCGCATGAACAGGGTACTGGCACTCTCCTCCCTCCATTTGCTCCTGTATCTGGCTACCTACACAATTCTTCCCACACGCTGAAAAACGCTTAACCCCGCCAGCGTAGTTAACTACGTTCATCATGAATCCGCTTCCATTCATTCCCGCTTTTCTTATTCTCCCTGTCCTTTTCTCCTGCACCCAAAAAAGCAATCTGGAAATCGCCACCGGCAAAGTGACGACCATCAAGCTGGGCAACGTGGTCCGCATCAAGGAAATCAACGTCCTTACCTCCACGGACGACGGCACCTTTGCCAACATGGCCGGAACGGCGGCGGAGGCCATGACTCCCGGCATCATCGGCATGGGGACCTCAAAACTGGCTTCCGCCACAGGCTCCATCGTGGACGGCAGGGTGGAAGCCGTCAAAATGATCCGCGTGCGCGTCAAGCTCAAGGATACGAACGAACTTGTGGAAGTACAGCAGGAAGTAACGCCAAACTTCACCCTGAAAATAGGCCAGGAAGTCGTCATTACCCAGGGAAGCACGCCCGGCAATGTCTGGCCCGATTAACGGATATATGAACCACGCCGCGGCACCAGCCCCGCCGCCCCGGGGCCTCCTGATTAAGAGCACGGGCCTCCTGACGGCCGTCTCCCCCCTCTGCACATGGCTCCTTTGGGACACCCTCCCTGCCGCCGCATTGCTGGCCCCCCTGTTTCTCGTTTCCATATTCGCAGGAACGGCACGGGCCATGAAAAAAAACATCCATGAAACATTCCTGCCGGTACTTCCGGCGGTATGGCTCACCCTGGCCGCGGGGCTGGCCTTCACAGCCGTCAGCCTGTTTTCCCAGGCGGTTTTCATCTGGCTTCCCCAGATACTGGCAGGAACGGCAGCCATGCCGCACGCATGGCTCATCCCGCTGGGGCATCTGAATCTGCTGGCCATCCTGAGCTCCCTTCTCCTGCTGACCCTGGCGGCGGCTTATGCATGCCTGCTCTGCATCGGAAAGAAAACCACCCGACCGGCTGCTGGAAAAACGCAAGCCACAGCCTGACCCCTGCCTTTCCCGGCGGAACAACGCACCCCCGCCTATAAGGGAATGAAAATCCCTCAGCTCTCCCGCATCAGCCGGAACACGTCTTCCGGCCGCATCCCGGCGGCACGCATTTCCTGAAGGCTCAGGCTCCTGTCCCTCTTGGCAAGCCGCTTGCCGGAAGCATCCTTCACCAGCCGGTGATGATACCACTGCGGAACAGGAAGCCCCAACAGGGCCTGGAGCGTCCGGTGGATGCCCGTCACAGGGAATAAATCCTCACCACGGCTTACATGGGTAACTCCCTGGGCGGCGTCGTCCACAACCACGGCAATATGGTAGCTGGCGGCGCAGTCCTTGCGGCCCAGAATCACATCCCCCAGTTCTTCCGGACGGCAGACCTGATCTCCGAACCGCATGTCCCTCCATAGCAGGGGACCGGTAATCCGCGCCGCAGCACGGCAATCCAGCCGCCAGGAAAAAGGTTTGCCGGATTTGAGAAGCTCTTTCCTGCGCCCCTTGTCAAGCAGCCGGCAAGTTCCCGGATATACGTCCACGCAGCCCCCCTGCGGCGCCCCACCCATGGCGGCCACCTCCTCCGCAATCTCCCGGCGCGTACAGAAACAGGGGTACAGCACGCCCCGGTCCTTCAGCGTCTGAAGGGCGTGTTCATAAGCGCTGAAGCGTGAAGACTGAACCATCATGGGACCGTCAAAGCGGATGCCCAGCCACTCCAGATCTTTCAATATGCCCTGAACAAACTCCGGACGGCACCGCGTCTGGTCGATATCTTCCATCCTCAGCACGCACTTCCCGGAAAAACGGTTCGCCAGGGAACGGGCTTCCCACGCAGCCAGGGCGTGCCCCAGATGGAGATTGCCTGTAGGGCTGGGAGCAAACCTTGTTATTATGGGGGAATCCATGCGGCGCACCAACAATAAAAAAGCGCAGGAACCTTTTCAAACCCTTTCCGGAAAATTATTGCGGCTTGACAGATAGAAGCCGGGAAAGTAGGAGAGTTGGACCCTTTCCCCACACCTTCAACTTTCAAACCATGCTTCCTCTTCTCAACATCAACTCCGCCTCCGTCATAGGCTGGCTGGAATCAGCGGCCGCCCAGCAATGGATTGTAGGCATTCTGCTGGTCCTGTTATTCATCAGCTTTATCAAGGAATGGATGCCCGTGGAAATCACAGCCCTGACAGGCACCGCCGTCCTCATGCTCACGGGAATTCTGAGCACGCGTGATGTGCTGTCCAGCTTTGCCAACAGCGGACCGCTGACAGTAGTGTGCATGTTCATTCTGAGCGCTTCCCTGGAAAGAACGGGATTAATAGGAGACCTTTCCAAACTGTTCAACAAGGTAGCCAAGGGGAGGGAACTGACCGCCCTGCTGGTCATCACGCTGGGAGCGTTCATGGTTTCCCCCTTCGTCAACAACACCCCGGTGGTCGTCATCCTGATGCCCATCGTGCTGGCCTTCTGCCGGGACCATAACATCGCGGCCTCCAAGCTGCTCATCCCCCTCTCCTACGCCACCATTCTGGGAGGCACCTGCTCCGTGGTCGGAACATCCACCAACGTAGTTGTGCTCGGCCAGGTGCAGAAACTGGGTTATGACGGCATCCAGATGTTCACGGTAACACCCATGGGCCTGATTTATGCGGCGGCGGGCCTGCTGTACCTCTGGACATTAGGCCGCAAATGGCTTCCATCCCGCCCCACTTTGTCCACCATGCTTCCGGGCGGCATCCAGCGCGATTTCCTGCTCCAGGTCAGAATTCCCGCGGATTCCCCCCACATCGGCACCACTCCCATCAACCTGATGCAAACCGAACTGCTGGGCACCAAAATCGTGGAAGTGCGCCGCAGGGGATTCTCCATGCAGGAAGAGCTGCAGCACATCAACCTGGAAGAAGGAGACCGCATTCTTTTCCTGTGCAACGCCAGAAAAGTCAACCAGGTGCGGGAAGCCAAAGGCGTGGACCTGGGCTGGGATGACAGCCGCGGGCTGGAAACGCTAGAACAGCGCGATGTGCAAATCGTGGAAGGCATGATCGCCAACAATTCCGAATTCGCCGGGCTGTCCCTGTCCGAACTCAAGCTGCGCCAGCGATTCAACATCTTCGTGCTCGCCATCCACAGGCAGGGCAAAAACATCACGGATATGGGGCCGAACACCAAGCTGGCGGCAGGGGACACGCTTCTTCTGGAAGGACCGCAGGAAGGAATGAACCGCATCCTGACCAAGCAGCGCATCATCCCCCTGAGCCAGCGTCCTGCGGAAGCGCACAACCGCAGCAAACAGGGCTGGGCCATCCTGGCCATGGGGCTGTTCATTTTTATCGGCCTGCTGGGATCCTTTGAGCAATACGGGGAATTCTTCAAATTCTTCGCGCGCTTCAATCCCTTCTATCTCGCCTACATCGGAGCTCTCATCGTCATCATCTCCGGCTGCATCAAGCCGAAGGAAGCCTACCAGGCGGTGGACTGGGGCATTATTTTTCTGATTCTGGGAATGCTGTGCGTGGGAGAAGCCATGAGCAAAACCGGGCTTGCCAAAGCCATTGCTTTCGGCGTAGTGGATAATATAGGCCCGTTGGGGTGCCTGGTCGCCATCTCCGGCCTGTACCTGATCTGCTCTATCCTGACGGAGATGATCTCCAACAATGCCGTAGCGGCCGTCATGGGGCCTCTGGCTTATGAAATGGCCCTGCAATTCGACGCCAACCCCATTCCCTTCATTCTGGCTGTCATGTTCGGCGCCAGCGCCAGCTTCTCCACCCCCATCGGCTACCAGACCAACACTTACGTGTACAATGCGGGCGGTTACAAATTTAAGGACTTCGTCAAAGTGGGACTCCCCCTCAACCTGCTCCTCTGGGTCATTTTTACCTGCGCCATCGGCTGGTTGTATCCGCTCAAGTAGAGCGATAATAGCTTTGGAAGGCCCGGTCAACGGAAAGGAAACCCAAGCGTCCGGTCAAAGGCGCCATCATTCCCACGGGAACAAAAAACAATATCCCTGTTTCGTCTAAAAGCAGGGCTCTTCTTTTACATTATCCTTCTCCTTAAGAAGAGAACAACGGGAAACAGTAGTTTCATCCATCCACGTTCAACTGACAGTCAAACATTTTAGTCAAAAAGGCAATTAACGGATACAAGGAAACGGGGCAGTATCTGACCTACCGGGACACCTCTTCCGAGGTTCTTTGCCTAGAGGATCATTTCAACATTGAATTATTCAAAGAGCCTATGAGTATCCTGCCCGTCAAGAATTTCAACCCGCGTTTTTTCACGCAGGCCGGATCAGAGGAAAGGGAATCACATACCATATAGGCACGGGAAGAGAACCAATTCCAAATGTCTCGGAACTGGAACCGCCATCCCGAATGCCATACGACGGGGGACGAAACGTGAGAACGCAGTCTCTCGATAAACAGGCAAGACCTTATCACCGCATCAGTCCCACCCGCATGGACTGGCATTTGAGCAGGGCGCAAAAGGAAGCATAATCCGTCTCGCGGTCGGAGGAAACCAGGCAGTACTGGTACTGCGGCAGGCAGGCGTCTTCCTGTTCCGCATTGCGAAGACGCAGGGCAATGGTTTCAGCGCCATCCGTCTGCCGTCCGCAAAGGCGGTTTTTAAGCTCCGCCTGCGGCACATAAATGTAAACGTCCGCATAGCAGAGGGGTAGAATGCCCTCCCGGCAGGAACGGACTTGCCCAGCCCCCTGCACGTCAATATCCATCACCACGTTTTTCCCCTGTTCCAGAAGAGTCAAAATATCCGCTTTCAGCGTACCGTAGCGGTTGCCGTGCACCTCCGCATATTCCAGAAAGTCTCCCCGCTCCACCCTGGCGTCAAATTCGGCGGGAGTCAGGAAATGGTAATCCACTCCATTGACTTCCCCGGGTCTGGGCTGGCGCGTCGTGCAGGAAATGCTGTACACACACAGACCGTTTTCCGTCGCGCGGCGGCACAACGTCGTCTTCCCGGAACCGGAAGGCCCGGATACCACCAGCAATGTTCCCAATGGCTGTTTCATGGCTGTCATTCGATGTTCTGAACCTGTTCCCTGATTTTCTCCAGCTCCGTCTTGGCAGCCACAACCAGATGGGCCAGCGTGGAATCGTTCGCCTTGGAGCCGATGGTGTTGAATTCCCGGAAGATTTCCTGGCAAAGGAAATCCAGAGGCCTGCCCGCGGGAGCGGAGGAACCGCACAAGGTGCGGAACTGGTCAAAATGGGAGGAGAGACGGGTAATTTCCTCGGAAATATCGCACTTGTCCGCAAACAGGGCCACTTCCCGGATGATGCGTTCATCGTCCGCGGAAACGGACAGGTCGGCATCAGCCAAGCGCTTGAGCATGGCCTCCCGAAGCCTGACAGGCACGGAAGGGGCATGTTCCGCGATACGGAGGCGGAATTGCTCCAAGACATCCAGCTTGCCAAGAACGTCTGCTTTCAGGTTGGTGCCTTCCGCCGCACGCATGGAAATAAAATCTTTCAAGGCGGCTTTGAGCGCCTTTTCCACCATCGGCCACGCTTCTTCCGGAGAAAGGGATGCTTCCGCTGCGGAAGTAACGATATCCAGCCTCAGCAGGTCGGACGCCTGGAGGGGCAACGGTTGACCTGTCAGGTCAGACGCACGGTTCAGCAGCTCCGCCAGGGAGGCCAGTTTCTGCTCATCAAGCTGGAGGGAGCCATCCGCTTCCTCCAGACGCTCCACAGAAATGGAGACGCCTACACGACCGCGGGAAACAGCCCCCTGCACAATGGAACGCACGGAGGCGTCCCATTCCGCATAGCCGCGCGGCACATTGACAGCGATTTCCGTTTGTTTGCGGTTTACGCCTGATATTTCAACAAGGATATTATAACGGTCTGTCTGGGCGGCGTCTCTGCCGAAACCGGTCATGCTGTTCATGGATACGGGTCAGGTTTGGATTAAGAACGGGAGTAGGCCTTGCGCACTTCATCCGCCACGATGGAAAGCCCCTTGCGCAGGAGTTCCTCCGTCTGGGTGAAGCTGATGCGGATGCATTCATGACGGTGCGGCCAGGGTTCCCCCTCCTCCGGAAGGGCGAAGAAAAAGTGATGGCCGGGATTTACAAAACAGCCCCGTGACTTGCACCGTTTGTAAAGCTCCTGGCACGTGATGGGCAATCCCTCAAACCACAGCCACAGGAACATGGCGCCCTCACTCTTATGAACGCGCCAGGGGATGGATTCTCCGAAAAGTTCCGGCAGCAGGGACAGGGCGAATTCCGCCCGGCCGCGGTAAAACGGCGTGAGGGTTTCACGGCAGACTCTCTCCAGAGTGCCGTCTTCCAGATAGGGCGTCACCAGAGCCTGGCCCAGATTGTTCGGGCACAGGGATGACGTAGTCACCATGCTCACGACGGCACGAATGATCTCCGGGCGCGCAATGACAATGCCGGTGCGCGTTCCGGGCAACCCGATCTTGGACAGGCTCATGGTCAGGATCATGTTCTCATCCCAGGCCGGGGTTACGGGAACAAAACAAATATTGGGCAGCGGAGGCCCGTAAGCATTGTCAATCATCAGGGGAACCCCGGCGCGGGAAGTCATTTCCCGCAGAAGCCCCAATTCCTCATCCGTCACCACGTTCCCGGTGGGATTCGTAGGCCGGGACATGCAGACGGCGGCCGTTTCCGGACGTATGTCCAGACGGTCAAAATCAATCACGTACTTGAACGTGTGCCCGTCCAGCATGCGGATGCCGGGCCGGATGCCCCGGAACATGACGCCGCCGCACAGGGATTGGGACTGGTATCCCACATAATCCGGGCACAGGGGAAAAAGGATTTCACGCACAGCACCGTCCGGGCACGGGCCCGCCAGCATGTTGAACAGTGTAAAGCAGGCCATCTGGCCGCCCTGGGTAATCGCCACATTTTCCGGCGTCAGGTTCCATCCGCAACGTTCATTGAGAAAACACACCAGGGCACGGATAAAGGCAGGATCCCCGCCCGGATGGGCATAATGGCCCACCAGCACGTCAAATTTGCCATTTCGCACCAGTTCCCCCATGCTGCGCCGCCAAAGTTCCGTCACCTCAGGAATAACGGCGGGGCTCCCGCCGTTCAACTGGCACAGGCCGGCGTCTCCCGAATGGAGGGCCTTGAACAAATCCTCCATCAAATCATCAATACCCGTTCTGGCCGTCAGATGTCCTCCGATCTCCGATAATTGCATCATGCCGCGGGCATTGTAGCCGCATACGCGTTTTATGCGAGAAAAATCATTGTTCCGGAGGGCACATGAACAGTTTGACTTTCCCCTCCGTTAAGGTTCATAATCCCTGGCATGTTCAACATCGTGAGATTCACCAGGCGTACCTGTCCGGCATTGGCCCTCACGCTGGCCCTTACTTCGTGCGACAGCAGTACGAATGAAGCCCTGACCTCCTTCCTGACGGGGAATTCATCCCAGGAACACCAGCAGCTCCAGGCCCAGCTCCAGCAAATGAAAAACGCACTGGCCCAGACGGAACAGGAAATAAGCCAGGCGGAATCCCACGATGCCCGCGTTAATTACAATCTTCAGAAAAGGCTTTCCAACCCGGGAAGAATCACGACGCCCTTCACGGTGAAGGATATAGATGTCCTGCCTTCCAAACGCCGCGACTTCGAGCACCTGTGCTTTGACATTGAAGACATGCGCAAAACGCTGGCGCAGCGCAAGCAGGAATTCCATGCCCTGCAATATCAATATAACGCGTATGCGGCCAAACTGGCTGAATTCAAACAAACCCACCCGGTAGACTAACCTCCATTCCCGCGCATCCCATGACCGACGCCCCCGCTCCCAGACAGCCGTCCGGCGAAACTCTCCCCCCTGCGGAAGACGAAACCCGCTTTGCTCCGAAGGAGAATGGAGGAGAACATAAGGATGAAAACTCCGCCCCCGCAGCCAAAAAACGTCTGAAAACCTCCCTGGACGTCGTCTCGGAACACGCTGCGGAAGAAGAATCCGCCCGGCAGGAGGATTCCGAACGGAAAGCCAGGGGAGACGCTCTTTTCTGGAACCTCTGCCTGGGGCTGTTCGCCCTTATCGTCATCAGTGCCGGCTATATTGTTTATGAAAAATTTTCCCAGCTTCCAGACCCTGTCAAAGATGCTCGGGAAGCTTTGGAGGACAATCATGCCCAGCTGCTGAAGAAGCAGGAACAGCTCAGGGAAATACGGAACAGGACCGCTCCCAAGGAACAGCTGCTCAGCCTTTTGGATATCTTTGAACATACGGCCTCCGACCTGGAAGAGACGCAAAAATCCATTGAGAAAGAGAAAATGCGCGTAGCCGGCATCCGGGGAGAAATCCGCTCCTACTTCGAACGCTACCGCCAACACGCCAGAGCCAAGGCACGCGGCCGCAAGTTCGACATTCTGAAGACATCCCATTCAGGCAAAACTTATTTGAATGTGGAAATCACCCGCGTGGAAAATGAATTCGTGCGTATCATGCACGAACAGGGAAGCACCTCCATTCCTGCCGGAGATCTTCCTGACGACATCCGGGAAATGCTGGCCTACGGCGACCCGCTGAATATTACGGCCATGAACCAGACGGATGCTTCCCTCAAATCCCCCGTTATCCGCAGGGCACCCTCACCGGCCCCGGCTGCCGCCCCCGTGCCCCAGCCCGCCAAAAAGAAAGTGGTGGTGGAAGATCTGGACCCGCCCGCCGGAAAACCGAAAATTGAAACACCTACCCACACCGGAGATTCCGGCAGCTCCTCTTCCGGAAACATGTGGGTTCCCCCCGCCCATTCTCCGCTTCCCCCCATGCAATAATGACATTCCTGCCATGAAAACAATCATACATCCCCTCGCAGCCATACTCCTCGCCTGGAGTGCCGGCGCCTCCGAAACATGGAGTACCAGCCCTGCGGAAGCCATGCAGCAAGCCGCCGCACAGAATAAGGGAGTAATGCTGGAATTCACCGGTTCCGACTGGTGCGGAGCCTGCATCATGCAGAAAAAGCAGGCTCTTTCCCTTCCTGAAATCCAGACAGCCATTTCCCGTTCCTTTATTCCCGTGGAACTGGACTACCCACGTAAAAAGCAGCAGGACGCGCAGACAAAAACTTCTCTGGAAACCTATAAAAAATCCTACGGCATCACCGGATTCCCCACGCTGGTGTTTGCGGATGCCCAGGGGCGGCCCATCCACACTGTCGTAGGTTACGCCAATCCTGCCCAGGTCATGCAGGATACAAAAAAAGCGGCGGAAGCACTCAACACGCAGCAGTCCCTGACAAACAAGCTGGCGGAAAAGCTCACTGACCAGCAGCGGCGGGACACGCTGGTCCAATTGCTGAAAACGGTTCCCCAATCCAGCATCCGCACTTTCTATAAGCCGGCTCTGGCAGAACTGGAAAAACTGGACCCGCAGGACGCTTCCGGAATTCTCGCCAAACTGCACAGGGACGATCTGCTCCATGCCCAGAAATTGGAATGGGCCGATACGTTCCGGAAGAAAAACATCCACATTCTGGCGGATCAAAATCCTGATGAAGCGCTTTCCATCATGGACAGCTACTTGAAAAAGAACGGGCTTCTTCCGGAAGTCAAACAAGCTGTTCTCATGCAAAAAGTGTACCTACTCATGCAGCAAAACAGGGTCAATGAATTGGAACAGCCTCTCAAAGAAGGCGTTGCGCTCCTCCCAGAAAGTTTTGAAGGAAAAGCGTTCAGCAAACTTCTGGACAAGCTGCCTGAAATCAAGAAGGAACGGGGCCTCCTGAAGCCGGGGGAAGAGCCCCCCCTTCCCCCCGGCGCCATCCGGGCCACGAAGATGATCGTTCCCACGGCTCCCGCAAAATAATACACCCCTTTCTTTACTGCCGGGGTCATCCCTGCCCGGCAGGTGCACGCATGGACCTTTCCGCCGATCACATCCTCGTTGTCTTCCTGCTCACCACGCTGGCTGGTCTTGCTACCGGCATAGGAGGCTTCATCGCCTTCTTCATGAAAAGGACGGATACAAAGGCACTTACTTTTGCCCTGGGATTATCCGGCGGAGTCATGGTGTATATCTCCCTGGTGGAACTGCTGGGAGAAGCCCAGCACAGGTTGATAGAGTTCGAAGGCCATACGGCAGGTTCCTGGATCGCCATTGCTTCCTTCTTCGGGGGAATTGCCGTGGCGGCTCTGATTGATTACCTGGTTCCGGAAGACGAAAACCCGCACGAAGCGCGCGGCCCGGAAGACATCCATGGACAGGCCAGCGGTGAATTTTCCTCATCCCGAATTAAAAGGTCCGGCATTCTGTTCGCCCTGGCCATCGGCATCCACAATTTCCCGGAAGGAATCGCCACCTTTGCCGCCGGATTGGACTCCCTGACTTTGGGCACCTCCATCGCCCTGGCCGTAGCCGTCCATAACATTCCGGAAGGAATCGCCGTGGCGGTACCTCTTTACTACGGTACGGGCAGCCGTAAAAAGGCCCTCTTTTATTCCTTTCTCTCCGGTCTGGCGGAACCGGTGGGCGCGGCCATCGCCATGTTCTTCCTGTTCCACTTCCTCACACCTACCGTACTTGCGGTTCTCTTTGCCTCCGTCGCGGGAATCATGGTCTTCATCTCCTTTGACGAGCTGCTGCCCATGGCGGAACGCTGGGGACACCATCACATTTCCATCATGGGCATCATCGCCGGAATGCTGCTGATGGCGATTGTCCTGATCTGAACCGGCTGCAGGAGGGAACTTTCCATGTCCTGGGCACAGACGCATTGAGCATTCCCCGGCATCAGGGAGTCTAAACGGAAACCCCCTTTTCATCCATGCCGGAATCTCCTGCTTCTCCTGCTTCTCCTGCTTCTCCTGCTTCTCCTGCTTCTCCTGCTTCTCCTGCTGTTTCCTCCGTTCCTCCAACCTCCACGCAGGCATCTTCCCTCCTTTCCCCCCTCTCCTGCTGGAAAAAAGGTTTTCTTCATTATGCGGACTTTCGGGGCTGCGCTTCCCGTGCGGAATTCTGGTGGTTCATGGCTCTTCCCCTCCTGGCGCTGATTCCAGCCCTGGCGGGGCATATCCTGACGGACTGGCTGCACATCCCTGATACAAGACTGAGCATCTACGGAGACGCCTTAACCATCCTCCTGTGGGCGGTGTTATTCATCCCAAGCATATCAGCCGCGTTCAGACGCCTGCATGATACAGGCAGGAGCGGCCTCTGGCTTTTTTCCCTTTTCATTCCCTTCGGGCTGGGGCATCTGATCTTTTTTTATCTGACGCTAGGAGAAAGCAAGGCGGACGGCAACAAATACAGCCGCCGTCCGGAGCCCCAACCGGCTGATCCCCCTGCCGGAGAACTGAAAGAGCAGCCATTGACTCCGTTTTACCTTTACTGGCTCATCAGCCTGCGGAAATTGAATACGGTGGCAGGCCGCGCGTCCCGGACGGAATTCTGGTCCTTTTTCCTCCTTTCCGTCCTCCTGTTCCTTCCGCTGGGCTACAGCATGATAGACGTTGACAGCCAGCCGGCGGGTTTTTATGTCTCTCCTTCTCTCCAAATCCTGTTATATGCCGCCCATCCGCAAGATGCTCTGATCCTGCTGGCTCACTCCTGCTTCAATCCCACCTTTTACTTTTTCTACCAATCCGGAGAGCTGAGCATGCTTTCCCTGGAGCTTCTGGCAGCCGTGGCGGGGCTCAATATCCTCTTCAATCTGCCGGTCGCCGTGCGCCGCCTGCATGACAGCAATCTGAGCGGAAAATTCATCCTGATTCCCATTCTTATTTTCATCGTCACTTTCCTGCTGATTTTCCTGCTGCGCCTGGTCCCGGAGGACATGACCCCCTATCTGGACTACCTGGGAATGGTGTCCAGCCTGATGGATCTGCTTTCCATCCTCTTCCTGTCCATGATGCTTCTTAAAAGCTCGCCAGGCCCCAATGAATACGGCGTGCTTCCGCAAAAAATAACCGTATCCTGATTCCAGGATACGGTTGAAAAGCAATCAAAACCCTATCGGGTACAATCAATTTCCCGTGACGCAGACGGAGAACGTCAGTCCCCGAAGCATACGCCCAAATCGCGGGCCGTGCGCACCAGCTGACAATCGGGATCCACAAGCTTCAAGGTTTTCACAGCTTCCTCAATGGGTACGGCAGTCATCTGCGTCCCACGGAGAGCAACCATGCAGCTGAATTGGCGCTTTTCCACCAGTTCCACGGCATAACTGCCGAACCGCGTTCCCAGAATCCGGTCATAGGAACAGGGAGAACCGCCACGCTGGATATGGCCCAGCACGCAGGAGCGGGTTTCAATCCCAGTGGCTTCTTCCAGTTTCTTGGCAATCACCTTGCCGATGCCACCCAAGCGAACTTCCCCCTGGGTCTTTTCATCCAGCAATACCAGTTCGTCCGCCAGACGGGCCCCTTCAGATACCACCACCAGGATTTCCCTCTGCCCGGCAGCCTTGCGCGCCTTGATGCATTCCACCACGTTTTCAAGGGAAAAAGGAATTTCCGGCAGAAGAATAACATCAGCACTCCCTGCGATGCCGCCTTCCAAGGCAATCCATCCCGCATGCCGTCCCATCACTTCCACCACCATCATGCGCTGGTGCGCGTTCGCGGTGGTTTCCAGACGGTCCAAAGACTCGGAAACAATGGAAACCGCACTGTAGAAGCCAAAAGTGACATCGGTTGCGCCCAGGTCATTATCAATGGTTTTTGGCACGCCAACTACGGGGAGCCCTATCTCGGAAAGCAAAAGAGCCGTGGACTGGGAGCCGTCTCCGCCCACAACGATCAGGGCATCCAGCCCCAGCCGGCGGACAGTAGCCTTCGTTTTTTCCAGCACCGCGGGTTCAATCGCCCCCTTTTGGTCCACGCCTACTTTGATGGCGAAGTTGCCTTTGTTCACGGTTCCCAGAATGGTGCCCCCCTTGGCTCGCAATCCGCGGCAGGCGGCAGGGGTCAGCCATTCAAACCGTTCGTCCCCTTCCTCGGACAAAAGCCCTTCAAAACCGTCGTAAAAACCCACAACGTTCCAGCCGCGACGGGAAGCCGCGCCCACAACACCTTCAATAACTGCATTCAACCCGGGGGAGTCACCCCCGCTATTCAAAACACCGATGTTCATATTCGGCGTTCCTTATAGCAGAAAAATCCTTCCCCGTCTACTTCCTATCTCCTTTGTGGAGCAGATTTCACAGGAAGCTGGACAAATTCCTTGGGGTCCTTCATATCCATGCCGGAAGCCTGCCAGTTTTCCCAAACGCGCCAGCCGGTGTTCATCATCTCCCTGGCGAGGGAATAGCGGCTCGCAGAACCAAGCACCGCAATAATCATGCGCTGCGGATAAATCACCTCCGTCCCCGTTTGGGGGCTCCGGCGGGAAATAGCGTTGCGCGTCACGCTGAGCAGCAGGCAGGGGCCGGCGGCGCGGGAAGTGCCCGCCTTGATGCCGTCCACGCCGGAAGTGCTCATGAGCCTGTTGTTGTTGGAAATATCGTACATCGTCCTGCCCTTGGTCTGGGACTGCACTTCAATGCGCCGGCTCGCTTGGGAAACAATGTAGCAAAAAGCCGGATTTTGCATGCTGTAAACGCCTAACAAGGCCATATCCAGCGCGCAGGAAGTGGAAACGGAGTTGCCGGCGTCCAGCCCGTGGGGAGCGGTAAAGCGCGTTTTGGCCATCCTCAGGGAACGGGCCAAATTGTTCATTTCCGCCACAAAAGCGGCAATGGGGGCGCCGCCGCCCCGGCGGGACACCAGGTCACGCCCCACAAAGGAGGCAACAGTCAGGGCGGAAACATTGTCCGAACCCAGCAGGGTGGAATACAAAGCGTCCCGGAGCGTCAGGCGGTCTCCCGGCTGGAGATCCATGGGATTGCCCGCACGGAGGCCGAAAGCTTCCTGGGGCACGGCAATGAAAGTGTCCAGCGGCAACCGCGTGCGGGCCACCCAGTCCAAAGCCACCATGGCGGTGGCTACCTGGGAAAGACTGGCCACGGGCCTTTTTTCTTCTGCGTTGGAACTGAAAAGAAGCTTGCCGGAATTGGCCTCAATGGCAATGTAACTGGGCCGTTCCTGTGCCTGGGCGGAAAACTGGAATACACAGGCCAGGGTCAAAAGGAATAGAGATAGCTTTTTCATGGCGGGACCGGCGGGATAGTGCCCGTTCCCTCCTCATTTGAAAAGTCTAAAATGTTTTCCGTGCAACACTTATATGTCATGACACGGAAAAACGCATTGACCTTTGGAGCCCCGTCCTATTTGTTGGAAGAAGAGTCTTCCCAAACGGAAGCGTTCCTGACACACCCAGTTCCATGACCAGGATTCAGCTTTTTTACAGCCGGGCCTACCCGGGAAACGCCCTGCGTGCCAATACCCTCCAGGCATTGGCCCATCTGGGCGTCAATCCGGAGGTGCAGGCTGAAGAGACCGTTCCGGAACAAATCGGGACGCCGCTTCCCGCACTCGCCATTGACGGGGAAATCGTCGTCTACGGCGTGGAGCCTTCCGTGCGCGAGCTGGAACTCCTTCTCCAAGACCGAGTCCAGGAGCGGGAGGCGGATTTTCCCTGCGGCGCGTGCGGCATGGGATGCAGCGGCATGAACGGCCCGGAAAACTGCCCCATGTGCATCCAGGACGGGAAAGACGGCAGCATGGCGGGCAGAATCATCGGCTTTGCCATCCTGCTCATGCTCCTGTTCCTCGCGATGAAAATCCTGTCCTGAACTGTCCCGGATCTTCTCATGCCGGGCTGCCTCTTTTTACTTACCCTTCTTTCCTCTTTCAGGAAATGAAGATACACGGCAATTAACGGCGTTTGCCCGCCCACGCAGGCGGTCTTGATAATTTCTTGAATTCCCCCCTCCTCCGGGACACAGTAGAGGCATGCGCTCCTTCTTCGGTTCCATTCTCCTGATTCTGGTGCTGGCAGCCCTCGGCGCCACCATTTATTACCATTGGTCCACCAACTCCCACCTGGAATTCGAACTCCGCAACCCCGACGAACCGGAAAAAACGACACAGGTCATCAACATGGAAAAACGGGCGGCAGCCCTGCAGGCTGTTCCGGCAGAAAAAACTCCTGTTTCCCCCGCGGAAGAAATTCCCGCTTCCCCTGCCGGAATGCCGGAACCCGCGGAATTGTAATCCCTCCTGTTGCCGCACTATGAAACCGGTCATTGGATACACGCTGGGCGACCAGTCGGGCATAGGCCCGGAAGTCATCTCCGCCGCGCTTGCCTCCGGAGAACTCCCGGAAGACGCAGAGTACCGCCTCATCGGCAAGAGAGTGGAGCTTCCCCCGGGAAGGCCTAATGCGGAATCCGCCAAACACGCCTTCGACCATCTGGAACAGGCGGCCCATGCCCTGCGGGAAGGAACGGTTGACGCTGTTGTCACCGCCCCCGTCTGCAAGGAAACCCTGCATGAGGCAGGTTTCCGCTGGCCGGGGCAGACGGAATTCTTTGCAGAACGCCTGAAAACGGACAATTACGCCATGTGCCTGACCGGGAAACGGTTGACGGTGGGGCTGGCAACCATTCATACTTCCCTCCAAAGCGTGCCTTCCCTGCTGGAAACAGAGGAACTGGTCCGCATCGGAACCCTGCTGAAAGACTTCTGCATCCGCAAGGGAATCATGCGCCCGCGTATCGCCCTGGCAGCCCTGAACCCCCACGCCGGGGAACACGGCGCTTTCGGCGATGAGGACGGGAACATCATTGCCCCGGCCGTGGAACGGCTGAGGGCGATCCATCCGGATGCTGCATTTGACGGGCCTTCCGTCCCGGACTGCGTGTACCGGGATGCCGTGGAAGGAAACTATGACGCCGTGCTGGCCCCTTACCATGACCAGGGGTTGATTCCGCTGAAGCTGGTGGACTTCCATACCGCCGTCAACGTCACCCTGGGCCTTCCCCGCCCCCGGCTGAGCCCGGATCATGGTACCGCCTTCAACCTGGCGGGAACCGGAAAAGCCAATCCGTCCAGCACCATCCACGCCTTCCAGCTGGCCGTACAGATGGCGCGGAGGCGTTAACGTTTTTCTTCTTTCCGGAATTTTTCCCGCCATACCTGCACCATCCCGTTCCGGGGGTGAATCCCAGTACCGGAATATCACCCCATCAGGGAGAAGCCCTTTCTCCTTCTTCCTGATTCCAAAAAATAACGCATCGTTAATTCATCTGCGGCGTAAAGTTCCAAGGCCTCCTTGTCATGATCCTTTTTTGGAATCGGCACCATTGTTCAGGCGGCAGGACAGAAAGCCCGGAAAACTCTCCGCCGCCTCTATCTGCCGCTTTTCCGGATTCCTCACCGGAAATCCCGCCCTCCTCCGCTAAGGACAACGGCAGGAAACGCCATGCAGAACAATTCTTCCGCGCCGTGGGGAGAGTAAAACGCAGGAAACGGCATGTTCCCGGAAACAAGGTAAAAAATAGGCTTGCTTTCTGAAGGCAATCATTGCACCTTACTTGCCCGCAAGGTGCGCACCGTTCGCACGACACATTTCTAATTATCACAAGACCATGAGAAATTACGAAGCTCTTATCGTATTCAACATGAAGGGTACGGAAACTCCCGTCGAGGAGTTGATCAGCACCGTAGCCGCCGCGATGAAGGAAGAAGGCGCCGACATCACCGCCACGGAAAACGCCGGCCGCCGCGAATTCGCCTACGAATCCAACCACCTTTCCGCCGGGCAGTATGTGACCTACACGTTCTCTGCGGAACCTTCCGCCATCAGGCCCATCCGCGAACGCCTTCGCCTGAATCCCCAGATTCACCTTCAGTATTACAAGGTGCTCGGCTAAAATCCGGCCCATGCGGACGAAACATCCGCTCCTTGCTTTCTTATCAAAAAGAACCGTCTCCGCGAAGGGGCGGTTCTTTTCTTATGGATTACCATCCCTTCCCCCCCTCTGCCCCCCGCTCAACAAATATTCCCCGCCCCCTAAGCAATATTGACCAGGAACCGGCGGTAAGAAATAAATTTGCCACTCCTCTTGCCCTGGCTATTTTCCATACAGGGAAAAACTGAGCCATGGAGTTCTACGGAGGTGCCGTCCGAAGGGTTTCAATGAAATTAATCCCGGCGTCTTTTTAATAAGGCTGCTTTTCGAGAATGACGTTTCATTTGATTCACCGCTCATCCTTGCCCCTTGCTGTCAGGAAAAAGAGCGGCAGTCTGTGAGCCGGAAATTGCCGGCTCACAGGGAAATAAAGTTTTTCAGCAGTTTCACGCCCAGTTTCTGGCTTTTTTCCGGGTGGAACTGGGTGGCGACCAGATTGCCGCGCCTGACAGCGGCAGCAAAACGCACGCCGTAGGTGCAGAAAGCGGCAATCAGGGATTCATCCTCCGGCTGGGGATAATAGGAATGCACGAAATAAAAGTACGGTTCCTTCCCCATGCCTTTCCAGATGGGATCGGCGGGATCAGTGAGAGCCACGCTGTTCCACCCCATGTGAGGCACCTTGAGTTCCGATTCTGAAAACCGAACCACGCGCCCCTTGAGGATGCCCAGTCCGGGAACCTGCCCGCTTTCTTCCCCGCTTTCAAAAAGAACCTGATAGCCCACGCAGATGCCCAGAAAAGGCCTGTCCCGCTCTATCCATGCCCGGACCAGGGACACCAGATTCTGGCGGCGCAGCTTTTCCGCACAGTCGCCGAAGGCACCCACGCCGGGAAGAACCAAATGGGTTACGCCCGCCGCATCTTCCGGAGTACGCACCAGATGACCGGTCACGCCGGCGGCCTCAAAGGTGTTCAGCACACTGCGGAGATTGCCCGCACCGTAATCAATCACTCCAAGTTTCATGTATTTTACAGCATTCCCTTGGTTGAAGGCAGCGTCCCGGCTGCCCGGGGCTCAATCGCCGCAGCCTGCCGCAACGCGTGGGCGATGCCTTTGAAGACAGATTCCGCAATGTGGTGGCCATCCCTGCCGTAAAGCACTTCCACATGCAGGTTGCAACGCAGGTTATTGGCCAGCGCACGACAGAATTCCTCGCAAAGGGTCAGCGGAAAGTTGGGGGCATCCGGCAAACCGCCTTCCGGAATACGGAAAGCTACATACGGACGGTTGCTCAAATCCATCACCACGCGCGTAAGAGTTTCATCCATGGGCAGGTAGGAACAGCCGTAGCGAACAATGCCCTTTTTGTCCCCCAGTGCATTTTTAATGCATTCCCCCAGAACGATTCCCACATCCTCCACCGTGTGGTGGGCGTCTACTTCCAGGTCTCCGCGGGCCTGAAGGGTCAGGTCCATCAGGGAATGGCGGGCCAGTAAATCCAGCATATGGTCAAAAAACGCATGCCCCGTTGCGACGGCGGCGCATCCCGTTCCGTCCAGGTTCAGTTCCATGCTGATGTCCGTTTCACCCGTGACCCGTTTGCAAGAAGCGTTCCTCATGCAACACTTCTATACTGAAGACGCGGCGGAAGAAAGCAGGAAATATCGCATGGGGAAAGATTTGCCCTCTTCTCCCCGCAAAAACATGCAGACCGTCAAAGGAACACGCCTCCGGCCCCGCTCCGACAGAAAAACCTCAGGAATTTCTGACAACGAATTGCGCGAAATCAACGGCCGGAAAGCCTGACGGGCAGGATGGAATCAACACATACTTGATCCACCCCATCCGTAAACGCCATTTCCGCCATATCTCTCCGGAGAGTTTTCTCCGGAAAACGGCAGAATTATTTCTTTTTGGCCTTGGCGGCCGCCTCTCTTTCCTCCTGGCGCTTCTTATCCCGGTCTTCACGGGCTTTGCGCGCCGCTTCCGCACGTTCGGCGCGTTCACGGGCGCGCTGTTCCCGCAACCCCACGCGCACCGTTTCCGTCAGTTCCTCATAGTATTCCCTGGGAACCTGGGCGGTCCGGAGCTCCGTCAGAACCTCCATAGCTTCGTCAAATTTTTTCTCGTCACACAGATTCCAGGCCTTTTCCAGCGCAGCGGAACCGGCTCCGTTTTCCGGGTCCTGTTTTTTTAAGCGTTCCGCATCCGTAGCGGCTACCAGCTTAAGGTCTCTCATGGCTTCCAAAGAACCTGCCGTAGGTTCAAACCATCGGTCCCCGCGTTCCTTGACCTTCTTGCGCAAAGCCCGGTACACTTCCGTGAGCTGGTTTTCACGTTCCCGGATGGCAGTCTGCCTTTTCTGGAAAGCATCCATCAACACCTGGCGCTGTTCCTTGGTCAGTTTGGGATTTCCCCGGCGCTTCTCTTCCTCCTTTCTCAGGGCTTCACGTTCCTTCTCCAAGGACTTTTCCTTGGCGGCGATCATGACCTCCAGCTTACGGTTGAGCTGTCCGGCGATTCTGGCGGCATCCGGATAGGCATCCGCCAAGGCGGCGGAACCGGGATAACCGTCGCGCAAGCGGTCATACACGGCCATGGCCTGGTATGGATTGCGCACGGCAAGCGCCTTGAAACGCTTCAGCAGCTTATTGGCCTCATGGTCGTATTTGGTGCGCACGGTCACTTCCGCCTCCTCCCTGGCATTCTGGGCGGCCCGGGCTTCCTCCGTCAATTTCTTTTCCTCCAGCAAAACCACTACTCTGGCTCTTGCCTTGACGGCGGCGTCATGAGCAAGGCCCTGGGGATTTTTCTTAATGGTCTTGTCCAGGTCCGCCAAGGCTTTTTCCAAATCCCCGGCATTCATGGTTTCCGGTTTGGCATACATTTTGCCGATTCGGGCAGCCTCCAGTTCATCCGGAGTCGCCTTCCTGATGGATTCAATCAAATCCCTCTTCACGGTTACGGAATCCTTGATACCTCCGGACACGGGAACCAGGAGGCTGACGCTTTCCGGCGTTTCCACTTCTACCGTGCAATTTTTGTAAACGGTTCCATCCTTGAGTTTTACTTCATCTGCAGCTGCAAGCGGAACGAATGCGGTCAACACCAATATGAGGGACTTGTTCATAAATCTAAGGCTTTTTCCAGATTGATCAGACAAATACGTATCCTGCACTTTACCAAAAGATGCCCTGTTGGCGACAAAAAAAAGCCCGGAGCCGCAAAAACGGCTCCGGACCCGGTAAAAGAAGAAACAGGCGTATCAAACTTATTTCTCGGCAACAGCTTCTTCAGCAGCCGGAGCCGCTTCCTCGCCGGAAACACGGGGAGCTTCCACAATAGCCACAATCACATCGCCGGCCAGTTCCGTGGTTACGCCGGAGGGGAGTTTGAGATCGGTAATGCGCAGGCTTTCACCCAGTTTCAAACCGGAGATGTCAGCGGTAATGGCTTCCGGCAGATCCTTCACCTGGCAGATAATCGCCAGTTCGTGAATGGTCTGGTCCAGAACGCCGCCCTGGGCCACGCCGGCGGAATCGCCTTCCAGAATGACGGGAACAATGGAATGGATGACCGTGGTATCGGTCACAGCCTGAAAGTCCACATGCAGGCAGGCGTTGGTGATGGGGTTGTGCTGCACTTCCTTAAGGAGAACCTTCACGATCTTGCCGTTGATATCCAGGGCCACGAGGATATGTTCGGAAACGGCGGAAGCCAGCATGCGGGCAAATTCACGGGCGTCAACCTGGATATTGACGTTGTCAAAACCGGGACCGTAAACCACGCCGGGAACCAGGCCCTGGCTGCGGAGTTGCTTCAGATTACCGGAGCCGCAGGCTCTCGTTTCGGCCTTGAGGGAATGGGATGTAGCCATGTTTTATAGAGGCAATATTGAGTGTTGATTGATGATGTTTCCTAATCGGGTTCAGGCAGAGGCCCCGCCGGGATTTCCGAACCCGCGTAAACCGGTACTCAGGTCAGGGCGCAGGACTCTGCACTAAAATTGTCTAAATGTCAAATAATGATGATACGGATTCTCCGTCATGTATGCGCTGCACGGCATGGCCCAGCAGGTCTCCCACGCTGACACAGTCCACTTTGGGGCCATAGGCCATGGGAACGGTGTCGGAGGTAAGAACGCGTTCAATGCAGGAACCGGAAATCCGTTCGCGGGCCATGTCCCCAAGCACGCCATGAGAAACGCAGGCGAACACGCGCTGGGCTCCCCGTTCCTTCAGGATATTGGCGGCAGCGCACAGGGTGCCGGCGGTTTCCGTCATGTCGTCAATCAGAACGGCATCGCGCCCTTCCACGTCACCAATGACATTCATGGCTTCCACATGGGTGGCGTTGACGCGGTGCTTGGCCACAATGGCCAATTCCGCACCCAGCGCGTCGGAATACGCGCGAGCCATTTTCACGCCGCCCACGTCCGGGGAGACGACGACCAGTTTCTTGAGGTCTTTAACATAATGTTCGCGCAGGTGACGGATTAAAACGGGGGCGGCGTACAGATGATCCACCGGAATATCAAAGAATCCCTGGATCTGGGCGGCATGGAGATCCATAGTCAGCACGCGGTCCACTCCGGCGGCTGTCAGCAGATTGGCCACCAGCTTGGCGGTAATGGGAACGCGGGGCTGGTCCTTGCGGTCCTGGCGGGCATACCCGAAGAAAGGAACAACAGCCGTGATGCGTCCGGCACTGGCGCGGCGGGAGGCGTCCACCATCACGCACAATTCCATGATATTATGGTTAGTGGGGGGGCAGGTGGGCTGAATGAGGAAAACATCCTTGCCCCGGATGTTTTCATTTATCTTTACAAAACTTTCCCCATCGGGGAAAGTATTCACCGTGACGTTCGTCAACTGAATGCCTACGCTTTGCGCAATGCGCTCCGCAAGTTCTCTGTGTGCTGTACCGCTGATAATCTTCATACCGGAAACTGAAAAGCGGACGCATTCTGAACACAGGTCCGCATAATCGCAATACTTAATTCTCACAATTTGATTTTTCTCCATGATGGATTCCCCCGCTCCTGATGGCAAAGAGAGATTTCTGACCGCCCCCATGATCGCCGCCCTGGCCGTGAGCACGCTGCTGCTGGCGCTGAACTATCTGGCATTCCCGGAATTCGGTTCATTCGGAAACGAAAACAGCATCCAGTGGCTCATTTCCTCCTGGAATAAGCAAACGGATTATGAACACGGCTGGCTGGTGGTGCCCATCATCGTCTTCATGCTGTACCATGCCAGAAAGAAAATTGCCCAGGCACCCAGACGCATGGACTGGCGCGGACTGATTCTTTTCATCCCGGCGATCATGCTTCTGATGCTTTCCTTCCGCGTGGGGCAGCCTCGCGTGGCCGTAGGCGCTCTTCCCCTGATTTTACTGGGCGGGGCCTGGTACCTGGCCGGACCGCAGACCGCCAGGCTGTGCGCCTTCCCGCTGCTCTTTTTCTGGCTGTGCATCCCCCTGCCCTCCTTCCAGCAGGCTACGGTGGGGCTTCAAATCATCGCGACGGAGCTGGGGCATTGGGGGGCAAGCATCTTCGGGGTGGATACCTATCTGCAGGGCACCAATATCCGCTCTACCGGTGGACACTGGGATGCCTTCAATATTGCAGGAGGGTGTAGCGGCATGCGTTCCCTGATGGCACTGCTCATGCTGTCCGCAGCCTGGGCCTACCTGTCCGACTTGAAATTCTGGAAAAAATGCGTGCTCTTCCTCAGCGCGATTCCCCTGGCCGTCATCGGCAACGGTGTCCGCATCACCAGCATCGTGGTGATGGCGGAATACGGAAATCCCGAGTTTGCGTCAAAAACCTGGCATGACTGGTCCGGCCTGCTGTTTTTTTTCCCTATCAGCCTTTTCGGCCTGGCAGCCGTCCACTCCCTGCTGGCCGGGGAACTCATCTGGAAGCCGTCACAGCGCAAGAAGCTGGTTGTTAAGATGAACAAGTCCCATTAAGCGTTTCCGCCGCCATGAATATTAAAACGCTCAAAATTCTCATCATCCCTTTTCTGCTGTCCGTCATGCTCGGCGGCACTTACCTGATGCCACGCAGGGGGGAAGTGCAGGACTCCTCCATCAGCATGGATCTCCCCACAGGCATGAATCCGTACGGCTGGCACGGCACGCGCCGGCAGGAATCCGAACAGGAACGGGGCATCCTGGCCCCGGATACGGAATTTTCCAAAGCGGATTACGTGCAGGAACTCCCCATCAGTCTGGATGCGACGGAAACCGTACCCGTTTTGTGCCGCGTTTCCATCGTGAAATCCGGTCATGATTTAAACAACTCCATCCACCGTCCGGAACGCTGCCTCCCGGCCCAGGGCCATTTTAACCTGACGGGGACCACGGTGGATGTTCCCGTGGAAGGCCGCGGAACCATCAGAATGACCAAGCTGAAATCCCAGCAGAACATCGCTCCGGACCATCCGCAACCTGTCATTCTGGACAGTATGCATTATTACGTATTTATCGGCCACCGCCACATGACGGAAGACCACTTGATCCGCACCCTGATGGATATGAAAGACAGGGTTCTGCACGGCATGGATCAACGCTGGTGCTATTTCCAAATTTCCACCACGTACGGGGACAAGATCAGAGTGCCGGAAGAGAAAGCCAGGGAACAGACGGAACGCCTTATCAGCCAACTTCTTTCCCAACTGGTGAAGTGGGATGAACTGAACCGGTAGCACGGCTCCGGCAGTTCAGTCCGGAAGATTTCTTTCCAGCCAGGAGGCAGCGGCTTGAAAAAGGCTGCATGCTTCTTCCCCAGGCGGCTCATAAAGCATGGGCGCAGGACGCCGGTGAGAATAAAGGCGGCCCTCCCGGTCACGACTGTAGCCGGAAAAAGCAAGATTGGCATCAGCCCCGGCGCAATGTCCCCAGCGTCCGCCTATTCTGGGCACCGCGTCCATGAAGCCGCCGCCATCCTGCAGGTAAGCGTTCCCCCACCATTCCACACAGGCCGGACGCACGCTCTTTTGCCTGCGCGCCACGGCATCTACCGTCAGGAGGCAAAGAGGAGCAGCCTGAACCGACTGGCGCCTGGCTACTTCCACCGCGCAGGAGCCTCCGTAGCTGTGTCCTATCAACACGACAGGCAGCCCGGGATATCTCCGTCTCAGCTCTTCCAGCTCCACCGCTATTTTTCCGCACCTGTCAAAAAACACGCCGCAGCCGCCTCCGTCCCAGTGGTAATAAGCCGTTGCGTACTCCACACCCGGCAAAAAACCGGGAAATCCTTTCTCCACACGGCTCAAACAACCCGCAAACATGTCCCCGAAACCGCCGATGAACACAGCCAGATACCCGGGAACGTTTTCGCGGGAAAACCGATTCAGCGTCCTTTGAAAATGCATGACGGCCCCCATGATGGAGAAATCACGTCAATATCCAAGCCTGTAAGACGTTCTGGCTTGATAAAACCTGAAAACTGTCCAAATGTGGTGGTATGCAAGTAATCATTCACCAATGGGCCTTCAACGGAAGCTTCGACCAGCTTGCCTCCCTGCCCCGCCAGGAACTCGTCAACGACTGGTTCGGCTATGATGTGGAGCCAAGTGCGGAATTCGCCTTCGCCACGGACGGAGAATTCCTCTGGTTTCTGGCTTCCCGCAGCAAGGCAGCCACCATCCATCCGGAAGCCCGGCCCGGCCAGTTCCAGCCGGAGCTATGGCGGTACGACCTGGCGGAATGGTTCATGGCCGCGGGAGACGGCACCAATTACTGGGAATTCAACCTTGCGCCCAACGGCGCATGGTGGGCCTGCGCCTTTTCCGATACCCGCCGCGCCAATGAAGACATCCCCGCGCCGCTGGCCGTGGATACCAAGTGCATTCTGACGGACGAGGGATGGTGCGCCATGGCCCGGATTCCGCTGAACGAACTGCGCGGCGTGGACATCCGCGACTGCAAGCTGGCAGCCACGTTCATCCTGGATACTCCGGACCAGATTTTCCTGACTACGGCGGACGACCTTTCCGGCAATCCGGATTTCCACCGCCCGGACTGCTTCTGCACCCCCATTCTCAAATAATCCATGTCTTTGAAAGAAGACATTTCCCGCATTCTGGGGCCTGAAAAAGTTTCCGGAGCCCCGGATGTGCTGGCGGCGCACGCCGGGGACAAATGGTACGCCTCCGTGCTGCCGGAGGCAGTCGTTTTCCCGGAAAGTACGGAAGACGTCTCCCTGTTGCTGCGCTATGCATCCTCCATGAACATCCCCGTCACGGCCCGCGGCGGCGGGGTGGGATACGTAGGAGGGTGTGTTCCCGTGCGCGGAGGCATCAGCCTTTCCCTGGAACGGATGAACCGTATCCTGGAGATATCCCCGGAAGACGGCGTTGCCGTGGTGGAACCCGGAGTTATCACAGCGGATCTCCAGCGGGAAGCCCGTGCTCTGGGATGGTTCTACCCGCCGGACCCGGCCTCCAGAAAGGAATGCAGCATCGGAGGAAACATCGCCACGAACGCAGGCGGCCCCAGATGCCTGAAATATGGAGTCACCAGAGCTTACGTGCTGGGGCTGACCGTGGTGCTTGCCAGCGGAGAGGTAGTGGAATGCGGCGGACGCACCCATAAAAACAAGACGGGGTTCGATATCGGGGACCTTTTTATCGGTTCGGAAGGAATGCTGGGCATCATCACCCGGGCCGTTTTGAGGCTCATCCCCCACCCGGAAGCATTCGGCGCGCTCAGCGCCGGCTTCCCGCAATTCCCGCTGGCCGCTGCCGCCGTGCAGCGCATCCTGAACAGCGGGCATCTTCCCTCCGCCCTGGAAATAACGGACAGTTTCACTCTCCGCGCCGCCCGGAACTATCTGGGGGACAGCGCCCTGCCTTCCGGCTGCCGCGGCCACCTGATTGTGGAAGTGGACGGCAGGCGGCCCGCCGTGCGTGAGGAACTGGATTCCCTATGCACCCTACTGGAAGAATGCGGCGCGACCGGAATTCTGCGCGCAGACACGGAAGCGGAGGCGGAAGCCATCTGGCAACTCCGCCGGGAATTTTCCTACAGCCTGAAAGCAACCGGAATGACCAAGCTCAACGAAGACATCGTCATCCCCAGATCGCGCCTGGTGGCCCTGGTGGAATTCTGCGAGGCCCTGAACCGGGAAACAGGGCTGGACATCGCGTGTTTCGGCCATTCCGGGGACGGCAACATCCATACCAACATCATGGTGGACGATTATGCGAATCCAGAGAAGAAAGCCCTGGCGGACGCCTGTGTGGACAGGCTGTTCCACTGGGTGCTGGCACACGGAGGCGCCATTACCGGGGAACACGGCATCGGCCTGGCGAAGGCCAAATGGTTCCGGAAAGCCGTGGGGGAAGGCGCCTACCACCTGCACGAACTGGTCAAATCCGCCCTGGACCCAAAAAATTTGCTGAATCCTGGAAAAATGGGGCTTCCGTAACGTAAAATAAACTTCCATGACGCCTCCGGACGGGGCATCATGAATGCCGTACTTCATGAATAGCCCGCACAAGTCCATCCTAGCTGCCCTTTACGATTGCTTTCCGGCTGCAAACGCCGTTCTGGTGTTTCTTCTGGATCATCCTCTGGCCTGGTTCACGCCCAAATGGCGCCGGAAAGGACGTATGGCCCTGAAAGCAGTGCGCCGCTACATCAACTACAATCGCGATCTTCTGCCTCCCGAACGCCTGGCGGAGTTTGAAGAAAGCCGCAACCTGCTGAAAACGGCCCTTTACCGGGGTGACAGGCAGCAGGCGGAAACCATTACCGCCAAACTGGAATCCACGCTGGAATCCATCCCCGGAGCGATTCCTTCCGCCCTGGCGGAAAACGTGGAAGTTCTGTTCGTGATTCTGGCCATTTTCCTGGGTTTGCGCTGTTATGTAGTCCAGCCCTTCCGCATCCCGACCGGTTCCATGCAGCCCTCCCTGAACGGAATCCGCGCCCTTCCCCAGGAAGGGGATCCCACCCTGATGCAGAAAATCGGGGACATGATTCTGTACGGCGGCTCCTATGTGCACGAAACGGCCTCCAAGGAAAAGAAAATCGTCCGTTTCGAACCTGCCACTAAGTATCTTCTGCTCACGGTGACCAACGTGATTTTCGATGACGGCTCCAAGCTGGAAATCCCGGCAGCGGAAGCGGAAACGCGCCGCTACTTCCTCAATCAGGAACCGCGCTTTGAAGCCGAACGGCACACCCCGTTCAGAAGCTACCTGCCCGGAGACACAATCGTCAATGCCCGTTTTGACGCCGGGGACCTAATCGTGGTGAATAAAATGGCCTACCACTTCCGCAAGCCGGAACGAGGGGAAGTCTTCGTCTTTGATACACGCGGCATCGAAGGCATCGCCAATAAGGGAAGCAGCACCGGCCAGGAAGGAGGAACCCACTACGTCAAACGCCTCTGCGGCATTCCGGGAGATACCCTCTCCATTCAGGACTCCCAGCTAATCGTCAATGGGAAACCAGCCACGGAATGGACTATCCAGAGGGTCGCTTCCGGCAAGCCCCCCTACCAGCCCTGCGGCTACGTGGCCCTTCCCGCCCCCCTGAGCCTGCTGGACGGCAGAGCTTACATCACGGAAGGGGGAACCGTGCATCTGTCCAACGACAGCAAACGCCCCTATCTGCGTGAATACGTGGCACTGGGGGACAATTCCACCCGCGAAAATTCCTTTGATTCCCGGTACTGGGGCCCCGTCCGCCAGTACAACATCGTAGGCCCCGCCAGCTTCTGCCTGTGGCCCTTTACTTCCCACTGGGGCCTTATTCCATGATTTTTATCCTTTTCGCAGGCACGTTTTTTCCGTCAAGACATGACTCAAGCCCAAACCATCACCAGCAAGGCCAAGTCCAACCTGGCCTTTGCCCTCATTGATCTTCCTGAAGAAGAACGCCGCCATATGGCGGAATTTTACGCTTTCTGCCGCACGGTGGACGATATCGTGGACGAACCGGGCATGACTCCCCGCGAACGCCACGACGCATTGAATCGCTGGGTAGAGGTCATCAACGGCGGAGAAGGCCTGGAACTGACGGAACTGGAGGAGGACATCATAGCCCTCATCCAGGATTTGGAGCTGGACACCACTCCCATGCTGCACCTGATTGAAGGCTGCCGTTCGGACATCTGCCAGCAGCAGCCCCGCAGCCGCGATGAACTGCTGGACTACACCTACTGCGTAGCCTGCTGCGTGGGCCTCACCTCCGCCCGCATCATGGGGGCGGGAGAAGCCTCCTATCCGTACGCCATTGCCCTGGGGCATGCCCTTCAAATGGTGAACATCATCCGGGACGTGGCGGAAGACTGCGGCAAGTCCAACCGCATTTATTTGCCCAAGGAGGATATGGACCGCTTTGGATACACCCTGGAAGACCTGCGCTGCAGGGTGTATTCCCCCCGGCTTCAGGAGCTGCTGAAATATGAAGCGGATCTGGCGGAAACTTTCTTTGCGGAAGCGGAGAGGGAATACAACCTTCTCAGCCCGGAAGACAAAGCCGCCCTTATTCCGGCGCAGGCCATGGCACTCATTTACCATACCATTCTGGACAAAATGAAGGCGAGCGGCTTCCGTATTTTCGACATCCGCTACCGCGTCAACACCTTCCACAAGCTCTGGCTCCTGTTCCGCACCAAACTGGATATTGACCCTCAATCCTACTACGACAAATCCAAAGCGTATTATGACAAGCTGGTAGGCTTTCTTTCCCGCCCCGGCAGAAAGGATGAAAAACAGGGACCTCCCAGGTGAGCCATGGAAAAGCTGCGGCTTTTTCCCCCGGCCCTGCAAGAATTATCCTTGTCCCGAAAACCGTGTTCCTGTAGGAGTTGCAGCATGCAAAACCCCGTGGCCTCCCTGCTTTTTATTCTCGCAATGTTGACAGGGCCATGCCCGGCAGCGGATTATCCGGAACGGACGGAGCGCACGCAATCCGCAGGAAACCATGTCTGGCATATAGACCCGGACAAGGGAAATGACGGCAATCCGGGAACGGCCCCATCCACGGCGTGGAAAAGCATGGCGCCGGCCAACCGTCTCATCATGGCGCGGGGAGATACGCTCGTCATCCATCCGGGGGAACATGCCGTCTCCCTGGCGCTGATGGGGGAAGGTTCCAAACAGGCCCCGGTCACCATCCGGTTCATGCCCGGCAGGCATATCTTCAAACACGGTGCCCTGATGACCGGAAAACCGCAGATTTCCAACACCAACGATGCGCCCAACGAGCCCAAGGCCATGGCTATCCGCCTGATGGAAGCCAAAAACATACGCCTGGAGGGAAAGCCGGGAGCCACCGACATCCTGCTGGAAGGAAAAGCCATCTTTGTCTGCATGGAACATGCGGAAAACGTTTCCCTGAACGGCCTGGGGTTTGATTACCTGCATCCGACCATGGGGGAATTTCTGGTCACGGAAGTTGAAGGGGATACCATGAAAGCAACTATTCCGGACGGAATCCTGTACACAGTGAAGGATGGAAACCTGACCTGGCACGGACCCGGCTGGGAATTCCGCATGGGAGGGTATTCCAAAATTTTCGATTCCGCCTCCGGCACTTTCCAGGGCCGTTTCGACCCCGGGAAAACAGTCATCAGAGAATTGTCTCCCGGAAAAATCAGCATTACGTTCAAGGAAGGCTCACCAACCATGAAACCGGGCCAATCCTACCAGAACCGCAATACCCGGAGGGACTGCTGCGGCTTCTTTCAATACAGAAGCAAAAACATCCTCTGGAATAACTGCCATATTTACTATATGCACGGCATGGGCGTCGTTTCCCAGTTCTGCGAGAACATCATGTTCAGCCACTTGAAAATAGCCCCGCGCCCCCGTTCCCTCCGCACCAATTCCTCCTGGGCGGATAATCTGCACTTTTCCGGATGCCGGGGAAAAATCATCGTCAAAGATTGCGTGCTGGGAGCCTCCCATGATGACGCCGTTAATGTTCATGGAACCCACTTGCGCATTATAGATAGGCCGGCCCCCAACAAAATCACCGTCCGGTTCATGCATCCCCAGACCTTCGGCTTTGACGCCTTTGCCGCAGGAGACCGGATCGATTATGTTTCCTGCAACACGCTGGTACCTTATGCATCCAATACCGTTTCCGGCGTCAAACAACTCAATGAAAAGGAAATAGAACTTACATTGCAACATCCCAATCCCGGGAACATCCAACCTGACGATGTTGTGGAAAACGTCACATGGACGCCGTCCGTCCACATCAGCAATACGGTATGCCGCCACATTCCCACCAGGGGCTTCCTGCTCACCACCAGGAAGCCGGTGCTGGTTGAACGGTGCCGGTTTGAAAAAACGGGCATGCCCGCCATCCTGGTGGAAGATGACGCCTCCGGCTGGTATGAATCCGGCGTGGTCAGGAACATGACCATTTCCCGCAATACCTTTATCCAATGCGGAGAAGCCGTCATCCATATCGTGCCGCACGCTCCACGGCCGGAAGGGGATGTTCACCGGAACATCACCATTACCGGAAACACGTTTGACCTCAAAAACGGAACCGCCATCCGCATTCGCCATACCGGTGACGTCAAGGCGGAGAAAAACACTTTCACCAAAGACGGGAAGAAAATCCCTGAGGAAAAGGCGGTGGATATCCGGTAGAAAACCTCTTTCTTACCGGTGCCGGGAAACATGCACCGTTACGGAAACGCTGTCCGTCCGCGGCAGAATAAACTTGCGCAGGGTAACAACCACGTGCCGCGCGCCGAATTCCTTCAGGCAAACCTTTCCCATATCCTCCGCCAGCGTTTCCACCAGCTTGCGTGGACGCGCCATGGCCTCTGCCCGGAGCGCACGGGCAATGGAATCATAACAGACGGTTCTGGAAAAATCATCGTTCAGGCCGGACAAAGCCTCCTCCGGATAAAAAGAGATGTCCGCTTTCAGGGTCTGCATGGAAGAGCGCTCCTCGTCCGGAACGCCAATGAAGGTATCCAGTTCAAGACCATTGATATTGATGGAATCCTGCGTATCGGAAGGGAGCGCGTAACGGCGCATCAGCGTGCGCAGAACAAGCAGGTCCGGGACGATCATGTCCGGCCTGGCCTTGGAAAGCTGCGCTGCGTCATTGTAGCCGGTCAAAACGGCAATGGATGTGATGCCCGCGTGGTGAGCCGTTTCCACATCATGCTGCATGTCCCCGATAAACGCGGTTTCATGGGCATGCAGCCCGTGCTGGGCCAGCAGGGTATGAATGTGGGCATCCTTATGGCGGATGCCCGCATGAATGGCTTCAAAATATTCCATCATGCCCAGCTCCCTGCATTGGGTATCAAACTCCTTGGCGTCCACGCTGGTAAGAATAAAGCAGCGCACGCCGCGCGCGCGGCAGAACTCCAGGAATTCCCGGGCATTCGGCAGCACCTCCACCGGAGCATTGGAAACGCGGAAGGCGTACCGGAAATGGTCTTCCAGTTCATCCAGATCCGCGTGGGGCAGCACCCGGGCATAATAGTCCGGATAGGGAAGCTGGAATTCCGCGCGAAATTCATCCCTGTTCATGCAGGGTTTCCCGTATTGGGAAAAAACGTAGTTGGAGGCGTCCAGCGTCAGGGCCAGGTCGTCCACCAGGGTGCCGGACCAGTCGAAAATGATATTTTTAAACATGGGAATGCGTATGAAAAAAACTCAGTCCAGGGCGTACCGCATGGCGGCCAGACCGAAAAAGGCGGCCGTCTCCACCCGGAGAACGATAGGGCCAAGCGTGACGGGAACAAACCCCGCTTCCAACGCCATGGCCGTCTCCCGGTCCGTAAAATCCCCCTCCGGCCCCACCAGCAGAGAAGCGTGACGAACGGAACGGGAACGGGCGGCCTCCAGCACTTCCCTGACCGGCCGCACTCCGGGCGCCAGAGAGGCGATAATATTCAGTCCTTCCGGAATTCCTCCGCGCAGCCATTCCGCAAAGGGAACGGGAAGCGCCACTTCCGGCAGCGTGTTCTGGCCGCACTGCTTGCAGGCCTCCAAGGCGATGCGCTGCCATTTCTGCCTTTTGGCCTCAGCCTCCCGGGCATTCAGGCGCACGATCGTGCGGTCCGTCACGAGCGGAACAATAGCAGAAACACCCAGTTCCACAGACTTTTGGATAATCAGATCCATGTTGGCCCCCTTGGGAACAGCCTGGCACAACGTCAAATGGGCCACGGGGGGAGAAGGAAGGCATTCCTCCCCCGGAACCAGCAGCACGCCGGAGCTGCGCGGAGGTTCCGCCACCACAGCGTGGGCCGCACGGCCGCAACCGTCAAACACGATGCAGGAGTCACCCTGCTTCAGGCGCAGAACCCTGGCGGCATGGTGCGCTTCATCCCCTCGCAGCTCCCAGGCGGGAGCAGCCCATTCGGAAGGCGGGAGGAAAAAGCGGGCCATGTCTGAAAAAGAGAAAAGGACCTTATTTGCCCTTCAGGTAACGCGCCGCCTTGTCGGCAAACTCCACGCAAGCCGGCTGGTTCCGATTTTCATCCAGGGCAGAGGCAAACGCGTTCAGCTTATCCATCTGCTCCTTGGTAAGCCGGGAGGGGATTTCCACCTCCACCTCCACCAGCATATCCCCCACGTCCGAACTGCGAAGGGCCTTTACCCCCTTGCCGCGCAGACGGAAGATCATGCCGTTCTGCGTTCCTTCCGGCAGCTTGATGGTGGCCGCGCCTTCCAGCGTGGGCACTTTCAGCCTGCCGCCGGAAACAGCCAGGGAAAGCGGAACCGGAACCGTGCAGCTCAGGTCGTTGCCCTCCCTCTGGAAAATATCGTGCGGTTTGACGTCAATAAACACGTGCAGATCCCCGGTAGGGCCGCCATGCACCCCGGCATCCCCTTCCCCGGCGATGCGGAGCTGGCTGCCCGTGGCAACGCCCGCAGGAATACGGATGGTGATGTGGGAATCCTCCCTGACGCGCCCTTCCCCGCGGCAGACGGGGCATGGGTCCGAGATGATTTCCCCGGTGCCGTGGCAGGTGGGGCAGGTGGACTGCTGGACGAAAAAGCCGCTCTGCTGGGTAATGATGCCGCGCCCCTGGCAGGTAGGACAGGACTTGAACGCTTCCTTTCCATCCCTGGCCCCGGTGCCGTGGCAGGTCTTGCAAGTCACCAGACGCTCAATCTCAAGCTTCTTGGTGCATCCCTTCGCAGCCTCTTCCAGCGTGATGTCCAAATCATAGCGCAAATCGGAACCGGGTCTCTTGGTGGACCTTTTCTGGCCGCTGCGGCCGGCGCCTCCGAACATATCCGCAAAACCGCCCATTCCGGAAAACATCTGGGCGAAAATATCCATCGGATCCTGGAACCCTCCCCCGGCATAACCGCCGCCCGCAGCGGGACCGCCCTGTTCAAAGGCGGCATGGCCGAAGCGGTCGTAGGCAGCCCTCTTGTCCGCATCGGAAAGCACCTCATAGGCCTCTCCCAGCTCCTTGAACTTTTCTTCTGCGGACGGGTCGTCCGGGTTGCGGTCCGGATGGTACTTTAAGGCCAGCTTGCGATAGGCCTTCTTAATCTCATCGTCAGTAGCGTCCTTGGAAACGCCGAGAATTTCGTAATAATCTTTTTTAGCCATGTGGCGTGAATGTTAAAAAAACGGTCAGACTTGCGGTTCGGGGTCCGGAGTATGGGCGACAACCACGTTCGCCGGGCGCAGAAGCCTGTCTTTCAGCATATACCCCTTGCGGATAACGCGCAGAACGGTGCCTTCCGGCTGGTCGGAGGGTTCCCGCTGAAGAGCTTCCTCCGTGGCGTGGTCAAACATGCTTCCCACCACAGGCTCCACGGCGCTCACGCCATTGCCGGCGAGAAATTCGTCCAGCTGCTTCTTCACCATGCTCATGCCGATGTAAATCATGGAGGAGGCATCTGCGCTGGCGGCGGCCATGCCCATTTCAAAATTATCAATGACGGGTAGAAGTTCTTCCAGCAGGCGCTGATTGGCGAACTTGGCGCATTCCTCCTTTTCCTTCACCATGCGCTTGCGGTAGTTATCATATTCCGCAGCAGTGCGCATGGCGGCATCCCGCCATTTAAGCAATTCCTCTTCCAGGGAAGGTTCCGCCACCTTCTCCTCGGCAGGAGCATCCTGCACCTGTTCCTGCGCCTCCAGCTCTTCCGCTTCCGCGTTTTTCTCTTTCTCTTCGTCGCTCATGCGGGCAATGTAAATTCTTTTACCGGATGCGTCAACGGCCTGCTAAGACATGGATGACGTTTGACGCGTAATGGACCGCGCCTGATGCAACCCTTCTACCCATAAAGAAAATGCCTGCCTTCCACACGGCTTTCCTAAGCGCCGGAAACATCCTCCGCAGAAAGCAGCCGGGCAAGTTTTCCTTCGCATCCGTCCGGCAATTCCACCACTTTCAGCCGGGAGGATTCCCCGCGCAGCAGGCTGATGGAGGAACGGGGAATATCCAGCCAAGCGGACAGGAAAAGGACGACGGCCTTGTTCGCCTTTCCCTCCACGGGAGGCGCGGCAATGCGCAGTTTCAGCGCGCGGCCGGCACGGGGATCTTCCTCCCATCCCACGGCCTCGCTCTTCTTCGCATTGGGAATAACTTTCAGAGCCAGTTTCATACCGTTTCCATGCCGGACTTCCCGCGCTGCCTGGCCACCAGATCCCCGTACCTGATTAAACCGCCGCCAAACAAATCCAAAGCGCTCCCCACCGTGGCATCCATGGTTCCGCCGCTCAAAGCGTCTATTTCGTCAATATCCTGAATGCGGCTGATGCCTCCGGCATATGTCATGGGCAGGCGGCGCCAGTTTCCCAGCATTTCCACCAGTTCCCGGTCAATGCCGGTGCAGAGCCCTTCCACATCCGCCGCATGAATAAGAAACTCCGCGCAATGTTCCGCCAGAACATCCAGCGTCTCCGCCGTTACCCGGAGTTCCGTCAAAGTCTGCCACCGGTTCATGGCCACGGCCCAGCCTCCCTGAACCCTGCGGCAGCTCAAATCCAGCACCAGCCGTTCCGCGCCCACTGCGGAAACAAGATCCTTCAGCCTGTCCATCCGCAGCGTTCCCTCCGCATCAAACAGGCAGGAAGTAACAATCACATGGCTGGCCCCGGCGGAAATCCATTCCTCCGCATTTTCCGGCGTCATGCCGCCGCCCACCTGAAGGCCTCCCGGCCATGCCGCCAGGGCCTCCCGCGCCGCATGGTCGTTCCCTGGGCCCAGCTTGATCACATGCCCTCCGCTCAGACCGTCCCTGCGGTACAAATCCGCATACCATGCCGCGCCGCGGTCGGAGACGAAATTGGTGCGCAATGAGACGCCATCCTGCGTCAGGGTTCCGCCCACAATCTGCTTCACGCGCCCGTCGTGTAAATCAATGCATGGTCTGAATCTCGTCACGCGGTCACTTTGCCCGGGGCTCCCCTCCAGGTCAAGACGGTATTCCCCTTACCCCCTCCCTGAATGACGGGCATGGAAAATTACACAAAACGGAACGGGGACTCCGCTCTATCGGATAACTGCCGTCAACCACCATTCAAAAAACCGATGAACAACAACCCTGCCGGAAACCATCTTCTTGCCTGCTGCGCCGGAAGCGCCATATCTGCCCTCCTGGCCTTTTCCTCCCCCGCTGCGAAAGCCGGGATTCACCTGCATGGCGAAATCCGCGTACCTGCGGTAGGGCAGGCCGTTTTCCTGTATGACCCCTCCGGATTCCCCATCTGGGGATATTCCCCATGCGGACGGCCCATTTACGCCTATACCCCTGCAGGCGCACCCATTTACGTCATCAGGGACATCTACCGCGGCTGCCATGTTCCTGCATGGAACCCCAGGCCGCATTACCACGGCCCTTTCTGGCCGGCGGGCGTCTGCCGCAGACATCATGCCGCACGCCTTACGCCATGCCCGCCCCCTTTCCGGCCCCACCGCCCCAGGCGCCCACATGAAGGGCCCCCTCCCCGTTTCCATCGCCGGTAAAACGCATCCCCATCCCCCGCAAAGCAAGAGGCCGGCCCAATCCTTCCTTTTTATTCTGGGAAAGAAAGGCCGTACCAGCCTTCCCCCAGCAGCCTGACCAGCGTAAAGGAATATTCCCCCTTGCGGTTGGGCTCTTTGCTGCGGGAAAGAAGAACCCGCGCGCGGAGCATGTCAGCCTCGTCATTGGCGTTCAACACCCGGTATGGGGAATGTTCCATCTCCTCATTAATCTTAAACAACATGAACAAACGCTTGCCCATTTCCGATTTTCTGGGGACATACACCATGGGACGGGCAATGCTGCGCTCTTCGGAACCGTTCATCCCGGGAGCAATCAGCTTAAATGCATAGTCATCCTTATTTTCCGACATGCGCTCCCGAACCATCCATACGCGGAATTCCGCAATATCCTCTCCTTTTCCCCGTACAAAATCCTCCCAGTTCATCGGCTGAAAGCGGGCAAACTGCTGCCAGTCCAGCTTCCAGGAACCATCCTGTTCATCCTTGAAAAAACAGAATTCCATATCGGGAGTCTTTTCAAAACCAACCAGGAGCTGGGCGCAGGGATGCCCCTCCACCTCAAACACGGCAAAGCTTTTAGGCCCCTTAGGCCTGCTGACAATCGCCTCAGGCGGAGACATGGCGTAATGCCTGACCATTAAAGGAAGCGATTGCAGGGACTTCCACACAAAAGAGGATTTTTGAACCACATCCGCGGCGCTCAGATATTTCTGTGCCTCCGCCAGGCAGTTGCGCAGCAGGTCCTGCTTTTCCATCGGAGAAATGTGATAAGGAGGCCAGAAACTATAGTCCACCCTGTCTTTCAGAGCGGCTTTCAATTCTCCGGACAACATCTCCGGCGTGGCGCAAATCCGCGCGGCCGCTCCGGAATCCAGGGATGCCTGGCGCTTCTGGAGCCAGAAGAAAAGACCGCCGAAAAACATTCCCAGCGCGACCACGAAAAAGATGACGGAAAGAATGCGGCCCAGCGCAAAGCCCGCTTTTCCGCCGTGACTGCGCGCGGCCGGGGAAAGGAACAGCTTTTTTTCAAATAAATCACTCATTTCAAAACGAAAATATCCACAGAAAACAATCGCGGAAAGACGGTCACACACTACCGGAACGCCTAAGGCAGCGCAACGATAAAAAACAGACACATTTTTTTATCCCTGCCGGAGAAAATTGTTTCACATCCACATGCGGGTGATGTACATTAAACCGGACGAGTTTCAAGAGCTCCCATCTTACCTTTCACCCCCTCTTTTTAACGCCATGTTTGGATCATTCACTACCGTTCCCGCCCCCAAGGGCAATAAAAATCCTGAATCCACCCCCAGCTGGATGGATGTAGCCAAGAGCCAGGACATCCCCGAACCGGTTGCGGAAGCCGCGCCTTCCTACGCCCCCACCACCCGTGTCCAGCAGCTGACCCGCAATGTGCTGAACTCCGATGTGGAGGTAATCGGTTCCCTGCGTTTTTCCGATGACCTGCTGATTGACGGCACCGTGGAAGGCGACATTTCCTCCGAAGGGGTGCTTTCCGTAGGCCAGAACGCCGTCATCCGGGCGGAAATCAATACCAAATCCGTTATCATCCACGGCAAGGTCATCGGCAATGTAACAGTCACGGACCGCGTGGAACTGAAAAGCACGGCAGAACTCGTAGGTGACATCCAGGCAGCCTCCCTGGCTATTGAAGGCGGTGCAATCTTCATCGGCCATTCTACCGTAGGCGCCCCCACGGTAGGAGCCACAGGGGCTTCCGCCGCCAAGAAGGCGGCTTCCGTCCATGCCTTCGCTCCGGAGCCGGAAACCCATGCTCCGGCCAGCCAGAGCACGCTGGATATTGACGCGGAATAAAAAACTCTCCGCCTGCTACTTTCAGGGGCGGCAAAAGAACGGACCGTTCTTTTGCCGCCCTCTTTGTTCCATGAACCCCACCTTCCATCCCGTCCCCCGGATCAGCACCGCGCCCTCCGGGAAAATCAGCCACCCCTCCCCGGCACCGCCCTGGACACTCCCCCCAACTGCGGAAAGCAGCCCGGCGCCTGCCCGGGAGGTGGAATGTTTCTCCTGCCGCAAAAGCACCTCCGTCCCCGCCACGGCAGTTTCCGCCAGGTGCGGCCATTGCTCCGCGTATATCAAACTGGACGACGTCATTTTACACAGCAGAACGCACCGGACCAAGGTGCAGACCTGCGGAAGCGTTACCGTGCAGGCCAATGCAGACCTGAAGGGGCTGAACATCGAATGCCGTGACCTGGTCTTATACGGCAGGGCTTCCGGCGACTTCCTGTGCCGCGGCGTCTGCAAAATCAAAACGGACCAGCACATCTCCGGCTCCATCTCCGCCCGCAGGATGGTGGTGGAAAAAAAGACGACGGTGCTGGTCACAGGAACCATCCGCGTGGAAAACATCTGGATACAGGGGTCTCTGGAAGGAACGCTTACGGCGGATGAAACCGTCACCATCCACCGGCACGCCAAATTCCTGGGAGATATCACGGCGCGCCGCCTCATCATTGAGGAAGGCGGCACGCACCAGGGAGCCTTTACCCGCCTTACGTGACATGAATCTTCCCATCTCCATCCGCGGCGCGCGCCAGCACAACCTCCGGAACCTGGATCTGGATCTTCCGTCCAACAAGCTCATCGTATTCTGCGGCCCTTCCGGCTCCGGAAAATCTTCCCTGGCGTTTGATACGCTTTTTTCCGAATCCCGCAGGCGTTTTCTGGACTGCCTGTCGGCACGCTCCAGGCAGGGCATGGATCAACCGGAAAAACCGGAAGTGGACAGCATTACCGGGCTGCCCCCGGCCCTGTGCCTGGAGCAATCCGCCAGGCAGCAGAGTTCCCGCACCCTGCTGGGGAGCATCACGGAAATTCTGGACTACCTGCGCATCCTTTACGCGGCTGCCGGCACGCCCCATGACCCGGAGACAGGAAAGGAACTGGAACGCAAGAGTCCGGACCGGATTACGGAGGAACTCGTTTCCCTGCCGGAACACACGCGCCTGATTCTGGCCGCTCCGGCGGAAAACCTGCTGGCCCAGGATCCCGCAGCGACGCTGGGCGACTTCCAGCGGCAGGGCTTCCTCCGGGTTTACTGGAACGGAGAAATGCGGGATATTGAAGAAATAAGTTCCCCCGTCCCCCCGCCTCCGGACGCGGCCCTGGTCATTGACCGCCTCATCGTCAGAGGGGAAAATACGGCCTCGCGCATTGCGGATTCCCTGCAAACGGCTCTCCGTATCAATCCGGACGAGGTTCGGGCCATCATCACCATACCGGGAGAGGAAGCCTCAATCCGGGCCTTCCACACCCGCTACCGCAATCCGGAAACAGGCTTCCTTCTGCCCCAGCTTACGCCCCGCCATTTTTCCTTCAACTCCCCGCTGGGGGCATGCCTCTCCTGCCGGGGAACCGGCCTGAATGAACAGGAAAACGGTCCGTGCCGCGCCTGCGGAGGCCAGCGTCTTTCCCCTCTGGCCCTGGCCGTCACCATGCCTGCGCCGGATCGGGCCTACAATCTCGCGGAACTGACGGCTCTTCCTCTGGAAGATATGGCAGGAGAACTGGAACGACTGGAAACGCCCCCCTCCCTGGCGGCGGCATTGAACCCGCTCATGGAGGAAATCAACAAACGCGTGCGTTTCCTGAATGAGCTGGGACTCTCCTACCTGTCCCTGGACCGCCAGGCAAACACCCTTTCCGGAGGCGAACTGCAGAGGGCGCGCCTGGCTTCCCAGCTGGGAGGCGGCCTTTCCGGAGTCCTTTACATCCTGGACGAACCCACGGCCGGACTGCACCCCGCCGATACGGACCGCCTGCTCCGCGCTCTCCGGACGCTCCGGAACCAGGGCAACACAGTACTGGTCGTAGAGCATGATGAACAAATTCTAACCGCGGCGGATCACCTGGTGGACATGGGCCCCGGCTCCGGAACCAACGGAGGCCGTATTCTGGCGCAGGGCTCCCTTGCTGAGATACTGGGAAATTCAGGAAGCCCCACCGGGGAATGGCTTTCAGGCAAGCGAAACATGCCCGCCTCCGGACGCAAGACGGCTCCTGCGGGGCGTCTGGTACTGACCGGTGCGGACAAGCACAACCTCAACAACGTCACTCTGAATATCCCGGTTGGCACACTGACCTGCATCTCCGGCCCTTCCGGTTCAGGGAAATCCACCCTTGTCCGGGACTGCCTCATCCCCGCAGTCAGGCAAGACCTCTCCGGGAAAAAGGGTATTCCGCGCCGCGTGCAGGGAACGGAACACTTCAACCGCCTCGTCGTCATCGACCAGTCGCCCATCGGCAAAACGCCGCGCTCCACACCGGCCACCGCTACCGGCCTGCTCCAGGTGCTGCGCCCCCTTTACGCACAGCTCCCCCTTTCCAAGCAGAGGGGATATACGGCGGCGCGCTTTTCCCCCAACATCCGCGGAGGCCGCTGTGAACGGTGCCAGGGAACGGGCATGATTGAAGTGGACATGAACTTTCTGGGAAACGTGGCAATGCCCTGCGACGCCTGCCAGGGGCAGTGCTACAACAGGGAAACGCTGGAAGTCACCTGGAAAGGAAAATCCATTGCCCAGGCGCTGGCCCTGACCGTGGACGAAGCGGCGGAATTCTTTTCCTCCCTGCCCAGAGCCGCCGCCATCCTGAAAAGCATGCAGGACGTAGGGCTGGGATACCTCAATCTCAACCGCAGGGCGGACACCCTTTCCGGCGGAGAATCCCAGCGCATAAAAATAGCTGCGGAACTGGCCAAAGCCCCGGCCTGGAAACTGGAGGAAGACGGGAAACGGGCCCTGTTCATTCTGGACGAACCCACCAGCGGCCTCCACTTTAATGAAGTGGCCCTTCTCCTGGCAGCCCTTTTCCGCCTGAGGGATGCCGGACACACCATCCTCTGCGTGGAACACCACAAGGACCTGCTCAATGCCGCGGACTACCTGGTGGACATGGGCCCCGGAGCCGGCAGGCACGGCGGCAATATCGTGGCCGAGGGCTCCCCCGCAGATGTAGCGTCCAATCCGGAAGCGCCCACTTCTCCCTGGCTCGTCCCCCGTTAACAACGGCAGCCCCTGAAAATCATTCATCTGTCCTGTCCTCCGGACATCCCGTTCCCGGCGTCTTCGGAAAAAAATCTGCCTCTCCGGGGTTTATTCGCCTCCTTCCCCTATTTATTATCTTGACGACCCTCCCGGGCTTTTTTTAACAAAAAAGGAATTACACATATTCCTTTTTTCCTATGACTCTCCGCTCCCTCTCTCCGGCTCTGGCGGCACTGCTCTTTCCCGGAGCGCTTCATGCCGCGCCCGTATTCCTTGAAAACGTCTCCGAATCCGGCGGATGGTATGATTGCAATAAAAAAACCAAATGGACATGGGGGACCAAGCCCCACCCCACCAATCCGCTAAATCCTCCGGTTTCCGCACGACCCAATGAATGGCTGTACCTTCCTTATGATCAGAATATCTGCTGGGCGGCGGCGGCCTCCAACGTTCTCCAATGGTGGCAGGATACCAGAAGCGACCTGAAATCCGCCACGCCCAACGGGAAATCCGCCACTTACGATGTCATGCCGCAGGTCGCCCAGCTGGCTATTTACCAGACCATCTCCACGAACTGGACAAACAGCGGAGGCTCCGTGGAACAAGCCTACAACTGGTGGATCAACGGCGGAATGCTGGATACCACCGCCTATCCGAGCCTTTCTACGACGACGGCTTCCGGAGGATACTGGAAAGAGCTGGGACTGACAGTCCCGCAGTCCTCAAGCGGAGGAGCTGTTGACAATCCCTTATTTTCCGCATACAGCTTCTGGGACGGAGACACCAGAAGCGGCGTTTACCAGAAGCTGACAAACAGCATCAACAACAACTGGGGAACCACTCTGACCGTCGGCGAAGAAGGGAGAGGCCACGCCATCACCATGTGGGGCTACGACACGGACGAAGACGACAATCTGGTTATCTACCTGACGGACTCGGACGACTATGCGGTGGGAATGTTCCGCCAGAAAGTAGTCGTGAACGACTATACGGATGAATACGGCCTTTCCCACTGCGACATTTATCTGACCAGCATGGATGGAGAAAACAACGTGTACAGTTATAATTACGAAGAAGCGGGACTGACGGGCATCCGCCTGGGGGAAATACAGAGCTTCACCGCTCCGCTGGGAGATCTGAGAATCCCGGAACCCGGCGCCGGAATCCTATTCCTTGGCGGTTCATTCCTCGCCCTGTCTCGCCGCAGGCACGCTGGACGGTAAAGCTTTCCGAACTCCGGTCCCAATAAAAACGGGTCTTGATTCTTATGGGGGAAATGTGCAGAATCGGCGAGCGCACAAGTTCAGGAGAGCAAAAATTGTCCCAGTGTTCCCCAGTGCGGTTACCTGTGAAATGAATGACGCTTCCCACAACCACGGCGAGCAGGAAAACACCGTCTCCACCTATTCCGTCGACGTAGAAACCCTTCAGCAAATAGCTCTGAAAGGAGACGCCCAGGCGCTGTTCCAGCTGGCAATCAACTACGAACAGGGTCGCGGGGTGGCGGAAAACCAGCAGGAAGCCTTCTACTGCTACCAGCAGGCGGCGGAACTGGGCCACGTTACAGCTCAGCTCAACCTGGGATGGGCTTATTCCAACGGCATCGGCGCCCCTCAGGACAACGACAAGGCCTTTTACTGGTACCGGAAAGCCGCCGAACAGGGGCACCCCACCGCGCAATTTGACCTTGGGTTCTGCTATGTCAATGGCCTGGGAGTGGAAAAAGACGAACACCAGGCCATCGGCTGGTACAAAAAAGCGGCGGAACAGGGCCACGCGGTAGCCCAGCTCAACCTCGGCTGGATTTATGCCAACAGCCCCAGCCGGAAAAACTGGGAACAGGCCGTATACTGGTACAAGCAGGCCGCGGAACAGGGAGACCCCCGCGCCCAGTATAACCTGGCCTGGTGCTATGGCAACGGAAGCGGAACCCCCAAAAACCCGCGGAAAGCCGCTTACTGGTACGAAGAAGCCGCCATGCAGAACCACGCTACGGCCCAGTACAATCTGGGATGGTGCTATGAAAACGGTTTCGGCGTGGAGCCGGATCTGGACAAAGCGCTGGTATGGTATCACAAATCAGCCCTTCAGGGCCAGATTACGGCCCAATACACGCTGGGATGGTGCTACGGCAACGGCCGGGGCATGGAAGTGGACATGGCCAAAGCCGTCCACTGGTACACCAAAGCCGCAGAACAGGGGCATACAACAGCCCAGCTCAACCTGGGGTGGTGCCATCTGAACGGAAAAGGAACGCCCGTCAACCGGGAAGAAGCCCTGAAATGGTACCTTAAGGCGGCGGAACAGGGCAACGCCACAGCCATGTTCAATGTGGGCAACTGCTACGCCCACGGCTACGGCATTGAGCAGGACGATAAACAGGCGGAAGAATGGTATCAGAAAGCCGTCCGGCACGGCAACAAAAAGGCCGCCAGCGCCCTGCGCCATCTGGCCTCCAAACAGGAAAAAGAGAAACAAACGGACTCGGAGGCCTGAACAGGCATTCTCCTGCTTACTTCTATCCTCTAACCAGGTCCAGCCATGGACACACGAAGGGAAAACATGTTCCCATGGCCTGAAAAAATGTGCTTCCGCTTGGAAATAGACGCCTGACTGCCGTCACCCCCGGATCATCATCGCCGCCTCTTCCTTCCATCCGCCGGGCCTTTTCGGGACAGCCGTTCCACGGCCTCCGGCAGCCGGGCTGCGCCATCGCCGCCCAGCGCTGCGTCAATATCTTCCAGCGCATGGATCAGGTCAATAACCTCCCGGCGGGGCAAGGCGCCCCCGGCCGGTACGCAGAAATGAGTGCGGCACGCCAACGGCCTGCCTTCATAAATCATGCATCTTCCCTGACCGCTCAAGAAAGGGCAGCTCCCGTCCGGAGGCAGCTCCAACCGGGTGCGTCCGGAAGCACGCCACGCCTTCCAGGCCACCCATGCCTCCCCCAGCGTTACATGCGGCGTCTCCCCGGTCAGGCGGAACCGGCAGCAATCCGCCGCACCGGTACAGAAACGCTGGGCACGGGAAGCGCGGAAGGCGCCTTCATCCAGAAGGCGCCGCACCTCCATCAGCATCCCGGCGGCGGGGGCCATTCCCCCCGCCTTTCCCTGGCGGCATTTGCCACGCGCCATGACAGAAACGGTTAACAGGTCAGGCCGTCCGCTTTCGCCTGGTTCCAGTATGCATACTCGGAACGGTTGAAATCCACATATTCCGGAGACAAATCCGTGGTATACACCGTATGGGAAAACTCGCCCCGATTCAAATTGATATCCACCTGGAACGCGGGAACCTGCACGGCTTGCCGCAAATCGTCGGACGGAGTATCCGCCTGCACGCCGCCGCGGCAGGCGGCCAGACCAGCGATGTCAATGTCTATCTTCTCTTCGTCCACTTTTGCTCCGCAGTAGCCCACGGCATGAATAATGCGCCCCCAGTTGGGATCATTCCCGTTCCAGGAACTCTTTACCAGGGAAGACTTGGCTACGGCTTCCGCCGCTTTTTTCGCTTCATCCTCCGTGCGGCCTCCCGTCACATGCACGGTGACGAACTTGGTCACCCGCTCTCCGTCCTGCACGATGTGCTTGGCCAGTTCCAGCATCACATGGGCCAAAGCCTGCTGGAATGCGTAAATATCTTCCGGAGTTTCCAGCTTCACGCCGGATGCCCCATTCGCCATCACCAGAACCGTGTCATTCGTGCTCATGTCTCCGTCAATGGTGATGCAGTTAAAAGAACTCTTCACTCCGGACTGCACGCACAGCTCCAGCACATCGCGGGAAACGCCCGCATCCGTCGTGATAAAGCACAGCATGGTCGCCATGCAGGGATTGATCATGCCCGCCCCCTTGCAGCAGGCGCCGATGCGCACGGGTTTGCCCTGCACTACAAACTCAATGGCAATAATTTTCTCCTTCGTATCACTGGTCATCACGGCCTGGGCCACCTCATGCCCCTTGTCGCGGGAAAGCCCCTCCGCCAATTCCGGAAACTTCGGGTAAATGCGCATCATAGGCATTGGCAGGCCAATCACGCCGGTGGAACATACGGCCACTTCTGCAGGCTCCAGCCCCAGAAGCTCAGCAACGCTGCGGCATTCCCCCCTGGCGTCCTCCACCCCCCGGGTTCCGGTGCAGGCGTTCGCGTTCCCGCTGTTCGCCACGATGGCGCGGATATTTCCTTTCCGGAGATGCTCCCGGCTCACCTTCACGCAGGCGGCCTGCACGCGGTTGGTCGTAAACGTTCCTGCGGAAACGCAGGGTTCCGTGGAATAAATCAGGGCCAGGTCCAGACGCGTGGCCGTAGGCTTCTTGATGCCGCAGCTTACGGCGCTCCCCAAAAAGCCCTGGGGCGCGCAAACGCCCCCGTCAACCGGAATATAGGATGAATCATTCATCGTCTTGAAAGTGCCTTTCAGCGTATCAAAAAGCTACAGAACCCACAAGCCTTCCGTTTCATCAAATCCGCACATGATATTGAAGGACTGAACGGCCTGCCCACCCGCGCCCTTCACCACATTATCCTCTGCGCTCATCAGAATCACGCGGTTCGTGCGGGGATCATAAGCCCAGCCAATATCCACGCAGTTCGTCCGTGTTACATTCTTGGTATCCGCAGGCTGGTTGCGCCCCAGAAGGCGGACGAACGGGGCTGCGGCATAGGCTTCTTCCAGCAGGCGGCCGACGGACTCGGGGTCCGCCCCTTTTTTCACTTTGGCCGTAATCGTGGAGCAAATACCCGTATTAACGGGAATCAAATGGGGGGTGAAGGACATCACCACCGTTTCCCCGGCGGCATGGGAAAGCTCCTGCTCAATTTCGCTCAAATGGCGGTGTTTCGGTACTCCGTAGGCATGAAAACTCTCATTGCACTCGCAGAACAGCAGCGGAATTGATGCCTTGCGCCCTGCTCCGCTCACGCCGCTGCCGGAACAGACCACCACGTCCTCCGGCTCCAGCATGCCCGCCCTGAACAGGGGAATGAGAGGCAGAAGAATGCTGGTGGGATAGCAGCCGGGGGAAGCCACAATGCGCGCCCGGGCAATCTCCTCCCGGCGCCACTCCGGCAAACCGTACACGGCTTCCTGCATCAGGGCCGTATCCGGGTGGGGGTTCCCGTAATACTCTTCGTACACCTCCGGGCTGTCCAGGCGAAAATCCGCGCTCAGGTCAATCACGCGCACGCCCCTGTCCACCAGGCCGCGGGCATAGGAAGCAGCCACGCCATGAGGCAGGGCCAGAAAAGCGACCTCCGCCCCAGTGGCGGCAATCGCCTCCACATCGGAATCCGTAAACTTCAGGCCGGAACCCGGAACCTGACGGAAACGGGGAAAAACCTCCCACAACGGCTGCCCGGCATACTGGCGGGAAGTAGCGCACACCAGCTTCACCCCGCGATGGTTCAGCAGGATGCGCAACAATTCCTGCCCGGTGTAGCCACTGGCCCCGACGACTGCAACTTGAACTTGCTTCATGACAAAAAAGGTATGCTATGAAAAAAGACTCTTGCCAACACTAAAGTTTTCCTATATACACCTCGCCGTCACAAGACACGACCCCGGTCGGTCCGAGTTCATCGGGTTGTAGCGCAGTCTGGTAGCGCACCTGCATGGGGTGCAGGGGGTCGCAGGTTCGAATCCTGTCAACCCGACCAATTTCCCATTCGTGAGGCCTTGCAGAATACTTCATCCTGCAAGGCCTCAAATTTTTTTGCTTTGCGCGGTATTCCACCCAGCCCTATGGTTCCGCCATGCACCTTGCCATGCATCACATTCCGGATGCATGACAATTTTCCAAAACCAAACATACACCGCCACCAAAGCAGGAAGTTTGATCCTCCCTCCCTTTGGAAATATTAATCGGGAAAATTATCACAAGATACATTCCCTCCCTCTTGCTAATAAACAAAAAAATCCTGGGTATCTTCCGGGTTCATGCCATTCATATTCGTTGCCATTTCCTCTCCGTCCGGCCCGCTACTCCGCTTCCCTGCCGTGGGACAGGACAAACCGGAACCGGGAGGAAACAGTTTTTTATTGCGTTGCAGGCAGGTAAATCATATACCCCGCCGGTTCAGACTTCACCTTTTCCCCTTGCTTTCATGCCATCCATTTCCTTTCTGAATCATCTCGGAGCCCTGCTGACGCTCTGGCTTCTCCTATGCTGCGGCGCACCAGCGGCGGAAAACGGCAGAATCCTGATGGTGACGGAAGCGACTTTCCCTCCCTACGAATTCCGGGACGGAAACGCCATCCTGGGCATTGACCCGGAAATCATGCGGGAGGTAGCCCGGCGCACCGGCAGGGAGCTGGTCATTGAAGACATGAGCTTTGATTCCGTGATTACGGCTGTAGTTTCCGGAAAGGCGGACGTAGCCGCCTCCGGAATCACGGTTACACCGGAACGCAGGAGGAAAGTGGACTTCTCCATCCCCTATGTGGAAGCCGCTCAGGTTATCATCGTTCCCAAAGGTTCTCCCATCCGGAAGCGGGAAGATATCCGCGGTAAAAGAATCGGAGTGCAGCACGGGGCCACGGGAGACATTTACGTCACACGGAACATCCAGCAGCCGGAACGCTTCCCTAACGGAGCGCTGGCTGTAGCCGCCGTGGCGGCAGGCAAGGTGGACGCCGCCGTCATTGACCAGGATCCGGCAACAATGTACGTAGCGGGCAATGATCGGCTGGAAATTCTGCCGGAGCCCCTCACTTCCGAATCCTACGCCATTGCCGTCCGCAAGGGAGATACGGCTCTCCTTCAGGATATTAACGGCACCATTGCAGCATTGAAAGCCTCCGGAAAGCTGGAGGAAATACGGAACGCTTATGCGGCCATGCAGGTTAAATCCGCTACCGGTCCCGAACAACACGCTTCCGGAGGGGGCTGGCTGGAAAATATATGGCTGAACCTGAAAGAATCCTTTTATGTCAATTTCATGCAGGAAGGCCGCTGGAAATACCTGACCAACGGCTTTCTGGTGACGGTGGAGGTCTCTTTCTTTTCCGTTCTGCTGGGCATTCTGGTGGGCTTTGTGGTGGCCGTCATCCGCGCCACACATGACAAAACGGGCAATCTCCGTTTCCTGAATGCCCTCTGCAAACTGTACCTGACAGTCATCCGCGGCACGCCGGTGGTCGTTCAACTGCTCATGATCTATTTTGTCATCTTCGGCTCCGTGGATGTCAGCAAAGTGTTGGTGGCCGTGGTGGCCTTCGGCTTCAACTCAGGCGCCTATGTGGCGGAAATCATCAGAGGCGGCATCATGTCTATTGACAAAGGACAATTTGAAGCCGGGCGCAGCCTCGGCCTGGGATATGCCCAAACCATGATTTACATTATCCTGCCCCAGGCCTTTAAAAATGTACTTCCCTCCCTGGGAAACGAATTTATCGTACTGTTGAAGGAGACCAGCGTCTCCGGCTATATTGCCCTCCAGGACCTGACCAAGGGCGGCGACATCATCCGGAGCCAGACTTATACCGCCTTCATGCCGCTGACGGCCGTGGCCCTGATTTACCTCTCCGTGGTCATGCTGTTCAGCTGGATGCTCGGCAAACTGGAAAGAAAACTGAAAAACAATGAATGAACATCCCGGAAACACTCCCATGTTTCAAATCAGCCATTTGGTTAAGGAATTCAACTCCGTACCGGCAGTCAACGATGTCACCACGAACATTGACCGGGGTGAAGTGGTCTTCATCGTAGGCCCGTCCGGTTCCGGTAAAAGTACCTTCCTGCGCTGCCTGAACCTGCTGGAGGAACCGACCTCCGGAGAAATCCGTTTCAAGGGAAAGCTGGTTACCTCTCCCGGAACGGACGTCAATCAATTCCGCCAGCACGTAGGCATGGTTTTCCAGCATTTCAACCTTTTCCCGCACCTGACCATTCTGGAAAATATCACCATCGCCCCGGTTAAAACGGGACGCTCCAGCAGAAAGGAGGCAGCAGACCAGGCGGAAGCCCTTCTCCAGCGCATTGGGCTGTACGGCAAGAGGCACTCCTATCCCCTCCAGCTTTCCGGAGGCCAAAAGCAGCGCATCGCCATCGTGCGCGCCCTGGTCATGAATCCGGATGTCATCCTGTTTGACGAGCCGACATCAGCCCTGGACCCGGAAATGGTGGGAGAAGTGCTCTCCCTGATGAAGGAGCTGGCACAGGGAGGACTGACGATGGTAGTGGTTACCCATGAAATAGGGTTCGCGCGGGAGGTTGCTTCCCGCGTCCTGTTCATGGATAAAGGGAAAATTGTGGAAGAAGGGCCTCCGGACCGCGTTATCGACCGCCCCGCCAATCCCAGGCTGCAGGAGTTTTTTTCCAAGGTACTCTGACACGAGCAGTTCTGGAAAAAATACAGGGGAAGGGTGGAAGAACCTCTCTCTTACCGCCTGCGCCTATAAACAAAGCAATTTGGCATAACCTTCTCTTTCCTTCCCCGGACAATGGAAAGCCTCTGTTCTCTACAACATGATCTCCACGTTATAAGACTCGTCAATCAACAGATAGTCACAGCCATAGAACCTGCATTTTTCAAGATTGCCCCTGTTTTCACGCAGCAACTCTTCCCGCGTAACGGGAGAACTCTCTACGCGCCGTTCAATCGCATTCTCATGGTTCAGGATATCATGAAAATGCCTTTGAATATAATTTTCTGAAAAAATAAGGCATACATACCGTATCCGTTCCCGGCAGGCCTGCGTAAAATCCTTCTTCCAGTCAAAGGGAATATAGCAACCTTCCACCACTAAATTTTGGCCGTTTTCAATCGCGGTCTTTACTATTTCTTTGATAATGCCCCAAAGGAAGGGAGTCAGCTCTTCATCGGGGCTTTCAGGGGAGAAAGGGCATATCCCGCTGCGTATCAACCCCATCTTTAAATGGTCAATGGATAAATAGGGATAGGAATATTTTTCAAGCACCCGCTGCGCCGCGAGTGTTTTCCCTGTATGCGTGCTGCCGCCAATCAAAAGAATCATAAGACTTCCCTCCCTGGCATTTCATAAGAAAGACCCCCAATCTTTCCCATGCAGCCAATATCCGGCATCCTTTCGTATTCGTTGGTGATATCCATACTTAACCAGCTGCCAACATACTCACAGGATTCTCGGCATGCAGTGCATTCCGCAAAATAATCACCTTGAACGTCAATCGTAAGCAATGCCTGCATCAGCTCGTTCCGTCTTCATTCTTTCAGTTCCTTCCGGAACGGACAAGAAAAAACACAAGGGCGCCCGCCCCTCTCCGTTGCCCGCCGGGATGAAAGCTGTTACGGTTCCCGTCCACAGAAATAAAAATAACCTTCCTACAGCAAAGCCTTTGCCGTTTCCGGCAAAGGCTTTGAGCACGGCGTCCCATTACGGGCACAAAACGGGAACCCCCTAATTGCCGTAAGAGGATTCCACGCGCCTGGCTACGTCGCGGTAGCCGTACTCGGCGTCGTAAATCTGCTGGAATGCAGCCAGGGATTCCCCCTTCTTGCCCTGCTTTTCATAAAGCAAGCCGATCATGTAAAGGATTTCCTTCTTGGTGTCATTCATTTCTATCAATTCCTTATTGGCTTCCTCCAGCTGGCGCAGGGCCATATCATGCATGTTCTTGGCGTCATAGCACTTGCCGAGCAACAGCATGGCGCGGATGCGGATATGGGGGTTGTTGCGGGCGCGCTGGAGTTCCGGAATGGCTTCCGTGTAATTGCCGCAGTCGAAGAGGGCCTGGCCCAGCTCAAAACGGGTTTGCGGGTCCGTGGGGTTGTTTTCCACACGCTGGCGGCACAAGGCCACCTGCTGCTCCGCAGCTTCCTTGCTGAACTGGGCAAGCTGTTCCTGAAGTTCCTTATTATCCGGCTCCGCGGCAGCGCGGCGGCGGATTTCCTCCACCTGGGCCTTGCGGCATCGCTCATTCATTTCCGAGGCCTTGTTTTCCAGGGAAATATCATTGTTGCTGAGGCTGAACGCGTAATTATAGAAGGAATAGGCATTGGCCCAATCTTCCATTTGTTCATAAACGCCGGCAATGTCGCGCACGACGGCCAGATCCTGCTGGTTCTGGGCGTAACGGGCGGAGAGAAGCCCCAGGCGCTCTTCCAGTTCCGCACGGGTGAGCCCTTTCTTGTCGCTCTTGTCCAGGGTGTTCGTTTCCGACAAGTTCTTCATCACGTCCCGGAAGCTTTTAGCCTCCTCCCACTTCTGCTGCTGCATCGTGGCGCGCGCCATGCAGTCCTTTTCGCTCTTTACGGCCACACTGTCCGTGGGATCCAGCTTCACAAGGTCATGGTACACTTCCGCAGCCTGGGCTGGCATATCCCGGGAAACGTAATGGGAGGCCAGCATGTGGAGCATTTTCTTGTTGCCGGGATGCCCCTGGCGAACGGTCTCCAGAGCAAAAGCGGCCAGATCCGGGAAATTTACTTCCATGGCAGCCGTGTACAGGGCCTCGTTTACCGGAATGCTGTAAGGATCATTTTCCAATTCGTCTTCCAGAGCGGAAAGCTGGGTAGCCGCGTCCTTCTTGGAAGAAGTGAGCTTGCTGGTGCTGATTTTCATGCCGCTGAACAGCCCCCCTCTCTTGGCCTCCGGATTCAATTTGATTTCACAGGCGCGCAACGCCTTGCGGCCTTCCAGAAAACCGGGGAGCTGCTTTACCAAGGCCTTGAGCAGGCTGACGGCATAGGGATAATTGTTCATGTCCACCGCCTGGCGGGCGCGCACCCAAAATTCGGCCTGCTGGGGAGTCAACTGTTCTTCTGTAATCGTTTCAATCATGGAACTATATAAGCGTAAATGGTGAACAACGGCAGCGCCCCACCAGGGCGGCCCCGCATGTAATAGTTTAATGCTATCAGCCGGGGAGGCATACTTCAACCTTGTTTTTTGTTCCCGTTAGGAAAAAATATGCCGCATGAGACTGGATGCCCTTTTATCCCGCTACGGATATTGTTCCAGGAGGGAAGCGCCGGGTTGGATCAAACGCCACTCCATTACATTCAAGGGAAAACCATGCTCCTCCCCCACGGACAAGGTGCAGGCGGAAGGCATCCTGCTGGACGGAGAACCTGTGGAATTCCCGGACGGCCTGTACGCCGCCCTTTACAAACCTGAAGGGTACACCTGCAGCCATGACGACGGGGAGGGGGATTTGATTTACGACCTGCTGCCCTTCCAGTGGCGGCACAGGAACCCTGCGGTTTCTTCCGTAGGACGGCTGGACAAGGAAACTTCCGGCCTGCTTCTCCTCACGGACGACGGAAAATTCATCCACCGCATGACCTCCCCCCGCCATCACGTCGCCAAAGTTTACGAAGCCGTCACGGAGGAGGACATTCCGACAGAAGCCGTGGAGTTGTTCGCCTCCGGAACCCTCACGCTGAACGGGGAAACCCGCCCCTGCGCCCCCGCCCTTCTGGAAATCCGGGAACCGCGACGCGCCCTGCTGACGCTTACGGAAGGAAAATACCACCAGGTTCGCCGCATGCTGGCTGCCGTAGGCGCTCCCGTCTTATCTCTGTGCCGTGTTTCCATCGGCTCCCTGCATCTGGACAGCCTGAACCTGAAACCGGGGGAATGGGCGCCCATCCGTCCGGATGCGCTGTAAACCTCCCATCCGCCATGTGGATTCCCATTTCCGAAGCACCAATTGCCTGTTTTCCGTACTTTGAGGTGGCGGCGGAATCCGGGGACTGGATTGTGGTGGACAAGGGAGCCCCCCTCATCGTCCACCCGTCCAACGGGAAAAAGGAACCCTGCCTCCTGGAAGGCGTGGAAGCCCTGCTAAGCTATGAAATAGCCAACGGAGCCGCCCTCTCCCTGGTCAACAGACTGGACAGGGAAACCAGCGGTCTGACGCTGGTTGCCAAACACAAAAGGGCGGCCAGAGAGCTGGGAAGAGCCATGCAGCGGCACCTGATACACAAGGAATATCTGGCAATCGTGCAGGAATGGCCTGAATGGACGGAAACAGCATGCACCGCCCCCATTTTAAGACAGGGGGAAGTCGCGGAAAGCCGCATATGGGTCAAACAGGCCGTGCACCCAGCCGGAAAAGCATGCACTACCGTTTTCCGGAAAGAACGGACATGGAATACACGCCGGGGCCCCCTGGCGCTGGTCCGGTGCATTCCGGAAACGGGACGCATGCACCAGATACGCGTGCATCTGGCGCACCTGGGACATCCCATCCTGGGTGACAAAATTTACGGTCCGTCCGAACATTGCTATCTGGAATACATCCAGCACGGATGGAGCCGGGAACTGGAGGAGCGGCTGGTTCTGCCGCGCCACGCGCTGCATGCCTGCCGGCTGGAATTTCCGTTTGATGAAGAAACCTTCACCGCGGAAGCCCCCCTGCCGGAAGACATGCGGCTACTGCTTGAAACCGGGGATTAGTAAAAAACTCCGTCAGATGACCGGAATGACTTCATCCCGGTCAAAACGTACTTTCGCCAGACGGGCGTACTTATCCGCCTCTTCATTCCGGTAACCCAGAGCCAGGGCGCAAAGCGTGTAATAAGGGGAATTTTCCAGATGAAGAATGCGGTCATAGGCGGCCGGATCCATCCCTTCCAGCGCGCAGGTGTCCACGCGGAGATCCGCGGCGCAGCTCATCATGAACCCGAGGGCGATGTACACCTGCCGTTCCAGCCAGGCTTTCAGCACTTCCGGAGACTTGGAACCCACCAGTTCAAAAATGCGGGCGCGGTACTGGTCCAGGGAGTCCATGGCAACACCGCGCACTTCCACAATACGTTCCAGATAGCGCTGCACGTCTTCCGGCTTGAAATCCCTGCGGGCACAGAAAACCACCAGATGGGAAGCGTCCGTAACCTGGGGCTGCCCCCATGAAACTTCCCTAAGCCGGGAACGCACGGCGGGATCCCGGACATCAAGGAACTTCCACATCTGAAGCCCCAGGGAGGAAGGGCTCAAATGCAGGGATTCCAGAAGGGCTTCCCAGTCCTCCGCCGGAATGCGGCGGTCCGGATTGAATACCTTGGTGGCGTAACGCCATTCCAGCGTCTCGATCAATTCCTGAGCGTTCATATTCATTTATGATTATTCGTGCAGGAAGCCGGACGGTTTTCCGCCGCAGCTTGCTCCATGCCTTGGCATTTTCCCCGTTTCCCAGCCGGAATGCAAGCCAAGGTTCCGGCACAAGCGCGGCAGCGGCTCCTTTCCTTTTCCTCCTTTCTTCCTGTCCGGCACGCCGGGAACAGGCCGCTCTCCATCCTTCCAACCGCATGGCTTTCCGCCTCTTGCCGACCAGCTACATATCTTTCCCTTTCCGGAACAACACCCCGCACCGGGCAGAACCCATTCTCAAAACGCGAATCCTCTGAAAAAGGAAAAAGCTTCCGGAAAAAACCTCGCAAAAAACCGTGTCCTTTCCGGACATCAAAGGAATTTGACCGGCATATAATCTCCGGTCTGCTGGATGGTAAAGCTGATGCCCAGCCCGAATTCGTTTTTGTTCCCGTTCTTGCGAACGAAAGCGCCCACGCCCAAATACCAGGATCCCATATTGTGGTACACATTGTATTCCTGAATGTCCAGCTTGCCGTCCAACAGGGAAAAACGCCACTTGCCGCTGAAAGCCCAGGCTTCCGAAAAGCGCTGCAAAATACGCAGATCCAGCTGGCTGCTGTCCTCCAGAAGGGAATGCTGGTTCAAATAACGGTGCCCCACGACGAGCTCCGTGGAACGCCATGGCATGAAACGCAGGGAGTTGTTGTATTCACGGCAGCCGGAAATCTTGTCCTTACCCAAAACGGGAGCCTGCATTTCCGACCGGTATTCCATCCAGGGAACGGGATTCCAGCGCATGAATGAAAAAAGGTTGGAAAAATCCCGCTGGTTGACGGGATCATGCAGATAGGCATCCATGAACACATCCCAGGAAAACCAGCGGTGGGAATTAGCGTCCCGGCTGGTCATCAGCATGTTGCGCAATCCATACCGGAAGACAAGCCCCGTGGACAGGGAATCAATCTCCGTGTACCTGCCTATGCTCAAGGATGGGGGATTGGTCGTGGGGGTATCGCCGTCAATCTGGGGATAAAGCTCGCTCAGGCGGTTGGTTTTGACATACGCCAGCGTAAAATGGGGCTGAACAATATGGTTCATGCCGTTCAGCCCAAAGGAATCACTATATACGGAAGAATAACGGCGGGAGAATTTGAAATCGGCATCCGTTCCGGCGTAAAAAATTCCCTGGTTGAGCGGTTTGTAGTCCTCCACGCCGTAATATCCCGTATAGCCTCCGCCCACTTTGGGGGTCAGGTTCAGGAATCCCATGATTTTTTTGGAAACGGAAACCTCATGGAAGGAGTGGAACCTACTGTAGCTGTCCGTCATCAGCATTCGGGCCCAGTAATCATAGGAAGAAGTTCCGGGGTCCATCCCGTCCAGCATGTTCCGGATTTCCGTCCGCATGAACGGAGGAACGTACTGCTTGAGGAAAGCGAAGCTGGTGCGGCTTTCATACATGACGGGGGAACGGAATACGGGGGACTTGATACGCTCATAACTGAACTCCGTCCGCTGGTCCGCTATGTAGAAATTATTGGGGACAAAACGCTGCAACAGTGAAAAATCATTCGTATCGTCCGTACGGGAAAGAAGCACCGTGTTGTCCGGAGAAGAATTGCGCTGATAAATTTCCGGATAAAAATCGCGGAGCATGTACTCGTCGCTCAACATGTTGATGTTGGCCTTCAACCGCCAGTCCGTGCGGAGATTCACCCTGTGGCTCCACATCTGCTGGAGCGCGAACCTCCACCGGTCCGGGTCCAGATGCTCACGGTACTCATCATCACCGGCGTTGATTTTCACCCCCTTGTCATGGGTTTTGTAAAAGGACAGCCCCGTCATGTCCGGACAATCCTTTTCCAGCAGCACGTCGCGGATGTCCAATCCGTAGGCGAAACCGCGCCGGGTGCGGTAATCTGCATGCAGGGTTCCCAGGTAATCCGCGGAAGGCATGCCGTTGTCCGACCATTTTTTCCCCATCAGGAACCCGTATTCATTCAGGAGGTAAGGCCCCCAGATGGAGCGCATGCCGGGGATGGGAAGATAGCCAACTTCCGGATTAAGGGAATGGCTGAGGTAGGGGAAATAAAAGAAGGGAACGCCACCGTAATAAAGGGTCAGGTTCTTGAAAGAAAACCTGTCTTCCGGATACACTCGTATCCTGTCGGCGGAAATCCAGGTGAGAGGTTCGCTGATGTCTTCCGCCGTGACGGAGGCATTGCGGGCTTCCAGGTAAGTGTTGCCGGCGGCATCCTTCCGGGATTCAAACTTTCCGCTGCGCAGAATCAATCCCTCCATCTTCGCACGGATGGCATCCGTAAGAAGCACTTCGTTCTCCCAGTCAAACTCCGCGCTGTCGGCGCGTACCAGGCTGTTGGTCCTTGTCCTGCCGTCACTCTGGTAAATGGCCAGGTTCCCTTTCAGAAACACCTTGCCCTGGTCCATATCCGCCTGGGCATAATCCGCAAATACCTCCACCCCGGTATCCGTCACCATGTGGACATGCGGTCCTTCAAAAATAACCTTCCTGTATTCCTCCACCCTGATGGCGCCGTCATTGGTAATGGAAATATTGGAGGGAATCTGCGGCATGAGAGTGCCGGAAAGCAGATTGCCCGCCATTTTCCCTCCGGCATTTTCCTGCCCGGTTTCAGAGGAAGGGACGGGCGGCTGCTCCGCAGCCGTTTCTGCAAACAGGGAAGCCCCGGCAACCAGCGCCGCCGCACCCCATAGCTTTGCAATCGTCCCAATCATGGCTAGCCCACAGAACACTATGAGAAAGGGCAAAAGACAAGCCTAATGTCACATTTCTCCGCCAGTGGGGGCAGAAAATTTACCGGGTCAGCATGCCGTTGGCTATAATGCCCCAATCGGCGGCATTGCCGTCTCCGGCGTCATCCACGCGGATTTCCAGCTTCCTGCCGCCCTCTACCGCCGTCTTCACGGGAATGGAGTCCCCGTCCTTGAGCACAGGGGATTCCATAAGCTTCCTGCCGTCCAAATACACGCTGAATTTGACGCTGCCGCGGGAGCCGAAGGGCAGCCCCACATCAGCGCGGAACTCTTTCCAGCGCCCATCCAGGTCATAGGCAAAAACAGCCGGGGCATGAGCCAGAATGAAACGTTCCGGCCTTCCGATTGTCCGGAAGAAAGGCACGGGCCCCAAATCCGACGGGAACAGGACATCCCACAACGGAACGGCCCACCCCACCTGGGCTACGGAAGGCTTGCAGTCATTCAGGCTGATACTGGCGGTTGCCGCAGGAATCTGCGCCGGAACAACTTCCAGCGCGGGCTCCTGGCGCCCCAGAGCGCGCTTCCAGACAGGGAGCCATTCTTTCACTTCAGAACGGGAACCATGCCTGCGTTCCACTTCCGCCAGCGCCTTCCGGGCTTCTTCCGTGCGGCCCCGTATCCACAGATTCTGAACATCCCCGAAATAAACGATCTGGGCCAGAGAAGGGGCCTTGGCTCCCCGGGCATCCATCCACACGGGCAGAGTAATCATGCTGCGCGTGCTGTCGCAATTCAATACGGCCACCCGCATTTCTATAAAACCACCCTTATATCCCGGCCTGCAGATGGTGAGATCAAACTCTCCCTTTTCATCCAGAGAAGCGCCCACGGCATTGGAATCATAATCCGAACCTCCGGGCGGATCCAAATGGGCAACAATGCCATACGCGGGGCGCGTCAGATGAACCCTCCCTTTCAGCCGCAATCCGTCTTTAACGGGAATGGCCTCCAGCCGTTCAAAAGACCCCGGGACATACTTGCCGAGCATACGCCCGAAGGAGGCGTCTGCGGGAAGTTCCGTCTCCACCCCGTTGAACAGGGGAACACTGGCCAGTTTCAAAGCATCCGTCGGCGCCAAATAGGCGCCCTTCCCTTCATGGCGCAGCTCGTCGCCGTAGGTGGAATTGCCATGGCCCATCAGGGAAGCTCCGGCGTCGGGGTAATTCCATCCGTCGCCCGTGTGGGGAAGGCCGAAGGAATGCCCCAATTCATGGGCCGTACCGCCTATGTAAATGGTGGCGTTCTTTCCCCTGGTCACCTTGAAACGGCCGCCCTGCATCATTTCCGTATCCAGAAAGCTGGCGGGATCCAGCCCTTCCTGGTCACAGGTCCACCCCGTGCCCTGGTGGCTGAAGCCGCCGCCGTAATAAGGACCCACTCCGTCCGGAAGCTGGCAAACGACCAGCACATGTTCCTTCTCAATATCAATCCCCTTGGAAGCCAGCACCTTCCTGGCGGCTTCCCGGGAGACGGGGCCGGAGCTCTGCACGCTCATCTCGCTCATGGGTTTATCCACATAGGCATCATGAATAACCAGCTTGCCCCGTTCATCCAAATCCAGCTGGAATGTGAGCGGAGGGAAACCGTTGGCCTGCATCTGGTCCGCATAATATGCCTGAATATTCTTCAGAATATGATCATACCGTTCCCGGTATCCTTCAAGGGCAGGCCTGTCCTTGAACGTTACGTAAACCACATGCAATTTTCTGGAAGACTTCGGTTTGCCCCGATGATAGGCGCTCAGCGTTTTCCAGGCGGCACGGGCATTGGCGGCATCCCTGGGATTAACCGTCCAGCTGACGGGCAGACGGGTAAACTCCGCTCCCTCCCTGTCCGAGGAGGCAGGAACAGATGCCCTGGAAGCTGACTCCTCATCCATCCCCATGGCAGGAACACTCCATATCCCGGACCCCAGGATCAGCAACAAGGCAAAAAAACGTTTCGACATAACATTCATGAACTAATATCAGGATATACGGGTAAACCGAAGGTGTTTTATCACCATATCATTCACCAGACGATTCATATTTTCGGAAAAGGAATCATACACCACTTCCACACGGCAGGGACCGGGCGTCATCACCGTTTCCACTGCCGTTGAATAAATAAAATACTCCCAGTTTCCGGAACGGGACGTATGGGGGAAAGCCAGCGTGCCTGCGCGCCTGCCGTTCAGGTACAGACTGCGCAGGGCGCAGGTATTCCCGTCTGAAACATCATAAGTGCCGTTAGCGAAAAAGGCGTCCACCCGGTACACTCCGGGCTTATCTATATTGACATTGTAACAAAGAGCGTCCGGGGATTCCGTGACGCGGGAAAACCAGACTTCATCCCCGCTCAAGCCGCAGGGGCGCGTCTCCATGCGGGAATCCGCAGAAGGATAATCATTGGGTTCATTAAGATAAGACTCCCTCCCATCCAGAGCGACTGCCATCACCTGGAAAGACACGTCCCCCCGGCCGGGTGCGGGGATATAATGGCAGTACTCCGTTTGAGATACAGGGATGCCATTCCGGTAAACACGGTAATAATCGGCTCCTTCCACAGACTCCCATGCAATACCATGGCGCGCCGCCTTCCACGCAGGAGACTCCAGGCTGCTGCCCATGCGGGTTAAATTCACCGCCCCTTCATCCTCTTCTCCGCCGTCCAGCTCCAATTTCACAAAAACGCGCCCCTTCATGCCCGGCAAAAGGACGGGAGGGGCCTCCTGCCCGTTGACCAGGCACCGCGCTATCCGGTGCCCGCAGCCCTGCAGAAACACATCTACCGTCATGCCGCGGTATTCCAGCCCGGACAACTCATGAACGCCTTCAAAAGACTTTGGAACGCAAGGACGGAATTCCAGAGAATCCGGAGACAGACGGATGCCGAACAATCCCTTGTAAAAACAGCCCAGCATGCCGGCAATACTCCAGAGCTGGCTATCCGAACTGAGCAGCAGCCCCTCATCCAGCCCCGTTTCCAGAAGGACATTTTCCTTGTTCGTGCCGCACAACAGGGCGGCACGGACCATGCAGGCGACCGCCAGCGCCAGGGCAGATTCATTCTCCACCGCCGCCGCGGCCTGCGCATAATAGCCCTCCAGGAAAGGCCACATGGCGCGGTTATGGTAGGCGGGCACGCTATCAGGCATCTGGGGATGGATGCAGGGAATGCCATAAACGCCATGAGGAAGGGAGGCAACCATCCCGGCGGCATGGGAACCGCCAGCCTGCCCCAGAAGGACGCAAAGCAGATTGCCCAGGGAATCCACCTTCTCCGACAGTACGGGATACCCGCGTCCGTACAGGTACTGCCCGTACAGGACATGTTCCGGAATCCTGAAAAAACGCTCAATAACCGCGGCCAGGGAAACGCTCTTCTCCTCCCACTCCCGGGCCTTCTCCTCCAGCCCCAGCTCCCGGAACATCCGCGCCAGAATCTTGCGGGCCTCCGCATGCAGGAGCATGGTGGACAGGCTGCAAGAATCCCCAATATCGGCAGAAGTCATCCACGCAGGGTAGCTCTGATCCCTCCAGTCCAGCACGGACGATTCCCCCTTCATCAAGCCGCCCGTGGCCGCAAGCACCTGTTCATCCCTCATGCATGTCTTTTCCATCACTCGGCAGGAAAGGGACAGCCAGTCGGCATCCCCCGTCAGGCAGTAAACTTCCCACGCAGCCATCCCCCACACCACACGGTCGGAAGAAATGGGCCAGGAACCGCCCGTGCCGGTATCCTGCTCCACCTCCCCGTTCCGGACCCGTGCATTTAGACTGTTCATACAGGCACGGACATTCCACAACCCCAATCCCAGATGGGTGGAATAGGAAATATCCCGGGTCCACACAGTAGGCCAGTTGGCTCCCGTCCGGAACGTTCCTTCTTCATTAAGCAGGGCTCCAGCCTCATGCAACGCCAGGCCGTAAGCCTGATTAAGCACTTCAAAATTTCCCCGGTAATGCGGGGCGTTCCCGGCTTCCGAAACAATGCTCCACTCGGAATAGCGGCCGTTTTTCATGGTTTTCACCTGACCGTCCGGCTGTACCTCCGCCCAATGCGCGGCATCCTGGCGCAAGGAATTTCCGGTCAGCGTAAAAGCCTCTCCTCTGTATAATATGCGGTCCTGATCCATAAACTAGCGGATGCTGCATCCATCGTTTTTTTTAACACGGAAGAAAACTTCTGTCCCGCAGAAAATGAGGTTTATGGAATCTTCAGGACATAAAAAACCGGGCTTCCCGAAAACGGGAAACCCGGCGCAAGAGCAAATCAACATTAATGCTTCAACAAAGAGGAAACAGCGTCACGTTCTTCCTTCAGTTCATTAACGGTAGCGTCAATTTTTTCACGGGAGAACGCATCAACCGGCAGCCCCTGCACGATTTCCCAGCCGCCATCCTTGGTGGTGCGGACCGGGAAGGAGCAGATAAGACCTTTTTCAATGCCGTAGGAACCGTCGGAGCAAACGGCCACGGAATACCAGTCGCCTTCCGGAGTCTGGGTAGCCAGGCTGCGGACGGTATCCACGGCTGCGGAAGCGGCGGAAGCGGCGGAAGAAGCGCCGCGTGCCTTGATAATGGCGGCACCGCGCTGCTGCACGGTGGTAATGAAATCGCCCTTAAGCCATTCCGTATCCTTGATGACTTCCGTCACAGGCTTTCCGCCAATCCTGGCGTTGGTGAAATCAGGGTACTGGGTGGAGGAATGATTGCCCCAGATGGCCATGTTGGTCACTTCCGTCACATGGACGCCGGCCTTTTCCGCAAGCTGGCTCTTGGCACGGTTTTCATCCAGGCGAGTCATGGCAAAAAAGCGGTCGGAGGGAACGCCGCTCGCATTGTGCATGGCAATAAGGGCATTCGTATTGCAGGGGTTGCCGACCACCAGCACACGCACATCCTTGGCGGCGCTGCGGGCAATGGCCTGCCCCTGGCCGATGAACACCTTGCCGTTGATATCCAGTAGGTCCTTGCGTTCCATACCGGCCTTGCGGGGAACGGAGCCTACCAGCAGGCACCAGTTGGCGCCGGCGAACGCTTCATCAGGATCGCTGGTCGGGACAATTTCATTAACCAACGGGAACGCGGCGTCACGCAACTCCATCACCACCCCTTCCAGAGCATTCATGGCCGGGGGAATTTCCAGCAGGCGCAGGTTGATCGGCTGATCCGGCCCCAGCATGCTGCCGGAGGCAATACGGAACAGAAGGGAATAGGCAATTTGGCCGGCGGCTCCTGTAACGGTAACGGTGATAGGTGTTTTCATAACGTTCAAATTAAAATAAACAGATATTTTCCTGTCTGGTCACGGTTATACCACAAGGAAAGGAGGCGCTCAATCAGGAACTTTTTATTTTGACAGAAAAAATTCCCTATCCCATAATGCTCAGGGGTTGACTGCTCTTACTTTTCCATACAGTTAAGTTTTTACCAATATTTACGCTAACACTATGAATTTAACAATTATCGGCAGTGGTTACGTGGGGCTGACCACAGGCACCTGTTTTGCCGAAATGGGCCATCACGTCATTTGCGTGGATAATAATACGGAAAAAATACGTACTCTTCAATCCGGGGCCATCCCCATTTACGAGCCCAAGCTGGAAGAGCTCGTGAAAAAAAACGTAGCCGTGGGGCGGCTGGAATTTTCCCCTTCCATCGCCGCTTCCATTGCGGAAAGCGAAGTCATCTTCATCGCCGTGCCCACGCCGCCCAATACGGATGGTTCCGTGGACCTGACCTACATTGAAAAAGTGGCCAGGGAAATCGCCCAGGCGCTCCAACCAGAAATGGGATACAAGGTCATTGTGGACAAATCCACCGTACCCGTCAAAACCGGGGAAAAAGTCAGCCAGACCATCAAGCACTATGCGGGGCCGAATGTTCAGTTCGACATTGTCTCCAATCCAGAATTCCTGAGGGAAGGATGCGCCGTGGACGACCTGCTGCACCCTGACCGCATTGTCATTGGAGCCAACTCGGAACAGGCCATGAACGTCATCAAGCGCGTTTACCAGCCCATTCATGCCCCCATTCTGGAAACGGACGTCAACTCCGCGGAACTCATCAAGCACGCAGCCAACTCCTTCTTGGCTCTGAAAATTTCCTACATTAACGCTGTCGCCAAGGTCTGTGAAAAAACGGGCGCAGACGTGGAACTGGTGGCGGAAGGCATCGGCATGGACAAACGCATCTCACGCCACTTTCTCAACGCGGGGCTGGGCTACGGCGGGTCCTGCTTCCCGAAAGACGTCAAAGCCTTCATCAACATCAGCCGCACGCTGGGCATTCCCTTCACCCTGTTGGAGGAAGTGGAACACATCAATGATACCCAGCATATCCACTTCCTGGACAGAATTCGGGACCGCCTGTGGGTCCTCAAGGACAAAAAGATAGCCGTTTGGGGCCTTGCCTTCAAACAGAACACGGACGACGTCCGGGAATCCATCGCCCTGAAACTATGTGAAAAACTCTGCGGGGAAGGAGCCATTGTCACCGCTACGGACCCCAAAGCCATGCACACGGCGGCCCCCATTCTGAACCCTATGGGGGTCAAACTGGTGGAAGACATGTACGAATGCGCCCGGGATGCGGAAGTTCTGGTCATCGCCACGGAATGGAGCGAATATGCGAATGCGGATCTGCAGAAACTCGCCGGAGTCATGCGCAACCGCATCATCTTTGACGGAAGAAACATCCTCTCCCCGGCAAACCTCCGGGCCGTAGGATTTGAATACCACTCCGTGGGCAGACCCTCCGTTGAAGAAGCCTGACTGCCTCCGGGAACCGTCCCGGCTTCAAACGTCCCCATATGTAAAAGGCCTCCGGCACATTCAACGCACCGGAGGCCTTTGTCATGTATTCGCTAATCCTGTTGGCCGGTCAAAACTCAAATAGCAGCCCCGCACGCAAATAAAAACCGGGGTCATAATGGTATTTTTCCAAATCATGGCTTCCGTTGCTTGTCTTGATAGTGCCGGAATTCCCGAAGGAAAAACCGACATCCGCCACCAGCCTGGGGCGCACGCTGCCCCAGTGACCCAACCCCACATCGGCGCCTATGCCGGCGACGCCGGAAATCCATGCAAACTGGCGGACGCGGCGGTCATGGTGAATCGTCCATGTGCCGGACACCACGGAAACGAAGGGTCCCCACTTCAACCCATCGCTCACCTTGTTGATATAGGAAAGGCGGGCCCCTTCCAGCTGAAGCGTCCAATTGCGGGAAGCTTCCCATTTAAACTGGATAAGGGGCAGGAAAGGATAATCCCCAAGCTGCGGATAACAGCCAATGCCGATTCCATAGCTGAACCGGTCGTTCAAGGGGCCTGCCAGAAGAACATGGCCTCCCAAGAAAATATTATGGCTCGTCCATGTATCGAAATCCGTGGAAATCTGGGGCGTCACACCGAAAACCAGGCGCGTCTTCCCCGTGATGGCATAGGAGGCGTTCACATTCAGCCAAATCGTGTACAGCCGGTCCACATCCATCTCATCCGCTCCTTTTCCATTAAACCAGCTCAGACGCAAGGCCGCCGTAGAAGAAAAATTCCAGGAACCGCTGGACATCCTGCACAAATTCAAATCCGTCATCCAATTCTGGATATCCACGCTTCCGCGCCCGTTTCTGGAATCCATGGGGCCAAGCAATTCAAAATAGGACTGCGTGGGGAAAACAGGCTTGGAGGCGGATTCCCCCGCCGGAGCCGGAGCGCTGTCGTAGCCGCCGGAATAAGCCTCTGCATAAAAACCGGTATCGTATCCGTCAGAAGAATCGGAATCCGGATAAGGCTGGGTATTCGCCTGAGCGGTCAAAACAATGCCGGACGCAAAAAAGAGACTCGATAAGAATCGAAGGAGCATGACCGGAAAGTATACATACGCGCGCACGCGGTCAATCAAAAGATATACAAATGACTAATTAACCGCCTCCATTCCCAAACAGAACCGCAACCATAATCATCACGAGGACAAGAAGCAAGTACCACCGGGCAATCTTGCTGCCCCGGAAACACGCTCCCGCACAAACAAGAGAGGCGGCAAAACAAACCGCCGCGGCCAAAAGCATCACCTGCGCCAGCAAGGGAAAATCCAGCGCCCCCGCACCCGCCGCCAGAAGTGTTCCCGTTACATACCCGCCAAACGACCACCTCAACCCCGCCAGCCAGGAAACGGAAAATGTCTTTTGTCGGACGGGCCTCATCAAGCCACTCTGCAAGCCTTCTTCCTAATCTCAAGCAAAAAATCCAGCCTTCTCGGCAATATCTGCAAAGAGGGGGCTTCCCCAGACACTCGGCTCCCCTCAAAAAAAACAACATCTTCGCAAAACGGACTACAAAACACTCAATCCCGGTTAGAAAACTCTTCTTCCGGCAAAGTTGAATAAAAACGGGATAAATTACTTAATCCGGAATTCATCAATACTCGCGGGCTCCATGAAAAGAAAATATCTTGCCCCTTCCATAGACTTTCATTATATTACGGCAAAACCGGAAAAACAGGAAACGAACGTACTCCCTTCCCTGCCCCATTGGATCAAGCATCGCACGTCACAAACCACCAGCTGAAAAAAACTTGTCATGAAAATAAATTTTTTATGGACCGCATGTTTAATTGCCATAACCGGCTGTGATTCCCCCCAAAATCATCATTCTCGAATTGAGAGCGGCGAAACAAAAACAGAAAAACAGTTGGAGAATTTAAATTTTTACGGCACTTATGAAGGAATTCTTCCTGCTGCCGATTGTGAAGGAATCAGGACGGCGTTAACATTAAACAACGATAACACTTATGTGTTGAGAAGCGAATACATAGGAGAAAAAGACGCTATTTTCGAATCAAAAGGCTCTTATCATTTCATCAATGGCCGCCTGATGGAACTGGCCCAATCCTCTTCCAATGAAAAATCTTATTATAAAATACTTGATGGAAGCAAAGTAATGCTGTCAGACAAAGAAGGCACAGTCAATCAGGGCGTCCTGGCCGAATATTATATACTAAAAAAGAAATAAAACTATTTCTATCATCTATCATTTTCTCCATTCCGCCGCACCTCCCACCCCGCGGCGGTTTTCTTTACACCGTTTTTCAGCGCGGCACATTAACAAATCTTATTCATCCGCCCCGCCGTCAGAAAAAATCCGGGCCGCCGGGACCAGGCTTTCGTCAGCACACGGGTGTTACAAGAACTTTGCATCGCCTTTCTGTCCGCGTTGTTTCGGACACAAAAGATTTCCGGCTTTTTTAACTGGCTGCAGGTTCGGCCGCCCCGCCGCAACAGGGGTGTTTTTCATCTTTCCAGGCATACCCCGCTTCCACTCCATCTATTTTACGGACAACCACCAGGGAACAGCTCAAAAAACAAAACCCGTAAATCATTTGATCCACAGGCTTTAAAATGGTCGGGAAGACAGGATTCGAACCTGCGACATCCTGCTCCCAAAGCAGGCGCTCCACCAGGCTGAGCTACTTCCCGTATAAAAAGGAGGGATTAGAAATTGGGAGAAAAAATGGTGGCTCGGGACGGGATCGAACCGCCGACACGGGGATTTTCAATCCCCTGCTCTACCGACTGAGCTACCGAGCCACTTGCCTGCACGCAGAACGTGCTTGCGGGGCAGAATCTATCATCCTCTTCCCAATATTGCAACCACAAAATATTATTTTTTCAACTTCCCTGTATTTTGCCGCGCTCCATAGCAGGAATCCGCCCAGCCAATCAGGAGGAAGCCTGCGCCAGAATACCGCTCAACAGCAATGGGAAAATCAGTGCCGCCCAGGATAGCGTGTGCAGGAGGAGGGGAGGCATGTTCATCTTCAGCCTGTCCAGCACAAACATGAATGCCCCCGCCATTGCCAGCCCATAATAAATCCACGCATCCCCGGTATATTCCCTGGCGGCGGCGGCCAGACAGAATACAACGTAAATGACTATCACCCCCATCCATACCAGGGATACCATGTCGCGGTCGGCGGAATCCTGCCCGTCCTCATCCTCTTCTTCACTCCACCGTTTGCGGCTGAACATGCAGAGGATGACCAGCGCTACCAGATACCAGGTGGGTTCGGAAAGCTGGCCTCCCCAGCCGCCGCCTACCGTCCCGTAAAAGTAGGCCGGTATTCCGGCACCCGTAGCGAAGGAAACGGCGGCAAAAAACGCCCCCATGACGAATCCAGAAGACAGGCTCCCTTTCTGATGAGGGTTGGAAGAGAAATAGAGAAAGAGCAGACTGCAGACGCCAGGCAGAAAGGCAAATTGAAAAATAACCACACCCAATTGGAAAAACATGATCCAAAGCCCCGTCACGGCCGCCACCATAATGAGCAGGGAGATAACGAAACAATGCTTTTTGGCAAAAAGCAGGCATTCATCCGTGTAGACAGCGGAACCGCCCCGGAATATTTTCAGCACCCGGTCCAGCATATTGACGCACCAGACAGCCACAAACAGGAATTGATACAGCCAGGGGGAGGAAACTACCACCAGATGGGACTGGCTGACGGCAAAAGCCCAGGCAATGGCGGCAGAAGGGATTTCCAATCCCATCAGGGAAAACCACGCCCACCAGGGGGGCCTCTTCAACACCTGCTCCATTTTTCCGTCATATCATCTCCACAACCGTTCCTTCCGCAAGCTCCCGAACCGTCATCCACAAACTTCCTTATTTTTACGCGGGGATGCTTGACATGCAATGAAACATATTTATACTTGCGTTCCCCTTGCGTCGGAAACGCAATACATCACCATGAAGAAAGATATTCACCCCCAGTATAATCCGGTCGTTTTTGTTGACATCACCACCGGACGCCGCTTCATCACCCGTTCCACTGTTCGTTCTCCCAAGACGGAAGTTATTGACGGGGTTGAACATTTCGTGGTTTCCTGCGGTATCACCTCTGATTCCCACCCGTTCTTCACCGGCAAGAACCAGTTTGTGGACACGGAAGGCCGCATCGACAAATTCCAGAAGCGCTTCGGCACCGTCCGCCGCAGCGGAGGCAAGCCCAAGCTCAACAAGTAAGAACTGCCTTCAGCAATTTTCCAACCCCGTTTCCTTCCCGGAAAACGGGGTTTTTATTTGCAGGCTTTCCTTGATCTCTTTTTCCTGATTCACTCGCAGCAGCACCATGTTGACACCGGACCATTTTGACAGCCAGTCCGCGGAACTCCTCCGCTCCGGCCGCCCCGTCCTTGCCGGAATCAGCGGGGGGAGGGACTCCATGGCTTTGCTTTCCCTGCTGTCCGGCATGCCGGGATGCAATCTGGTTGCATGCCATGTAAATCACCAGCTGCGTCCGGAAGCGGAGGAAGAGGAAATGTTTGTGCTCCGTTACGCCGCCTCCCTGGGTATTCCCTGTGTCCGGGAACGCGTCAATGTCCGCAGTATGGCCCATACCCGCGGAATAGCCATTGAAGAAGCGGCCAGGGAAGCCAGGCAGGCCTCGTTTCTGAAATGGGCCGCCGGTTACCCGGGGGCTCTCGTGGCTCTGGCCCACCACCGGAACGACCAGCAGGAAACGGCCCTTCTTCACCTCTGCCGCGGTGCCTCCGGCATTCACGGTATGTTCCCCGTCTCCACCTGGGCCAACGGATTGACCGTCGTACGCCCCATGCTGGATTTTTCCCGGGAGGATATCACCTCCTATCTGGAGCATCGCCATATTCCATGGAGGGAAGATTCCAGCAACCAGTCTGCCGAATATACCAGGAACGCCCTGCGCCATGAGATTATTCCCAAATTGAATGCGCTGTTCCAAAGGGACACCAGCCTTCCCTTTTCACGTGCCTGCCGCCTGGAAAATCAAATCCGCACGGCGCTTTCCCAGGCGCTGGACTCCATGAACCTGACAGATCCCCAGGGGCGCCTGTTCCTGCCGAAAATCAACCTGCTTCCTGCGGAGCTGAGACAATGCGCCGTGCATGATTACCTGCGCCGGCAACATATTCCGGACCTGACGGAAGACGCCGTACTCCGGGTAATGGACATCCTGAATACGGACGGCCCTTCCCGAACTTCCCTGCCCGGCGGAAAACTGGCCGTACGCAAGGAAAAGCGCCTGCTGGTCACGGACACGCCGCGCCCGGTCAATAAAGCGGAGCAACCCCCTGCGGATACAACAGGTGGAATTTAATGGCTTCATTCCCCACCACCAGCGCAGTACCGAACATCCTGTCTTCATCCGTCAGCCGCGGCAGCTGGGCAATCGGGAAGAGCAGACCGCCCAGAATAAGGCCATAGTTATATACGGACGGCATCATGCACAACAGTTTTTTGGAGATATCCGCAGCATCCAGAGTCGGGAAGACCCAAACCTCACTTGGCTGAAGCATGGAGTTGCGGTGCACGCGCACGCTGTAGGAATCTGACGACAGAGCGGCATCAATCTGGATTTCCCCCTCTATGGAGATTTCATTGTTCAGGCAATCCTTCTGCACCATGCTCTTCGCCAGCGCCGCAGCGGCCCTGGTGCGGTCCGCAGCCAGTTCCGGAACGGAGCCCGAAGTGGACGCGCTCAGCATGGCGACGCGAACGCTTTTACCCAGCATGTGGCGGGCCATTTTGGCCGTCTCTACGGCAAAATAGGCCATATTTTCCACCGTGGGTTCAGGGTTTACCCCGGTATCCGCCAGAAAATAGACGCCGCGGCCGCCGAATTTCTTGGAAAATTCGGGAACGAGCACAATGGAAATGGCAAACAGGGGCTTGGTAGGAACGGGATCCTGCCTGTACTTGTTTACTGCGCGGAAAACGGAAGCCACCCTTTTCATGTTCCCGGCCACAATGGCGTCCGCCTGGCCGTAGAGCACCATCATGGCGGCAAAATGAACCGGTTCGGAAACAATCTCACGGGTGTTCATAGGCAACCCGTTGCCGAACATCTGCTCCGCCCGTTCATAACGGTCGCAGAACATCTGAAGATCCGAGCTTTTTCCCGGTTCAATGATACGGACGAATTTCAGGGAAATTCCGTTCATTTCCGCCATTCTCGTGATGACTTCCCTCCTCCCCAGCAGGATAGGCGCGCCGGCCTGCTCCTCCACAAAGCGCTGGGACACGCGCAGCACGCGGACATCCTCCCCTTCCGGAAAAACAATGCGCTTGGGGTGGCGCTTCAGGTTATCCAGGAGCGGCCCTGTAAAATCATTCAGCGGGGAAAAGCCTTGCCAATCACTCATATGTCACGTGTCCTATTTAACGCAACTCTAAAAAATCCTGTCCATAAAATCAACTCATAAAGTCAAAGACGGCAAATAATGAACAAAGACATCCCTCCGGGTTGAACCGTCCGCTCCGCCATGCTAGCATGGGCATTCCCCTCCATGTACTGCGATTACCATACCCATACCCCCCTGTGCCTGCACGCCTCCGGCACTCCGCAGGAATATGTGCAGGCAGCCATCCGAGCCGGACTCCGGGAATACGGCATTTCAGACCATGCCCCGATGCCTGGGGAACCTTTTGACGACTGGCGCATGAAGCAGGCGGACATGCCGGCCTACCTGGACTGGCTCACGGAAGCCCGTGAATGCGCCGCGCTGCACGGACTGACGGTCCGTTCCGCTCTGGAATGCGACTGGTTTCCCGGCATCGAACCATGGATAGAGCACCTGCAGGGCCTGCACGCATGGGATTACCTGATCGGTTCCGTCCATTATCTGGGGGAAAAGGAGGAATTCGACAATCCCCACAGAATGGATTTCTGGCACCGGACGGATGTGGAGGACGCATGGGAACAGTATTGGGAACGCTTCCGGAACATGGCCGCCTCCGGAATGTTCCACATCATGGGGCACGCGGACCTGATTAAAAAATTCGGCTTCCGCCCTTCTGGAGACCTGCGCCGTTATTATGAACCGTCGCTGGAAGCCATGCGGGAAACCGGAGCCTGCCTGGAACTTAACACAGCCGGTTGGCACAACAAGTGCGGGGAACAATATCCGGACGGGCAATTCCTGAAAATGGCGGCGGAGGCGGGAATTCCCCTCACCATCAGTTCAGACGCCCACAGGCCGGAGGATGTAGGGCGGGATTTCAAGCGGGCCGGGGAACTGGCTCGGCAGGCAGGATTCAGGCATCTGGCCTCCTTCCAGGGGGGCCGCATGAAACTGTTCCCCCTGCCCGGAATCTGATGCTTTCCCTCTGCGGCAAAGGAATGTTCCGGCAGGCCTTGGCGGCAGCCGCACGGGCGGCCTGTTCCCCGTATTCCCATCCGTCAGTCCCTTTTTCCAGTAAACGGCACAGGCCCATGGACAGAAAAGGGAACGCTCCGGAGCATCTTTAACTTCTGTACAAACTCGGCTTTACGGGCAAAGGCATCGGACGCGGAGGCACGGGACGGGGAGGGGGCGGCTGGGGCCGGATAATGACAGGCGGCGGCGGGTAATTCCACGTCCTGATAATCGGAGGGACAATGATGCGTTCCGTTCTCGGCTGGCTGGCCACCTCCCTCACTTCCCCCTGCAATTGGGAAACCTGCTTATTCAAATCTGCAATCTTCTTCTGGGTACCGTCTTTCAAGGCCAGGTATTTCTTCTCCAAATCCTGCCAATACTGTTCTGCGGTTTCCCTTTTTTTACGGATGGCGCTTATCTGCTCCTGATAGGCTGCCGCCCTTGCGCGGAAAACGCGGGCGTCTTCCGGCAACCCCACACGATCCGCTTCCAGGGCATTCCACTGCAGAGCCATAACCTCCGCCTCCACCTTGGTAAGTTCCCCCATCAGCAAAAACATGCGGGAAATATCCGCCCCTTCCAGATAGCGGGGATGCCGCTCCGCCTCAGACAGGGACTCCCGGATCTTCCTGGCTTCTTCATCGGCCGCCTTCCTGGCTTCTTCCGCCTTCTTTCTGCGCGCCGCTTCCTCCATCCTTCGCTGGTCCAGCCTGGCCTTCACTTCATCCGGCGTCATCCTGTAATCCCTTTGCTGGGCATCCGTCAAATCTTTATAGGAAACCTTGGCCACCCCGTCCGTGTACTGGATATTGACAAAATCATCTCCGGAAGACACCACAACGGCGTCTTTCAGCACCCTGCCGGACCGCAGGGACATATTTTCCGCCAGGGCGGCAGGAGCCAGGAGGCATAAAATCAACAAACGGGTTCCTGTTTTCATATGATTAACCTCTTCTACGTTGGTAAGAGGCGCAAGGAAAGGAATTTATTCAAAAAAATAGGACCAGAGGTTAATACTGGCGCAGCCGCCGGTTTTTAGCTAGTATATGGCGAGTCATTTACACGTATTATGAGCCGCTATTCTTCATCCTGGACACCTTTACCCGCCCTTCCCGATCCGGAAGGCTTCGCCGGCATGTACGCAGGGACCTGCGGAGAAATAATGATTTGTGCAGGAGGTACCAATTTCCCGGAAAAGCCCATGCTTGAGGGGGGGGCCAAAACGTGGACGGACCGTATCTTTACGCTCTCTCCGGGGGAAAACGAATGGAAAGAGGCCGGCACATTGCCCGTGCCTTATGCATACGGCGCCTCCGCCAGCATCAGGGAAGGCCTGCTGTGCATCGGCGGCTGCGGCAAGGAAGGGCACCGGAAAGACGTTTACCTGCTGAACCTCGCGGAGGGAACTGTCACCACGCATCCTTTCCCTTCCCTCCCCATCGCCCTGGCATATACGGCGGCTGCCGTCCTGGACGGGAAAGTCTATCTTACAGGAGGGAGCGAACGCCCCGGCGAGCAGGACTGCACCAACCGGGTCTTCATGCTGGACACACGCCGGACGGAACAGGGATGGCTGGAACAGGCCCCGCTGCCGGGCCGCGGCCGCTTCCTGCATCAGATGGCCGCAACAGACGGAGCCCTGTACGTGCTCGGCGGCATCGGCCTGCGGGAACAGGACGGCCAACAGGTCCGGGAACTGCTGAAGGAAGCCTGGAGCTATACTCCGGAACACGGATGGACGCGCCTGCCGGACATGCCTTACGCCATCGCCGCAGCCCCCACCCCGGCCCCGGTTTCCGGAAACGGCGTCATTTACCTGCTTGGGGGGGATGACGGCTCCGGAAAAAAATACACTCCCCAAACTAATCCCGGCTTCAATAACCAATCCCTGTGCCTGGACACGGCAGACATGACATGGCACGACGCAGGCCCCATCGCCGCGCCCAGGGCTGTCCTTCCGTGTTGCGCGTGGCAGGACCGTTTCGCGGCCGTGAACGGAGAGCTCAAACCCGGCAGGCGCTCTCCTGAAGTGTGGAGCATCTCCCTCCCCTGATTTGACCGGAATCCAATTAAATCTCTCAACATATGCACATGACACGCACCCTTACCCGAATTTCCAAGGCTTGCGGCTCCGCTCTGGCAGCCCTGCTTCTTATCGCGGCTCCGTCCGCTGACGCCTCCTTTTCCGTGGATGTCCGGACGTCCGGAACTGTTCCCGACCTTCCGGATCCGGCAGGCCGCGCCGGCATGGTTGCCGGAACCGTCACGGAAGACGACGGCAGCCAGTCCGTCATCGCCGCAGGGGGCGCCAACTTCCCCCAGGCCGCGCCGGGCGCCTCAACTCCGGAGGAACGCGGCCCCAAAACCTACTACCAGGATATTTTCAAGCTTCGCAACGGCCAGTGGAGCAAGGCGGGAACATTGCCCGTCCCGCTGAGTTACGCCGCCTTTGCCAGCGTGGGCAAGGGGCTGGCTGTGGCCGGAGGACACAATGCTCAGGGCATCCTGAAAGACGCCCTGCTGATTAAAACGGACGGCTCCGTAGAAAAGCTTCCTCCCCTTCCCGTCCCCGTAACGGAAGCCTCCTGCGCCGCCCACGGGAACAAATTGTTCGTCATCGGCGGCAGAGACCGGGAGCAGCCGGAAACCGCACTCAATACCATCTACATGCTGGACACCACGCCGGACACGGATAAAATGAAATGGGTTTCCCTTCCCCCTTTTCCCGGAGAGGGGCGCATTCTCTCCACCGCCGCCGTCTGCGACAGCACCCTGTTCATCATAGGCGGCTGTTCCCTGTCCAGGGATAACTCCGGAGAAACCTCCAGGACGTATCTTTCCGACATGATCGGCTACGACATGACGTCCAAGGACCCTTCCAAATGGGGCTCCTCCGGCAGGCAGCAGCTTGCCGGACCGGGAATGCCCGTAGCCGCCGCCGCGGGTCCCGCCCCGGTGCGGGAAAACTCCATTCTCCTGATCGGAGGAGACAAGCGCGGCAACTCGCCGGACCCGTCCAGGCCCGTGGTGCAGTCCCGGGATATCCTGGTCTATGACGTCATCGGAAACACATGGACGCGCCAGGGGGAATGGCCCGTGGGCATCGCCACGGTTCCCGCCGTTGTCAGGGGCTCTGAAATCATGACCATCAGCGGGGAAACGGCCCCGGGCGTCCGGACTCCCGTAAACGCCTCCGCCTCCGCAGGTTACCACTTTGAAATGAGCACGGTTGATTACGCCGTTCTCATTCTGACCATCATCGTCCTGGCGATCATCATCGTCTCCGCCGTGCGCAACGGCGTTAAAAATGTTGCCTCCGTCACGGACCCGAACACCAAGCCGGGCCTGTGGGCCTGGGTAGCCGTCATTGTCCTGTGGTTTGTGGTCATGCTGAACTATTTTGACCGCCAGCTCCTTTCCGCCCTGCATGAACCCATCGTACGGGACATTCCGCAGACGGAAGCCCAGTTCGGCATGGTCACCTCCGTTTTCCTGCTGATTTACGCCCTGCTCAGCCCGGTGGGCGGCTTTCTGGCGGACCGTTACAGCCGCCGGCTGATGATCCTCTGCTCTCTCGTCGTCTGGTCCGTGGTCACATGGTGGACCGGTCATGCGGAAGATTACGCTTCCCTGCTCATTGCGCGCGGAGCCATGGGCATCAGCGAGGCATTCTACATCCCCGCCGCCCTGGCCCTGATTACGGACTACCACCGCGGCAGCACGCGCTCCATCGCTACGGGCCTGCACATGAGCGGCATCTATGTAGGCATGGCCGTAGCCGGCTTCGGTGCCACCATGGCTTCATGGACGGGATGGCGCATGACATTCGCCCTGTTCGGCCTCGTCGGCGTGGCGTACGCCGTCATCCTCATCCTGTTCCTGAAAGATCCGGCCAAGGCCCCGGCGGATACGGCCCAGGCAAAAAAACCGTCCGTACCGGAGGAAAAAACGGTGCTGCTCAATGTGGACAATGACGAACAGGCCATCAAGGAACCCGCTTCCAAACTTTCCACCGGAGCCGTCCTTTCCAGCCTGCTGAGCGGACGCCCCATGTGGATGCTGCTGGCCGTAGTGGCCTTTGCCGGAGCCGGGAACTGGTTCCTTCTCACCTGGTATCCCACCCTGCTTCAGGACAAATACCAGCTCTCCTCCGCGGAAGCGGGCCCCGCCGCCACCCTGTGGAGCTCCGTGGCCAAATACGTCGCCGTGCTGGGAGGCGCCATCCTGGCGGATATGTGGTACAGGCGCAACGCCCGCGCCCGCGCCCTGGTGCCGGGCATCACCTTCACCATATCCGGCCCATTAGTGGTTCTGGCGCTGCTGCCCGGCATCTTCGGCTGGGACATCACCGTCCCGCTCGTGCTCATGCTGGGTCTGGTCGCCACGCAGGGGCTGGCGCAGGGATCACTGGACGCCACCCTCATGCCTGTGCTACGCTCCCATATCGACGAGCGTTATTCCGCAACCGGCTATGGCCTCCTCAACCTCACATCCGCCGGCGTGGGCGCCCTCATCTCCTTCTTTGGGGGATGGTTCAAGGATCAGGGCGTTCCGCTGACCACCACCCTGGCGGCGGCAGGATGCCTGATGCTGTTCTGCGGGCTGCTGCTCCTGATGCTGCCGCGTCCCAAACATTAAACGCAATTATGTTCATGCCTCCCGTCTTACCCCTGATGAAAAAGCCCGCACGCCTCTGCCTGGCGGCGGGAACTCTGTTCACCCTTTTCCTTACCCCCCTTGCACAGGGGCGCACCTGGACCAACCTCCAAGGGAAAAAACTGGAAGCAGAATTCATCAGGCTGGACGGCCAGAAAGCCGTGCTGAAACGTTCCGGCGGCCAAACCGTCTCCATTCCCCTCACCCAGCTCTCCCGGGAAGACAGGGATTTCATTGCGGAACAGGAAAAAGGAGGGGCACTCCCCTCCAATACGGCGGACAATTACCACCTGCCGTGGCCCAGGAGCGTCAAATGCCCGGACAATTTCAAGGTGGAAACCATCAAGGAGGAACCGGGAGAATATATTTATGAAACACCCCATTTCCGCTTCATCTGCGACGCCAAGCTGGGCACCGGCATGATCAAGCGCCTGGGCCTCCTCTTTGAGGCCACCCACTTGGCCAACAAAACCCTTCCTATAGGAAACTCCCCTGCCCATGACGATTCCGCCAAATTCCCCGCCTACCTGTATGAAAAATTCAGCACCTATCTGGAAAACGGCGGACGCGAAGGCACGGCGGGCATCTTCCTGGGGACAACGCGGCCAGGGGACCGCGGAAGAATTCTGGTTCCGTTCGATTCCCTGGGAGTCAAAACCATGGGAAGCACATACGTCATTGACCGTGACAAGGACGCTTCCACACTCATCCATGAACTGACGCACCAGCTCATGTCTTCGCAGGCCAAGCAGGCCAGCTGGTTTTGTGAAGGCTCCGCGGAATACATGGGCATGACGCCCTATGCCGGAGGCCGCTTCAACTTCGGAGCCAACCGGTCCCACATTGTCTCCCGCGTGACGGAATACGGCAAAAAAAATACGGGGGGACGGGCCCTTGGGGATGACTTTGAGGCACCCGGCCTGGAAGCTTACATGAACATGCCCTATTCCCAGTTCACGGGAGAAAACGCCAACCTGAACTACGGCCTGGCCGCCCTGATGGCCTACTATTTTTACCACATGGACGGCAAGGGCGATGCCCGGCGCATCAAGAATTACATGAAAGCTATTCAATCCGGAACCAGTGAAAAGGAAGCTCAGAAACTCCTCCTTGACGGACGGAGCTATGAAGAACTGGCCAAAGAAATTGAACAGAAATGGCGCAAGGCCGGCGTTAAAATCCGCTTCCGTTCCTCTTCCTGAACTATGCCGCGGCGTGCCGTGGAAACAGTCCCCCGACGGAAAACGAAGGGCGGTTTGTGCCCTGAAAAACCGTTGACACGGGAGGGAAAGGCGGCACACTTCCCTCAACAGGGATTCACAGACACGCATGGCAGAAGAAGCTTCCATATCCGCCCTGATGGACAGGGTAGCCCGTACCGCCCCCTTTCACCGGGAACTGGCGAAACTGGGCACAGAGGAACAGGCGGTTTTCGACCATACTTCCCTGCCCGGGGTGCCGTTTGTAGCGGCCCTGTGTATCAGAACCCTTCCGGATACCGCACGGGCCTGGGTGGTCGCGCCCCATTTGCGGGCTCAGGAAGCCCTTGCAGCCCAACTGGAAACCTGGGGAGTGCGCCACCTCCTCTTCATTCCGGAAAAAGAGGTGGCCCTGGGGGAGGAAATGGGGGACCCGGAGCTCGCTGCGGAACGTCTGAATATCCTTCACCGCATCTCTTCCAGCCGCACGGGCGGGCAAACCATCATTTTAACGGAAGGCAGCCTGAACGATGAGGTTCCGTCCCCCGACGGCATGCAAAACCAGGGGATCACCCTGAAAACGGGGGAGACGCACGCACCGGACGACTTGATACGGCAGTTTGGGGAAGCGGGATTTGAAGGTGTTCCACAGGTCATTTCCCGCGGGCAATGGTCCCGACGCGGCGGCATCCTGGATGTCTTTCCTCTCCAGTCCTCCCACCCCGTGCGCCTGGAGTTTTTTGACGACGAAATTGAATCCATCCGGGAATTTGATGTGGATTCCCAGATTTCCTTCCGCAAGGCGGAACACGTCAACCTCATACTGACGGAAGCCGAGGGCGCGGAAACCCTGCGGGACTGGATCAAACCGGGCGACCTGGTTATTACCGCCCCTTTCTGCAAGGAACGGGGGAACGTATGCATCCTCACCTCTCCCCCGGAAAATGCGGCGGGGGAAGAAGACTTCTCCCTTGCCATCCATGACAATCCCCTGGGCAGCTTTGAGGCGGGGGACTTCGTGATGCAGGAAATGCGCCGTGAACTGGCGGAACGCCAAATCCGGGAATGGCTGGACCGGAAATGGAATGTCAGCATGTTCTTCCCCAATGAAGGGGAGGAAGAACGCTTCCGGGACATCTGCGCCGGAACGCCCGCTCTGCTGTCCATCACCCCTCTTCGCGGAGAACTTCCGGCAGGGTTCAGCATCCCGGAAGCGAAAACGGCCGTCCTCTCTTCCTCGGAACTGTTCGGCAGGTACCAGTCCGCTACGGCGCGCCGCCGCGCCAGCCGGGAAGACAAGGCGCGCAAGGCACGCGCGCAGGCATCCCTGAAAGACATCAATCCCGGTGATCTGGTGGTGCATACCAGCTACGGCATCGGCAAATTCATCAACATTTCCGCCGCCCCTGACTCCGGAGACGAGGAAATGAACATCCTCTACCGGGACAACACGGTCCTGCACGTCCCCCTCAGCCAGGCTCACCTGGTTTCACGATACATAGGCCTGGGAAGCAAAACGCCGGAACTCAACAAACTGGGGGACTCCAAATGGCAGCGCGCCAAAAAATCCGCAGAACGATCCGTGGCGGATTACGCCGCCCAGCTCCTCAACGTCCAGGCGGAACGCCAGACAGGAAAAGGCTACAGCCACCCCCCGGACAGCAAATGGATGTGGGAATTTGAAAGCTCCTTTCCCTTCCGGGAAACCCAGGACCAGCTCCGCGCCATCGCCCAGACGAAAGCGGACATGGAATCCACCCGCCCCATGGACCGCCTGATCTGCGGGGACGTGGGCTTCGGAAAAACGGAAGTTGCCATCCGCGCCGCCTTCAAATGCGTGACGGGAGGCCGCCAGGCGGCCGTGCTGGTCCCCACCACCGTATTGGCGGAACAGCATTTCCGCACGTTCAAGGAACGCATGAGCGAATACCCCGTACGTATTGAAATGCTCAGCCGCTTCAGTAGCGCGGCGGACATCCGCTCCACGCTGGAAGGGCTCAGAACGGGAGCTGTGGACATCGTCATAGGCACGCACCGGCTCATTTCCGATGACGTATCCATGAAAAATCTGGGCCTGGTAGTCATTGACGAGGAACAGCGCTTCGGCGTCAGGCACAAGGAAAAATTCAAGGAACGCTTCAAGGGAATTGACGTGCTGACACTGTCCGCCACGCCCATTCCCCGCACCCTGTACATTGCCCTGATGGGAGCACGTGACATGAGCTCCATTGAAACCCCGCCCGTCAACCGGCAGCCCGTCCAGACAAGCGTGTGCCCTTACGACGAACGCATCATGAAAAAGGCCATGGAACGCGAGCTGGAGCGCGGAGGACAGATTTTCCTGCTGCACAACCGCGTGAAAACCATCGAACTGTTCCGGGACCGCATCCAGGCCCTGGTGCCCAAGGCCCGCATTGTCATCGGCCACGGCCAAATGCCTAAAGAAGAACTGGAAAAGGTCATGCGCACCTTCGTGCAGGGAAAAGCGGACATCCTGCTGGCCACCACCATCATCGAATCCGGCATCGACATTCCGAACGCCAACACCATCATCATTGACCGCGCGGACCGCTTCGGCCTGGCGGACCTTTACCAGCTCCGCGGCCGCGTGGGCCGTGCGGGTCACCGGGCCTACGCCTACCTCATGCTCCCCAGATCCGCCACCACCACGGGAGACGCCCGCAAACGCGTCTCCGCCATCAAACAGTATACGGAACTGGGTTCCGGCTTCAAAATTGCCATGAGGGACCTGGAAATACGCGGTGCGGGCAACCTGTTGGGAACCCAGCAGAGCGGCCACATCGCCGCCATAGGCTTTGACCTGTATTGCCAGCTTCTCCAGCAATCCATCGCCCAGATGCAGGGCAAACGCACGGCCCCCCGTCCGGATGCAGCTCTAAGAACGGACTTCATCATCAACAGCGAAACGCAGTTCGCCGCAAAATCCCGCAAGGACTATCTGGGAGCCTTCCTTCCCAGGGAATACATCAATGACGCGGCCCTGCGCATCTCCGCCTACAAGGATCTGGCCGCCGTCCGAACCCTTAAGGAAGCGGACAATCTGCTCCGCGCCTGGGAAGACCGCTTCGGCCCCGCGCCGGAAACGGTGCGCCACCTGCTGGACTCCCACAAAATCAAAATCCTGGCATCCCATGCCAACATCTCCATGGTGGAAATCAGCGGGCAGCGCCTGATGCTCACCAGAAACGGGGATTTTATCCTGTTGTCCAACAAATTCCCGCGGCTGGCAAGCGCCGCTCCCGCGGACAAACTCCGGGAAACGCTGGACATGCTGAAAAACATTTAAATCCGCTGCGGTCATCCCGTGGCTGAATTCACCCATGGGAAAACAGTTCTTGCCCCTTTCCATTGCCGGGAACGGGGTTGCGGCAGGAATACGAAACCGCGTATCCGCCAGACCGCTCCGGCAGCTTTCCATCAAATCCGCTTCTCTTTATCGTTGGAAAGCTCCTTTTTTTCCATCATTTCCATGATGCCGCATGTGTTGGCCGGAGCCATGATCACTTCTATTGACCACTCGAAATTCTCCACATTCTCTGCGTAATCCTCCATATTCATGGACACCTCCAGAACGGGAGATTCCTGGGTAAGAGCCGAACGGAAAGAACGGGACATAACTTCCTGCCCGTCCCTGAACAGAATTACCTTGTCAATAAAAAGACTTCCCCCCTCTTTGGAAGTCCGCACCAGACGAACACCTGAAAATTGCTTCATCTTCCTGTCCGGAATGGAACAGCACATCCGCGTATAAGCGCCATCCTGCTGCCCCAGAAGCTCCCAATGGGCTAAAATGGGGGCGGACAAAGTGAGCCGCGACAAATCATAACCGGAACCGGCCAACAGTTTGGACAGCCTCATGACCATCTCTGCGGAATAATCCACCCCCCACCCCTGGGAATACAAAATGCCCAGCATGTACAGGGCGGAAGGATCCTGCGCCGTAAAAGACATCAACAGCAAATCAACCGCCTGGGAATAGTTCTGGGACAGGCTGACCGGACACTGAAGAATATCCGGGAAAAACTCCTTGCCGCCTACAAGAAGAAACGCCAAATCCCTCTGGGCGACAATAAAGCCGCCCATGGCCGCCTTATAAAGCCAGGCGCCACCTTCTTCCCCGTATCTTCCATCCCGTTCGAAAATAAGACGGGCTATTTTATACTGCGCGGAAGGATACCCCGCCCTGGCGAATTTCCGCAACTGAACCTTCTCCCGCTCCGTCAGCACGATGGAATCAATTTCCGTACGGTTCCTTTTCCGGGAAGCGATAAGCAGTTCCCGGAGTTTGCTGTTCTCCGGGCTGTCCAGAGAAGCTTTCACACCGGGATCATACGCCGCGCAGATGAATTTGAAATGGGGCTTCAGGACTTTCCCGCTCTCCAACGTCGTAATTTGGGAAGAAACCACCTTCAAAGGATGGGGAACATTATCCTTGGTCTCAAAACTGAATCTGTAAGGGGCATCTACTTTCAGAGCAGGAAGATCCACAAAACGGAATCCTGTAAGCACCGGACTTTCAATCAAGGTGAAGGAAAAACCGTTAAATGACCGGGAAACCAGCTTCCCCTGCTCATCACGTATGGTCAGATACAGGGGCGGGCACATCTTGTCTTCCTGAAGCACCCTTAAATGAACGCATGCAAGTGAAAAACGGTCGGGCAGCACGGACGGCAGAGCATGACGCGATAAAGACGGGCTATCCAGCCTGACGTCAAAATGATCCATGGAACTTAACAATGACACATCCCTTGAATCTGAAATAATCTGGGGAATGGGAGTGGACATCACACTGGGAAAACGCAGCCCTAACGCATCTTCATTCTCCGTTCTGTTCCCCCCGTGAATAGAATATCCCAGAAGCGCGCCTATAATTCCCAGGACAATAATCATCCCAAACGCTATCTTCCGACTCGTCCTCAAATGTTCCTGTCCTTCCGACATAAGGCGGGAAGAGGATAAGGCAAACAAATTGAAAAAACGCTTACGGGCTGATTTGAACTCCTCGGGGGAGAACTGAATGGTTGAAACGGCGCCTCCCTCAACCCTCAGATCCTTCATCCACGCTTCTGCGGAAGCATAACGGTCTTCCACACGCGGAGAAAGGGCCTTGTCGATGGTTTTCAGAAAATTTTTCGAATAATGGGAAGACAACGAAGAGGATGCGGCCAGCGGCTGTATGGTGTCGTTGATCAGCCGTTCCTCCCCTCTGGGCGGCGCAAAGCCCTTCAGCAGGGAATAAAATGTAGCACCCAGGGAATAAAGGTCGCTCCAGGGCCCCATATCTTTTCTGCCCAGCGCCTGCTCCGGAGAAGAAAAACCACGTGTCGCCAGAACGGTCTGGGTGTGGTTGCTCTCGATACGGCGCGACGCGCCGAAATCAATGAGGACGGGAGCCCCTTCCTGCGTAAGCAGGATATTTCCCGGTTTGATATCCCTGTGGCAGATGCCTTTTTTATGAAGGTAATCCAAAATCTGGAGGATGTGCACCAGCAGCCCCTTCAACTTGGCCTCGGAATAACAGTTCCCCGCAAGAAGCTGCTGCTCTCCCAGATAATCCATGGGAAGACCCTGAACGTAATCCATGGAAAAATAAGCCGTTCCGTTACACTCAAACACGGAAAGAACCCGCACGATACCGGGCGAATCCAGTTGTGCAAGAACACGGGCCTCATTTAAAAAGTTGGAAAGGGTCCACTGGAAAGACTCGGCATCGTGTTCATTGTTGGGTATCACGCACCCTGTAAACGGATCCCGGTAAGCATAAGAAGAAGGAAAGTTTTCTTTAAGAACTACTTTTCTCTTCAGCATGGTGTCCCGCACCAGGTAGGTAATGCCAAACCCTCCGCTGCCCAGCACCTTCAGGATTTTATAATGTTCCAAAGTTGCTCCCGCCGGGAGTTCCTTGGAATAAACGGAAGACTCGTTCCAGGACGGGGGAGGAAGTAATTTGGAAGAGCTGCGTACAGAAACATTATCTGAATGCTCATCCTGTTCCAAAGAAACAGGATCACTATTAAAACCGCTACGCTCCATCCTTACATTTGCAATGCGCCTTATTTTATTGCTTCCTATTATTTTGTAAAGATTATTCTTTTGCTCCCTGCCAATCCGGTATTTTCCTGCAACTATCTGCACAGGAACATAAGATATCTATTATTTCTTCTTCATAAAGAATCTCCGGCCTTCACGAAAAAAACGGTATACCTCTACAAATTCATGTGGGAAGAAAAAAAGGCTTTCCCTCTTTATTCCGGAAATTGCCCGGATGCCTCCAATGGAACGGCATTTTCCCTCCTTCGGAACATGGATGTTCCAATTTCCGCTTCGCTGTTTTGCAATAAATGAACAAAGACGGACGTATTCTGATAAAGATATGCTTGTAAAATCACTCATTATGCTCAGCAGTACGGCAGGATGCCTCCTGACCGGCGCCGGACAGGCGGAGGAAACGCACGCATCCCTGCAATCTCCGGACGGGCGGCTGTCCTGGAGGCTCCACGCGGGCAGCCAGGCCGCCCATTCTCTGAAAAAAGGCGGCAAAACGATTCTGGAACCATCCGGGCTGGGCGTCGTCGTGAATGGAAAAAACCTCGCCGGAGGCATCACGGGATGGAATGTGGAAAAAGTGAAGGATAACGTTCGCGACACCTTCGAGACGCGGGGCAAATACCCCACCTCTTCCGTCTGCTTCAATGAATACGTGGTTTCCGGGAAGAACTCCTCCCTCCGGCTCCGGGCCCGTGTCTTCAACAACGGGGTCGCCTTCCGCTATGAGTGGACGGAAGAGGTGAAGAAAGTGCCCTCGCTGAATATCAGTGAAGAAAAAACCTCCTTCGCCTTTCCGGAAAAAACCGTTCTGTGGACCCAGGACGCCTCCTCCGCCCTGGGCCCCTGCGAGGGGGTCTGGTCTCCTTCCAGAATAACGGATTTCAAAAAAGATCCCGGCAATCCCCGCAGCTGTGTCCGCACCATGCCGATTACGGCGGAACTGCCGGACGGAGGCGTCGCGCTCATACAGGAAGCAGCCAACTTCAACAGGAAATGGAGCGGCATTAAATTTTCCCTCCAGGATGGCGCATGCCATACGGTATATTTTCAGGATCCCGGCGGCTTTTCCGCCCCCTCATCCTCGGAAATGCCCTGGCGTGTCATCCTAGTGAATGACGACCTGAACGGACTGGTCCGGAATGACGTCATCCCTTCCCTGGCTCCGGAACCGGACAGGAAGCTTTTTCCGGAAGGTTCCAAAGCCTCCTGGATCAGGCCGGGCCGCTCTACCTGGACCTGGTGGGACCGCGGGAATGTCCTGGAAAACGACCAATACGCTTTTGCCGATATGGCTGCCGAATTCGGCTGGGAATACCACCTCGTTGACGAAGGGTGGAAAAAATGGGGGCCATCCCTACCAGAAAGCATGGGCAAGCTGGCCAAACTGGCCAGCTACGCCGCTGGCAAAAATGTAGGCATCTGGGTATGGGTGCGATGGTCAGACGTCAACAACCCCGCCAATGACTGGGAAAATATGCGCAGCTTTTTCGGCTCACTCTCCAAAACGGGAATCAGGGGAATCAAGATAGACTTTATGGACTCCGCCTCTCAGGAACGCTTGGCCTTCTACGACGCCGTAGCGGAAAATCTGGCGAAAAACAAGCTTATGGTCAACTTCCACGGAGCCAATACCCCCACGGGGGAGGAACGTTCCTGGCCGCACGAAATGAGCCGGGAAGGCATTTACGGCGGAGAACAGAACATCTGGGCCGCCATTGGCGGGCAGCACTACTGCGCGCTGCCTTTCACCCGCCTGGTCTCCGGCCACGCCGATTTCACGGGAGGCTACTTTGGCCACGGCCCCAAGCTGCGCGGCTCTTCCTGGACCCTCCAAATGGCTGCCAATATCATTTACACGTCCTCCATGCTTCACTGGGTCTCCAACCCTGCGGACATGGAAGCTGCTTTCCCGAAGGATTCCCCTGAACGGGAAGTTGTCCGGAACATCCCTTCCGTATGGGAGGAAACCATCGTCCTTCCGCCGTCTGCCATTGGGGAATGCGCTGCCTTCGCCCGGCGGTCAGGAAACCAGTGGTACATTGCTCTGATGAACGGAGACGGCAGGGAACGCACCGTTTCCATTCCTTTGAATTTCCTGGACAAAAACACGGCATACCAGGCCACCATTCTCCGGGATCTGGCGGAAAAAAATGACGGATGGAGCGTGGAAACCCGGAAAGTCACTTCCGGAAATGCCCTTTCCTTCACCATGCGCATCAAAGGCGGAGGTATCGTCCGCATGGTTCCCTCCGGAACGCGGCATCCTGCCCCCTAAAGAACGGCATCCTGCCCCAGGCAGGGAAAAAGCCCCCCCTCTTCTTCCCTCTTCAAAGGCGGAGCGGCGGAAAACCATGTTCATCCGCCGCTACACCGCCTGTCCTGGAAAAACCGGGGAAAAATTAACAAAACTCAACCCTCCCCGCGCTGCCCGTCCGCACCCTGCTCCCTGGTGCTCCACGCCGGAAGCCAGCGCACCTCCCGAAGACGGTAGCCGCGTTCCAAAAGAGCGCCGTGCAGGCCGGGAAGATGCGCCGCTCCGTAAAAGACGCCTATCCTGCGCACGCCCTTGCCGCTCCAACGGTCAAACACTTCCATGCACTTGGCGTTCCGGCCTTCCAGAATCACGGTATTCTCCAGACCATTAGGAGCATTGGCCATCATGCCCATCAGCTTATTCTTCAACCCCGTTTTATTGCCGGCCAGGAAATCCGCCATCAATCCAAATTCACCGGCCCGGTTCGTTCCGGTTTTCTCAACCAGGGAGGACAAGACGGATTTAAGCATCAGGCCGGCAATGCTTTCACCCTTTCTGGCCTGCGCCTCGCGGAATTCATCCAGCGTCATGTCCGCATGGACGAAATGGGCTGCGGAATAATCAATGCCCTGATGCTGGGTCTGGAGTCCCAGCATATTGCTCAACTCCTTGTAGGCGCCCCCCAGCAGCCCCATTAAAAAAGACTTTTCCTCCTGCCCGCATTTCTTCCTCCATTCCACTATCCGGTTCCATTCCCGCGCCTCTTCCAGAGTCAGCCCCCCCAGCGGCTTGCTGCGGTCTATCTTGCGGCGCAATTCCTCTTCCCGCCGGAGGCCCTCTCCGCCAATCATTTCAAAAAGCAGCACATCGTACCTGCGGAACAGCTTATTCAGCCGGTCGTAATATTCCGGTTCCGCCACATGAACAGCACCAATGAGAGCTACTTCCATCCCATTGTCATGGACATAGGCAGCTACGGGAGTGGACAGGCTCTGCCGGTCGGGTTGAGGAGAATCAAGAAGGATGTACCGCCCGGGATACCCGCCATATTCCGCCTTCTCCGCATCGGGAATATCCGCAGCCGGTACAGGAGAACACCACCAAAGGACAGCCAGAAAACAATGCAGCAGTTTCATCATGCTCAGACTACCGGGGAGCATATTAAGAGCAAGCCCAAAAAAAGACTGCCTTCCTTTCCGGAATGGAAAGACGGCATGAGCATGGATTCCCACCTTATTCAAAAAGCCGGAATCGCAAAACTCCCGCGCTTTTTCAACGGAAGCCGGCAAATCAAAAATCCCGCACCCGAAAACGGGTGCGGGGAATGAAAAAGCCCATTCTGAACGCCAGGCGAAAACAATCCGCCCGGCCATGAACGGTTACTTGCCGCAGCAGCACTTGTCGGTCAAGGCCCCCACACCGGGAAGAACCTTGCCTTCCAGCAGTTCCAGGGAAGCGCCGCCGCCCGTGGAACAGAAGGAAAGCTTATCCTGCACCTTGAATTTCTTGGCTGCCGTCACGGAATCACCGCCGCCTACAATGGAAATGGCGGTGGAATCCGCCAGGGCTTCCGCGACTTCCTTGGTTCCCTTGGCGAAGCAGTCCATTTCAAATACGCCCATCGGGCCGTTCCACAGAACGGTCTTGGCATCCTTGATGATGGCAGAGAACTCTTCAATGGCTTTATCGCCGATGTCGATGGCCATGCCGCCTTCCGGCACCTTGCCGCCTTCAGCGAAAGGAGCCGTGCAGAAGGTTTCGGCGCCGTCTTCAAATTTCATGGCTACGCGCACATCTGCAGGAAGCAGGAATTTCACGCCCTTGGCCTTGGCCGCCGCCAGAATTTCCCGGGCCAGATCCAGCTTGTCTCCTTCAATCTTGGAAGCGCCCAGGTCATACCCTTCAGCCGCCAGAAACGTATTGGCCATGGCGCCGCCAATCAGGAACGTATCAGCTTTCTCCATCAGTTTGGAAAGCACTTCAATCTTGTCGGACACCTTGGCGCCGCCCATAATCACCACAAAGGGTTTTTCCGGGTTTTCCAGCTTGCCTTCCAGGTATTCCAGTTCACGTTCAATCAGGAAGCCCATGGCGCTCTTTTCCGCAAAATGCGTCACGCCTTCCGTGGAAGCGTGAGCACGGTGGGCCGTGCCGAATGCGTCGTTCACGAACAGCGTGGCATTGCCCAGCAGGGACTTGGCGAACTCCGGATCGTTCTTCTTTTCACCGGGATAAAAACGGACATTTTCCAGCAGAACCGCATCACCGTCCTTCATGGCGGCGCGGGCGGCTTCCGCTTCCGGGCCAATGGCGGCGGGAACGAATTTAACGTCCTTGCCGAGCAATTCGGAAAGGCGGGCGGCAACAGGCTTCAGGGAAAAAGCGGGATCGGGTTCGTTTTTGGGACGGCCCAGATGAGAGGTAAGGACGAGGCGTGCGCCCTGGTCCAGCAGGAACTTGATGGTGGGGAGAGCAGCCACAATGCGGGCGTCATTGGTAATTTCCCCATCCTTGAGAGGGACGTTGAAATCCACGCGCATGAGGACTTCCTTTCCCTTGGCGTCAAGGTCGCGAACAGTAAGTTTAGCCATATCGGTTTATATTGTCTGGTTCAATGAATAAAAAAGGGAGGGCATTTCTGCCCTCCCGGATAAATCCCCGCCCGCCCGGCAAACCCGGCCAGAAAAGCCGGAAAGTTGAAACAGGCGGACGGCAAGACTTGTCGTGCAACTGAAGAGCAAGCGTTGTCCGAAAGAACTTACTTGCCGCAGGAGCAGCCGCAGCCCAGGCTGTCGCCCAGCTTCTTCATGGCCTGGGCGGCGCGGTTGGAGTAACCCCATTCGTTGTCGTACCAGCCGCAGACCTTCACCAGGTTGCCGCCGACCACATACGTGAAGCCGGAGTCAAAGATGCAGGAGTGGGGGTCGGAAACGATGTCCTGAAGAACGAGCGCTTCTTCGGAGTAAGCCAGAATGCCCTTCAGCGGGCCTTCAGCGGCTTCCTTCATGGCGGCGTTTACTTCTTCCACGGTCACATCCTTCTTAAGCACGGCCACAAAGTCGGTCAGGGAACCGGTCGGAGTCGGAACGCGGAAGGAAGCGCCGTTCAGGGAACCCTTCAGGTTCGGCATTACTTCACCAATGGCCTTGGCGGCGCCGGTGGTCGTCGGAATGATGTTGATCGCGGCGGCGCGGGCACGGCGGGGATCCTTGTGCGGAAGGTCCAGAATGCGCTGGTCGTTCGTGTAGGAGTGAATCGTGCTCATCATGCCCTTTTCAACGCCGAACTTGTCGTCCAGCACCTTCACCATCGGAGCAAGGCAGTTGGTGGTGCAGGAAGCGTTGGAAACGATGTCGTGCTTGGCAGGATCGTATTCGCTGTCGTTGATGCCCAGAACAAAAGTCAGGTCCGGATCCGGGGAGGGAGCGGAAATAAGAACCTTCTTGGCGCCGGCGTCAAGGTGCTTCTTGGCGGCGTCGCGCTTGGTGAACAGGCCGGTGGATTCCAGAACGACGTCCACGCCCAGATCCTTCCAGGGAAGGTTGGCGGGATCACGTTCCACGGTGATGAGGATCTTGTGACCGTCAACGACCAGATAATCACCCTCGATGGAAATTTCACCGTCAAACTTGCCCTGCGTGGAGTCATACTTGAGCAGGTGGGCGATCGTTTCGATAGGAGTCAGGTCATTGATGGCAACAACCTTGTTGCGTTCTTCCTTGGACATGGCGCGCAGTACGTTGCGACCAATGCGTCCAAAACCGTTAATAGCGTATTTGGCCATAAGATTGAGGGCTTCAGATTTGATTAATTACTAGTCCCGGACTTATTCAAGTACCATGGACGCAACAAGTTTAAAAACGTTTCAACCAGCCGTCAACACTATTGTTCCCCCATCATGGCAGTATGTTCCCCAGCTTCCGCAAACAGGGAACAGTCCGCCAGACGTACATGTTCCCTCATGAAAATCAAAAACTTGCAAAAATGAGCACCTTCCTCCGGAAGTTCCTTCAATTCATGGAGCGCAAAGCGGCGCGTATCAGCTCGTCCACGTCCGCATCCGGATGGTCCTTCAGATGGGCGGCTATCGCCTTGCGGGATTCCACCTGCTTGAACCCGAGCGCAATCAGCGCCAATTCCGCGTCCCCGGCGGCCTGGGAAGTAGCGCCCTGAGCCTGGGCTTCCCACGTGGCGGCCAGGCCCACTTTATCCTTCAGTTCCAGGACGATGCGTTCCGCCGTCTTTTTGCCCACCCCCTTGGCCCGCGCAATGCCGGAAACGTCTCCGCCCACAACCGCCTGCTTAAACTGCTCCACGGACAGGGAACCCAAAATGGCAATCGCCGTTGTCGGGCCGATTCCGGAAACACGCTCAATCAGCAGCAGGAAAATATCCCTTTCCGCATCCGTGGCAAAACCATACAGCACCTGCATGTTCTCCCGGACATGCAGGTAGGTTTTCAGCGTCAGCTCCCTGCCGGGAAGGGGATTCAGCCTGTCAAACGTGGACAGGGGCACAATCACTTCATACCCCACCCCATGAACATCCAGGATCAACCGCTGGGGATATGATTCCGCCACCGTGCCGCGCAGAAAAGCTATCATACCCTTAACGTGACACAATCCGGCCCGCGCGCAAGCCAAAAACGCATCCTCCGGAACCGCTTCCGTCATCTTTTCTGGAGCACGTGCAGCCTGACATGTTCCAGATCCTCCCGGTGGTAAAAGCAGCGCACGCGCAGTCCACGGGCTGTTTTCATCCTGCACCTGTATTCACGCAGCAGCCCTTTTTTCACCAGCCTGTAAACATAGCTGCGCACTACTCCCAGCATGCTGACAGCCCCGGCCATATCCATATAACACGGAGGCACGCGGCGGCGCACGGGCTCCCGGCCAGCAAGAACCCGCTCCACATCCAGCCGCCTCCAGTACAGGGCCAGGGGGCCCGTACCCTTGCGCACCACCCGGAAACGGACACCGTGGCGGTGCAGATACTGGCGCGCGGCGGAAGCACTGCAGCAGAGCCGTGCCGCGACGGCGGATGTCTCCACAAATGCGCTACCCGCCTCCGTGTAAGGCTGGCCGGACCTGGGATTCGTTCCGCGGCGGCGGATTTTGACATGTTCCGGGAAGCTCAATTTGGGATTGCTAATGTATTCACGCCCTCCCACGCCGATGAATGTTTTCTTAAAACGGTATATCATGATTAACGAGTTTTCACATTGGATTTACGAAGCCTCATGCAGCCGTTCCGCACGAAACTCTAACATATTTTGGAGATTCCAAAAATGCATTGAGTTTAAGAATGTTCAACATTTTTCTTTGTTTTTCTGTTTTTTACATTCATACTAAACTCATTTCACCGCAATATATGCCCGGAGACCATGCCGGCCAATCATGTGAAAAGGGCCTACGCGCCCATCGGGAAACTTACCCCCCTTAATCTTTTCCGGATCTCAGCCTTCCATTCCCATAAACAAGAGGGTCTGGAAACAAATTTTCCCTCTTTTCCAGGCGTTCCTTTCCGACGCCGCAAGCTTTCAGGAAACAACTTCTTTCCCTCCGCGATTCCACCATACGGCCTCCCCGAAAACATCCATTTCCGGCAAGAATCCTGAAGAAGGGAGCATGAGAAGACCTCCCGGTTTCATCAACCGCTGACGACACGCCCCTTCACTCCGCCCCCCGCTTCCCCATCCGCGTTTTTTCCGATATTTCCCCCATCATGAAAACCGGCCCAATAAAAAAACCCGGCTTCCTTGCGGAAAGCCGGGTATGGGAAAAATGCCTCAGGGAAGAAGTTTTGCCGGGCGCCCTTCAAAAATCCCGCGCTGAGGAACGAAAATGCGGTCATTGGGCTGGATGGGAATCGCCCTGTCCTTAATGGAAAAATAATCATACGTCACGGTTTTTCCACCGCGCGTCACCTGCACGTAGCGGGATCCCCAGTCCGTGATGTCACCGGCGCCCACAATCGCCTCCAGAAGCGTCATGCCGCGCCGCCACAAAACATTCTTCTTCATAGCCACACCGCCGCTTACCAGAACGATGTGTTCCGTCAGCCGCGCATCCGAACTCTGCACCTTCACCAGAAACGTAGGGGCCGTGTACAACTCCGCCTTCTTGTAGGCGGCCATCAGCATGTCTTCAATCTGGCGGGCCGTTTTGCCTACCACGCGCAGCACATCCTGCCCCGGAGGGAGCTGGGGCATGCGTATCGTTCCGTTCCCGTCCAACAGATACTGCCCGGAAATAGCGGTAGCGTCGTCGGCGGGAATGCCGCGCACCTGGATTTCAATGGTGCCCTGGGGCGGCACGGCATCCGGAGACTGGGCGGAGCCCAGCCCCGCCGGGCCCAGCATAAGACAAAGGATGGAACAAATATATTTTTTCATGGAGCAATGGGTTAATACAAATCTTCACTATCATGGGACTGGGTGGCTGCCAGCTCCTTGGCCTTTCCAGAACGTTCCACCTTCTTCATGGAAGAGGCATCCGCGTTCTCTCCGGAGGAAGCGCCATCCGCAGAATAATAGGAATAGTAAGTTGTGTAATACTGATATTGGTGATCGGACGTAATGTCCACATTATTCATCACCACGCCGGCCAGGTTGCCGCCCACGGACTCGATTACCTGCTTCTGCCTCAACAGGGCTTTCAGCGGCAGCTTGCGGGGCTGGACAACCATAAGAGTCATGTCCACCTCGCTTACAATGACGGCGGAGTCACTGACCCCCAGGATGGGAGGGGAATCCACCAGCACAATGTCAAAACGTTGCTTCACTTCCTGCAGCAATTCATTAAACTTGCGGGAATTCAAGGCGCCCGAAGGGTCAAAGGGAGTGGGTCCCGCAGGCATGACGTACAGGTTTTCAATGGGCGTCTGAAAAATGACTTCCTCCAGAGGATAATCTTCCAGCAGGTAGGAAGTCAGCCCTACCTCATTATCCAGCTCATAATACCGGTGAAGCTTGGAACGGCGCAGGTCGGCGTCAATCATCAGGGTGGCATACCCCCCCTGGGCACAAATATAGGCCAGATTGCACAGGGTGGTGGTCTTCCCTTCCCCGGCGCTCCCGGAAACAAAGGTCAGGGAAATTTCTTCCAGCCCTTTCTTATTGAATTCTATGTTCGTCCGCAAAATGCGGTAGGCTTCCGCATCCGGCCCCATGACATCGGAAGAATGCAGAATAGGCACATTCTTGGGAATAATGCCCAAGACGGGAACCTGAAGAGCCCGTTCCACATCTTCCATGGTCTTCACGGAGGTATCCATGAATTCCAGAAGCAAGGCCAATCCGATGCCCAGCAACAGACCGGCACCCGCTCCCACCGCCAGGTTAATGGTCACATTCGGCTTGTAGGGCGCAGCAGGATAGGTCGGCAGCTGATACATTTCAATTGCCTCACGGGGTACGCGCAAACGGGCAATCTCATCTTTGTACCGGGAATCCAGTTCCTTAAGCTGGTCCAGCGCAGCGTCATAATCACGGCTGGCCTGTTCATACATGGGAACCTGCAGGACGTGCTTCTGAAGATCCTCTTCCTTTTGGGCAACGGTCGCCTCCCAGTGCTTCCGGCTTGCGGCAACCATTTCCAGCTTGCTCTTCAGGGAAGAACGCAGGCCTATCAATTCCTTGTTCAGCTTATCCCCCAGAATCCTTTCCGTTTCCAGCAGCGCCAGCATTTTGGGATGCCTGGCGCCGATATTCTGGGATTTCAGATTTTCCTTTTCCTTGAGCTTGTCGGAAAATTCAGCATAGGTCTTACGGAGAGCGTCCGCCCCTACAGTCTCCGCATTCAGCAGGTCGGAACTGATCACGTAATCCAGCAACTTGTCGTCGGGCAGACGCTGCAATTCCTGCACATAGGAAGCCAGTTCCTTTTCCCTCCTTTCAAAATCCATGGCCTGCGCTTTGGCATTCCGGAATTCCTCTTCTTCCATACCAGCCGTCAGGGTGCTGCGGTGTTCACCGTTTCTCCAGGACGTAGGCAGGTAGGAGCTCTCCGCAATCAGCTTTTTGAGAGCCATCATTTTTTCATTGACGGCATCCTCCTGTTCCCGGAGGACATCCTTCAGGCTCTTGATGGCGGTTTCCACCAGACGGTTTTCGCGCATTTCACGGTCCTGCTTGTACGCCTCAGGCACCGCCTTGGCAATATTCTGCACCAGTTTGGGATCCGGACCGGAAACAATGACATCCACAAGGTCCGTGGCACGCACAGGGGCCACCTTAATCATGCCGGCCAGATTAGTCGCCGCCATTTCATCCGTCATCCCCCATTCCGCGGCAAGGTTCAGTTTTCTGGATACCACTTTAAGCACTTCGGCGGAAGTCAGCACGGAATACTGCATGGGAATGTAGTTGGCCGTCACGTTGGAAGTGGCAACCACGTCCCCCCCCCTGCCTATATCCATCACAGGCTTGGGCAGTTTAATCTGAAACTGGCTGGTCGCCCGGTAGGAGGGCGGCATCAGGAAAGTCACTACCACGGAAATGACCAGCACCAGAAGGAAAACAAGAAAGACTTCCTTCCAGCGATTTTTTAAAACTTGCAAATAGTCAATATTGCGTACGATGCGATCACTGTTCTGCTGATCCTGGGCACTCATGGAATATAGTAAGGCAGTAAGATAAAAACTCCTCTAATTGTGAATGAAAATTCGCAATTAGAGGAGTAAAGGCATTAATGGTCAGTCAAGACTTAGAAGCTGTAATTCACGCCGAAGGAGAACACGTTGCGGTTGTAGGAAGGCATCGGGTAGTTATAGCCGCTGTAGGAACCGTTCGTGTAGGAATATTGGGCCGTAAGGGCCAAGGCATTCGTCAGCAGAAGCTTGATACCGGCGGTAGCATTGAAAGTCAGGTTGGACGTGTCACTGTTGCTGATGGAACTCGGACGCGTATAATCGCTGGCAATCAGGTTTACTCCGCAATTCAGACTGACGCGGTGCGTCAGCTTCAGCGTGCTGTGTACCCCGAAACGCCACGTTTCATTGGAGTAATAGCTGGCGCCGTTGTAAGGGATGTAGGTATTCACCGCTTCGTTGGAATAACGGACGAACGTTCCGAGCATGAACCGGTCGCTCAAGCGGTGGTTTAAGCCGAATTCCGCGGAGGGATAGGTTTTTGTTCCGTAGTTCTCGACATACTTGAACTGAGGACCTACGCGCAGCGTAGCAGAAGTATTTTCGCTCACCGCATATTCAGCGCCGGCCATGACGAAGTTGGAAAATTCGTTATTGCCGTATTCGCGATTACAGTAGGAACCCGTCCAGCCCAGGGAAACAGCCAGACGTTCCGTCCATTTGTACCGGTTGGTGAAATTCATGCCAACATAATCGCGGTTATCCGTCTTGGCGGAATCCTCCTGATAGTCGATCATGGAGAAATTGGCACCCAGCGTCGTGGAATAGCGGGAAGTCCACGCCTTGCTCACGGAACTGGAAACATACACGTAAATGTAGTCGCCGTCCCGGCGGGCATTGGCAATACCGTTGGAATAGTTGGGTTCCGGCTGCCATGCAAAGGAGACGCTGCCGTTATAACGCAAAGTCTGGTCAAAACTATGGGAAAGTTTGGCGGACAGCGTGGAATTGGAAAGGGCTTCATTCGTTCCGCCATCAAGGTCTTTCAGGTAAAAAATACCCCCCAGCTTGGCGGAGAAAGAATATTGGGTTACGGCATCGTAGTTGGCCAGGGAGCACCCTATGTCCGTACTGATGAATGCGGATTCCTGCTTGTTATAATTGGAGGCGTTGACATTGTCGTCATACCCTCCCGCCAGGTTGAAGAACCACTTGAGAGGAAGGGACTCTTCCAGACCAACCGGACCCGCCAGCGTGTACAGAGACTGCCCGTTGGCATGGACGGCAAACATGCCGGCGGCCACCAGGGAGAGATAAAAAAGACTCTTCATGCTATTTTATTAAATAAGAATCAGGTTAATTGCCAGCAGCATTGGACACAGGAGCGGGACTGGTGGGCGTGCCGCCCACAGGAAGACCGCCCGGCAGAACCAGGGAGCCCCCGGCAACATCTTCAACAGGCTTTACCAGGCCATGTTCCTGGACAGTTACCCCTGAGAGGGGGTTATCAGGAGTCTGGGCAGCCACGGCCACAGCAATGGAAGGAACAGTACCGGCTACCGGAGAATTGCCCAAAGCTTTTTCAACCGCTTCCGAAATGGGAGCCACGGATGCATACGGATGGGGTTGGGAGGAAACAGCGGAAGCGATCACATTGCGCACCTGTTCTTCCTTCACCCCGGGCCCGTAGCTCCGGACAGCGGCGGAAGCAACGGCAGGAGCGTTGGACGGGAAAGCGCCCGCAGCCATGGATACCATCGCACCCATCACATGATCGGACACACCAGCCTTAGCGGCATCGTTCAAAACTCCGGACACCGCTTTCATATCCAGAGCACCGGCTTTCAATCCGGCCTGAACAATATCTGCCATTTTCTTCATAAAAGCCTTTTCAACAGCGGAGGCTTTAACCTGATCAACAGCCGGAGCGGCTGCCGGAGAAGCAGTTTGCTGAGCCATACCGGGAAGGGTACCCGCAAACGCAAGTGCCAGCGCACTAAGCGCCGCCTTTGTCACGAACCTGGCTTTCATAAAGGAAGTATTTAGCAGGTGAATTTAATAAAAAAATGGAGCGGGTAACGGGAATCGAACCCGTATAATCAGCTTGGAAGGCTGGAGCTTTACCATTAAGCTATACCCGCGCAACGAACGCATTATGTTCAAATCACGGGATAAGACAAGTTTTTTTTCATTACTGCGTCAAAATAACAAAAAAAGAGGATACGTTTTTTCTGTGGTCTTGACATCCGGGCCTTCTGCCGCTAAATAGGCATCCGCATTTCATGCGGGCGTCGTTCAATGGTAGGACGCGAGCTTCCCAAGCTTGAGACGTGGGTTCGATTCCCATCGCCCGTACCAATTTGTTCCGCAAGTTATTGTTTATCAAAGCTTGCGTTTTTTGTTTTCTTGAGACGGCAACATACATGACAACGCCTGGAAACGGCCTTTCAAGACATTGTCCCACAGGCAGAAGACATGGTTTATCCGTAAAGAAGCCTTGTTCCATGTGAATAAAAAAGACCTGGCAGCTACTCCCAATACGGGAACAGTCTGGGCAAGATGTCCGCGCCGGAAGCATTCGCCGCCGGCACGGACGTGAATTACAGGGAGAGGCTACCAGCCAAGAACAAATTTTCTCTGGATTTTAGCAAGAAGAAGTACTTTGCGGATCATTGCCCGGGTTTCATTAAGGAGGTTGAGATAGAGAAGCGCCCGTCGCATATCGGAGGCGTCTTCCGGACGCAGAATAATCTGCTGTTTGACGGCTTCCGCAAATTCCTCATCCAGGGCGTCCATGCCTGCCAGGCATTCGTCCAGCCCGGTATAGTCATTGCTTTCCATCATTTCCCGGAAACGGGGGTAGAGGGAGGAAACACGGCTGTTCATTCCCCGCAGAAGCTCTATCCTTTCCAAATCCAGCCCTTCATGGTTGTTGTCTATATAGGCATGGCTGGCCGTAGTAATGTTGGAGAGGGATTCAAAGACGGAGGTAGCGTATTCCACCATCTGCACATAGCGCTTGCCTCGGTCGGCCTCTTTGTCCGGGAGTTCACGGACGACGGGCATGACTTCCATCGCCATTTTATCGCTCAGGGAACGGCGGATGCCGCGCGCTTCTTTCCGGAGTTTTTTCAGACGCTTCCTGTCCTCCACGTTCAGGGCCTCCAGATTCATTTCATAGATTTCCGCCATGCGCTTCATCAGTTCAATAATTTCCTCATTGTAGCGTGCGGCGGCAGCCGGATCCCGGTAATTGGCGGCCTGCGCCTGAGCTGCAGCCTGGGTTCTTTTACGATGGAGCCTGGAACTTTTCAGAAGCAGAAAAGCCGCCAGCGAACACATGGCGATGATGCCGAAGAGACCGCCATAAAGGATGCAGGCCGCCACAATGAAGCACATGGAAAACGCGGCAAAGGCCGTAAAAAACCACCCTGAAATCACCGTAATCACTCCGGTGATGCGATACACGGCGCTGTCCCGCCCCCAGGCCTTGTCCGCCAGGGAGGAACCCATCGCCACCATGAACGTCACATATGTGGTGGAAAGGGGAAGCCGAAGGGACGTGGCCAGAGAAATCAGCAGGGCAGCCACCGTCAAATTCACGGAAGCGCGAATGAGGTCGAAAGATGCACCGTTATCCGGCCCTTCCGGCACAGGCCGGAAGCGTTTTTCAATAAACCTCCCGACGCAGGAGGGCATGATTTTTTCCACCGCGCGGGAAGCATTCAGGGCATAGCGCACCGCCATGCGGGCCGGGGGGACGGAGCCGAACCGCTCTACTCCCCCGCCCTGCCTCGCCAGATTGACTTCCGTATCCGTAACGGTTTGCGCCTTTTTGGAGAACATGAGGGCCAGCACCATGATGACGCCCGCCCCCAGCAGGTAACGCCAATCCGCCGTGACGGGGGCCATCAGACCGCCCATGGACAGAGTGGTAAGGTCCGCCCCCTGCGCTGCTGCGGCGGCCGCAATTTCCATGGAAGACTGCCCCGCCATGAAAACGCCGATGAAGTTGACCAGGTCATTCCCGGCAAAGGAAAGGGCCAGGGCCATGGTGCCCGCGAGAACGGATACTTTCAGGATATTGACTTTGCAAAGATTCTGGAGCACGGCCATCAGGACGGTCCAGAATGCCAGGCTGCAGCAAACGTACAGCCAGATATGGGCGTCCAGGTGGCGGATCATATCCTTGGTGACCAGCGTGCTTCCCTTCAGCCCCTTGAAAATGGCAAAGTAAGTGATAGCCGTCAGGGCCACGCCGCACCAGACGGCGCCCAGGTATTTGAAGGATTTTTGATAGTTGAAGGAGAAGATGAGGCGGGAAATCCACATAACCGTTATCCCGCAAATGAAAGCGATAAAAACGGAGGAAAAAATGCCGGAGATGATCGCCAGAGCTTTGGAGGAATTGATGTAGCTGGACAATTCCTGAGCGACTCCCGGTTCCCCGGACCAAATTTTAAAGAGAGCTGCGGCCACGGCTCCGCCCAGCAGTTCAAAAACAATGGAAACCGTGGTGGAAGTGGGAAGGCCGAACGTGTTGAAAACGTCCAGCAGGATAACATCCGTCAACATGACCGCCAGAAAGATCAACATGATGTCATGGAAGGAAAACCGGGCCGGCATGAATACGCCGCTTCTGGCGATTTCCATCATGCCGCTGGAGAACAGCGAGCCGATGATGATACCCAAAGCGGCCACCAGCACAATCGTCCTGCGCGGAGCGGCCTTGGAACCGACGGCGGAGTTCAAAAAGTTGGCGGCGTCATTGGAAACTCCGACAACGAGGTCGAAGCAGGATAACACCAGTATCAGTCCTATGATAAAGTAATAGATCGGGTCCATATGCGTAATAAACGGCCCTCTATTACAGGAAGCCGCTCCCGCACTCCCGTTTTAAAACGTGAACATTCCGTCACATTTTCCCATACGCCCCTGCTTCCGGTCCTCAAAAAAGGAGGAGAGCGGATTCATCCGCCCTCCTCCCGCTTTCATTAAATGTAAAAAACAAAAAGCCTAACGGTCCACATGAAGGATATTTCCGTCAGGGGCAATCAGCACATCATAATCGTCACGGCTGTCCGCAACTTCCACCTTGTAACGGACAAGTTCTCCTTCAGTAATTTTTTCCGCTTCCTTAATCCGGCATCCCGGATAACGCTTCAAAACGGACGCACGGACGGCTTCCGGAAGAGAGGAAGCAGCTATTTCTTCCTTAATCCTCACAATTTTCCCATCAGGAGCAATCTTCACGTCAAACTGGAATCCGTTAATTCTAAATTCGGCTTCGTAGATCCTTTCCATGCCATGCATTTCAGAGTCCCATTCAATGGGACCGGCGTTCGGATAAGCACCCTTGATACTGGAAACGGCGGCAGCCGGAACGGAAGACTCCGGGATATCGGCCAGGGCAGAAGGCATGGCCAGTACCGCCGCCGCAAACAATATGTTCTTATGCAGCTTTTTCATGTTATGATTAGACAAATATGTTCTATAATCATTCAATATTTTTCTAAACTCTGAACATCCTGTGCAGCTTTTTTCCCGAAACCGGCTCCTGATGAAGCATATTAAAAAAGGCTCCCCGGAAAAACCGGGGAGCCTTGAAGCCGATTGCCTTGGTCTCGAAGAAACGGACGGGGCTTACATCATGCCCATGCCGCCCATTCCTCCCATGCCGCCCATGTCGGAAGCTCCGGAGCCGCAGCTGCAGCTCTTCTTCTCGGGCTTGTCGGCAATGACGCATTCCGTGGTAAGCAGCAGGCCGGCGATGGAGGCCGCATTCTGCAGAGCGGAACGGGTCACCTTGGTCGGATCCACCACGCCGGCGGAAAGCAGGTCTTCATACTTGTCCGTGGCCACGTTGTAACCTTCGGCAGTATTCTTCATGCCTTTCACGTTGGCGACGATGAGGGCTCCTTCGCGGCCGGCATTGCAGGCCAGCTGGCGGAGCGGGGCTTCCACAGCGCGATAAACGATCTGGGCGCCGGTTGCTTCATCACCTTCCAGTTTGAGGGTGTCAATGGCTTTCTGGGCGCGAATCAGCGCCACGCCGCCGCCGGGAACGATGCCTTCTTCCACCGCAGCGCGGGTAGCGTGCAGGGCGTCGTCCACACGGGCCTTCTTTTCCTTCATTTCCGTTTCCGTAGCGGCACCCACGTGGATGACGGCCACGCCGCCGGCCAGCTTGGCCAGGCGTTCCTGGAGTTTTTCGCGGTCGTAGTCGGACGTGGTGTCCTTGATCTGGCGGCGAATCTGGGAAATGCGGGCTTCAATATCGGAAGATTTGCCGGAACCTTCCACGATAACGGTTTCATCCTTGGAAACAACCACGCGCTTGGCCTGGCCGAGGTCTTCGATGCCCACGTTTTCCAGCTTGATGCCCAGGTCTTCCGTGATGCACTTGCCGCCGGTAAGGATGGCGATGTCTTCCATCATGGCCTTGCGGCGGTCGCCGAAGCCGGGAGCCTTGACCGCGCAGATGTTCAGCACGCCGCGCAGACGGTTGACTACCAGGGTGGCGAGGGCTTCGCCTTCAATGTCTTCCGCAATTACCAGGAAGGGCCGGCCGCTCTTGGCCACTTTTTCAAGCAGCGGAAGGAAGTCCTTCAGGTTGTTGATTTTCTTTTCGTGGATGAGGATGTAGGGGTTTTCCAGCACCGCTTCCATCGTTTCCGCGTTCGTCACGAAGTAGGGGGACAGGTATCCCTTGTCAAACTGCATGCCTTCCACCACGTCCAGCGTAGTTTCAATGCCCTTGGCTTCTTCCACGGTGATGGTGCCGTCCTTGCCCACCTTGTCCATGGCTTCCGCGATGATGTTGCCGATTTCGGCGTCCCAGTTGGCGGAGACGGTAGCGACCTGAGCCACTTCCTTGCTGGAGTCGACAGGCTTGCTGATCTTCTTGAGTTCTTCCACAACGGAATCCGCAGCCTTCATGATGCCCCTCTGGAGGGAGATGGGGTTAGCCCCGGCAGTAACGTTGCGCAGGCCTTCGCGGTAAATGCTTTCAGCCAGCACGGTAGCGGTAGTAGTGCCGTCGCCGGCCACATCATTGGTTTTGGAAGATACTTCCCGGACAAGCTGGGCGCCCATGTTTTCAAACGGGTCTTCCAGTTCAATTTCCTTGGCCACGGTTACGCCGTCCTTGGTGATGAGGGGGGAACCGAATTTTTTGTCAATCACTACGTTGCGGCCGGCAGGGCCCAGCGTGCTCTTGACAGCCTTGGCAATCTGTTCCACGCCGCGGAGCAGAGCCTGGCGGGCGGTTTCGTCAAATTGGATTTGTTTAGCCATAATGTTAAATATTTAAAATGATGTTGAATGTGTGTGTGGTGCCATTTAGCCGATGATGGCCAGAATATCGTTTTCAGACAGGATAAGGTAGTCTTCCCCGTCCAGTTTGATTTCCGTGCCGCCGTACTTGGAAATAAGCACGCGGTCTCCGGGCTTCACGGTAAATTCAATCAGGGCGCCTTTTTCATCGCGGCCGCCGGTGCCTACGGAGATCACTTCGGCTTCCTGGGGTTTTTCCTTGGCGGTATCCGGCAGGAACAGGCCGCCGGCCGTCTTGGTTTCAGCTTCAATGCGCTTGACCAGCACACGTTGTCCTAGGGGTTTGATGTTTGCCATAGTATGTTTTTTGATGTTGTTGTAGATGAGTAATACGGGATGTAATGTTCCGCCGGAGGGGGAATTGCTTCCCCCTCCGGCGGGAAGGGGGTTGCTTATTTATCGTCGTCCACGATTTCAGCGTCCACCACGCGGCCTTTCGCCTTGCGGGGACCGTCGGAAGGCTCTTCTTCGGCAGGGGCGCCCGGCATGGGGCCGGCTGCCCCGGCGGACTGCTGGGCGGCTTCCGCCGCCTTGTACAGGGCTTCCAGACGGGATTCCAGGTCTTCCTTGCCAGCCTTGATCGCCGTGACGTCCTTTTTGGAGACGGCTTCCTTGAGACGCGTTACCTTGTCTTCTATTTCACGCTTGAGGTCTGCGGGCAGCTTGTCCCCCATATCCTTAAGCTGGCGCTCCACGGAGAAGCAGAGGGAGTCAGCCTGGTTAATGGTGTCAATTTCCTCAGCGCGTTTCTTGTCTTCTTCCGCGTGGGCTTCCGCATCGCGCTTGGCGCGCTCAATTTCATCCTTGGAAAGGCCGCTGGAGCCCTGGATGGAAATTTTCTGCTCCTTGCCGGTGCCCTTGTCCTTGGCGGATACATGCAGAATGCCGTTGGCGTCAATGTCAAAGGTCACTTCAATCTGCGGCACGCCGCGCGGAGCGGGGGAAATGCCGTCCAGCTTGAAGTTGCCGAGGAGCTTGTTATCCTCAAACATCTTGCGTTCGCCCTGGCAAATGCGGATATCCACGGCGGGCTGGTTGTCAGCGGCGGTGGAGAACACCTGGCTCTTGCGCACCGGAATGGTCGTGTTGCGTTCGATCATCGGAGTGGCGATGCCGCCCATCGTTTCAATGGACAAGGTCAGAGGAGTCACGTCCAGCAGAAGCACGTCATTCACGTCCCCCTGAAGCACGCCGCCCTGAATAGCGGCGCCCAGGGCCACCACTTCATCCGGGTTCACGCCCTTGTGGGGTTCCTTGCCGGCCAGCGTATGGGCCATTTCCTGCACGGCGGGCATGCGGGTCATGCCGCCCACCAGCACCAGCTCGTCAATGTCCCCGGTTTTCAACCCGGACGCAGCAATGCAGTCCAGCACAGGCTTGCGGGTGCGGTCCAGAAGGTCTTCCGTGAGCTGTTCCAGCTTGGGGCGGCTCAGCGTCAGTTGGATATGCTTGGGACCGGAAGCGTCCGCCGTGATGAACGGCAGGCTGATGTCATAGCTCTGGGTGGAGGAAAGGGCGATCTTGGCCTTTTCCGCTTCTTCCTTGATGCGCTGAATGGCATCAGGCTGGTTGGAAAGATCCATGCCGGAGTCTTTCTTGAACTCGCCTATAATCCAGTTGATGATTGCGTTGTCCCAGTCATCGCCGCCTAAGTGGGTGTCACCGTCGGAAGCCTTCACCTCAAACACTCCGTCGCCGATTTCCAGCACGGAAATATCAAAGGTGCCGCCGCCGAGGTCATATACGGCAATGTTTTCATTGGACTTTTTGTCCAAGCCGTAGGCCAGGGCCGCCGCCGTCGGTTCATTGATAATGCGGCGCACTTTAAGGCCTGCGATTTCACCGGCGGCCTTGGTCGCGTTGCGCTGGGCGTCATTGAAATAGGCGGGGACGGTAATCACGGCCTCCGTAATCGTTTCGCCAAGTTTGGATTCCGCATCGGCTTTCAGCTTGGCCAGCACCATGGAAGCGATTTCCTGGGGGGAAAAGGTCTTCTTTTCACCGCCCACATCCACGCGGATGTAGGCATCTCCGTTGGGAGCTTCCACAATTTCGTACGGCACCTTTTTATCTTCTTCCGTCAGTTCACTGTACTTACGGCCGATGAGGCGCTTGGAGGAAAACACGGTGTTTTTCGGGTTGGTTACCGCCTGACGTTTGGCGGCCTGCCCCACGAGGCGTTCACCGCTTTTGGTGAAAGCAACAATGGAGGGAGTGGTGCGCGCACCTTCGCTGTTTTCAAGTACGGTACCCTGACCGCCTTCCATCACAGCCATGCACGAGTTGGTCGTGCCAAGGTCGATTCCTAATATTTTAGCCATATCGTTATTTTAGATTGTTTTGAATGGATTTCGTTGAGATTTGATTTCCTCATGACCTGAAGCATCATGCAGGCAAACTCATATTCTTGCCTCTTTTGTTGCAAATGGCATGCCAATCTGGCAAGGCATACTGAAAAATAAACGCAAATGTCATATTATAATCATATTACGCTGTTTTTCCTTTCATTCCTCTATTTTCCCGACAAAGGAAAACGGGACATAATGTCACACCAGAAAAGAGACAAAATGTCACACAAAGTCATTTTGTCCCACTTCCGGGGGAAACCGGATAAAGGCCGTTCCGTCATGAATCCCCCGTGCCGGGAGAAGTTTCCGCGTCCTCCATGGTTCCGCATTTGCCATATGCCAGGCGCTTCATAAAATCCTTGTAAAGCACCGTTTCCATACGGCCGTCGCCGTATTCCAGCACTGCGCTCATGGTTTCCACCCAGTCCCCGCAATTCAGATACCTCACCTTTCCCACCATGGTATCCGCCGGATGATGCACATGCCCGGCGATGATGCCGTCACACTGCCTCTTTACCGCCAGGCGTTGAAGCTGTTCCTCATATTTTCCGATAAAATTGACGGCAGATTTCACGCGGCCCTTGATGGCGCGGGAAACGGAATAATATTCCCTGCCCCGCCAGGCGCGGTATTTGTTGTAAAACCGGTTGACCATCAGCAAAACGTCATAACCCAGAGAGCCGAGCATCGCCAGCCACCGGTAATTGGTGGAAATGGCGTCAAAACCGTCCCCATGCACGCACAGGTAGCGTCTTCCATCCGCAGCCTGGTGCACGTACTCCCTGGCAATTTTCAAACCGCCCAGATGAAAAGGCAGGAATTTTTCCAGAATATCATCGTGGTTTCCGCGCAGGTACAGGACTTCCACATCCTCCTGTTCCATCTTTTTCAACAAGGTGCGGACAAAGCGCGTATGCCTCCGCCGCCAGCGGCTGCCGCGGGACAAAGCCCAGGCATCCACAATATCCCCCACCAGCACAATTTTTCCAGCCCGGACATGTTTCAGAAACTTCCGGCATTCGTCCGCCTTGCAGTCTTTCGTTCCCAGATGAAGGTCCGACAAAAAAACCGTGCGGCATTCCAGCACGGCATCCCGCGGGGGGCGGGCGCAGCCGGTCCCGTTTTCCTCCCGGGCCACGGAAGCCAGCAGTTCTTCAAACCTGTCATGGATGGAATCCCAAGTTCTGGAATTCACCGTCCTGCGGGCCTGTTTCCCAAGCCTCCGGATCATCTCCCCGTCTTCCAGCAGACGGCGCATGGCGGAATAAAACCCCTCTTCATCCCCTTTCTCCGCCTGAAGGCCGTTGATGCCGTCCAGCACCATATCTGCGGAAGCGGCATACCGGTAGCTGACCGTAGCCAAACCGCTGGCCATGCCTTCCAGCAAAACGTTCCCGAAAGTTTCCGTCTCACTGGCGAACAGCAAAACGTCCATGGCGGCATAATGGCGCGCCAGGTCTTCCCCACGGCGCATTCCGCAAAAAACGGCATCAGGAAACTCACTGCGCAGGCTGTTCATCATGGGGCCGTCCCCTACCACCACCATTTTCATGCCGCAATCCGGAAACTCCCTCTGCAAGCGCGTGTACAGCCCCAGGGCCGTCACCAGGTTCTTTTCCCGCGCCAGACGCCCCACGACGCCAAATACCACTTCATCCCGCCAGACGCCCCATGACTGGCGCAGGGAAGCATCCCTCCTGGCGGGATCAAACAGGACGGCATCCACTCCGCGCCCCATGACGGAAAGGCGTTCAAACCCCATCCCCTCCAGCGTACGGCGCATTTCCTCCGTGGGAACCACTGTCATCCCTGCCCTGTTGTGGAGTTTGCGCAGGTAATTCACGGCGGCCGTTTCCAGTCTGGAGAAATGGTAATCCTTCATATACTGGTGGAAATTGGTATGGAATCCCATCACCACGGGAACCTCCAGCGTACGGGCGGCCTTCACGGCAGACGCTCCCATGGGGCTTTCCGTAGCCACGTATACCACATCCGGCCTTTTTTTCATCCATCTGGCGCGGAACCTGTCTGCAGAAGGCAGCCCTATCTTCACCTCATGGTACATGGGGAGGGGAAGGGACGGCATAGCCGTCTCCCCAGGGTCGAAAGAGCCGTTCCGTTCAGAAGCCCTCATCACATGCACCAGATGCCCGCGCATCCGGAGGCCGCCGACCAGACGCCCCAGCGTCAGGGCCACTCCATTTATATCAGGTTCATACGTATCCGTTACCACATCAATTCTCATGTACCGGTACCATGAGCGGAATGGCTTCCTCAAACAAGATGCGGCCGGAAACGAAACCGTCACAAACATCCGGTTATGCTCGCAGCCCCGGCAAAATCAACAGCCGCTCCGGAGCAATTCCGCCACGGCCTTCCCGTTTTTCCCGTACGGGTACGTATCATGAGCCCTCTTTTTTTATCAGGACATCTTCCAAAACTGCGTATTACTGCAAAAAAAGAAACAGCCCATTGAATATCAAACGCTCTCAATCCATGCGCGTTCATCTGCGCATTTCAAATCCGCAGTCAATCAAATTTTTTGAGAAAAAAGGACTTTCATCGTATAGAGAAAGAAAAAAATCACAACGCATCCTGAAAGAAACAATCCCCAATATTGATTTTATCCATTGATAATAAAATCAATAAGGAAGCACCAGTTCCTTTTTTCGCTGACATGCGGATTTGAAATCCGCCACAATGCATGCATATGGGATACACAAAACGGAAATGAATGAATATTCAGAAAGACTTTTAATAAAAATAATAACGATTCCCATGTAAAAAAAACGGAAGAATGAGGCGGGACAACAGACGCGCCTTTCCGCCTTTTTCACTTCAGAAAAACAGGATGCATATTTTTAATATGCTGATAACAAAAAGATTAACCAACATTTTTCAACCTATTTTAAACACTGCGGATTAGGAATCCGACGTCAATATCAGTTTTTCATACCAAATGCATTTCTCCAAAATCATCCATCATTTCCCCGGATACAACCCTCAACAGAATAAATTTGTTAGAACAAAATATAAATTATTGATTGTAATATACTTGCTTTTCATAGAAACATCTTTGAACACTTCATTCGGATTCCTAATCCGCTATTGAAGCACCACTTCCATCCCTGCCCTATCTATCCCATGAAATTGACCAATTGCTATCGCTACATGGCTGTGCTTTATACAGCTTCCTGCGGCGCCGCCTCGCCTCTTTACGGACCCTTGGAAACAGGTTTGCAGGAATCCCAGCTTCTGAATTCCCTGAAAACCTGCAAATCCCTGGAAGGGCCGGAAACAGACGCCTACCTGAGCCGTACAGGGCTGAACGGAGCCTACAAGACGAAAAAACCTATTGGAGGCCTTTTCTTCTCCCTGCATTTCGAGTACGGAAAGGATGGAGGTCTGAAAGCCGTTTCCTTTTACTCCACCACCAAAGCGGGTAAAGAGGAATACGATACGCGCCTGAAATCCCTGTACAAGCGCATGCTGAACGGCCTGACGGGACTTTACGGCCCCCCCATGAACCTGCCGGACTGGATTGAGAAGGAATCTCTGCCAGCAGAGCGCGTTTTGTACATGCACATGTGGCGCCTCCAGCCGGGCTGCTTTCTGATGGCCGGGCTGGCCAATATGGGCGCTTCCGGCTACATTCCCGTTTTCCGAATATCCCCGCCTTCCGGCATGCCTCCCAAATCCAGGAAAGACAGGAACAAACTTAAATCCGAATGGGCGGCGATTCCCGAATTTTACGAATTCATCAAAGCGGAACGCTTCCTGGCCAATGCGGTATTCGCCATGTCCCATAAAAAATACCCGGACGCGCTGCAGCTCTTCCAAAAAGCGGCGGATCTGGGCAGCCCCAACGGATACTGGGGACTGGCCCACCTGTACAGGCTGGGACCCGACGGAGTGGAAAAAAACATGCGCCTGGCGGATGAATACACCAGAAAATCCGCCCTGTCGGGATTTGCGAGGGCTGCCATGAAATTCGGAAAAACGTGGGACCAATTCTGCAAGAGCCAGGACTTCACGGAAGCGGAAGCCAGGGAATGGCAAAACAGGAATCTTCGCGCCGCCAGAGCCGGCTACGCCTCCGAGCAATACAACATGGGAATCATCTGCCTGTACGGATTCGGCGTGGAAAAAAACCTGGAAACTGCCCGGGAATGGCTGGAAAAGGCAGCCTCCCAGGACCATGCACAGGCCAAAGCGGCATTAAAAGCGTTGCCCGATGCCGGGACAGGTAAAGACACTCCCTCCTGAACCATCTCCCAACAACCAGTTCCCCATACCAAGCCGGCTACGCTTTCCCCCGGAAGCGCACAGAGCCGCTCCGGCACCCCTATGAAACACCGGACCGGCAGGG